>Ga0256829_1000012_pt1 | contig 442780 bp, 431 predicted proteins | sample 131447metaG_FD_185979 | JGI IMG/M metagenome (GOLD analysis project Ga0256829, IMG submission 185979) | Hydrothermal vent microbial communities from Lau Basin, Pacific Ocean - 131-447 | ecosystem: Environmental > Aquatic > Marine > Hydrothermal vents | place: Pacific Ocean: Lau Basin... | reverse complement strand
CGCCCCACCCTATTCCGAATGCCCCAGTCTCTCCTGAGCGTCCCCAACACCGCCTCAGCGCCGCCGGTGAAGGGGGTTCTAGTCCCAACAACAATCACCCGCAACCCAAAAATCAGAGAAAATGGAAAAAAGCCGGAAAACCTTCGTAACAATCTGAAATTTAAGTGATTTCTCTCGAAGTGATGTCGCGCAAGGGTCCAAGAACGCCTGATGCGAGCTGCATCGCCGTTCCGTTTGCCCTAGAGCTTCGAGTCGCCCTTTGTGCACAGATCAATATGTTGATGCTCGCGCCCCGACAGCCACAAGGAACCACTTGAGCACCCCAGTACCGAGCAGATCTCAGGATGGGGCTCAGCCGAGAATCATGCGCACGGACGGATCATGCCTGAAGCGAACCGTCATTCCGACCGGCAGCCCCCATCACAGGTCTATCTCGATAATTTCGCCCTTCTTGGCCGCGCGGGATTGGCACAGAATGATGGACTGCTGTCTTTGGGCTTTTGAGAGGACAAAGTCGCGATGCTCCACCTCTCCTGAAATGAGACCGCATTTGCACACGCCGCATATGCCATCGGCGCATTTGACATCGATCGGGATGTCATGCTCAGCCAGAACATCCGTGGCCGTTTTGTCTGCGGGCACAGGAATGTCGCAGCCGCTTCGGCGCAGTCGCAGCACAAAGGGGTGATTTTCGTAGTCCGGCACATCCGGCACCGAGAAGAATTCCAGATGCCGCGCCGTTTCAGGGAACCCGTGACGTTCTGCTGTCTCCATCACTGCGGTCATGAATCGATCTGGCCCGCAGGTATAGACATGCCATCCGCTGTGATATCCGGACAAAATCCTGTCGAGATCGGCGCGCGTGCCCTCTTTGGAAATGTGAAGATGGACCTGATCGGCCCAAGGCATGCGTTCGAGATCAGTGAGATACCCAGCATCAGCGCGATCCGTGACGGAGTAATGCAGTTCAAAGGTACGACCCAGAGTATAGAGACGATGGGCCATGGCAATCATCGGGGTGACGCCTATGCCTCCCCCCATGAGAAAGGTCTTTTCGGCGTTTTCATCCAGAGGGAAATGATTGATCGGGCGAGAGATGAATATTCGGCGCCCTTCGGCAAAGATGCGATGGAGCAGCTTTGAGCCGCCGCGCCCCTCATCCTCGCGCAGGACACCGATTTGGTATTTGGAGCGGTCCGCAGGGTCCCCGGACATCGAATACTGGCGCAGGAATTCCGGCGCGACCACAATATCGAGATGGGCCCCCGCAGTCCATTCGGGCAGGTCACTGCCATCCACAGCCGAGAACTCGTATTTTGTGACGCCGGGGCTCATCTGCTCAGCCTTGGAGACCACCACCTGCAACACAGGGCTGGCAGTGTCATTCGAATAGACATGATCCCACGGTCCGGTTTCCCCTCGCGCCCTGCGAGCCTGGTATTCTTTGGCGGTGATCATCGCCTGGTAGGCTTCGATTCCGGCCTCCCGGTCCATCGGGAAAGGATAGGGCCAGGGATGCGGGGCCAGATTGGCAGGATAGACCGCAAGGGTCTGGTCCTCGTAGCACAGGTCCAGATCCTTTTGCAGGGCACGGGCATTGACCGGGTGGCGCGTGGGCCGATAGCCGCCGTTCTCTTCCAACTCCAGATCCCACCACCATTTCTTGGACGGGTTCATCTCACCATTGCCCAGCGCATCGTCCAGCTTGGCCAGCAGCGGAGCCGCCTTTGGCACGTTCATCGCCGCCCAGCGAAAGGGGCGCTCGGCAAAGATGCCTTCCAGGTTCCAGGGGCAGGTCTTCATACAGCGCCCGCACATGGCGCCGCCCGGCGTGGTGATCCGATAGGTGGTGCATTTCTGGCTATCGCTCTTCCAGATCTCATAGCCGTTGAACATCAGCTTTGGTCCGGCCGTGATGGCACCCGAAGGGCATTCACGGGCGCATTTGTTGCAGGTTTCGCAAAAGGACTGCAGACCAAAGTCGATCGGCTTGTCGTGTGCAAGCGGCATGTCCGTCGTTACAACGCCTGATTTAAGGCGCGGTCCGAGGAAGGGGTTGAGGATCACCTCGCCGATGCGGCTGACCTCCCCGAGCCCCGACAGCAGCAGAAGCGGCGGCTGCAGAACCTCTCCATCCATCACTGTGTGCGCCTTGGCCTTGTAGCCGAGGTTTCGGATCTGGCCGGCGATCACGCCGCCGAGCAATGAAAACCGCAGATAGGCCCGCATGGATTGCGCCACCGCGATCCAGTCATCGCCAGAGGTGCCATCGGTCGTATCAAAGCCCTGATCGACAATCATGCTGATCGCGCTTGGCTGATCGGGCACGATGGGGGCGCCAGTGGCGTCATGGCTATACCATGTCCAATCCGGGCAGCGACTGATCCCGACTGCATCGATACCCAGCCAGTAGCTGGCCGCTTTCACGTTGTTTGCGTTGCGGGCAGCATCTGTGGGACGCTCTCCCTGTGCCGGCTCTCCGTCCTGCAGCAGAACAAAGGCGCCCAGCATGCGCCGTTGCGCCATGGAAGGCGCCGCTTTTCGGGCGTAGTGCCCTCCGGTGGCGGCCTTTTGATTGGCCTTGCCCATGTCCCCGAACTGGCTGCGCGCAAACATATCTGCGCGTTTGGGGACACGGGCGACGCGCGCTTCATCAATATATGTGGTAGGCGTATCCACGCGTTTCAGCGTTTCAAAAGGGTGCGGCCCATCCTTGTACCGGCGCTTTTCAAAGGGATCCCCGTTCAGCGCCGAACGCTCGGATCCCAGTCCCAGCCACCATTTTGGTCCCTTGGTCGCAAAACCCGGTTGGCGCTCTTCAGGCACAAGCGGCGAGTCCATTGCCAAATCGAAATCCGTCGTTACCGCGGCAAGGCCAAAACGCTCACCCAGGTAGGGGTTGCACAGCATCTCTCCTTCAACCGTGGCAAGGCCGGCAGCTACAGACAACCGGTTGAGATCCACATCTGACGAGGTCCCCGTATGTGCCTTGGCATCCCACCCCAAAAGGCGGATGTAATTTGCCAGCACCACCGCTGTTTCGCTGGCCCGCAGGCAAGCCCGGTGGTGTTCGGCATCCTGCAGCCAGTCGCAGCCCGCCTCGCCGGGATACGGATCCCGCGGCATCTCGTAAAGGAAGACGATTGCCCTTGTATGGCCGCCAATACCGCTGGGCGGCGCCCGCATCGCATCACGCAGATCCGCCATGATCGTATCGATTCCCGATGCGAGAGTCTTGGTCTGCTGCGTCTTCAACTGATGCGCCAAACGGTCGATACCCGGGTTGCGATAGGGTTGAGCAAGCCGCGCTTCACTCGGAAGCGGGCCAACCCCGACCATCGACGCATCAGAGAAATAGCCAAAGGCCTTGAGATGGTCGGCGCGCTCTTGCGGGTCATCCGGGCAGTCTGCCCGCACCTTGTTGACGAGGCCATCACGGATCGCGTCCATCATGGCCTGATAATCCCCCATCGCATTTACGATTGATGAGGGCAGATGCGGCCGACTGAAGGTCAGAGGCTGAAACACCGGAACCACAGACAGATCCGGCATCTCTCCTGCGGGAACCCGCCTGAGCCGTTCCAGCGGAAAGGGCCCCAGATGTACCGGCCGGTCACGCGTGGAAAAGAAACGGATCGTCATGGTGGCAAGGCCCCGCTGAGGTCAACTTACCCTGCTATAGCCGACTCCGCCACTCACGCATAGCAGCCAATATCCAATATCAAGACCTTTGGACTTAAATCATTGATTATGCTTCAAACAATATGACGACAATCCAGGAATTTCCCGACGTTCCACAGTGAGACACAGTACAAAGGTGCTCATTTATCCGCTCCGCCCTCCGAAACGGCGCACCTCTATGCCACCGGCCATGAGGCTGCTACGCACACTTCGAGCCAGTTCGACTGCCGTTGGCGTGTCTCCATGCAGGCAGATCGTGTCGATTGCCGTCGGAATTCGCTTGCCGCTTTCGGTGATGATTGCGCCTTCCTTCACCATCTCGACGATGCGGGGCCCGGCAAGATCCGGGTCGTGAATGACCGCTCCGGGCTGGCTGCGATCCACCAGGGTTCCATCGTCGTTGTAGGCGCGATCAGCAAAGATCTCGCCGCACCAGTTGCACCCCAGATCCCGGACAACCTGCTCCATCGCAGTGGCCGCGAGGACCATGATAATGATATCCGGATCCACATCCAGCGCCGCCTCGTAGCAGGCGCGCGCCATGTCGTAATCGGTACAGGCCATGTTCGACAAGGCGCCATGCAGTTTGAGATGCCGCACTTCCGTATCCAGCGCAGCAGCCATGCCCCGGGCCGCGCCGAGCTGGTATCGCACCATATTGGCAAGCGAGCCAAGCGAGATATGCATCTTGCGGCGCCCAAAGCCCTGAAGATCAGGGAAACCGGGATGCGCCCCGATCCCAACGCCATTGTCCCGTGCTCGTACCATGGTGGCTGCCATCACATCCGGGTCACCCGCATGGAACCCGCAGGCAATGTTGGCCGAAGAGACAATATCCAACAAAGCGCCATCGTCACCCATATTCCAGGGACCAAAGCTTTCGCCCATATCCGCGTTCAGATCGACGGTTTTGGTCATGTGTCTTCTCCAGTGATTAAGGGGTCTGCCAGGGCAGAGACCGCTCCGCTGATAAGTTGATATGATAAAAGATCCGACATCGCACCCGGATCACGCAGCAAAGGCTGGCAGCCCCCCGGCAAAGCACGCAGCTCTCTATCATGCTTGTCCTGCAGCCCTAACCCTTCCTCCAGAGACACCCAGCGAAACCGAAGCGAGACCCCGGCTTGCGCCTGCGCGACCTTTGGCAGATCGCATGGCAAGACTGTTCCGATCCTCGGATAACCGCCAGTGGTCTGCGCCTCGCGCAGCAATACAAAGGGCTTACCGTCTCCCGTCAGCTGCACATCGCCGGGCACGATAATCTCTGACAGGATATTGAGCTGGCCGGCGGCGGCAAAGCCCTCCCCGTCTGACAGCATCTCAACCCCCATCCGGTTCGCACGCGCCCCGCGCCGGAATTCCGTATCGCCAAACCGGGCACGCACCTCAGGGGGAAACAAGGCGCTTTGGAAGCTTTCCACAATTCGTAACTCACCGCCCTGAAATCGGTCCTGCCCGGCCAGAGTCAGACCGACCTCTGCCGCATGGTCGTCACCCGCCGGGAGGACATCACCAACAGTAACGGCTTGTCCCAATCCGGCCGCCAGATGAGCAGACCGCGCGCCCAGCACCGGCTCCGTATCGACCCCGCCTCCCAGATGCAGATAGCCGTAAACGCCCCGCCTGGCCGGACCGATCTCAAGCCTCTGTCCCGCCTCCATGCGATGACTGGCGTTCCAGGCCAGCGCAGTGCCGTCCAGCGTGGCCGCCATGGGAGCACCAGTCAATGCAACACGCAAAGGGCAGATCGCCTCAAAGACCCCCCCCATGCCGCCCATCTCAAGCGCAGCCAGACCTTGATCCTGCCGCAAGAGAGCTGCCCCCTCTGCCAGTGCCAGCTGATCGGCCGCCCCGCCGCGCGACACACCCTGATCGAGCAAGCCCGGACGCCCAAGATCCTGAACGCTTGCCACCGGGCCGATCTTGAGAACCTTGAGACCTCTCATGCCGGGATCTCCTCGCAAGCGGCTCCACCGAACACGGCATCCTCTTCTCGCAGTTTCAGAAAGTCCGCTTTTGAAACCGGATCGAACTGCAGTTCATCCCCTGCGCGCAAGGCAAAAGGCGTTTCCGACTCGGGCCGGAACAGCATCAGGCCCGTTTGCCCCACATGCCGCCAACCGGTTGGGGTAGAGGACGAGAACAAAACGAATTGCCGAATTGCCAGAACAAGGGCGCCACGAGGCACCATGGGAGTAAGCTCGGTCTGACGTGGCAAATCCCATTCTTGTCCGAGTTGCCCAAGGTAGGGTTGCCCGGGCGCGAACCCGATGGTTAGAACCCGCACCCGCGCAGAGCCCAGGCTGTCGATGGCCTGCGCCTCGGTCAACCCGGCTGCATCGGCAGCCTCGGGAAGCTGCGGCGCAAGATCCGTGCCGTAGACCGTGGGCACCCGCCAGAACCGACGCCCGGACGGCAGGGGCTGCCGATACCAATCGCGGGTCTCAAGCTGCTCCTGCAGGCGTGCGGCCAAGCTGGCATGGTCTAGGTCATCCGGAGAAAATCGAATGTAAACAGACGCAAGGGAGGTCGATGTTTCCAGAACACCCGGCACGCCGAGCTGTTCCAGATGCTGGCGAAAGGAGAGCGTTGCCCGATTCGAGGCCTCGTCCAACGCGCCAGAAAATGTGACGATCATGCCGGTCAGGCCCACTGTGCGGATCGTGGGAAATCCTGAAACTGCTTGCGAATTCATCCGTGCCCCCGTTTTGCGCGCCAGCGTTGCGGCGCGGCGCGGGAGTGTCAACACACCAGATGCAGCAAGTGAGACAGGAATGGATTTCGGACGCGGGTTTTGGGTCAACTTTTCGGGATCCCAAACCGATTGAGGCCGCCACCTATGATGGCGGCGCGCAGCAAAAGAGCCAGGCCGGACTGAAAGGCTAGCTGACCCGCAGCCGCACCAGCGGACTTTCTAGAAGTCTTCCCAGCGCACGGCCTCAGCCTTGATCGCGGCATTTCCGGCGGTTCGGGCCGCCGAACCGGATACTCGCGGCGATTTCTTCGAAACCGAGTTGGAGGAGGCGGATGTCTTGGTCTCTGCCCCGATATCCGGGCGAGTTTTGAACACCTGAACCTCCTGAGAGAGCTGCGATGCATCGTTCGACAGGATCTGAGTCGCCGCTGTCGTCTGTTCAACCATCGCGGCATTCTGCTGGGTTACCTGATCAAGCTGCGAAACGCCTGCGCTGATCTCGACCAAGGTGGTCGATTGCTCTGATGCACCGACTGCAATCTCAGAGATGTGGCCGGAGATTGTGCCAACCGCATCGACGATACGCTTGAGTTCCTCACCGCTACGTCCGACCAGATCCACGCCTGTTCCAACGTTTTCCTTACTTTCGCTGATCAGGTCCTTGATTTCCCCTGCAGCAATGGCCGAGCGTTGCGCCAAGGCACGCACCTCGGCCGCAACAACTGCGAAACCGCGCCCTGCATCCCCGGCCCTGGCAGCTTCGACCCCGGCGTTCAGCGCAAGCAAGTTGGTCTGGAAGGCGATGTCATCAATCACCGTGATGATCTTTGCGATCTTTTCAGAGGAGCTCTCGATTGCAGACATGGCGCTGATGGCATCGGATACGACGCGCTCGCTCTGCACAGCGACAGATTGCGTATTTCCAACGATCTCTTCGACCTTGTGCGCGCCCTCGGCTGCGGCGCGTACAGTAGATGTCAGCTGCTCCAAGGCAGCCGCCGTTTGCTCGAGCGTGGCCGCCTGGCTTTCGGTCCGATGGGAAAGGTCGGTCGAGGACTGACTGATTTCTGATGCGGTCTGGGTCACGGCAAAGGAAACGTTTTTTACCGTGTTCACCGCCTTCTCGAGCTGCTCCATCGAGCGGTTGTAGGCCTTGGCAATCACGCCGATGTCTTCAGCATTTCGGATCACGACCCGCTGGCGCAGATCCCCCTCACTTAGGGCCTGCAGGCCTGCGGCGACCTCTTGCAGAGCGCGCCGCCGTTCCGTGACATCGGTTGCGACCTTGATTACTTTTTCAGTTTGTCCGTCGGGACCGGGCACGGCGGCATAGGTTGCCTGTATCCAGACTACCGACCCATCCTTGGTCAGGCGGGGATATTGGTCTGTCATCGTTCTGCCCGAGCGCAGGGCAGTCCAGAATTGCGCATAGTCGCCACTAGCCGCGAACTTGGGATCCACGAACATGGAGTGCTTTTTGCCCACGATCTCGTTCAGCTGGTACCCCATCAACGACAGAAAGTTCTCGTTTGCCGTGACAATGGTCCCGTCGGCCTCGAATTGAATCGTGGCCTGGGTTCGCTCGATCATGTCCGCGATAACACGATCCATACCAGCTCTTTCGGGCGTCGCCCGCGTCTTACCCTTAAAAAACACTCGAAGGCTCCGCGCTGAGTTGTCTCTTGACGAACGACACTACCCAAAAAACGCTATCCAAACTTTAACGTTTGCCGAAAAGGCCTGTGTCTCTTGAAACAATGCACCTGTTCAAAGGTATAGCTGACCGCCATCCAGACCGTTTTTGGCCTAAACTTGGGCCAAAACACTGATCGAACAGGTTGACACCACCCTGCCAACCAAAGCGCCTGCAAGGCCGATTCTGGCATCTTTCGGCCCCTGAGCCCTTTCTGTCCTGCTACGCATTTCTCGGCCTGTTCTTGGGCATATCCCTGCCCTATGTCGCCGCAAGCCCCATGTGAAACGCCTTGGTTTCCAGGTATTCCTCGATCCCTTCCTGAGCGCCCTCCCGTCCAAGGCCAGAGTGTTTGACGCCACCAAACGGCGCTTCTGCATTGCTGACAGCGCCGGTATTCAACCCCACCAGACCAAACTCCAAAGCTTCGCCAAACCGGAATGCCCGGTCCAGATCGCGGGTAAAGAAATAGGCCGCCAAACCAAAAGGCGTGCCGTTCGCAATTTCCAGCGCTTCATCTTCGGTTTCAAAGCGGAAGACGGGGGCAACCGGGCCAAACGTCTCTTCACTGGCCAATTGCATTGCGACCGTCGCATTCCGCAGCACCACCGGATCGGCATAGTTGGCCGGAAGATCGCGCTGTCTGGACGCGCGGCTTGCACCCTTGGCCAGGGCGTCACTCACATGGGCGTTGATCTTTTCGATCGCTGCTGCGTTGATCATCGGCCCGATGTCACTCTCCGGCGCGTCGCCGGGGCCGACATGCAAGGCATCGACACGGGCCGCCAGCCTTTCGACAAAGGCATCATAGACTCCGGCCTGCACAAGGATGCGGTTGGCGCAGACACAGGTCTGACCGCCGTTTCGGAACTTGGATTGCATCGCACCCTCAACCGCTGCATCCAGATCAGCATCGTCAAAGACCACAAACGGCGCGTTCCCGCCCAGCTCCAGACTAAGCTTTTTCAGTGTCGGGGCGCATTGCTCGGCCAGAAGCGCGCCGACCCGTGTCGATCCGGTGAAGGACAGTTTGCGAACCACCGGGCTCTCAGTCAGAGCTTTGCCAATCACCTCGGGGCGACCGGTGACGATATTGATCACCCCCGCCGGGATTCCAGCACGTTCCGCAAGCACCCCAAGTGCAAGGGCGGAGTAAGGCGTCAGGTCAGACGGTTTGATCACAACCGTGCAGCCCGCTGCCAAAGCCGGAGCCACTTTGCGGGTGATCATCGCATTGGGGAAGTTCCAGGGGGTGATAATCGCCGATACGCCAACCGGTTCCTTCAGCGCCAGCAGTTTTTTGCCCGCCACAGGGATCACCTTGCCGTTGATCCGCCGGGCCTCTTCGGCAAACCAGCGCACGAAGCTGGCGCCATAGGCAATCTCGCCTTTGGCCTCGGCCAGGGGTTTGCCTTGCTCTGCGCTCAGGATTTTCCCCAGATCGGTTTGGTGGGACAGCATCAGGTCATGCCATGCCATCAGAAGATTGGCGCGCTCGGCATGGCTGCGTTTCTTCCAGTCCCGCATCGCCCGCTCGGCGGCGGAAATCGCCTCGTCGGTTTCGGCCCCGGTGCAGTCCGGCACATGCCCCATGACCCCGCCAGTGGCCGGGTTTGTCACTTCCATGTCATCGCGCGACAGCCACTGCCCATCGATCAAGGCCGCTTCGCGCAATAGCCCCATTTCGTCAAGCTGCATCCTGCGCCTCCAATTCTGCCTTGATTGCGGCGGTGATGACATCGGTGCCATGCCCGCCCGGTTTGATGCCAATCCCGCGCCCTGTGACGGCCTCAATGGCGGCAAGAACCGCTGCAGCAGCCTGTGTCTCGCCCAGGTGCTCCAGCATCATCGCCCCGGACCAGATCGCGGCAACCGGGTTGGCGATGTTCTGCCCGGCAATATCCGGGGCCGAGCCGTGCACGGGTTCAAACATCGACGGGGCGCTGCGGTCCGGGCAGATATTGGCCGAAGCCGCAAAGCCGAGCCCCCCTTGGATCGCAGCCCCAAGATCGGTCAGGATGTCACCAAAAAGGTTCGAAGCCACCACCACATCGAGGCTTTCCGGCTGCATCACCATCTTTGCGGCCATCGCATCGATATGCATCGAACTGACGGTCACATCCGGGTAGTCTGCCGACAGTCTTTCGGTCATCTCATCCCAGAACACCATCGAGTATTTCTGGGCATTGGATTTTGTGACCGAAGTCAGATGCCCCCGCCGCGCGCGGGCCTGTTCAAATCCAAACCGCAGAATGCGCTCAACCCCGCTGCGGGTAAAGATCGAGGTTTCAACCGCCACCTCATTGTCTGCGCCCTGATGCACGCGTCCGCCAGCGCCCGAGTATTCTCCTTCGGTGTTTTCGCGGATGCACAGGATGTCGAAACCAGCGGATCTGAGCGGCCCCTCGACCCCGGGCAGCAGGCGATGCGGTCGGATGTTGGCGTATTGGCAAAACGCCTTGCGGATCGGCAGCAGCAATCCGTGCAGCGACACCGCATCCGGCACGGTCTGCGGCCAGCCCACCGCGCCGAGAAAGATTGCATCAAATCCGCGCAGTGTCTCAATACCATCCTCTGGCATCATCGCCCCATGTTTGAGATACCAGTCGCAGGACCAGGGAAAGCGGGTGTAGTTCAGGGCAAAGCCGAAGCGACCGGCGGCCACTTGCAGGATATCTGCGGCGGCATCGGTCACATCGAGGCCGATCCCGTCTCCGGGGATCAAAGCGATTTCATGGGTCTTCATTTTCTGTCCTTCACACTTTCACTCTGGCTCAGAGATCAATCAGCACGGATTTGCTGCGCCGGTTTGCAAGGAAGGCTTCGCGGCCCAGATCCTTGCCAAGGCCGCTTGCCTTCCAGCCGCCGGTGGGCAGGATATGATCCTGCGAGCGCCCGTAGCGGTTGACCCAGACAGTTCCCGCCTCCAGCGCCCGAGACACCCGAACCGCGCGGGTCAGATCCCCGGAAAATATCCCCGCGCACAGACCGTAGGTTGGATGGCTCGCCAGCCTTAGCGCCTCTTCCTCGCTGTCAAAGGTCTGGAAGGTGGCAACCGGGCCAAAGATCTCTTCGGTGACGGCCGGGTTTTCCGCGCTCACCCCGGCCAAAAGCGTCGGTTGGTAATAGCTGCCGGGACGGTCAAAGCGGCTGCCGCCACACAGCAGTTCGGCCCCCTGCCCCAGTGCGGCCTGAACGATGCCGTCGATCCGCTGCAGCTGGGCTTCGGAAATGATCGGAGATGAACCGCCGGGATCATCCCATGTGGCTGCGGGTGTCTCTTGCGCGAACCGCTGTGCCAGCCGCTCTGCCAGCGCCTCGGCAATGCTGTGGTGCACGATCATCCGCGACCCGGCAACGCAGAACTGCCCGGCATTGGGCAAAATCCCTTTGGCAAGGCACTCGGCCGCCAGATCGAGATCGGCATCGGCAAAGACCAGTTGCGGGGACTTCCCGCCCAGCTCCAGCGTCATCGGCTTGATCCCGGTGCGCGCGATGTTCTCCATGATCGCGCTGCCCGCGCGGGTCGATCCGGTAAAGCTGACCTTGCTGATACCGGGATGACCCGTAATGGCGTTCCCCGTGCGGGGACCGTCGCCAAGAACCACGTTGATCAGCCCCGCCGGGATACCTGCCCGCACCGCCAGTTCGGCCATGTAGAGGGTCGAATAGGGTGTCATCTCTGAGGGCTTCAGCACCACGGCATTGCCCGCGGCCAGGGCCGGCCCCAGCTTCCAGCCCGCCATGGAGATCGGGAAATTCCACGGCGTTATGGCACCAATCACGCCGTAGGGTTCATGATCGATGAACCCCAGCTGCGCCTTTGAGGTCGGCACCAGATCGCCGCATTCCTTGTCGGCAAACTCCGCAAAAAAGCGGATCTGAGTCGCAGTTACGCCAACATCACCCGCCGCGACATCTGCGACGGGGCGCGAAGAACAGACCGCCTCAAGCCGGGCCAAAGTCGCGGCTTCAGCCTCCATCAGATCCGCCCAGGCATGAAGCGCCCGCAGGCGGTCGCGGGGTGCCGCATCCCCCCAGCCCGAGGACTTGAGCGCCACCTTGGCCGCATCAACCGCCTGATCCACCAGATCGGAATCGGCGCAAGGGATCTCGGCGAGTGGTTGCCCGCTTGAGGGCGCATGGACGAGCATTTCAGGTGGGCGTTCCACATACTGGCCACCGATAAAGTGGCCATTCGGCAAAGGCAGGCGGGTTGGATCAAAGGCTAGGGTCATCAGGATCGCATTCGTTTCAGTTGCTGCGACCCTACCCATGCCCCTCAGTCAGAAAGCGCTGAAATACAGCCGTGCGCGGCACAAAACGCTGCGACAGGGTACTAGGCAGAGGGTTTGTCTTTCAGAACCGCGGACACCGGCAAGGGGCGGATCGGCGGCTGCGCCCGGAGCCGGCCCACCTGTGGCAGGCGCGCGCCGGTTTGCATCGCAATCAGCTCGGCCGTGGCCCGCTGGCAGTACCGCCCCTGACAGCGCCCCATTCCCGCGCGGCTGAGGGATTTGACCCGGTTGATGTCAGCGCCAACCTGCTTTGCTGTCGCCATAATCTCTGACTTGCGGACATTCTCACAGCGGCAGACAATCGTGTCCTGCGGCAGATCCTTCATCAGCGCGGCGGGCAACGGGAAAGCCTGCGCCACGCCCCGCGCAAAGCGCCGCATCCGTGCGAGCCTGTGCAGATCCTGGGTCACTGCCGGATGCTCCAGCCCCAGATCCTCAAGGCAGGCTGCGGCGGCCAGACGTCCCGCGCCTTCGGCAGCATCCGCGCCCAAAGGGCAAAGCCCGTCACCGGCCATGTAAAAGCGTTCAGAGATCCGGCCCATCTCATCGGCCACTGGCAACCACTGCGACCAGGTCTCGGACCACTGAAACTCTGCTCCCGCAAGATCGGCCAGTTGCAGATCGCACATGATATGCCAGCCCAGCCCGACCATGTCGCACTCTGTGACCCGTGGGCGCCCCTTTGCATCGCGCCAGCGGATTTCTTTCGGGCCATCCGGCCCGGAACAGATCTCAAGCGCGCTGACACCCGCGTGATAGCGCCGCCCCAGTTTTTGCCGCAGCAAAAGGCCCCGAAAGGTCACGACGGGGCGCGCCCGGGCCATGGTGAGGCCGCCCCTAATCTGCTGCGCCATCGCCGATGTATCCAGCACAGCAGCAACCCCGGCCCCGGCGGCAATCAACTGGCAGGCAACAAGCGTCAAAAGCGGCCCGCTGCCTGCCAGCACCATCTGGTGCCCCAAAGCGACGCCCTGTGCCTTCAGGGCAATCTGCGTTGCACCGAGGCTATAGACACCGGCCTGCTGCCACCCCGGCACAGGCAACAGCCGGTCGGTGGCCCCGGTGGCCAGGATCAAACGGTCATAGGCAATCTGCTGCACGCCATCGGGCGTGAGCACCTGCGCCTCTGATCCGCCTATCGCCGTAATCGAACTGCTCGCCAGATGAGTGAGGCTCTGCGCCGCGACCATCCGGTCAAAACTCTGGTGCAGATCGGTTGCCTTGCCCGCCTCAGAGCCGTATCGCCTTTTGGCCTCGGCTGAAAACCCCTCGGGCGGGCGACGATAGATCTGCCCGCCTGCGCGTGCAGCCCCATCGACCACAACGGGATGAAGCCCAGCCGCGACCAGGACCTCTGCCGCGCGCGTGCCAGCCGGACCAGCTCCAACGATCAGAACGTTTGTCATCCTGGCCAGTCCTTTGGTGCATGGGACAAAAGGTGCATCCCTGCCCACAACGGGGTGGAGCAAGCCTGCAATCGCTGCCCGTCTGCCTGCCAGACCCAGCAATCCTGACAGGCGCCCATCAGGCAGAACCCTGCGCGCCCTTCTGGCCCGAACTCGGATGATCGCAGGTATTTCTGGTGGCTCAGGATCGCCGTCAGCACCGTATCCCCGGCCTGACCCTGCAAGACCTTGTCGTCAAAGCGAAACGAAATCTCTTCCCGGTTCAAATCCGTCAGCCGCTGCAAGCGCCCGGTCATACCGCCACCTTTTGAACAGCGACGCCCGGCATGACAGCCGCCAAGTCAGGGTAGCGTTCACAAACCTCGGTCAAGGCCTGCTCCAGCCCAGCGCGCCCCGTGCGGCCTTTCATCCGGGCAAAGACTTCGGTCTTGGTGAAAAACCGCCAGTGGATCGGCAGGGCAAGCAGGATGTAAGACAGATGCGCGTAGGCGGCCTCATCCCACTGCGCCTCATAGCTTTCCCGCTCGGGTCCATAGTGAAACAGCCCCGACCATGCTTTGCGCGAGGCGCGCAAGGCGGCGGTCGCACCCTCATCCACCGCACCCGCCTGCACAGCAACGCCATAGTCCCGCGCGGCGGCCTCAGCCGAAACATAGCCGCAGGCCACATCCCGCGCGACCCGTTCTGCAGGACGCTTCAGAGGATCGCCGCGCCCACCGCCACCAGCCGAGCGGATCAGCAAGACATCCCCCGGCTGCAGCACCGCCGTATCGCGATTGCCAAGATCGCTGGCCCGATCGCTGCTGGGATTAAGCATCATCTGCGCCAGCCCCGCAGCGCGCCCGCCCAAGGTTCCCCAGGGCCGAAACTTGGAGCGGTCCCGGTTGCGGGCTGTCACCCGTGTATCCGGCGCAAAGACCTTGAAGGCCATTTCGGTTGCAAGCCCCCCGCGCCAATAGCCGGGCCCGCCGCTGTCCTGCGCCAGCCCATAGCGCAGGAACTCAACTGGCACTTCGGTCTCGGTGATCTCAATCGGGGTGTTCTTGAGGTAGGCCGCATCCGCACCGGATCCGTTGGTGCCGTCGCGATGAGGCATCCCGCCGCCACCGCCGACCACCGGATTTACGGCGGCAATCACGGTTTTCTGCTTGCGCTCGTCCCGGGTCATCACATTGACGATACAGTTGTTGCCCGCCGGGGCCGCTGGCATCTTGTCTGGAATGGCCTGCGCAAAAGCGCCAAAGATCACAGAGCGCAGCCGCGCGCAGGTAAGCGAGCGCATCCCCACCGCCGCCGGGGCTACCGGGTTCAGCACCGTGCCCTCAGGGGTGATGCAGGTAAAGGGCCGCGTCAGCCCGGTGTTGAGCAGAATGCGCGGGTTCAGGGTGTAAAGCACGTAGTAGACGCCGACCAAAAGCATCGTGTGGCGCGGATCGCCCCCCGATGGCACGTTGAGCGAGGATCCCAGCTGCGGATCAGAGCCTGAGAAATCCAGCACAGCCTCATCGCCCCTGATCCGTAGCTTCAGATGCAAGCGGCAGGGGTTTCCGGTATCTCCGTCCTCATCGGCGTAGTCGGCAAAGACGTACTCTCCGTCCGGGATCGCCCTCAGGATGGCACGCGCTTCGGCCTCGGCCTGCTCCATAAGCATGGCGACGCCATTGACGAACCCGGTCTTGCCAAAGCGCTGCACCATCGCCTGCACCTTGCGCTCTCCGGTGTTGAGCGCGCCGACCAGGGCCTTGATATCGCCAATGTTCAAAGCGGGCTTGCGGACATTGGTCTCCATGATCCTGAGCAAGGTCTCATCAAACTGCCCCTGCCGCACCAGTTTCATCGGCGGAAAGCGCAAACCTTCCTGATGCACTTCGGTGAGGGACCGGCTGAGCGAGGCAGGCACCGCGCCGCCCATATCCGTGTTGTGGATGTGCCCCCCCGTCCAGGCGACGATCTCGTCCTCCACAAAGACGGGTTTCCACAGGTGGGTATCAGGGGCATGGGTGGCGACATGGCCCGAATAGGGGTCGTTGGTAAAGGCGATATCGCCGGGCTGATAGCTGTCGATCATATCGATGGCACGGCCATAGGTGAGGCCCGGATACCAGGTCGCGCCCAGCTCCATCGGCACGGCAAAGGTGTCCCCGCGCCGGTCCATCAGCATCACGGTGAAATCCTGTGTCTCTTTCACAAAGGCCGAATGCGCGGTGCGGTGCAGGGTATGGGCCATGTTCTCGGCTGCGGCGCGGGCGTGGTTGGCCAGAACCCGCAGGGTCATCTTGTCGGTCATCGGTTGGCTCCCGCCTCAAAAGAAAGAGAGATATTGAGCGCGCCATCCACGGTGGCCGCGCAGCCCTCCGGTATGGCAAAGGTGGTGTCCTCTTGCGCAACGATGGCCGGCCCCGGAAAGGTCGCCCCAGCCACAAGATCCTGCCGGTCAAACAGCGGTATCTGTCGCGCCTGCCCAAGATACACCTCGACGGTTTGCCGCGCCTCGGCGATGCCCTCTTGGCGAGGGGCGGCCCGAAGCGCAGGATTGGGCCCAACACCGATGGCCGAAAGCCGCAGGTTGACAACCTCGATCACCCCAGCGGGGTCAGAAAAATCATAAAGCTGCTGGTGAGTTTTGTGGAACAACGCGCTGAGCGCCTCAAGATCGCCCAGCGCATCGGTTGGAAGGGACACCTCGATTTCAAAGCTCTGCCCAGAATAGCGCATATCCGCCGACAGATGCAGGTCGGCCGCGCCCTTGTGACCTTGGCTGGCCAACCAGCTGCGTCCCTCTTGCGCCAGCTCCGCAAAGGCCGATTGCAGCTTTGGCAACAGAACCTCATTCAGCGGCTCAAACACAGTGCGAATGAAGTCCCCCCGCAAGTCAGCAACCAAACCGCCAAGAGCCGAGACAACGCCGGGCCGACGCGGCGCGAGCACCCTGCTCAGGCCCAGATCACGCGCCAGAAAGGCACCAAGCATCGGCCCACCACCCCCAAACGGCATCAGCGTGAAGTCCCGCAGGTCCACCCCCTCGCGTGAGGCGAGTTTTTCGACCTCAACAAACATCTCTGACAGGGCAATGTCGATGATCGCCTGCGCGGTGTCCTCAACCGAACGATCCAGACGATCAGCCAGCACCCTCACCGCCTGAACGGCCAGTTCCCGGTCCATCTGCAATTGCCCATAGGCCAGTTCGGAATGGCCAAGCCAGCCGCACACCGCCATGGCATCGGTCACGGTCGCAAAACGCCCGCCCCTCCCGTAACAGGCAGGGCCGGGGGTAGATCCGGCGGACTCTGGCCCAACCCTGAGCACACCGTGATCATCGACCGAGGCGATGGAGCCGCCCCCAATGGCGATCGAGCTGACCGAGACGGACGGAATGTAGAGCGGGAAGTCTCCGATCATCTCACCGCTGCCAAACTGCGGCGCGCCATCGATCACAAGGGCAAAATCGGCAGAGGTGCCGCCGATATCCAGCGTCAGCACCCGCTCCAGCCCCGCCTGCCGCGCAAGCCAGGCCGCGCCGGTCACCCCAGAGGCCGTCCCCGACAGCAGCATCGACACGCAGTTCCGGTGCCCCTCCCGCGCGCTCATCACGCCGCCGTTGGATTTGGTCAGCAGCGCCTTGGCGGGCACCGATTTCTGCGCCAACCGCGTCTCAAGCGCCCCAAGATAACCGGACACGCGCGGATGGACATAGCCATTCATGATGGCTGTACTGCTGCGCTCATACTCGCGGATCACCGGCCAGACCTCGGCCGAGGTAAAGCAGAACAGCTCGGGCGCCCGCGCGGCGATCAACTCTTTGACTGTGCGCTCGTGCCGGTCCTGCCGCCAGCTGTGCAGCAGACAGATGATGATGCCGTCGACACCGGCGTCCTGTGCGGCCTGCAAGGCCTGTTCAACCTCGCCTGGGTCGGGCGCTTGGGTTTCCTGCCCTTGGGCGTTGATCCGCGCCGTGATGCCAAAAATCCGGTCGCGCGGGATCAATGGATCCGCCCGGTGGCAAAACAGCGAATACATATCCGGCATACGCAGCCGCGCCAGCTCGATCACATCCTCAAAGCCCCGATTGGTGATCATCGCCAGCCGCGCGCCTTTGCGCTGAAGGATGGTGTTTATGCCCACCGTTGTGCCATGGACAAAGCGCGAGACAGCCTCAGGTGACAGGCCATCTCGCTGGCTCAGAAGGTCCAGGCCCGTCGTCAGCTCCGCACCGGGATTATCCGGCGTGGTGAGCACCTTCAGCGTGGCAATGCGGCCCGAAACGGTTTCCAGTGCACAGAAGTCCATAAACGTGCCGCCAATATCGACTCCGATCTTCCAATCCTCTGCGGCAGGGTGTTGGCCATCCATTGCACTGTCCTTTGCTGTCTGTCACAGCCAAGGGACCAGATTGCCCAGGTAAGGTCCAAGACGCATCGCAGCGCGCACCATAAGGCGGACTTATGCAATGTCGGCCTTCCCAGCCTTGCAGCTTGCCCGCAGCTCTTCGACCATCAGCGCATCGGCTTGCGACAAAGGGCGGTCCCTGAGTGTCAGCAAGGACAGCGGCACATACGGGCTCTGTGACAGTGGGCGCACTGCCAGTCCCGCAAACTGACCCCATGGCAGCAAGGCATCAACCACGGCCACCCCCAGCCCGGCCTGCACGAAACCCACCGCCGAGATTGAGGAATCGATTTCAAGGTTGGGTTCGAACCTGTGCCCCAAAGCCCGCGCGGCCTGTTCCAGCTCGTTCCGCGGCCGCGTGTCGGAGCGGTAAGAGATAAGCGTTCCGGCCTGCACATCCTCAAAGCCCACCTCGGCTTTATCGGCAAGCTCTGAATCCGCCGCCATCAGGCAGCAAAAAGGGACCTCTGTCAGCACCTCTGCTGAAATATCAGCGGGCAGTTGATCATCCAAGGCAAGGGCAAGCGTCGCATCACCGGCCCGCAGCATTGTCACCAAGGCAGCAATAGGCGCCACATGGGCGCGCAGCTGCAGATTCGGGTGCTTTTGCCGCAAGGCGCTGAGGGCCTTTGGTAAAACGGACATTGACGGTGGCGCAGAGGCGGCGATGCGGACCAGACCCGCCTGCCCTTTTTTCAAATCAGAAGTTTTGCGCCGCAAACCTTCGAGGCCTGCAAACAAACGCTCTGCCTCGGGGTGCAGTTCCAACGCCTCGGGGGTCGGGTGCAAACGGCCTTTCTCGCGGTTGAACAGAAGAAAACCAAGCTCATCCTCGGTGTGTTTCAACACCTGGCTCAGCGCCGGTTGTGAAATGTTCAGCATCCGCGCCGCGCCGGTGACGGTCCCGGCGCGCATCACGGCGGTAAAAACTTCGAGCTGACGTGCGCGCATGACTCTCCCATAGGCTTACCTTATAGGCCTTGCAGAAAGCGGTCTTTGACGCAAGCACCCTGCCGGTCTTTGATGACCGCGAAAGGGGGCACGATGCGTGTAACTGTATTGGGTGGTGGTCTGATGGGCACTGCCACGGCATTCTTCCTTGCCCGGCGCGGCGCAAAGGTCACCTTGATCGAGCGCGGGCACATCGGTGCCGGGGCGACCGTGGCTTCCTTTGGGAATATCCGGCGCTCTGGGCGGTATCTGCCCCAGATGCCGCTGGCGCATCGCTCGGTGGCGCTGTGGGGCCAGTTGCAGCATCTGCTGGGACAGGACGTCGAGTTTCGCGCGACCGGCCACTTGCGCCTCATCTTTGCCCCCAAAGGTCTAAGCCTGATGCGCAAATTCCGGCAAGAGGCGAAAGACTGGGGCCTGGACCTGGAAGAGTTGAGCGCATCAGAGGTGCACGCACGCTTTCCCGGCCTCGGTCCAGACGCCATCGGAGCCTCTTTTTCACCGCAGGACGGATCTGCCAATCCGCGCCTTGTGGCGCCCGCCTTTGCCTGTGCGGCAACCCGTCTGAACGCCCAGATTGTCGAAGAGGCCGGGGAGATAAAAATTCAAACACGCGGCGAAGGCTTCGAGATATCCACTCAGCGTGGGCGCCACACCGCAGATGCTCTGGTCAACTGTGCCGGTGGCTGGGGCCCTGAGATCGCGCGCCATTTTGGCGAAGAGGTGCCTTGCAGATTTGCCGGGCCGCAGATGGGCGTCACCGAGCCGCTGCCCCATCGCATTCTGCCTGTCGTCGGGGTGTGGTCCGCAAAGCACGGCGCATATTTGCGTCAGGTAGAACGGGGCAATGTGGTGTTCGGAGGTGCGGTCCCGCGTGTCGAGATGGATGCGAATGGGCGAGCGCAGCCTGATCCCAACTGTCTTGCCGATCAACTGCGCGAGGTGGTGCGGCTGGTTCCTGCCCTGCGGGGCGTCTCCGTCATCCGGCAATGGTCAGGCGCGGAAGGCTATGTGAAGGATATGCTGCCTATCATGGGGCCATCGCGCACCACCCCCGGACTATTTCATGCCTTTGGATTTTGCGGCCACGGGTTTCAACTGGGTCCAGGCGTGGGCGATGCCATGGCAGAGCTGATCACAACGGGCCAGTGCAGCACGCCGCTTGCCCCCTTCAATATTGGGCGGTTTGCGCCATGAGATCAGAAGTCAGATACCTTGCCCCACTGGCTTTGGTCAAAGCGGGACAGCTTGTATTGCCCTGTCTCGGTGATGGGCGCGCGGCCCAGCAGCATGTCTGCCATCAGATGCCCTACTCCGGGGCCAATGCCGAACCCATGGCCGGACAGGCCTGCGGCAAGGGCGAGACCCGGAATCCCGATATCAGTGTCGATCACCGGCACCCCATCCGGTGTGCTGTCGATATAGCTGGCCCAGCTTGCCTGCACCGGCACATCGCGCAAGGCAGGCAGCAAATCCCGGCCCCGCCCAAGGGTTTTGGCAATGACGGCGGTGTCGGCCTTGGGGTCCAGCACCCGCATACGCTCCATTGGAGTCGGCTCGTCCAGTTCCCAGAGCTTGAGCCCGTCGAACCCGGCGCGCCATCCTTGCACACCACCTGGCCCCAGGGACCGCCAGCGTTTGGCGAACATCGGCAGGAAATGCGCCGCGCCGCGCAGCATACGGGGCGTCAGGTCGACCTTCGCCAGCCCAGACACCGCAAGCGTATACCCACCATCACCGCGACGGGTCACCGAGACAGCTTTGGTGTGCAACGCATCCGGCAGGCCCCGGGCACCCGGTGCAACCGACAAGATCGAACTGCGCACCGAAGATTGCGGAAAGAAGATCCCCTGTTGATGCAGGAAACTGCCCGCCCAGGCACCTCCAGCCAGGACAACCTGCCCGGTGGAGATTACTCCTTTTTCTGTCACCACAGCCGAAACCCGGCCTGCGCTGGTCTCAAGCCCCCGCGCCGCACACCCCTGCAGTATGACACCGCCGTTTTTTTCGATACCGCGGGCAATGGTCGGGGCGGCAGAGGACGGATCCGCGATACCGTCACTTGGCGACCAGACACCGCCCTTCCATGGCTTTCCGGTTGCCGCGCCATGCTCCGCCGCCTGCGCCGCGTTCAGCATCCGCGTGTCCACACCTTCTGCGCGCGCGAACCTGCCCCATTTGGCCCAACCTTCGATCTCATCCTCGTTGTTGGACAGGTAGAGCAACCCGCAGCGGCGAAAGCCGATCTTAGCGCCGCAGTCGCGCATCATTTCTTCCCACAGATCAAGGCTGCGGGTGGACAGGGGCAGTTCGCGCGCATCGCGGTTCTGCTGGCGGCACCAGCCCCAGTTGCGGCTGGATTGCTCAGCGCCGATCCGCCCTTTCTCAAGCAGAACAACCTTTTGCCCAGCACGCGCCAGCCAATAGGCCGTACTGACCCCGACGATCCCCCCGCCGATCACAACGCAATCCGCCTGCGCTGGCAGATCTGTGTCGGTGGAAATGGACAAAAGCGGTGCGGGCATGAGGCGACTCCGGTTGTTTCTTTTGGGTGTATCGCGGATCCAAAGGCCCCAACTACCGCAATGCGCCCGATTTCAGCATATTCTGTTAAAACACTTGACCATTGCAGCGCTAAGGCGCCTATGAAACGCTACGCACGCGGCCAAAGCGCGCGGCAGAGTCACGGAAACGAGCATGACGACCCAGCACAAACTTGATCGTATCGACGTGAACATCCTGGCGGCCCTGCAACAGAACGGGCGGATCACCAATGTGGAGCTGTCCGAGATTGTGAACCTGTCGCCCTCGCCCTGCCTGATGCGGGTGAAAAAGCTGCAAAAAGCGGGCTATATCTCGGGCTATACCGCGCTCATTGATGTGGCCAAGCTGGGCGAGACCCTGACCGTGTTCACCGAATTCACGCTCAAGAATCACCGGCAGATCGATTTTGCCCGCTTTCAGGAGGCGCTGGAAAAGATCGACAGCTGCGTTGAGTGTCATCTGGTCTCTGGCGGCTATGACTACCTGGTGAAATTCGTGACCGCCGGCATCGTCGATTACCAGAACATCGTCGAAGCCTTGATCGACAAGGAAATCGGCATCGACAAGTATTTCAGCTTTGTCGTGATCAAGACACCCTTTGTGAAAAACCATATCCCACTGGGCCGCCTCTTTGGTGACCGTCTGCAAGACTAGACGGCAGAGGACGGGTTTAACGCCCGTCCATCGCGCGGATCATTTCGGGGTCGTGCTCCAGATTGACCAACCAATCGGGATCCAGCTGGGGCACCGAGGAAATCAGCAGTCGCGAATAGGGATGAGCGGCATCCTGGCTCATTGAGGCTGCGGGCAGCGCCTCAACCAGCTTACCCTTGTACATCACAAGAACCTCGTCGCAGATCGCCTCGACCGTCGACAGATCATGGCTGATGAAAATGTAGCTGAGGCCCAGATCGCGCTGCAGCTCTTTCAGCAGATCCAGCATCGCCGCCGCCACAACCGTATCAAGCGCCGAAGTGATTTCATCGCATAAGATCAACTCCGGCTCAGCCGCCAAGGCCCGCGCAAAGTTCACCCGCTGTTTCTGTCCGCCTGACAGTTCCCCCGGCAGGCGATGCCGCATGTTTGACGGCAGTTGCACCATGTCCAGCAGCTCGATCACGCGCCGTTCGCGCGCTTTGCGATCGAGGCCGTGATAGAAGTGCAGCGGGCGGGCCAGGATCGATCCAACCGATTGCGACGGATTCAAGGCAGTGTCGGCAAGCTGAAAGACGATCTGGATGCGGCGCAGCTGGTCCTTTGTGCGGTCCTTTAGATCGGCGCGCAGCTCTTCACCATCCGAGAGCACATCGCCCTGATATCGCGGCAGAATGCCCGCCACCGCACGGGCCAGCGTGGATTTGCCCGACCCGCTTTCGCCGATCACACCAAGGTTGGTGCCGCGTTCCATCCGGAAATTGATATTGTCCAGAACCTTGAAGTTCGGAACGCCCTTGACCACGGCGCCATACCCGGCAGAGAGGTTCTTGACCTCCAGAATGGGTTTGCGGCGTTCCACATCCTGCGCGCGGGCAGAGACAAAGGGCACCGGGTCGAAGGCCGCCAAAAGCTCTTTGGTATAGGGGTGTTGCGGGTTTTCAAGAATATCGCGCGTGCTGCCGACCTCCTGGATTTCGCCGCCTTTGAGCACGATGATCCGATCCGCGATCTGCGCTACAACGGCCAGATCGTGGCTGACATAGACACCCGCCATGGACGAGTGGTCCATCACAGAGCGAAACGCCCGCAGCACCTCGATCTGGGTGGTCACATCCAGCGCGGTCGTGGGTTCGTCAAAGATCACAAGGCTCGGATCGCCAATCAGCGCCATCGCCGCAGACAAGCGCTGCAACTGCCCGCCGGACACCTGATGCGGATACCGCTGGCCAATGCTGTCCGGGTCAGGCAGGGCGAGGGCGCGAAACAGCTCGACCGCTTTCTCTTCGGCCTCTTTGCGGGGCATCAGGTTGTGAATGTCAGTGACCTCGATCACCTGATCCATGATCCGCTGCGAAGGGTTGAAGGCCGCTGCAGCCGATTGCGGCACATAGGACACTTCGGTGCCGCGCAGCGCGGCGCGCTGCGGCTCGCTCAGGTCTGTGACCGTCTTGTCGCCAAGCGAGATAGAGCCGGACCCGATGCTGCAACCGGGACGGCAATGCCCCATAAGCGACAGCGCAATCGTCGTCTTGCCCGAGCCGCTTTCCCCGATGAGGGCGACAATTTCGCCCGGCTGAATGTCAAAACTGACACTGCGGATAATCTCCACCTCGCGGCCCGAGTCGGTCACGGCGCCGATAACAAGATCACGAACGGAAACAAGGGGATGGGTCATTACTGGCTCCGGTCGCGGATCTTTTTGGGAAGGTTGTCGATGAACATGTTCACCGAAATGGTCAGCGAGGCGATCGCGATACAGGGAAAGATCACAGCAGGTGCACCAAGGCTCAGACCTTCGATATTTTCGCGCACCAGACCGCCCCAGTCTGCATGCGGCGGCTGCACGCCAATGCCGAGAAAGGAAAGACCCGAAAGCACCAGAACAATGAAGACAAACCGCAATCCAAGATCCGCCAGCACCGGCCCAAGGATATTGGGCAGGATCTCGGCGCGGATCAGATAGCCGGTCTTTTCACCGCGCGCGCGGGCCACGGTGACAAAATCCATCGTGTTCACATTGACCGCAAGCGCGCGGGCAAAGCGATAGCTGCCGGGCAGGTAGATCGCCGCCAGCGTCAGGATCAGAACCGGGATCGAAGAGCCGACAGCCGCCACCACAACAAGGCCAAACAACAGCGACGGAATGCCGTTGAAGGCATCCAAAAGGCGCGACAGGATCGTATCAAACCAGCCTCCGATAACGGCGGCCACCATACCAAATACAATGCCCCCGGCACAGGCAAGCGTCACACCGGCCAGAGAGATCCCCACCGTATAGCGTGCGCCCATAAGAACGCGGCTCAGAATATCCCGGCCAAGGTAGTCGGTGCCCATCCAGTAGCTCTTGCTGACGGGGCCGAAATAGTCCCAATCCACAATCTCTCCGGGCGGATAGGGGGTGATCAGCGGCGCAATGATCGCGATCACGGCCCAGAACAGGATCACGGCCAGACCAATTCGCCCTGTCATATTGAAGGCGTAGCCAAAGCGGGGCAGGCGCAGGCCGCGCGGAGTGTCGTGGTGATCAATCATTGGCGCAGCCTCGGGTTTGACAGGGTCGCAATCACATCCGCCAGCGTGATCAGGCTCAGGTAGCTGACACAAAAGACCATCGCGCAGGATTGGATCAACGGCAGGTCACGGGTGGCGACCGCATCCACCATCAGCTTGGCCACACCGGGATAGTTGAAGACCGTTTCGACAATGATCACCCCGCCCACCAGATAGGACAGCGACAGCGCAACCGCATTGGCGATCGGGCCCAGCGCATTGGGCAGCGCATGGCGAAGCACCATGCGGCGACGGCTTGCGCCCTTCAACAGCGCCATTTCCACATAGGGCGTGTTTATGGTCTCGATCACGGCAGCGCGGGTCATGCGGATCATCTGAGCAGAGACCACACAGGTGAGCGTGATCACCGGCATTGCATAGGCCTTGATCAGAGCGACGAAACTGGTGGCATCCGCGCCATAGCTGAGCGCCGGCAACCAGCCCAGCCAGACCGCAAAGATCAGAACCGCCAGGGTGGCGACCATGAACTCAGGTACGGAAATCACCGAAATCGTCAGAATGGACACGGCCCGGTCCAGCAAAGAGCCCTGCCACATCGCCGCTGCAATGCCGCAGGTCAGGGCAAAGGGCACGCAGATCATGGTGACAACAGCCGCCAGCCGCAAGGAATTGCCCAGCCGCCGCCCCAAGAGATCGACCACTTCGATATCGTTCACATAGGAGCGGCCCATATCGCCGGTGGCGAGGCCTCCAAGCCAGCCCAGAAAGCGGGAAAACGCAGGCTCGTTCAATCCCATCGCCTCGCGCAGGCCCGCAACGGCTTCGGGGGTCGCAGCCTGTCCCAGCAGGATCTCGGCCACATCGCCGGGCAGCATTTCGGTGGCAAAGAACACGGCAAAAGACACGATCACCAGAGTGATCAAGGCAATCCCAAGCCGCTGTCCGACCAGAACCCAGGTAGTGAGTGAACGTAGCAAAGAGCGCCCCCGCAGATGGACTGTCGTTTCGAAAAAGGGCGCCCTGCGCAGGCAAGACCCACGCAGGACGCATTTTGGATCGCGAGCTTATGCGTCCAGCCAGACGTACTCCGCAAAGGCATAGCCCATCTGACCGCCCAGCGGGTTCGGACGCAAGCCTTTGACCTTGGTCGACAGCGCATCGACGTTCGACAGGTAAGCAGGGATCACGGTACCGGCCTGATTTGCGATCATCTCTTGCATATCCCAATAGATGTCTTTGCGCAGATCTTCATTGAGGGCACCGCGTGCCTCGATCAGCATCTTGTCGAACTTCTCGGATTTGAACTGGCTCTCGTTCCACTTGGCATCCTGCGTGTAGAGCAGCGAGAACAGGATATCCGGCGTCGGGCGCGGGTTGATATTGCCAAAGTGGATCGGCGCTTTCAGCCAGTATTTCGACCAGTAGCCATCCGACGGCACCCGCTGGACATCAAAATTCATGCCGATCTTGGCACCGGCCTGTTGCACGACGGTGGCCATATCAACCGAAGCGGTCGCCGCATCCGACGCGACAATCGGCACGGTTTGGCCCAAAAGGCCGGACTTTTCAAACAGCGCCTTGGCCTTTTCGGGATCATAGGCTTTCGGAGCCAGTTCCGAGTTGTGATAGCGGTTGGCAGCGGAGACCGGCTGGTCATTGCCCACGGTTGCCATGCCGCGCAGCACCGACTTTTCAATGGCTTCGCGGTTGATGAGGTATTTCATCCCCTCGATAAAGCCCTCTTTGGCACCGGGCTCCATATCCAGACGAATGTTCAGGTTGGTGTAGTTGCCCGAGCTGGTCACCGAGGAATAGACCTGATCCTGCCCTTCCAGCATCCGGCGCGAGCGTCCCTTGATCGAGGCCGCCATATCGATATCACCAGACAGAACCGCATTCACACGCGCATTGTTGTCGGTGATGGCGAAATACTCGAAACTGTCCAGATAGGGGCCATCTTTGAAGTAGTTGGGGTTTTTCACCGCGATGGATTTCACACCCGGCTCGAACGTCTCCATCATGAAGGCACCGGTGCCAATGCCCTTGGAGAAATCAGTGGTGCCGTCGGCCACGATCATGAAGTGATGCAGCGACAGGATGGTGGGCAGGTCGGCGTTGGATTCTTCCAGCTCGATCTCGACGGTCAGATCATCGACCGCCTTGATCGCGGCCATTTGTTTCGCGATGGAATTGACCTTGGAGCCGACAGCAGGATCCAGATGACGATTGAGTGAAAAGACCACGTCCGCCGCAGTAAAGGGCTTGCCATCGTGGAATGTGACACCGGATTTCAGTTTCACGGTCCAGGTCTTGGCGTCTGCGGATTCAATGCTGTCGGCCAGCTCCATCTGCACCTGACCGAATTCATCGAGGAAGGTCAGTCGGTTGTAAATCGCGCAGCAGCGCACATAGTCGGTCGAAAGAGAGGCTTTGGCCGGATCCAGCGTATCGGCGGTGGACGAAGACCAGCCTGCGGCTTTCATATGACCGCCAAAGACCGGCGTATTAGCGACGGCGCGCGAAGCGCTCATCAAGAGTGAAGAGCCAGCGCCCACAGCGACACCCGAAGCGGCCAGCATTTTCAGAAGGTCACGACGCGATGCACCGCGGCGGATGGCGTTTTCGACCCTTGCATCATCGCGGCCGGTCCAGTTGGTTGGCTTTTTGTTAGACATAGTTCATCCCTGTTGTGTGTTGGGCCCGCCCTGGTGGTTCAGGCGGGAGGTGAGGATCCGAATGGCAGGGCCATGCAGAAGGGGCCAAGCGGGTGGCACAGTTTGGCTCTGCGCGCGTTGTTCAGGCCTATCCGCCGCGAGGTTCGGCGAGAGGGCTACCGCATCCCTTGAGGAAAGCTTCCCCTCAAATGGAGCGGCATTTTGTTCGAATGCCTCGGCCCCGGCGGCAGATTCTGTTTATTTGCCCGCTTCGGCGGAACATCTGATTGCGGTCAAATCCGGGGCGCATCGCTCAATACCCGGCGGCTTTGTTTGTCACACCGGGAGGCGTCTCGCCCGCCATCAGCGCCTTGACGACTGCCACCGCATGAAGGGCGCCCTGTTCGGCATCGGTTTCGGCTGCAACATGCGGGGTGATGACGATACGCGGATCGCTCCAGGCCCAGTGATCGGCGGGCAAAGGTTCCGGGTTGGTCACATCCAGCATGGCGCTTGCCAGCTGTCCGCTGTCCAGGGCCGCACGCATGTCCGCCATATCAAGCTGCGCGCCGCGCCCCGCATGCACCAGATGCGCGCCTTTGGGCAGGGCCGCAAACAGGTCGGCGTTCAGGATGCCGCGCGTCTCATCCGTCAGGGGCAACAGGCAGATCAGAATATCGGACTGCACCAGGACGCGATCCAATCCGTCCTGCCCAAAGACCTCAACCCCATCAACCGGACGGCCCGACCGGGACCAGCCGCGAACCGGGAAACCAAGGTCCACAAGGCTTTGAGCCAGTAGTTTTCCGATACGCCCCATGCCAAGGATACCCACCCGGCGCTGGCTCGACAGGGTCACGGGCAAGCCCTGCCATACCCCTTTCTCAGCCTGCGCCATATAAGAGGGGATATCACGGTGCAGCATCAGGCAGGCCATCACCGCCCAGTCGCGCACCAGCATTTCAATCCCCGGCGCCAGAGACCGGCACAGCATGATCTGCGGCGGCAGCTCTGGCATCTGGTCAACACCTGCTCCCACCGACAGAACAGCCTTTAGGTTTGGGTAGATCGACAGATCCTCTGGCGGCTGCCAGCAGGCCAGCACAGAGATCTCTGCGGGGTCGGCGATGGCCTCTGGATCGGTTTCGATTGGCAGTCCGGCCTCCGCAAAGACGCGGCTCCAGACCTCGGCCCGCGCCGGAAGGCTTTTCAGGAGAAGTGTCATCCCTTCAAAACCGCGCGGATCTCTGGGTCCTCCAGCGTCTGATCCAGAACGACCCTGGTGCGTACGACAATGGCGTCGATCTCCTCGGCAGTGCAGCAAAGCGGCGGCGCATAGCCAAAGGCCCCTTGCGCAAAGGAGCGGATCACGAGGCCCTGCTCCCAGGCGCGGTCAAACAGCCGCGTGGCCGGGTTCAGCTCGGTCGGCAGCGGGGTTTTGCGCTCTTTGTCGGTGACCAGTTCGATCGCTGCCAGCATCCCCCGGCCCCGCACATCGCCAACCAGCGGGTGATCTGCCAGGGCGGACAGCCCCGCTTGCAACCGCGCGCCCATGGCACGGCCATTGTCCAGCAGCCCCCCTTCGTAAAGCTTGAGCACCTCCAGAGCGACGGCGGCGCTCACCGGGTGGGCGGAATAGGTGAAGCCATGGCCAACCGCCTTGGCCCCTGCCCCCTGTGCGATGGTCTGATAGACGTGATCAGACAGGAACACCGCCCCCATGGGCGCATAGCCCGAGGTGAGGCCTTTGGCGGTTGTCATCATATCCGGCACGATGCCCTCTTCGCTGCAGGCAAAAAGCGGTCCGGTGCGGCCAAAGCCGGTGATCACCTCATCAGCGATGAACAGGATCTCAAGCTCGGCGCAGGCCGCGCGCATGGCCTTGATCCAGCCCCTGGGCGGCACCAGCACCCCGGCAGAGCCCTGGATCGGCTCTACGTAAAAGGCCGCGACCCGGTCCTCGCCCAGCTCTGCCACTTTCGCCTTCAGGGCCGCGACCGAAGCATCAATAACGGTTTGCGGATCATCGCCCAGCGGGTTGCGATAAAGGTAATGGGAGGGGATTTTATGCTGCCAGGCGTAGGGCAAGCCAAAGCCGTCGTGGAAGGCAGGCAGCGCCGTCAACCCGGCCCCGGCAGAGGATGAGCCATGATAGCCCTGCTCGACCGAGATGAACTGATCGCGCTGCGGCTGCCCTTTGGCGTGCCAGTAATAGCGCACAAAGCGGATGGTGCTGTCCACCGCGTCCGAGCCGCCAAGCGTGAAATAGAGGTGGTTGAGATCCCCCGGTGCACGCTCGGCCAGCTCAGCGGCCAGCCGGATCGGCGCTTCGGCCCCCAGATCGAAATAGCTTGTGGCATAGGGCAGTTGCCGCATCTGCTCGGCGGCGGCTTGGACCACGCTTTCGTGACCGTAACCGGCATTGACGCACCAGAGGCCCGCAAAGCCATCGATCAGCTCTTTACCGGTCGCGTCGGTCACCGTCGCCCCTTTGGCGCTGCGCAAAACCCGCACGCCGCGCGCCTCGTGCCCCTGCCACGACGAAACAGGATGCACCAGATGCTGACGGTCCAGCTCGTTCAGCGAATTTGCCATTGCGAAATCGTCCATAGCCTACCCCAATGCCTGAGAGACCAGACCAAAGGTCTGGAATGTGGTGGTCACGTGCTGTGTCTTGGCGTTGCGCACCATGCAGGTGCCCCCGCCCACATGCGCAAGCCCCAGCGTTTCGGCAAAACTGCCAAGGTCCGGGTTTGGCGTATCAATGCGCAGAAACCCACCTACATGGCGTTGCGAAGCCGCCGCCAGCAAAGCGCGGGCGTTTGGCACATCCTTGGCTACAATCGGCCCCAGCATCTTGCCCCGCCCAAAATCGCGCAACACGGCAAAACCGCCATCTGTCTGCAAAACGGTGCCTTCTGCACAAAGCCGCCCAAGCAGGTCGCGCCGGTCGATCCCGGTCGCCTCCAGGTCCATCGCCGCTAGCTGGTCAAGATCCGTCGAACCTTCTTCTACGGCCAGCTCAGGCTCCGCTTGCGATATAGTGCCCTGATATTGCTTGATCTGTCCGGTGATCTCAAAACCGAGCTTCTGATAAAGCGGCAGACCGTCGCTGGTTGCGATCAGGCGCATTTCGCGATCTGCGGCCTGATCCATGACTGCCGTCATCAGCTTGCGCCCCAGCCGCCGCCCGCGCAGCGCCTCATCGACGATGATCATGCTGAGCGTGGCCACATCGCCAAAGGGTGACATCAAGGCCGTGCCAACCACCCTGTCGCCATCGCAGGCGACAACGCCGGTGGATTGGCTGAGGGTGAGCGCCCAGTCCTCGGCGCGGTGCGGCCAGCTCACCTGCTGGCTGAGACGCAGCGCGCCGGGCAGGTGATCGGGGGAGAAATCCAGAAGTCGGAGGGTATCCGAAGAAGTCATGTGAGAAGATCCGTCATTTCTTTCCTCCAAACCTATCGGCCCGATGCGGAGCTTTTGCGCTGATCCCTGCCTCAGGGCCGGGAAAAAAGCCGCAAAGGCGCCCCCGGCAGCAGAAAATGCCGCTGCGCTAGCGGGACAGGTGCCGACCAAGCCGCAGAATCATCTGTCGCGTGGCCTCCAGCTCGGAACGGGTCAAGTATTCCTCAGGTCGGTGGGCGCGTGAGATATCACCGGGGCCGCAGATGATCGACGGTATCCCCGCTTGTTGAAACAGGCCCGCTTCGGTGCCAAAGCTGACCGCCTGCACAGGGGCCTGACCAGACAGATCCTTGCATAGCTGGGCCAGCGGCGCGTCAGCCGCAAGCGCCAGCGCCGGATAGGTGGACATCCACTGCGCCTCAACTTCCGGTCCGGTGGCGTCAAGGAGGGGGGCCATCAGCTGGCGCGGGTCCACCCCGGCAATGGCGCGCGCCTCAATCGTTGCACTGGCCGCGTCAGGGATGATGTTGACCGCCTGCCCGCCTGACACGGTTCCGATCTGCAGCGTCGAAAAGGGCGGTTCAAACCGGGCATCCTGACCAGCCTCCTGCAAAGCCAGCGCCTGCGCGGCAGCGGCATTGAGCGCGGGCAGCAAGGCATGAATCGCGTTCTTCCCCAAATCAGGACGCGAGCTATGCCCCGGAATGCCATTGGCTGAAAGACGCAAGGCGGCTTTGCCTTTATGGGCCAGAACGGGCTGCAGGCCGGTCGGCTCTCCGACAATACAGCCAAGCGGCGCGGCGCAAAGCTGTGGCAGAGCGGCGATCATATGGGGCACGCCCTTGCAACCGGCCTCTTCATCATAGGACAGGGCAATATGGATCGGCGCGGTCAAGGGCATGGCCATCAGATCGGCCACAGCAGACAAGACTGCAGCATCAAAGCCCTTCATGTCACAGGCCCCGCGCCCGATCAGCCGCTCGCCCTCCATGCGCAGGGTGAACGGGTCGCCCTGCCATTCCGGCTCTTCGGCGGGGACCACATCCACATGACCAGAGAGCACATAGCCAGGCAGCGAAGGATCGCCGATGGTGGCAAACAGATTGGCGCGGTCCCCTTCTGGCCCGGTCAGAACATGCACCCTGGCACCCTGGCCTTCCAGATAGTCGGCGACAAACCCCAGAAGATCGAGATTCGAGCGCCCCACGACAGTCTCAAACCCAACCATGCGCTGCAACAGGGTTTCGGCGTTCAAAGGGGTGGTCATCAGGCGATCCTCAAAGGCGGTTTCAACTGTTCATATCCTGCGGCACTGGCCCCGGCACCGGGCTTTGAGCTGCGACGATCCATGGCAGGCTCTGCTGCAAAGCTCTGCGCAAACGAAATATCCTGCGCTGCAATCGGAAAACCCGGCAGACCGCAATGGCTGGAAACGGTGAAAATAGGGCGACAACGCATTGGAGATACCCTCATGACCTTCCGCCCCAAGTTCATCACCTTTGATTGCCATGGCACCATGATCAACTTTGACATGGCCGGGGCCGCGGCCGATCACTATGGCGCATCGCTTTCCCCGGAGGCGCTGACCAAATTCATCAAGGACTTCTCTGCGTACCGGGTTGACGAAATCCTCGGCGCCTGGAAACCCTATGTCGAGGTGGTCCACAACGCGCTTGAGCGAACCTGCAAACGCAACGGCATCGCTTTTGACCCGGCCATTGCCGAGGATATCTACAATCGCGTGCCCACCTGGGGCCCGCACGCGGATGTGCCTGCAGGGCTGGCCAAGGTCGCAAAGGAAATCCCGCTGGTTGCGCTGACCAATTCGATGAACAGCCAGATCCCGCACAACATTGCGAAGCTGGGCGCCCCGATCGCGCATGTGTTCACCGCCGAAGATGCCCAGGCCTATAAACCGCAGATGCGGGCATTTGAGTATATGTTCGATCAGCTGGGCTGCGGGCCAGAGGATGTGCTGCACGTCTCTTCGTCGTTCCGCTATGATCTGATGACCGCGCATGATCTTGGCATCACCAACAAGGTCTGGGTCAATCGCGGCCACGAGCCGGCCAACCCCTATTATGGCTACACCGAAATCCCGGATATCTCTGGCCTTGCGGCTGTGGTGGGACTCTGATGCGCTACGCCTCTTACTGGCACGAAACCAGCACACCCTTTGGTCAGGCCCAATCCGAGCCGGTGTCAGGGCACTATGACGTGGCGGTGATCGGCGGCGGCTTTACCGGCCTCAGCGCCGCATTGCGGCTGGCGCGCTCCGGTGCCTCGGTCGCGGTGCTGGAGGCTGACCATGTGGGGGCCGGTGGCTCTGGCCGCAATGGGGGGCACCTGAACAACGGGATGGCCCATGGCTATGGAGACGCAAAGGCGCATCTGGGCCCTGAACGAGCCAAGGCGCTGTACCAGGCCTTTGATGCCTCTATCGACGCCATCGAAAAGGTGATTGCGCAGGAAGGTATCGACTGCGATTTTCGCCGCGCCGGAAAGCTGAAGCTGGCCTCAAAACCCTCCCATGTGGCAGGTCTCAAGGCGAATTTCGAGCTGACAAATAAAGAGGTCGATCCCGACACCTGCTGGCTGGAGCGCAGCGATCTGGCCGGAGAAATCGGCAGCGACGGTTTTCACGGCGCGATGCTTTATGAAAAATCCGCGATGATGCATATGGGACGCTATGTGAACGGGCTGGCCACCGCCGCCCATCGTCACGCCGCCCGCATCTGGGAGAGTGCGCCGGTCACGGGTCGCCGCAAGAGCCTCAAGGGTTGGGAGATTTCCACCCCGCGCGGCACGCTCACGGCCCGCAGCGTGATTGCTGCCACGGGGGCCTACTCTGCCAAGGTCAAAGGCGCGCCGCTGGGCTATTTCCGCCGCCGCATCATCTCGGTCGGCTCATTCATTGTGGCAACCCGCCCGCTGACACCCGCTGAGGTCGCAGCGACCATGCCCGGCAATCGGACCTGCGTGACGTCCCTGAATATCGGCAACTATTTTCGCCTCTCCCCAGACAATCGTCTGATCTTTGGCGGGCGCGCCCGGTTTTCCGCTGTTTCGGACCAACGCTCGGATGCGAAATCAGGCACGATCCTGCGCAAATCGCTGGCGCAGATCTTTCCGCATTTGTCCAATGTCGAGATCGACTATTGCTGGGGCGGTCTTGTCGGCATGTCCAAGGATCGCTTCCCCCGGATCGGAGAGGCTGATGGCATGCTTTATGGCATGGGGTATTCGGGGCACGGCGCGCAGCTTTCGACGCTGATGGGGCAACAACTGGCGGATATGGCGATGGGCCGCGCAACCGACTCTCCGCTATCCGGGCTGAGCTGGCCTGCGATCCCTGCGCATTCTGGTAATCCATGGTTCCTGCCCCTGGTGGGCCTGTGGTTCGGCCTGAAAGACAGGCTGTCCTAACGCGGGGCGGGCCGAACGTGCCCGCCTTTCGCCTCTGGGCCCGCCTTTCACCCCAGGGAATGCGCCGCCAAACCGAAAAGCACCGCTCCATCTGTCGCGCGGCGCTGAGGGCCGATGCGCATTTCCGTGACCGTATCGAACAGCCCCAGCCCAGCCGCCGCAAGGAACGCTGTGAATTGCCCCTCTTCCATGGGGGTGTCCAATCTCAGGAACTTTCCCTCATTGGCAAGAACAAAGGGGGCGGTCAGCTGCATCGCCATCCGATCGTTCTCAGCAACCATAGGTCCGATGACCTGCCCTTTGCCAAAATTCCGCAGCATCGAAAAGCCGCAGATCTGACCATCGCGCTCGGCCACAAGACAGGTGGATTTCTCTTTCAGCATCGCCAGAACACGTCCACGATCCGCCCCATAGGCAATGTGATCCAGACCCAGCAGGTCGTCCCAGTCCGCCTCGGTTGCTGTGCGCACCACGGTTCCCGGTTCCGGGTCAGGCGCATAGATCGGTCGTGCGATGCCCTGTTGCTGGCGAATGGTCCCAACGGGGATGAACCCGGCCTTCTTGTAAAGACGATACCCCGCGCGGGTGGCACTCAGCCGCATGTCCCGCCCCTCGCAGTCCTGCATGATCTGGTCAAGCAGCCAGCGCCCTGTCCCGAGGCTTTGCAGGCGCGGCGCCGTGATCATCATGCCCAGCATGGAAAAATCAGCCCCCATGTCGAACCGCATGGCCGAACTCAAAGGGCGCCCGATTTCATCCAGTGCCAGATAGCCCTCGCCCATCTGCATCAACTGCTGCAGGTCCCGTGCGCGGTGTGGCCAGAAGACCCCGACGGTCAGCTCGTGGAGAAGACCCTGGTCGGCAGCAGTGATCGGACGGCTACGCGCCTCAAAGGTATCAACCTTCAGACCCGGCTCAGACGTATTTTGGGCCTCGGAACCAGACGGTTCAATTTGAGGGCTGTCTGCCTTATGTGGCGCCATATCTGCTCTTCCCACTGGCTTGCTCCATCGCGGGTGGCAAGCGTTCACAGCACGACCTTAGCGGCCCTGGCGCAGCGGTTTCTATCAAAAGTAGCATCGAAACAAAAGAATATGTCAGCCACCAGGAGACGTGGCATGGAATTGCTCACACGCTTCAAAAGCGCAAGTACTGCAGGCGATCTGGCCCGATGCTATGAAAGGGGATGGCGTCAGTATTTCTCACATTGAAAAAGCAGTGGCGGACCGAGGAGGATTCGAACCCCCGACCCCTTGATTCGTAGTCAAGTACTCTATCCAGCTGAGCTATCGGTCCACTGCTTCGGGATTGAGGCTCCCGGCATGGACGTGCACGTCACGGTCCATTTGGCCTGTTCCAAACTGCCGCGACCGGCGGTTTGTGTAGTGGCGGACCGAGGAGGATTCGAACCCCCGACCCCTTGATTCGTAGTCAAGTACTCTATCCAGCTGAGCTATCGGTCCACTGGAGGCGGGGTTTAATCCTAGCAGATGACCGGCGCAACCCCAAAAAAGAATTTAGTTTGAGTGGAGGGTGGGATGCCCCTGCCCTTGTCAAAATGCACCGTCTCCCTTTGGCAGGCAAATCTCGAACACCGTCCCGTCTGGCCCTGTGTGACGCAGGTAGACACCACCGCCATGGCCACGCGCCAATTCTTGTGCGATGGCGAGTCCCAAGCCACTGCCGCCCTTCCGGGCGCCGCCCTGAAATGGCGTAAAGAGCTTTTCCTGCGCTTTCTGGGGCAGCCCCGGGCCGGTATCCTCAACGCGGATCAACCAGGTTTCCGCCTCATCCTGCGCAGAGATGGTGATCCGTCCCGGCTTCCCGGTGGCCGCAATGGCCTGCCGGGCATTGCGCACAAGGTTCATGACGATGCGGAACAGCTGCTCCTGATCTGCCCGCACAACCAGATCGGGCGGCACATCGGCATGGATGTCGATCTCGGTTCCCGTCGCTGCCAGGGATTCGCTTTCGGCCACATCGCCGGCAATTTCGCAAAGAGGCACTTGCGTGAAGGTGGGCGCCGGTTCCTCGGCGCGGCCGAACGCCAGGGTTCCTTCGCACAAAGACACGGCGCGGGTGATGGAGTTCACGAGCTTGGGCGCCAGCCTGCGCACCAGGGGGTCCTCACTGGTTTCGATCCGGTCCGTAAACAGCTGCGCCGAGGTGAGAATATTGCGAAGATCGTGACTGACCTTGGCGACGGCACCGCCAAGCTGGGCCAGCCGCTCTTTCTGCTTCAGCGCCTGGGTGAGTTCGGTCTGCAGTTTCATCAGCGCCTCTTCGGCCTCGCGCAGCTCGGTCACGCCCGCGTTGGGCTGGATGATGCCGCGCGCATCCTCGGGCGCTGCCGCATAGCGCTGCATATAGCCGACCACCCCCTTGATCGGGCGCACCAGGAACACGCGCACCGCAATGAACAACAAAAGCGCGGTGAAGACCGAGATCACCGCCGACAGGACCAGAATCCGCACGCCATAGTCGACCATAGCCGCCCGCAAGGGGGCCGTTTCCATGGTGATCTCGATCAACAGCCCCGCGTCTCGCACAGGCGCGCCAATGACCCGAATGATCCGATTGCCTGGCGTCACCATGCGCCTCATCGCATCAGAGATCAGCGTGAACGGCCCTGCCATGCGCAAGTCAAACGTGCCTTCAATGGGCTGCGGAATCGGCGAGGACAGCACCAGCTGGCGCATCTCGTCCCGGCGCAGAACCACGTTGAAAACGCCGGCATTCTCCAGCAGCTCGGCTTCAAGATCGCTGTCCAGCATATCATCCGCCAGCAGTGCCAGCGAAGCGATCTGCGCCCGCTCCAGCCGGTCCGACAGGTAATCGAGACGGAACCGAGAGACCGACGGCACGAAGATCAGCACTTCGGCCAGCATCACAAAGACCGTGGTCAGAACCAGGAATCTGCCCGACAGCGTATTCAGCATTGCGCCCCTTTCGGCCTAGGGGATCCAGCGTTGAACAAACCGGACCACCCGTTCAACCTTGGGATTATCAAATAGGCGAGGCGAGAAATAGGCCCCAGCGGCGCGTTTGTTGACCTCTCCGATCGTCGGATAGGGGGAAACCATGGCCGCGACCTGGCTCATCTTCATGTTGTTCGCCAGAACAAGAGACCAGAGATTGATCAGCTCTCCCGCCTGATGGCCCACGATGGTTACGCCCACGGGGCGCCCTTTGACCACCATCACCTTGATGAAGCCCTTCGCCTTGCGCTCGGCCAGGGCGCGGTCGTTGTGGCTGTAATCGAACCGCGCGATCTCAAGCCTTTCCCCGTGTTGCTCTTGCGCTTCTGCCTCGGTCAGGCCGACTTGCGCCAGTTCCGGCTCGGTGTAGGTCGCGCGGGGGATATGAGCCGTCTTGGCCTTTGACGGCAGGCCAAACAGGCTGGAGCGGATGATCACCCCCGCATGATAGCCCGCCACATGGGTGAACTGCAGCCCGCCCGCCACATCCCCGATGGCATAGACGCGGCGGTTGGTGGTGCGCAGGCTGTCATCGACCTTGATGCCTGTCTTGGTCCGGTCGATCCCGGCTTTTGTGAGGTCCAACCGCTCCAAGTTGGCCTTGCGCCCCACCGCGACGAGCAGGTGCGTTCCTTTGAAGATACGCCCGTCTTTGGTTTCCACCTCAATTGCGCCCGCTTGCCCGCGCACCTCTGCGGCCAGAGCCTGCTCGGCGATCTCGACACCTTCATTGCGCAGATGATCCAGAACCACCTTGGCAGCCTCAGGGTCATCGCGGCCCAGCGCCGCGCCGCCCTCGATCACCGTGACCTTGCAGCCAAGGCGGATGTGGGCCTGCGCCATCTCCATACCGATGGGGCCGCCACCGATGATCAGCAGATGGTCCGGGCGCTCGCGCAGGTCAAACAGGGTCTCGTTTGTCTCGTAAGGCACCTGATCCAGACCGGGGATCGGCGGCACCAGCGGAGAAGAACCGGTCGCAATCACGACCCGCCGGGCTTTGATGACGTAGTCGCCCGCCTCCACCTCGCGCGGAGAGATGAACTTGCCGAATTCCCGGATCACCCGCACGCCAAAGCCCTCGAACCGTTCCTGGCTGTCCACCGGTGCAATCGTTTCGATGACATCGCGCACATGATCCTTGGCCGCGGCATAGTCCACCTGAGGCACTTGATCGGCGACTCCAAAGGCGCTGGAATGGGCCTGACCATAGGCGGCCTTGGCACTGGCCAGCAGGGCCTTTGAAGGCACGCAGCCATAGTTCAGACAATCGCCGCCCATCTTGTGCCCTTCCAACAGGACAACATCCGCGCCCATCTGGCTGGCCCCGGCGGCAACGGACAGACCGCCAGAGCCGGCTCCGATCACCAACAAATCACATGTGATACGGGTCATGATCAGGCCTCCGGCGTGTTGCGGGGCGGTTTGCCGCGCAGGGATTTTACGAGGATTGGCATGGCGGCCAGCAGGCAAAGGCCCAGAATCGGACCAATTATGTGCGGCTCCCACAAAAGCGACAGATCCGGGTCCTCACCCCTGTCAAAGACCGCACCAACACCAACCCCGATCCAGGTAAAGACGATTGCACCAGGGATGATGCCCAGCGCAGTAGTCCACAGAAAGTTGCGGAATTTCACCCCCACCATGGCGGGCAAGAGATTCGCGACAAAGAAGGGCACCGCAGGCACCAGCCGCAGCAACAACAGGACTTCGATCTCATTCTGGCGCAGGGCATGTTTCAGCATCTGCACGCGCCCTTCGGCGGCCTCAAAGCGGGCTGACAGCATCTCTCCCAGCCCCCAGCGCGCCGCCAGAAAGATACCCGCAGCGCCGATGGTGGCCGAAACCACGTTCAAAACCGTCCCGGCGGCAAGACCGAACAGGAACCCACCCGTGACCGAAGCAACCGCAGCCCCGGGCAGCGAAAAGACCACCATGACGACGTAAATGGCAACAAACGCCGCGGCCAAGCCCAGGAAATTCTGATCCCGAAAGCCAAGCAGCGCCTCGCGATTGTCGCGCAGAGTATCGAAGGTCAGATAGTCGTTCAGCGTCACCGCTCCGATGATGGCGACGATGGCCACGACGATCAGAGGCAAATGCCGCGCCAGACCCGTTTTCTGCGGATCCGGTTTTGGAGCTCCTTCATTGCTCATTTCTCTGCCTCTCCAGTTTCTTTCTCGTGTCCTATCGTCAATATGGCGTAAGTGCACGTGCAAGGCATATCAGTTCACGGGCGCTTGATCTTTGGAGAACGCATTTGTGAGAAAGCCCGTCAAACCGGCGCCGAACTGAAACATTGCGCGCGCCCAACCCGGCTTTTCCGGCTGCGCAGAGCGTTCTTTTGACATAAATATTGTATCAAGGCGCGAAAAGCTGCGAAAAACCCGGCCAATGGGTTTGACTTGGCGCCAGATCCCTCCTAAAGACCGGGCTTCGAGATTACACCCGGCAGGCGATTCCGCGCCGCGCCCGATGACATGAGTGGAGACCGGAGCGATGAAACGCACCTATCAGCCTTCGAACCTGGTTCGCAAACGCCGCCACGGCTTCCGTGCGCGCATGGCCACCAAGGCAGGCCGCAAGATCCTGAACGCACGCCGCGCACGTGGCCGCAAAGAGCTGAGCGCATAAGTTCGCGCCACGCAGCTCGCGTTGACGGAATGACACCGCCGAAGGCCCCCAAGATTGGCTCTGCCGACACGAGGGATGCGCCTTCGGCGGTTTCCGTTTGTCCGGATGATGCCGGACCAATTGCAAAAATCGAAGTTATCACCAAACGCCGCGATTTTCTTGCAGCGGCCCGCGCGCGTCGTCAGGGCAGCAAGGGTATGATGGTGCAGGGACGCAACCGCCGCGATGAGGGCGGGATTCGCGTCGGCTTCACCTGCTCCAAGAAGGTCGGCAATGCCGTTGCCCGCAACCGTGCCAAACGCCGCCTGCGCGAGGTGGCCCGCATGACCCTGCCATCTCATGGTCGCGCAGGGTGGGACTACGTTCTGATCGGGCGCGCACAGGATACGGCCCAGCGCCCCTTTGAGGAACTGAAGCGCGACCTGATCTACGCCTTGAAGAAAATACACGGCTGATCTGAACAGCCAGGGCTTTCATGGCGCAGCAATGCCGCCTATCTAAGGTCCATGTCTCCCATGGCCCGCATCCTTGCACTACCCGTTCATGCCTATCGGCTGATTTTCAGCCCATGGGTTGGGTTCAATTGCCGCTATCAACCGACGTGCTCGGCCTATGCACTGGAAGCGCTCGAAAAGCACGGTGCGATCAAAGGCGCATGGCTTGCCGCGCGTCGCCTCGGGCGGTGCCACCCGCTCGGCGGGGATGGCTACGACCCGGTGCCCGGCCTTGAAAGCGAGACTGAAAAGACGGCACCGCCAGATCGCTGATCCCCTATTTCTTTTCAAAGAAAATCGTCACCTCGCCCAGTGTGACACCGAACCTGCTCATGTAGGCCTTGTTCAAAAGCCGCCCGTCTTCCAGCAGCCACATCCAATCATCAAAGCTGACCCGCATACTGTCACCGTCCGGCATCGGCAGGTCGATGGTGTAGCGCCAGTTGAAAGTATCGCCGCTCTCTTCCCCCTCAGCGATGCCCTGGACGCCATCGGCGGTGCCCTGCCAGCTATCCTCGCCTGTCTTGGTCAGCGACCAGATCCGCCGTTCTTTGCTTCCATCGGCATAGTCAAAGTCCTCAACCAGCCGCAGCGTATTCCCGTCCCAACGTCCGTCGATATCGACCTTGAAGCGCCGCCGCACGGTCCCAAAGCGGTCCGTGAATTGGCCATAGGCCACCGTCCGCCCGTCGAAATACTCTTCAAGGTTCAACTGCTTGTCGCTCAGGCTCTTGTCCCCAAGATCAGGCCGCCCACAGGCCGACAAGAACATCCCCAAGAGCAACGCGTAGGCGCAGACAAACAATGCTCGCATGATCATCTCCTTTTGGAGGTCTACGCTGCAAAGCGCTCTTTGGATGAGCGGACCCGCCCTTGTGATACACTTTTGAGGAATCTTCTTGGCAAAAGCCGTTTCAAAGGCTACGGGGCCGTCATGCTTGATGATGATCTGGACGAAATCCACCCGCTGTTTGCCGGTGCCCCTTCAACCACCGAGTTCAAGAAGCTGCGCAAGCGCATCGTGCGCTATGCCCGCGAAGCGATCGAACAATATGGTATGGTGGAGCGCCGCACCGATGGCAGCACCCCGCGCTGGCTGGTCTGCCTGTCTGGCGGCAAGGACAGCTACACGCTGCTAGCGGTGCTCTATGAGCTGAAATGGCGGGGGTTGCTGCCGGTGGATCTCTTGGCCTGCAACCTCGATCAGGGGCAGCCGGGTTTTCCGGCAACCGTTTTGCCGGAGTTTCTGGAAAAGATGGGCGTTCCGCACCGGATCGAATACCAAGACACCTACAGCATTGTTGTCGACAAAGTGCCGCAGGGACGCACCTATTGCGCGCTCTGCTCGCGCCTGAGGCGTGGCAATCTGTACCGGGTTGCACGCGAAGAAGGCTGCTCTGCCGTGGTTCTGGGGCATCATCGCGACGACATCCTGGAAACCTTTTTCATGAACCTGTTCCACGGTGGGCGTCTGGCTACCATGCCGCCGAAACTGGTCAACGAAGAAGGCGATCTTTTCGTCTTTCGCCCCCTGGCCCATGTCGCAGAGGTCGATTGCGAAAAGTTCGCCAAGGCCATGAATTATCCCATCATTCCCTGCGATCTCTGTGGCAGCCAGGACGGATTGCAGCGCCAGCAGGTGAAACAGATTCTCGACCAGTGGGAATCAAACAGTCCGGGACGGCGTCAGGTGATGTTTCGGGCACTGATGAACGCGCGTCCATCCCATCTTCTGGACCCCAAATTGTTCGATTTTGTCGGGCTTGAGCTGAAAAACGCAAATGAAGCGGCAGAATCCGACGAGATTCCCGCATTGCGTTAACTCCGCAGTCAGAAGCAGCCTCTAGTCTCATCCTGCACTTAGGTGCTGAAGGTGAAAGGTCTGCACATGCCCAAGTTCCAATCTGGTCTGCTGACGCGCATCAGGAGAAAAGTAGCCCCGGCGTTTTTTGCGCCACCGGTGCTGGCTTTCCTGCCTGCGTTGACGCTCGCGACCTTCTGGCTTGGCGGCGAGGCCGCATTGTTGTGGGTGGCGCTGGGCCTGCCGGTGCTTTTCGCGGCACTTGGTGGATTTGATCGCACCCGGAGCCTTGGCACGCCCCGCGACAGCATCACGGGAATGATCTTGCGGGAAGGATTCGAAACGGAAGTCAGCCAGGTTTTTGACGAAACCAGCGACACCGGCCTGAGATCAGTGATCTACCTGATCGAGGTTGATGACTTCAAGGACATCGTCGATCGATACGGTCAGGAAGCCGGGGATCAGATCATTCAGCGCTGCGGTGACAGGATTGCCAGCACGCTCCGCAACAAGGACACGGTCGCGCGGATCGGAGACAGCAAGTTTGGTGTTTGTCTGACACCAGTCTTGCAGCTTGATCTGGAGTCTTGTGTGCAACTGTCGGGACGTATGCAGTCGGCGGTTGAAGAGCCGATCAGCTTGGACGGAACATCGGTTTATGTGTCCTGTTCGATCGGATTTTGCCTACGCAGCCGCGCGCCAGGCACAAAACCATCGGATTGGACAGGCGCGGCAGCGACAGCATTGGCAGATGCCCAGCAAAACGGCCCGTCCGGCATCCGCGTCTATTCGGCAGATATCTATCACCGTAACAAGGCCCGCTGCAATTTGCGCGATGAGGCCGCCGAAGCGCTTGAATCCGGCCAGATCGTGCCATGGTTCCAACCTCAGATTTCCACCGATACCGGTCGGGTCTCCGGCTTTGAGGCGCTTGCTCGCTGGATGCACCCGGTCCGCGGTCTTATCCCGCCAAACAGCTTCCTGCCCGCGCTGGAAGAAGCCGGCTTGATGGAGCGGCTCAGTCAGGTCATGCTGTTTCACTCCCTTACAGCGATGAAGGCCTGGGATGCCGCCGGAGTAGACGTTCCCTCGGTCGGCGTGAATTTTGCCACGCAGGAACTGCGGAATCCGGGTCTTGCCGACAATGTGCGCTGGGAACTTGAGCGCTTTGGCCTGTCACCGGACCGTTTGTCTGTCGAGGTTCTGGAAACCGTGATGACCGACCAACCGGACGATGTGGTCACCCGTAATATCGCCGCACTCAGCGCGATGGGCTGCCGAATCGAACTTGATGATTTTGGCACCGGACACGCCTCCATCTCGGCAGTTCGCCGGTTCAATATCTCGCGCATCAAAATCGACCGCTCCTTTGTCATGAAATCGGACCGCGACCCGGAACAGCAGAAACTGATTGCCGCCATCCTGACGATGGCAGAGCGTCTGGATCTGGAAACTCTGGCCGAAGGAGTTGAGACCGTTGGAGAGCATGCTCTCTTGTCGCAACTTGGATGCGACCACGTTCAAGGCTTTGGGATCGGTCGCCCCATGCCGTTCGACCAGACCCTCGACTGGATGACAGCGCATCAGGCCAAACTTCAGGATGCACCCTTGATTGGTCGCCAAAACCCCTGAAATCGCTTCTTTCGGCCGAAACCTCTATGTCGGCGGCGCTATGACGCCGTCGAATTTCCCGATTCTGCTTGACCTTTGCGGCTCACCTCTGTTGAACCACACCCTGTCATTCCATGCACGAGGTGGCGGTCCCCAATGGACGATCAGAACAAGAATCTCATTCTCGCAACAGCGCTCAGCTTCCTGGTGATTCTCGGGTGGTACAGTTTTTTCCCGCCTCCAGAGCCCGAAACGGCACCAGAGCCGGTCGCAGCTGAAACCGCTCCGGCCGACGCGACGGCCAGCGCCCCCGGCGTCGCCCAAGGTGGCACCGCCGTCAGCACCCAGCCGAGCGAAGAGGCCGAAGCCCCAAGCGCCCCGCGTCTGAAAATCGACACCGACAGGCTGGCGGGCAGCATCTCTCTGCAAGGCGGCCGCATCGACGATCTGGCGCTGAAAGACTACCGCGAGACCCTCGATGAAGAAGCGGACATCGTCCATGTGCTGACACCAGTCGGCCAGCCGGAGGCCTTTTATGCGCTTTATGGCTGGGCACCCGGTGCGGGCTTGACCTTTGAGGATGTTCCAGGCGCCAACACCATCTGGTCCGCGGACGAAGGGCAAACCCTGACGCCCGAAACGCCGGTCACAATGACCTGGGACAACGGCAAGGGGCTGACCTTCTCCCGCACCATATCGGTCGATGACAACTACCTCTTTTCGGTGACCCAGTCCGTCCAGAACGCAAGCGGCGCGACCGTTGCCCTTGCCCCCTATGGCACGCTGGCCCGCCATGGCGAGCCTGCCGACCTCAAGAACTTCTTCATCCTGCACGAAGGCGTTGTCGGTATGGCTGACGGAGAACTGGCCGAGATCGACTATGGCGATATGGTAGATTTCGAACCCGACCCCCGTGATGGATCACGTGCCGAAGTGAAGCAGGTCGAAAGCAACGGCTGGATCGGCTTCACCGACCACTACTGGATGTCCGCACTGGTGCCCGAGCCGGGTCAAGGCTTCCGCTCCATCGCCAAATACGATGAGCGCCGCGAGATCTACCAGACCGACATCGTGCTGCCGACGCAGTCTTTGGCAGACGGGCAATCGACCGAAGTCACCACCATGCTGTTCTCCGGCGCCAAGGAATGGGCCACTATCCGCGCCTACCAGAAAGACGGCATCGAAGGCTTCCTCGACAGCATCGACTGGGGCTGGTTCTTCTTCCTGACCAAGCCGATCTTCTGGCTGCTGCACAACCTGCACACCCTGATCGGCAACATGGGCCTGTCCATCATAGGCCTGACCATCTTCATCAAGATCCTCGTCTTCCCGCTGGCGTACAAGTCCTACGCCTCGATGGCGAAAATGAAGGAACTGCAGCCTGAGATGGAGAAACTGAAGGAGCGTGCCGGCGACGACCGCCAGAAGCTGCAGAAAGAGATGATGGAACTCTACAAGAAGGAAAAGGTGAACCCGGCTGCGGGCTGTCTGCCGATCCTGATCCAGATCCCGATCTTCTTCTCGCTCTACAAGGTGATCTTCGTCACGCTGGAACTGCGCCACGCCCCCTTCTTTGGCCCCTTCCAGGACCTCAGCGCACCGGATCCGACCTCGCTAATGAACCTCTTTGGCCTGCTGCCCTTTGCGGCCCCGGCGCCCGAAAGCGTTCTGTCTCTGGTCTTCATCGGCATCCTGCCGATCCTCCTGGGTGTCTCCATGTGGCTGCAGCAAAAGCTGAACCCGGCGCCCACCGATCCGACGCAAAAGATGATCTTTGCCTGGATGCCTTGGGTCTTCATGTTCATGCTGGGTGGTTTCGCATCGGGTCTGGTGGTCTACTGGATCGCGAACAACACCATCACCTTTACCCAGCAGTACCTGATCATGCGCAGCCACGGCTACAAGCCCGACGTTTTTGGCAACATCAAGTCGAGCCTGAAGCGCAGTTCCAATACGGATGAGAAATGACGCAGACCGTCACTGAAATCTGGCGCCACCCGATCAAATCACATGGACGGGAGGCGTTGGAGAGCGTCACGCTGACCGCCGGGCAGACCATGCCCGGCGATCGCGTTTGGGCGGTAGCCCATGAGGCGTCAAAGGCCGATGGTTCCGAATGGGTGCCCTGCTCCAACTTCAGCCGCGGCGCCAAGGCGCCGCAGCTGATGGCCATCAACGCGCGCTACAATGACGCAACCGGCGAGGTCTCGCTGAGCCATCCGGACCGGGACACTCTGACCTTTGCCCCGGATGCACGCGAAGACCTGCCCCGGTTCCTCGACTGGGTGCATCCCCTGATGCCCGAAGGCAGGGCCGCCTCTGCACGCATCATTCGGGTGCCCGGGCGCGGCATGACGGACACCGACTATCCGTCGGTCACCCTGTGCAACCTCGCCTCCCACCGCGCGGTGGAGGCCGCGATGGGGCAGGATCTGTCCCCCTTGCGCTGGCGCGGCAATATCTGGTTCGATCTGGATGAGGCCTGGGCCGAGCACGATTGGCTGGGCCGCAAGGTGCAGATCGGTGACGCTGTATTCCTGGTCCGCGAACGCGCCCAGCGCTGCATGGCCACCACCGCAAACCCGGCCAAGGGCCTTCGCGATGCAGATACACTCAAAACCCTGAACGGCAGCTTTGGCCATCAGGATTTCTCGGTCTACGCAGAGGTCGTACGCGGCGGTGATGTCTGCCTTGGCGATCCGGTAAAGGTGCTTTGATGCAAATTCAATTTTCTCTGGCCGAGGCGCCGGATGATCTCACGGCGGAAAAGGGCCGCAAGCTCTTTGCCGGGCAATCCGAGTTTCTGAAAGGCGTCGTCGCCATGTCAGGCCTGCCCGAGGCGGACCGAGTCGAGGTTTGTTTCGCGGGCCGCTCTAACGTCGGCAAGTCGAGCCTGATCAATGCGCTGACCGGCACCAAGGGGCTGGCGCGCGCGTCGAACACGCCGGGGCGCACGCAGGAAATCAACTATTTCACCCAAGGGCCGGACCTTTACCTGGTGGACCTTCCGGGCTACGGCTATGCCAATGCGCCGCTGGCGGTGGTGGAGAAATGGCAAAAGCTGCTGAAACGCTACCTGAGTGGTCGTCAGACCCTGCGCCGCGCCTTTGTGCTGATCGACAGCCGCCATGGCATCAAAAAGGTCGATGAAGAGATCATGGCGCTGTTGGACAGCGCGGCGGTGACGTTTCAATGCGTGATGACCAAGGCCGATAAGGTCAAGGCCAAGGATCTGGACAAGGTGCTGGATCAGGTGCGCGGCGCGCTGTCGAAACACCCGGCCGCCTATCCTGAGATCGTCCTGACTTCCTCCGAAAAGGGAGACGGGATTGCCACCTTGCGGGCGATCATCGCCGGTATCGACTAAGGCCTTAGGCGCCCGTCAGACGTGCTGGGCGCCATTCACTTCGATCTCGGCGCCCGAGATGTAGGAACTCCCCCCTGAGCACAGAAAATAGATCGCGGCGGCGACCTCTTCCGGCTGGCCAAGGCGCTGCATCGGCAGCTTTTCCACGATCTGTTCTGTTCCCGGCGACAGGATCGCCGTTTCCACCTCACCCGGCGCGATGGCATTGACGCGAACGCCCAGCGGGCCAAAATCATGAGCCATCTCCCGCGTTAGCGCCGCCAAGGCCGCCTTGGAGGTGGCATAGGCCGCGCCAGCAAAGGGATGCACCCGGCTGCCCGCAATGGAGGTCACATTGACCACTGATCCCTTGGCGGCAGCCAGTTCATCCTTAAGCCCCCGCGCCAGCACCACTGAGGCAAAGAAGTTCACGTGGAACACCTTGCCCCAGGTCATGAGGTCTGTGTCGAGCGTATTGAGGCGCTCTCCGTTCGGCCCCTTTGGTGAGATCCCCGCATTGTTGACCAGCGCATCCAGACGCCCATTCAGGCGCTCCTGAATCACGCCTACGGCGTTGATCGTGTCGCTTGGGTCCGAGAGGTCCAGCTGCACGTGGTTCTCCTCTCCGCCGCCCCAAGGGCATTCCTGCGGGAACGGATGACGCGAGCAGGTGATGACACGCCAGCCTTCGGCGTTGAAATGGCGCACGGTGGCATGGCCAATGCCGCGGCTGGCTCCGGTGAGCAATAGCGTCTTCTGGCTCATGGGGTGTGTTCCGGTCTGAGGGACAACTGCTGCGACCCTATCATTCCCGTCCGCCGCTGCAACGCCCACTTGGCAGCAGGCGCAGAACCGCGTAACACGAATGGTCAAAGGGACCCCAGCTATGAAGAAACAAGATATGAACCGCGATTGGATTGCCACCGCCGAGACTTTGTCCAGCGCTCTGCCCTATATGCAGCGCTACGACGGGGCTATCGTTGTCATCAAGCTGGGCGGCCACGCCATGGGCAGCGACGAAGCGATGGAGACATTTGCCCGCGATATCGTCCTGATGCGCCAGGTGGGTGTAAACCCGGTGATCGTGCATGGCGGTGGGCCGATGATCAACGCGATGCTCGAAAAGCTGCAGATCAAATCCGAATTCGTGAACGGCAAGCGTGTGACCGACAAACCCACCATGGAAGTGGTCGAGATGGTTCTGTCCGGTCTGGTGAACAAGCGCATCGTGCAGGCGATCAACGCCCAAGGTGGCATGGGCGTGGGGCTTTCGGGCAAGGACGCGGACCTCATCACCTGTGAAATAACCAACCCGGATCTTGGCTTTGTCGGCACCCCGGTCGAGATGAACCCTGCCGTTCTGCATCATCTGTTTGAAAACGACATCATCCCGGTGATCGCCCCCATTGGCGCCGGACGCGATGGCGAGACCTTCAATATCAATGGCGACACGGCTGCAGGCGCGATTGCCGAATCGCTCAACGCGGACCGGCTTTTGCTGTTGACGGACGTCTCGGGGGTAAAGAATGCAGACGGAGAGGTCGTGACCGAACTCAAGGCAGCAGACGTGGAGGCGATGACCGCATCAGGAGTGATTGCGGGCGGCATGATCCCCAAGACAGAAACCGCCCTTTCTGCAGTGCGCAATGGCGTGCGCGCCTGCACCATCGTCGACGGCCGGGTGCCGAACGCCGTTCTTCTGGAGCTGTTTACCGATCACGGAGCAGGATCCATGATCCGCGCCTGACCCGCCTAAAAGCTCCCGGTGAAAGAAACCGCCCCGATACGGGCGGTTTTCTTTTGGCAACGTCCGATCAGGCGCTAAGATCGCTGCCACCGACAGGAGCGCCAATGACCGCCGCCCCCTCATATCAAGCAATCTCAGATGCTGCGCATGCCCGGGACCTGGATATCCTGGGCGCCGTCCATCCCGGCAATACAGCCGCACAGGAGCTGACATCGGGGACTTTGATTCTACTTGGTCTGGTCGGTCGGGATAGCTGGACGCGCCTAAAAGAAATGCCCGAGTTTCTGGATGGTGCACCCGACCCTTTGGATCGATGGTCTCGCCGCGTGGTTGATCATCTTGGCCAGCAGTTTGCCGCCGATCCCTACTATCCCTTTGGCGGTCCGCCCTACCGGCCTTTCGTGAACTGGGCTCTGGCATCGGGCCGGGCTTTCACATCCCCGTCGCATATGCTGGTCCATGATGGTGTTGGCATGTTGATTTCATACAGGGGCGCTTTGCACTTGAAGGAGGAGATCGAAATACCGGCGCCACCCGTGGAAGGCTCCCCTTGCGAAACCTGTGTGGAGCGCCCCTGTATGACGACCTGCCCAGTACACGCATTGGTTGACGGCGGCCCCTATGACCTGTCAGCCTGTCACAATCACCTGGAGACCCAAAGTGGGACCCTTTGCCTGTCCAACGGCTGCCTTGCCCGGCTTGCCTGCCCTCTAAGCCGGGGTGCAGGTCGCGATCCGGCACAATCAGCCCACCACATGAGTTACTTTCACAAGACATGACCTGCACCCTCATCCTGACCCGCCACGCCAAATCCGCCTGGGACACCAGCGCCCCGAGCGACCATTCCCGTCCGTTGAACAAGCGGGGTCGGGCCTCGGCCAGAGCGCTCGGGGATTGGCTGAGGCACATCAAACAGCTCCCTGAGCAGGTTCTGTCCTCCTCCTCGCAGCGCACGCGCGAGACCTACGATCTTTTGGGAATTGAGGCCCCCGCAGTGTTCACTGAACGGCTCTACCATGCCAGTTCGGACATCATCTTTCAGGTGCTGAGGGAAGCGTCCCACCCCCGCACAATGATCCTGGGGCACAACCCCGGCATTGCAGCGTTTGCACATGCCATCGTGAACCATCCGCCGGATCATTCACGCTTTGACGACTACCCGACCGGAGCCACGCTGATCGTCAAATTCGACATCGACAGCTGGAACGATCTGACCTGGAGCAGCGGCAAGGTGGTTGATTTCACCGTCCCGCGTGAGCTGTTGGGAGCCTGAGAAACATAGCGCTATGGACAAAGGCGCCCGGCCCAGATACCTAGGTGTTATCTACCTTGGAGATTTTATGTCCCGTTGAGGATGGTGCTTAGGCACCTTTGCACAGCAAGAACCATAGCACGTCACTCCCCTTGTTGGAGCGATATTGTTTTTCTGTGCCTAGCCCTTTCCAACCATCCAGACTGCGCATGACGCAGCATCTTCAAGAGAATTTCCAGACAATGATCAGACCCTACACCTCAGCGGACAAAGCCGCTGTCCTTTCAATATGGCGAGACGCCAGTGCGCTTGCCCATCCATTTCTGAGTGCCGAAGCCACGGACCAGGCCGAAGTCATGATCCGAGATCACTTCCTCGACATCGCAGAAACTTACATGGCCACGGTCGATGATCGGTCTGTCGGCTTTATCTCACTGCTCGACCACGAGGTCGGCGGCCTCTTCCTATGCCCCGCCTTTCACGGCCGCGGGATCGGACGTGCGCTGATGGACCACGCGGTAGCGCTCAAAGGGCATCTGGAACTGGATGTCTTTGTCGAGAACGCGATTGGTCGGCGTTTCTATCAACAGTATGGATTCACCGCAGGCAAAGAGAGCATGAGCCCCTTTTTCGGCCACCCAGAAATCCGTATGCACTTTGGAAAGTGCTAGGACCCATTGAACAAATAAAGAAAGGCCCCCGGCTTTCCCAGGGGCCTTTCTAATCGAATAGCGTGAAGGCTCAGTGACCGAGGATCTGGCTCAGGAACAGCTGGGTCCGTTCGCTTTGCGGGTTGTTGAAGAAGGCCTCTGGCTCGTTCTGTTCAACGATCTGGCCCGCATCCATGAAGATCACGCGGTTGGCCACCTGACGGGCAAAGCCCATCTCGTGTGTGACGCAGAGCATGGTCATGCCCTCTTCGGCGAGTTCGATCATGGTGTCGAGCACCTCTTTGATCATCTCGGGATCAAGCGCCGAGGTCGGCTCATCAAACAGCATGATGCGCGGCATCATGCACAGCGAGCGCGCGATCGCCACACGCTGCTGCTGACCACCCGATAGCTGACCCGGGAACTTATTGGCCTGATCGGGAATCTTGACCTTCTCAAGGAAATGCATCGCCCGCTCTTCGGCTTCCTTCTTGGGCGTCTTGCGCACCCAGATCGGGGCCAGCGTGCAGTTTTCAAGAATCGTCAGATGCGGGAACAGGTTGAAGTGCTGGAAGCACATACCAACCTCGGAGCGGATCTTGTCGATGTTCTTCAGGTCAGACGACAAGAGCGTTCCATCCACGGTGATCGAGCCCTGCTGGTGTTCTTCCAGCGCGTTGATGCAGCGGATCAGCGTGGATTTGCCCGAACCGGACGGGCCACAGATCACGATCCGCTCGCCCTGATAGACGGTCAGGTTGATGTCCCGCAGCACGTGGAAAGAGCCGTACCACTTGTTCATTCCGTCGATGGTGATCGCGACCTCGTCGGATACCTTCATTTGTGAAGTGCCAGTCATGTCTTGGCCTCCTTATCGATGATCGGTCGCAAGACGGCGTTCCAGCCATTGCGAGTATTGAGAGATGCCGTAGCAGACGACAAAGAACAGGAGCGCGGCAAAGCCCAGAAGCTCCCAGTAGACGCCGTTCCATTCGGTCGAAGCCAGGATCGGTCCGCGGATCATGCCCACCAGATCGAACATCGAGATGACCGAAACCAGTGTGGTGTCCTTGAACAGGCCCACGGCCACGTTCACGATACCGGGGATCGAGATCTTCAGCGCCTGCGGCAGGATGATGAGCCGCATCGCCTGAGGGTAGTCGAGGCCCAGCGAATCCGCCGCCTCGTATTGCCCCTTGGGCAGAGCAGCCAGACCACCCCGGATCACCTCGGCGATATAGGCGGCCGAGAACATCGTGATCATGATCACCACCCGCAGGAACAGGTCCACGGTGGCATCAGGCGGGAAGAAATAGGCCAGCATCACCGACGCCACGAACAGAAGCGTGATCAGCGGCACACCCCGGACGAACTCGATGAAGATGACGCACATCCACTTGATCAGCGGCATGTCCGACTGACGGCCCAGCGCCAGCGCAATACCCAGCGGCAGGGACAGCGACACACAGGTCACACCCAGCATCAGGTTCAGCATGAAGCCGCCCAGATCGCGCGAGGGCACGGCCTGCAACATGGCGTTTTCTGACGCGCCTTCCGGGATCAGCATCCCGCCCAGCGCCCAGATGATCAGCGCCGCAGCGATGCCTCCGAAAAAGCCAGCGGCAAAGGAGCCGCGCCCATAGATCTGGAACACCGCGCCGCCCACGACAAAGCCCAAAAGGGCGATGATCGGCGCCATGATGGTGCCCCCCCAGATCAGCCAGAAGGCGATGAAGGGATAAAGGCCGGTAAAGATCAGCATCTTGCGCGGCAGGTCAAAGAACAGGACCGGGGCCACGGCAACCAGCAGCAGGACCAAGGCGAGGTTCGGACGCCAGTAGAACTCTGCCGGGTACTTGAACCCGTAGAGCAACTGGTGCCAGCGCTCGGTCAGGACCGAGAAACAGGCGCCCACCTTGCCATCCAGCACCTCGCGGCACGCGTTCAGGGAGGTGGTTGTCCAGACGCCATTGTAAAGCCACGGCAAAGTCTTTTGCAGGACCAGGTAAATCACGGTCAGCGCAACCAGCGTGAGGATCCCGTTCGGGACGCTGGAGAACAGATTGTCCCGCAGCCATTTGACCACGCCAGCCTGGCTGGCAGGCGGCGGCGAGGGAGGGATTGTGCCTTTTGCGACGAAGGCGATCGAATCAGATGTCTTGTCACTCATGGCTCAGCGCTCCTTCAGCTTCACGGAGGCGTTGTAGATGTTCATCACCATCGAGATGACCAGCGATGCCGTGAGATAGAAGAGCATCAGCAAGAGCACGCATTCGATCGCGCGGCCTGTCTGGTTGAGGGTGATGCCGCCCAGGGTCGCGGTGATATCCGCATAGCCCACGGCAATCGCCAGCGAGGAGTTCTTGGTGATGTTGAGATACTGCGAGATCAGCGGGGGGATGATCACCCGCAGCGCCTGCGGCAGGATCACCAGGTTCATGATGCGCCCGGGACGCAGGCCCAAAGCAGCCGCGGCCTCGGTCTGACCTTTCGAGATCGCCTGGATACCGGCGCGCACGTTCTCCGCGATAAAGGCACCCGTGTAGATCGACAGCGCGAACCATAGCGCGATCAGTGGACCACCAATCTTGATGCCGCCCTGGAAGTTAAAGCCCTTCAGCGCCGGGATCTCCCAGCTGAGCCCCATGATGACCATCAGGAGCAGGAAGGGAACGAGCCAGACGCCCAGCACCATAGCCAGCGTCTTTGGGCGCTCCCCGGTGGCTTCCTGCTTTAGGGTCGCCCAGGCTTCGATCTTGCGTGTCACAAGGAGCGAGCCCACCAGAACCGCCAGCACCAGAAGCCAGTTCATCGCGGCGGATGCAAAAATGCCGCTCTCGAACCATGGCATCGGGATGTAGACACCCCGGTTGGTGAAGGCAAAGAGATCCAGAACCATACTGGCATCAGGCGTTTCACCGCGGAAGGCCCGTGGCCCCGGCAGCGCCGCCGTCATGATGGTAAAGATGATGATGATCCAGATCAGCACCGGAATGTTCCGGAAGATCTCGACATAGACCGCCATCAGTTTTGAGACGAGCCAGTTGTTGGAGAGGCGCAGAACGCCCGCGATCACACCAAAAATGGTGGCGGTGATGCAGGCCAGGAAAGCGACCAGAAGCGTATTCAAAATCCCGACAAGAGCCGCACGGCCATGGCTGTCCTGGTTGTCATATTCGACAAGACGCTGGTTGATGTCGTAGCCAGCCGGATTGCCCAGGAAGTCGTATGAGATGTTGAGGCCCGCAGCGCGCAGGTTCTGGATGAGGTTGTTCCCCAGATACCAGATCGACAGGGCCAGCAGAATTGCGGCGATGGCCTGGAAGGTCAACGAACGATAGCGGGTATCGTTGACCAACATGGACAGCCGGAACTGCTCCTGTGGAGGGTCAGTGAGAGTTGACATGTAAAGAGATCCCCGAGGCAGCGGATTTACGTCCCGGCGGGGTTTGCCCCCGCTCCGCAGAAATCCGAAGCTTTTAGATGATTAGGAAAAGGGCGCGGAATGACACCGCGCCCTCTCCTTGATGTGCTTAGCGGAAGGGCGGCGAGTACAGCAGGCCACCTTCGGTCCACTGTGCGTTCAGACCGCGTGCCAGACCGATCGGCGTGTCTTCACCGATGTTCTTGGCAAACACTTCACCATAGTTACCGCCAGCGGCGATAGCGTTTTTCGCCCAGTCAGCCGACAGGCCCAGCATCTCGCCCAGGGTACCTTCGGTGCCCAGCAGACGGTTGATTTCCGGGTTGTTGGTGCCAGCGGACATTTCCGCCAGGTTGGCCGAGGTCACGCCCAGCTCTTCGGCTGTGATCAGAGCGTTCAGGGTCCAGCGAACCACGTCACCCCATTCGTTGTCGCCGTGGCGAACAAGCGGGCCGAGCGGCTCTTTGGAGATGATTTCGGGCAGCAGCACGTGGCCTGCCGGATCATCAAAGGTCGCGCGGGTCGCCGCCAGACCGGATGCATCGGTGGTGTAAACGTCGCAAGCGCCAGCCAGGTACTGCTGCTGCGCTTCGGCGTTGGTTTCGATCGGAACCGGCTCGTAGCTGATGTTGTTGGAGCGGAAGAAGTCCGCCAGGTTCAGCTCGGTGGTGGTGCCGGTCTGGATACAAACGGTTGCACCGTCCAGTTCCTTGGCCGAGGACACGCCCAGCTCTTTGGGAACCATGAAGCCCTGACCGTCGTAGTAGTTCACGCCAGTGAATTCGAACTTCAGGTCAACATCGCGCGAGAAGGTCCAGGTGGTGTTGCGCGCCAGCATGTCGATCTCACCCGAGGCCAGAGCCGTGAAGCGGGTTTTGCCGGTGGTCGGCACGAATTCGACAGCGGTCGAGTCGCCCAGAACGGCCGCAGCAACGGCACGGCAGACAGCGACGTCAAAACCTTCCCATTCCCCATTCGCATTCGGAGCAGCAAAACCGACCAGACCGGTGGTGACGCCGCAGTTCAGTTTGCCGCGGGCTTTCACATCGTCCAGCGTGCCGGCAGCAGCTGCACCAGCAGCAACGCCAGCAACGGTCAGCGCGCCCAAAAATACGGATTTGTTCATTTTTACCTCTTCCTGATGTTCCGCCTGTTTTGGCGGTTTTTTTACCGGCGGGAAAACGCCGGATCGGTGTGATCTAGGGAAAACACCTAAATCGCAAGGAAGTTTGGGCGCATTCATAAACAAACGTCAAGGGCACGATCACCAATTTCGATGGACGCATGGCGAACACTGGGGGCGATTGTTAAATTTTTTCGCTTTGCCCGCCCGCTCAGCAATTTCATGTCTCAAGTTGAAAACTGGTAGAATCGTTTCGCATGCAAGAAGGCTACTTTTTTGATCTCTGACGATTCTCGAGCTTCGTCATCGACACCCCACTGCTCTTCCTGCCAGCGTTCATCAAGGCGGGACATCTCCCAGATGTCACCCGCGTCACGCCATCCTTCGGCGGCGGCAAATCCCAGGATCAGGGAGCCGGACATACAGACAAGATCGTGAAAAGCCGCTAGTTGAAAAGGGTTTAACGCGTGAACACGGGCCCGCAGAATGGCCAGGGCCTCAGCTTCCTGAGGCGTGTGCAGAATGCCGCTCCGAGGGGCCAGCCGCGCGCCCAAGGCGTCATGCGCCCAATCCAGCGCCGGGTCCCATTCCTCGGCCTGACGCGCCACCAGTTCTTGCGGGCTTTCGGCACGATAGCAGAGAAGATCAGTGTCCCCGTAGTCCGCCAGCATGTCTGCGACCTCGGTGTGCTGATCTGTCACCTTGTCCAGCGCAGCATTGGCCGAACGCGTGAACGGCATAGTGGTGGGATCAACTGATTCGCTCTGGGCGTCCCATTCTGCCGCCACAGCCTCGGCCATTTCCTTTGAGGGGACGATCAGCGTGGCTTTCGCCGGAGTGCGCACGCGGCGACCATCCAGCTCAACCGTGTAACCATCCGCCAGTTCTGCGACAGAGGTGGTTTTCCAAAATCGTTTCGGTGCCCATTCGCTCATACCGTCATTCCTTCCAGATCTCTTGCAACAGCGGCGCCAAGTCGGTGAAATCCCTGATCAAGTGGTCCGCATTCAGCCTGTCGGCCGGGTGGTAGCCCCAGTCAACCGCAATTGTTGTCACGCCCGCAGCCCGGCCCATATCCATGTCAAAGCTGGTATCGCCAATCATCACCGCATGCTGCGGCTCAACGCCGGTTTCCTCCAGCGCGGTCAGCACCATCGAGGGGTGCGGTTTGGAGGGGTGATGGTCGGCCACCTGCCGAGTTACGAAACAGGTTAGCCCATGCGCCTCGATCAGCGCATCAAGGCCACGCTGGGACTTTCCCGTCGCGACGCCCAAGAGATACTCGGGAATCGCATGCAGGGCCTCCAGTGTTTCTCTGGCGCCGGGAAACAAGGGCGAATGCCCTGCCCCCGCCTGTTCCCGCGCGGATTTGTAGGCCTGCTTGTAGTTTTCGACCAGATCCTCCTGAACGGTCGCGCCAACCTCGGGCGCAAGCTGTGCCATCGCCATAGGCAGAGAAAGACCCACAATCGACAGGATCGCATCGCGCGGCGGCACGGGCAGTTCGGCTGCATCAAAGGCTGCGCTCATCGCACCAGTTATGGCTCCTTGGCTGTCCGCCAGCGTGCCATCGACATCGAACAAGACCAGCCGCAGGGGCTTGCTCATTGCAGCTCCTCGAAAGGATCATCTGCCGCCAGGTCTTCAGTCCAGCCGAAGGTATCCCAGCTGTCCTTCATGTGCTCTGGCAACTCTGCTGTGACCGAGATCGTTTTCTTGGTTGTGGGATGCTCGAACGCCATGCGTCGGCAATGCAGGTGCAGCTTTTTGCTGATGATCCCGCCCAGTTGGGCGCCCCAGCCATCGCCCAGGTTTTCCTGCCCGGAGCCGCCGTATTTGCCATCTCCCACGATGGGATGACCGATTTCAGCCATATGCGCGCGCAACTGATGGGTACGGCCTGTGACCGGCTCCATTGCCACCCAGGAAGCCCGCCCCGCAACACGGTAGAGCGTTGCATAAAGCGTATGTGCGCGTTTGGCGCCCGGTGTGCTGTCGATTTCCGAAGGGTGAATGGCGATCATCTTCTCGCCCTCGCCGCTGCGCCCATGACCACCTGCCTTCACAAGGCCAGCCTTGATTTCGCCGAGGTACGGCGTCGGCACCCCGGCCACCAGCGCCCAATAGATCTTGCGCGTGTTGCGATGGCGGAAGGCAGCGGTCAGCGCCTGCGCCGCAGCACGGGTCCGGGCCATGACCAGAACGCCCGAGGTGTCCTTGTCCAGACGGTGCACGAGGCGTGGTTTTTCGTCATAGTCAAAGCGCAGCGCCTCAGAGAGGCCATCCACATGTTTTGTCGTGCCACTGCCGCCCTGAACCGCAAGCCCATGCGGCTTGTTCAAGACGATCACATCATCGTCCTTGTAGATCACGCAGTCGCGGATCATCTTGGTATCCGCATCGGATATGCGGCGCTTTTCCGGCTGAGGGGGCTGATGATCTGCCGAGGGTAGCGGCGGTACGCGCACGGACTGGCCCGCCTCGACTCGCGTGCTGGCCTTGACGCGGCCACCATCGATGCGCAGCTCGCCTTTGCGGCACATCTTTTCAATCCGCCCCTGGCTTACATGCGGGAACAGGCGGCGCAGCCAGCGGTCGACGCGCTGGCCTGCATCCTCTTCGGAAACGGTTATGGTCTGAACGCCGCTCATGCGAAAACTCCTCTGGCGGCCATCAGGCCAAGAAACAGACCGCCGACGGACAGTCCCACAGACAGCACAATATAAAGAGCCGCCTGCCCCATTGCACCCCGTTCAATCAGGTTCACCGTCTCCAGCGAAAAGGCAGAAAAGGTCGTGAACCCGCCCAGCACACCCGTCATCACAAACGGGCTGAGATGGGTCAGCCCCTTTTGCGCGGCGGCCGTCACGAAGACCCCCATCAGGAAGGAGCCGATCACGTTCACGGTGATGATCGCCAGCGGAAACTCCCCGTGGCCAAACAAGCGCACCACGGCCAAGCCGGTGACATAGCGCAATGCAGCGCCGATGGCCCCGCCAAGGGCGACATATAGAACGGTTGGATACATGGGCGGTCTGTCGCGCGGCTGGCACGGGATGTCAAGTTTTCCACGTCCATCCAGCCCGCAGGGCCACCCTGCGCAAGAAACATGGCAACCTTCCAGTGGGAAGAAATCTTGTCACAACGGAGCCGCTCTCTACCTTGGTCAGCAAGACACTCGGAGGAGAGACCATGCCGACCCGTAGATCCCTGCTTGCCGGACTTGCCGCCCTGCCGTTGCTTCCTCGGGCGGGTCTTGCCGCTGAGCCTACGCATCGGCTGCGGCTGGCGCCAGCGCCGATGCAAATCGCGCCCGCGCAATATGGCAAGACGGACCTTTGGGGCGTCAATGGAAGCGTCCCCGGTCCGGCCCTGCGGGCACGCCAAGGAGAACGGCTGCGGGTGGAGATCGACAACGCCCTGCCGCAGGCCACATCGATGCATTGGCACGGCATTCGGATCGAAAACGCCATGGATGGGGTTCCGGGCCTCACGCAGGATCCCATCGCGCCGGGAGAGACCTTTACCTACGACTTTGTCCTGCCCGATGCCGGCACCTATTGGTATCACTCGCACGCCCAGTCCGTCGAACAGGTAGAGCGCGGCTTGCAAGGCCCACTGATCATTGCAGAGGAAGAGTCTCCCGATGTGGATCAGGATCTTGTCTTGATGCTGGATGACATTCGACTTTCCAGCGATGCCTCGCTCGATCCTCAGTTCGCCCACCCCCATGACCGATCCCATGCAGGAAGGCTGGGCAATGTGATGCTGACCAATGGCCAGATGGATGCAAGCTTCCCGGTGGCTGAGGGAGAGCGGCTACGACTGCGGCTGATCAACAGCGCCAATGCCCGGATCTTTGCTTTGGGCCTGCAGGGGCTCACCGGCTGGATCATGGCCTATGACGGCATGCCCCTGGAAACGCCAGAGGCCATCCCTGAACGGATGCTGCTGGCGCCCGCGCAACGGATCGATCTGATCGTGGATGTAACCGCCAGCGCGGGAGAGGACGCTTTTCTGATCCAGTTCGAACGCGACGGCGGCTATGCGCAGGCCATATTGCCTGTCTCTGCTGGAACACTTAGGGTACGCACCGCACCCGCGCCGCTACCACCGAACCCGGATCATCCGATTGACCTGGCCAATGCCAGCGCGGCGACCCTGCGGATGGAAGGCGGCGCTATGGGCCGCATGCGGTCCGCCAGCTGGAAAGGAGAGGAACGCGATATGCGCGCCCTTGCGCAGGCCGGGCAGTTCTGGGCCTTCAACGGGGTTGTCGGGCGGTCGGATGCGCCGCTGGTGCGCGCGGCGCTGGGTGAGAGCGTCCAGATCACCATGACCAATGACACCGCCTTTCCCCACGCCATGCATCTGCACGGGATGCATTTTGCCGAAGTCCTGCCGGAGGGACGTCTTGGCCCGCTGCGCGACACGCTTTTGATGATGCGGGGCGAGACGCGCACCATTGCGTTTAACGCGCACAATCCCGGTAAATGGCTGCTGCACTGCCACATGCTGTCCCATCACGCGGCAGGCATGGGCACCTGGATAGAGGTCGTGGGCTGACCGGTCAGCTATTGCGCTGCAGGCGCAGCTTGGCAAAGAACTCGGTCCGCCGTTTCAACTCGCGCTCGAAGCCGCGCTCGACCGGCTGGTATAGGACCGGTCGTTTGACGCCCTCGGGAAAGTAGTTCTGCCCCGAAAACCCGTCTTCGGCGTCGTGGTCATAGGCATAGCCCTCGCCATAGCCCTGCTCTGACATCAGCTTGGTTGGCGCGTTGAGGATGTGTTTGGGCGGCGGCGCGCTGCCGGTTTCCTTGGCCAGACGCCGGGCCGCCTTGTAGGCCATATAGCCCGCGTTGGTTTTGGGTGCGAGCGCGAGGTAGATCACCGCCTGTGCAAGCGCCAGCTCTCCCTCGGGGCTGCCTATACGTTCATAGGTCTCCCAGGCCTGCAGGCAGATCGCCTGCGCTTGCGGGTCGGCCAGCGCGATATCCTCAACCGCCATGCGGGTCAGGCGCCGGGCCAGGTAGCGCGGATCCTCGCCGCCCTCAAGCATGCGCGCAAACCAGTAAAGCGCCGCATCCGGGTCAGAGCCACGCACAGATTTGTGCAGGGCCGAAATGAGGTTGTAATGCTCCTCGCCGCCCTTGTCGTATTTCGCCGCCCGCCGCATCAACCGCGTCGCCAGCGCCTCGCGGCCCAGAGGTGTTTCCACCCGCCAGGCCGCGACCTGCTCGATCAGGTTCAAAAGCGCCCGCCCATCGCCATCGGCCATCTCCTGAAGGGCGTCGCGCGCATCCCCCGTGAGGGGCAGCGCGCGCCCGAGTTCCTTCTCGGCGCGTTGCGTCAGCAGCTCCAAATCCGAAAGCGGCAAACGCTCAAGCACCAAGACCTGCGCGCGCGACAAAAGCGCGGCGTTCAGCTCAAAGCTCGGGTTCTCGGTCGTCGCCCCAACCAGAAGGATGGTGCCATCCTCCATATGCGGCAGAAACCCGTCTTGCTGGGCCTTGTTGAACCGGTGGATCTCATCCACAAACAACAGCGTACCCTGCCCGTTGGCGCGCCGGTGTTTGGCCGCCTCGAACACTTTTTTGAGGTCAGGCACGCCGGTGAAGATGGCCGAGATCTGCACAAAATGCAGATCGGTCTCTTTGGCCAAAAGCCGCGCTATGGTGGTCTTCCCCACGCCGGGCGGCCCCCAGAAGATCAGCGACGACAGCGACCCGGACGCCAGCATCACGCCAAGCGGCGCCTCAGGGCCAAGGACCTGGCTCTGGCCGATCACCTCGGACAGGGATCTGGGCCGCAGGCGGTCGGCCAGGGGGCGGTTTGGCTCAGGCGCATCAGGAGCGGCACCGGCCCCGGTATCAAAGAGATCTGACATCGCTCAAAGCCGCAAACGCAGGCTGACACGTTGGCCGCGCCGCAAGAGATCGAACGACAGCCAGCGGCCTGTTTCGGATAGAATATCGGCGACATCCTCGGGCCGTTTGACATCCTCGCGATTGATTCCCAGAAGGAGATCACCGCGTTGGAGCCCCGCGCGCGCGCCATAGGGGCCGGGATCGATCACCACCACGCCTTTGGCCGACAAGGGCAGCTGCAGATCGGTGATGACCCGAGGGTTCACGCCCGCAACCTTGAACCCTGGCAGAACGCTGCGTTCCCCAAGCTCAACAAGCGCCGCCTTTGGCTCATCCGGCGCGGCATACATCGCAACCGCGACCACCTCACGCGCGCCGCCGCGCAAGCGTTCTACCTCAGACGTGCCGCCAATACCTGCAATGGTCATGCGGAACACCATTTCGGACGGCGAGTTCACGGGCTCTCCGTCAACGGCGGTGATGATGTCTCCCACCTCAAAGCCAGCCTTTGCAAAGGGGCTTTCCGCGTGCAGTTCGGAAATTACCATCCCCTCGGGCAGTTCCATCCCGAAGGAGGCCGCAAGATCCGCATCCACCGGCTGCCCGGTCATGCCGGCCCAGGGGCGCTCGAACGCTTCCACGCCCTTGCTGGCCTGATGCAGGAACTCACGCACCAGATTTGATGGGATGGCAAAGCCGATTCCGTTGGAGCCACCCGAGCGGCTAAGGATCCGCGTGTTGATGCCAATCAGATCGCCGTTCACATCGATCAGCGCGCCACCCGAGTTGCCCGGGTTGATCGGTGCATCGGTCTGAATGTAATAGCCAAATCCTTCACCCGTGCCGGTGCCGGTGCGCGCAAGGCCCGAGATAATGCCGCTGCTCACTGTCTGCCCTACCCCAAAGGGGTTGCCGATGGCCAAGGCCAGCTCGCCAACTTCGACCCGGTCGCTGTCGCGAAGATGCAGAAACGGCAGATCCTCTGCCTCCTCCAGCCGAAGGATCGCCAGATCGCTGGCCTGATCCGCCAGAATGACCTCAGCGTCATATTCGCGCCGATCCGTTGTCACGACACGGATCTCGGTGGCCATGCCGACCACATGATAGTTTGACACTACGATCCCATCCTCGGACAGGATCACCCCTGATCCAAGCGAGTTCTGAACCCGCGGGCGCGGATTGGCGAAGTTGCGAAAAAAGTTGTCAAAGAAAGGGTCCCCGGCAAAGGGGGAGCGCTGCTGCGTCTGGGTGACAATCTTGGCGTAGATGTTCACAACCGCCGGGGCGGCTGCTTTTACAAGCGGCGCAAAGCCAAGCGCGATTTCGGCCTGGCTTTGCGGAACACGGGTTTCGGCGGCCAGCGGCGCCGCCAGAAGGCTCAAGAAAATGGCAAGGATGCGGATCATGACGGGTCTCCGGTTCAGTTCACAAGATATGCAAACACGCACCCCGGATTGCAACTCATGACGATGTCAGCGGTTGGCTGAGCGCCCATAACCGGGGCGGCCAGTGTTGCTTTGCGCCACATCAAAATTCCACACGATCGCAAGATTGGTGATCAACGCCCCAAGGAAGGAATAGACCAACTGCCCGGGGCTGAGAACAAAGGCCGCCGCAAGGAACACCACCGCATCGACAGACAGCTGGAACCATCCCGCTTTGAACCCGGTTTTCTGCTCAAGAATTATGCCCAGAATCGTCATGCCCCCGGCGGAGGCGTTGTGACGGAAAATCGCGATCAACCCCATTCCGCTGCACATGCCGCCCAGCACCGCCGCCATCGGGGCATCGAGCCGCTCAAAGCTGATGATGGAGAGCAGGAATTGCGAGACCAGCGAAATTCCAACGACGGCAATGATCGTGCGAATGGCAAAGGCTGATCCTCGTTTAACCCAAGCCAGAATCAAAAAGGGAATCCCGATGACAAAAAACAAAGGGCCGAAGTCCAAAGGCAGGACATAGGACAACAACAGAGCGATGCCCGCGGTTTGGCCTGTCACCAGCCCTGCCGATTTGAGGAAGACCACGCTGAGACTGGTCATGCCGATACCAAAGGCCAGGCCCTGAAGATCAAAAACAGACATGCTCAGTTTCATGCGGTATCTCTTAAGAAATTTCGTTGTCCTCGACCAAAGCAGAGTTTCGCGAGACAGGCAAAAAAGAAAGCCCGCGCAATGGCGGGCTTTCGTAGTTCAGCGCAAGATGGCGATTAATCTTCGCCCACCTCGTCTTATTCTTCGTCAGCTGCCGCTTCGGCCTCGGCAACGCGGGCCTTGTCGGCTGCGCCCTTGGCGTTGACGTCACGATCCACGAATTCGATGATCGCCATCGGCGCCATGTCGCCATAACGGAAACCGGCTTTCAGGATGCGGACATAACCGCCCTGACGGTCTTTGTAGCGCGGGCCCAGCACCTCGAACAGTTTGGTGACATACTGGTCTTCCTTCAGACGCGACGCCGCGTTGCGGCGCGAATGCAGGTCGCCTTTTTTCGCCAGGGTGATCAGTTTTTCAACGATCGGGCGCAGTTCTTTTGCCTTGGGCAGGGTGGTTTTGATCTGCTCATGCTCGATGAGCGAGCCAGCCATGTTTGCAAACAGAGCCTTGCGGTGCTCATGGGTGCGGTTCAGGCGGCGGTATCCACGTGCGTGACGCATTATCGTATTCCTTCTAAAGGTTTTGCTTTGTCTGGCGGCCGATGCGTGTCAGCCGCTCTCCTTGGGGCGGGTTTGCCCGGATTGTCCCCACCAGCGTGGGCATTTGAGGCTGGGGAGAGCCATGGCCCTCCCCTATTTTCTTAGAACGAGTCTTCGAACTTCTTGGCCAGATCTTCGATGTTGTCCGGCGGCCAGTCCTCGACGTCCATGCCCAGGTGCAGACCCATGCCCGACAGCACTTCCTTGATCTCGTTCAGGGACTTGCGGCCAAAGTTCGGGGTGCGCAGCATCTCTGCTTCGGTCTTCTGGATCAGATCGCCGATGTACACGATGTTGTCGTTCTTGAGGCAGTTTGCAGAGCGCACAGATAGCTCCAGCTCGTCCACCTTCTTGAGCAGAAGCGGGTTGAACTCGAGACCATCGTCCTCGTCCTGACGGCCAGCGGATTCGGGCTCTTCGAAGTTCACGAAGATCGACAGCTGATCCTGCAGGATGCGCGCAGCATAGGCAACCGCATCATCCGGGGTGACAGAGCCGTCGGTTTCCACTTTCATGGTCAGCTTGTCATAGTCCAGTACCTGACCTTCACGGGTCGGCTGAACATCGTAGGAGACCTTTTTGACCGGCGAGTAGATCGCATCGATCGGGATCAGACCGATGGGCGCATCTTCCGGCTTGTTCTTCTCGGCAGAGACATAGCCCTTGCCGGTGTTGACGGTCAGTTCCATGAACAGATCCGCGCCATCATCCAGGTGGCAGATCACGTGATCACGGTTCAGAACTTCGATACCGGCGCTTTCAGAGATGTCGCCGGCGGTCACAATGGCCGGGCCTTTGGCATTGATCGACAGGCGCTTGGGGCCTTCGACTTCCATGCGCAGGGACACGCCTTTGAGGTTCAGGATGATGTCGGTCACGTCTTCACGCACGCCAGCAACGCTGGAGAACTCGTGCAGGACGTTGTCGATCTGAACGCTGGTGATGGCCGCACCTTGCAGCGAGCTCATCAGAACGCGGCGCAGCGCGTTGCCGAGGGTCAGACCAAAGCCACGCTCAAGCGGTTCTGCAACGACAGTTGCCTGACGCGCAGGATCATTTCCTGGCTTCACTTCAAGCTGTGTCGGCTTGATCAATTCGGCCCAATTTTTATGGATCATGCAATCCCTCCATTCCTGTCCACGCCCCATGTCCAAAGGTGCGGACGCCCGAGGTTCAAAATGACGGACTGGGGCCCGACACGTTTGGCGGGGCCCCAGCGATAGTCTGAAATATTAGACGCGGCGACGCTTTGGCGGGCGGCAGCCGTTGTGTGCGATCGGGGTCACGTCACGGATCGAGGTGATGTTGAAACCGATTGCGGCCAGGGCGCGCAGCGCGGATTCACGGCCCGAACCGGGACCCTGAACTTCGACCTCAAGGGTCTTTACGCCGTGTTCCTGAGCTTTCTTGCCAGCGTCTTCTGCGGCCATCTGAGCGGCATAGGGCGTGGACTTACGGGAGCCCTTGAAACCCATGGTGCCAGCGGAGGACCAGGAAATCGCGTTGCCCTGAACGTCAGAGATCAGGATCTTGGTGTTGTTGAACGAAGAGTTCACATGCGCAACACCAGAGGCGATGTTCTTGCGCTCTTTGCGCTTAATGCGGGATTTATCGCGTGCCATGTTCCGGATCCTCCCTTATTTCTTCTTACCGGCAATGGCCTTTGCGGGGCCTTTGCGGGTGCGTGCGTTGGTGTGGGTCCGCTGACCGCGAACCGGCAGGTTGCGGCGGTGGCGCAGGCCACGGTAGCAGCCCAGATCCATCAGACGCTTGATGTTCATCTGCACTTCACGACGCAGGTCACCTTCAACGGTGTAGTTCGCATCGATGTGCTCGCGGATGGCCAGAACTTCGGAGTCGGACAGCTCATTGACGCGACGGGTTGCGTCGATGCCCACTGCTTCGCAGATGGCCTGAGCGGAGGTTGTGCCGATACCGGTGATATAGGTGAGGGCGATGGGGACCCGTTTGGCAGTCGGGATGTTTACGCCGGCAATACGTGCCACGTGTCACTTTCCTTTTCGTTGCGGTTCCGTAGCTCCAGAACCTTTTTTCACAACGCTCAACAATGGCAGGTCCGCCGTATCGTCAAGCTTGTCTCGAGGTAGTCAAACGGCAGAAAGGCTCCCGCCGCCTGGGTTGATTCCCAATAGGGATGGGCTTCCCTATGTGCATTTGCCAATCGCGTCAACCCGGGCTCCACAGAAACATGCAAGTTTCGGCTTTTGTCAGGGTTTTGCGCCGCAGGCACATCACACGAAAAGAGCCGGGGCAATACCCGGCTCAGTCTCATCTTAGTGCAAAAACCTGCTACCCAAGGATCTCGGCAATCGCCGCCTGAACGTCCCCAATAGAAGCAAGCCCGTCGACCTTTTTCAGTTTGCCCTTGGCATAGTAATAGCCAATCAGCGGCGAGGTCTTTTTGTAATATTCCATCAGGCGGGTCTTGAGGCTGTCCTCATTATCGTCCGCGCGGCGTTTGATGTTGGTGCTGCCACAGTTGGTGCACTTGCCATCCGCAGGCCAGGGTTTGGTCTCATCGTGATAGACCTCACCGCAGTCGCCGCAGGTGGAACGACCGGTAATACGTGCAACAAGCGCCGCATCATCCACCGACATTTCAACAACAGCATCCAGACTTTGCCCCATATCCGACAGCAAAACGGTCAAGGCATCGGCCTGCGCTAGCGTGCGTGGGAAGCCGTCAAAGATGAAACCGCCTTCGGCTCCTTCTGCGATCTTTTCCCGGATCAGACCAATCACGATCTCGTCGGTCACCAGTTCACCACGGGCGATGACTTCGGCAACCTTCTCTCCCATTTCGCTGCCGCTGGCCTGCGCTTCGCGCAGCATGTCGCCAGTGCTGAGCTGCACCATACCGCGGGTTTCGACCAGATGGCGGGCCTGTGTACCCTTACCGGCCCCGGGCGGGCCCAAGAGAATGATATTCATCGACGCGCAGGCCCCCGTTTCGTGCGTTTCTTGCTGCGGCCGCGCAGCTGGCTTTTCTCGATCAGCCCTTCATATTGATGGGCCAAAAGATGGCTCTGTGCCTGTTGGATCGTATCCATTGTGACCGAGACCACAATCAGAACCGAGGTGCCGCCGAAGTAGACCGGGATTGCGAACTGGCCACGCAGGATCTCAGGCAGGATGCAGACCGCAGCCAGATAGGCCGAGCCGAGCACCAGGATCCGGTTGACCACATATTCGATGTACTCTGCGGTCTTCTTGCCGGGGCGAATGCCCGGAACAAAACCGTTCTGGTTCTTCAGGTTGGTCGCAACTTCCTCCGGCTTGAAGGAAACGTTGAACGTGTAGAAGTAGGCAAAGAACACGATCATCGCGACAAAGAACAACAGGTAGAGCGGCTGACCGGGGCCAAAGTTGGCCAGCAGCCAGGACATCACCGGACCTGTGCTTGCATCGGTCGAGAAGGTCGAGATCGTCACCGGCAAGAGCAGCAGCGAGCTTGCAAAGATGGCCGGGATAACGCTGGCTGGGTTCACTTTCACCGGCAGGTGAGACGAGCCGCCGTCATAGACCTTCATACCCACCTGACGACGGGGATACTGGATGTGGATCTTGCGCAATGCGCGCTCCATGAAGACCACGAACATGATTACCGCGACCACCATCACGATCACGCCGATCAGAACGGCAGGGCTGATGGCGCCCGAGCGGCCGGAGGCGAAGAACTGTGCGATGGCAGCGGGAACTTCGGCGATGATGCCGACGAAGATAATCAGCGAAATGCCGTTGCCGATGCCGCGCTGGGTGATCTGCTCGCCCAGCCACATCAGGAACATGGTGCCGCCCACCAGGGTGATCAGACAGGCCAGACGGAAATACATGCCGGGGTCATGGGCCAGATTGCCGGCCTCAAGCGAGACCGCGAGGCCATAGGCCTGCGCCGTTGCGAGGGCCACGGTACCATAGCGGGTGTACTGGTTGATCTTCTTGCGGCCCTGCTCGCCTTCTTTCTTGAGCTGCTCAAGCGCCGGAACCATCGAGGTCAGCAGCTGCACGATGATCGAGGCAGAGATATAGGGCATGATGCCAAGGGCAAAGATCCCCATCCGTCCAAGCGCGCCACCGGTGAACATCGACACCATGCCGCCGATGCCCTGCCCCGCCGAATCCATGAATTCGCGAAGCGCGCCGGCGTCGATGCCCGGAACCGGGATAAAGGTGCCAAGACGGTAGACGATCAAAAGGCCAAGGGTGAACAGGATGCGATTGCGCAGATCCGTCGCCTTGCCAAGTGCGGACCAACTGGTGTTCGCCGCCATTTGTTCTGCTGCTGATACCATGAAATGGGTCTCTTTTTGCAAAAACGCCGCCCGGACCGTTTTCCGGCTCGGGCGGCGTATGGGAAAACTGATGACCTATGTAAGCGGCATCGGCGCCGCTCACAAGGCGTTACTCAGCTGCAGCTGCAGTTGCCACGGTCAGGGTGCCGCCCGCTTTTTCGACTGCTTCGACGGCTGCTTTGGAAGCGCCGGTGACAGTGATGGTCGACTTGGCCGAGAACTCACCCTTCGCCAGGATGCGGATTCCGTCCTTCTTGCGACGCACCAGACCGGATTCAACCAGCGAATCTTCGGTGATGGTGGCTGCATCGAGTTTGCCTGCGTCGATGAATTTCTGGATCAGGCCCAGGTTCACAACGGCAAATGCCTTGCGGTTCGGCTTGTTGAAACCGCGCTTCGGCAGACGTTGGTAGAGCGGCATCTGGCCGCCTTCGTAGCCGTTGATGGCCACGCCCGAGCGGGATTTCTGACCTTTGATACCGCGGCCACCCATTTTACCTTTGCCGGAGCCGGGGCCACGGGCAACACGGGTGCGTTTCTTTGCGGCGCCAGGATTGTCGCGCAGTTCATTGAGTTTCATATCGCTTCTCCTAAAGCCGGACGTGCCCCGCGAAGCGTGATGAGGCAGACTCGGCATTTCTTGGTTTTGATTCTGTGGCCCAAAGCCACCGGGGGCGTATATCCCCAAGCGCCAAGTGTTTCAACCCCGGTTCACCCCCGGAGCCGCCTGCCTCTGAGAGTCGGGGCTCAATCGAAAAGTCACGCCAATCCAACCAGACACGCCTGAGGGAATTTGTGAAACGATACGCCGCCCCATGGCTGACATGCCCGGCCGCGACAATCACACGCTTGTGTTGTGTCGCCATTTCGTCACCGGTCAAACCCGCAAAGGAGCCGTGGCAAGCCCTAAGAAGGCCTCCAAGGGGAAACACCTCCTACACTGGCCGACGCTCACCCAATCGACGTGTATTTGAAGCCCAAAGATTGTTAACGCCCAAAGGCATTGCAGCGGGCAACCTGATCGATATCGCAACGCCGCAAGCCGATGTCGGCGAGCTCACGATTTGAAAGGCTTTGAAGGGCGCGATAAGTGCGACGGTATTCAGCACGTTGCTTCATTGCGTTGCGGATCCCCTCAACGATCTGGCGCAAGCGCGCAGGTGAAGCAACCCCATGGTTGGTCGTCAAATTCGTGAATGCCATTGTCATCGTCCTTGTCAGCGCTCCGAACCCCTGCTCGGAAAATGGAAACTCTTTTTGGGAGTGCTGAAATATGGTGCAGAACACAAAGCAACAATGCACAGCAAAGACTGTCCGCTATGCATTTTCGGAATGGTTTCCTCTTACGCAAATCCGCCCGCCAAAGCCCAACAGTTGATCACTCGCCTGCATTTTTTTGACGTGGTTGACCTTATGTGAACTTGATCACGTTCACGGATCTCAAAATCCCATATCGAGACTTCAATTGTAACAGAATCATGACAGTTGAGGTTTGGGAAATGGTATCCAATGATCTAAGTCTGGCTGCCTCGTTTTTGTCGTCAGGTTCCCACAGGTCCGCGTTGAAACTGGCTAAAAGGATGCAAAGGTCCAGCCCAAGCGATCCGCTGCCCTGGAACATCGCCGGGATATGCCTGTCGGCCATGAACAAGCTGCCCGAAGCCATTGCCCAGTTCCAGCGCGCCCTGAAAGTTGATCCCGGTTTTACGGATGCACGGCTCAATCTTGCGCAAACACTCATATTGGCCGGACGATATGAGCAGGCAATCAAGGCCATGCAGCCCATCGGCAGCAAGGATCAAAAGGCCTCGTTCTTTTTGGCCCAGGCCTATTTCCGGCTAGGTGACATGACGCCTGCCGAGACGGCGATTGACCATTCTGTTCTCCTCGATGATCGGTTTGCGCCCGCCCTGAACCTTCAGGGTCTCATTCGGCTGGCCCAAGGCCGCGAGTGTGACGCGATTGCCGCGTTCGAGGCTGCATTGACGGCAGATCCCAACAACGTGGAGACATTGGTCAACATCAGCCTCCCCCTGGCCCGGCAAAACCGCCATCAGGACGGCCACAGAATGGCAGAACGGGCCGTTCAGCTGGCCCCAACCCACATCGGCGCACGGCTCAGACTGGGGACCTCTTTCATGGAAAAGGGGCAATTTCCCGAAGCGGAAGAACAGTTCCTTGAGATCCTGAACCTGGAGCCCTCAAATGCCCAGGCTATTGCCCAGCTCTCCCGCATCACCCCGCGCAAACGGCTGGCCCACCTCGAGCGCAGCGCAGCCAAGGCCCTTCGAAAGGCGCGGAAGTCTTCGATGGACGCAGCCGAAATTCAGTTCGCGCTGTCGCGCATCCACGACGTGGGCGGAGACCTTGCCGCTGCGGCCAAGGCCAGACAGGACGCGAACGGCACCCTGGCCAAGCTCCTGCATTACGATCCTCAAGCCGACTCGCACGAGACCGCTCGGATCCTTGCCAAATTCCCGACTGCCCCGGCCGTCGCGGGTCAAACTGGCACAAGTCCCTACCCTATCTACGTTCTGGGCTTGCCGCGCTCGGGGACATCTTTGGTTGAGGCCATGTTGAGCCGAGCGCCAAACGTCGAAACGCTCGGCGAACGGGCCGCAACCGGGTTTCTTTTGAGCGAGCACCTGGCGTCCGACGACTGCTTCTCGAGCCAAGACGCAGAAGCATTCGCCAAAAATCACGACGCACTGCTGCCTGACATGGCGCCAGACACAGTCGCCTTCGTAGACAAGATGCCGGAGAATTACCGCTACATCGGATTTCTCAAGACCGCCTTCCCGCAGTGCAAGATTATCCACGTTATCCGAGATCCAAGGGATACAGCTCTGTCCATGTGGAAGACGCATTTCTCGGGCCGCGCGCTTAACTATACCTATGACCAAGAAGCCATGGCCCACCGGTTTGCCCTGCATGCCCGGATGATGGCCCACTGGAAAAGCCTGTTCCCCGGCCAGATCCTGACCGTGAGCTACGAAGACCTTGCCACCGATCCGATTGGCTCCAGTCAGGCTATTGCCTCCTATTGCGGCATGAACTGGGTGCCCGAAATGGCCGCTCCCGAGGGAAGCGATGCGCCAACCCTGACCGCCAGCGCCTCGCAGATCCGCCAGCCGGTTCACAATCGGTCTATCGGACAATGGCGACAGCACAAAGAAGAGCTGGCCCCCTTCCTGGCGGCCTTGGATGCCAGCCTATGGCCCGGTCTGACGGGGTGATCCGCCCCCGATTGGAGAATGTGGTGACAGCAGAGACACTTCCCTGAATTTGCAACGTGCCGAAACGCAAAACGCCCCCGCACTGCGGAGGCGTTCTTTTGACTCTGCCGACGGGCTTAGTCTTTTTCTTCGATGATTTCGACCATGTGGGGGATCTTGTTGATCATGCCACGCACGGCCGGGGTGTCTTCCAGCTCGCGGGTCTTGTGCATCTTGTTCAGGCCCAGGCCGATCAGCGTCTGGCGCTGTTTGGCGGGGCGGCGGATCGGAGAACCGATCTGCTTAACAACGATGGTCTTGGCCATGTGTCCGTCTCCTTACGCTTCAGCGGCTTCGGCAGCCGGTGCTTCGTCCCGCTTGGGCAGGATGTCGGCGACCTTTTTGCCACGACGCTGGGCAACTGCACGCGGGCTCTGCTCTTTGGTCAGGCCGTTGATGGTTGCGCGGATCATGTTGTAGGGGTTCTGCGAACCGATCGACTTCGAGACGACGTCCTTGACGCCCAGCATCTCGAACACGGCACGCATCGGACCACCGGCGATGATACCGGTACCTTCAGGCGCAGTGCGCATGACGACCTTGCCGGCACCGTGACGACCGTTCATGTCGTGGTGCAGGGTGCGGCCCTCTTTCAGCGGCACGCGGATCATCTGACGCTTGGCCTGCTCGGTTGCCTTGCGGATGGCCTCGGGCACTTCTTTCGCCTTACCCTTGCCAAAGCCGACACGGCCTTTCTGATCGCCTACGACGACAAGCGCGGCAAAGCCGAAGCGCTTACCGCCTTTGACGGTTTTCGAAACGCGGTTGATCGCGACCAGGCGATCTGCGAATTCCGGTGTTTCCTCTTCGCGGCGGCCACGGCCACGGCGGTTTTCACGTTCTGCCATCAGGCATTCCTTTCTGACTGGCGCGTCCAATAGGCAGGGGCGCCTGTTATCTCAATCCTGGTGAGGGAGCCCAAAGGATCCCTCCCGGATCATCGGGGCGGCGCGGACGCCGCCCACAGGTCTTAGATCTTCAGGCCACCTTCACGCGCAGCGTCGGCCAGAGCCTTCACCTTGCCGTGGAACAGGAAGCCACCACGATCGAAATAGGCTTCGGTGACGCCTGCCGCCTTGGCGCGCTCGGCGATGACCGAACCCACTTTGGTAGCGGCTTCGATGTTGTTCTTGCCAACAAAGCCGAGATCTTTTTCCAGGGTCGAGGCTGCGGCCAGTGTCTTGCCCGCGACATCGTCGATCAGCTGAACAGAGATGTTCTTGTTCGAGCGATGCACGGAAAGACGCAGGCGACCTGCGTTGACCTTGCGAAGCTTGTTCCGGACGCGCAGGCGACGCTTCAGAAACAGGGTACGTTTGCTGTTTGCCATTTTGCTTGTCCTTACTTCTTCTTGCCTTCCTTGCGGAAGATAAACTCGCCCTTGTAGCGGATCCCCTTGCCTTTGTAGGGCTCGGGACGGCGCCATTCGCGGATTTTCGCCGCGACTTCGCCAACCTGCTGCTGGTCGTTACCTTCCACAACGATTTCGGTCTGCTTCGGCGCGGTGATGGTGACACCTTCCGGAGCAACGAAGTCGACATCGTGGCTGTAGCCCAGGTTCAGCTTCAGGGTGTTGCCCTGCATCTGAGCCCGGTAACCCACACCCTGGATCTCCAGCTCTTTCTTGAAGCCGGTGGTCACACCGGTCACGAGGTTCGCGACCATGGTGCGGGACATACCCCATTGCTGACGGGCACGCTTGGACTTGCCGCGCGGCTCGATCTTCACAATGTTGTCTTCGACAGTCAGTGTGACGTCGTCGGTGGCGGTGAAGCTGCGGGTCCCCTTGGGGCCTTTCACTTCGACGGTCTGGCCGGAAACGCTCGCGGTGACACCGCTGGGCAGTTCGACCGGTTTCTTACCAATACGGGACATCTAATAGCCTCCTTAGAAGACGGTGCAGAGCACTTCGCCGCCGACGTTGGCTGCGCGTGCGTTTGCGTCCGACATCACACCTTTGGAGGTGGAGACAATCGACACACCCAGGCCCTGACGGACCGACGGGATGTCATCGACGCCCATGTAAACGCGACGACCGGGTTTGGAGACCCGCTTCAGCTCGCGAATAACAGGTTCGCCATCGAAGTATTTCAGGCTGATTTCCAGCGCCGGGTGGCCGCGTTCGTCAGTCGCCTTCTCATAGCCGCGGATGTAACCTTCGTCCGCCAGCACATCCAGCACCCATGCCCGCAGCTTGGAAGCAGGGGTCATGACGGTGGATTTGCCGCGCATCTGAGAGTTACGGATACGGGTGAGCATATCGCCGATAGGATCGTTCATATCAGTCTCTCCCTTACCAGCTCGATTTCACCATGCCGGGGATCTGGCCATTCGAGCCCAGTTCCCGCAGAGCAATACGGCTGATCTTCAGCTTACGATAGTAAGCGTGCGGACGGCCGGTCAGCTGGCAGCGGTTGTGCAGACGGGTTGCCGACGAGTTGCGCGGCAGTTTCGCCAGTTTCAGACGCGCCTTGAAGCGCTCTTCCATCGGGCGGCTTTCGTCATTCGCGATTTCTTTCAGCTCGGCGCGCTTTGCGGCATACTGAGCCACCAGGCGCTCGCGCTTCTTTTCGCGTTCGATCATGCTTTTCTTAGCCATGTCTCTTCCTTCCCGCGCTTAGCTGTTGAAGGGCATGTTGAAAGCTTTCAACAGCGCCTTTGCTTCCGCGTCGGTGTTCGCGGTGGTGGCAATCACAATGTCCATGCCCCAGGGTTCGTCGATCTTGTCGAAATCGATCTCGGGGAACACCATGTGTTCTTTCAGGCCCATGGCGTAGTTGCCACGACCGTCGAACGAATTACCCGATACACCGCGGAAGTCGCGGATACGGGGCATTGCGATGGTGATCAGACGATCCAGGAATTCGTACATCCGGTCGCCGCGCAGGGTCACCTTGGCACCCATCGGCATGCCCTCGCGAACGCGGAAGCCGGCGATGGAGTTCTTGGCCACGGTGGTCAGTGCCTTCTGGCCCGCGATTGCGGTCAGGTCGGCCTGAGCGGACTTGGCTTTCTTGCTGTCTTTGACAGCAGCGCGGCCACAGCCGATGTTCAGAACGATTTTTTCCAGCTTGGGAATTTGCATTTCGTTCTTGTAGCCGAATTCCTCTTTCAGGGCGCCGCGCACGGTGTCCTTGTAGAGATCCTTCAGACGCGGGGTGTAGTTTGCGGTATCAAGCATCGATCACGTCCCCCGTGGTCTTGGCAAAACGCACTTTCTTGTCGCCTTCCATGCGGAAGCCAACGCGGGTTGCTTTGCCGTTTGCATCCAGCAGAGCCAGGTTCGACAGGTCGATCGGCAGGGCCTTGGGCAGGCGGCCACCTTGGCTTGTCTGGCTTGCCCGGGTGTGGCGGATCGCAACGTTCACGCCATCAACAACAGCTTTGCCGGCTTTGGGGTCTACGGAAGAAATCGTGCCTTCCTTGCCCTTGTCCTTACCGGCCAGCACGACGACCTTGTCGCCTTTGCGGAGTTTAGCAGCCATGATTACAGCACCTCCGGAGCAAGCGAGATGATTTTCATGAAGTTCTTTGCGCGCAGCTCACGAACAACCGGGCCAAAGATACGGGTACCAACCGGCTCGTTGTTGTTGTTCAGGATGACGGCGGCGTTGCGATCAAAGCGGATCGCGGTACCGTCTTCGCGGCGGACTTCTTTGGCGGTGCGCACGACGACGGCCTTACGGACGTCACCTTTCTTTACGCGACCGCGCGGGATGGCTTCCTTGACCGAGACGACGATGATGTCGCCAACGGATGCGTATTTACGCTTGGAACCACCCAGAACCTTGATGCACTGAACTCGGCGTGCGCCAGAGTTGTCAGCAACATCCAGATTGGTTTGCATCTGGATCATGTGGTTTCTCCCGACCTTTGGGGCAGCGATGCGTGCTGTGATCCCCCAGGGTTTCGACTGTGCTGAAAAGCCTAGTCGCCAGGAGCCTTGTTACAGGCTCTTAGGCTTCCAGAACTTCCCAGCGTTTCGTTTTCGATTTCGGCGCGCATTCGATGATGCGTACGGTGTCGCCGACCTTGAAAGCGTTCTTTTCATCGTGAGCCCGGTATTTCTTGGACTTACGGATGGTTTTCTTCAGAACCGGATGCGTAAAGCGGCGCTCTACGGAAACGGTCACGGTCTGAGCGTTTGCGTCGGAGGTCACGACGCCTTGCAGGATACGTTTGGGCATCAGAGTAGCTCCTTATTCAGCCGCTGCGGCGGCTTTTTCGTTCAGGATGGTTTTCACACGGGCTGCGTTACGGCGCGCGGCGCGCACTGCAGCGGTGTTTTCCAGCTGACCGGTTGCCTGCTGAAAGCGCAGGTTGAAGCTCTCTTTTTTCATGGATGCAAGCAGATCGCGGAGTTCATCCACGGTCTTTTCGCGCAGATCATTGGCGTTCATCGCCTTTGTTCCTTTTCCTTGGCACCAGAGGGCCCCTTTTGTTGGGTCACCCTTGGGTCTGGTGGGTTATGTCGCCCGTGCCCGACAGACTTTGGGCACAGAAAATGGATCACCGCGACTCATCACTGAGCGCGGTGATGGGTCCATATAGGAGAGTTGGCGCATGGGGGCAAGGGAAAGATTTTCGGGGAGCTTGCCTTGCCACAGGCATCAGGTAACCATCGGCAAACGGCACACAGCCCAAGAAAGCCTGCGCCAGATTTTGACCGTCCCCCAGTGAAATTCTGGTGGTAGAGGTGATCAGAATACACATGGGGAGGCAATCGCCTCCCCCAAAACATGACACTCCTCACAGTCGGCGCAGAGGTAGGTGCACAATTGTCGTGAGCTAAAGCCGGTCTAGCAACGGGCGCCGGTGAGAAAGCCAACCAAAGGGGATTCCTCGCGTGGCTTCAGCTTCCTCTCGGCACCAAGGCGCTCGTAGCCGAAGTTGTCAAAGTCGGCTTCATAGTAGGCTTCGATCAACTCGATGCTCCGCTCCGACAGATCCGCGACGGCAGTTCCCGGCTTGGGTTTCGTCCGGTTCTTCACCGCCAATTCTATATCGCGCCCAATGAAGCGCTGAATAAGAGGCCAGTCCTGGTCGATCTCCTCAAGGCGCGTCACCAGTTTGACCAACGGCGTACCCGCGGCGTCTACAACCCAAGGCAGGCAAGGATGCAAGGTCATTTTTGTGTCGGCGAGGTTCTGCGGGTCGCGACCAGCCAGGGATTTCTCAATCCAGTCGTTGAGCGAAAGATCAGCCAAGTCCGCGTCGTTTGCATTGATCTCTGAAGCATACCGGTAGAGCGAGCAGATACGCTCATAGGGGCGCCGGACCAAAGCGAATGTCTGTTGATTGTCCCACCGCTTGGTCCCAACCTGCTGGCGCCAAACGGACGCCTTCCCATGCAGGTAAAAGTCCTGCAAGGCATCGACCACCGAAGTACCGCCGCATTTCGGAATATGCACGAAAAAGTAGGGCCGCTGAAATGTATCCAGAAGCCATTTTATCATTATTTCCTTAGGAATAGCCGGTTTGGCAGCGGCGTGGTCGGGGTATCTCAACATAACGCACCTGAGCTTTCGAGGATTTCGTCGAACCTCGCAGCCCCGCGTAAAGAAGCTATGAAATCCGAGAGCACATCCACAATCTGCTTACCTAAAACTCGACCGATATGTCCCGCCGCAGCGCCTTCGAACCATTCGAACTTGGTCGCCAGATAGGCCGCTCCTCACCCGCTTGGCCCGCAGTGGTATTCATTCCCACTTGTAGTTAAAGCTCACCGAAATCCGCTCTTCCTCGGCCATGTTCAGCGGCACCTCGTGGCGGATGAAGCTTTCCCACAAGAGCACATCGCCCACCTTTGGCGACTGGTAGACAAAGGTCTTCAACTCTTGGCGGCAGTCCTTGCGGCGCGGGGGGTGGGCCATCATCATCGCATGGCGCGGATCTTCCAGTTTCAGCGCGCTGGCCCCTTCGGGCATCGACACATAGGTCGTGCCGGAGATCACCGAATGAGGATGAATGTGGCTGGCGTGGGTGCCGCCCTCGGGCAGGATGTTGATCCAGAGATCCTCCAGCACCAGCTTCCGATCATCCAGGTCGAGTTCCAGATCTGTCGCGAAGGCCTCCACATGGGCATCCAGCGATTTCACCAGATCGGCAAAGATCGGGAACCGCCAGGGCAGATCCGTCAGCGAGGCATAGGAGGTATAGCCGGGATAGCCGTTCTCCTCGCACCAGTCCTGCCCCGCTTCATCGTCCTCGGCGATGACAAGACATGAGTTTTCAAGTTCGCCCGTGTCGAGCTTGGGGCCGTGTTCGGAAAGGGACGCGCGATAAAGTCGGGTCACGAAGAGAGAGTCGATCTGTGCCATGCCCCGTTCATACTCCAGCCAAAGCCGCAGCGCGAGAGGCAACAGCCCTGAAAGCCAATGCCATGTCTGCCACTCTTGTTGATCCGTTTTTGCCCAGGCCAACGGGTACGACAGGGCGCGAGACTGTCCGCAATCGCACCCGCCGGACGATCATATTAGTCGGTTGAGCCCAAGGCCTCGTCTCTCCATGACAATGCAACGATCAGGAATCCCACAGCAAGCAGCGTGTGCAGGATCAGCGCCCCAAGGGACAGCGTCTGTTGGTAGACCTCAAATCCGGGCGCTGCCGACCAGACGCTACCGCTTGCCCCAAGGGCATGGAAAGCAAAGAACCCAATTGCGGTGTAGCGCGCGGCGACGGACTGGACGCCGGCGACAAAAATGATGATCGCACCCATAACACCCAAAGATATCAGAGCGCTGCCCAGGAAACGGAAGGCAATTGTCATTTCAACTGATTGCTCTGCAATCTGCTCGACGCTCTGCGACGAGGACGCTCCAGACAGAAATGCGTTCGCTCCGAAGGCAAGTTCAAAAAGCATATGAATGCCAAACACGATCAGTGCGAATAGTCTCATGTCTTCAACCTTTGCTTACTATTTCTTTTGCCCATGGCGGAGTTGCTGGCCCAAGACCAAGCCCTCCCCCCAATAGACGTGCCTTGAAGCCACGTCGATGCCTATTGCAGTCAGCCTCTCTTGCCATGTCCATCTCAAAGTTTGACGGGCGCCCCCCGAATTGGGACGTCTCGAATGCCGTTGAGAACGGCCAGGATGCGGACAAACATGGCAAAAGAAAACCCCCGCCGATTGCTCGGCGGGGGCTTCATGTCTTTCCAAAGAGCCGGGCTTACCAGTCTTCGCGGACCACGACGCGGGTCTTGATCGGCAGCTTCATCGCGGCCAGGCGCAGGGCCTCGCGGGCGATGTCGTCATTGACGCCGTCGATTTCGAACATCACGCGACCGGGCTTAACCTTGCAGGCCCAGAAGTCCACGGAGCCCTTACCTTTACCCATACGAACTTCGACGGGCTTGGAGGTGACAGGGGTGTCCGGGAAGATGCGGATCCAGACGCGGCCCTGACGCTTCATGTGACGCGTCATGGCACGACGTGCAGCTTCGATCTGACGGGCAGTTACGCGCTCGGGCTCAAGAGCCTTCAGACCGTAGGTGCCGAAGTTCAGATCGGAACCGCCCTTGGCCAGACCCTTGATCCGGCCCTTCTGCATCTTGCGGAATTTCGTACGCTTGGGTTGAAGCATCTCATACCCTCCTTAGCGACGACCGCCACCAGCACCACGGGGTGCAGGGCCGTCCTGGATTTCCTGAGACTTACGATCACGCGCCTGCGGGTCATGCTCCATGATCTCGCCTTTGAAGATCCAGACCTTGATCCCGATGATCCCATAGGGGGTCATGGCTTCGGAGTGAGCGTAATCGATGTCGGCGCGCAGGGTGTGCAGCGGCACACGGCCTTCACGGTACCATTCGGTACGGGCGATCTCTGCGCCACCCAGACGACCCGCGACATTCACCCGGATACCCAGGGCGCCCATGCGCATTGCGTTCTGAACGGCACGCTTCATCGCGCGGCGGAAGGAGACACGGCGTTCCAGCTGCTGAGCGATGCTTTCACCAACCAGCTGAGCGTCCAGCTCGGGCTTGCGCACTTCAACGATGTTGAGGTGCAGTTCCGAGTCGGTCATCGCGGCGATCTTCTTGCGAAGCACCTCGATGTCGGCGCCTTTCTTGCCGATGATCACGCCCGGACGCGCGGTGTGAATGGTCACACGGCACTTCTTGTGGGGGCGTTCGATGATCACGCGGGCAACGCCTGCCTGCTTGCACTCTTCCTTGATGAACTCACGGATTTTCAGATCTTCCAGCAGAAGATCACCGTAGTCCTTGGTGTCGGCGTACCAACGGCTGTCCCAGGTGCGGTTGACCTGAAGGCGCATGCCGACCGGATTGACTTTATGTCCCATTAGGCTTGCTCCTCAACTTGACGCACCTTGATGGTGATCTCAGCGAACGGCTTCAGGATCTTGCCGAAGCGACCACGGGCCCGCGGGCGACCGCGTTTCATGGTCATGTTCTTGCCAACCCATGCCTCGGCGACGATCAGTTCATCGACGTCCAGGTTGTGGTTGTTCTCGGCGTTCGCGATGGCGGACTGAAGGCATTTCTTCACGTCCTGCGCGATCCGCTTGTTGGAGAAAGTCAGGTCCGTCAGGGCCTTGTCAACTTTCTTGCCACGGATCATCTGAGCCACCAGGTTCAGTTTCTGCGGGCTGGTGCGAAGCATGCGGGTTTTCGCCATTGCTTCGTTGTCGGCCACGCGGCGGGGATTTTTTACCTTGCCCATGACTTACTTCCGCTTCGCTTTCTTGTCCGCAGCATGACCATAGTAGGTCCGGGTCGGCGAGTACTCACCGAACTTCTGACCGATCATGTCTTCCGAGACGTTGACAGGGATGTGCTTCTGGCCGTTGTAGACACCAAAGGTCAGACCCACGAACTGGGGCAGGATGGTGCTGCGACGCGACCAGATCTTGATCACTTCATTGCGGCCCGATTCACGTGCAGCTTCGGCTTTCTTAAGCACATAGCTGTCAACGAAAGGACCTTTCCATACAGAGCGAGACATAGATTAACGCCCCTTCTTCTTGGCGTGACGCGAGCGGATGATCAGCTTTTGCGACGCTTTGTTTTTGTTGCGGGTACGCTTACCCTTGGTCGGCTTACCCCATGGGGTCACCGGGTGACGACCACCCGAAGTCCGGCCTTCACCACCACCGTGCGGGTGATCGATCGGGTTCATGACCACACCACGGACCGAAGGACGCTTGCCCTTGTGGCGCATACGGCCAGCTTTACCGTAGTTCTGGTTGCTGTTGTCGGGGTTGGAGACCGCACCAACAGTTGCCATGCATTCCTGGCGGACCATGCGAAGTTCACCCGAGGACAGGCGGATCTGAGCGTAGCCACCGTCACGACCAACGAACTGAGCGTAGGTACCGGCTGCACGGGCGATCTGGCCGCCTTTGCCGGGCTTCATTTCGATGTTGTGAACGATCGTACCGATCGGCATGCCCGAGAACGGCATCGCGTTGCCCGGCTTGATGTCTGCCTTTGCGGAGGCGATGACCTTGTCACCAACTGCCAGACGCTGAGGGGCCAGGATATAGGCCTGCTCGCCGTCCTCGTACTTCACCAGGGCGATGAAGGCAGTCCGGTTGGGGTCATATTCAATGCGCTCGACGGTTGCGGCGACATCAAATTTGTTCCGTTTGAAGTCAACGATCCGGTAAAGACGCTTTGCGCCACCACCACGGCGGCGAGAAGTGATCCGTCCGGTGTTGTTCCGGCCGCCCGATTTGGTCAGACCCTCAGTGAGAGACTTGACCGGACGCCCTTTCCAAAGCTCCGAACGGTCGATCAGAACCAGCCCACGCTGGCCCGGCGTCGTCGGTTTATACGACTTAAGTGCCATGCTTTCTGTCTTCCGTTTAGCGTGCCGGGTCTTAGGTTCTTGTCTTTGACCCAGCTATGTTAAAGCCCCCTGGCGTGCCGCGAGCGGCGGGTCAGGTGACCGATTTAAAGGGCCCCGAAGGTCCCAGGTTATTCATGATCCCGACAAAAGAGACAGCCCCGGACGAATCCGAGGCCTTCAGGATTGGTGCCGTTTAGCAGAGGTTGCTGGGGGTGGCAATGGCCCTCTTGAAATCACACACTACCGGTATTCAAAAATGAAGCAACTATAGGGCTTCGCGCATCAATGTCTCTGCTGTGGTAGAACCCAGCGGTGAAATACGACAAATGAGCGTCTCTTCATTCAACTCAATCATCCTGTCCGCATGTAGCTTACGGAGTGTTCTTTTTAGGTAGCCTGATTTCGCCTCGGTCGCATGGAGCAATTCATCTAAGTTCATCGTTCGCTTGTGATACAGAAGCAACAAACTTGTATCCTTCAAACTTAAACTGGTCTCCAACACCCTATGAGAAGTCTCAGTGACCCAGATTAATGGCGTCCTTCGTTCGGTCAGCTGCGAGACCAGCCGATCGGTATCCTCGATACTTGCCCCAGAGTTGATACGTATGATTTCGGCCAATACCCAACGACAAACACTTGCCATGAACTCAACGTCGACCTTGTTCGCTAGTTCCAATGACAGATGGCCATAACCCTTCTTATTTCTCATCCCATACAAAGCAAAAAGCGCACGCGGAATATGGAAGCGGTAGCTATCATCAAGCTGTAAACTCTCAAACTTTGCCAAAGACTGTGTAGTGAACCCAGACAAAGACTTGGAAATTGGTGTGTACGTGCCCGAAGCCTTAAACTCAATAAAGCGGCGGACAGCCTCAACAAAATGACCGGCAGCCACGCCGGCCAGCTTCCATTTCGCGAGCGCGACGGCTTCTTCCATCTCACTGAAGGATCTTGTAACCGCGATTGCTAGGTCTCCGTCTGATGCCTGCTCCAGTATGTCAATTAGGGCTGTAGTCATTTGCCCGCTTCATTTAGCTGCGCAAGCACAGTCTCTGCAGCCTCTCTGCCAGGGTAAGTTAACTTGCAAATCTTCGACGAAGATCCCTTGTTGCCATCAACTAAAATCAGGTTCTTTTTCGAGGCTAGGGTCGAAGAGAAATTGCTTGAATCCAAACAACCGTGCTCCTCACAGATCTCTCTGAGTTCTTTTGATTCGGCCGTTGGTTGGCCAAGCAAACGGTCCTTTCCCCACAAATAAATAAGGATCAAATTAACTGCCTTTTCAGCCGTATTTTTTCCCTTGATGGAAGCTGTTACCTTGAGCCGATCACCTAATACGTCGAGGACCCTAGGATAGGGATTCGGTTCATCCGCTTCCGAACCGTCCCGAACAATGTCGGCACTGTCCTCAAGGTACGCAGTTCGCCCTTCGGCAACTTGCGGTTCAGAAATCTGAGGGTAGGCGATAGCGGGCTGATCCAAGCCGGACAGCGCCTCAATGATTTTATCACGAAAAGCTTCGATCTGTTGGGACACGAACAGTTCTGATCCCTCAATCTTGAGAGTTCCGTCAGCAAACGAGAATGCAAAGCTAGCGTTTTCCGAAGACATGCAACGACTCCTAAAAATTGCTCGATGCCAAAACCTTCCACAGCAACCAAAAATTGTCCAGCGACTAACACACACCAAATAAGAGAGTTCGATTTCATGCGAGTATGAGTATCCCCGTCATTACTGATTTGGGGATGAGCCAGAAAACAAAATTAGCACTAAGGACCACTGGTTAAGCCAAGATACCCTGCCCGCCCCGATCCCCCAGGAGGGCGCTTGCGCACCCACCTAGGGTCAGGCGCTGCCCTTTGTAACCAGACGCCCCTCCCAACAAAAAAGGCCCCCGCTTTCGCGAGGGCCTTCGATCTTTTTGAGGCAAACAGATCTCAGAGTCCGGTGGACACGTCGATGGTGTTGCCTTCTTCCAGGGTCACATAGGCTTTCTTGACGTCCTTGCGACGGCCGATCTGGCCGCGGAAACGCTTGACCTTACCCTTGGTGATGGTGGTGTTGACCGCTTTGACCTTCACACCAAAGAGCGCCTCTACGGCCTCCTTGATCTGGGGCTTGTTGCTGTCGATCGCCACTTCGAAAACCACTGCACCGGCTTCGGACGCCATGGTGGATTTCTCGGTGATGATCGGCTTGCGGATCACGTCGTAGTGTTCTGCCTTCGCGCTCATTTCAGTCGAGCCTCCAGTGCTTCGACACCCGCCTTGGTGATCACCAGGGTGTCACGCTTGAGGATGTCATAGACGTTTGCACCCATCGACGGCAGGATATCCAGACCTTCGATGTTGCGCGATGCTTTGAGGAAACCCTCGTTCACCGAGGCACCGTCGATGACCAGCGCGCGCTTCCAGCCCAGGTTCTTCACCTGTTTGGCCAGAGCAGCGGTCTTGCCTTCGGTGGCGGCGTCCTCGATCACGACCAGTTCACCCGCTTTCGCCTTGGCGGACAGCGCGTGGCGCAGGCCCAGCTTGCGGAACTTCTTGGTCAGCTCGTGGCCGTGGCTGCGCGGGGTCGGACCCTTGTAGATACCACCCTTGCGGAAGATCGGCGCGTTACGGTCACCATGGCGTGCGCCACCGGTGCCCTTCTGGCGGTAGATCTTCTTGGTCGAGTAGGAGGTCTCCGAGCGGGTCTTGACCTTGTGGGTACCGGCCTGCGCGTTGTTGCGCTGCCAGCGGACCACACGGTGCAGGATGTCCGCACGCGGCTCCAGACCGAACAGGTCTTCGGACAGTTCGATATCGCCTGCCTTGCCGCCGTCGAGTTTGATCACATCAAGTTTCATGCTTCACCACCTTCCGCGGGCGCTTCTTCCGCCGGTGCTTCGGTTGCTGCTGCCTTCAGAGCCGCCGGGAAGGGCAGACCTTCGGGCGCTTTCTTCTTGACGGCATCCTTGACGGTTACCCAACCGGATTTCGGACCGGGCACGGCGCCCTTGATGAACACCAGGCCACGCTCGGCGTCGGTTTTCACGACTTCGAGGTTCTGGGTGGTCACGCGGGCAGCACCCATGTGGCCGGCCATCTTCTTGCCTTTGAAGACCTTGCCGGGATCCTGACACTGGCCGGTGGAGCCGTGCGAACGGTGCGAGATCGACACACCGTGCGAGGCGCGCAGACCACCAAAGTTCCAGCGCTTCATCGCACCTGCGAAACCTTTACCGATCGAGGTGCCGGTCACGTCCACTTTCTGACCTTCCAGGAAGTGCTCGGCCGAGATTTCGGCGCCGACTTCGATCAGGGCATCCGCGGGGACGCGGAATTCGACCAGCTTCCGCTTGGGCTCAACTTTTGCAGCGGCAAAGTGACCACGCATCGCCTTGGAGACGCGCTTGACCTTGGCCGAGCCTGCGCCCAGCTGAACGGCGGTGTAGCCGTCTTTGTCTTCGGTGCGTTGCGATACGACCTGCAGACCGTCCAGGTGAAGAACGGTCACAGGGATCTGCTTGCCGTCTTCCATGAACAGCCGGGTCATGCCGACTTTCTTTGCGATAATACCAGAGCGCATATTCATTACCCTCCGATCTTACGACTGCAGCTTGATCTCGACATCCACACCAGCGGCGAGGTCGAGCTTCATCAGCGCGTCCACGGTCTGGGGGGTCGGATCAACGATATCCAGCAGGCGCTTGTGCGTGCGGATCTCGAACTGGTCACGGGACTTCTTGTCCACGTGGGGGCCACGCAGAACGGTGAATTTCTCGATCTTGTTCGGAAGCGGGATCGGGCCACGAACCTGCGCGCCGGTGCGCTTTGCAGTGTTCACGATTTCCTGGGTGCTGGCATCCAGCACGCGGTAATCAAAAGCCTTCAGCCGAATGCGAATGTTTTGACTTTGCATTTCGTCTGCCTTTTTTAGGCGTTGGAGTTGAGAGGAGGGCCCGCGACCACCGCACACCCTCATCGAACCCAAAGGGCGGGAATCACCCCGCCCTGTTCCCGACATGCGGGATGGGGCCTGTTACACCCGTTGGCCCAACGGAGCAAGGCGTTTCACAAAAAAAGGCGATGAGAGGCCTCTCAGGCAACCGAACGAAGGATCGGCAGGCGCCACATCAGGGACACCAGGATCAGCGACAAGGCAAAAACCGACACGCCAATGACCAGATCAGGGCTCTGCCGCAACTGTGGAACAACCATATAGAGGGCCGCATTTACCGCCGGGTGGATCAAATAGATACCCATGGTCCGCTCGCCCATAAATGCCAGCCATTCACTACTGGGGATCTTAACAAACAGAGCAAACCAACAAAACGGAATCGCGATAGCAGTCTGCAATGCTCCCGGCACTTCCCACAGCACAAAGGCGATACATGCAATTGCCAGTCCAACAGCCATCACCACAGTCACAACTTTCCTATCCCATCCTTTCAACTTTGCCACCAAGAAGCCAAGCCAGCACACAGGCCAAGAGAACAGCCACTGGGACGTGGGCACTTTGGGCGCAAAGACCAAAAGAGCGGCCCCACATAGAACAAACACCACGACCAGCGACGCCAAAACCCGCGTGAGCGTCCAAGTCCATAGGTGGCTCACACATGCCAACAAAACACATGCGCCAAAGGCAAAGGGCAAAAACCACAAATGCACATTTGTTCCGATCAAAACCCAGGACCAATCAATCGGTTCGAACGGCATCCACGCCTCACCACGAACCGCATAGAGCCCCCAGTAGATCGAACACCAAAAAAACCAAGGGACAATCAATCGGCGAAATCGGCCAGTGACATAGTCGGAGGTCGCTCGTCCGGTCGCCGCATGATACCCAAGGAAGAACAGGAACAAGAACATTCCTGAAAGCCACACATCCTTGTGGTCCACACCAGCATGGAACATGATCACGCCAAATGCAGCAACACATTTGAGTGCATCATAGAGCGCCAATCGGTTGTTCGTCGCCGGACGCGGCGCTGACCTATCTGAAATGGCAGTCATGGCGCCCCCTTATGTGTGTGATCAATTTCTTTCTGGAAAACTTATTCTTCACGCTCATTTCGTGCAAGACAGGCTGTAATTTGATGCCTTGCGTTTTGGTATGACGCTTTCTTCCTGCGCCAAAATGCTGCGGAACAAGGCAGTGGCTCACAAAGGCAAAAAAAAGGGCGCCGCGAGGGCGCCCTTTCCGTTTGTCTCACCGGTGTGGCTCTCGGGACATTCGCGCCTTGGCGCGAATACCCTGCCGCCACTGGCCAGCGTTTCCTATGGAAACGCGACCTTACTCGATGATTTTCGACACGACGCCGGCGCCGACGGTGCGGCCGCCTTCGCGGATGGCGAAGCGCAGGCCGTCTTCCATCGCGATCGGTGCGATCAGCTCAACCGAGAACTTCAGGTTGTCGCCAGGCATCACCATCTCGGTGCCTTCCGGCAGAGTCACGGTGCCGGTCACGTCGGTGGTGCGGAAGTAGAACTGCGGACGGTAGTTCGCAAAGAACGGGGTGTGACGGCCGCCTTCTTCCTTGGTCAGGATATAGGCTTCGGCTTCGAACTTGGTGTGCGGAGTAACCGAACCCGGCTTACACAGAACCTGGCCACGCTCAACCGACTCACGGTCGACACCACGCAGCAGCGCGCCGATGTTGTCGCCTGCTTCACCGCGATCCAGCAGCTTGCGGAACATTTCAACGCCGGTGCAGGTGGTCTTGGTGGTGTCTTTGATGCCGACGATTTCGATTTCGTCGCCAACGTTGATCACACCGCGCTCAACACGCCCCGTAACAACGGTACCACGGCCAGAGATCGAGAAGACGTCTTCGATCGGCATCAGGAACGGCTGGTCAACAGCACGCTCAGGGGTCGGGATGTACTCATCCACGGCCGCCATCAGTTCCTTGATCTTGTTCTCGCCGATTTCCGGGTCACGGCCTTCCATCGCCGCCAGAGCGGAACCTGCGATGATCGGGATATCGTCGCCGGGGAAGTCGTAGGACGACAGCAGCTCACGGATTTCCATTTCGACGAGCTCGAGCAGCTCTTCGTCGTCGACCTGGTCAACCTTGTTCATGAAGACGACCAGCGCAGGCACGCCAACCTGACGCGCCAGCAGGATGTGCTCGCGGGTCTGGGGCATCGGGCCGTCAGCGGCGTTCACAACCAGGATCGCGCCGTCCATCTGAGCGGCACCGGTGATCATGTTCTTCACGTAGTCGGCGTGGCCGGGGCAGTCGACGTGCGCATAGTGACGCGCGTCGGTTTCATACTCAACGTGGGCGGTCGAGATGGTGATGCCGCGGGCTTTTTCTTCCGGCGCGCCATCGATCTGGTCGTATGCCTTGAAGTCACCAAAGTATTTGGTGATCGCTGCGGTCAGCGTGGTCTTGCCGTGGTCAACGTGGCCAACAGTGCCGATGTTGACGTGCGGTTTATTACGCTCAAACTTTTCCTTAGCCATGATGGCCTCCTTTTTGTTGCAAGAAGGTCCGCGCGGGCCGCGAACCTTCCAATGTCATGACGCTTACGCGTATTTCGCCTGGATCTCTTCCGAGATGTTCTGCGGAACCGGATCGTAGTGATCGAACTGCATGGTGAACTGGGCACGGCCCGAGGACATCGAACGCAGGGTGTTGATGTAGCCGAACATGTTCGCCAGCGGCACGAATGCGTCGATTGCAATCGCGTTGCCGCGCGGCTCCTGACCGGACACCTGACCACGACGGGAGGTGAGGTCGCCGATGATACCGCCGGTGTATTCTTCCGGGGTGATCACTTCGACCTTCATGATCGGCTCCAGGAGTTTGGCGCCAGCTTTCTTCATGCCTTCGCGCATGCACATACGTGCTGCGATCTCAAAGGCCAGAACGCTGGAGTCAACGTCGTGGAACTTACCGTCGATCAGGGCAACCTTGAAGTCGATCACGGGGAAGCCAGCCAGCGGGCCGCTGTCCATGACGGACTGGATGCCTTTTTCAACACCGGGGATGTATTCCTTCGGAACAGCACCACCAACGATGCGGGATTCGAAGGAATAGCCTTCGCCGGCTTCGGTCGGCGCGATGATCATCTTCACCTCGGCGAACTGACCCGAACCACCCGACTGTTTCTTGTGGGTGTAGGTGTGCTCGACCTCGTGACCGATGGTCTCGCGGTAGGCCACCTGCGGGGCACCGATGTTGGCTTCCACTTTGAATTCCCGCTTGAGACGGTCCACCAGGATGTCCAGGTGAAGTTCGCCCATGCCCTTCATGATGGTCTGACCGGACTCGAGGTCGGTTTCGACACGGAAGGACGGATCTTCGGCGGCCAGACGGGCCAGACCCTGGGACATCTTTTCCTGGTCGCCCTTGGTCTTGGGCTCAACCGCAATCTCGATCACCGGATCGGGGAAGGTCATGGTTTCCAGAACGACAGGCTCTTTCGCATCGCACAGGGTGTCACCGGTGGTGGTGTCTTTCAGACCCGCCAGCGCGATGATGTCGCCTGCAAATGCTTCTTCGATCTCTTCCCGGTTGTTGGAGTGCATCATCATCATACGACCGACGCGCTCTTTCTTGCCCTTGGTCGAGTTCAGGATGCTGTCACCCTTGTTGATCACGCCGGAGTAGATCCGGGTGAAGGTCAGGGAGCCAACGAAGGGGTCGTTCATGATCTTGAACGCCAGACCCGAGAAGGCCATGTCGTCGTCCGCGCGGCGGGCGATGTTACGAACCTCTTCTTCGTCGCCGGGCTTGAAGCCCATGTAATCAACAACGTCCAGCGGGCTGGGCAGGTAGTCGATCACAGCGTTGAGGAGCGGCTGAACACCTTTGTTCTTGAACGCCGAGCCACCCAGAACCGGAACGAAGTCCAGCGCCAGAGTACCCTTGCGCAGCAGTTTGCGCAGGGTCGCAACGTCGGGCTCGTTGCCTTCGAGGTATTCCATCATGGCGTCGTCGTCTTGCTCGACGGCCGCTTCGACCATCTTGCCGCGCCATTCTTCGGCCATGTCCTTCAGGCTGTCGCGGATCGGAGCCTTGATCCAGCTTGCGCCGAGATCTTCACCCTGCCACAGCCACTCTTCCATAGTGACGAGGTCGATCAGGCCTTCCAGTTCGTTCTCTGCGCCGATCGGAATACCAACCGGAACCGCGCGGGCGCCGGTGCGGTCTTCGATCATGCGAACGCAGTTGAAGAAGTCAGCGCCGATCTTGTCCATCTTGTTGACGAACACCATACGCGGAACCTTGTAGCGGTCAGCCTGACGCCACACGGTTTCGGTCTGGGGCTCAACGCCGGCGTTGGCGTCCAGAACACAGACTGCACCGTCGAGAACCGCCAGCGAACGCTCAACTTCGATGGTGAAGTCAACGTGGCCGGGGGTGTCGATGATGTTCAGGCGGTGCTTGGGGGTATCGGCGGTCTGACCGTCTTCGGTGCGTTCCCAGAAAGTGGTGGTCGCAGCCGAGGTGATGGTGATGCCGCGTTCCTGCTCCTGCTCCATCCAGTCCATGGTGGCTGCACCATCGTGCACCTCACCGATGTTGTGGGATTTGCCGGTGTAAAACAGGATACGCTCCGAGCAGGTGGTCTTACCTGCGTCGATGTGCGCCATGATACCGAAGTTACGGTATAGTTCGAGCGGATATTCGCGTGCCATGGTGTGTAGCCTCTGAAGGGTTTACCAGCGATAGTGCGAGAAGGCTTTGTTGGCCTCTGCCATCTTGTGGGTGTCTTCGCGCTTCTTAACGGCAGTACCGCGGGACTGTACAGCGTCCAGCAGCTCACCGGCGAGGCGTTCTTCCATTGTGTTCTCGTTGCGACCGCGCGCGGCTGTGATCAGCCAGCGGATGGCAAGCGCTTCGCGGCGCTCGGGGCGCACTTCGACGGGAACCTGGTAGGTGGCACCACCCACGCGACGCGAGCGAACCTCAACCGAGGGCTTCACGTTGTCGAGGGCTTCGTGGAAAACTTCCACGGGCGCGCGCTTGATCTTGGCTTCAACGCGGTCAAAAGCGTTGTAGACGATTTTCTCTGCGACCGATTTCTTACCATCGATCATCAGGTTGTTCATGAATTTGGTCAGAACGCGGTCGCCATATTTGGCGTCGGGCAGAACTTCACGTTTTTCGGCAGCGTGACGACGGGACATCTGTGCTTATCCTTCTTCTTACTTAGGACGCTTCGCGCCATACTTGGAGCGGCGCTGCTTACGGTCTTTGACGCCCTGGGTATCCAGAACACCGCGAAGGATGTGGTAACGCACACCGGGAAGGTCTTTTACACGACCGCCGCGGATCAGAACCACAGAGTGTTCCTGAAGGTTGTGGCTTTCACCCGGGATGTAGGAAATCACTTCGAAACCGTTGGTCAGGCGAACCTTGGCCACCTTCCGCATAGCGGAGTTCGGTTTCTTCGGTGTGGTGGTGTAAACGCGGGTGCAAACGCCACGCTTCTGGGGGCACTGCTCCAGGTGCATGGATTTGGAGCGTTTTACTTTCGGCTGCCGCGGCTTGCGGATCAGCTGTTGAATCGTTGGCATTCCGGTCTATTCCCCGTTTCGCAACTGTCATGTCATGCACGCGCCAGGGCGTGCGGCTCATATTTCCGGCACTTACGCGTCCGCAAGCGCAAAAACCGCATTCGTTCCCATTCCGAGGTGAACGACGCGGTGGGTCTACAGAGGATCCGGGTGATAAAAGTGCCCGAACCTTGATCCACTACAATAGTGATATCGGCTTTAGGGGCGGCCCCCGGATGCCGGATAGGCGCGCGTATATGGGGAGTCGGTCTGCTTGTCAACCGCAGCGCGGCCCGCTGAGGCAAAAGGCACCCAGGCCCCGTCACACCCTGCGGCGCCATCACCGCGCCTTGCCCGTTTTGCGAGTGCGATGCATAGTCGGACACGCAGACGCTTAGTCAGGACGCCTCATTCATGCAAGTCATCGGTCTTTGCCGCTTTTCCTACCCCGCCATCGGCGGTTTTCAGGTGGAACACGACAGTTTGGAAGAACGCATCGCCTACCTATATGGCGAACAACGTCTGGAAGAGCGATTCCAGCTGATGGAGACCGTCGCCCTGCCCTGCCTACGGGAACAGACCGATCAGGATTTCGAGCTGATCATCGTGATCGGGGACAGCCTGCCCAAGCAGCACCGGGACCGGCTGCACGACATAACCTCTGATATGCCTCAGGTCCGGATCCACAGCGAGCCACCCCGCAAACAGCGCCAGGTGATGAAAGAGATCCTGAACAAGGCGCGGCGCGACCCAAGCACCCCCTGCCTGCAGTTCCGCCATGACGATGACGATGCGATCTCGGTCGATTTCATCGAACGGCTGCGACAGACCGTAGAGGACTGCCCGGGCTTGATCGCAAAGAACAAGACCGTCGCAGTGGACTTCAACAAGGGCTATGTGGCCGAGCTGGGCGCCGAGGGGATCGCGGCAACCGAAATCCACCGCCCCTACTACGTGGCCTCGCTTGGCATGTATGTGCAGGGCGGCTGTAACCTGACGATCATGAATTTCGCCCATGAAAAGATCCTGCGTTTCATGCCCACCGTGACGATCAGCGATCAGCCGATGTTCGTGCGCACCCACAATGGGTTCAACGACTCACGGCAAAAGCCGGTGAAGCCAGTGCCCGTCACCCCGCTAACCCCCGCGCAGGTTGGCGAGTTCGAGGCCCGCTTTGCCATCCGCCAGGACCACGTACAGCGCGTCTTTGGCAATGGGTAACAACCCCGGCCACTTGCCAGATCGAAAGGACCATTGATGCAGGTCATCGGATTGTGCCGTTTCTCCTATGTCGGCCTCGGCGGCTACAAGATCATGCACGACAGCCTCGAAGAGCGGCGCGCCTTCCTTTATTCGCCAAAGCGGCTGGAGGAACGCTTTCGCTTGTTTGAAACCATCTGCCTGCCGTCAGTGATCGGGCAGATGGATCAGGGCTTTCAGCTCTATGTGGTGGTCGGAGAGTGCTTTCCTGAGATCTATCTGGAGCGCTTGCTCGCCCTGACCGAAGGCCTGCCGAATGTGGCTGTTTCCATGCAGCCGCCAGGCCAGCACCGTCGCCAGATGATCCGCGTGTTGAACGCGGCCCGAGAGGATCCGAGCGAACCTTGCCTGCAGTTTCGCATAGATGATGACGATGCCATGGCGGTGAATTTCATCGAACGTCTGAAGCAAGCGGCGCGGAATCTGGAGCCTGTCTGGCAGAGCTATCCGCTGACCACCATCGACTTCAACAAGGGCTATATCTACAGCGCCGGTCCAAACGGGCTGTCGATTGCGCCCGACCGTGAAGCCTATGCCGCGCTGTCCCTTGGCGTAGTGGTACCGGGTGGCTCGGACCGGACCATCATGCATCAGGGCCATCACAACCTTTGGAAGGAAACCCCGACCCTCACCTTCCCGGACGGCGATATGTACATGCGTGGACATAACGGGTTCAACGACTCCCGCTCCAAGGGCCGCGGCAAGAAGGTCAGCCTTTCCCCTGTCACGCCCGAAGAGGTCGACCACCTGAAACGCACCTTCAACGTGGACAATGCCGCCGTGGCGCGGGCCTTTTCATCCCCCGACCTGCCGCCGCTCCCGGTAAAGGGTGAATAGACCCGCCGCCACAACGATAGCGGCGCCGATCATAGTCAGCCCGTCGGGCCAGTCGCCAAAGACCAGCCAGCCCAGCAGCAAGGCCCACAACAAGCCGCTGTAGCGGAAGGGCGAGACCACAGCGACGTCCCCCACCCGCATGGTCATGACGGAAAACAGGTAGCCGCCAAAGATGAAGCAGGCCGACCCGAGCAGCATACCAAGATGCCACGCCGCAATCGGCTGCCAGTGCTGCTGGGTGCTGTAGGCCAGCCCCAAGACAAAGACCGTCAGCGAGGCCATCAAGGTCACGGTCATCGAGGGCACCGCCGCCGACATCTTGCGGGTGAACAGATCGCGCGCCGTCACGCAGCCCACTGCGCCCAAAGCATAGAGGGATGCACTATCAAACCCTGCCGGGCCTGGCCGCACGATCAGCAGCATACCGACAAAGCCCGCGAGGATCGCCGCCATGCGTCGCCAGCCGATGCTTTCACGGAAGAACAGCGCCGCCCCCAGGGTGACGGTCAACGGCAGCATCTGCAAAACCGCCGTCACATTGGCCAGTGGCATCCGCATCAGGGCACTGAGGAACAGGAAGGTCGCGCCCGCCTCTGACAGGCAACGGCCCAAGACCAGCATCCAGTCACGGCGGGGCAGGTTCAGATGCAGGCTGCCAAGGTAGCGTGCCAGAAGGAAGATCAGCAGGGTCGCAAGCACGCCCCGGATCACCAGGATCTGCGACAATGGCAGGTCGACCCCCACCATTTTCACCAGCGTGTCGTTGAAGGTGAAGGCCGCCATGCTGCCCGTCATCAATAGGGCGCCAGTCTGGTTTGGGGTCATGGGTCCTCCGCCTTGAATGCTCGCAAGTGGGATCAATTGGATCCAAAAAACTCTCTTCTTGCACAAAGCATGCGAAGGGATGTCTTGCAAAGAGGCTTTCCAAAAGAAAACCCCCGCACCATCGGCGCGGGGGTCATCTGTTCATTTATGTGACCGCTGGATCAATCGCGGCTTTCCGGGGTTTCCACCAGATTGTCGAAATCGCCACCGGACAGATCGTCGTCCATGACCGGCGCGGCCAGGGCCGCTGCGGCCTCGGCCTCTTCGCGGCGGGCTTCCAGCACCACGTTGTCGCGGCTTTGCGCGATGTGACGCATCTGCTGGGTTGCCCCACCGGTACCGGCCGGGATCAGGCGACCGACGATGACGTTCTCCTTGAGGCCGACCAGCTTGTCCTTCTTGCCCTGAACCGAAGCTTCGGTCAGCACGCGGGTGGTCTCCTGGAAGGAGGCCGCCGAGATGAAGGAGCGGGTCTGCAAGGACGCCTTGGTGATACCCAGAAGGATCGGCTCGCCCTGCGCCGGGCGCTTGCCACGGGCCAGCGCCTTTTCGTTGGCGGCGTCGAACTCCTGCTTGTCCACGTGCTCGCCTTTCAGCAGAGTCGTGTCGCCGGAGTCGGAGATCTCCCACTTCTGCAGCATCTGGCGAACGATCACCTCGATGTGCTTGTCGTTGATCTTCACACCCTGCAGGCGATAGACGTCCTGAACCTCGTCGATCATGTAGTTCGCCAGAGCCTCGACACCCATGATGGAGAGGATGTCATGCGGCGCCGGGTTGCCGTCCATGATGTAATCCCCCTTCTGCACGAAGTCGCCTTCCTGCACCGGGATGTGCTTGCCCTTGGGCACCATGTATTCGACGGTTTCCAGCGTCTCATCCGCTGGTTCGATCGAGATGCGGCGCTTGTTCTTGTAGTCGCGGCCAAAGCGCACGTAACCATCGATTTCGGCGATGATCGCGTGATCTTTCGGACGGCGCGCTTCGAACAGTTCGGCCACACGCGGCAGACCACCGGTGATGTCCTTGGTCTTGGCGCCTTCACGCGGGATACGCGCAACAACGTCACCGGCCTCGATCTGCTGACCGTCCTCACAGGACAGGATCGCATCGACGGACATCGGGTAGGTCACCGGGTTGCCCAGATCGTTGCGGACCGGCTCGCCATCGCCATCCACCAGAATGATTTCCGGCTTGAGGTCGTTGCCCTTGGGCGCCGCACGCCAGTCGATCACGATCTTCTGGGTCATGCCGGTGGCTTCGTCGGTCTCGTCGCGGACCGCAAGGCCCGACACCAAGTCGACGTATTTGGCCGTACCCGGCTTTTCGGCGATGATCGGCAGGGTATAAGGGTCCCATTCGAACAGCTTGTCGCCGCGCGCAATCTTCTGACCATCGGTAACGAACAGCTTGGAGCCATAGCCCAGCTTGTGGCTGGCGCGCTCTTCGCCCTGATCGTCCTGGATGATGACCTTCATGTTGCGGCCAACCACCAGAATATCGCCGTTGGCGTTCTTCAGGGTCTGCGCGTTCTCGAAGACGATGGTGCCTTCCTGGCTCGCTTCGAGGAAGGACTGCTGGCCACCCTGCGCAACGCCGCCGATGTGGAAGGTCCGCATGGTCAGCTGTGTACCCGGCTCACCGATCGACTGCGCCGCGATGATGCCGACAGCCTCGCCCGAGTTGACCATGGTGCCGCGTGCAAGGTCGCGACCATAGCACATGGCGCAGACGCCCTCTTCGCTTTCGCAGGTCAGCGGCGAGCGGATACGCGCGGTGGCGACACCGGCATCCTCGACCGCATCAGCCATGCGCTCGTCAATGAGCTGGCCTTGGGCAACGATGATCTCTTCGGTGCCGGGGCGTTTGATATCCTCGGCAGCCACACGGCCCAGGATACGCTCACCGATGGAGGCAACAACTTCACCGTCGTTGACCGCGGCCTCTGCGGTGATCGCGCGTTCGGTACCGCAGTCATGCTCACGCACGATGCAGTCCTGAGCCACGTCCACCAGACGGCGGGTCAGGTAACCCGAGTTCGCCGTCTTCAGAGCGGTATCCGACAGACCCTTACGGGCACCGTGGGTGGAGTTGAAGTACTCCAGAACGGTCAGACCCTCTTTAAAGTTCGAGATGATCGGGGTCTCGATGATGTCGCCGTTCGGCTTGGCCATCAGGCCGCGCATACCGCCCAGCTGCTTCATCTGCGTCACCGAGCCACGCGCACCGGAGTGGGCCATCATGTAGACCGAGTTCGGCTCCATCACGGCACCATTGTCGTCGCGTTTGTCGGCAGAGATGGTGTTCATCATCGCATCGGTGACACGGTCGTTACACTTGGACCAGGCATCGACAACCTTGTTGTACTTTTCGCCCTGAGTGATCAGGCCGTCCATGTACTGCTGTTCGAAGTCTTTCACCTGGTCGCGAGTGTCGTCCACGATGGTCCATTTGCCATCGGGGATCACCATGTCGTCCTTGCCGAAGGAAATACCGGCCTTGAACGCCTCGCGGAAGCCCATGGTCATGATCTGGTCACAGAAGATCACCGACTCTTTCTGACCGCAGTAGCGGTAGACGGTATCGATGACCTGCTGAACCTCTTTCTTCCGCAGAAGACGGTTGACCAGTTCAAACGGCGCCTTGGCGTTCTTGGGCAGCAAAGCACCCAAACGCACACGGCCAGGAGTGGTTTCAAAGCGCATCAGCACTTCGTTGCCTTCCTCGTCGATCTGCGGGATGCGCGCGGTGATCTTGGAGTGCAGGTGCACTTCACCGGCGTTCAGCGCGTGTTCGACTTCCTCGATGGTGCCAAAGACCTTGCCTTCACCGACCATGCCTTCACGTTCCAGGGTCACATAGTAGAGACCCAGGATCATATCCTGCGAAGGAACAATGATCGGTGCGCCGTTTGCGGGCGACAGAACGTTGTTGGTCGACATCATCAAGACGCGCGCTTCGAGCTGGGCCTCAAGGCTCAGCGGCACGTGCACGGCCATCTGGTCACCGTCAAAGTCGGCGTTAAAGGCCGAGCAGACCAGCGGGTGCAGCTGGATTGCCTTGCCTTCGATCAGCGTGGGTTCGAACGCCTGAATGCCAAGACGGTGCAGCGTCGGCGCGCGGTTCAGCATGACGGGGTGTTCGCGGATCACCTCATCGAGGATATCCCAGACCTCGGGGCGCTCTTTTTCCACCAGCTTCTTCGCCTGTTTCACGGTGGAGGACAGACCTTTGGCCTCCAGACGCGAGTAGATGAAGGGCTTGAAGAGTTCGAGCGCCATCTTCTTTGGCAGACCACACTGGTGCAGCTTCAGCTCAGGCCCGGTCACAATGACCGAACGACCCGAGAAGTCTACCCGTTTACCCAGAAGGTTCTGACGGAAGCGACCCTGCTTGCCCTTCAGCATGTCCGACAGCGATTTCAGCGGGCGCTTGTTGGCACCGGTGATGACCCGGCCACGGCGGCCGTTGTCAAACAGGGCGTCAACGGATTCCTGCAGCATCCGCTTTTCGTTGCGCACGATGATATCGGGCGCGCGCAGCTCGATCAGACGCTTCAGACGGTTGTTCCGGTTGATGACACGACGGTAAAGGTCGTTGAGGTCAGAGGTCGCGAAGCGGCCCCCATCCAGCGGCACCAGCGGGCGCAGTTCCGGCGGGATGACCGGGATCACGGTCATGATCATCCATTCCGGGCGGTTGCCGGATTCCAGGAAGCTTTCGACCACTTTCAAACGCTTGATGATCTTCTTGGGCTTCAATTCACCCGTGGCTTCGGCCAGTTCGGCGCGCAGCTGTTCGGCTTCGGCTTCCAGATCGATCGCGGCCAGCATCTCACGGATCGCTTCGGCGCCGATATTGGCGGTGAAGGCGTCCATGCCGTACTGGTCCTGAGCGTCCATGAACTCTTCTTCGGTCATCATCTGACCGTAGGTGAGATCGGTGAGGCCCGGCTCGATCACCACGTAATTCTCAAAGTAGAGAACCCGCTCCAGATCGCGCAGGGTCATGTCCAGCATCAGGCCGATGCGGGAGGGAAGCGATTTCAGGAACCAGATATGTGCGACGGGCGCGGCCAGTTCGATATGGCCCATACGCTCGCGGCGCACCTTCTGCAGAGTGACCTCGACGCCACATTTTTCGCAGACAACGCCGCGATATTTCATGCGCTTATATTTGCCGCAAAGGCATTCGTAGTCTTTGATCGGGCCAAAGATACGCGCGCAGAACAGACCGTCCCGCTCGGGCTTGAAGGTCCGGTAGTTGATGGTCTCGGGCTTTTTGATTTCGCCATAGGACCAAGACAGGATCCGTTCCGGCGACGCCAGCGAGACCTTGATTTCGTCAAAGACCTTGGGCGGCGTCAGCGGGTTGAACGGGTTGTTGGTGATTTCCTGGTTCATTTTGATACCTCAAATCTTGCGGAAGGGGGGACGGGAGAAGGGCACGCGCCCTTACTCCTCAACCTCCGCATCCAGGAGTTCCATATTCAGGCCGAGACCACGGACTTCCTTGACCAGAACGTTGAACGATTCCGGTACGCCCGCTTCAAAGTTGTCTTCGCCCTTGACGATGCTTTCATAGACCTTGGTCCGGCCTGCGACGTCATCCGACTTGACGGTGAGCATCTCCTGCAGGGTGTAGGCGGCGCCGTAAGCTTCCAGAGCCCAGACCTCCATCTCCCCGAAACGCTGACCACCGAACTGCGCCTTACCACCCAGCGGCTGCTGGGTCACAAGCGAGTACGGACCAGTCGAGCGCGCGTGGATCTTGTCGTCGACCAGGTGGTGAAGTTTCAGCAGGTACTTGATGCCAACGGTCACGGGACGCGCGAACTGCTCACCGGTGCGGCCGTCGAACAGGATCGACTGACCGGAGGTGTCGAAACCAGCCCGCACCAGCGCATCGTTGACGTCTGCCTCTTTGGCACCGTCAAAGACCGGCGTTGCGATCGGCACACCGCGGGTCACGTTGGCTGCCGCCTCAAGGAGATCGGTCTCGCTCATCTCGGCGATACCTTCGTCATAGACGTTCTCACCATAGGCGTGATGCATCGCATCGCGCACCGGGGTGAGATCGCCGGAGCGACGGTATTCCTGCAACGCGTCATCCACCTTGATGCCGAGACCACGTGCGGCCCAGCCCATATGGGTTTCAAGGATCTGACCGACGTTCATACGGCTAGGCACACCCAGCGGGTTCAGACAGAAATCGACCGGAGTACCATCTGCGAGGAACGGCATGTCCTCCATCGGCACCACTTTCGAGATCACACCCTTGTTGCCGTGACGGCCGGCCATCTTGTCGCCCGGCTGCAGCTTGCGCTTCACGGCGATGAAGACCTTGACCATCTTCATCACACCCGGCGGCAGGTCGTCGCCGCGGCGGACCTTTTCGACCTTGTCTTCGAAACGGGCATCCAGAGCGCGCTTCTGCGCTTCGTACTGCTCGTTCAGGGCCTCAAGGATCTGGGCGTCTTTCTCGTCCTCAAGGGCAAGCATCCACCACTGACCACGGCTGAGGGAATCCAGCAACTCTTCGGTGATCTCGGAGCCTGCCTTGATGCCTTTGGGGCCTTTGACGGCGGTCTTGCCGAGCAGCATGCCACGCAGACGGGCGTAGATGTTGCGATCCAGGATCGCCAGCTCATCGTCGCGGTCACGGGCAAGGCGTTCGACTTCCTCACGCTCGATCTGCAGGGCGCGCTCGTCTTTTTCAACGCCGTGGCGGTTGAAGACACGCACTTCGACCACGGTACCGTAGTCGCCCGGCTTCACACGCAGCGAGGTGTCGCGCACGTCCGAGGCTTTCTCACCAAAGATGGCGCGCAGAAGCTTTTCTTCCGGCGTCATCGGGCTTTCGCCCTTTGGTGTGATCTTGCCGACCAGAATGTCGCCCGGCTCCACGTCTGCGCCGATGTAGACGATACCCGCCTCATCGAGGTTGCGCAGCGCTTCTTCACCCACGTTCGGGATGTCGCGGGTGATCTCTTCCGGGCCAAGCTTGGTGTCGCGGGCGGCGACTTCGAATTCCTCGATGTGGATCGAGGTGAAGACGTCGTCACGGGCAATCCGCTCGGAGATCAGGATGGAGTCTTCGTAGTTGTAGCCGTTCCAAGGCATGAAGGCGACGACGACGTTCTTGCCGAGGGCCAGTTCGCCCATATCGGTGGACGGACCGTCTGCAATCACTTCGCCCTTGCGCACTTCCTGACCCACCTTCACCAGCGGACGCTGGTTGATGCAGGTGTTCTGGTTGGAACGCTGGAACTTGCGCATGCGGTAGATGTCAACGCCCGCATCGCCCAGCTCCAGATCGGAAGTCGCCCGGATCACGATACGCTGGGCATCGACCTGGTCGATGATACCGGCGCGTTTCGCCATGATCGCAGCGCCCGAGTCGCGGGCCACGATTTCCTCGATGCCGGTACCGACCAGCGGCGCCTCGGCGCGCAAGAGCGGAACCGCCTGACGTTGCATGTTCGAGCCCATCAGAGCGCGGTTGGCGTCGTCGTTTTCCAGGAACGGAATGAGCGAGGCCGCAACCGAGACCAGCTGCTTGGGCGAAACGTCAATCAGATCAACGCTTTCGCGCGGGGCCAGCGTATAGTCGCCGGACTGGCGGGTCGACACCAGCTCGTTCTGGAACTTCCCGCTCTCATCGAGGGTCGCGTTGGCCTGGGCCACGGTGTGGCGCATTTCCTCGGTCGCGGACATGTAGTGCACTTCGTCGGTGACCTGCGCGTCCTTGACGACACGATAGGGCGTTTCGATGAAGCCGTACTTGTTGACGCGGGCAAAGGTGGCCAGCGAGTTGATCAGACCGATGTTCGGACCTTCCGGCGTTTCAATCGGGCACATCCGGCCATAGTGGGTCGGGTGCACGTCACGAACCTCAAAGCCAGCGCGCTCGCGGGTCAGACCGCCCGGGCCAAGCGCCGAGAGACGGCGTTTGTGGGTGACTTCTGACAGCGGGTTGGTCTGGTCCATGAACTGCGACAGCTGCGAGGAGCCGAAGAATTCGCGCACTGCAGCCGCAGCCGGTTTCGCGTTGATCAGATCCTGCGGCATCACCGTGTCGATCTCGACGCTGGACATGCGTTCCTTGATGGCGCGCTCCATGCGCAGAAGGCCGACGCGATACTGGTTTTCCATCAATTCACCGACCGAGCGCACACGGCGGTTGCCGAGGTGGTCGATGTCGTCGATGTCGCCTTTGCCGTCACGCAGCTCCACCAGCGCCTTGATGCAGGCGATGATGTCTTCCTTGCGCAGGGTGCGCATTGTGTCTTCGGCGTCCAGAGCCAGGCGCATGTTCATCTTCACACGGCCAACGGCGGAAAGGTCATAACGCTCGCTGTCGAAGAAAAGGGTATCGAACAGCGCCGAGGCGGCCTCGACGGTGGGCGGCTCGCCCGGACGCATCACGCGGTAGATGTCCATGAGCGCGGTCTCGCGGCCCATGTTCTTGTCCATCGCCATGGTGTTGCGCATGTAGGGGCCGACGTTGACGTTGTCGATGTCCAGAACCGGGATTTCGGTCACACCGGCATCCATCAGGTCCTTAACGGTACCACCAATCAGGTCGCCGTCCTTGTCGAACTCAAGCGTCAGCTCGTCGCCGGCTTCCACGTAGATGGCACCGGTTTCTTCGTTGATGATATCCTTGGCGACGAATTTGCCAACGATATGCTCGAACGGCACCAAAAGCTCGGTGATGGAGCCTTCGTCAATCATCTTCTTGACCGCCCGCGGGGTGACCTTTTTGCCGGCTTCGGCAAAGATCTCACCGGTGGCAGCGTCAACCAGATCATAGGTCGGGCGGGTGCCGCGTACACGTTCGGGGAAGAAGGGGGTAACCCAGCCGCGGCTCTTCTCAAGCTTGTAGGTAACAGTGTTGTAATAGGCATCCATGATGCCTTCCTGGTCCAGACCCAAGGCATAAAGCAGAGTGGTCACAGGCAGCTTGCGGCGACGGTCGATGCGGGCAAAGACGATATCCTTGGCGTCGAATTCGAAATCCAGCCAGGAGCCGCGGTACGGGATGATGCGGCAAGCAAAAAGCAGTTTGCCCGAGGAATGGGTTTTGCCTTTGTCGTGGTCAAAGAACACACCCGGCGAGCGGTGCATCTGGCTCACGATCACACGCTCGGTGCCATTGACGACAAAGGTGCCGTTCGGGGTCATCAGGGGCATGTCGCCCATGAAGACGTCCTGTTCCTTGATGTCCTTGACCGAACGGGCGCCGGTGTCTTCATCGACATCAAAGACGATCAGACGCAGGGTGACCTTCAGCGGCGCCGAATAGGTCATATCGCGCTGCATGCACTCTTCGACGTCGTACTTCGGCTTCTCCAGCGCGTATTTCACGAATTCCAGAACGGAGTTTTCGTTGAAGTCCTTGATCGGGAAGACCGACTGGAACACACCGTTGATGCCTTCGCCGTCCTGAGGCGCTTCGGCGTCGCCAGAGCGAAGGAACAGATCGTAGGAAGATTTCTGAACCTCGATGAGGTTCGGCATATCCAGCACTTCGCGGATCTTGCCATAGTATTTGCGAAGACGTTTCTGGCCAAGGAACGTTTGAGCCATGTCAGATGTCACCTTTCGAATTTCTCACCGGACAAGGATGCCGCCGGGCTTCGGCATCTTGCCCATACGAGATAGAGCGCTCGGATCAATTCATGGCTGCCGTCCCGAATGGCCGCCTCCCGATCACGTGAACCGCATCTAAGAAAAGGACCTGGGCGATAGGTCCCTTTCTGAGACAGGTTCGGCTGGACCCGGGATTTGCCCGGATCCAGCCAAATTCTGAGGGAGCGAAAGGCAGGGTTCCCAGGGAAACCGCCACCCCTATGTCCCGCAAGCGAGGCTTAGGCCAGCTCGACTTCGGCGCCAGCTGCTTCCAGCTTGCCTTTGATTTCTTCGGCTTCGTCCTTGGAGACGGCCTCTTTGATCTTGCCGCCAGCTTCGACCAGCTCTTTGGCTTCTTTCAGGCCCAGACCGGTGATGCCGCGAACTTCTTTGATCACGTTGATCTTGGACGCGCCGGCGTTCTTCAGAACGACGTCGAATTCGGTCTTTTCTTCCTCAGCTGCACCGCCGGCGTCGCCAGCTGCTGCAACCATGACGGCGCCGCCAGCGGCGGGCTCGATGCCGTACTCGTCTTTGAGGATGGTTTTCAGTTCTTGTGCTTCAAGCAGGGTCAGACCAACGATCTCTTCTGCCAGTTTCTTCAGATCAGCCATTTTATCAGCTCTTTCCGTTTTAAAGTGTGTGTTTCCAGCGCATGAGCATATGCCCCACACCGGTCATTCAGTGCCAACCGCTTATGCAGCTTCCGCCTTCTCTTCGATGGTCGAAAGGATGCTTGCGATATTGCTTGCAGGTGCGCCAATTGCGCCGGCGATGTTGGAAGCAGGTGCGCCAATGCAGCCAACGATGGAGGCAATAAGCTCCTCGCGGGACGGCATTTTCGACACGGCTTCGACGCCTGCGCGGTCCAGAGCGTTCTCACCCATTGCACCGCCGAGGATCTCAAACTTTTTGTTATCCTTGGCGAAGTCCTCGGCCACCTTGGCAGCTGCCACGGGGTCCTCGGAGTAGGTCAGAACGGTCATCCCTGTCAGCAGGTCGGCCATGCTTGCACACGGCTTACCCTCGAGGGCGATTTTGGCGAGCCTGTTCTTGGCAACACGCACGGCACTGCCCGCTTCGCGTGCACGCGCGCGCAGGTCCTGCATCTCGGCAACTGTCAGACCGGCGTAGTGAGCAACCACCACGACGCCAGAGCTTTCGAAGATCTGGCCGAGTTCCTCGACCAATTTCTCTTTCTGGGCTCTATCCACAGTTCTCTCCAGGTTATGGGGGGCTTGCGCTCCCCGGCTCTTTGATGTGCCAGACCAGATGGCCCGGCGTTCAAGTCCGCAATACGGGGTTAGCCAAAGTCGCCCGAGGGTCAAGAAACCCTCGATCTTGTCTTGGTCTTTCCCGTCTCAGGAGGGAAATTAAGGCCCGATCGAAAGGCCACCCACCATCTTGGACGAAATGAAATAAAGCGCACGACGAATCGCACGCTTTACCTCAAGGGCTTGATAGTCGCTTCGCGGGCGATTTCCAAGAGGTAAATCGCAGCCTCGCAAAAACTTGCCCACCCCGGCAGTTCCAAGCGATTTCATACCCCTAGAATGAAATGGCCCGCGCGATCATCTCGCACGGGCCATTCAGAATTCACGAAGGCGCAGCTTACTCGCTGACGGCCTGATCCACGTCGACGGTCACGCCAGGGCCCATGGTCGAAGACAGAGCGATCTTCTTCATGTAGGCACCCTTTGCACCCGACGGCTTTGCCTTGGCGACAGCCGACACAAATGCGCGGACGTTTTCGACCAGCTTTGCTTCATCGAAGGAGGCTTTGCCAACACCTGCGTGCACGACACCGCCTTTTTCAGCCTTGAACTGGACTTCGCCGCCCTTGGCCGCTTCGACAGCCGCCTTGACGTCCATGGTCACGGTGCCGACCTTGGGGTTCGGCATCAGGTTGCGAGGGCCAAGCACCTTACCCAGACGGCCAACGATGGGCATCATGTCCGGAGTTGCGATGCAGCGGTCGAAATCGATGGTGCCGCCCTGGATGGTTTCCATCAGGTCCTCTGCACCAACGATATCCGCGCCGGCTTCCTTGGCTTCATCTGCCTTGGCACCACGTGCGAATACCGCAACGCGCATATCCTTGCCGGTGCCGTTGGGCAGACCGACAACGCCGCGCACCATCTGGTCTGCGTGACGGGTGTCAACGCCCAGGTTCATGGCGATCTCAACAGTCTCGTCAAATTTTGCGTTGGCGTTGGCCTTGATCAGGGCAACAGCCTCTTCGACGGTCAGGTTCTCTTTGCCTGCGAAGGCTTCGCGCGCTGCGCGGGTACGTTTACCGAGCTTTGCCATCTTACTTCACCTCGATACCCATGGAGCGGGCAGAGCCCAGGATGATCTGCATCGCCGCTTCAACGTCGTTGGCGCTCAGATCTTTCATCTTCGCTTCGGCGATCTCGCGCACCTGAGCGGCGGTTACGGTGCCGACAGTCTCACGCGAGGGAGTCTTGGCGCCGGATTTCACCTTGGCGGCCTTCTTCAGGTAGTAAGACGCGGGCGGCGTCTTGATGTCCATGGTGAAGGACTTGTCCTGATAGTAGGTGATCACGGTCGGGCACGGCGCACCGGGCTCCATGTCTGCAGTCTTGGCGTTGAACGCCTTGCAGAATTCCATGATGTTGATGCCGCGCTGACCCAGCGCCGGGCCGACCGGCGGAGAGGGGTTCGCTTGACCTGCAGGAACCTGCAGCTTCATCGTACCAGCAAGCTTCTTGGCCATCTGGTGTTCCTTTCAACTGGGGCGGAACGCGTTCCACCCGGTTCTATGTTGCGTGGTCCGGTATCCGGGTCGCGACCCATAGACCTCCCACGAGAGAGTCTCGCCCGAAGACGATAGAGGCGGCGTTTACAGGGGAACGCGCAGGTTGGCAAGTCAATCCAGGCACGTCTCTCACTTCAGCGCTCCCGAGGGGATCAGCTTCTTCATAAGAAATCTGGCAGAGGTTTTCTCTCGACCCAAGACGCGAAAAATTCTACCATGGATTGTGGAATTACCATCTTAAATCGAATTCAATTTCATAACTCGCCAAAAAATCGGAGGAATTCTTATGAAGCATATGCTGATCGGGCGCACAAGTTTGTGCGGCCTGTTTCTAATTGGCCAGACCCTCACAGCCCAGAGCCAAGAGAGTGTGACCTTCACCGCCACCGCCGACAGCACCTCCCCAATATGGGTTCAATGCGTCGATGAAGGCAGCGACTGCAAGCCTGGCACGGCAGATCTGATTACCACGCGCTACGGGGCGGACGGCACATATTTCTTCTACATAACCGAAAATGTTGAGAAGGTGCCCTGCAAGAACAGCGTCAACGGCGATCCGTCACAAGGCACGGACAAGAGCTGCCAGTATACGACGGACAATGTGCTTGACGCACCGGATTCCTCCGCAAGCTGGACCAAAGCGGCCGATGAAGGCGACAAATTCACCCACAGCCAAATCGGCTACTACTGGATACGCTACGGAACGGACGGACATTACGTTTATTCCATGATCGAAGGCGACTCCAGCCAGACCGTGGAGTGCAGCAACAACTACTTCGGGATTGATCCGATTCACGAAGACAAGGCCTGCTACGTCGGCCCGGAATACACCAAGGGAACCACCGGATTTGCGGAATGCGCCAAAGAGGGGCAGACTTGTCAACCGAATGCCTCCACAACCATTCTGCTTCGCTATGGCACTGATGACGGTTGGGATACGCGGTTCTATCGCTCGGCGGACGGCTCCTATCCCTGTTCAAACACCTTCTTTGGCTACGATCCGATTCACGAAGACAAGGCCTGTTATTTCCAAGAGATCAAACCGACCTCGGTCGCAACCGAAGGCGTGTGGCAACAGGTGGGCAGCTGTTCCGGCGACAGTTGCGCCAGCCTGACCAAATCCATCACCTTTGGAACCAGCAAAACCAGCCAATGGTCCACGACGACTCAATGGGGCATCACGGTCACGGAATCCATGCAGGCGGGTTTCTCGATCAGAGGCGTTGGCGCGTCCGTCACCGCATCGGTCGCGGCATCTTTCAGCGAATCTATCGGCTTTCAGGATGCCCTCACGACCTCGCAGTCTGAAACCCTGACCGCCACATGTGACCTGTCGCAATCCTCAACCGGACTGATGTATCAATTCCGCACCGATACGGCTTCGACCTGTGTCGAAGACGGCACCTGCACCGGCAACACGCTGACCAGCGACTATGCCTGCATCGCAGATCCGCCCCCAGGCTATGCTGGCCCGCAATGTGTCCCCGGATATTGCGCGGATAGTCTTTGTACCCAGTGCACATACTGAACAGAAGCATGGAGGGTCCGCCAGGCGCGGGCCCTCAATCCATCGCACTAGCAAAAACGGCCCTGCTCGCCGACCCTGGCAGAGTTCTGATCAACGTCTCTTTCTCGCCCGTGACCGGCGCCCGCCTCGATATGGATGCACCGATCAGAATTCCCTGACATGCGCCTCGGTGCATTCCTTCAACACCCACGATGAGATGGCCCGTTTTGTGAAGGCCCTGAAAAAGACTTGGTGAAACCCCACGCGCATTGGCTGGCGAAACCTGACGTTTGGCAGCCGACCCTGGCAACTAGGTGTCCCAGAGTTTAGCCTGCAGAAGATCTCTTTTCGGCCAACCCACAGGACATGATGCTCATGCTTACGCCACAAGCTGGATTGCTGCCATTGCTATTCCTTGCATTGTGCTTTGGGCAAAAAGCCCTCGCATTCCAGTGCTGGCCACCCGAGGCAGTGCACTTGGAAACCCTGCCCGGGGAAGCAGGACCGGACACCACTTCACCCTTGCGGCGTCGCTCACTCGGTCTTGCTGATGTGATAGAGAAGACGCGACAGGACAATGATATCGTCATTGTTGGTCGCTTTTCTCGAAATATCGAGGACCCGCTGTTTCACGAAACACAACTTGAACACATCCACAGGATGTATTCTGGCACAGCCAAAGAAGGCCAGATGCCCGTTTGGATCGAATACCTCTATTTTCGGGCCTTCCGTTTTGAAGGCCACCGGCTGGACCACACAGTCTTATCCCCATTTTCAGCGACAAACATTCACGCGCGTGTCTCAATTTCTGGGGACTACGGAGGTATCGTGTCCATATTGCCGGAAACCGGCCAAGACGTGATCGGCATCTTGCGCGCTGGTCCCAAAGGCAAGAGTTACGAAGTGGATAGCGGCTATTGTCCCAGCTACTACTCAATCGATCCGCATGAACTTGACGACTTGATGGCCTGCTATCGCGAAGGAGCATGCCGGTAGTCAGTATATCAGGCTCTACCCGTCACAAGTGCTCTTTGCATCCCCTCAGAAAACGTCGAACGAAATCCCATCAACCGAAAACGCCGCGCTGCAGAATGCAACACGGCGCTTTCAATTCCAATCGTAGGGCGGCAGATCAGCCCTGTTTGGTGACCTGGGTGAAGTCCAGCTCGACCGGGGTTTCGCGGCCAAAGATCGACACGGTGACCTTGAGTTTCTGGTTCTCGTCGTCCACACCCTCGACCATACCGTCGAAATCCTCGAAGGGGCCGTCGTTGACCTTGACCTTCTCGCCAACCTCAAAGGAGATGAGCGTGCGCGGGGCTTCTTCGCCTTCCTGAACGCGGCCCAGGATGCCCTGCACTTCGGCGTCGCGCATCGGCATCGGGCGGCCTTGCGGACCGAGGAAGCCGGTGACGCGGTTGATCGAGTTGATCAGGTGATAACCCTGGTCGGACATTTCCATATGCACCAGCACGTAGCCGGGCATAAAACGGCGCTCGGTGGTGACCTTTTTGCCGCGGCGGACCTCGATCACCTCTTCGGTGGGGACCAGAACCTCGTCGATCTCGTCCTCAAGGCCGTGTTCGGCAACCGACGCGCGGATCTGCTCTGCGATTTTCTTTTCGAAGTTCGAAAGAACGCTGACCGAATACCACCGTTTCGCCATGAGCCTGATCGTCCTTGTTTTGCCGGGCGCTGAGCGCCGCATTCATCTAAATTCGGTTTCAGCCAGAGGCTGCGCCCCTAACAAAAATCGGCGCGCAACACGATTCGCCGCACGCCCATGTCAGAGTTACCGGCCCAACTACCCTCAGGCGGAAGCGAGATCAAGAGGCTGAGCGGCATTTACACCCTGCCTGCCAATTGGAAGGCCTCAGCCCTGGCCCGTGTGTCAGCCGAACATTCCAAGCAGCCCGGAAAGCCCGGTGCGGATCAGCAGATCGACAATGGCAAAGAAGGTCGCTGTCAGGGCCGCCATGATAAAGACCATCACGGTGGTCAGCAGCACTTCGCGGCGGGTGGGCCAGACGACCTTGCTGACTTCGGCGCGGACTTGCTGGATAAACTGAACTGGATTGGTCATGGCCATGTGGCGTGATCTCTCTAAAGGCGGGTTCGCCGGGATTTAGCCGCTGCGGGCATCAAATTCAAGCCCTGCGGGCTGGATGGCTTCAGGCCGGCACATCGACTGCAGCCGATGCTGCCCTGCCGGGATCCGAAGCAAGCCGGGCAAACAGCTCTTTCAGGATCAAGGCACCAAAAGCGCCGTTCTTGTGGACGGGGTCCTGCAGCTCGATCGCGCGGCTGGAGGCAAATTCGGCCCGGGTGAGGCACCCGCGGGTGACAGTTTCTTCGGGTTGCGCAATCAAACCGATGCCATCCTGGTCCATCCTTCTGGCAATCCCGTCCCACAGCTCGGCCCGCTGCGCAGCCGTGGCCTGCTGGTTGATCGACCGGGCGATGACCTTTTCATCGAGCACGTGATCGTTCATGAAAGAAGCCGGCGCAAAAAACACCCGAGTCTTGCCTGTTCCGGCAAAGGTGCAGGCGGCACGATAGGATCTGCAGCCCATCAGCCAACGGTCGAGAATCGCAGCCCGGACGGCCTCGCTCAGAAAACCAGAATCGTCCTGCAACCGCCACAACATCGGCACGACATAAGACTGCGAACGCAGTCGGCTGCCAACAAAAAGGAATGCGTCAAAATCCTCGGCCGCGAGGCTCTCGCGCCCCGTCTCACTGATCATCTGTACCTGCGCCCGCGCCTCATCATGCATAGGCTGCAGACGCCCTCTTTTCAGGTGGATGCCGCGAAAAGCCGGGCCGCTGGCACCCCAGAACTCAAGGCCACCGTCAGGCGGTGTGACGAGACCTTCATCCAGAGCATGTTTGATACAGGCGATGTGACTGTCGCCAAAGACACAGATCGAGGGACTACCGCGCAAAGGCATCTAGCATTTCCTCTTCGCATTTGATGGCCCGATCACTGCGATCTCCAGCTCCAACCTGCCCCTTCCCCCGCCCACGCACGGATTTCTGAGGAAAACGTGCCTGCTGCGCGGCAAAGAAGCTCTCCATCACGTGATCGACACCTTTGGAAATGACGCTGCGCTGATTGGGAGCGTAGAACATCCCACGAAAAGCTGGATGAGTAATAATTTCATAGGACGGAAAGTAGTCCACTCCGTCGAGGTCCGCAGCCAGATCTCCCGCCACAGAACGCAGTACAGATTTGGAATAGGATGTGGCCGTCAGCACGTGCTCGCCTGAGGCCGTGGCGGTTAACGGCACCGGCGACACCGTGAGCAAAACCTTTAGGTTTGCATTCTGCTCTCGCAGAATCCTGAGCGCAGCATTCATGTCGGCATGAATTTCGGAATACCTTTGATTGCAAAAAACATGTTGGCCCGCGTCAAACACCCCACCGGCCGTACCTGGGCACATAGCATATTCCAAACCGGTGTATCGGTTTCGCCAACTCTCTGTCAGCCCCATTGTAAAGACAAAGACATCCGCTTGGCGCAGAGCATTGCGCAACGCGGCAAGCGTTGCCCTACGAGCGCTGAACAGCTCATCCGGTGAAACAAAACCGCCTGGTTCGATTACAGGACGCAATGGATCCTGGAAACGCCCCTCTGTCTCCCAGACTTCATCCCATTCCGACGACTGCATATCCGTTTCACCAAAGGCCAACTCAAGCCACTGGCGCAGCATTCTCGCCGTGTAGATGTTCCCGGTTCGCGTCGAGAAGATCCCATAGTTAAAACTGCGTGCCTGTTCTTCGGTCAACAAGGCAGGCGCCGGTTCTGCATCGAACCAATTGTAACCACGCGCGCTCAGGGCCCGACTGAAATGCTGCGCAAAGCAGGAACCGGCGGTCACTACCTTATCCGAAGGACGAACCGCGAACTCGGGCGTCCAAAGTTCTGAGATCTCAAGAGAGTTATGCGCTGCGACTGCGCTTTTCCAAAACGCCTTGGGAGGCAGATCGGCATAAGGGTTTGTTGGCTTGGCGCTGCACATTTCGAAACCGGACATTCAGGGTCTACAGGCAGAACCTACGAGGAGCGCGCAGCGTTTTCAATCAATGCCGGGCCTCCGGTCGGGACAGGTACCTTCACCGCGGCGCAGATCCCACAAATTCCGCATAAATCCCGATAAATCGATTTTTAATTCTCTTCGGCCATGGTCACTCGTGACGGCCCGGTAAGTCACCAGAAGGTGCAGCGGTCGGCCATAGCATGCAAGTGAGATAGGACTCCATGACCATCGCAACTTCTTTGAACAAAGCGCAGCGCCTAGAACGTGATGCGAAACTGGATGATGCCGCCCGCGTTTATGGTGACATTCTGAAAAAGTTCCCAAAGAATGCCCGTGCCCTCAAGGCTCTGAATTCCCTGCAGTTGCGGATGCAATCAGAGCAAAATCCACCGGCAGAGACACAAAAGCAGCTGTTGGACAGCTTTGCTGCCGGCCAATTCCAATCCACTGCATCTTCCTGCGCCTCGATGCTCAATTCATACAGGCGCTCACATTTCCTGTGGGATCTGTTGGGGCAATGCCATCTCAACGTCGGTAATCTGGATGAGGCTGCGACCTGCCTGCATAAGGCCTGCGAACTCAACCCACGCGCGGCGGGCACCTATGCGGCCATGGGTGACGTCAGCAAAAAGATGGGGCGCACCAGCGATTCCGTCGCCCTTTACAGAAAGTGCCTGTCACTGGATCCCGATCACATCCCGGCTCTGAACAGTTTGGCCAACACCCTGGCCCAACAGGGCGACCTGAAAGAAGCAGAGGAATTGCTGGAAAGGGCAAATCAGCAATGCCCGAACAACCCGCGACTGATCTACAATTGGGCTAATGCCCTGCGCTGCCTCGGGAAACTGGCAGAGGCCAAGACACTGTTTCAACAAGCCTGCGAGCTTGCTCCGGATTTGACCGAAGCCCGTTTCAACCTTGGCCAGATGGAACTACAATCCGGCAACCAGGAAGACGCCATTCGCAACTTTGAAAAGGTTCTGGCAACCACCCCCGGCAACGACCGTGCCCGCGCGCAAAAGATGCACATGATGGCGCAGCTCAACGATTGGAGCTGGGTTGCCGAATACAACGAACATCGCCGTAGCCTGGGCTTGCAGGGAGTGTCTTGCTCGCCCTTCGTCATGATGACCCTGGAGGATAATCCTGACCTGTTGCGCCTACGCACACAGGCGCACGCGAACGATCTTATGCCGAACGTCGCCGCCAGGACACCGGCCCGCGCAGCGCAGCGTCCAGCGAAACTCCGCATCGGTTACTTCTCGTCTGATTTTCAGGATCATGCCACGATGAACCTGATGGGAGGATTGTTTGCCGCTCACGACACAAGCAGATTCGAAGTCACCGCATACTCTTACGGCAGCGCACCGGCGGATGAGGCACGCAGCCGGGTCGCACGCAATGTGGCGCGTTTCCGCGACGTAGCCAATCTGTCCAACACTCAAATCACCGAAGTCGCGCAGTCCGATCAGCTTGACATAGCGGTCGATCTGAAAGGCTTTACCGGCGACACACGGTTCGAACTCTTTGCCAACCGGCTCGCGCCTCTGCACGTGTCATATCTCGGATATCCGGGCACTATGGGGAGTACCGCATTCGACTACCTGATCGCGGACTCGGTCATCTGCCCCCCCGGCAGCGAGCGGTACTTTGACGAATGCCTCATTCGGATGCCCCACAGCTATCAGGTGAATGACCGCGAGCGCGTCATTTCCGGTCAACAGTTTACGCGCCGCGATTGCGGGCTGCCCGACATGGGTGTCGTATTCTGCTGCTTCAACAACAGCTACAAAATCACCCCGCGCGAATTCGACATCTGGATGCGCATTCTCCAACAGACACCGGACAGTGTTCTGTGGCTGCTTGACGGTGGACCCATCTCGCGCGCCAATCTGTGTCAGGAAGCAAAGAACCGTGGTGTCGATCCGGATCGGCTCGTATTTGCTCCGCGCATGGCAACTGACGAACACCTGGCGCGACACCGGGTCGCGGATTTGTTCCTCGATACCTTTACCGTCAATGCCCATACGACCGCCAGCGATGCGCTGTGGGCGGGGTTACCGCTTCTTACCATGCCCGGCCGTCAATTCGCAGCGCGTGTCGGGGCCAGCCTCGTGAGCGCAGTAGGCCTGCCGGAATTGATCGCAAAGGATGAAGCCGAGTATGAGGAAAAGGCCCTGGCGCTCGCCAACGACCTGGAGGCCTTGGCTTCTTTGCGTGCAAAACTGAAACGCAAGCGCCTGTCCTCTCCCCTCTTCGATACCGCCGGTTTTGCCACGGATATCGAACGCGCATTTGACATGATCTCTGAACGGCACATGCAGGGGCTTCCGCCTACGCATCTGGATGTTCCCGCTCTTGCTCAGAAGCGAACCGCCCGATCGGCCGACAAGATAAACGCTGCAGCCTGATCCTGCGCGGCTATTCCTTTCGCACCAATGCACCCAGGGCCTCAGTTCCGCTGCCGAGCCTCTGCTGCGGAACCGTGTCTTTGCCATGTGCCACAGTCTTGCCCAGCAGATAGCCAGATGAACCAATAGCAGATTTTGGGAGATTTCTGTGAAACTGGCAGGGGCAGCAGGGTTCGAACCCGCGACCTACGGTTTTGGAGACCGTCGCTCTACCAACTGAGCTATACCCCTACGGTGCGGCAGTTCCTAAGCCACCGCCGCGCGGGAGGCAAGAGGGAAATGGTGCCAAAAGCCTATCAACCCGGCCTTTCCCGCCGACAGGGTGGCAGCCATCGGGTTGGTCCATTATGAGGGGCTGGAAAGGAACCCTGCCGTGAGCCTCAGAAAACGAATTGCCGACAGCCCGCGCTTCAATCGCACGATTGAGGCCATGTTCGCCTCTTACGTCCGATTCGCCCATCGCACCTCGCGCTGGGAGCGCAGCGGCTTTGAGGAAATGGACGCCTGCGTCAGGCGCGGAGAGCCGGTGATCTTTGTGCTCTGGCATCAACGATTGATCATGGCCCCCTTCTTGTTTGACACCTCCCTCGGGCGGATCTGCGCGCTGACCTCTGCTGCGCGGGCCGGGCGGCTGGCCGGGCAGATCCTTGTGCGATTGGGTTTTGAAACCATTCCCATGGCCAGCTACCAGCGCCACGTTGCATTGTCGCGTGAGGTGGTTCGCCGCACCAAAGAAGGCTGTTCGATCGGGATCGCGGCCGATGGCCCCCGTGGTCCCGCGCGCGTATCGTCAACGGTTCCAATCGTCTGGGCGCGCATGACCGGTTGCCGGGTCTTTACCGTCGCTTTTGCGGAAAAGAAGGTCATGAAACTGCCCACATGGGACAAGCAGATGCTGCCCCTGCCCTTCTCGAGCGGGGTATTGATGTGCCAGGAATGGACAGAGACAGTCCCCAAACGCCCGACCGACGAAGAAGCCGAAGCGCTGCGCCAGAGCCTTGAAGCCAGTCTCGACGAGATCACGGACAAGACAGACCTGGCTGCGGGCCGCATACCGGACCCCATTAAAAGCCCTAGCTAGAGCAGCCGGACGTTACGCGGCCCAAACCCCAAAAGGCGGGGGGAACACCCCGCCCTAAATCCAACATGCGGGATGTGGTTTGAAACAGCCGTTGGACAGAGGTGGCAAAAGGCAAGGCAAACCGGTAGTGGCTCACCCAAGCTGGGGCGTAGAGCGACCTCTTGTCCAGTGCCTAGACGCACCTTCCCGTGAAGGCGAGCGTGCCGTTCTCTTGGCGCGACACTTTCAAGTCTCTCAATGAATGGTCGGCACCACATATTCCACCATTCTTGTCTGACCTAAGATCCTCTTCCGTCCAAGCTGACCCTGCGGTGCCAGAGAAGGATTTCCGGTTTTTGTCCCAGGTAACGGCCACTCCGTGGGCCGCAGGCTTCGAAGTTGAAGGCGCGCCACCAGCGCCACAAGACGCTACTAACATGGCAGAAAATGTGACGAGGATAATCGAACGCATAAACAAATGCTCCATTTTGATTTTCGCCTGCTTTTATCCGATTTGATTGAACCTATCCAGCCACCTCAATCAAAAGCAGTGTAAAACCTTGGAACATCGCCATACCAAATCACCCTTTTGCATTCCCGATCACAGATGGCTTGTTCACGAGTTCTTGGCGCCGCTGCGCTGCAAGGTCTTACGTCTACAAAGGTCTCCGGCAAAAGGTGCCCGCGGGTTATCCGCCTAGCTGCTCTTGGGACATTCTCGCCGCGTCGCCGATCCCCTGCTGCAACCATCACAGTACAGCTGTGATTGCTTGATGATCTTCGACACAGGTCCGATCAATGCGTCTCGGGATCATCGCGTTCAAACAAAAAGAGGGCGCCGCTAGGGCGCCCTTTCTGTTTGTCTCGCCGGTGTGGCTCTCGGGACATTCGCGCTTTGGCGCGAATACCCTGCCGCCACTGGCCAGCGTTTCCTATGGAAACGCGACCTTACTCGATGATTTTCGACACGACGCCGGCGCCGACGGTGCGGCCGCCTTCGCGGATGGCGAAGCGCAGGCCGTCTTCCATCGCGATCGGTGCGATCAGCTCAACCGAGAACTTCAGGTTGTCGCCAGGCATCACCATCTCGGTGCCTTCCGGCAGAGTCACGGTGCCGGTCACGTCGGTGGTGCGGAAGTAGAACTGCGGACGGTAGTTCGCAAAGAACGGGGTGTGACGGCCGCCTTCTTCCTTGGTCAGGATATAGGCTTCGGCTTCGAACTTGGTGTGCGGAGTAACCGAACCCGGCTTACACAGAACCTGGCCACGCTCAACCGACTCACGGTCGACACCACGCAGCAGCGCGCCGATGTTGTCGCCTGCTTCACCGCGATCCAGCAGCTTGCGGAACATTTCAACGCCGGTGCAGGTGGTCTTGGTGGTGTCTTTGATGCCGACGATTTCGATTTCGTCGCCAACGTTGATCACACCGCGCTCAACACGCCCCGTAACAACGGTACCACGGCCAGAGATCGAGAAGACGTCTTCGATCGGCATCAGGAACGGCTGGTCAACAGCACGCTCAGGGGTCGGGATGTACTCATCCACGGCCGCCATCAGTTCCTTGATCTTGTTCTCGCCGATTTCCGGGTCACGGCCTTCCATCGCCGCCAGAGCGGAACCTGCGATGATCGGGATATCGTCGCCGGGGAAGTCGTAGGACGACAGCAGCTCACGGATTTCCATTTCGACGAGCTCGAGCAGCTCTTCGTCGTCGACCTGGTCAACCTTGTTCATGAAGACGACCAGCGCAGGCACGCCAACCTGACGCGCCAGCAGGATGTGCTCGCGGGTCTGGGGCATCGGGCCGTCAGCGGCGTTCACAACCAGGATCGCGCCGTCCATCTGAGCGGCACCGGTGATCATGTTCTTCACGTAGTCGGCGTGGCCGGGGCAGTCGACGTGCGCATAGTGACGCGCGTCGGTTTCATACTCAACGTGGGCGGTCGAGATGGTGATGCCGCGGGCTTTTTCTTCCGGCGCGCCATCGATCTGGTCGTATGCCTTGAAGTCACCAAAGTATTTGGTGATCGCTGCGGTCAGCGTGGTCTTGCCGTGGTCAACGTGGCCAACAGTGCCGATGTTGACGTGCGGTTTATTACGCTCAAACTTTTCCTTAGCCATTCTCTTGGCGCCCTTTTGAAATGTGGGGTCCATCTGCGACCCGGTTTCCTCTGCGCGCGCCGATTATTTGGTTTGCGCGCAAAAATCAACCCGTTCCTGCTTGACAGAGGCGGATTTGGCCGAGTTCAGCCGGATTGTTGCGGTTTCAGGTCAGCGGCAAGGGCTTAGCCCTCTTCGCTGCCTTCTTCACGCGGGGCAAACCAGCCGTTTTCCTTGTGCTGCTTGGCCAAAAATTCCTCAACCGCGTCAGCGATGTTGAGCGCAAGACCGGCGATCTGCTCTTCCTTTGTACGGCTGTGACCTGAGCCCACGATGGCACTCTCGCCGGTGGTGTCCTCGAAGATCTCCATCTGGTGCTTGTCGGCGAGGAATTCCTTTTTGGCGACGTCATAAACAAAGACATTCACAACTGCGACGCTTTTGGGATTGAACAGGATTGGCACACCCGGCGGCGCAAGCATGAACCCTTCGAGCGTAACCGCCACGTCATATTCCTGATTGCCCTCATAGCGGCGCAGACGTGCCTCAAGCGCAGTTTTCATCGGCTCGATCCATTCGGACTGCTCCGCATCGCGGGACATCGGCCATTTCAGCGCCTTTTCGGTATAGACATGGGCAACGCGCACCTTGAAGGCGCCCAAGTCTTCGGGCGGCTCATTGAGCTGTGTTTCGCCGCAGGCCGTGACCAGGGCAAAGAGGCCCAGGAAGGTCAGAAGTCGGATCATGTCGTTATCCCTGTATCGCACCGAATGTGGCGGTCGACGCCAGATAGCCAGAGCAGGCAGCGCCGGTAAACCCCGGTGGCGATTATTTGAACTTGTAGTTGCGCGGGAAACCGTAAGGCGGACGCTTACCAACACCGGCCCGCTTGCCGAGCCACTGCCCCAGATCGGTTTCATGACGTGTCTTGCCGCCACCCATTTCCCAGGTCAGGCCATCATCCCAATTGAAGGTCGTCACATCGCTAAGGCCGCCATCCAGTTCAAGCGAGCCCTGTTTGCCTCGCGCCATATTGTATTTCTGCAGGCGCACCCCCTTGCCGCGGGTCAGCTCTGGCATCTCCTCGACCGAGAAGACCAGGAATTTGCCATTCTCCGAGACCACGGCCACGTGATCGCCTTCCACCGGCACACAGATCTTGGCTTTCTCGTCGTCCTTGACGTTCAGGACCTGCTTGCCGCCACGGGTCTGGGCCACGATTTCCTTTTCAGCGCAGATGAACCCGTTGCCCGCCGAGGAGGCCACCAAAAGCCGCCCTTCGGGATTGTGGATCAGGATATCGACGATCTCCACCTCGTTGGGCAGATCCACCATCAGGCGCACAGGTTCCCCCATGCCACGCCCGCCGGGCAGGTTCGCCGCCGAAAGCGTGTAGAATCGCCCGTTGCTGCCGAAGACCAGCAAACGGTCGGTGGTTTCCGCATGGAAGATGAAGCGCGGCCCGTCGCCGTCTTTGAACTTCAACTCGCGGCTGAGGTCGATATGGCCGGTCATCGCCCGGATCCAGCCCATCTGGGAGCAGACCACAGTAATCGGTTCGCGGTCGATCATCGCCTCAAGCGGCACATCCTCGACCTCACCCGCTTCGGCAAAACGGGTGCGGCGGGCGCCGCCTTCATAAGCTTTGCCAAAAGTCTTTTTCGTCTCGCGCAGCTGTTCGGTGATGCGCGTCCACTGCAACTCTTCGGAGCCCAGCAATTCGACCAACCCAGCGCGTTCTTCGCGCAGGGCATCGCGTTCGCGCACCAGTTCGATCTCTTCCAGCTTGCGCAACGACCGCAGGCGCATGTTGAGAATCGCCTCGGCCTGAACCTCAGTCAGCTCCCCTGCCCCTTTGGCCGGCGTTACATAGTCGGACTCGTCATGGGCGCGGGGGTGATCCTTGGACCAGTCCTCCCGCATCAGGGCGGCTTTGGGATCCTCGTCATAGCGGATGATGTCGATCACCCGGTCCAGATTGAGGAAAGCGATGATGAAGCCATCGAGCACTTCGAGCCGGTGATCGATCTTGGCCATCCGGTGGCGCGAGCGGCGCTGCAACACGTCGCGGCGGTGATCGAGGAAGGCGCGCAGCACCTCCTTCATCGAACAGACCTTGGGCGTGACCCCGTCGATCAGCACGTTCATGTTGAGCGAAAAGCGCACCTCAAGATCCGAATTGCGGAACATCAGTCCCATCAGAATCTCGGGGTCCACATTCTTGGATTTCGGCTCCAGCACGATGCGGATGTCATCAGCGCTCTCGTCCCGCACATCGGCAAGGATCGGCACCTTCTTGGTCTGGATCAGCTCGGCGATCTTTTCGATCAGCTTGGATTTCTGGACCTGATAGGGGATCTCAGTCACCACGATCTGCCATTGGCCACGGCCCAGATCCTCGGTCTCATAGGTGGCGCGCAGCCGGAAGGAGCCGCGCCCGGTACGATAGGCCTTGGCGATATTCTCTTTCGGCTCGACAATGACGCCCCCGGTAGGGAAATCAGGACCCGGCACATATTTCAATAGCGTATCGTCATCGGCGCCGGGCGCCTTTATCAGGTGAATACAGGCGTCGATCAGCTCGGCTATGTTGTGGGGCGGGATGTTCGTCGCCATGCCCACAGCGATGCCACTGGCGCCATTGGCCAGAATGTTCGGGAAGGTCGCGGGCAGAACCGCCGGTTCGGTCAGGCGGCCATCGTAGTTGTCGCGAAAATCGACGGCATCTTCGCTCAGCCCCTCAAGCATCGCCTCGGCAACAAAGGTCATCCGCGCTTCTGTATAACGCTCTGCGGCCGGATTATCGCCGTCGATGTTGCCAAAGTTTCCTTGCCCGTCAACCAGCGGGTAACGCACATTGAAATCCTGCGCGAGCCGCGCCATCGCGTCATAGATCGCAGCGTTCCCATGGGGGTGAAAATCCCCCATGGTGTCGCCAGAGATCTTGGCCGACTTCAGAAAACCCCCGGTCGAGGTCAGCCGCAACCTGCTCATCGCGTAAAGAATCCGCCGGTGCACCGGCTTCAGCCCGTCGCGCGCATCGGGCAGCGCGCGGTGCATGATGGTGCTCAGGGCATAGGTCAGGTAGCGCTCGCCAATGGCGCGGCGCAGGGGTTCCAGCACTTCGCCATTCTGCGGCGCGGAGGGGAGGTCGGGGTCTTCTACCAAGTCGCTCATATCGTGGTAATACTGCCCCCATCTGCCGCGGTAAAGCAGCGCGTTGCATGTCCATGACTGCATGCGGTCCTTTTGGGGGAGAAGAAAACCGACTCTCCCCTGTGTTTCGGGTCCGTTTTCACCTAAGATTAAGCCCACGCTGCCTATGGTCCCACCGCCTGTCTGTTCCCAAGCCTTTGGGCATGAGGCGGGTTTCGGGTCCAGCTGCCATTGGCGGCTTGTCATTGATGATTTGGTTTTGGGGGATGCGCCATGTCGCGCTTTGTTTTGGCGTCTTTTGCTTTTCTCGGCTGGGGCTTTTACGAGCTCAGCGGCGGGGCAGATTTCACGCCGCCAGAACGCCCCGTTGTCACGTTAGCCAAAGCACCTGCTCCCCAAGCGAACCGCCGCACGCAGGATGACATCACGGTGACGGCTGCATCCTTGGTAACACGCACCACGATTGAGACGCGCCACAAGGATCTGGTGCGCGCCCGTGTCGAGGAGCAGCGCACCCCAACAGAGCGTAGCGCATCCGTTCAGGAGCACAGCGCAAGCCAAACACAAGCGGCATCCGCCAGCCTGTTCAATGCTGGCCTTGGGGCAGGCGGCATTCAGCTTGCCTCGCTCGAAGCGGGCCTCGGCGGAGGGCTGCAAACGGACTGGCGTGACGATAGTGCGTCGGCAGCAACAAACCGGCAGCCAGGATTGGCCGCAGACCCGACAGCCGAACAGCCCGCAGCTTTGGAAAATGACATCCGCAGCATTCGCGCCTCTCGGGTCAATATGCGGCAAGGCCCCGGCACGGCCTATCCCATCATCACGCGCCTGCTTGCCGGGGACGAGGTCATCATCATCGACGACAATGGCGCTGGCTGGCTGCAGCTTCGGACCCCTGACAACGAACATTTTGGCTGGATCGCGGCTTCACTGGTGAGCAAAAAGGCCCCATAACGTCCCCCGGTAGACATCGGCGCGGGGGCCTTCATGCAGAAAACAATCCTGATCACGGGCTGTTCGTCCGGCATCGGTCTCGACGCCGCGCGCGGCATGCGGACCCGGGGCTGGCGGGTCTTTGCTTCCTGCCGCCAGCAACGCGACTGCGACCGGATGCGCGCCGAAGGCTTTGACAGCCCGCTGATCGACTACACAGACCCCGAAACGATCGCCTCTGGCCTGCAAGAGGTGCTTGAGGCCACCGGCGGCACGCTGGATGTGCTGTTCAACAATGGTGCCCACGGCCTGCCGGGCGCGGTGGAGGATCTGCCGACAGACGCCCTTCGCGACATCTTTGAAAGCAATTTCTTTGGCTGGCACGAGCTGACCCGTCAGGTGATCCCGGTGATGCGGGCCCAGGGTCATGGGCGCATCGTGCAAAACTCCTCGATCCTCGGCATGGTCTCTTTTCCCTGGCGCGGCGCCTATGTGGCCACGAAATATGCCGTTGAGGGGCTGACCGACACGCTCAGGATCGAGCTGATCGACACCGACATCCATGTGATCCTCATCGAGCCTGGCCCGGTAACCTCCAAGATCCGGGAGAACTCGATCCCGCATTTTGAACGCTATGTGGACTGGCAATCCTCGCCCTTGCGGGGCCTCTACGAGAAGAGCCTTCTCAAGCGGCTATACGAAAGCAAAGGGCCGGATACGTTCGAGCTGCCCGCCTCTGCGGTGACGGCAAAACTGATCCATGCCTGCGAATCGCGCCGCCCGCGCCCGCGCTATTACGTGACCACCCCGACCCATATCGCCGGAGTTCTGCGCCGGATTTTGTCGACCCGGTCAATTGACCGCATCCTTGCCCGCCTTAGATAGCGGATTCGCGGTCGCTATCCGGCAAGTCAGGCGGTAGACCGGGGCAAAGACCGAAACGTGGCAAATACGTAGGAGCAAGCGCGATGGGGGATCCCCTCTTCATTCTGGCCGTGGTGGCTATGGCGGCCGTGGTGATCGTCTTGGTGATCGGCATGGGCGGCTTTGGTAAAGGCGGTGCCTTCAATCACAAGTACGGCAATAAGATGATGCGCCTGCGGCTGTTGTTTCAGTTCATCGCCGTCGTGCTGGTCGTGGCTTTTGTCTATCTGCGCTCGCAAGGAGGTCAGTGACCCATGGTTGTTCTCAGCAAGATCTACACCCGCACGGGCGACAAGGGCGACACCGCCCTAGGCGATGGGCAGCGCGTGGCAAAACATTCGGCGCGGGTCAGCGCCTATGGCACCTCGGATGAGCTCAATGCCTTTGTCGGTGTCGCACGCCTTGAAGCGACAGGCGAAATGGACGAGGCCCTTGCCCGCATCCAGAATGATCTCTTCGATCTTGGCGCCGATATGTGCCGCCCCGACATGGCCAAGGATGCCGAGGCCGAATACCCGCCCCTGCGGATGGCGGACGCTCAGGTGGACCGACTTGAGGCGGAAATTGACGTCATGAACAAGGAGCTGGAACCCCTGCGCAGTTTCGTTCTGCCGGGCGGCTCGAAACTCTCCGCCCATCTGCACGTCTGCCGCACCGTTGCACGCCGCGCAGAACGGCTTGCCACGGAACTGGCCACCGAAGAAGAAGTGAACCCGGCCGCCGTGCGTTACCTCAACCGGCTGTCCGACTGGTTCTTCGTCGCCTCGCGCGTAGCCAATGACAACGGCACGCGGGATGTGCTCTGGGTGCCCGGCGCCAACCGTTAGACTGTCGCAAAATTTTCACGAATCGACTGGCGCATTTCTGCCCCGGCGGCTCACCTGCATTGGAAACCTGCCCTTGCGGCAGATTGCTTTGCGTTGCGAAACATTCTTGCAAAATTGATGACCCAAACAGACAGACGCGACGTCCGGGGGCGCTAACGTGACGATTTTTCACTGTTGCCCGCATAGCTGACCCGGTATCAACGGCGCGAGAGCATGAAGGTCCGCCGCCCACGCGGCAGGCCATTTGTTAAGGAGAGAACGTAAAATGAAGGTACTCGTGCCTGTCAAACGCGTGATCGACTACAACGTTAAGGTCCGCGTCAAAGCGGACGGCAGCGGTGTCGATCTCGCCAACGTCAAGATGTCGATGAACCCCTTTGACGAGATTGCCGTCGAAGAGGCCATCCGCCTGAAGGAAGCCGGCAAGGCAGATGAGGTCGTTGCGGTCTCGATCGGCGTGAAACAGGCCCAGGAAACCCTGCGCACCGCCCTCGCCATGGGCGCGGACCGCGCGATCCTGGTTGTGGCTGCCGATGACGTTCACACCGATATCGAGCCCCTGGCCGTTGCCAAGATCCTTGCCAAGATCGTCGAGGAAGAGCAGCCCGGTCTGGTTCTGGCCGGCAAGCAGGCGATCGACAACGACATGAACGCCACCGGTCAGATGCTGTCAGCGCTGCTCGGCTGGTCGCAGGGTACCTTTGCCTCTGAGATCGACATCGACGGCGACAACGCCAAGGTCACCCGCGAAGTTGACGGCGGCCTGCAGACCATCAGCGTCAAGATGCCTGCCATCGTCACCGTTGACCTGCGCCTCAACGAGCCGCGCTATGCCTCGCTGCCGAACATCATGAAGGCCAAGAAAAAGCCGCTGGATGAGAAAACCGCCGCCGACTATGGCGTCGATGTCTCGCCGCGCCTGGAAGTGGTCTCCACCAAAGAGCCCGAAGCGCGCTCGGCCGGTATCATCGTCGGCTCGGTGGACGAACTGGTTGCGAAACTCAAAGAAGCGGGGGCTGTGTAATGGCTGTTCTTCTCCTTGCCGAAGTGAATAACGGCGAGCTGGCGCTGGACGCCACCGCCAAGGCCGTCTCTGCCGCCAAGGCACTGGGTGACGTGACCGTTCTGTGCGCCGGTGCTTCCGCCGCTGCCGCAGGCGACGCCGCCGCCAAGATTGATGGCGTGGCCAAGGTACTGGTTGCCGAGGACGCATCGCTCGGCCACCGCCTGGCGGAACCCACTGCGGCGCTGATCGTCTCGCTGGCTGGCGATTACAGCCACATCGTGGCTCCCGCCACCACAGACGCCAAGAACGTGCTGCCGCGCGTCGCGGCGCTTCTGGATGTGATGGTGATCTCGGACGTGACTGCGGTTGTCGATGGCGAAACCTTCGAGCGCCCGATCTACGCCGGTAACGCGATCCAGACTGTGAAGTCGAAAGACGCCAAAAAGGTCATCTCCTTCCGCACCTCGACCTTCGACGCTGCCGGTGAAGGTGGTTCGGCTTCGGTGGAAACCACCGGTGCGGCCGAAAACCCCGGCCTGTCCGAATGGATCGAAGACAAGGTTGCCGCCTCTGATCGCCCCGAGCTGACCTCAGCTGGCGTGGTTGTCTCCGGTGGTCGCGGCGTCGGCTCCGAAGAGGACTTCAAACTTATCGAAGGTCTGGCGGACAAACTGGGCGCCGCCGTGGGTGCCTCTCGCGCCGCGGTCGATTCGGGCTATGCGCCGAACGACTGGCAGGTGGGTCAGACCGGTAAGGTCGTCGCGCCTGAGCTGTATGTGGCTGTCGGCATCTCCGGTGCGATCCAGCACCTGGCGGGTATGAAAGACTCAAAGATCATCGTCGCCATCAACAAAGACGAAGAGGCGCCGATCTTCCAGGTTGCCGACTTTGGCCTCGTGGCGGACCTGTTCCAGGCGGTGCCTGAGCTGACCGAAAAACTGGGCTGATCTCACTAGCCCCCTGTCGCCATGACAGACCGAAACCAAAGAAGGCCCGCATCGCTTGCGGGCCTTTTCTTTGCGCAGGTTGCTGTGCGATCCTGGGCGCGATCTGCAACGGGTCTTCCTATCGCGCGTTCACAATCGCCTGAAGGCATTCAGCCGTCTCACAACCGATCCTGTTGTGTTCCCTCGGCCCGAGCATCAAGCGCGCAGTCGGGAGGTCGAGCGGCCCCATCTCCATACCCGTCACATCATTTGCCAGCCCGGCGGTTGTGACCGGGATCTCCACCACATCCTCGACCAAATGGCGCAGCGATTCGACCATCTCTTGCTCGATCAATACCGGCTCACGGTTGACCAGGTCGACACCACCCAGATTGTACCTGAGCCAAAGCAAGACCAAACGCCCGTTCAATGTACTGATCAGATCGCCCATCCGGCTCACCCAATCGGATTGGATGTGGACCCGCAACGTCTCAAAACGCGCATCGCAAACGTCCCGCAAACGGCTGAGCAAGTGTTTGTTAAAATGGAATTCCGTAAAGTCTATCTCTGGATAGAGCGAGACCAATGGCGGACGCGCTTGGAGAAACCTGTCGTTTCGCCTTGGATGCACTTTGTAGTATCTGTTCGTTAGGTTCTGCGCACCCATGACCTGCATGACGACAAGATCGGCCTCCTGCGCCACACGCATCAGGCCTGCATCACTCAAAAAACTGTCGAGCCCTGCGTTCACCCCACCAAGGTTGATGCACGGCCTGTTCAACAAGGATTCCGTCACAGCAGGAAACGGCTCGCAAACGAACCGTCCGAACACCTCTGTTCCGCCAAGGAATGCGATATAAGGGTCGTTCAAATCACGCACGGGTCCACGCACTTGTAGCCTTGACCCCGCATAGCAACATGTTCCGACCGAATGCGTCGAAACGCTATTCAGTTCGTAGCTCATAGTCCCACCAAATTTTCACCCGATAGTCACTTTGAGACCCAAAGCTTGCAAATTCCCTAAACCTCAAATTTGGTTAAAATAGCCCCAGTGCGGCCTTGTGCCGCCCCCGAAACCGCCGATAAGATCGCGCGGCAGGCAGCCAGGGAGCCATGGGCATGGAAGTCAAAAAAATCGGCGTGATCGGTGCAGGACAAATGGGCAATGGCATTGCTCATGTCATGGCCATTGCGGGCTATGATGTTGTAATTAATGACGTAAATCAGACCGCCCTTGATGGAGCCATGGCGACCATCCAAAAGAATCTGGCGCGGCAAGCAAGCCGCGGCAAGATAAGCGACAGCGATGTGCAGGCCGCTATGGCGCGGATAACTCCAACGTTGTCGCTGGCAGATATTGGCGCGACTGATCTGGTAATCGAAGCGGCAACCGAGCGTGAAACCATCAAGCAGGCCATCTTTGAGGATCTGCAGCCGCATCTGAAGCCTCATACGATTCTCACCTCCAACACCTCGTCGATCTCGATCACTCGCCTGGCGAGTCGCACGGACCGCCCCGAGCGGTTCATGGGGTTTCACTTCATGAACCCGGTGCCGGTGATGCAACTGGTGGAACTGATCCGTGGTATCGCCACCGACGAAGAAACCTTCGCCGCCTGCCAGACCGTGGTGGAACGCCTCGGCAAAACCGCCGCAAGCGCCGAAGACTTCCCCGCCTTCATCGTCAACCGGATCCTGATGCCGATGATCAATGAAGCCGTTTATACGCTCTATGAGGGCGTGGGATCGGTCAAATCCATCGACGAATCGATGAAACTGGGTGCGAACCATCCCATGGGCCCACTGGAGCTGGCGGATTTCATCGGGCTCGACACCTGCCTTGCGATCATGAATGTGCTGCACGACGGTCTCGCAGACACCAAATACCGCCCCTGCCCGCTGCTCACGAAATACGTAGAGGCCGGATGGCTTGGCCGCAAAACCCAACGCGGGTTCTACGACTACCGCGGCGAAACGCCCGTCCCAACCCGATAGGCCGCTGCTTCGGAGCCCTCATCGCCTGAACACCAACAGACGCATGCTGCAACGGCCCGCAAGATAAATCGTGGAGGCTCCGCGCCCAGGGGGCGTGGAAACCGCTATTTGTCTTGCGGGTCGGGGCGGCTTGCGTCAGGCAGGGATCAGGCGATGAGGGCTTCGGCGCTGCTGCTTTGGTGACTCTGAAGCCACCTTTGGAAGCAGATCCCTGAAATCAGTTCGTCTTGCCCAATGACAAGGTATGTTCCCGCAGCCAGGCCATAAAGCCGCGTGGATCGCTGTGAAGGCGCTCCATCTGGGCCTCAGTCAATGGCTCCCCCACGATCGGGGCCTGGGGCTTGTTGCAGGAGCGGACAATTTCATGCAGCAAAAGCCCCTGGCGCAGGATCGGAGACATCCGGCACGCAATCTGATACCAGCGTGAGTTCGACCCGGGGAAGAAAATCGGAACCACCCTTGCGCCGGAGCGGCGTATCAACTGCGCGGTAAAGACATTCCATTCGCGCTCAATTGCGGGGCCAAACCAGCTGTCCGAGGACATCACCACACCAGAGGGGAACAACGCAACGACGCCGCCCTCCTTCAGGTGTGCCATTGTTTTTGCCCGCATCTCGACCATCTTTCGTTGCGCTTCCGGGTCATGCGGGAAAGGAACCGGAATCATGAATGACGTGGCCGCCTCATCCAGCCCTGTCAGCACCGAACGTGTCAGGATACGGTAATCAAGCCGGACTCGGCCTATCAGATCGGCAAAGATCATCCCGTCCACCATGCCATGCGGGTGGTTGGCGACAATCACCACAGGCCCTTCGCCCGGAATATTTCGGATCTGGTCCTCCGGTGTCAGAAGATCGATGCCCATGATATTCAGGGCTCCGCGCCAGAATTTTTGGCCGCGATACTGGGCATTCTGCTTTTCGAACTTTTTGACCATGCGAAGGATGGTCAGCTTTCCGGTGCACCATTCGATCGCCCGGATCGCAAACGAGGTCCAGCGGTCGTCAAATGAGTTGGCATAGGTCAGGGTACGACGGTCATAGACCTCGCCCGTTTGCGTATCGCTTTCCGGCGTATGGCCGCCGTCATGGTCATGCGCGGTGTCCGCCACTTTGCCCTTCCCGTCTTTCGAAACTGGCTCTGCGATCAGAACCCTTCACCGAACTTGTCAGCGACCAACGCCTCAAGGGCCTCAGCCAAGGCATCAGCATCAGGCCCCGAGGTTTGGACGTCAATAGTCGTTCCTTTCGAGGCTGCCAACATCAAAAGGCCCATAATGCTGTCGCCTGAGGCTGACAGGCCATCTTTTGTCACTTCGGCCGAGGCGTCAAACCCTTCCACGACTTCAACCAGTTTCGCCGATGCACGGGCATGCAGGCCCTTTTCATTCACGATCTCGAGCGTTTTCAAAGCCATTGAAGAATCTTACTCCCCTGCGGGGTTGATATTTTGCGAGTTGATGTATTTGCGACCGGCTTCCATGGCCTGGCGCACCGCATCTGCCACAGGCAGATGACGGGATTTTGCCAATTTGATCAGCATGGGCAGATTGGCTCCGTATAGAATCCGCCGATCCACCGGTGCACAGGCCCGAAGACTAAGGTTCGACGGGGAGCCGCCGAACAAATCCGTGACGACCACCACACCGTCGCCGGTATCGACTTCATCGGCGGCCAGGCAGATCTCTTGTTGCTTGTCTTCGCGGTCATCGTCCGGCGAAATAGCAATCGCCCGAAGGTTCGGCTGCGCGCCAACCACATGTTCGACCGCAGCCAGATATTCTCTGGCCAGCCCCCCATGTGCGACAATCACAATTCCGATCAATCCGGCCTCTCCGTTTTGAAGCTAGCTTTGCAGCTCGCGATGCCTAATTGACACTTGCTGCCCGTCTTCCGCAAGAGCCTCAGCCAGGGTTTCTGCCAATGTCACTGAACGGTGTTGCCCTCCCGTACAGCCAAAAGCGATGGAAAGATGAGATTTTCCCTCTTTGCGCACCGCTGGCAAAAGAAAGCGTACCATATCGGTGACACGCACCATGAACCCGTCAAACAGCGGGTCGGCTTTCACATAGGCTTGCACAGCCCCGTCCCGTCCGTTCAGCCCGCGCAACTCCTCCTGCCAATAGGGGTTGGCCAGAAATCTGCAATCGAAGACCAGATCGACGCTACGCGGCACGCCGCGCTTGTAAGAAAAGCTCTGCACGGACACAGCCAGGGCTCGTCCTTGCGGGGCAAACCAATGCTCGATCTCGGCCTTGAGCTGATGGACATTCATCTCAGAGGTCTCAAGAAGAATATCGGCGCGCTCCTTGATCTGCGCCATTAGGTCCAGTTCACGGGCAACGCCAACCTCCGGCGTCTCGGCCGGTGCCAGAGGATGCCGACGGCGCGTTTCCGAATAACGGCGCAGCAGAACATCCGGGCTGGCATCGAGGTACAGCACCGAAAGTTTGGCATCCCGCCGCCCTGCCAGCATGTCGATCATGTCAAGGAGCGCAGCGGGCGAAAAATCCCGGTTGCGACTGTCGAGCCCAAGGGCCATCGGCGCCGAAATCCCGGCTGCATCGATCAGCTTGGGCAAAAGCCGCAGCGGCAAGTTATCGATTGCCTCGAAGCCCAGGTCTTCAAGCACATTGATTGCGCTGGTGCGTCCTGCCCCGGAGGGACCGGTTACCAGGACGACGGGCGGCGTTTCGGGGGTGGCGTCAGGCATCCGGGTCCAAGGCTCCGCATTTGAGGTATTGGATCAGGGCCGGGGCGAAATGCGCAGCGTCCAAGCGGCGCAGGACCGGCAGGCTGATCCCCAGTATCACCTCAAATACCTGTGCCGGAAGCCGGTCGACTTCAACCCTGTCCAGATCGACAATTGCGCGCACCGGTGTCTCCTGCGCGCATTTGGCTTTGAGAATTCCGATACCACGCGCCTCAATCAGTCCGGCGATGGCCTTGGGCGCGCGGGCAAAAAGATGCTCGTTTTGCCGCCGCAACAGCACCCTGTCGTCCGAAACCAGCTCAGCCCCAAAGGCCATCAATTGCAAGGCAAGAGCCGATTTTCCTCTGCCCGCCGCGCCGCGAATCAACAGCGCACGACCGTTCATTGCCACGCAGGTCGCATGGAGGCAGAGTTCGCTGTCATCGCTCATTTGGGAACGTCGTCGATCAGACCGGGAGACCGACCACGAAACGCGCGCCAAGCGGCTCGGACGTAATATCCACCTCTGTCGGACGGATGTTTTCTGCCCAGATCACGCCGCCATGGGCTTCGACGATCTGTTTGGAAATCGCCAGTCCCAGGCCTGAATTGTTGCCAAAATGCTCTTCGGGACGTTGGGAGTAAAAACGTTTGAAGATGTTTGAAAGGGCTTGCTCCGGGATCCCTGGTCCGGTGTCTTCCACCACAATCAGCACACGGTTGGCGCGGCGACGCGCCCAGACGCGGATGGCGTCACCTTCTTCGCAAAAGGAAATCGCATTGGTGATCAGGTTGACGAACACCTGTGCAAGGCGCGCTTCAAGGCCATGGATCATGATTGGCTGCGCTGGCAGGTCAGTGATGTAGTCGATCCCCTGTCCGCGCGCGTCTTCACCGAGGAACTGATTGAGGTTCCCCAGCATCGCAAGAAGGTCGAACTCCTCTTCATCTTCCTTGACCAGTTCTGCATCGAGACGGGAGGCATTGGAAATATCGCTTACCAGGCGATCAAGGCGACGAACGTCATGCTCAATAACTTCCATTAGTTTCTCCCGCTGGTCTTCGCGCTTTACCATGCGCAAGGTCCCTACCGCTGACTGAAGGCTGGCGAGAGGGTTCTTGATCTCATGTGCCACATCAGCTGCAAATTGTTCGTTACTGTCGATACGATTATACAGCGCTTTGACCATTCCTCGCAGTGCGAGGCTCAGGCGACCGATCTCATCGGGACGGGCGGAAAGATCAGGGATACGGATGCGGCCTGGTTGCGGTTTACGGCCACCACGTTCACGGCCACTTTCCGCCGCTTCGGCCAGATCTGCCAGCGGATTGGCAATCGTCGACGCAAGAACCAGGCTCAAACCGACAGACACAAGCAATGCGATGACAAACATCTGCAGAACGCGCTCACGCTCGCCGCGCACCAGAGCGTCGATTTCCCCGATGGGCGAAGCCAGGGCAACGACTCCGATTGCCTTGCCGTCGTGAAGGATTGGAGCCGCCGCAGAGAAAACCGTTCCGCCAAGCGTATCAACTGCCGTTTCAATCAGCACACCCGAGTCGATCGTGCGTTCGGCCAGCCGTCCAAGCTGTTCTTCGAGCGAAAGGGCTTGTTCATGCCCCACACCATCTGCCTTGAAAACACCGCCCACGGCAGACCAGAGCGCCGAAAGCCCATCGCTGATCAGGGTTTTTCGTGTCTCGCTTTGGTTCAAAGCATTCAGCGCGTCGGAACGTGCAACGCCCGTCACGCCGGCGATCAAGGTGCCATTCGCATCAAAGACCATTGCCTCGACACCGCCACGCAGTGTGAGCTCTGACAGCGTCTGCCCTGCATCAATCCCATCTGCCGTCGCCAGGCTCACAGCACCTGAAGTCGGCAGTTCCGCCTCAAAGACATCTGCTATCAGAGAGGCTTCTGCGACCAGTGCGCCCGCCTTTTGCCGCACCAGGCTCTGACGCGAAGAGTTCAGATAGAGAATGCCGACCACCAGAATGATCAGGGCAATCAGGTTGAACGTTATGATCTTGCGGGTCAGCGGAGACCCTTTGAGAGAAAAGAAGCTGCTTCTGGCTCGGCGCACCTGCACCTCTTCTGTCACGGAACGTTCGGGGGAGACCCAGTCTTCCCCAAGAACCACGTCCTGATCAGATGCGTGTTCCGCTTTGCCGGTGTCGCGCATATGCGCCCGTCCTTCCAACGCCGCTGTCGGCACTTACTCTTCGTTATACCGGTAACCGATGCCATAGAGCGTTTCGATGGCCGCAAAATCCGGATCAGCGCTGCGCATCTTCTTGCGCAGACGCTTGATATGGCTGTCGATGGTCCGGTCATCCACGTAGACCTGATCGTCGTAGGCAACATCCATCAACTGATCGCGGCTTTTGACAAACCCCGGACGCTGCGCCAGCGCCTGCAGCAGCAGAAACTCAGTGACTGTCAAAGAGACGTCCTGGCCCTTCCAGCTCACCGCATGACGCAAGGGATCCATCCTGAGGTTGCCGCGCTCCATGACCTTGGTCTCAGCCACGGGGCCACCTTCTGCGGCATCTCCGCTGATGGCTTCCTGGCGCCGCAACAGTGCCCGGATGCGTTCCACCAAAAGTCGCTGCGAGAAGGGCTTTTTGACGTAGTCATCCGCCCCCATTCGCAGACCAAGAACCTCGTCGATCTCATCGTCCTTGGACGTGAGGAAGATCACCGGCATCTGGGTTTTCTGTCGCAGACGCTGCAACAGATCCATGCCATCCATGCGCGGCATCTTGATGTCCAATACGGCCATATCCGGAAGCTTCTTGTTGAAAGCATCCAGCGCCGCCTGGCCATCATTGTAGGTCTCGACCTCGAACCCTTCGGCCTCGAGCGTCATGGCTACCGAGGTCAGGATGTTTCTGTCGTCGTCCACCAAAGCAATCTTTGACATTGAAAGCGCCCCTCAATCACTGCTCAGCTTGTCGCTTTTTATATTCCTTAATCGCCGTTTCACGGCCCCGAATCAATCCCCATTGGCGAATCATGGCTGCGATGAGGTCCAATTTGGGCAAAAATGTCTTAGCGTGGACTAAAGATCTGCCCGCCGTTCCGGCGCGCAGACAATGGTTGCGCTAAACATTGCCGTGATGGCGCTAACTGCGCCAAAGCGTCCTGTTCACCGCCTAAAACGTCATGCTAAGACCCCGCTTACCGGTGTCGATACCGGCGAATTTGCGCAAGGCGCGGCTTTAAATGTATGCGGCCACCTGGCCGCCACAGGAGAAAGAACACATGACATCAGGCACGGCATCAGGACGGGTGAACCCGAATTTCCGCCTCGAGGATCAAGGTATCGAGGGTCTGGGCAATGTCTATTACAACCTGATGGAGCCCGCGCTGATCGAAGCGGCCCTGAAACGCGAAGAAGGCACCCTTGGCAATGGCGGTGCTTTCCTGGTCACCACCGGCAAGTTCACCGGCCGCTCTCCCAAGGACAAGCACGTCGTCAAAACAGACAGTGTCGCCGACACCATCTGGTGGGAAAACAACGCCGAGATGAGCCCCGAAGGCTTTGATGCGCTTTATGCCGACATGCTGGAGCACATGAAGGGCCGCGACTACTTCGTGCAGGATCTGGTCGGCGGCGCCGACCCGGCCCACGCCATCAACGTGCGCATGGTGACCGAGCTGGCCTGGCACAATCTGTTCATCCGCCACCTGCTGCGCCGCCCCGAGCGTGAGGACCTGGATGACTTCCTGGCCGACTTCACCATCATCAACTGCCCCAGCTTCCAGGCGGACCCGGCCAAGCACAACTGCCGCAGCGAGACCGTGATCGCGCTGAACTTCGACAAGAAGCTGATCCTGATCGGCGGCACCGAGTATGCGGGCGAGAACAAGAAATCCGTCTTTACCCTGCTGAACTATCTGCTGCCTGAAAAAGGCATCATGCCGATGCACTGCTCGGCCAACCACGCCAAGGGCAACCCGGTGGACGCAGCCGTCTTCTTCGGCCTGTCGGGCACCGGCAAAACGACCCTGTCGGCTGACCCTGACCGCGTGCTGATCGGCGATGACGAACATGGCTGGGCCGACAATGGCACCTTCAACTTTGAAGGCGGCTGCTATGCCAAGACCATCAACCTCAACCCCGAGGCTGAGCCGGAAATCTATGCCACAACCGAGAAATTCGGCACCGTGATCGAGAATATGGTCTTCGATCCCGAGACCTTTGAGCTGGATTTCGACGACGACAGCCTGACCGCCAACATGCGCTGCGCCTATCCGCTGAACTACATCTCCAACGCCTCCGACACGGCGCGCGGCGGTCACCCCAAGAACATCATCATGCTGACCTGCGACGCCTTTGGCGTTCTGCCGCCCATCGCGCGGCTGACCCCGGCGCAGGCGATGTATCACTTCCTGTCGGGCTTCACCTCCAAAGTGGCCGGCACCGAGCGCGGCGTGACCGAGCCGGAGCCGACCTTCTCCACCTGCTTTGGTGCGCCTTTCATGCCGCGCCGCCCCGAGGTTTACGGCAACCTCTTGCGTGACAAGATCGCCCAGCACGGTGCGACCTGCTGGCTGGTCAATACCGGCTGGACCGGTGGTGCCTATGGCATCGGCTCGCGCATGCCCATCAAGGCGACCCGCGCGCTGCTGACTGCTGCGCTCGACGGCTCGCTGGCCGAGGTCGAGTTCCGCAAGGACAGCAACTTTGGTTTTGACGTTCCGGTGGATGTGCCTGGCGTGCCCGAGGTTCTGCTGGATCCACGCCGCACCTGGGACGATCAGGAAGCCTATGACAAGCAGGCCGCCAAACTGGTCAAGATGTTCTCCGACAACTTCGAGCAGTACCTGCCCTATATCGACGAAGACGTGAAAGCCGCAGCTATCAGCTAAGGCGGCACACGACGTCAGAAATAGAAAACCCCGGCCATGTGCCGGGGTTTTTCATTGATCCGATCCGGAATGGCTCAACCGGCTGGAATACGCCCCTCGACCATGTCGCGGACCTTGACCGCATAGCGGTCGGTCATGCCCGAGACGAAATCAGCCAGCGAATGCAGGGCCGTGTAGTCATCCTGCACGCCGCGCAAGTCCAGGTCCACAGCACGGATCAGCTTTGCCCAATAGCCATGACGCGCCTTGAGCACCTCAGCGTCCCAATCGCAGGCCTTCAGATCCTCGTAGAGGCCGACAAAGTGATCGAGCAACCCATGCAACACCTGACGGCCCGAGATCTCCAGCTCGGTCTTGCGCCGGGCGGTAAAGATGCGGGCGTTTGAGATCTCTTTCAGCCGGGCAAAGGCCGCAGCCTTTGACGAGACCTCCATCAGCCCATCACTGAATTCGCCCATCATGATGGCATCGTAGTTGGCCATGAAGGCGTCGACCGCGCTGTCGATGGCTGCGCCAATCGCCATAGCCCGCAGCATGCCAACCCGATCCCGCAGCGGCTGAGCCGCATCGCCCGGATGGTTTGCCTTGCCGGTGATCTCTTCGAGAATGCCCGCGACCAGATCGCTGTCCAGATCTCCCACCGTGGCGGCATCTTCGATATCGAGAATGCGGTAGCAGATGTCATCCGCCGCCTCCACGAGGAAGGCCAGCGGATGCCGCCGCCAGACCTGCGCCGCACCGCTCACTTCGGACGGCAAGCCCAGCGCCTCGGCTGTTTCGGCAAAAAGATCCCGCTCGGACTGGAAGACACCGAATTTCTTGAGCCCCACATAATCAGATGCATGCAGCGCCTTTTCCGCAGCCGTGCAGGGGTATTTCGAAAAGGCCCCAAGCGTTGCATAGGACAGGCGCATGCCCCCTTCGCGCTGGCCCATCTCAAGGCGGGCAACGATACGAAACCCCTGGGCGTTGCCTTCAAAGGCTTCAAACTCGGCCCGCAAATCGGCGGGTATCCCGGCGGCAAGACCGGTCCCTTTTGCAAACTGGACCTTGAACCACTCCCCGATGCTGTCTTCGCCGGAATGGCCAAAGGGCGGGTTGCCAATGTCATGCACAAGGCAGGCGGCCTGTACCACTCCTGCCATCACATGCTGCTGTCCTTCGGGCAGGCTGCCACGGTTCACCAGTTGCTGCCCCACCTGAATGCCAAGCGAGCGTCCGACGCTGGAGGTCTCCATGCTGTGGATCATCCGGTGATGCACGTGGTCATGGTCATGCAAGGGATGCACCTGCGTCTTTTGCGCAAGACGGCGGAAGGGTTCGGAAAACAGGATACGATCATAGTCCTGCAGATAGGCGGGGCGTCCGGGCTTTTCCTCAAACTCAGGGCGGCACAGGCGCCCCGGGCTCAACAGCCTGCTCCAATCCATTACCATCTGCCGCTCCTGCCCTTGTGCCTGTTCGCCATGGGTTAAACGGAAATCGAAACGGAAATGCAATTGCCTCAGCGCGGGGAAATGCCGGTCTCTTCGAGCTTGTACTCTGGCTCCACGTGGATATTGACCTTAGCTTCGGGCAGTTTGGCACGGATCGCATCCTCGATGCGGTCGCAGATGTCATGGGCTGCGCGCACGGTCATCATACCCGCGACCACCATGTGAAACTCCACGAACAAAGCCTTGCCTGCCCGGCGGGTTTTCAGCCCATGGACCTGCAGCGCGCCCTCGGCCGAGCGGTGAATGATCTCCTCGATCTCTTCGCGCTCTTCGCTTGGAGCAGCGGAATCCATCAGACCATTCACCGAGGCCGCGACCACACCGTAGCCTTCGCGCAGGATATTGACCGCGACGATCAGGGCCAGGGCCGGGTCAAGCCAGCTCCACCCTGACAACAGTGCAAGCCCAAGGCCGACCAGCACCCCGACCGAGGTCCAGACATCGCTCATCAGATGCCGCCCGCCCGCCACCAGCGCCGGAGACTTCAGAACGCCCCCACGCCCGATCAGCAGCCGCGCCCAGATCAGGTTCACCCCCATGGCAATCGCATTGACCCACAGCCCGGCAACACCCCAATCCGCAGGCGCCATGGGGCTCATCAAGGCGTAGATCGCCTGCTCTAGGATCAAAAAGGCCGCGATGATGATCATGATCCCCTCGGCCACCGCCGAGAAATACTCGGCCTTGTGGTGCCCAAAGGGATGGCCCGCATCCGCAGGGCGGCTGGCATAGCGCACCGCCATCCAGGCCAGAAAGGCACCGCCGACATTCACAAGGGATTCCAGCGCGTCTGAAAACAGGGCGATTGAGCCCGTCATCCACCAGGCGACCAGCTTGAGTGCCAGAACAACGAAGGAAATCACAATGGATCCAAGGGCCAGTTGATCTGCACTCAGACGGCTACCCATATCGTTCCTGTCCCTGCGTGCTCATTTTGCCCCGGTATCACCCGACCTTTGGGTGATGATCACAGCATCAAGGCACGGCGCAGCAAATTCAAGCCCGCGACCAGCAGAACAATCAGTGTCACCCGGCGAAAGGCCGCCTGATCGATCCGGTCATGCAGCCGCCCGCCGATCCACATGCCCAAGACAGCCGGCAGGATCAAGGCCACCGAGAATGGCGCGGTCTCACTGCTCACGACACCTGATGCGATATGACCAAACAGCAGCGCAACTGCGCCCATGCCGTAAATCACCCCCTGCACACGGATCTGCTCGCTCTTTTCCGTGCCAAGCGCGGTCAGATAGGCCACCGTAGGCGGCCCCCAGATACCGGAGACACCTCCGATAAACCCGGCAAAGCCACCCACCAGCGCTTCGGAGCGGCGGGTGGGTTTTGACAGGGTCAGTTGCTTCCCCATCAATTGCGTCAGGGCGAACAACGAAACGGGAATGCCGATGATCAGCAGCAAGGCCTCTTGTGGCAGCACGCGCACCAGCTGCGCGCTGGTCAAAAGGAACACCAGCCCCACAAGCAGAAACAACCGGAACCGCTTCATCGACTGCAGTGCGGCCCCGACGCCTTGACGCAGGGCCTGCATTCCATTGGTCACAAGTGTCGGCAGAATCAGCCCGGCCAGTGCCATATCCGGCGGCATGAACATGCTCAGACCTGAGATCAGAATCATCGGCATGGCAAAACCGACCAGCCCTTTGACCGTCCCGGCCACCAGGGCCACGGCAAAGGCAGCGGCAAGATCTTCAGGCGTGAATGCGGAAAAAAGGCTTGTCATGCCTCTTCATAGCGATACCTCCAGACCGCTGCACGGGCAAAATAAAGACGAAATATTTGGTCCAAATGCCGCATCGCGGCGTATTTTTATTGCGCTGCAACTGCGAAATGATTACGACCAAGCGACCGAAGAAGGATGTGATTCATGGCCCATGACGGACAAGACTTGCAAATGAAGCCCACTGTACTCCCCGAGTTGCTGACTTTGACTGCAGCGACGATTGCCCCGCTTGATGACCTGCTGAACGCGGCAAAAAGCGCCGTGCGTGAGCTGGTAACCGCTGAGGGGCGCGTCTCGGGCGCGCTGGTGGAACAGCACCAGACTGCGGCTCACGGGCTGTCCTGGCTTGCCACCTATGTCTACAGCCTGCGCCAGATGCAGAACTGGGCCGCCCGCATGGATAGTGAAGGCAAGTTCAATGAGATGGAGCAGCTGATCCACCAGATCGCCTTTGGCGAATACCTGGCGCAGATCCGCGGCGGCATCCAGATGAACCAGGGTGAGATCATCCGCTTGCAGGATCTTGGTCTGGGCGCAGATGCCGAAGACGCGCTAAACACCGCCGAGGTCATGACGCTGGTGCGCGACGGCAACTCCAACGCCGCTCGAACCCGTCTGGTGGAGCTGATGCAGGAACAGGCCGGATCGGTCATGTTCGGCGCCTCGGGCCTGGATGAAGAGCTGGAGATGATCCGCGACCAGTTCCGCCGCTACGCGCTGGAAAAGGTCGAACCTTTTGCCCACGAGTGGCACCTCAAGGATGAGCTGATCCCAATCGAGATCATTGAGGAACTGGCCGAGATGGGCGTCTTCGGCCTGACCATCCCCGAAGAGTTCGGCGGCTTTGGTCTCTCGAAGGCGTCGATGTGCGTGGTCTCCGAGGAACTGTCGCGCGGTTACATCGGCGTTGGCAGCCTCGGCACCCGCTCCGAAATCGCGGCCGAGTTGATCATCGCAGGCGGCACGGATGAGCAGAAAGCCAATTGGCTGCCCAAGATCGCCAGCGCCGAAATCCTGCCCACAGCTGTTTTCACCGAACCAAACACCGGCTCTGACCTTGGCTCCTTGCGCACCCGCGCGGTAAAGAACGCCGATGGCGACTATGAGATCACCGGCAACAAGACCTGGATCACCCATGCGGCGCGAACCCATGTGATGACGCTGCTGGCACGCACAAACCCCGACACCTCCGATCACCGCGGCCTGTCGATGTTCCTGGCCGAGAAGATCCCCGGCACCGACGAAAACCCCTTCCCCACCGAAGGCATGACCGGCGGTGAGATCGAGGTTCTGGGCTATCGCGGCATGAAGGAATACGAGCTGGGCTTTGACGGTTTCAAGGTCAAGGGCGAGAACCTTCTGGGCGGCGAAGAGGGCAAGGGCTTCAAACAGCTGATGGAGACCTTTGAAAGCGCCCGCATCCAGACCGCCGCCCGTGCCATTGGCGTTGCGCAATCGGCGCTGGATATCGCGATGCAATACGCCCAGGACCGCAAGCAGTTCGGCAAGTCCCTGATCAACTTCCCGCGTGTCTCGTCCAAGCTGGCGATGATGGCGGTGGAGATCATGGTGGCCCGCCAGCTGACCTATTTCTCGGCCTGGGAAAAGGACAACGGCCATCGCTGCGACCTTGAGGCTGGCATGGCAAAGCTGCTGGGCGCCCGCGTCGCCTGGGCGGCTGCCGACAATGGCCTGCAGATCCACGGCGGCAACGGCTTTGCGCTGGAGTACAAGATCTCCCGCGTGCTGTGCGATGCCCGGATCCTGAACATTTTCGAAGGGGCCGCCGAAATTCAGGCCCAGGTGATTGCCCGTCGCCTGCTGGCCTGACGACCCCTTCTCAACGATCACTCCCCGGGGACATCCCCGACTGGCCCGGCCTTTGCGCCGGGCTTCTTTTTTGCAATGTCGTGAAGTTACCGCGGCAGCCGTGCAGTTTCCCGTTTCCCCTCAACCTATGCGGCGGTACACCTTTGACATGATTGTACTGTTGCGCCCGGTTCTGATCCTCTTGGTCGCGCTGCTGCCCCTTGTCGGCTGCGGCGAGGCGCCTGATCGCAAACCGGAGGCCCGCATTCTGGTGATAGGGGATTCCATGCTGGCCTGGAATGGCGGCACCGGGCAGGCGGTCTCTGATGCCATGGAAGACACCCTGAAAGAGCCGGTTGTGGATCGCTCGGTGATTGGCGCCAGAATGATCTACCCTCTGCCCCTGACTGGCGCGGCGGGATTGAACATACCCAAACAATTCCGCCCCGGCAGCTGGGATTGGGTCGTGGTGAACGGCGGCGGCAACGATCTGTGGCTTGTCTGTGGTTGTATCGCCTGTAGCCGTCGGCTGAACCGGCTGGCCGCCGAGGACGCGACAAGCGGCGCGATCCCGGACCTGCTGCGACAGCTTCGGCAAACCGGCGCCCGCGTCATCTACACCGGTTACCTGCGCAGTCCCGGACGCGGCTCTCCCATCGACCACTGCAAGACAGACGGACAGGAGCTGGACCGCCGCATCGCTGCGCTCGCCGAGGTCACCGACGGCATCTTCTTTCTCTCACTTGATGGATTGGTCCCCCATGGCGATCTCACCTTTCACGCCATTGACCGCATCCACCCTTCGGTAAAAGGCAGTGCCGCGATTGGTGAGAAGATCGCCGCCCTCATCGAACAAGAAGAAAGCTGACTAAGATGCCTAAGACGTTGCATCACCTTGCACATCTGCGAGGCGCCCTTGCCGCTGCAGCCATGATACCGCTTATGGCCTGCGCGGGCGATGAAACGCTCTCCGCCTATGGGGCGGCGGGCAAGACATGGGAGTTGAGCCAGATAGACGGCACAGCGTTCGCTGCAACAGCAACCCTCGAATTCCCTGCGCCTGGCCAAATCGCCGGTCAGGCCCCCTGTAACGCCTATCGCGCCGAAATCACGGCGCCTTATCCGTGGTTTGACGCCAGCAACCTTGCCGCCACCCGCGCGGTCTGCCCGGAGCTGCTGGAGGAAACGCGCTACCTCAAAGCCTTGCAAAGCATGAGTGAGGCCGAAGTCGCGGGTGACGTTTTGATCCTGCGCAATGAAGCGGGCAGAGAGCTGGTCTTCACGGCAGGCGGCTGATCAGATCCAAGAGCCGTCCGCGCGCCTCTGGCAAGGGACGATTGCCAAGCGAGGGTGCAAGATGATGCCCAAGGAAATGCCCGGTGGTGCCCAGGGCCAGGGCGATCTCGCTATTGCCAGCCTTTCCCTGCCCCAACAGAGCGGGCGGCAGCGGCAAAAGACGATCCGCCCATTCCCCCGCGCCCGCCTGTGACACCGCACGCCCCGTCTTGGGGGACACAAAGATCAGCCCCTCTTGCGTGCCAGTGACGGCGCAGACGGTCAGATCAAGGCCGAAACCCATTTCCTCCAGCAGGGCCACCTCCCAGTGAAGATAGGCCAACGGCCAAAGATGCTCCTGCTCCAGCAGATCCAAAAGCTGCTCGGTCCGGGCATAGAGGGCGGGATAGGCGGCGCGTTCGGGCAGGCAAAAAGACAAAAGCGCCGTCACCGCATTGAGCCCCGCCAGCGCCAGCCGTCCAGACAGGGCCGCCGCCGCGCGGCTGCGCAAGGGTTCGGCCTGGTAGCTGCCAAGGTGTTCCTCAAGCCGGGCACGCCAAGTCAGATCAAGCTGCGCCCCCGGCTGCAGGATCGGTGCCATCCGCCGCCCCGCCCCGCCGCGCACCACGCCCGCGTGGCGGCCATGGCTTTCGGTGAAAACATCGATAATGGCGGCGCTTTCACCATGGCGGCGCAGGCTCAGCAATATACCATGATCGCGCCAGTCCATCGCCTACTCCAGACCCGGTTCATCCAGCAGGTGCCGTCCTTGCCGGTCCTCGACCTCAATCACCCAGAGATCCGGATCAAAGCCGCGCTGTTTGGCAATGGCGGCGTCCACATCCATCTCCGGCCCAGCAGCGAGAGCCACCCATGTGCGATCCCCGCTCATCAGGTCATAGGAGCGGTGAAAAGCCTCGGCCTGCCCATCCAGCGTGTTGAGCTTGACCAGAACCGCCCCTGCGGTGTCGTCGCCATGGGCGGTGACAAAGGCCGGGATCTCCTGAAACCTGAGGCGGGCCAGATAGGCATCGACCCAGAAACGCGCTGTGAGGCGGCTCATGCGTTTCCGTCTTTGAAATCGAGACCCATTTCCGAATAGCGCTCGGCCTCTTCCAGCCAGTTGGGACGCACCTTGACCTGCAGGAAGAGATGCACCTTGCGGTCAAGGAACTCTTCCAACTCGGCGCGGGCGGCCTGGCTGACGGCCTTGATCGTCTCGCCCCGCTTGCCCAGCACGATCCCCTTGTGACCATCGCGAACCACGTAGATCACCTGATCGATTTTGGCAGAGCCGTCTTTGCGCTCTTCCCAGTTCTCGGTCTCGACGGTCAACTGGTAGGGCAGTTCCTGATGCAGGCGCAGGGTCAGCTTTTCGCGGGTCATCTCGGCAGCAATCATGCGCATCGGCAGATCGGCGATCTGATCTTCGGGATAAAGCCAGGGGCCTTCGGGCACCTCTTGGGCCAGCCAGTGGCGCAGATCCTCGACGCCATGGCCGCGCTCGGCTGATATCAGGAAGGTTTCTGCGAAATCGTAAGCGTCGTTCAATTTCTTGGTCAGACCCAACAACTCTTCGGCCTGCACCTTGTCGATCTTGTTGATCGCGAGGGCAACCTTGCGCCCCTGTCCGATCTCGCCCAGACCTTCGAGGATCCGTTCGACCCCTTCGGTGATGCCGCGATGGGCCTCGACCAGCAGCACAACCACATCCGCATCGGCCGCCCCGCCCCAGGCGGCGGCGACCATGGCGCGATCCAGGCGGCGGCGGGGTTTGAACAGGCCCGGCGTGTCGACAAACACAAGCTGGCTCTCGCCCTCCATCGCGACACCGCGAATACGGGCACGGGTGGTCTGCACCTTGTGGGTAACGATCGAGACCTTGGCCCCCACCATGCGGTTAAGCAGAGTGGATTTGCCTGCGTTCGGCTCTCCGATCAGGGCAATGAACCCGGCGCGTGTGGTCATGTGTCTTGCTCCAATCGTGTCAAAAGGGCCTTGGCGGCGGCCTGTTCGGCCTGACGCTTGGACCCGGCAGAGGCCTGCTCTTCGGTGCCATCCTCAAGCCGCACCGCAATGGTGAAGATCGGCTGATGATCCGGCCCTTCGCGAGCGATCTGTACATAGGACGGCGGATTTTGGCGGCGCGCCTGGACATATTCCTGCAAGGATGTCTTTGGGTCGCGCGCATCTTCCTCGACGGCGCCGACACGGTCGCCCCACAGGCGCAGGATCATGGCTTGCGCCGCCTCGAACCCTGCGTCCTTGTAGACGGCGGCAATCACCGCCTCCATCGCGTCCCCCAACAGCGCCTGCTTGCGCCGCCCGCCAGACATCATCTCGGACCGGCCCAGTTTCAGCACCGCGCCCAGATCGATCTGGCGCGCGACATCGGCGCAGGCCTCTTTGCGCACAAGCGCGTTGAAACGCGGCGCCAGCTGTCCTTCGCTGGCGGTCTTGTCATGCTCCAGCAGGGCGGTCGCCATTACGAGGCCCAGCACCCGGTCACCAAGAAATTCGAGCCGCTGATTGTCCTGCCGCGTCGCCGAAGAGACCGACGGATGGGTCAGCGCGCGCAGCAATAACTCGGGCCGGGTGAAGCTATGGCCGATCCGCTCCTGAAAGGCGCGCATATCCTTGGAAAGCTTCACTCGATCCCCTTGAAGAAACGATCACTGCGCCAGGTCCAGAAGAACAGCATCGAGCGGCCCGCTGAGGAGAACATGATCCGATCCGCGCGGCCAATGAGATTTTCAAACGGCACAAAGCCAACGCCGCCGGCAGACTGCGGCAGGCGACTGTCACTGGAATTGTCGCGGTTGTCCCCCATAAAGAAGTAGTGCCCATCGGGAACCTGATAAACACCGGTGTGATCCATGCCCTGATTGCCAATATTCAGGATCGCGTGTTCGGTGCCCCCCGGCAGAGTTTCAATCTGGCGCGACTTCTTGCAGATGGCACCCTGCCCCACCGGCGCGTTTTCACAGCGCGGATAAGATCCCATGGGGCCCTGGCGCTCCATCACCTCTTGGAATGCACCGTCATCCTGAAGGGCCACGGCGGTACCGTTGATGTGCAGAACGCCGTTCTTGACCTGGATACGATCCCCCGGAAGACCAACCAGGCGTTTGATAAAATCGGTACCGGTCACCGGGTGGCGAAAGACCACCACATCGCCGCGCTCGGGCTCGCTGCCCAGAATGCGGCTGTTGTCCCCATCCAGAAAGCCGCAGATGTCACTGGCGTCGATGTCGATCCCGACAAAGCCAAGCCGCACGCTGGGGCAGGATGCATAGGAATAGCCATAGGCCATCTTGTTCACGAACAGGAAATCGCCGATCAGCAGCGTCTCCTTCATCGAGCCAGACGGGATCCAGAATGGCTGGAAAAAGAGCGTGCGAAAGACGCCTGCAATCAGCAGCGCGTAGACAATGGTCTTGATCGTCTCAAGAATCGAATGTCCGGCATGGTGTTTGGCCGTCATCGGGCTCTCCGGTGCAATAGGGTTGGGTCGGGGGCTACATGCGGGCCGACAGAGCCTAAGTCAAGCACCGCCGCCCGATTCGGGACCTGAGTCGGCAATGGGTCGCGCCTCGATAAGGACCATGGCCTGTGCCCAGGGGTGATCATCGGTCAGGGTCACATGGATAATCGCCTCATGTCCCGGCGGAGTCATTTTCGCAAGCCGATCAGCCGCCCAGCCTGTCACATGCATCACCGGCTGGCCGGTACGCAGGTTGCTGACCGACATGTCCTTCCAGGCAATCCCCATGCGAAGACCGGTGCCCAGCGCCTTGGAGCAGGCCTCCTTGGCGGCCCAGCGTTTCGCATAGGTGCCCGCCACATCGCGGCGGCGTTCGGATTTGCGCTGCTCAACCTCGGTGAAGACACGGTTGCGGAACCTGTCCCCGAACCGGTCCAGCGTGCGCTGGATCCGCTCGATATTGGCCAGGTCGGTCCCGATGCCAAGGATCATCGTGTTCTCCTTATTGGTCGAGCGCGGATGCCTAAGAAAGGAATGCCGCCCACAGGTCAAAGCGCCAAGTCACACCGATCCGCGTCTATTGCGCCAGGATCACTCCAAGGTGACCCGCCCCGTAGCTTGATTGATTGTCACCATCACAGCACTCAGGCTGCCACGATCCACCCCTCCGGTGTCCGGATCGAACTGCCCGACCGGAACAATCAGCGATAGCCCGCGCGCCGGGTCATAGCCGGACCGGGTCTTTGACAAGAAAATCTCGTAGTATCCCGTTCCCTGCTCTTGGGACAGAACGTTGCAGGCCTGTCCATACTCGGGGTCCGGTGACAGGATCAGAAGATGGCGCGAACAGCAAACCGGCTCTCCGCCGGTGTCCAGCAAGGCAACCCGTATGGCCCCATTGGCATAGGTGCAGCTGTTCTCTTCCCAAGGCGCAACCAGGTTTGCGGCCGATGCCACCCAATTGCAGGGCTCGAGGCTTTGCGCTGAGGCGGGGCCAAAGGAGGAGACGGCCAAGCTCCCCAACACGGAAAAAACCAAAGATCGCAGTGTCATGCCGCTACCCCTCCCGCGCCGCGTCCATCAGGCGGCGCATTTCGGCAATTGCAGCGGGCAGCCCGACAAACATGGCCTCCCCCATCAGGAAATGGCCGATGTTGAGCTCCTTTACCTGCGGCAAAGCAGCGATTGGACCAACGCTGTCATAGGTCAGCCCGTGGCCCACATGGACCTCCAGGCCCAGCTCATGGGCATAGGCAGCCATCTCGGTGATCTTGGCAAGTTCCGCGTCGCGCACGTCCCAACGCTCTTCGGCCCAGGCATCGGCATAGGCGCCGGCATGCAGTTCGATCACCGGCGCGCCAATGCGGTGGCTGGCCTCGACCTGCGCCTTGTCGGCGGCAATGAACATCGAAACCCGACTTCCCGTAGCCCTGAGAGGTGCAATGAACTCCGCCAGCGCATTGTCGTTTCCAGCGACATCCAACCCGCCTTCGGTGGTGCGTTCCTCGCGACGCTCAGGCACGAGGCATACCGCGTGGGGCTTGTGACGCAGGGCGATGGACTGCATTTCTTCGGTCGCCGCCATCTCGAAATTGAGCGGTGCGCTCAAAGTCCTCATCATGCCATCGATATCGCTGTCGATGATATGACGGCGGTCCTCGCGCAGGTGAGCGGTGATCCCGTCGGCCCCAGCATTCTGCGCCAGAAGTGCGGCGCGCACCGGGTCAGGATTGTCGCCGCCACGGGCGTTGCGCACCGTGGCCACGTGATCGATGTTCACCCCCAGCCGCAGCCTGTTGTCTGACTTTGTCTCTGCCATGATCCCTGATCCTGAAAGGAAAGTTCTGCGCCAGAGACTAGACGGGCACACAGCAGGGGCAACCCCGATTTCACTCAGCCGCCAAACAAAGCGCAGTCAGTCGGCGCGGCGTTTGACCCGCGCGCCAATCGAAGATTTGAGGCTGGTCTTCAGGCCCTTTTTCACGGGGGCTTCCTGAATATGCGTCCCTTCCAGCGCGGCCCGGCGCTTGATCTCGTCGAACTTGGCCTTGATCTTGGCACGCCGACGCTGCTGATAAGCGCGGATCAGGGGCAGGCTGATCAGGTAACAAACCGTAGCCGTGACAACGCCGGGCAGGAGCCCTCCAACCATGTAAGGATAGAAGACCTCATTGTAGAACAGATGCAGCCCGCTCCAGTCGGCTGGCTGATCGCTGTAGAGCGCAAATAGGTTGTCCTTGAGGTCATCCCCAGCGGCAAGGAACTTACCGACAAGGGATTTGTCGACCTCCTGATCAAACTCGGTCCCCAAAAGCCAGTGACCGGTCTGCAAAGATACAACGCCGATCGGCACATATGTCAGCGGATTGCCGAAAAAGGTCGAACTGAGCGCCGCCAGAATGTTGCCATTCATCAGCCGCGCAATGATCGCCGCCACAACAAAGTGCATTCCGTAAAAGGGCGTAAAGGTGGTGAAAACCCCCGCCCAGACCCCGCGCGCAATCCGCTCAGGGGAATCAGGAAGCCGACGGACCCGGTGTTTGACGTAGTGAAAGGCCCGGGTCCAGCCGCCGCGAGGCCAGAAAAAATCCGCAACCGCTCGTAGGGGCGGACGTCTGTCCCGGCGCCTGAATACCAACGGTCTGCGTCCTTCCCAGTTCCAGCCGAACCACTATCCCGGAATCGTGCGTTTCACCGGCTTTTCCCTGAAACGTACGACCTCGGCGACATGACTTTCCGCCTCCAGTGTCAACATGAGGGAATGAAGCTGCTCCACATCCCGCAGCTCTACATTGATCATAAGCCGGTAAAAGTCTGGTTTCCTGTCAACAAATTCAAGGTCCGAAATATTGGCCTTCTTCTCACCAATCAATGTGCAAATTCGCCCCAACACCCCTGCATCGTTGCCGATGATCATCTCAAGGGTGGTGCTATAAACCGCAGGATGTGTTCCGCTATGCCAATGCACGTCTACCCAGCGTTCTGGCTGGTCTTCGTACTCACCAAGCCGGTCACAGTCTGCCGCATGCACAACCACCCCCTGCCCCCGGAAGGTGATTCCAATGATGCGTTCTCCCGGAAGCGGTTGACAGCAGGGCGCGCGTTCAAAGCTTTGCCCCGGCTCAAGGCCGATCACCGCACGGCGCATGGAGACTTCTTCGGCTTCATGCGCGGTCAGGTCGGGATAGACCGCCTGCACCACATCATGGGCCACAATCTCGGCCGCGCCGAGACGGGCCAAAAGCTCATCCACGGAACTGACACGCAGGGCGCGGGCTGCCGTTTCCAGCGCCTTGTCAGTCGCCTTGCGATTCACATGTTCAAAAGCGGATCGCGCCAATTCATGGCCCAGCTTGACGAAGCGCGCCCGATCGGCTTCGCGCAGGGCACGGCGAATAGCGGTGCGCGCCTTGCCGGTCGTCGCGATTTCCAGCCAACTGACCTGCGGTGTCTGTCCCTCGGCAGTGATCACCTCAACCGACTGGCCGTTGCGCAGCCGCGACCAAAGCGGCACCCGGATCCCGTCGACCTTGGCGCCCACACAGGCATGTCCGATACGGGTGTGGATCGCATAGGCAAAATCGATCGGCGTAGCCCCTTTGGGCAGCTTGATCACATCGCCCTTGGGCGTAAAGCAGAAGACCTGGTCGGAATACATCTCCAGTTTGACCGCTTCGAGGAATTCATCATGATCCTCCTCAGCGTCGAACTGTTCCGTAAGCGAGGAAATCCATTTCGCCGGATCCACCGCAAAGGGGTTTTCCGAGCGCACGCCGTCCCTGTAGGACCAATGCGCGGCAACGCCGGTTTCGGCCACATCATGCATTTGCCGGGTGCGGATCTGCACCTCGACCCGCTTGCCATCGCGCCCGGAAACCGTTGTGTGAATTGATCGATAGCCGTTGGACTTCGGCTGGCTGATGTAATCCTTGAAGCGCCCGGGCACCGCACGCCAGCGCTGGTGGATGGCCCCAAGCGCGCGGTAGCTATCTTCCTCGGACTGGGTGATCACGCGAAAGCCGTAGATGTCCGAGAGGCGTGAAAATCCCTGATCCTTGGCCTGCATCTTGCGCCAGATCGAATAGGGTTTCTTTGCGCGACCAAAGACCTCGGCCTCGATCCCGGCCTTGTCCAGTTCAGTGCGCATATCGCCGGTGATCCGGTGAATCACATCGCCGGTCTCGCGCTGCAGGGTCACAAAGCGGCGTATGATTGACTGGCGCCCTTCGGGGTTGAGCACGCGAAAGGCTAGATCCTCCAGCTCTTCGCGCATCCACTGCATGCCCATCCGGCCTGCAAGCGGCGCATAGATATCCATGGTCTCACGCGCCTTCTGGGCCTGCTTTTCGGGGCGCATCGCCTTGATCGTGCGCATGTTGTGCAAGCGGTCAGCGAGTTTCACCAGGATCACCCGCAGATCCTTGGACATGGCCATGAACAGCTTGCGGAAATTTTCGGCCTGTTTGGTTTCGCGGCTGGAGAGCTGCAGGTTCGTCAGCTTGGTGACACCATCCACCAGCATCGCCACCTCGTCACCGAATCGTCGGGCGACTTCCTCATATGAGGCCTTGGTATCTTCGATGGTGTCGTGAAGCAGAGCGGTGATGATGGTCGCATCATCGAGACGCTGCTCTGTCAGGATGGCCGCAACCGCCACTGGATGCGTGAAATATGGCTCGCCCGAATGACGGAACTGCCCTTCGTGCATTTCCCTGCCGAATTCATAGGCCTCGGCAATGCGGTCAGCGTTTGTCTTTGGGTTGTAGTTGCGGACCAGAGCAATCAAATCTCCGGCGGAAATTTCGGGAGATGTCATATCCGATCCGCAGCCTCAGGTAGCGATATGTGCGATGCTCAGCCCTGGCCCTGGGCCTCCATCAGTGCACGTAGGAGTTTCTCCTCGGACATGTCGTCCTCGGTGGGTTTGTCGTTCTCCGCACCCATCAGCAGAGCCATCTGATCTTCTTCCGGCTCGTCGACCTCGATCTGAGTCTGGTTGCTCTCGATCAGACGCTCGCGCAATTCGTCGGCGCTTTGGGTTTCTTCAGCGATCTCGCGCAAGGACACAACGGGGTTCTTGTCGTTGTCACGCTCAACAGTGATCGGCGAGCCCGCCGAAATCTCGCGGGCGCGATGGGCAGCCAGCATCACCAGCTCAAAGCGGTTGGGTACTTTGTCTACGCAGTCTTCAACCGTCACGCGGGCCATGGTCGACTCTCCATAATCTATGCGGGTCCAGAAGGGAGACTTCTAAGCCGATATGTTTTTGTTGACAAGCGCAGAAAAGGACGCATCGGCTCAATAAAGCGGGATAATAGCCTCGATTTCTTCTTTTGGCAGGGCCTCCAGCAACTGGGCAGCGGTTTTCTGTAGCACGGGATGGCGCCAATCGGGGGCAATATCGCACAAAGGCACCAAAACGAAAGCTCGATCCTGCACCCGTGGATGAGGCAGAATCAGGTCATCAGGCGCCGCCTGCATCTGAGCATCAAGCGGCAAGCTGCGCCAATGTTCGTAGCCTGCGCGATCCGGCAGGATTTTTTCTCCAAAGGCTAGCAGGTCCAGGTCAAGCGTCCGCATTCCCCAGCGCTGTCCCCTTTCTCGTGAGTGACGGGCTTCGATGGCATGCAAATCCCGCAACAGATCCGCCGGTGACAGATCGGTTTCAACATGAACTGCTGCATTTACGTAGTCTGGGCCGGACCCTGCAGGAAAGCAGGGTGTGGTGTAGAATCGGGAGACAGCACGCAGACGACACCGCCCGCCTGCAAGCTCAGCAACCGCTGCAGCCAGAGTATCCTGCGGCAGCAGGTCGCGGAATTTTAGGTTTCCGCCCAGTGCGATATACGCATTTGACCGGTTTTCGGTCATTTTGGCGCCATTTCCGATGATCCTTTTACTTGCAGCAGGTGCCAAATAACCTACATTATGTCCACCCGTTTCGCCCTTTATTAGCATTCACTCACGGTACACTCTGGCGGAGCGGCCATATCGGAAGGACTGTTTTTATGTTTTACAAAGACGAACGGCTTGCGCTGTTCATCGATGGTTCGAACCTATACGCAGCAGCAAAGGCACTGGGTTTCGACATCGACTACAAGCTTTTGCGGCAGGAATTCATGCGCCGTGGAAAGCTGTTGCGGGCCTTTTATTACACAGCGCTCCTGGAAAACGACGAGTATTCCCCAATCCGACCCTTGGTGGACTGGCTGCACTACAATGGTTTCACCATGGTGACAAAGCCAGCCAAGGAATACACGGACAGCATGGGACGCCGTAAAGTCAAAGGCAACATGGACATCGAACTTACTGTTGATGCCATGGAACTGGCGCCGCGCGTGGATCACATCGTGCTCTTCTCCGGAGATGGGGATTTCCGGCCGTTGATCGCGAGTCTGCAGCGCCAGGGCGTACGTGTGTCGGTGGTCTCCACCATCCGCAGCCAGCCGCCGATGATCTCGGACGAGCTGCGCCGTCAAGCCGACAACTTCATCGAGTTGGAAGAGCTGAAAGACGTAATCGGACGTCCGCCGCGCGACTACCCGGCCGAGCAGCGCGCTCCGGTTGCGGCTCAGTCGTAACGCCCGGGCCAAACCGCTTGGCTTACCCAAAACAGAGGCGCCCTTTCACAGGGGCGCCTTTTTCGTTGCTGGCCTGCCATCCCTATCCGGTTGCCGATCCGGCCGCCGGGGGCAAATGGTCGTTTGAAATGTCCTTCGCCTCGGATCTGCCCTGCGGCAGATAGATCTTGAGCACCTTTTCAAGCGCAGCAATGGTAACGGGCTTGGACAGGTAGTCATCCATTCCTGCAGCCAGGCAACGGTCCGCTTCTCCTTCCAATGCATTTGCGGTCACCGCAATCACGGGGGTATGCGGACGCCCCTCTTTGGCCTCGGCATCGCGCAGATGCTGAGTCAGCTCAAAACCATCCATCACCGGCATCTGGCAATCCGTGAGAACCAGATCGAACTGACCAGAGGCCCAGGCCTCCAAGCATTCCTTGCCGTCTCGCACAATCACCGCTGAATGGCCCAGCAACTCAAGCTGGGATTCAAAGACGGCCTGATTGATTTCGTTGTCTTCCGCTACCAGGATGCGGGCACCGCCAGAGGATCGACGGCGGACATTTCCGGCGTCCGGTGCTTCGTTTTGGACCGCCTCACGCCCGGTAAGATAGGCCAGGCCATCCCAAAAATGACTGGGCAGAACCGGCTGATCCTGTACCGCATACTGGCTTGCCGTGCGCATTCCAGTGACCTGGGTCCGGTCCCGACTGAGAAGAAGCAGCTTGAGATCAGGAACTTCATCGGCAAGACGCGTGCGCAGCCAGTCGCTGGTGCGGTCCTGCGCAGTCGGCGCTGCCAGCACAAAGATCATATTGGATCCAGCATCTCGCGCCATTTCCAGAAACTCGTCCCGGTTAGACACCCATTTGATGTCGCAATCTGCCGCCAGGGCATAGGACGACCACGTGGCAGTGTCGGTTCCCTTTGGCAGCATGGCGACGATCTGCGTTTCGGGCAAACGAAGGCAGCGCAACGGGCCGGAGGCGTTTTCTGCAGGCAGACGCAGTGTGAAGACCGACCCCTCACCCAAAGTGCTGCGCACGTCCACCGCACCGCCCATCTTTTCGGCAAGCTGCTTTACGATGGTCAAGCCAAGCCCATTGCCCTGGATCATCCGCTTGACCACATCACCCGAGCGTTCGAAGGGTTTGAAGATCGCAGCCTGAACCGCCTCATCCATGCCGATTCCGTTGTCCTCGACCACGAACTCAATGCGATCCGGCCCATCCATCTGAACGCGCAGGCTGACAACGCCGCTCGGCTCATCCTGCTGCGGAGCGGAAAACTTGATCGCATTTCCAAGAAGATTCAGCAGGATCTGGCGCAAGCGTCCCGCGTCACCCTGAATGGAGTCCGGTACGTTCGCCTGAACCGACAGTGAAAATGCAACGCGTTTCTGATCCGCATGAGCGCGCAGGGTTTCGGCCACGCTTTCCACGACCGGCAGCAGCCGCATGGGTGCACTGGATAGCTCCATCTTGCCCGCTTCGATTTTGGAGACGTCCAGAATGTCGTCGATGATCCACAGCAAGGAGGAGGAGGATTCCTTGATTGCGTGTAGTATGCGCCTTTGTTCCGCTGACAGCTGAGTGTTTTCCAGGATTTCGACCATACCAATGACACCGTTCATCGGCGTGCGAATCTCGTGGCTCATGGCGGCGAGGAACTCACTTTTGGCGCGGTTGGCTTTTCGTTCCTTCTGGTGGGCATTCCACAGCTCTTCGCTATAGGCGTCGGTCAATTGCCCAAAGGCCATCATTTCCACCATGATGATACCAAAAACCGTCAACATGATGGGAAGTGACAGGTAGCTGCGAGAAAACTCTTCGTCAAAAACCGTAGTGCCAAAATAGTCATGACCGATCAGCCGAAACCCAATCCAAGCGCACAGGATTCCGACAATAAGCCCGATGATCAGCGGTTTTTCCCGTTTCAGGGAAAAGGTCATGAACGGCCCGCCAAGCAGCGCAACAAACATCATTTCAGCATTGCTGGCAGGATCGAACATGAAAACGGTGCCAAGGACAGCCAACAGCCCGGTTGCATACCAGATCAGCCGAGCCAGAAGCGTGTAGCGCGTCTGGACCATATACCACGCTATTGCAGACCCTCCCCCGGCGATCATCGCGTTGATAATCATCACGGGTTCCCGCAGATAGACACCAAAGCCGGCCCAGAACGCGGCAAGGACCACAACAAGGCCGGCCGTGCTTCGCACTGTGCGAAGACGGCGTTCCATGTTGTCATCCAGCGCACTGCGTTCGATTGCGCTGCCGACTCGATCTGCGTTCTGTCCGTCCGCCACTCTGGCCCCCAAAAGACCTTTCCGTGCCATTTTTGAACACCGGCACCTTTCAACAACTGGGGGGAACTGCCCGCGACCAATTCTGGCCTTGCAGGCATTGTTGCCACCCACCCTGCAGAACCATGCCGAAATCAGGTTAATTTTCCGTCATTCCAACAACAGCCCACCAATCGTTGGGCCAGCGTTGCTTGCCTCATGCAAAGTCGACCTGGGCGTTTTCCTCTGCCTCTGGACGTTGCGGTCAGAACATCCTACCTCTGCTTTGCAAGGAGATGCGCGATGACGATCGAGACCCAAACCCCAAACCCGCAGGCCGAAACCCATGCCAGCGCCAGGCCGCCCCTGACCTTGTTCCTGGCCGCGCCGCGGGGCTTTTGCGCAGGCGTGGACCGAGCGATCAAGATCGTCGAGATGGCGCTCGAAAAATGGGGCGCGCCGGTTTATGTGCGGCACGAGATCGTCCATAACAAATACGTGGTCGACGGGCTGCGCGCCAAAGGCGCCGTTTTTGTGGAAGAGCTGGACGAATGCCCTCAGGACCGCCCGGTGATCTTCTCCGCCCATGGTGTTCCAAAGTCTGTCCCGGCCGAGGCCGAAGAGCGCCAGATGGTCTATGTCGATGCCACCTGCCCGCTGGTCTCCAAGGTCCATATCGAAGCCCAGCGCCATGCCGAAGCGGGCCTGCAGATGATCATGATCGGCCACAAGGGCCACCCGGAAACCATCGGCACCATGGGACAGCTCCCCGATGGAGAGGTGCTGCTGGTCGAAACCCCGGCGGATGTTGCAACGGTCGACGTGCGCGACCCTGATCGTCTCGCCTATGTCACCCAGACTACCCTTTCTGTGGATGACACCAAGGATATCGTCGCCGCCCTGGAGGCACGGTTCCCAAATATCGTCGGCCCCCACAAGGAAGACATCTGCTACGCCACCACCAACAGGCAGGAAGCCGTGAAGGCCGTCGCGCCCAAGGCGGATGCCCTTCTCGTCGTCGGCGCCCCGAATTCATCGAACTCGCGCCGCTTGGTCGAGGTTGGCGCCAAGGCGGGCTGCAGCTATTCGCAGCTTGTGCAGCGGGCGGAAAACATCGATTGGCGCGCTCTTGAGGGGATCAAGACCGTCGCCATTACTGCTGGTGCCTCGGCCCCGGAACTTTTGGTCAACGAGGTGATCGACGCCTTCCGCGCCCGCTTTGACGTGACCGTCGAGACGGTCGAAACCGCCGTCGAACGTGTCGAGTTCAAGGTCCCTCGCGTGTTGCGCACCCCGGCCTGAGGACAAAGTTTTCCTCCAAGAGGCTGCAAGCGATGGATCGCTTCCGGCCGCCCGAAGGGACTCCCCGCAGTAGACATCTCGTGCTACCAAAAGATGGAACGCGCTGCGCCCGGATACTGGAGGCCCTCAATGATTTCGCTGCAATTCCTGATCACCGCCCTTGTGGTTGTCATCGCGCCGGGCACCGGAGTGATCTATACGCTCGCTCTTGGCCTTGGTCAGGGCGCGCGGGCCTCGATCTGGGCGGCCTTTGGCTGCACACTGGGCATTGTGCCACACCTTACCGCAGCCACGCTGGGCCTGGCAGCGGTCATGCACAGCTCTGCCCTTTTGTTCCAGATCGTGAAATTCGCTGGCGTTGCCTACCTCTTGTATCTCGCCTGGCAAGCACTGAGATCAGGCGGCGCCCTTGCGATCTCCTCCGAAACCCGCCCTCAGGCCGGGCTGCGTATCGCGCGCCGGGGCGCTTTGATCAATATACTCAATCCCAAACTGTCGGTCTTTTTTCTGGCCCTTCTGCCGCCCTTCCTGTCCGGCGATCCGGCCAGCGCCACCACCGAGATGGCCTTGCTCGGCGCGATCTTCATGGGGCTAACCTTTCTCGTCTTCGTGCTTTATGGTCTCTTCGCCGCAAAAGCCCGCGATCTGGTTCTTGGTTCTGAGCGCGTGCTGACCTGGCTAAACCGCAGCTTTGCGGCGATCTTTGCCGCTCTGGCCGCACGGCTGGCGCTGGAGCGGGCATGACCCGGATCCCCTTTGTCCCGCTTGTCCTTGGACTGGCTGGTCTGATCCCTTTTGTATGGGGCGCAACCACCACCCACCTGCCCGAACTGCAGGCCTGGGGCGCAACTGAACTCGGGCCGCGTTTCGTAGGGCCTTACGTGCAGCTGTTCTATGGCTCGGTGATCCTCAGCTTCATGTCCGGTGTCCTTTGGGGCTTTGCCACCAAGACCAATGGCGCACAGGCCGCGCTTGGCTATGTGCTGTCGGTGCTCCCTGCCCTATGGGCTTTTTTCATGACCGGCGGCGGCCCGGATATCGCCGCAAAAAACCTGATCTATGGTTTTGCAGGGCTTCTTCTGCTCGACTATGTGTTTTTCCTGTGGGAGCTGACGCCGCCATGGTGGATGCGCCTGCGGCTGCTGCTGACCGTCATCGTCCTGCTGTCTCTCTCTGTTGGAGTTTACCTGTGAGCGATAGTGAAACACTCGCCGTCTATGCCCGCGCGGCTGCGGATTATGCGAAGGGCTTTGCCCGCAGCAAAGATACTGACCAGGAAGCGGACTATGCCGCCTTTACCGAACGGCTGCACGAGGGCGCACGGGTGCTCGATCTCGGTTGCGGCCCTGGCCATTGGGCGGCGCGGTTGTGCGATGACGGCTATCAGACTGACGCGTTGGATGCCTCGGCAGAGATGGCGGAACATGCGCGCACGACATATGGGCTGGAGGTTACCGTCGGGCCATTCGAGGCGCTGGAAACACAGGGGCAATATGACGGGATCTGGGCGAATTTCAGCCTGCTGCATGTCCCTCGCACCGACTTTCCCGCGGAACTGGCCCGCGTCAAACACGCTTTGAAGCCGGGCGGCACCCTCAGCATCGGCATGAAACTTGGTATAGGCGAGGGGCGGGATTCCCTTGGCCGTTTCTACGCCTACTATTCCGAAGACGAGTTGCGGCAGCTTCTGTCGGATGCCGGGTTCACCGTGTTGCGCAGTCGCAGGGGAAATGGCGAAGGTCTGGCTGGCGGCGTGGAAACCTTCGTAGTAATGACCGCCCATGGCTGAACTTTTTGCATATACCGACGGAGCGTGCTCCGGAAATCCCGGCCCCGGCGGATGGGGCGTACTTTTGCGCGCAATGGAGGGCGAGCAGATCGTCAAGGAGCGTGAACTCCAGGGCGGAGAACCAGAGACCACCAACAACCGGATGGAGCTACTGGCCGCGATCAACGCGCTGGAAAGCCTCAGCCGCCCCAGCAAGATCACCGTGGTCACCGACAGCAATTACGTGAAGAACGGCATCACCGGCTGGATCTTCGGCTGGAAGAAGAACGGCTGGAAGAACGCCGCCAAAAAGCCTGTGAAAAACGCCGAACTGTGGCAGCGCCTGGATGCGGCGCAACACCGGCACGATGTGACGTGGAAATGGGTCAAGGGCCACGCGGGCCATCCCGAGAACGAGCGCGCCGATGAGCTGGCCCGCGCGGGCATGGCCCCCTTCAAACCCGGCAAACGCAAATCGGCCTGAGCCGGCCATCGGAGAGCGGCCCATGACAGTTCTGACGCTGCTGGATTACGCCTCTGTTCTGGTCTTTGCCTTGACCGGCGCGCTGGTTGCGAGCCGCGCGCAGCTGGATATCGTGGGTTTCGCCTTTGTTGCCTGCCTCACTGCAGTGGGCGGCGGCACGGTGCGGGATCTGCTGCTGGATCGCCACCCGGTGTTCTGGGTGAATGATCCCAACTTCATCCTATTGGCAGCGGGGGCCGCCGGGGTGGTCTTTGTCACCGCACATCTGGTGGAAAGCCGCATGGCCTGGGTGATCTGGCTCGACAGTTTCGCCCTCGCCGTTGCGGTTCCGGCAGGCACCGGGGCGGCCATTGCCATGGGCAAACCGCCGGTCATCGTTGTGCTGATGGGCATGGCCACCGGATCACTGGGCGGCTTGATGCGGGATGTGGTCTGCAATGAGGTGCCGCTGGTTCTGAAACAGGGCGAGCTTTACATCTCTTGCGCCATGGCGGGGGCGATCACTGCTGTCACCATGATCTGGGCAGGGCTAGCGACCGGCCCCGCCTTGTTGGCCTGCGCCGTGGTCTGCTGGGCCCTGCGTGCGGGATCCATCGCCTTTGGCTGGCACCTTCCAGTCTACAAAAGCCGCCCGCCGCGCAGCTAAGGCCCTTACTTCTGCAGGTATTTTTGCCAGAGCCAGATCAGCGCCAGCGCGCCCAGGACCGCCCCGACAAAGCCCGACAGCATCCCCATCACCGCCAGAAGCGTGCGCAGCACCAACCCGCCGATCACCGCGCCGGCCATACCGATGGCCACCGTGGTGATGATATCCGCCTCGATCCGCATCAGCCGCGTGGCCAGAAACCCGGCGGCGGCTCCGATAATGATCAGCGCAACGATGGACATCTCATTTCCTCCAGTGGGTCGGCATGATGATCAGCGCCCCGACAGAAGAGAGGATGGCATTCCAGCCCGGCGAATGAAAGCCGATGCCGAACATCAGGCGCAGGAAAAAGAACAGAAAGGCGCCGCCGATACAGATGATGATCGACTGGACATAACCATTCTGCGTGAAGCCGGTCTTTTCCGAAGCATAGCCGATGATCCCGGCGATCACCACGGTTCCAAACAGTGTCAGCAGCATCAGGCGGCCCTCCTTTTGAGGTCAGAGACGCGCGCCCTTGTTCACCGGAAAGCCGCGCAGAAAGACATCGCGATCCTGCGCGCCCTTGCCCGCCCGTTGCAAGCGTAGAAGCTCTACCGCGCCGCTGCCGCAGGCCACGGTCAGCGCGTCATCAAGAACCTCGCCCGCCGCTCCACTGCCATTCGCAAGGCGCGAGGCAAGAAGCTTCACCCGCTGACCGTCGATCTCGCACCAGGCACCGGGAAAGGGCGACAGACTACGGATCTTGCGGTCCACCTCTTCGGCGGGCTGGCTCCAATTAATCTGCGCCTCACCCTTGTCGATCTTGGTGGCATAGGTGACGCCCTCTTCGGGCTGCACTTCGGGGGTGAGGTCAGGCAGGCGGGCGAGCGCCTCAACGATCAGCGCCGCGCCCATCTCCGACAGTCGATCATGTAGCTGGGCGGTGGTTTCTTCAGCCCCGATGAGAGTCGATTGGCGCAAGAGGACTGGACCGGTGTCCAGTCCCGCCTCCATCTGCATGATGCAGATGCCGGTTTCAGAATCGCCCGCCATGATGGCGCGATGAATCGGTGCCGCCCCGCGCCAGCGCGGCAGGAGGCTGGCGTGAATATTGAGGCAGCCATTCTTGGGTGCATCCAGCACCGCCTGCGGCAGGATCAGGCCATAAGCCACCACCACTGCCACATCGGCCTCAAGCGCTGCAAAAGCCGCCTGTTCCTCGGCCCCTTTCAGGGACACCGGGTGGCGCACCTCAAGGCCCAGCGCCTCGGCCCTTGCCTGAACCGGGGTTGGGCGGTCCTTTTTGCCCCGTCCCGCCGGGCGTGGCGGCTGGCAATATACGGCGGCGATCTCATGCCCGGCCTCGACCAGCGCATCCAGCACCGGCACGGAAAACTCGGGCGTTCCCATGAATATGACGCGCATGGATATGCCCCCTTAGCCGTTCAGTTTCTTCGATTTGCGGATCAGCATGTCGCGCTTCACCTTGCTGAGCCGATCGATGTAGAGTTTGCCATCCAGATGGTCGATCTGATGCTGCACGGATGTGGCCTCGATCCCGACAAAGTCCCGCTCGGTGATATCGCCATTCTCATCCATGTAGCGCACGGTGACGGCGCGGGGGCGTTTCACCTTGGCCGACACACCGGGGAGGTTGGGGGAGGCTTCCTCGTGTTCGCGCAGCTGGGTCGAGGCATGCAGGATCTCGGGGTTGGCCATGCGCACGGCCTTGCCGCGCTCGGTGGAGCCATCCACGACCGCAAGGCGTAGCATCACGCCGATCTGATTGGCACCAAGGCCAACGCCAGGCATTGCCTCCATGGTATCGATCATGTCCTGCCAGATCTGGCGGATCTCGTCGGTGATCTCGGTGACCTCATCGGCGCGGGTGCGCAGGCGTTTGTCGGGCCAGGGCAGGCAGGGGCGGACAGTCATTCGGTAGTCCCTTTCAGGGCAGTGTATTCGGCTTCGACCGCTGCGCGCGCCTCGGGCGTCAGGTGATCGAAGGTCAGCGTACCGTTCAGATGGTCGAATTCATGCTGGATGCAGCGGGCCTCGAAACCATCGAAATCGGCCATGTGGATGTCCCCTTCGGCGGCGGTCCATTGCACGGTGACAGCCACCGGGCGCTCAACCGGGACCAAAACGCCGGGGATCGAGAGGCAGCCTTCCTCCATCGTGACCGGCACGCGCTCAACCGCCATGATCGAGGGGTTGATCATCACCATCGGGGAGCGCTTGCCCTCTTTCCAGGTGCAGTCCATCACGAAAAGCCGCTTCATCACCCCCACCTGCGGCGCGGCAAGGCCCCGGCCATTGGCGGCATACATCGTGTCGAACATGTCAGCGATCAGATCGTCGAGGGGTTCCTGCTCCACCGGCGCGCAGTGCTGGGTCAACCTTGGATCAGGCCATTTCAGTATCGGGAGAACGGCCATGGTCAGACCCTTTTCTGTGCGATTGCGGAGCCTGTCAGTCCCGCGCGCGTTCGCGTTTCAGCTTTTGCATCTTTCGGGTGATCATCTGCCGCTTCAGCGGTTTCAGGTAATCGATGAATAGCTTGCCGTTCAGATGGTCGATCTCATGCTGCACGCAGGTCGCCCAAAGCCCGTCAAAGGTCTCGCTCTGCTCGTTCCCGTCGCGGTCCATCCATTTCACCTGCACCTCTTTTGGGCGGGTAACTTCGGCGTATTGCTCGGGGATCGACAGGCAGCCTTCCTCGTAGACGTTGGTTTCTTCGGAGGACTCGACAATCTCGGGGTTGAACATCACCAGCGGGCGCGCATCGCCCTCGCCTTCCTTGATGCAATCCATCGCGATCACCCGCTGCAGGATACCCACCTGCGGCGCCGCCAGACCGATTCCCGGCGCGGCGTACATGGTTTCCAGCATGTCATCGGCCAGCACGCGCAAATCGTCCGAGATGTCGGGGACGGGCACGCAGACCTTTTTCAGGCGGGGATCAGGATGGATCAGGATAGGACGTTTCATGGGCATGATTTAGGCGATTGCACCCCGCCCTGCAACGCCCCCCTTGCGCACGGCGCCATTGTGCGTAGCTTCGCAGTCAAACAACCGGAGTTTCAAGCCATGGATTTTAACACCCTCATCGACCGCCGCGGCACCCATTGCGCAAAATGGGACATGATGGAGAGCCTTTATGGCGTCTCGCCCGATGATGGGCTTGCGATGTGGGTGGCGGACATGGATTTCCCTGTGCCGCCCGTGGTCACCGACAAGATGCGCGAGATGGCCGATCACGGCGTCTATGGCTACGTGAACTGCGAGGCCCCTTACAAGGACGCGATCCGCTGGTGGATGAAAAACCGCCACGGCTGGGAGGTAGAGGCAGATGCGATCTTTACCACCACTGGCCTCGTGAACGGTGTCGGCATGTGCCTGGATACCTTCACCCAGCCGGGTGACGGCATTGTCCTGTTCACGCCCGTCTACCACGCCTTTGCCAAGGTGATCCGCAATGCGGGCCGCGAGGTGGTGGAATGCCTGATGACCAACAACGACGGTCGCTACGAGATGGATTTCGACGCCTATGACGCCCAGATGACCGGCAAGGAAAAGATGGTCATCCTCTGCTCGCCGCACAATCCTGGCGGTCGCGTCTGGACGCAGGAGGAATTGCAGGCGGTTGCGGATTTTGCCAAGCGGCATGATCTGATCCTTTTGTCGGATGAGATCCACCACGATCTGGTCTACCCCGGCCACACCCATATCCCGATGCAGAATGCGGTGCCGGACGTGACCGAGCGGCTGTTGATGCTGACCGCGCCGTCGAAAACCTTCAACTTTGCCGGGCTGCACACAGGGCAGGTGATCATCCCCGATCCGCATCTGCGCGAGCAGTTCCAGCGCCGCATGCTGGCGCTGGCGCTGGCGCCGAACTCGGCCGGCCAATATGCCACCACCGCCGCCTATTCGCCCGAGGGCGCGGCATGGGCCGACGAGTTGGTCACCTACCTGGATGGCAACCGTCAGGTGTTTGATGCCGCAATCGACAAGATCCCGGGGCTGTCTTCCATGCCACTGGCTGCGACCTACCTGTCGTGGGTGGACTTCTCCGGCACCGGCATGAGCCGCGAGGAATTCACCAAGCGAGTCGAACAGGGCGCAAAGATCGCCGCCAACCACGGCACCACCTTTGGCACCGGAGGCGAGGATTTCCTGCGCTTCAACCTTGGCACCCAGAGATCCCGCATCGAAGAGGCCTGCGCGCGCCTGGCCGAAGCATTTTCGGACCTGCAGTGATGTGATGCGGCGCCTGCTGCGCCTTTTTGCGGCTCTGGCGCTGCTCGTGATCGGTTGGGGGCTGTACAGCAGCTATGGCCCCCGCCCCACCCCGCCGGATCTGGCGGGCCAGGTCGATCGTGTCGACCATATCCTGATCGAGAAATCCGCCCGTCGCCTGACAGCCAGCCGCAATGGTGAGACGGTTCTGGAGTATGACATCGCTCTAGGGTTCACCCCAGAGGGCGACAAGCAGCAGGAAGGCGACGGCAAGACCCCCGAAGGGATCTTTCGCATTGACCGTCGCAACGGGCAAAGCGCCTATCATCTGTCATTGGGACTGGATTATCCGCAGGCCGAGGACATGGCCCGCGCAAAGGCAGCTGAAGTTGACCCCGGCGGCGATATCTTCATCCACGGCCAGCCCAATTCTGTCGGAGACATGATCACCCTGCCCGGCGACTGGACCGCAGGCTGTATCGCAGTCAGCAACGCGGAGATGCGTACGCTTTGGCGCCTGGCCTCGATTGGAACACAGGTGGAGATCCGCCCCTAGGTTGTCACGCTTCCCCGTGCAGCCCGTCGTATGAGATCAGCCCCACCGGTGCATCCGGCGCGCGGTAGAAATCCAGAGGCGCCTTTTCGGCGGCCGCGGTCGCGCGTTTGAATTCGTACCGCATTTCGCCGCCTTCCGCCTCGGAGGCGACAATCAGGCACTGCGACAGGTGACGGGCGCCATCGTAAAGATCCACAAGGCCGCGCAATTGCGGCGCGTCGGCCTCTTCCACTGAAAAACCATCTTTCCAAAGGCGCAGGACCGGGAACTGTGTCTCACCAACCTGCACGCGCAGGCGGCTTTTCTTCTTCATCCCCTGAATACGTGCGGCATCCAGCGCGTCCTGAACGGCCTTTGGCACATAGGTGGTCATGGCATCTGCTTTCTTTGGTGATCTTCTGATCTTTTTTGCGTCTCCAAAGGTGACTCACAATCACCTAAAATCAAGTGAACTTTTCCAAAAAACCACCTGGCACTTCTGCCTCTCAGTCCCCCGCATTGTGCAGATCCGCAGGGAGGCTGCGCGCCTGTCGGTGTGGGCTGAAAGTCCAGGACTGCCTATTTTGCAGGCTGAAAGCGAATAGGAGCGGAATCGATGGGTCTTTTGGTTGACGGCACATGGCACGACAAATGGTACGACACAAAATCCACGGGCGGTGCCTTTGAACGCTCGGTTTCGCAGTTCCGCAACTGGATCACGCCGGATGGCAGCGCAGGCCCGTCGGGCGATTCGGGCTTTGCCGCTGAAAGCGGACGCTATCACCTATACGTCTCCCTCGCCTGCCCCTGGGCGCACCGGACACTTATCTTTCGCCAGTTGAAGGACCTGACCGATCACATCTCGGTTTCGGTGGTGCACCCTGACATGCTGAACAAAGGCTGGACCTTTGAAACCGACGATCATGGTGCCACCGGCGATACCCTCTTCGGTCATGATTTCGCCTATGAGATCTACACCCGCGCCGATCCTGCCTATTCCGGGCGCGTCACGGTGCCGATCCTCTGGGACAAGACTCGCAACACCATCGTGTCGAACGAAAGCTCGGAAATCATCCGCATGTTCAACTCGGCCTTTGACGAGATCACCGGCAACCGGGACGATTACTGGCCGGAAGAGCTGCGTGAGCCGATCGAAGCAGTGAACGCGCGCATCTACGACACGCTCAACAACGGAGTCTATCGCTGCGGTTTTGCCACCACGCAAGAGGCCTATGACGCGGCCGTCGGCCCTCTGTTCGACACGCTCGACTGGCTTGAGGATCTTCTGTCCGAACACCGCTATCTGCTCGGCACCCGCGTAACCGAAGCCGATTGGCGCCTGTTCACGACGCTGGTCCGGTTCGACCCGGTCTACCATTTGCATTTCAAGTGCAATCGCAAGCGGCTGATCGATTATCCAAACCTCTGGGCCTATACGCGCGAATTGTACCAATGGCCCGGCGTAAAAGAGACCGTGGGCATGGATCACATCGTGCGGCACTACCACTACAGCCACGACACCATAAACCCCAGCCGTATCCTGCCGATCAATCCGGTGATCAATTGGGAGGCCCCACACGGGCGAAGCTAGGGAATACCCTACTTTTGTGCTGCCTCGGCCCAAGTTTCCCGCGCTGATTGCAGGGATCTGTTGCTTTATCACCTGAGCTGTTTCATATGGCACCAATCCGGCACCCGCCGAGTGGTGCCTTCCATGAATCAGGGCCTCAAATGGCGGCGATCAATACGGCAACCGGCGATCAGACATCCAAGGCTGCAGCGCGGGATCACGGCGGCAACCTATCGGCTGCGATGGCGCGCTACGGCGGGCAGCGCTCCGACTGGATCGATCTGTCCACTGGTATCAATCCCGCGCCCTACCCCCTGCCCGAGTTCTCGCCAGAGGATTGGTCAGCCCTGCCTGACACTGCTGCGGCAGAAGAGCTGCATGATGCAGCCCGCCGATTCTGGAATGTGCCAGACGGTGCATCTGTTCTTGGTGCTCCCGGGGCCTCGGCCCTCATTGCTCTGGCTCCGTCCCTGGCCGATGCCCGTTGGGTAAGGATCGAAACGCCTACCTATAATGAGCATGCTGCAGCTTTCAAATCCCAAGGGTGGCGTCTTGCCGAGTGTGAGCCAGCAGAAGCCTGCGTTGCCGTGCACCCGAACAACCCCGATGGGCGCCTGTGGAACGCACAGGAACTGACCGCCCCGTATCGCATTGTCGACGAGAGCTTTTGTGACGTCTGCCCAGAGCATAGCCTCATCCATATCGCAGACCAGCCGGGAACCCTGGTGCTGAAAAGCTTTGGCAAGTTCTGGGGGCTGGCCGGGCTGCGTCTCGGGTTTGCCATTGGCGATCCGGCATTGATCGCGCAGCTCTCCGATCTGCAAGGACCTTGGGCGGTCTCAGGGCCAGCCTTGAAAACAGGCATCAGGGCCCTGTCAGATCACACCTGGGCAACCGAAACCCGGAAAAAACTGGCCGAGGACGCAAAGAATCTTGACGGTATGGTTCTGCCCAAAGGCGCCAAACTGGCCGGAGGAACGGATCTGTTCCGGCTCTACCATGTTGACGACGCCGCCGCATGGCAGGACCGCCTGGCTCGCGCTCATATCTGGAGCCGTATCTTCCCCTATTCCACCACCTACATCCGCCTAGGCTTGCCGCCAGAACACGGCTGGGCCCGATTGGAAGCCGCGCTATGACTACGGCTGTCAGTCTGGTCCTCGCCCTGATCCTTGATGCCCTGTTCGGAGAGCCGCGCTGGCTCTGGGAGCGTCTTCCCCATCCGGCCGCTCTGATGGGGCGGTTGATCAAAGCGCTGGAGGAGCGGCTGAATTCTGGCAGCGGGCGCCGCGCAAAAGGTGTGGTCGCAGTGCTGGCTCTTGTCGCGGCCGGCTTGACCCTTGGCGCGGTGCTGTCACTTTTTGGGCCGATTGTCGAAATCATCGTGGCCGCGATCCTCATCGCACAGCGCTCTTTGGTAGATCACCTTCTAGCCGTGGCTCATGGCCTGCGGGCTGGACTGCAGGGCGGTCGCGATGCGGTCGCGATGATCGTCAGCCGGGACACCGCCGACATGACCGGACCGCAAGTGGCGCGCTCCGCCATAGAAAGCGGCGCCGAAAATATGTCTGACGGGGTGATCGCCCCGGCCTTTTGGTTCCTTCTGGCCGGGCTGCCAGGGCTGATCACCTACAAGATGATCAATACGGCCGACAGCATGATCGGCTACCGCACTGAGCGCTATGAAGACTTCGGCTGGGCCGCCGCCCGGTTTGACGATCTTTTGAACCTCATCCCCGCCCGCCTGACCGCCATTCTGATGGCCCTTGTCGGAGGCGTTTTGCGCGATTGGCCATCCATCGCCGCCGACGCCCGCGAGCACAGGTCGCCCAACGCCGGCTGGCCCGAAGCCGCCATGGCCCGTGCCCTGCAGGTCGCCCTTGCAGGGCCAAGGTCCTATGACGGGCAAATGCGCGATTTTCCATGGGTCAACGAGAGTGGCGCGAAAAGCGCGGATGCCCATGCGATCCGCCGTTGCACCGACATGTTATGGAGAACATGGGGGATGGCCCTTGTGCTGACGGTTGCTATCGCGGCGATCTTCTAGCACACAAGGACGCAACTCCCCAAGGAAAGCCCCTTGTCTAGAAAGGACACGAAACGCATGCGCAAACTGGCCCTTTCCCTCGCTGCTGCTCTGCTACTCCCCGCTGGGGCCATGGCACAATGTGGCGGCAATTTTTCCGGCTTTGTTCAAGGGCTGAAACAAGAGGCCGTCACCGCCGGGTTCGAACCAGCCAATGTGAACGCCTTTTTTAAGGGAACCCAACAGGATCCCAAGGTACTGCGCGCGGACCGGGCGCAGGGCGTGTTTCAGAAACCCTTCATCGAGTTTTCACGCCACCTGATTTCCCAGAACCGGATCGACCGCGGCCGCGCCATGTCGAAGACATACGACAGCATCTTTCGGCGGATCGAGAGCACCTATGGCATCAACCGCGGTGTGCTTCTGGCCTTTTGGGCCTTTGAGACCGACTACGGCGCCTTTCAGGGCGATTTCAACACCCGCAATGCGCTGGTGACACTGGCCCATGACTGCCGACGCCCCGAACTATTCCGTCCGCAGATCTTTGCCGCGCTGGAGTTGTTCTCGCATGGAGATTTCGACCCTGCCCGCACCACCGGCGCCTGGGCCGGAGAGATCGGCATGGTGCAGATGCTACCACGCGACATTCTCGAAAACGGCGTTGATGCCGATGGTGACGGTCATGTGACCCTCAAGACCTCGGCCCCCGATGCGCTGATGTCCGGAGCCAAGATGCTGTCCCACCTCGGCTGGCGCGCCGGTGAGCCCTGGATTCAAGAGGTGCGCCTGCCCAGCGGTATCGATCTGTCGCTCACAGGGCCGGCGCAAAAGCTGTCGGTGGCTGACTGGTCCAACATGGGCGTTGCCCCGCGCGAAGGGCGCCTGCCAGATCCCGCCATGCCTGCCTCGCTAATCCTGCCGCAAGGGCACAAGGGGCCTGCCTTTCTCGCCTATCCCAACTTCGACGTCTATTTCGAATGGAATCAGAGTTTCACCTATGTGATGACCGCCGCCTATTTCGCCACACGTCTGGAAGGGTCTGCGATCTACGATGCGGGCAAGCCGGATCAGGGTCTCGGCGGCGCACAAATGAAACAGCTGCAAACCAAGCTGAAAGCCATGGGATATGATGTTGGCGACGTTGACGGGATCCTTGGCGCAAAAACACGGCTTGCGGTTCAGGCTGAACAAAAGCGTCTTGGTCTGCCAGCAGATGCCTGGCCTACTCCGGCTTTGCTCAACAGGCTCTAGCGCACGGGATAGCGCTCTCCTGTTTCGGTGATCAACACCACGCGATTTCCGCTGTGAACATATAGATCGCAGCGGGAAAACCCGTTCACAAAATCGATGCAGACGCTGCCATCCGGGCCAATGTGATAGCTGCCCCAAAGCGTGCCCCCGCCGTTGGCCGCCGAATAGGTATAGGAATAAGCGCCATCTGCACCGAAAGCCGCTTCGCCGTCATCAAAAAAGACAAACGACTGCCCTGGCAGAGCCGCAAGTTCGTGCTCCTCAAAAGGCCGATCCGTCTGGCGCACATCCCAATCCCCGGCCTGAACAAGGACCGGAGCAAGAACAAAGACCGATGCGACCAGAAAATATCTCATTTGTGTATCCTACCCCGGATACGCAGAAGGGCGGCGTCACGATCCGGTGACCCCGCCCTGCCCTGATCAAAACGCGTGTGCCCTCAGGCTTACCAGCCGATGAACTCTTCAAAGTCCTTCATGCCGCGCGACCACATGGACACCTGACGGGCAAAATCATCAGCGCTGATCCCGTCGCGCCCCATGAAAATATCCATTTCGATCCGCGCCGAGCCCTCGGCAGAGACATAGCTGCGGACAAAACGGTTTTCCATATTCCACTCGTTGATTGTGGAGAGCCGAACCGATCCATCCGTCTGGTAGCCCGAGAAGAACTGGACTGCATCGCAATTCCTGTTGTCCTCACAGCCGTAATAATAGACCGAGAACTCGTTGCCATAATAGTCAACCCGCAGTTTGGGGTCGCCGACATTGTCGGTAGTCGTTTCAACCTCAGCACCTTCGTCTGCAAAGAAACGCGCAATGCTCCCGGCGTCCGTGGCATAGACATTATCTGCCATTGCCGCCAATGGGCACAAAGCAAAGGTTACAGCGGCAAGTGATTTGGCAAAATGCATGAGATCTCTCCTTAGGTCTTTTGCTCAAGCCTAAAACGCAGCCCGCCCGCGCACAAGAAATTCCCCAAAGAGCCTGCGGGGAGATTCCGGTGAGTAGCCTCAGACAAGATTCAAAAAGGCACCAAACCGCTATGCCACCAGCGCTTCGGCTTTTTTCAGATCGACCGACACCAATTGGCTGACGCCCTTTTCCTGCATGGTCACACCGAACAGGCGATCCATGCGGGCCATGGTCACGGCATGGTGGGTGATAATCAAAAACCGCGTATCCGTCTGGCGGCACATTTCGTCCAGAAGGTCACAGAAGCGCGTCACGTTGGCGTCATCGAGGGGCGCGTCCACCTCGTCCAGCACACAGATCGGCGCCGGGTTGGACAGGAAGACCGCAAAGATCAGCGCCATGGCGGTGAGTGTCTGCTCGCCCCCCGACAAGAGCGACAGGGTCGAGAGTTTCTTGCCCGGCGGCTGACACATGATTTCAAGGCCGGCATCCAAGGGATCGTCGCTTTCGACCATCACGAGGTTCGCCTCCCCCCCGGCAAAAAGGTGTGTGAACAGCATGGCAAAGCTGGCGTTGACCTGCTCAAAGGCGGTCAGCAGGCGTTCGCGCCCCTCGCGGTTGAGGCTGGCAATGCCGCTGCGCAGGGTCTTCACCGCCTCTTCCAGGTCGTGTTTTTCCGAGACCAGCTCATCATGTTCGGTCTGGATCTCGCGGGCGTCTTCTTCCGCGCGCAGGTTCACAGCCCCCAAGGCATCGCGCTGGCGTTTGTGACGGGACACCTCGGCCTCCAGCGCCTCGGCCGAAGGCATCTGATCCGGGGCGGTCTCCAGCTGTTCGAGCAAGGCCTGCGGCGCGCAGTGTTGTTCTTCGGCAATCCGCTCGGCCGCATGGGAAACGGTTTCCCGCGCCGCGTCAAACCGCGCCTCAGATCCCGCACGGGCCTCCCGCGCCTCGGAGGCGAGCCGCTCGCAATCCCGCTCGGCCTGAACCGCCTCGCGCAAGACGCCTTCGGCAGCAACTAAGGCGTCGGTCGCCGCCGCCTTGCGCGCCTCGGCTTCCTCGATGGCCTCGTTCAGCTCTTCGCGCTTTTCAGCGATCTCGGCAGGCACCGCATGGGCGTCTTCCAGCTCTTCCTGTGACGCCTCGCGCCGTTCGGCCAGTTCCTCGATCCGCCGCTCTGCGGTCTCCAGCCGGTGACGCCAGCCGGATAGATCCTTTGTGACCTGCTGGGCGCGTTTGGTGCGCGCCTCGCCCTCGCGGCGCAGCTCATCATGGGACGAGCGATGCGTCAGCATGGTGATCCGGGCCGCCTCGACCTGCTGCTTGATATCCTCGACCAGGCTGCGGGCTTCATTGAGATCGCCCAGTTCCGAAAGAGCCTTTTCCGCTTCGCTCAGTTGCAGGCGTGCGGCCATGGCGTCTTCATCGTGGCGGGCAACAGCAATGCCAAGGGTCTCCAGCTTGCCCTCGGCCATATTGCGGTCGGCTTCGGCCCGGCTAAGGGCACGCGCCGCATCCGCGACACGCTGATCAGCAGCGCGGCGGGCCTGACGGGCCAGTTGATCCGCCTGCGAAACCTCTTCCAGCTTGCGCAGCAGGGCCTCATGGGCCGCGCGGGCACCCTCTGCGCGGGCACCGACCCGCTCCAAGTCCTGTTTCAGGGCCTCCAGCCGGTTCAGTTGTTCGAGCCGCAGGGCGGCGGCACTGGGCGCATCCTCGGCCCAGGCGCGGTAGCCGTCCCAACGCCACAGATCGCCGTCAAGCGTCACCAGTCGTTGCCCCGGTTTCAGCTGCGCCTGCAGATCACGGGCGACATCCCCTTCGACCAGACCGATCTGGCCGATCCGGCGCGCCAGCGCCTCCGGCCCCGAGACATGCTTGGCCAAGGGTTCCACCCCGTCTGGCAGCGGCGCATCGCGGTCATATCCGGCCAGCGTCACCCAGCCGGTCGGGCCGTCCACTTCCGCCAAAGGCGCGCGCAGATCATCGGCCAGAGCCGCACCGAGCGCCTTTTCGTATCCCGGCGTCACACTCAGCTCGTCAAGGATCTGACCACCCTCAGCAGTGTCCCGTTCCACCAATTTGGCAAGGGCCGTGACTTCGGCCCTTAGGGTGCCCAACTCCCCTTCGGCTTCGGAGCGCTGCGAACGTGCTTCGGTCTCACGCTCTTGAGTGTCGGTGCGCAGTTCATCGGCGGCGGCCAGAGCGTCTTCGGCGGCTTCAGCGGCTTCGCGGGCGTCTTCCTCGGCGGCGACGGCTGCTTCAAACCGCTCCTGCGCCTGCTCGAGAGCTTCCTGCGCCATTTCCTGTGCGGCGCGGGATTTCTCGCCCTCGTCGCTCGCGCGGGTCAGGGCCCGTTGGCAATCCTCGACCAGACGCCGGGCAGACTGATGGCGGGCGGCCAGACGGGCGACATCCTCGGTCACCTGCGCAAGATGTTCCTCGCGCGCTTCAAGGATCTGCCCCGCATCACGCGCCAGTTCCGCCGCTTCGGAGAGCCGGTCGTCATGACCATCGCTCGCCTTGGCCAACTCGCGCTGTTCCCATTCGAGGCGCTCGATGGTCTCGCCCGCGTCGCGGTTCAATCCACCTTCACGTTCGATGTCATTGCCAAGCTGCTGAATCCGCGAGGTCAGCCGCTCGATCGCCTGCCGTGCCTGAGCCTCCTGATCGCTGAGCGCATCGCGCTGCACCACCAGTCGCTGCAGGATGGCGGCCGCGATCGCTTCTTCTTCGCGCAGAGGCGGCAGGGCCTCTTCATCCTTGGCGCGTTTTTCGCCCGCAGCCCGGCTCAGTGCTTCGGCCTTGGCAGCCTGGGTGATGCGGACGCGCAGCTCTTCCTCGGCCGCTTGGCGAGCATCGTCCGCCTCGCGCCAGCGGCGATAAAGCAGCATGCCCTCGGCAAGGCGCAGTTTTTCCCCGATGTCCCGATAGCGCTGCGCCTGTTTGGCCTGCCGCGCCAGTTGCGAGAGCTGCCCCGCCAGCTGTTCGATCACATCATCAACGCGCAGAAGGTTCTGCTCGGTGTTCTTGAGCTTCAGCTCTGCTTCATGGCGGCGCTGATAGAGGCCGGAAATGCCAGCCGCTTCTTCCAGAATGCGGCGGCGCGCCTTGGGTTTGGCGTTGATCAGCTCGGAAATCTGCCCCTGCCGGACCAGAGCCGGAGAATGTGCACCGGTTGAGGCATCAGCAAAGAGCATCTGAACGTCGCGCGCGCGCACGTCCTTGCCATTGGACTTGTAGGCACTACCCACATCGCGGGTGATGCGGCGCACGATCTCCAGCTGGTCGCTGTCGTTAAAGCCCGAAGGCGCCAGCCGGTCGCTGTTGTCGATCTGCAGGCTCACCTCGGCAAAGTTGCGGGCCGAGCGGGAGGAGGTGCCGGCAAAGATCACATCCTCCATTCCGCCGCCCCGCATGGCGCGGGCGCGCGTTTCCCCCATCACCCAGCGCAGCGCCTCCAAAAGGTTCGACTTGCCACAGCCATTGGGCCCGACAACGCCGGTCAGCCCATCCGCGATGATCAGATCGGTCGGATCGACAAAGCTTTTGAAACCGTTGAGCCTGAGTTTGGAAAAGCGCAAAGCTGCCCCTTTGTGATTCTTGTGCTGGAAATCACAGCAGGTTCCGAGGCGATGAGTCAACGCCGCTGCCCCCAAATCAGGCCAGAACGCAGCTCGTCGCCACTATATCTTGTGGATAACCCCGAAAGCCTCGCCGACTTGGGCCAACAAGTACCTTACGGGCAACTCAGGCGCCCCACGAGAACCGCCTGATCCCCCATGACCCAATCCACGTCACAGCCACTCGCCAGCGCCATGGCGCGCCGCGCCCTGTCACGCAAAGGGCCAAGGCGGGGCGCATATTGCGGATTTACGCGCACTGCTTCGACCAATGTCCCCCTTTGGCGCAGATCAAAGGTGCTGCCCTCGACGGTCACGCGCACGGGATGAATCCCATGAAAGTGAGAACTGGGCGCGGCGCAACCCATGAGCCATAGAAGCAAAGAAAACATCACAAGACGCATGACCATTCCGCCAGCCTTCCCGGCTGAAAGGCCGGGCTCAAAGCTGCATCATACCATCTGTGCCGCCTGCTGCCGAGTGGCTGCATTGGCCGACAAACCATCCGAAATCAACCGGGCCAGACGCGCGATCCCCTCTTCAATATCCGTCTCATCCAAGACTGAAAAGCTGAGCCGTAGGGTATTCGCGCCGCTGCCATCGGAGAAGAAGGCCTGTCCGGGCACAAAAGCGACCTTCACTGTTTCAAGCGAGCGCGCCAGCAATTCTGCACTGTCAACGCCTCCCGGTAGGGTGAGCCAAACAAACATCCCCCCCTCGGGCCGGGTCCACTGCACTCCGGGTGGCATATGTCGTTCCAATGCGGCAAGCATGGCATCGCGGCGGGCCTTGTAGGCGCTGCGCACCGTTTCAACGTGGCTGTCAAAGATCTGCCGTGCAACGGTATTCACCGCCATCTGGTTCACCGTTGCAGAGTGCAGATCAGCCGCCTGTTTGATCAGAACCATCTGCGCGATAACAGGTTTGGCCGCCACCACCCAGCCCACCCGCAAGCCGGGCGACAGTGTTTTTGAAAAGGAGCCGCAATAGACCGTGCGGCAGTCTTCGAGGCTTCCTTTTTGCGCCAGCTCCATGGCGAGGATCGGTGCAACGGGCTCACCCTCATAGCGCAGGTCCTGATAGGCGCTGTCTTCAATCACAGCGCAGCCCAGATCCTCAGCCAAGTCCAACAGACGCGCGCGCGCCTCTGCGCTGACAGTGAGACCGGTCGGATTTGCGAAATCTGCCGAAAGATAAGCAAATTTGACCCTACTATCTGCGGCGTCCGCTCCTTTCTGATAGCTTTCTGCGGTCCGGTTGCCCTCAAGGCTGAGCTGGTCATAGCGGGGTTCGTAGGCGTTGAAGGCCGCAAGAGCACCCAAATAGGTCGGCCCTGTCACAAGGGCGGTATCCCCCGGCGACAGGAACAGTTTGCCCAGGTAGTCGAGGGCCTGCTGCGAGCCGGAGGTGATCAGGATATTGTCTGGCGTGCAGGTGATCCCGAGCCGAGCCATGCGATCAACGATCCACTCCTTCAGGGGCGGGTAGCCTTCACTTACGGAATACTGCAGGGACTGCGACGCCTGTCCGCGGCTCAAGGCTTGCTCAAACGCGGTGGCAAAGGCTTTGGCAGGAAACAGTGCCGGATCCGGGATGCCGCCCGCGAAAGAAAGAATGCCCGGCTGGTCCAGCAGCTTGAGCAGTTCGCGGATTTCCGACGCCTTCATGCGCAGGGCGCGGCTGGCAAAGATCTCTTTCATCAACATGACACTCTCCTCACACCGAGTCGCAGGCCAGAGTATGTTTTCGCACTTGTAAGTCAACAAAACTGACCTATTATTACAAAAGAGTGATCACCACTTTTCGAATATTGCGTGATGCTTGTGGCCTTGCGCTGGCTGTGGTCATATGATTTGACCAATTGTGGACCTTCGTAGCATCACCGACGAAAAACCAGAGACCCAGATGCCGTTTCAAAAAGTGCAGCCCGAAAAGCTATCCACATCGGTCGTGCGGCAGATCGAGCAATTGATCCTGCGGGGCATCCTGTCGCCCGGTGAGCGCCTTCCAGCGGAACGCGAGCTTGCCGAGCGGCTTGGCGTCTCGCGCCCCTCGTTGCGCGAAGCCATTGCCGAGCTGCAGGAACGCGGGTTGTTGACATCAAAGGCTGGCTCTGGGGTCTTTGTCGGCGATGTGCTTGGCTCGGCCTTCTCCCCTGCGCTGGTGCAGCTTTTTTCCAGCCATGACGAGGCGGTCTTTGACTACCTGTCGTTTCGGCGTGACATGGAAGGGCTTGCAGCAGAACGGGCGGCGCGGCTTGGTTCTGATGATGATCTCCAGGTGATCCAGACCATCTTTGACAAGATGGAAGCGGCCGGAAACCCCGCGGAATCTGAAGAAGCGGCGCAGCTAGATGCGCAGTTTCATTCGGCCATCATGGATGCCAGCCACAACGTCATCATGCTGCACATGATGCGGTCGATGATCGACCTATTGCGGGAAGGCGTATTCTATAATCGCAAGGTCATGTTTCAACAGTACACCTCCTATGAGGCAATCCTGGAACAGCATCGCGCCATCAACTCGGCCCTGCAGGCTCGTGACCCGGAGGCGGCGCGGCAGGCGGTGGAACGGCACCTGGACTATGTAAAACAGGCGCTGATGGACCATCAACGGGCCGAGAGAAATGCCGAAGTTGCGCGCCAGCGGCTGGAGCATGAGAAGAACAGGTCCTAAGCAGGCGCCTATCGGTCTACTGAAGGCTTTTGCGCCACTCAATCATCGCTTTGCCCAAAGCTGCTGAGATCCTATGAAAATCCTGCCCGTCCAGCAGGTCCGAGGCCTTGTCCACAAGATCCTTTTCCACGCATTTGGCAACATGTCCGGCAGCCTGATGAAACCGGGCGTGGGCGGCAACCACAGCCCCGAATTCCGACGTAGAGGCGATTTCGGGAACTTTGGAGAGCTCTTTGAGCCATTTGCCAAAATTACAGAGATCTTCGCGTCCGATGTCTTCCGCAGGATCCCTGAGATATCCCCTGGAAACAGCCTCCTTGAGTTTCTGTTTCCAGCAGCCATGCGCCCCCATCGCTTCGGTGATCTGTTTATCCAGCCCCTTCATGCTCACGCCCATACCTATCCAAGAATCGCCTTCGCGAAAGCATAGGAGGGCAGGATGAAGGCCGGGTTACGATAGTTTTACGACGCCAATGAAGGGTCAGGCCGATGCGAAATCGGGCAGAAACGCGCAGTCATACAAGGCCATGGTCCGCTTTCCCTCGCGCCCACCGGTCAGTTTGCCAATGCAATAGGTGGCGATAACACGGCCGGTCTCCCCGGCGCCCGTGTTTCGATTTAGGCTCAGCCCCTGAAAAGCGGATCCCGCAGGGCCATCGATTGCGCATGCTTCGCTGTGTCCGGTCTGGGTCATATCGGGCCTCTTTGGTGAATGTTTCGCTTACCTAAAGTCATACATCATTCCAAAGACCCAGGCAGTAGCGCCAAAGCCCAATGCGAGGCACCGTTCGGTGAGGACACCTATCCGAAAGCATAAGGTCCGCTGAGCCGACAAGAGCACAAAAAAACCCGGCCTCATGGACCGGGTTCTTTTGATAATGTCATGTACGGTGCAGGTTAGTGCAGCTTGGCGTCCACATCCGCGATGGCCGCGTCGATCAGTTTGTTGGCTTCGGTCGCGGTCATCTGCTTTGCAATCACCTTGTCAGCGGCTGCAACAGCGATCGAAATCGCCTGATCGCGAACTTCCTTCACGGCCGAAGCCTCTGCAGATGCGATCTGCTCTTCGGCTGCGGCCAGACGGCGCGCAATCGATTTTTCCAGATCGACCTTGGCTTCTGCAGCGGCCTTTTCGGCGTCTTCGCGGGCAGCGGCCACGATGCGATCCGCCTGGACCTGAACTTCCTGCTGCTTGCGCTCGTAAGACGCCAGAATGGTCTGGGCCTCTTCACGCAGGGCACGAGCTTCGTCCAGCTCTTTCTGGATGCCTTCGGCGCGCGCGTCCAGCTGGCCGCCGATCAAGGTCGGAACCTTGGCCACCAGAAGGATACCGATGAACAGGATGAAGGCCAGCGCAACAACCAGGTTGGTGTTGGACAGATCCATCCCACCACCGGCAGCGAAAGCAGGCGACGTTGCGCCAAGGGTCAGGGCAATTGCCAGTACTGTGCGCATGTCCTTATCCTTTCATCCGCTCGTCGACCGCAGCGGCGACGGCTTTGGCGTCCGACTTGCCGCCCAGGGCTGCAACCAGCGCCTCTGCGGTGTCGTTGGCCACGACTTTGACGCTTTCCAGCGCACCGGCCTTGATGTCGGCGATGGCCTTTTCAGACTCGGCGGCCTTATCGGCGATCTGTGCATCCGCTTTGGCGATTGCATCGTTCAGATCGGCCTGAATTTCAGCGCGGGCCTCGGCAGCGATACGCTGCGCTTCCGCGCGGGCATCGGCCAGGGCCTTGTTATATGCGTTTTCGGCCTCGACCGCCTTGGCTTTCAGATCTTCAGCCGCGGCGAGGTCATTGGTGATCGTTCCCTGGCGTTCAGCCAGTACCGCCGCAATGCGGGGCAGGGCTACGCGCGACAGGATGAGGTAGATCACGACCAGAGCAACGGCGAGCCAGAAGATCTGGTTTCCGAAGGTCGAGAAATCCAGTTGCGGCATGCCCGGTGCAGAGCCGTGCGCGGCATCTGCTGCGCCGTGTGCTGCCTCTTGCGTATTTGATGCCATGTCGTTCTCCTTGGGAACTTGCCGTTACACCGGGCAGCGCGAGGAACCGCGCCGCCCGGCCGTAAGGATTGAGGTTCCTGAGGTCTTAGACAGCGAACATCAGCAGCAGAGCGACCAGGAACGAGAAGATGCCCAGGGCTTCTGCAAACGCGATGCCGATGAAGAGGGTTGCGGTCTGGCCGGCGGCTGCCGACGGGTTGCGCAGAGCGCCTGCCAGGAAGTTGCCGGCAACGTGGCCCACACCGATTGCGGCTGCGCCGGAACCGATTGCTGCCAGGCCTGCGCCGATGAACTGACCGAGTTGTGCGATATCGCCTTCCATGATTTCTCTCCTTACGATGGAATTGGTGATTTAGGGTCGCGGGAGGGCCACCTGGCCCGCCCGGATGAGGGGTCTATCCTGCCTTAGTGGCTCGGGTGCAGTGCGTCCTTGAGGTACACGCAGGTCAGGATGGTGAACACATAGGCCTGGATGAAGGCCACCAGAACTTCCAGCGCGTAGACTGCGGTGATGGCAAAGATCGGCAGGAAGCTGAATGCGCCCAGAGCGGCGGCAAAACCTGCGAACACCTTCAGAACCGCGTGACCAGCCATGACGTTACCAGCAAGACGGATGCTGTGGCTGACGGGGCGCACGAAGTAGGAAATCAGTTCGATGATGGCCAGGATGGGGCGCAGCGCCAGCGGCGCACTCGAAACCCAGAACAGGCCCAAGAAGCCGGCGCCATTCTTGACGAAACCGACGATGGTCACGGTGAAGAAAACCAGCGCGGCCAGAACGGCGGTCACGGCAATATGCGAGGTGGTGGTGAAGGAACCGGGGATCAGGCCCAGGAAGTTCGCCATCACGATGAACATAAACAGGGTCATGATGTAGGGGAAGAACTTCACACCGTCCTTGCCGGCGACGTCCTCAACCATTTTGTAGATGAAGCCATAGGCCAGTTCCGCAACCGACTGTGCGCGGCTCGGCACGATGGCGCGGCGGGAGGAGCCGAGAACCAGCAGAGCAAAAACCGCAGCAATCGCAAGAGCCATCCACAGGGTCACATTGGTCGGCGTGTACCACGCGATGTGATCACCAAACAGCGGGCTCACGATGAACTGATCCATAGGGTGGATCGCCAGCTTGGCTTCCTCGGGCGCGAATACGAACCCCGAGACGATGACCAGCGCCAATGCCGCGAAAAAGAAAATCTTGCCCATCTGTCCGTGTCTCCTGTCGCCGAAAGCTTCCCCTTATGGGTCAGCCCCGGTCTTGCGCATTTTTGTCGGCCTCTTCGGCCAGTTTTTCGTTCTGGATCTCCTGCGCCGTGCGAAGCATCGTCTTCACCCCGGCGGCAAGCCCCAGCAATATGAACAGCACCATGAAGATGGGCAGGGTTCCAAACAGCTGGTCCAGCCCGTATCCGATGCCAAAGCCGATCCCGAGACCGGCCACCAATTCAATCACCATCCGCCAGGCCTGATTGGCCAGGGAATAGTGCTCATCCGCGCGCGGCTTGGGCTCCTGGGCCTTACGCGCCTCCGCCAGTCTGGCCTCCAGCTGCGCCATGCGCTGCTTTTGGTCATCATCTGTCACGAGCGCCATCCTCACGCGAATTTCTATGCAGGGTGCTAAGGCCAAGACGCGTAGGAGTCAATTGTAAGGATGCGAGTTTCGAAATCCCCTTAAGTGGCTGTTTTTTAATAATACAATTCCCAACGGCACCGACACTGCCTCTCTGCCGCAGGCCAGACTGCCGCCAAAGCCTGCCGGATTCCATATTCAACCGAAAGGTTGATTTTAGCAGGCGGGCGGTTTTGCCAGTCGTCCGCGCAGGATCCGCCCGTCAATCAGGAGCAATCCAACAAGGATTGCCGCCATCCCCCACAGGTGCTCTGCCAGCAATGTTTCCCCAAGGATCCAGGTGCCCAGGAAAAGCGCTGAAACCGGCGCGATCAGTGTCGGCAAGGTGATGTTGGTTGGACCCACCTTTGGCAGAACCCAGTAGAACGCGATGAAGGCCGCCGATGTCAGCACAAAGCCGATCATCAACAACGACGCCCAGGTTTCCATACGGGTGATGACCGGCAGCCCTTCGCTCCACAGCGCAAGTGGCGCGATGACCGCAGTCGACCCGGTCAGGGCGACAGCCACCAACACGACCGGCTCCATATCCTTGAAACTGCGCGCGATATTGACGGAGAAAGCATAGCACAGCGGCGCGCACAGGGTGATCAGTACCGCCCAGACTTCTGAAGACTGGCCGCTCTCTAGGATCGGCAGCGACAGCAGAACAATGCCCAGGAACCCGCACATCACACCCATTGATTTGAGGACGGTGGCCCGCTCACCGCCGGGCCAGAAGTGAGACACCACCACTGCAAGCGCCGGGGTGGTTGCGTTTACGATCCCCGCGACGCCACTGGCAATATGCTGCTGACCCAGCGCATAGAAAGCAAATGGACCGGCGTAGCTCAGGGCGCCGAACCCGAATAGCGCCAGCCAGCGCCGTGCGTTGACAGGCACGGTCTTGCGTGCGGCTAGCACGTAGATCCAACAGCCCAGGGCACCAAAACCGACCCGCCCCATGGAGACCGACAGCGGCCCCAGCTCACGCAGCAAAATTGCATTGAACATGAACGACATGCCCCAGCCGATGCCCAAAATGAAAATAACCGCCCAATAGCGCAAAGCCATGCCAACTGCTCCGTCAAAATGCCTTGCGCCGATCCATCACAGTTTTTGCAGGATTGTCGACCCGCTTCTTGCCCTTTAGGAGTATCGGGCATGAGCGACACCCTCGATACCGTCTTCGCGGCCTTGGCCGATCCCACGCGGCGGGCGATCCTGACCATGCTTCTTGAGGATGACATGGCGGTTACAGACGTGGCTGAACCGTTCGAGATGTCGCTGGCTGCGATCTCTAAGCATCTGACAATCCTGACCCGTGCAGGCCTCATCGCGCAGGAAAAGCGGGGCCGGGTGAAATGGTGCAAGCTGCAACCGGACGCGCTGCGCGGCGCGTCCGTCTGGATGCAGGGCTTTGGTCAGTTCGAGCCGGTGAACCTTGATGCCTTTGAGCGCTTCCTTGCATCCGAGCTGGATGCCGGAGAAGCTGAAGCGCCGGAATAGGCACCGTCAGGTCGGGGCGCGGGCCGGTTTCGCGTCATCCTCGAGCAGCAGCACCAGAGCAATCACCGTCAGGGCGATCCCGACAAGCAGCAGTCGCGAGGGCACCGGGCGCCCAAGTGCGACCTCCCAGACGATCACCCAAGAGGGGGTGAGATAGGTGTAGGCCATCACCTTGGCCGAGGGCAGGTTCAGCGAGGCATATTGGAGCAGCACGAAAGTCGCCGCGCTGGCAAAGATCGCGAGATAAAAGAGACCGATCCAGACGATCCCCGGCAGGTTCAGCCAATCAGTGGTGCTTATGTCGTTCCAACCAAAGATGGTCAGGATCACCGCACCCGCAATCAACATACCAAAGGTGAAACTCACCGCAGGCTCCCCCCGGTTCAGCTTGCGGACCATGGGCGTATAGATCGCGTGGGACACGCAGCCGAGGAAATAGATCATCTCCCCCTGCCCGATCTCGAAGGCCAGAAAGGCGGACCAATCGGCGCGGAAGATCACCCAAAGTGCGCCAGTGGCGCCAATCGTCAAAGCCAGCGCCATGCGCGGGGTGGTGACCTGCCGCAACAGGAGCCAGCCAAAAATGCCGCTCATCACAGGGGTCAGGGTGAAAACCGCCGAGGCGCTAACCGGATCCGCCGTCTGCAAGCCATAAAACATCAGCACGAAATAGGCCGCGAACAGCCCGCCCAGCACCAGAAACCGCCAGGGCGCGTTGAAGTGACTGGCGCGAAACTTGCGGGTTCCCAAGGCAACCGCCCCGATGATCACCGCCGCCAGAGCAAATCGCGCCGCATTGAGTGCAGCAGGGGCAATTTCATTGGCCACCATCACGCCCAGCGAAAAAGACCCTGCCACCAAGGCAGAGAACAAGAGCATTGCCAGATGCCCACGCAAGGCAGGTGTCAGGCCACCCATTCCTTGGACCTTTCTTTCAGGAATTTCAGGAAGCTCTGCACCTTGTTGGTCCGATGCAAGTCGACATGAGTGACGAGCCACAGGCTGCCTTCCCACTCCTTCAATGGCTCCATCATCTGCACAAGATTGTCGTGACGCGCCGCCTCCCACATGGACAGGAAGCCAATCCCGGCACCGGCCAGAACCGCCTCCTGCATCGCGAACCCATCGGTGCAGCGGAACATGATCGTCTCGGGCGTCGTGTGATCCCGCAGCCAGCGAAAGAAGGGAGCGCGGCTATTTTCATTGTCGCTGCCGACAAAGCGATGGTTGGGAAGGTCCTCCACGCCTTTGAGCATACCGTGTTTTTCGACGTAGTCAGTGGTGGCAAAAAGCCCGGTGCGCTGGCTGAGGAAGGGCTGAACCACGTTGTCCGGCTGATCCGGCGCATTGCCGGCCCTCAGCGCCACATGCGCCTCGCCATATTCCAGACGGAACAGCCGCTCGCCGGTCAGGTAGCGGATGATCAGGCCGGGATGCATCTGCTGGAACTCGGTCAGCACCGGCACCAGAAGATGCGACATGGAGGACAGCGAGGTCACGACCAACTCTCCGGTCACCTCATCGCCCTGCCCTTTCAGACGCCCGGCCAATTGGCTGAACTGATCATCGGTGGTCTGCGCCACCCGCAACAGATCCTGTCCGGCCTCGGTCGGGGTATAGCCGCGCGCATGACGCTGGAACAGCTTGACGCCTAGGCGCGCCTCGATCGCGTCAATGTGGCGGATCACAGTGGCATGGTGAACACCCAGAACTTCGGCTGCGCCGCTGACCGTTCCCATGCGGGCCACCTGATAGGCTGTGCGCACCTCATCCCAGTTTTCCATTTATCTCTCCGTTCTCGATATGCGCATGACCGCCCCATTGTGCATTTTTGCGCATTATTCGTGAAATATCACAGATTGCGTTCGAAATTGCAATAACCCATCTTCGGTCCCAAGCTTCACCGCAGAACAGGACAAAAGACAATGACCAAGACCGTATTGCACATCGACTCTTCCGCCCGCCGCACAGGGTCCGTTTCCCGCGATCTGACCGCCCAGATCGTAGACCGCCTTGGCGCCGACGAGGTGATCCGCCGCGATCTGGCGACCCCGCTGCCGCTGCTGGACGAGGCCTGGATTGGCGCGAACTTCACCCCCGCCGATCAGCGCAGCGACGAACAGAAGCAGCTGTTGGCCCAATCCGACACGCTCGTCGAAGAACTGAAAGCAGCCGACACGCTGGTGATCGGTGCGCCGATCTACAACTTCTCGGTTCCCGCCGGCCTCAAGGCCTGGATCGATCTGGTTGCCCGCGTTGGCCTGACCTTTTCCTATACCGAGGAAGGCCCCGCTGGCCTATTGGAAGGCAAGCGCGCCATCATCGCCGTTGCTTCGGGCGGCACCGAAGCCGGGTCGGCCATCGACTTTGCCACCGGATACCTGCGTCACATGCTGGGCTTCATGGGCATTACTGAGGTGAAGATCGTCGCAGCAGACACCCTGGCCATTGATGAAGGCGCCGCACTCGCCAAAGCCAAATCCCAGATCGAGGCTTTGGCGGCCTGATCCCTCAAGACCCATAATTTACAGAAAACCCAACCATCACTCACACCACACCAGAGCGGCGGCGCAGTTGTTTCTGCGCCGCCGTTTTCAAATTGGCCAAGCCAAGGGCCTGTCCTGCGACATCGCAGCAGGCGCGCGCGAAACAAACAACTTACGCAATGTCCCTTTTGCCGATAGGGTTGAGCTTATCCGGCAGCGCGATAGCCTGATGGCTCCTGCGCGCAGTTTGCTCAATGCCAATGCAAAGCACCCGGTACTTCCATATTTTTCATCAATAGATCCGAGGTCATGAAATATGATTTCAGCCGAATACTGCCGAACTCTGGCGCGCTACAACAGCTGGCAAAATGCATCACTCATCGCTGCAGCCGATGGGATGACCGACTGCGAGCGCAGGTTGGATCGAGGCGCTTTCTTCAAATCCATCGCCGCGACGTTCAACCACCTCTATTGGGCAGACGCACTGGTGCTTGAGCGCATCAAAGGAAACGAGCGGCCACAAGATACGATCACACATTCTCTCACCAACCCGTCAGATTGGGCCGACTTCAAAGCCCTGAGGAAACAACGAGATTTGCAGATCGAACTCTGGGCCGCCAGCACAACCGACGCCGATCTCCTGGGTACGATAGGATGGTATCCGCCAGACGGCGCTGGCCGGGTTGAAATGACCAAAGCTCTTTGCGTGGTTCAGCTTTTCAACCATCAAACCCATCACCGCGGACAGATACATGCCATGCTCACGGCTGCCGGGGCTGACCCCGGGCCTACGGATATTTCGGCCATGCCGCCGGAGTAATCGCCCTGCCCCCGTTGTTAGTCGGCCACATCAAAGAAGCTCCGATGGCGGAGGTCTTTGGATCAATTTCCTTACAATCAGGCCTCGATGGCCTTGATCATATCCACGCGGGTGCCGTGGCGGCCGCCTTCGAATTCGGCATCAAGGAAGGCATCCACAATCTCCAGCGCCAGCGATTCTCCGATCACGCGCGCGCCAATCGACAGCATGTTGGCGTCGTTATGCTCGCGGGTCATGCGGGCCGAAAACGGATCGGCGCAGACACCACAGCGAATGCCCTTGACCTTGTTCGCCGCCATCATGATGCCCTGCCCGGTGCCGCACAGGATGATGCCCAGCGCGCAATCGCCCGAGGCGACCTTTTGCGCAGCCGCTTCGCCGTGCTTTGGGTAATGGGTGCTTTCCGGTGTGGTCGGGCCGATATCGACCACCTCCCAGCCCTTTTCCGCGATATGTTTCGCGATGGCTTGCCGCATGTCGATGGCGGCGTGATCGCTGGACAGGACAATGCGTTTGTTGTCAGCCATGGGATGTCATTCCTTGTGTATATGCGAAACGCAAGGCGCGGCGCCCTTGTTTCAGATCCAGTTCACCTCGACCCCGATCCGGTCGAGAAAGGCCAGTAGGTCTCCGCGCGCCATGACGACGGTGCGGGTGTTGACGAGCGGATGCATGCAGATGACATCCGCCTCTTGTGCGGCGCGGTCCAGGTGGAAGGTCACGCCCTTTTCCACGCCGGTGATCATCGCCAGCGGGCTGATGGCCCCGGGGAGGATCCCCAGATGCTCCATCAGTCGATCCGACGAGCCAAAGCTCAGTCCCGGCGCGCCGATCTCCTTGCCCAGCGCCTTGAGGTCGATCTCGCGGTCCTGCTCGACCGAGACCAGGTGATTGCGTTTCTTGCGGTCGCGCAGATAGAGGTTCTTGATCCGAAGCGCCGACACGCCCGGCTCTTCCATTTCGGCTTCGACCGTTTTGGCATCCTCAACCGTGCGCAGCGGCACGTGTTCGAACAACTTGTAGGCCAGCCCCCATTCATCGAGCTGCGCCAACAGAGCATCGGAGGTTACGGGCAATGTGTCCTGGTTGAGTGACGATGCATCCATGGCAAGTGTTCCATCCGCAAGACTGTGATCACCGCCATGTGCCAGAGAATGCCCCTGCTCGGCAATGCGGTTTTGCCCGGATCCTGGGAAATTTGACAGGTTGGATGCAGGCCAAAGTCAGGCCATCACAGGTTCTGTCCCAAAACAACGAAGCCAATCAGCATCCAGCCTTGCGATTGCCGCAGCATCAAATCGCTGCAATTCGGTCCAGTAGCGGCCTGAAGGCACAAAGTACCCGAGCGCCCGCTCCTGCGCGAGGATCTGCTCGGCCTCGCCTTTGGCGAAACGCGACACAGGCACATCGGAAAAGCTGTCCAACGTAGCCCGCTGGTAGGGCAAAACGCTGTCTTTGGTGCTGAGATTGACCATGGCGCACCCTTGGCGAGCCGCAAAATACTCCAGCCGCCGCGCCTTGGCCGGAAGGTTGGCCAGCGTCACATCATCTCTCAAAGGGTCCGCTGTGCCGGTGCCATAAAAATGTGTCTGACCCGCTGCCGGATAGACCATATCGCAGCCGAAATAGCACAGGCGGCTTGGGTTCAGAGCGTGAAGCGCCCAATATCCAGCGGTAAAGGCCATGGTGCCACCGGCATAGACAAATCCGCCATAGGCGTTTTGCGCAGGCACATAGTCCGTTGCCGTAACGATCTTCTGCCCTGGCTGGATCTCAGAAGGGCGCCTGTCTTCGGGAAAGTCCTCGGGGTGGATCAGATGGCTCCAGTCAGGACGGATCCGCCATGCATTATTGATCACAACCACATGGTCAAAGGACGCGCGCGGCCAAACTGCGGCCTGCACCGCATAAGGTGCGCTGCCAAGAATCAAAACGCTGGTCAACTTCCCGTCTCCGCACCTAGTCACTGCCTCTGTAGAGTTAGTGTGGGGCGCCCGGTCCGCATTGCCAGATGTTTTCTCGGATTCCGAGGCCTTTTCTTGGATCTTGTCCGTCAAAAGGCCTCCTCAACCGCACCCCGGCCTTGCCAAGCTTGACTCCCAAGCATGAACAGGATAGCCCGCACTCAAATTCCGGAAGCACACTTGTCTTCCGGTCCCCGCCCATTGCCGGGGATCGCCCTCCACCAGCGTGTTACGCCCGTGGGGGCATTTGTGCATGGGCGTCATGGTCCCTACATTTGGGGGCAGGAAACCGAAACCGGCTCAAAGGAGGCCGCAAGGCATGTTTGAAAATCTATCCGAACGCCTTTCCGGTGTATTTGACCGGCTGACGAAACAGGGCGCCCTCTCTGAGGAAGACGTCAAGACCGCCCTGCGCGAGGTCCGCGTTGCCCTGCTGGAGGCGGATGTTTCGCTGCCCGTGGCCCGCGACTTCGTCAAGAAGGTGCAGGAGCAGGCCACCGGTCAGGCCGTGACCAAATCGGTGACACCCGGCCAGCAGGTCGTCAAGATCGTACACGACGCCCTTGTGGACACCCTGCGCGGTGAAGGCGATCCGGGCGAGTTGAAGATCGACAACCCGCCCGCGCCGATCCTCATGGTCGGCCTGCAGGGGTCGGGTAAGACCACCACCACCGGCAAGCTTGCCAAGCGTCTGAAGGAAAAAGAGGGCAAAAAGGTCCTGATGGCCTCGCTCGACGTCTATCGCCCGGCGGCGATGGATCAGCTGGCCGTTCTGGGCACTCAAATCGGCGTCGACACCCTGCCCATCGTACAAGGTCAAAAGCCTGTCGATATCGCCAAACGCGCCAAGCAGCAGGCGGCCTTGGGTGGCTATGACGTCTATATGCTGGACACTGCTGGCCGCCTTCAGATCGACGAAGTCCTGATGCAGGAAGTCGAGGACGTGCGCGATGTGGTCTCGCCGCGTGAAACCCTGCTGGTGGTCGACGGTCTGACCGGTCAGGTCGCGGTCGAGGTCGCCGAGGAATTCGATGCCAAGATCGGCATCTCCGGCGTGGTCCTCACCCGGATGGACGGTGACGGGCGTGGCGGTGCAGCCCTGTCGATGCGCGCCGTCACTGGCAAGCCGATCCGCTTTGTCGGCCTTGGCGAAAAAATGGACGCCATCGAAACCTTTGAGCCGGATCGGATCGCAGGCCGCATCCTCGGCATGGGCGACATCGTGGCCCTAGTCGAGAAGGCGCAGGAAACCATCGAGGCCGAACAGGCCGAAAAGATGATGAAGCGCATGATGAAGGGTCATTTCAATATGAATGACCTTAAGATGCAGCTTGAACAGATGCTCCAGATGGGCGGCATGCAGGGCATGATGTCGATGATGCCCGGCATGGCCAAGATGGCAAAGCAGGTCGAAGATTCCGGCATGGACGACAAGGTGCTCAAGCGCCAGATCGCCATGATCCAGTCGATGACCAAGAAGGAGCGCGCCAACCCGGCACTCCTGCAGGCCTCGCGCAAGAAACGCATCGCGGCAGGCTCCGGTATGGAGGTTTCCGATCTCAACAAGCTTCTGAAGATGCACCGCCAAATGGCCGATGTGATGAAGAAAATGGGCAAGATGGGCAAAGGCAAGATGCTGAAACAGGCCATGAAAGGCATGTTCGGCAAGGGTGGCGGTATGCCCGATATGGCGGGCGGCCTGCCCGGCGGCATGGACCCCAGCCAGCTTGACCCAAAGGCGATGGAGGCCGCGGCCAAGGCGCTTGGCGGCAAGGGCGGTCTGCCCGGCGGCCTTCCGGGTCTTGGTGGCATGGGCGGTCTGCCCGGTGGCCTGTCTGGGTTCGGAAAGAAGAAGTAACGCCCCATGACCGTGACCATCCCCACGATTGAGACCGAACGGCTGATCCTGCGCGCGCCCCAGCTTGATGATTTTGAGCATTGGGCGGCCTTCTTTGCGTCCGAACGGTCCCGCCATGAACGCGGCATGATGCCTCGTGATGCGGCCTGGAGGGTCTGGGCCGGGGATGTGAGCAACTGGGTGCTGCGCGGCTATGGCCCTTTTGGGATCGAAGCCCGCGACACCGGCGCCTATCTGGGTGAAGTCGGAATCTACCAGCCAGACGGCTATCCCGGTCCGGAACTGGGCTGGTTCGTGGTCCCTGGCGCCGAAGGCAAGGGCTATGCGGCCGAGGCTGCAAAAGCCGTCATGCTTTGGACCCGCCAGAGCTTTGGCTGGGACCGCTTGATCAATATCATCGATCCGAACAATGCCCGATCCATTGCACTGGGTCTGCGCCTGGGTGGCGTCATTGACCCCGAAGCCGAGGGCGAAAGCCCGGGTGACGTTGTGATCGTGCATGACCTGCGAGGACTGGCCTGATGATCAAAATCCCCACCATCGAAACGGAACGGCTGATCCTGCGCGCCCCTGCCGCGTCGGATTTTGAAGCCATGTGCGACTTCTATGCGTCCGAACGTGCAACCTATGTCGGTGGGCAGATGAAGCCCGAGCAGGTCTGGCGGCATCTGGCGACCGAGACCGGTCACTGGCAGTTGTTGGGCTATGGCCGCTGGATGGTGGACGAAAAATCCAGCGGCAAGGTCGCGGGCAATATCGGTCTGTGGAACCCGCATGGCTGGCCCGAGCCGGAAATCGGCTGGGATCTGTTCGAAGGCTTTGGTGGCAAGGGCTATGCGACCGAAGCAGCCATTGCCGCGCGCTCCTATGCCTATGATGTCTTGGGCTGGGAGACCGCGATCAGCCTGGTGGCACCGGAAAACCATGCCTCCCGCAAGGTCGCCAAACGCATGGGCGCACGCCGCGAAGAGGACTACACCCACCCGCGCTTTGGCACGCTGGAAGTCTGGCGGCATCTCTCTCCGGCCGAAGTGGCAGACGGTGGTATGGAGGCCTATGCCTGATGTGTGCTTCCGCCCTCACCCTTGAGACCGAGCGCTTGATCCTGCGCCGCCCCGCGCCGCGGGACAAGGACTCCATTGTGGCCTTCTACATGTCCGAACGGTCACAATACACTGGTGGGAACCAGCCTCTGTTTGGGGCCTGGAAGATGGCGGCCATGATGTATGGCCAATGGGAAATCAACGGTTTCGGCCTGTGGGCGGTCACCATGAAGGGGGATGACAGCATTCTCGGCCTGGTTGGCCCCTTCTATCCCGATGGCTGGCCGGAAACCGAATTCGGATGGCTGATGTTTGACGGCTCCGAAGGCAAGGGTATCGCTTTTGAGGCGGCTCAGGCGGCACTGAAAGACGCGCGCGAGCGGCTCGGCTGGCGCGAGATCGTGCACTACATCAATCCTGAGAACGCCCGGTCGGTTGCCCTCGCCGAGCGTCTGGGCGCTGTCTATGACCCGGAGGCTCCGCAGCCGTTTGAGGATCGCCCTGCGCTGATCTATCGCCAGCCCAAATCCGAGGTGGCGGCATGAAAACTGTGATCCCCACCATCGAGACCAAGCGTCTGATCCTGCGCGGCCCAGAAGCCGAGGACTACCCGGATTTCAAGGCGACCTTTTCGTCCTACCGCTCGCGCTTCATGGGCGGCCCACTCAACACCTATGAGGCCTGGATGCTTTATGCCGCGGAAATGGGGCATTGGCAGATCCGTGGTTTTGGCATGTGGATGATCCACGACAAGGTGACGGATGAAACCTACGGCATGGCCGGCGGCTGGAAACCCGCAGGCTGGCCCGAGCGTGAAATCGCCTGGATCATCTGGCCCGACAAGGCCGGCAAGGGCTATGCGCTGGAAGCGACTAGCGCCGCGCGCCGCTATTTCTACGAGACCTTGGGCTGGGATGGGGCCGTCAGCTACATCGACCCCAAAAACCTCGACTCCATCCGCCTGGCCGAACGCTTGGGTGCAAAGAAGGACAATGAGGCCGCAACCATCGACGGCAGCGATGCGGTCTATCGGCACCCCTCGCCCGAAGCGCTGAAAGGCAGTCAGCTGGCGCATGGGATCGAGATGGAGATCAGCCACTATGCCGACCCGCTGTTCAAACCGAAAGGATGGGCCATTGACTGATACGACACGCGATGATGTGGCCCGCGCCGCAGAGATCCTGAAAGGGCACCGCGAAAGCATCGACCGGCTGGACGCGATCCTTGTCTACACCCTTGGCGAACGCTTCAAGCACACCCAGGCGGTGGGCAAGCTGAAAGCGCAGCACGACCTTCCCCCGTCCGATCCGGCCCGCGAGGCAAAGCAGATCGCACGGCTCGAAGACCTGGCGAAACAGGCCGATCTGGACCCTGAATTCGCCAAGGCGTTTTTGAACTTCATCATCGATGAGGTCATCCGCCACCACAAGAAACACCAGGAATGATCCTCCCCGATCCCCTGGATTACGAGAACGACAGAAATAACCGGGACATCCCGGTCAACGCCATCAAAGGAGACTTAACCCATGGCAATGAAAATTCGTCTGGCCCGCGGCGGCTCGAAAAAGCGTCCCTTCTACCGCATCGTGGCTGCTGACAGCCGCATGCCCCGTGACGGCCGCTTCATCGAAAAGCTCGGCACCTACAACCCGCTGCTCCCGAAAGACAGCGAAGAGCGCGTGAAAATGGACGTCGACGCGATCAAAGCATGGCTCGACAAGGGCGCCCAGCCCACCGACCGCGTTGCACGTATGCTCGAAGCGGCTGGCGTTCTGGCCAAGAAAGAGCGCAACAACCCGAAGAAAGCCGTCCCCGGCAAAAAAGCCCAGGAGCGCGCTGAAGAAAAAGCCGCCAAGGCGGCCGAAGCTGCTGAAGAAGCAGAAGCACCCGCAGACGCGGAATAAGACCATGACGCTGCGGGATACCGTTACCGAGGGTGCATTCCCCGAAGGCTTCCGCAGCGAATTGGACCGGTTGATGCGATTGCGGCGCGATGTGCGTCGCTTTCGCACTGACCCAGTGGACGAGGCAGTGCTGACGCGCTGCCTTTCTGCATTCTCAAGGGCCCCTTCCGTGGGCCTCAGTGAGCCTTGGCGGATCTTGCGCATCACCAGCGAGACCGCCCGCGCCGCCGCCCTCAGGAATTTCGAGACCGCCAATGCTGAGGCGCTGAAAGGCTATTCAGGCCCGCAGGCCGAGCGCTATGCGGGTTTGAAACTTTCGGGCATGCGCGAGGCCCCGGTGCAGCTCGCGGTATATTGCGATGATACAACGACCAAGGGCAGCGGACTTGGCGCGGGCACCATGCCGGAAATGCGCCGCTATTCGGTTGTTTCGGCCATCACGCTGTTCTGGCTGTCCTTGCGGGCCGAAGGTTTGGGGCTGGGCTGGGTCTCGGTCCTGGACCCCGACCAGCTGAACCGCGACCTGAACGCGCCCGAAGGCTGGCAGCTGATCGGATATTTCTGCATCGGTCACCCTGAAGCCATCGAAGACGATACGCCAGAGCTGGAACAAAAGGGCTGGGAAAGCCGCGCTGCGACCCTTTTGATCGAACCGCGTTAGGCCTGCTCGGGCACAATCACAATCCCGGCGCCACTGAGAAGATCATCCAAGGATGTTGCCTCCAGCCCCAGCCAAGTCAGGCAGGCGGACTGATCCGCGCTGACCTCCACCTGCAGATTTCCACGCATGGCTGACGCAGTCTGGTACATCCGGGCAAGACCAAAGCTGAGATCCGTGGGCGCCCAGATCGCCGAGCGCAGGCTCCGCCCCTCATTCCCAAGCCGCTCCGATGTCAGCCGGGCCACGTTGCTGAGATCGGCAAACCGCACGTCCATGTCAGTCACAAGGCTCATGTCATCAAAGGTCGATCCCATACCGGAATAGCCGTCTATGCGATTCAAAGCTTCGGCCACGCGCGGCAGGTCAGCGACGGAAAAACGGCCGCGATACTGAATATAAGCCAGATCAAGATGGGGCAGCACCGAAACGGCAACCTGCATCGTCAACCTCTTAAATGGTGGGATCTTAGGCACGGACAAAGTGATACATCAAAAACATAGCTATCTATTTTGGGGCGCCGCCATTTCCCACCAGCCACTGACCCCGCAACTAGATCTTGTCATCAAAGACCCGATAGCTCAGATAGTGTGGAATGAAATTGGCCAGCGATCAACAGTCATACGGGATTTTGCCATGAGCGATCTGATCTGCGTCGGCGCGGTGGCCGGAGCCTTTGGGGTGCGCGGTGAGGTGCGCCTGAAAAGCTTTTGCGCCATTCCCGAAGACATTGAAGCCTACGGCCCGCTCAGCACCGAAGACGGCAGTCAGACCTATTCGGTGATGCTGACTTCCGCCATAAAGAATGGCTTTACCGCGCGGCTGAGCGGCGTTGAGACCAAGGAAGACGCCGACGCACTGAAGGGGCTGCGCCTTTTCGCTCCGCGTGACCGTCTGCCAAGCCTGCCGGATGACGAATACTACCACGCCGACCTGATCGGGCTTGAGGTCTACGACACCGGTGGGGCGTTGCTCGGCCGGGTGAAATCGGTTCAGAACCATGGCGCCTCGGATTTGCTGGAGCTGCACGGTCCGGGTCTTAAGACCACGGTTCTATTGCCCTTTACCCTTGCTGTTGTGCCCACGGTCGACCTTGAGCAAGGCCGCATCATCGCCGATCCGCCCGAAGGCCTGTTCTAAGGCGGCTTTGACCGCTTCCGGTTTCAAACCAGCGGCATCGGCGCTATAGGAGCGGCACACCAGATACAGATGGCACATCCGCAATGAGTGACACTCCTTCCAAACCCACCCCGGCCAAATCCCATGGCCGCAAGGCGATCCGCCCGACCCTGAAACCGCGCGAATTGATGACGCCGACGCCGGATCTGGCAGGCGTGTGGAAGGCGAAGATCCTGACCCTGTTTCCCACCGCCTTTCCCGGTGTTCTGGGGGAAAGCCTGACCGGCAAAGCCCTGCAAGAGGGGTTGTGGCAGCTCGAGACCATTGATCTGCGCCAGTTCGGCGTCGGCAAGCATCGCAATGTGGATGACACACCCGCCGGGGGCGGTGCGGGCATGGTGCTGCGCCCCGATGTGCTGGGCAATGCCATTGAACATGCCATGAGCGGCATTCAGGGCAACTGGCCGCTGATCTACCTCTCCCCGCGCGGCCGCCGCATGGATCAGAAGATGATGCAGAACCTCGCGCGGTGCGACGGGATGACCCTGCTCTGTGGCCGATTTGAAGGCGTAGATGAGCGAGTGCTGCAGCACTATGGCATTCAGGAGGTCAGCCTTGGCGATTTTGTCATGACCGGCGGAGAGATCGCAGCCCAGGCGCTGATCGATGCCACCGTGCGGCTGATCCCCGGCGTGCTCGGCAACCAGGCCTCGACCGAGGAAGAGAGCTTTTCCTCCGGCCTCTTGGAGCATCCGCAATACACCCGCCCTGCCGAATGGAAGGGCCGCGAAATCCCCGAGGTTTTGATGTCCGGCCACCACGGCAAAATCGCCGAGTGGCGTCATCAGATGAGTGAAGAAATCACCAAGACCCGCCGCCCCGATCTTTGGGAAGCCTACAGCCGCGAGAAGGGCGAAAGCTGACCACTTGGTCTCGTTCATGATGCTGCCCGCCAGCTTTTCCCCGCACAAGTCGTTGCCGCAGGGCCAAAGCCGTGCTTATCTCTGATCTGACAGGACATTTGACAGGAGGATCCGAGGGTGGCCGGCAAATTTGAACTTTATGAAGACAAGGCAGGCGAATTCCGTTTTCGCCTCAAGGCAGGCAATGGCGAGATCATCCTCGCCAGCGAAGGCTACAAACAGAAAGCCAGCGCCGAGAATGGCATCGCATCGGTGAAAAAGAACGCGCCCGAAGATGGCCGGTACGAGCGCAAGGAAACCTCTGCCGAAAAGTACATGTTCAACCTCAAGGCCAGCAACGGCCAGGTCATCGGCACCTCGCAGAGCTACAAAAGCGCCTCGGGCCGCGACAATGGCATCGAGTCTGTGAAAAAGAACGCCCCCGACGCTGCAGTGGACGATCAGACCGCCTGATCGGCACGGTCGTTCAATCGAGTTTCCGCATCCGCGGCTCCTGACCGGGCCGCGGATGTATTTTTTTTGATCACATCCAAACGAATGCCCTCTGGATTATTTTTCCCGCCAGCGGGAACACCGGAAGTGAATCGCCCAGCCCGGCAGGATGCGTTCTCCCGAAGCCGTACGAGCGCCTTTCCGAAAAACCTGCACGAACTCCGGCTTGTCCGTGTCCTGGGTCACCGTGCCCCCATAGCAATGGGTTTTCATCAGCACCTCACGTGCCAGCCCGATGGCCACCTCGCGATTGCTGTCAAACAGGAAACTCCCTTTGAACTGGTATTCGGTGTCTGTTTCCAATGCTCGATAGCTGCTTTTCGGCAGGCTCACGCTCACGTTCGGGTTCAGCGGCGGGTCAATTTTCACCGATATCGGCACTGGTTTACCCCGACCGCTGACCGAAAAACGCCTGTGCACGTGCATCTCATAGAGCGGCGTGACCTTTGAATACCCCTTCGAGTGCTTCACAATCACAGCCACCCCGGAATCGGAGAAAGTACTGTCGCGAACTGGCAGAGTTCGTGGAATATCCTTCTGGCTGAACGGAGCCATCTCCAAGGGCGTACCATGTGTCTCAGAGGTAATCCCAAGGCGTTTCTCATACTCGGCTATGAATTCGCTTTTCTCCGCAAGCGTGAAATCCCCAGTGCCCGTGTTGCAAGCTGACAGAGCCAATAGGTATGCCAGCGCGGCCAATATCTTTTTCACGACAATCCCCTCATAGTTGCTTAAGCCGACTGCCACAGGCACGCGCGCCGGTCAACGCGCTGAAATCCCCACCGAATGGAAGTCGTCATGCCAAAGGCTCGTCACGGCATATTGCCCTTGATTCATGGGCCATCCCGGCATAAACAGCGCCGGTCTGGATTCGCTTTTGCGGCTCCGGGCCGTTTGTCTTTTGTGCATCTTCGTCGGTGGGTCTTCTTCGATCCAGAATCCGGGGCGCAACGGACAAAACCAAGGAATGATCGGTGTGATCTCTGGCGGGCTGCATTTGCGGGACCCGGTGAAGACCAAGAGCTCTCATATCCGCGCACAACTTCGTGGACAAAACCACGAGCAAAATAGGAGATGATCAGATGGACCTGATCGCACAGCTGGAGGCGGAACAGATCGCCGCCCTGGGGAAAGAGATCCCCGATTTCAAAGCCGGTGACACCATCCGCGTCGGCTACAAAGTGACCGAAGGCTCGCGTAGCCGTGTTCAGAACTACGAAGGCGTCTGCATCAGCCGCAAGAACGGTTCGGGCATCGCCGGTTCCTTCACCGTCCGCAAGATTTCCTTTGGCGAAGGCGTGGAGCGTGTGTTCCCGCTGCATTCGACCAATATCGACAGCATCACCGTCGTGCGCCGTGGCCGCGTGCGTCGCTCCAAGCTGTACTACCTGCGTTCGCGCCGCGGCAAATCTGCCCGTATCGCCGAAGACGCAAACTACAAAGCCAAAGCGTAAGGAGTGGTATCATGAAAGCCGACACCCATCCCGATTACCACTTCATCGACGTCAAGATGACCGATGGCACCATCGTCAAGATGCGCTCCACCTGGGGCAAAGAAGGCGACCAGCTGTCGCTGGACATCGACCCTTCCGTGCACCCCGCATGGACCGGCGGCTCGACCCGCCTGATGGACGCCGGTGGCCGCGTCTCCAAGTTCAAGAAGAAATACGAAGGTTTGGGCTTCTGATCAGCCGCAGCACCTGCTGTTATTGAGAAAACGCCGTCCCAAGTGGGCGGCGTTTTTTTTGCAGATGTGGCTTCGGCAGAAAAGGATCATGCAAAGACAAAATTATCCGCCGTCAGGCTGGTGTTACCGAGCAATGTCACCTGATCCACATAGGTGCCAGCGCCGTCCCAATCGATGATCAGATCGCCCGTCCCCGCATCCCAGGTGAACAAAGCCGAGACATCCGCGAAGTTTGTGTATCCCAGGGCGGAGACATCGATGTGATCCTTGCCGACCTCAAAGTCGTAAATGGTATCGGCGCCGCTGTTGGCCTCAAAGACAAAAGTGTCCGCGCCGGTTTGATATCCGGCAAGCCCGTAGGTGTTGATCGAATCCCCATATAGGCTGTCATTTCCCGTGCCATCCATGAGGACATCATCACCGGACAGCACCGTACTATATCCGTTATGCAGGATGATCGTCTGCACATCGCCGATCAACGCATCCGCGCCCGCACCGCCCATCAGCACGTCATCACCGCAGATCAGGACTTCATCGCCGATGCCCGACTGCCAGCTGGCACTGTGGTAGCTGACTCCATGTGCCTCGCCGTAAAGGCGATCCGCGCCGTCCCCCCCGGATAAGGTATCGTTGCCGCCGACAAACTCAGCCAACGCCCCGTCGCTCACATAGTTGAAGAACATGTTGAAGGTGTCGCCAAAAAAAGGAAGTCCGTACCTGCACTTCCCTCCAGAATGTGCCTTGAAACAAATTCGCCCCTGCGGCGTTGGATCAGGCTCTAATTTGGGCGGTTCTGCGCTTTTCATTGATTCGGGCTCTGTCTATAGTCCGCAAAAATCGTGCAAAGCGCGGTGGGAACCAGAGGGATCACTGAATGGCGCATATCATTGTCGTCGGCAACGAAAAGGGCGGTGCAGGCAAGTCCACCGTCTCCATGCATGTGGCAACCGCCCTGGCCCGGATGGGCCACAAGGTGGCCGCGCTGGATCTCGACCTGCGGCAACGCTCGATGGGGCGCTATCTGGAAAACCGCAAGGCGTTTATCCAGCAGGAAGGGCTGGAACTGCCCGTGGTCGAGCTGCACGAACTGCCCGAGATCGATCCCGACAGCCTGCAACCGGGTGAAAATGTTTACGATCACCGCCTGTCTGCCGCCGTTTCCAGCCTTGAGCCGGACATGGATTTCATCCTGATCGACTGTCCCGGCTCGCACACACGTCTCAGCCAGGTGGCCCATTCGCTGGCCGATACGTTGATCACGCCGCTCAATGACAGTTTCGTGGATTTCGACCTTCTGGCCCATACGGATGAGAAGGGCGAAAAGATCACCGGACCGTCCGTCTATTCCGAGATGGTCTGGAATGCCCGCCAGCTGCGCGCCCAGGCGGGCCTCAAACCGATCGACTGGATCGTGATCCGCAACCGTGTCGGCACCCAGCGTATGGTCAACAAGGAAAAGATGGAACGCGCGATCAAGATGCTATCCAAGCGCATCGGCTTCCGTATTGCCCCCGGCTTTTCTGAGCGGGTGATCTTTCGCGAACTGTTCCCGCGCGGCCTGACCCTGCTGGACCTCAAAGACATCGGCGTCAAACAGCTCAACATCTCGAATATCGCCGCCCGGCAAGAGCTGCGCGACATGATGAAAGAGCTGAACCTGCCCGGCGTCGAAGTGAGTATCTGAGCCTCAGCCTGGCCTTTCAGCAGGTTCGTAGATCGTAAACAGCTCAATCGGCTCGGGCACGCTGCGCAGCATGTAGCGACCCAGCGACACAAGATCGTGCCCCGCTTTGAGCCCGGCCCGCTGAACGTCTTCTGACAGGATCACGCTTTGGCCTACGGAATGGTGCAGGCCAGAGATCCGCGAGGTCTGGTTCACAGTTGGGCCAATCACGGTGAAATCAAGCCGGTTGGCCGATCCTATGTTGCCATAAAGAATGTCGCCCGCATGCAGCGACAAGGTGAAATCCGGTGCGGGCAGCCCTGCGTCCTGTCGCTCCTGGTTGCGCACCCGCATCTTGAGGCGCAGCTCGCTGGCGGCATCCAGGGCCGCCTTGGCATCCGCCTGGAGCGTTCCCAGGTTGAACATCGTCAGCATGCCATCGCCCATGAACTTTAGGATATTGCCGCCATGGGATTGGATCACACCAACGGCGATGCCGAAATAATCGTTCAGCATATCGATCACCTCTGGTCCCGGCATTTGCTCCGCAAGGCTGGTGAACCCCTTGAGATCGAAAAGACAGATCACCGCGTTGATCTTGTCCGAGGAGCCGCGCTGGATCTCTCCCGAGAGCACCCGGCGCCCGGCGTCGCGCCCTAGGTAGACCTGCAAAAGATCGCGCGCCATCTGCTGGTTGGACATGGATTTGAGCGCAAGCCCCATATGGTTTGACACGGTGCGCAGCAGGCTCAACTCTTCATCGCTGAAACCGCCGGGACTATCCGCAGTCCATGAAATCAAGACACCTTCGGACGGATGATGAGGATCCATCGGGCCTTCCACCTGGGTAAAGCGCAGGCCAAGCGCGAAATAGTCGGTGGCGCCCCGCTCGGACAGATCCTGGAGCATCGGGAACCTCTCTCTGTCCTGCAGGTTCAGATCCGACCGAAATTCATCAAGATCCAGAGCAAGCAGGTGAAAGAGCGGGCTTTGCAGCCAGATATCGCGCGGGACTTCCGTGTGCTCGTAGTGTTCCTGGGAAATTCCAGTTTCGCGCGTCCAGCTGAACCCGATACCGCCGAACTGAGGATGGAACGCCCTTTGCGCGAGGTGCATGCGCATGAGCGGCAGACCTGCCTTCACCATTTCAAGGCAGAAGGCCTCAAGAAAGGTCTCGCGATCCCGGCTGCTGAGCCCGTGTTCGGCCAGCCAGGTGATCAGGGCAAAGGCGCGTGGGTCAGGCTGTTGCATCGGGAAATCCTTGGGTATTGCGCGAAGCCGCGCGTTGTCCTGTCATTTGGGCAGCCGACCGGCAAATGTCTATGGCTCGATACACGCCAATTGGCGCAGCATCCGCCGCAGGACCTTTTCTTCTTCCGCCGAAAAACGGCTCGCCAGCTGTTTATCGTAGCTGGCCGCCTGCCCGCGCAGGTCTCGATAGGCTGCCTCACCCGCAGGGGTCAGCTGCAAATGCTCGGACCGACGGTCGTTTTCGTCCCGGCTTCGGGTGATGAACCGCCGCTCGGTCAGCTTGGCCACGGCGCGACTGATCTTGGTCTTGTGGATCTTGGCGCGCTGGCCGATGTCCTTGGCCGTCATGGTGCCGTAGGTTCCCAGATGGAACAAAACCCGCCATTCGTTGCGCAGCATCCCATAGCGGTTTTTGTAGTAAGACTGAAAGGCGAGCGAGCTTTCTTCGGCCGCGCGGTTCAGCAGGAAGGGCAGGAAATCCTGCAAAACGAAATCATCTTTTTCCGGCATTTGCGCCTCCTTTTCCTTGTTAGTTACAAAAACAACTATTACCCCGACAAGCAGAAAAGGAGGAACGCGCCATGAATCGTCCTGTACATCCGCACGAAATGATCCAAGCCCCGTCGCTTGCTGGCCCGCATGAGGGCTATATGCCCGGCTTTGGCAATGACTATGAGACCGAGGCCCTGCCCGGTGCTCTGCCCGAAGGCATGAACAGCCCGCAAAAGTGCAACTATGGTCTTTATGGCGAACAGCTGAGCGGCACGGCCTTTACTGCCGAGCGCGTCGAGCGCACCTGGTGCTACCGCATCCGTCCCTCGGTGAAGCATTCCCACCGTTATGAGAAGATTGACCTGCCCTATTGGAAATCCGCGCCCTGCGTCGACCCCGATGTGACCTCGCTGGGTCAGTACCGCTGGGATCCGGTGGCCCACAGCGGCGAGGCGCTGACCTGGCTCACCGGCATGCGCACCATGACCACGGCAGGCGATGTGAACACCCAGGTCGGCATGGCAAGCCATGTGTATCTGGTGACCGAGTCGATGAAGGACAGTTATTTCTTCTCGGCCGATAGTGAACTTCTGGTCGTCCCGCAGGAAGGCCGCCTTCGGTTCTGCACGGAACTCGGCATCATCGATCTGGAACCAAAAGAGATCGCCATCCTGCCGCGCGGTCTACTCTATCGCGTCGAGGTTCTCGAAGGCCCCGCCCGCGGCTTTGTCTGCGAAAACTACGGACAAAAGTTCGAGCTGCCGGGCCGTGGCCCCATTGGCGCCAACTGCATGGCCAACCCGCGCGACTTCAAGGCGCCGGTGGCAGCATTCGAGGACCGCGAAGTGCCCTCCACCGTGACCATCAAATGGTGCGGCCAGTTCCACGAGACCAAGATCGGCCATTCGCCGCTCGACGTGGTCGCCTGGCACGGCAACTACGCGCCGGTGAAATACGACCTGCGCACCTATTGCCCGGTCGGCGCGATCCTGTTCGACCACCCCGATCCCTCGATCTTCACCGTGCTGACCGCGCCCTCGGGCCAGCCCGGCACTGCGAATATCGACTTTGTGCTGTTCCGCGAACGCTGGATGGTGGCGGAAAACACTTTCCGCCCGCCCTGGTATCACAAGAACATCATGTCCGAGCTGATGGGCAATATCTACGGCCAGTATGATGCCAAGCCCCAGGGCTTTATCCCCGGTGGCATGTCCTTGCACAACATGATGCTACCGCATGGGCCGGACAAGAACGCCTTTGAAGGCGCGTCGAATTCCAACCTCGGGCCGGAGAAGCTGGAGAACACCATGTCCTTCATGTTCGAGACCCGCTTCCCGCAGCACCTGACCGAATTCGCCGCCAAGGAGGCGCCGCTGCAGGACGATTACATCGACTGCTGGTCCGACATCGAAAAGAAATTCGACGGCACGCCGGGTCTGAAGTAAGCCTGTTGCGATAGCCGTTTTCAGCGCCGGGGTGATCCCGGCGCGCATACTACATATTTGGGAGACACCATGCCCCTTTTGAAATCCTGGGTCGCCTCGGCCAATTCCGCCGACACGCCTTTTCCGCTGAACAACCTGCCCTATGGCGTCTTCTCCGTTGGAGAAGAAGACCCCCGCTGCGGCGTCGCCATTGGTGATATGATCCTCGATATGCAGGCCGCCGAAGAGGCAGGCCTCATCGATCTGACCGACTATGCCCTGTTCGAGGTCCCCTTTTGGAATGACCTGATGGAGGAAGGCCCCGCCGTCTGGGCCGCCCTGCGTGAACGGCTGATCGCACTTCTGTCCGAAGGTGCGGCAGAGAAGGCCAAGGTAGAGCCGCTTTTGGTGCCGATGAAGGACGCCGAGCTGCACATGCCGATGATGGTCAGCGAATACACCGACTTTTATGCGGGCAAACATCACGCCATGAACGTCGGCACCATGTTCCGCGGGCCGGAAAACGCGCTGCCCCCGAACTGGCTGCACATTCCGATCGGCTACAATGGCCGCGCCTCCTCGGTCGTCGTGTCCGGCACCGATGTGCGCCGCCCTTGGGGTCAGCTGAAGGGTCCGAATGACGACGCCCCCCGCTGGGCCCCCTGCGCGCGCTTTGATATCGAGCTGGAAATGGGCGCCATCGTCGGCACCCCCTCCGAAGGCCCGATCACCGTGGCCGAGGCCGACGCCAATATCTTTGGCTACGTGCTGCTGAATGACTGGTCCGCGCGGGATATCCAGGCCTGGGAATACCAGCCGCTTGGCCCGTTTCAGGCCAAGGCGACCGCCACCACCATCAGCCCCTGGATCGTGACCAAGGCCGCGCTGGAACCCTTCCGTTGCGACACGCCCGAGCGCGAGGTGGAGCTCTTGGACCACATCAAAGACTGCGGGCCGATGCTCTATGACATCGACCTTGAGGTCACCATGGCACCGGACGGCAAGGAAGCAACCACCATCGCACAGACCAACTACAAGGAGATGTACTACTCCGCCGCGCAGCAGCTGGCCCATCACAGCACCTCGGGCTGCCCGATGAACGCAGGCGATCTGTTGGGATCCGGTACCATTTCCGGGCCGACCAAGGAAAGCCGCGGCTCGCTCTTGGAGCTCAGCTGGGGCGGCAAAGAGCCGCTGACGCTGGAGACCGGTGAGGAACGGTCCTTTATCGCCGATGGCGACACGCTGACCCTCAAGGGCGCGGCCAAGGGCGATGGCTACATGATCGGGTTTGGTGAATGTGTGGGCAAGGTGCTGCCCGCGCTGGACGACCCTTACAAGCGCTAAGCGCCCCCCCTCAAACAACACAGGCACCGAAGACCGCCCCACTCGCTGGTCTTTCGGCACACCGCAAAAGGACTGAACACATGGCAAAGGCATTCGCGTCGCAAGGCGACATGACCGAAAAGAAAATCAGCTTCACCGAAGTGGGCGAGGGGCTTTACGCCTTCACCGCCGAGGGTGATCCGAACTCGGGCGTGATCATCGGCGATGATAGCGTGATGATCGTCGAGGCGCAGGCCACCCCGCGCCTGGCCAACAAGGTGATAGAATGCGTGCGCTCGGTGACCGACAAGCCGATCACCCACGTTGTACTGACCCATTACCACGCGGTGCGGGTGCTTGGCGCATCGGCCTTTGGCGCGCAGCAAGTGATCATGGGCGAAAAAGCCCGTGCCATGGTGGCTGAACGCGGCAAAGAGGATTGGGACAGCGAATTCCAACGCTTCCCGCGCCTGTTCGAAGGCCACGAGAGCATTCCAGGGCTGACTTACCCGACCACAACCTTTACCGACCGTATGACCGTCTACCTTGGCAAGCGCCGCATCGACCTGATGCATCTGGGGCGCGCCCATACCGCCGGCGATATTGTCGTCTACGTACCCGATCAGAATGTTATGTTCACCGGCGACATCGTCGAATACCACTCGGCCTGCTACTGCGGTGACGGCCATTTCCATGACTGGCCGGGCACGCTGGAACGCATCCGAGGCTTTGATCTCGACGCCATTGCGCCGGGGCGCGGCGATGCGCTGGTGGGCAAAGAGATGGTCAATGCCGCCCTTGATTCGACCAAAGACTTCGTGCGCTCAACCTACAGCCCGGCTGCCCGTGTCGCCCTTCGCGGCGGCACTCTGAAAGAGGCCTGGGATGCGGTGCGCGCCGAATGCGATCCCAAGTTCAAGGACTACGCGATCTACGAGCACTGCCTGCCCTTCAACGTCGCCCGTGCCTATGACGAGGCACTGGATATCGACACCCCCCGCATATGGACCGCCCAGCGCGATCTGGAAATGTGGGAAGCGCTGCAAGGGTGAGGCCCGTTGGAGCGGTTTGATCCAGATCGTACCGCGCCACAAAAAGACATGAGACGATGACCATAGCCTCCCGGCCTGCGCGTTCAGGCCGGGAACCAGAGAAGTCGTGCCAATCGGCACCATTTGGGAGGACACCAGATGAACAAGATCTTTGAAGTGCCCCTGTACCCGTATGAACGCCATGCGGATCAGGACGCCCCGGCGCCGGTGCGGCGCAAGGTGGTGATCATTGGCGCAGGCCCCGTTGGTCTGGCCGCCGCCATCGATCTGGCCCAGCAGGGCATCGAAGCCGTGGTGCTGGATGACAACGACAAGGTCAGCTTCGGCTCCCGCGCCATCTGTTTCGCCAAACGCCCGCTGGAGATCCTCGACCGGCTGGGCTGTGGTCAGCCGATGGTCGACAAGGGCGTTCAATGGAACCTCGGCAAGGTCTTCTTTGATGACCGCCAGGTCTATGACTTCAACCTTCTGCCTGAGGAGGGCCACCAGCGCCCCGCCTTCATCAACCTGCAACAGTATTACTTCGAAGAATACCTGGTGAACCGGGTCAAGGAGCTGCAAGCGGAAGGCGCCCCGATTGAAATCCGTGGCCGCAACAAGGTCTCCGCCATTGGCACCCACCCCGATCACGTCACGCTGGAAATCGACACGCCCGAAGGCTCGTACAACATCGAGGCCGACTGGCTGATCGCCTGTGATGGCGCAGGCTCGCCGACCCGGACCATGCTGGGGCTCGATTTCGTGGGTCGTGTGTTCGAGGACAACTTCCTGATCGCAGATGTGGTCATGGATGCGGATTTCCCAACCGAGCGCTGGTTCTGGTTCGATCCGCCCTTCAACAAGGGCCAGTCGGCGCTGCTGCACAAACAACCCGATGGGGTCTGGCGCATTGACCTGCAACTGGGCTGGGACATCGACAAGGAGCGTGAAAAGCGCCCCGAAAACGTCATTCCGCGCCTGAAGGAAATGCTGGGCGAAGACGTGAAGTTCGAACTCGAATGGGTGTCGATCTACACCTTCCAGTGCCGCCGCATGGAAAAATTCCGCCATGGCCGCGTGCTGTTCGCGGGCGATGCCGCGCATCAGGTTTCCCCCTTTGGGGCACGCGGTGCGAACTCGGGGCTTCAGGACACCGATAACCTCTGCTGGAAGCTGAAACTGGTGATGGAGGGGAAAGCGCCCGAAAGCCTGCTGGACAGCTATGATCAGGAGCGTGTTCACGGCGCGGATGAGAATATCCTTAACTCCAGCCGCTCCACCGATTTCATCACGCCAAAATCGGAAATGTCCCGCGTGCTGCGCGATGCGGTTCTGGACCTCAGCGAGCATCACGCATTTGCCCGCCCGCTGGTGAACTCGGGCCGCCTGTCGGTGCCCTGCACCTATGACGGCTCTACCTTGAATTCCGCCGATGCGTTGCAGGACGGGCCTGCGCGCACGCGCCCCGGCTCCCCCTGCCCGGATGCGCCTTTGGGGGATGAGTTCCTGCTGCCGAAACTGGCGGACAAGTTCACCCTTCTGACCATCGACGCCGAGGCCCCCGATGTGATCGAGGAAGAGGGCATCGAAGTTACGCGCCTGGCGCTCTCGGTCAAGGACGACCGCACCATGGCGCTGAAGGAACGCTACCTTGGCGACAATGACAGCGGCGTCTACCTGATCCGCCCCGATCAACACGTGGCCGCGCGCCGCGGCACCTATGACGATAACCAGTTCCGCGCCGCCATCCGCCGCGCTGTGGGCAAGGAGTAACAGCGATGTCCGACCAACTGATCCTAACCCCGAACATCGATGGCGCAGATGATTTCTACGCCGACCTTCTGACCGCTCATGAAGGCCTCACCAAGGCCGACAGCGATGCGCTCAATGCACGGCTGGTTCTGGTCCTGTCCAACCACATCGGGAAACGCGCGATCCTGAAACAGGCGCTGGCCGCTGCCGCGCTTCAGCCCTCGGAGGAGAGCAAGTGAAAATCGAGAAAATCCACCACGTCGCCTACCGCTGCAAGGACGCCAAACAAACGGTGGAGTGGTATAACAAGATGCTGAAGATGGACTTTGTCCTGGCGATTGCCGAGGATCACGTCCCATCCACCCATGAACCCGACCCTTATATGCACGTCTTCATGGATGCGGGCGACGGCAATGTTCTGGCGTTTTTCGAGCTGCCCACCAAGCCCGAGATGGGCCGCGATCTGAACACGCCGGAATGGGTGCAGCACATCGCCTTCAAGGTGAAGGACCGCGACACGCTGATCGAATTCAAGGAGCACCTCGAGGCCAACGGGGTTGAGGTGCTGGGCGTTACCGACCATTCAATCTTCCATTCGATCTACTTCTTCGACCCCAATGGCCACCGTGTGGAACTGGCCTGCCCTGACCCGGAAGAAGATGCGCTGCTGGAGAAACTCGACGCGGTGAAATGGGAGATGCTGGAGGAATGGTCCAAGACCAAGAAGGCCCCCAAACACGCCGACTGGCTGCATGCAAAAGAGTTGAGTGACCTCTGATCCTCAGCCACAAAAAGACAAACCGCACCCGGCCCGCTCGGGTGCGGATTTCTATATGGGAGACGCGACATGACGGATGTGGTTCTTTTTGATTACTGGCGCTCCTCGGCCAGCTACCGGCTGCGCATTGCGCTGAACCTTGCCGGGATCGACTACCAGTCCATCCCCGTGGATCTGGTAAAGGGAGAGCAACGCAGCCCCGAACATCTGGCACGCAACCCGCAAGGTTTCGTGCCGGTGCTGGAGATCGACGGGCTGCGGCTAACGCAATCCTTGGCGATCCTCGACTACCTGGACCAGACCCGAGATCTGAACCTTCTCCCGAAAGAGCCCGCCAAGCGCGCACAGGCGCAGGCGCTAGCCCAATCCATCGCCGTGGATATCCATCCGGTCTGCAATCTTGCCGTGGCCCGCCACGCAACCGGGCTGAGCGGCGGTCGCGAGGATATGCCAAAGGTCTGGATGCAGCATTTCATCCGCCCTGGCCTGCAGGCGTTCGAAGCACTGCTGGCAGGGTTTGAGCAGGCGCCCTATTGCACCGGCGACGCCCCCGGTCTGGCCGATATCTGCCTGATGCCGCAGATCTACAACGCCCGGCGTTGGGAGGCGGATATCTCGGACCTGCCGCGTCTGTTGGCGGTAGAGGACGCCTGCGCCCAGCATCCCGCCTTTGCCGCCGCTCACCCGGATGCGGTGCAACCCGACGCTTGACCGGAAGCCGCCGCTTCCCCTTACTGGCTTCAATGACAGCGGGGAGCGCAGCATGAGCAAACACGGATATGACAGCGGGCGGCTGAACCTGCCCTTTGTCGGCATCTGCACCTTTGGCAAATATCCTTACGTGGAAGACTGGAACGCCATCGACGCCGATGCCGCCATTCTTGGCGCGCCCTTTGATTTTGGCGCTCAGTGGCGGTCGGGTGCGCGCATGGGGCCGCGCGCCATCCGCGAGGCCTCCACCCTGTTCAGCTTTGGCCATGCGGGCGCCTATGATTTCGAGGACGACGTCACCTACCTGGACCCTGAAAAGGTCAGCATCGTCGACCTGGGCGATGCCGACATCATCCACACCGACACCTTGCAGAGCCACGCCAATATCGAATACGGCGTGCGCAAGATATTGGAGGCGGGCGCACTGCCGGTGGTGCTGGGCGGCGATCACTCTGTCAATATTCCCTGCATTAATGCCTTTGACGATCAGGACCCGATCCACGTCGTGCAGATCGACGCCCATCTCGATTTCGTGGATGAGCGGCACGGGGTGCGCTATGGCCATGGCAATCCGATGCGTCGCGCCGCCGAAAAGCCCTATGTGACCGGGCTGACGCAGATCGGTATTCGAAATGTGTCCTCAACCGCAAAGGATGGTTATGAGGCCGCCCGCGCGATGGGATCGGACATTCAGTCGGTGCGCCATGTGCGCAAGATGGGCACCAAAGCGCTGATCAACCGCATCCCGCAGGGGGAGCGCTATTACCTGACCATCGATATCGACGCCTTTGACCCTTCGATCGCGCCGGGCACCGGCACGCCCAGCCATGGTGGGTTTCTGTACTATGAGGTGCTTGAGTTCATCGACGCCCTTGCCCAGCACGGGGATATCGTCGGCCTTGATCTGGTGGAGGTGGCACCGGATTACGACACGACAGGCTGCACCTCGATCCTGGCGGCGCAGCTGTTGATGAACACCATCGGGCGCATCCTGCATCATCGCGATTAGCGGCAAGGTTATTCCGCCGCGTTTCTGAGGCTGGCCATCAGGGTGTGGAACTTCTCACCCTGCACGGCAACATGGTCGCGCAAAGCGGCGGCTGCGGCCTCTCCATTTCCGGCGGTCAGAGCTTTCACCACGGCCTCATGTTCGGCCATGGACTGCGCAAGCCGCCCGCGAAACCGCAACTGTTGACGGCGAAAGGGTTTCAGCCGCTTGTGCAGCTTGCAGGCTTCCTGCCTAAGGAAACTGTTGCCGGATTCGCGGTAGAGGATCTGGTGGAACCGTTCGTTTTCCACATAGTAGGAATCACTGTCCTGCGCCTCTACGGCGGCAAGGCATTTGGCGTTCGCCTCGTTCAATTCCGCCAGCGCCTGGTCCGAGATCCGCTTACCAGCAAGGCGTCCGCAGACGGCCTCCAGCTCGGCCATGACCTCGAACATCTCCATAAGTTCGACCGGCCCCGGCTGACGCACGAAAGCGCCACGGCGGGGGATCAGCTCCACCAGACCAGAGAGCGCAAGCCGTTGAAATGCCTCGCGAAGCGGCGTTCGGGAGACACCGAACTGCTGCGCCAGGCGCACCTCGTCCAGCCGGTCGCCATCCGAGAACGTCCCGTCAAAGATACGTTCTTCCAGCTCTTCCGCAATGGTGTCTGCACGCCGCTGTCCCATGCATTTTCAGTAACACTCAAAGGGCGCAAATTCAAGAAGGGCATTCTTGTATACAAAAATATTGACTTGAAAAACACATAACGCTTACCCTTGGGCATCTTCGGCCATCAAAGGTCGAAAACTTGGGAGGAAAACATGAAACACATGCTGAAAGCTGCGGTCGCAACCGCGGCGCTATTGTCGTCTGCAGCGTTGGCGGGTGCCACCGAACTGCGTCTGTCGCATCAGTGGTCGAACAAGGACATCCGCCATCAGGTGGCGCAGATCGTCGCGGATGAGGTTGCCGCCGCCGATGTGGACCTCGACATCAAGATCTTTGGCTCAAAATCCCTGTTCAAGCCGCGCGAGCAGTATAAACCGCTCAGCCGCGGACAGCTGGATATGACCGTTCTGCCGCTGAGCTACGCCGGTGGCCAGCAGCCTGCCTATAACCTGACGCTGATGCCTGGTCTTGTGAAGAACCACGACCATGCCGCGCGGCTCAGCAACTCGCCCTTCATGGAGGCGCTTGAGGCCAAGATGGCCGAGGACGACGTGATGGTACTGGTACATGGCTATCTGGCGGGCGGTTTTGCAGGCAAGGACAAATGCATCACCAGCCCGGCTGATATCGAAGGGCTTCAGACCCGCGCGGCGGGCAAGTCGTTCGAGCAGATGCTGGCAGGCGCCGGAGCCTCAATCGCCTCAATGGCGTCGTCTGAAATCTACAACGCCATGCAGACCGGCGTTCTGCAGGCCGCCAATACCTCGTCCTCGTCCTTTGTGTCCTACCGGATTTACGAGCAGGTCAGCTGCTACACCCCGGCAGGCGATGTGGCGCTGTGGTTCATGTATCAGCCGCTGCTGATGAACAAATCCACCTTTGACGGCCTCAGCGAAGCGCAGCAGAACGCGCTTCTGGCGGCTGCGGAAAAGGCCGAAGCCTACTACCTCGAAGAGGCCAAGAAACAGGATGCGGCCTCAGCCAAGGTCTTTGCCGATGCTGGCGTGGAAATCGCCGAGATGAGCGCGGATGACTTTGAAGCCTGGCGCAAACTGGCGATGGAGACCTCCTATCAGAAGTTCGTGAACGAGGTACCGGACGGGCAGGCCCTGCTCGATCTGGCGCTCGCCGTCGAGTGATATGAACCGGCGGAGCGGGCACACGCCTGCTCCGCTGCACCAAAAGACCAAGGTATTTCAGGAGGCGGGCGTGGCCGGACAAAGCACAGCCAGGATCGCAAACACAGGCAGTAATCCATTTTTGAAGGGCGTTGCGGCCCTATCGACTCTTGCAGGCTGGTGCTCAGCCGCCATGATCGTGGCCGCCGTGGCCATCACCTGCCAGATGATCGTGGTCCGTTTTGTGCTGAACGGCTCGACCGTCTGGCAGACCGAAGCGGTCATCTATCTGGTGATCGCAGCGACCCTTGTGGGGCTGCCGTATGTGCAGCGGCTGCGCGGGCATGTGAATGTGGACCTGATCCCGATCTCCCTGCCGCCGCGCGCGCGCTTCCTGCTGGCCATTCTGACCTCGATCCTGTCCATCGGCATCATGGGAATCATGCTGTGGTACGGGTTTGAATACTGGCATTTCGCATGGGAGCGCGGCTGGCGATCCGACACGGTCTGGGGCGTGCGGCTCTGGATCCCTTACCTTGCAATTCCCATCGGCTTTGCCCTGTTCCTCTTGCAGCTGATTGCCGACCTCGTGGCCCTTTTGACTGGCGCCGACAAACCCTTCGGCCTGGAGATCTGAGCCATGGACCCTCTTATCCTCGGCGGGCTTGTCGCCCTTGCCACCATCCTTGTGCTGTTTTCCGGCGTCTCTGTTGCGCTGGGTCTGTTGATCGTCTCGGCTGGCTTTCTGATCATCTTTGACGGGATGCGCAGTCTTGAGCTGATGCCCGAGATCCTGTTCGGAAAGCTTGATAACTTCGCCCTTCTGTCGATCCCCATGTTCATCATCATGGGTGCCTCCATCGCCTCGACCCGCGCGGGCGCCGACCTTTATGAGGCACTGGAGCGTTGGCTGACACGAGTGCCCGGCGGGCTGGTGATTTCCAACCTTGGCGCCTGCGCGCTGTTTGCGGCCATGTCGGGATCTTCGCCTGCCACCTGCGCCGCCATCGGCAAGATGGGCATCCCAGAGATGCGCAAGCGCGGCTACCCGGACGGGGTAGCGGCAGGATCAATCGCGGCGGGCGGCACGCTGGGCATTCTGATCCCGCCCTCGGTCACAATGATCGTCTATGGCATCGCTACCGAAACCTCGATCGGGCGGCTGTTTCTGGCTGGCGTCATTCCCGGGCTGATGCTGGTGGGGCTGTTCATGGCCTGGTCGCTTTATTCCACCTGGCGATCGGGTGAGACCAAGAGCCTTGGCTCGGGCAGCTACACCTGGGCCGAGCGGTTCGAGATCCTGCCGCGCGTCATCCCCTTCCTGCTGATCATCCTTGGCGTGCTTTATGCGATGTATGGCGGTGTAGCCACGCCATCGGAAACCGCTGCCGTGGGCGCACTTTTGTGCCTTGTGATAGCGATGGTGATCTACAAGCTGTGGAACCCGGCTGATCTGTGGGTGGTGCTGCGCGACAGCACAAAGGAGAGCGTGATGATCCTCTTCATCATCGCCGCTGCGGGCGTGTTCTCCTACATGCTGTCCTCGCTTTTCATCACCCAGTCGATTGCCGAATGGATCGGTACGCTGGATGTAAACCGCTGGGTGTTGATGGGGGCGGTCAATGTCTTCCTGCTGATCGCGGGCTTCTTTCTGCCCCCCGTCGCGGTGATCCTGATGGCCGCGCCGATCCTGCTGCCGATCATCACAACGGCCGGGTTTGACCCGATCTGGTTTGCCGTGGTGCTGACCATCAATATGGAGATCGGGCTGATTTCCCCGCCCGTGGGTCTGAACCTTTATGTGATCAATGGCATCGCGCCGGATATCTCGCTGAAAACCATCCTGATGGGCTCCCTGCCTTTTGTGGCCTGCATGGTGATTGCGATTATCCTTCTGTGCCTGTTTCCGGGCCTTGCCACCTGGCTGCCGAACGCGGTGATGGGAGGTGCCATTTGACCATCCTGGCAGATCTTTTGTCGACGGTGTTCGAGCGGCGCTACCTTTGGCCCGGCGGCGGGCAAAGGGACAACCGCCCGATTACAGAACTGGCCGAAGATCTGGTCGGCTCTGCTGGCGAAACCTCGGGGCTGATTCTGGCGCAAGAGGTGATCGCGGGCTTTGACGCTTTGAAAGACGCGGACAAGCTCGCCTTTTTCACCCATATCGCAACCAAGCTGAATATCGACCCCGAAGCGGTACGCAATGGTCTGGACGCCTACGAACAGGCGCCATCAAAAGACAGCTATCGCGCATTCATGGCGGCGGTAGAGCCCCGCAGGCAAGAGCTGATCCGCCGCCTCAACCGGGTGCCGGGCGCAACGGGTGCCTTGGTGCGGATGCGGGCGGATCTGTTGCGTCTGGGCCGCAGCATACCTGAACTTGAGGCGCTGGATCAGGACTTTCGTCATCTCTTTGCCTCCTGGTTCAACCGGGGCTTTCTGGTGCTGCGGCCGATCAACTGGCAAAGCCCCGCGAACATATTGGAAAAGATCATCGCCTATGAGGCCGTCCACGCCATCGACAGCTGGGATGATCTGCGCCGCAGGCTGCAACCGGCGGACCGGCGTTGCTTTGCCTTCTTCCACCCCGCCATGCCGGACGAGCCGCTGATCTTTGTCGAAGTGGCTCTGACCAAGGGCATACCAGGCTCTATTCAGGGGCTTTTAGCCGAAGATCGCACGCCGATGATGGCGGATGAGGCAGACACGGCGGTGTTTTATTCGATCTCCAACTGTCAGGCGGGGCTGGCCAGCATTTCCTTTGGCAACTCCCTGATCAAACAGGTGGCTGCCGATCTGGCCGCTGAACTGCCGGGGCTGAAAACCTTTGTCACCCTCTCCCCCATCCCGGGACTGGCGGGCTGGATCGCGAAAGAGGGTTTGGATTGGGATCCAAATGACGCAGAGCGGGTGAAATCAGATGCCGCCCACTACCTATTGAATGCCAAGGGACGCGGCGGTCTTCCCTTTGACCCCGTCGCACGGTTCCACCTTGGCAATGGCGCGATCGTGCATGCGGTACATGCCGATGCGGACACCTCTGACAAAGGGCGCGCACAATCGGGCGGAGCCATGGTCAACTACCTCTATGATCTCAAGAAGGTTGCCCAGAACCACGAAGCCTTTGCCACCACCCAAAAGGTGACCGCAACAGGTGAGGTGCGCGCCCTCGCCGCTGCATCCAAGCTACAAACAACGGAAAGTAACTAGCCCATGGCAAATCCCCTTTATGATGGTCTCTTTGGTGCCCATGCGGGAAAATCCTCTGCCTTTTTGCACCTGACCAATGGTCGAGTGATCACGCATCAAGAGTTTCTTGAGACGGCCGCGCAGATCGCCCATGTCATGACCGGCAAGGGGTTACAGCCGGGCGATCGCGTGGCGGTGCAGGTCCAGAAATCGCCGCAGGCGCTGGCGCTTTACGCGGCCTGCGCGCAGGCGGGGCTGGTCTTTTTGCCCCTCAACACCGCCTACACGGTGGACGAGTTGACCTATTTCATCGAGAACAGCGGCGCGCGGATGATCGTTTGTGATGGCGGTAGTCTGGAGGCGCTGACCCCCATCGCAACAGGCCTTGGCGCGCAGATCATGACCCTTGGCGCCGATGGCAGCGGCAGCTTGATGGAGGCCGCAAGCGGTCAGGACACGACCTACCCCACTGTCGCGCGCAGCGGCAATGATCTGGCGGCCTTCCTTTATACCTCCGGCACCACAGGGCGCTCAAAAGGCGCGATGCTGACGCAGGACAACCTGCTTTCGAACGCGCGCACATTGGTTGCCGAATGGCGGTTCACCAGCGATGACGTGCTGCTGCATGCGCTGCCGATCTTTCACACCCACGGGCTGTTCGTGGCCAGTAACGTGACCCTCGCGGCGGGCGGGTCGATGATCTTCCTGCCCAAGTTCGATCTGGATGCCATCATCGCGCAAATGCCAAAGGCGACAACGATGATGGGCGTTCCGACCTTCTATACGCGTCTTTTGGGGGATCCGCGCTTCTCCCGCGATCTGACTGCCCATATGCGGCTGTTCATTTCCGGCTCGGCGCCGCTGCTGGCGGAAACCCATGTGCAGTTCGAAGAGCGCACCGGCCACTGCATTCTGGAGCGCTACGGGATGACAGAAACCAATATGAACACCTCCAACCCCTATGAGGGCGAGCGGCGCGCGGGCACTGTCGGCTTCCCCCTGCCGGGGGTGGAGTTGAAGATCACCGATCCAGATAGCGGCGCAACCCTGCCAGACGGGGAGATCGGCCAGATCGAAGTGCGCGGGCCAAATGTCTTCAAAGGCTATTGGCAGATGCCAGAAAAGACCGCCGCCGAACTGCGCGAGGATGGGTTCTTCATCACCGGAGACCTCGGCCTGATCGATACCGACGGCTATGTGCAGATTGTCGGGCGCAACAAGGACCTGATCATCTCGGGCGGCTACAACATCTACCCCAAGGAAATCGAGCTGGTTCTGGACGAGCAGCCGGGCGTGTTGGAAAGCGCGGTGATCGGCGTGCCGCACCAGGATTTCGGTGAGACCGTCTTGGGCGTGATCGTGCCCGAACCGGGCGCCTCCCCCAATACCGATGCCATCATGGACGCGGTGCGCAGCGTTCTGGCGCGGTTCAAACACCCCCGCAAGCTGGTGGTTCTGGAGGAGCTGCCCCGTAACACAATGGGCAAGGTGCAAAAGAACATCCTGAGGGATCAGTTCAAGTCCGCCTTCGAGGTCGGCTGACACCCGGCGAAGATGTCCCTTTCCGACTGTTGGAATCAATAAACCCGGCCGCGCATGCTTGCAGGCCGGGTTTGGCGTTTTTCATCATCCATCCGCAAAACAGAGTGTCTTGCTCAAAAAAGACCGGCCCCGAAAGCCACCGCCAAACCACGAAAATCCGCACAAATTCAAGCATATGAAGGGCGCAAACGCGCCGATAACAGCAGGTGACTATTTATTGAGCAGGTTATGTACGCGCTTGACGAAATGTTCATCTGAACGCAAAGTGAATTCATATGAGCGTTACAAACACAGAATAAAGCGCCTCATATGAGTGAGTGAACTCATAGAGAATCAAAACGGGGACCTGCTGCGGCCGCGATGACAATCCGCAGCGATAGGAGATGAACATGAAACTCAAATCCATTCTGTCGGCGACCACCGCCTTTGCCATGGTCGGCACCGCCGCATTCGCCGAAAAAGCCGAAGTCCAGTTCTGGCACGCCATGGGCGGTCAGCTGGGTGAGACCGTCAATCAGATGGCTGCCGACTTTAACGGCGGCTCTGACAGCTGCCAGATCAACGCCGTCTACAAAGGCAACTACACCGAGAACATGACCGCAGCGATCGCCGCCTTCCGCGCCGGTGAGCAGCCGCACGTCGTTCAGGTTTTTGAAGTTGGCACCGCCACCATGATGGCCGCCGGTGACAAGGGTGCGATCTACCCGGTCTACAAGCTGATGGAAGACGCAGGCGTAGACTTTGACGCCTCCGCCTATCTGCCGGCCGTGATTTCCTACTACACCGACACCGACAACAATCTGCTATCGCTGCCCTTCAACTCTTCCACACCGGTTCTGTGGTACAACAAAACCGCGCTGGACGCCGCCGGTGTTGCCGTACCGACCACCTGGGACGAAGTTGAAGAAGCCGCTCGCGCCCTGAAAGCAAACGGCGTTGAAAAGCCCTTCTCCTTTGGCTGGCAGTCCTGGTCCAACATCGAGAACTACTCGGCCTGGCACAACCTGCCGATGGGCACCGAGGAAAACGGTTTTGCCTCGCTCAAGACCGAGTTCACCTTCAACAACGATGCGGTTGTGAACCACATCCAGCGTATTGCTGACATGGGCAAAGAAGGCCTGTTCGCCTATGGCGGTCGTCGCGGTGACAGCCGTGGCCAGTTCGTCAACGGCGAAACCGCGCTGTGGATCAACTCCTCGGCCTACTATGGTGGCTTCAAGAAAGACATCACCGACTTCGAATTCGGCCAGACCATGCTGCCGGTTGACACAGCCGTTGCAGACAAGCCGCAGAACTCGATCATCGGCGGTGCGACCCTTTGGGTTCTGAATGGCCACGAAGCGCCGGAATACAAATGCGTTGCCGAATTCTTCCAGTTCGTGTCCTCGCCGGAACAGCAGGCCGCCTGGCACCAGAGCACCGGCTATGTTCCGATCACCAACGCAGCTTATGATCTGTCCAAGGAGCAGGGGTTCTACAACACCGATCCGATGACCGACACCGCGATCAAGCAGCTGTCTCTGAACACACCGACCCCGGCCTCCAAAGGTCTGCGTTTCGGTAACTTCGTTCAGATCCGCGACATCATCAACGAAGAGCTGGAAGCCGTCTGGGCAGGCGACAAAGACGCCAAGACCGCCCTGGACGAAGCTGTTGAGCGCGGCAACGCCCTGCTGCGTAAGTTCGAAAAAGCCAACGACTGATCATCCCCACCTGTTGGCTTTATTGGGAGGTCCCCGCCGGGACCTCCCCTTTTTGACCACGATCCCCCCAAAGGTTCCTGCCCGTGCAAAAGCGTGTCGTCTTCCGCTCAAAGCTGCTGCCCTACATGTTGGTGCTGCCGCAAATCGCGATCACCGTCGCCTTCTTCTTCTGGCCCTCCTATCAGGCGCTCGAAAGCTCGTTCTTCATTGAGGACGCCTTCGGGTTTTCGCGCGAATGGGTCTGGCTTGAGAATTACTACGAGCTGTTCCGCGATCCGGGCTACCTGAAGTCCTTCCGCACCACGCTGATCTTTGGCTTTTCGGTGGCTTTCCTAGCCATGGCGATTTCGCTCTTGCTGGCGGTGGCGGCCAACCGCGCGATCAAGGCGGCAACCAGCTATCGCACGCTGTTGATCTGGCCCTACGCGGTCGCGCCCGCACTGGCCGGTGTGATCTGGTACTTCCTGATGAACCCATCACTTGGCATCGTGGCCTATTGGCTGAAAGGCATCGGGGTCGAGTGGAACCACTATGTGAACGGCGATCAGGCGCTTTTGCTGGTCGTGGTCGCCGCCGCCTGGAAACAGGTGAGCTATAACTTCCTCTTTTTCCTGGCTGGTCTGCAATCGATCCCCAAATCCCTGATCGAGGCCGCCGCCATTGACCGCGCAGGCCCGATCCGCCGCTTCTGGTCGATCACCTTCCCGCTTTTGACGCCCACGACCTTCTTCCTTCTGGTCGTGAACCTCGTCTACGCCTTCTTTGACACCTTCGCCCTGATCCACGCCACCACCGAGGGCGGTCCGGCCGATGCGACCTCGATCCTGGTGTTCCGGGTCTACAACACCGGCTTTATCGGGCAGGACTACGGATCCTCGGCCGCGCAGTCGGTGATCCTGATGGGCATGGTGATCCTGATGACCTTCATCCAATTCCGTTACGTCGAGCGCAAGGTGCAATACTGATGGTCGAAAATCGCCCCATTCTGACGTTCCTCACCCATGCGATCCTGATCGTTGGTGTGGTGTTCCTGTGCTTCCCGGTCTGGATGGCGCTTGTCGCCTCGACCCACGGCCCCGGCGCCCTGTCGCAATCGCCCATTCCCCTGTGGTTCGGTGATCAGGCCTGGGAGAACTATTCGCAGCTACTGGCGGGTGGTCTGCCCGAGGCAGGCGGCGTGCCCATCGGCATGATGATGTTCAACAGCGCCATCATGGCTCTGGTCATCACCTTTGGCAAAATCGTCATCTCGATCCTGTCGGCCTATGCCATCGTCTATTTCCGCTTTCCCTTCCGCATGGGTTTCTTCTGGATGATCTTCGTCACCCTGATGCTGCCCGTCGAAGTGCGGATCCTGCCCACATTCGATGTGGTGGTGAAAATGGGCCTTTTGAACACCTATGCGGGCCTCACCGTGCCGCTGATCGCTTCGGCCACGGCAACCTTCCTGTTCCGCCAGTTCTTCCTCACCATCCCGGATGAGCTGGTCGAGGCCGCCCGCATCGACCGCGCAGGGCCGATCCGCTTTTTCAAGGATATCCTTCTGCCGCTGTCGCGCACCAATATCGCGGCTCTCTTCATCATCCTCTTTATCTACGGCTGGAACCAGTATCTCTGGCCGCTGCTGATCACCACCGACGAAAGCCTCTACACGGTCGTCATGGGCATCCAGCGCATGGTCAACTCGGGCGAGGCGCTGCCGGTCTGGCACTACATCATGGGCACCGCCGTCCTTGCCATGATCCCTCCGGTTCTGGTCGTCGTTCTAATGCAAAAGCTCTTTGTCAAAGGGCTGGTCGAAAGCGAGAAATAAATGGCTACTCTCAACATCAAATCCCTGGGCAAGATCTATCCGGGCGGTGTCACCGCCGTGTCCGACGTCAACGTGGATATCGCAGATGGAGAGTTCATCGTGCTGGTCGGCCCATCTGGCTGCGGCAAGTCCACCATCCTGCGGATGATTGCGGGGCTTGAAAGCATCACCAGCGGCGATCTGCAGATCGGCGAGCGCCGCGTGAACGACCTTGAGCCGGGCGAGCGCGACATTGCCATGGTGTTCCAGAACTATGCGCTTTACCCGCATATGTCGGTGCGGGGGAATATGGAATATGGCCTGAAGAACGAGGGCCTGCCCAAGGACCAGATCGCCGAGCGGATCGCCGAGGCCGCCCGCACCCTGCGGCTGGAAGAGTATCTGGACCGCAAGCCCGCACAGCTTTCAGGCGGTCAGCGCCAGCGGGTCGCCATGGGCCGCGCCATCGTGCGCGATCCCAAGGTGTTCCTGTTTGACGAACCCCTTTCGAACCTCGACGCCAAGCTGCGCACCCAGCTCAGGGCCGAATTGAAGGCCCTGCACCAGCGCCTTGGCGCCACCTTCATCTATGTGACCCACGATCAGGTCGAAGCGATGAGCCTTGCTGACCGGATCATCATCATGAACGCAGGCCGGGTCGAGCAGATCGGCACGCCAATGGATCTGTACCTGCGCCCGGCCAGCCGGTTCGTCGCCGATTTCATCGGCAGCCCAGCCATGAACGTGGTCGAGGGCACCGTGACCGAGGATCGCCGCGGCCTCCTGGTTGATGGCAGCCGGGATATCCGCTTTGCCGATGAGATCCCCGCAACAGCAGGCGCCAGGATCGCAATGGGCATCCGCCCCGAACACCTGTCGCCGGATGCCTCTGGCGCAGCGCAGTTCCATCTGGTGGTCGATTTCGTCGAACAACTGGGCGCAGACACCGTCGTGCATGGCAAGGTTTCCGGAACAACCGTGCCGCTGGCGGTGCGCCTGTCGGGCGTGCAGCAGCATGGCAGCGGCGAAATCCTGGAACTCGGCTGCGCTGCCGATCAGCTGCATCTTTTCGATTTGTCCACCGGGCAACGCTTGAACTAGGAAACCGCGATGAAACCGCCCAAAATATTTGGTCATCGCGGCGCGCCGGATGTTTTCCCCGAAAACACGCTGGAGGGGTTTGAGCACACCATTGCAAGCGGTGCAGATGGCATCGAACTGGATGTGCTCTTGACCAGAGATGGCGTGCCTGTTGTCACCCATAATCACCGCCTGCTCGCCGACACCACGCGGGATGCCGGTGGCGCCTTCCTGACTAAGGAAGGCCCGGATGTGCGCGGCCTCACCTACGCGGAACTTTCCGCCTTTGACGTGGGTGGTATCCGGCCGGGATCGGAGTATGCCAAGAAGCACCCCAATCAGCAGGAGTTGCGCGGCACGCGCATTCCGCGCCTCTCGGAGGTGCTCGACCTTGTTTCCAAGGCAGGCCGCCCGGTGGATGTACTGGTAGAACTCAAACACGACCCCACCGACAGCGCAGAACCCGACCCCGATGATTTTGTGCGCGCGGTTGTAGAGGTGATTGATGCAACCGGCACCACTGACGTTTGCCTGATCCACGCCTTCAACTGGCAGATCCTGACGGCGGCGCGGCGGGTTGCGCCGGCGTTTCGCCGCTCGCACCTGACCTTGAGCAAGACCATCCACCCCAGCGGCAACCTATTCGTGGGCTCTCCCTGGCTGGACGGCGCCAGCGCAGATCCCGAAGAGATGCTGCGCCAGTTGGCCGATCAGGACGCCACGGTCTGGAGCCCGCTGTTCTGGGAGCTGACGCCTGAGCACCGCGCCCTTGCACGAGAGCTTGACCTTGAGGTCATGGTCTGGACCCTGCGCGGTGAAGAAGCCATTCGCAAAGGCCTTGCTGCGGATGTGGACGGGGTGATCACCGACGATCCTGCCATGGCCGTGCACCTGCGTGAGGGCCTGCTGGCTGAGGGGACCGCAAAGCCATGACCCCCGAAGCGGCCTTCACCCGGTACGAAGAAATCCGCGACCGCCTGCCTGCCAGCTGTCATAGGGGGCGGGCCAAGCCGATTGCAGGCCTGCACCAGCTGCTCGACCAGTCGGATGCCTTTGTCTTTGATGCCTACGGGGTTCTGAACGTCGGCGACCGCCCGATCCCCGGCGCGCATGAGCGCGTGGCCGAGTTGCGCGCGGCTGGAAAATCGCTTTTGGTGCTGACCAATGCCGCCAGTTTCACACGCGCTCAGACCAAAGAAAAGTTCGCCCGTCTCGGCTTTGACTTCACCAGCGATGAGATCATCTCAAGCCGCGAAATCTGCGAGACCTGCCTGACAGATGTTGCCCCAGAGGGCACGTGGGGCGTCATGGCCCCGCCAGACTTTCTTCCTGAAGAGCTGACGGTAGAGGCCATGGCGCTCGGGGATGACGCAGAGGTTTACGACAGTGCCGATGCTTTCCTGCTGCTCAGCACCTCCGATTGGACGCCCCACCGGCAAAGCCTTCTGGAAGACAGCCTTAAGCGCCGTGCCCGCCCTGTTGTGGTAGCCAACCCGGACCTTGTCGCGCCCCGCGAGACCGGTCTGACGCTGGAGCCGGGCTACTATGCGCACGCCCTGCAGGATCGCCTTGGCATAGCCCCGGTGTTTCATGGCAAGCCCTTTCCGTCTGTTTATGCGGCGGCGCAGGCGCGTCTTTGCCACATAGAGCCGCAAAAGATCACCATGGTTGGCGACACGCTGCACACCGATGTGCTAGGGGCGCAGGCGCAGGGCTGGAACACTGCCCTGATCACAGCGCACGGGTTGTTCGCCGGTCACGATGTTTCAAAGTTCATCGCGCGCAGCGGAATTGTCCCGGATTGGATCGCGCCGTCGATCTAATCCGAACGGGAAAGACCAGGCGGCGACAGCAGGAACGGAAGCCAGAATGAGCGACCTTAACGACCGTCAACGCCAGATCATGGAGCAGCTGCGCGCCTCGGGCCAGCAGTCCATCAACGAACTGGCCAGCGATTTCGGTGTCGCCACCCAGACGATCCGCCGCGACATCAATGACCTGTGCGATCAGGGTCTGGCGCGACGGGTTCATGGCGGGGTGGCGCCGCCCTCGAACCCGCTGAACCTTAACTTCCATGTCCGCTCGACCCTCAATGAAGACCGCAAGCGCGCCATTGCGGCGGCTGCGGCGGCAATGATCCCGGAAGGGTCAACCGTGCTGTTGGGCATCGGAACCACGGTGCAATACGTGGCCGAGGCGCTGGTTCAGACGCCGGACATCACCATCGTAACCAACAACCTCGAAGTGGCGCGCCTGATGTGCAACGCGCCCTCTTGCGATGTGCATGTGGTGGCCGGCCAGCTGCGCCCCGAGGACCGGGATCTGGTGGGCGCGCAGGTGCTGGAGGGCTACCGCCGGTTCGTTGCGGATTTCGGCGTGATCGGCGCAGGCGCGCTGGATCCTGCGTTTGGCATCCTTGATTTCAAACAATTCGACGCCGAGGTCAGCAACGCCATCCGCGCCAGCGCCCGGCAAATGCTGCTGGTCGCCGATCACAGCAAATGGGGCCGGACCGCAGCACACCGCGTTGCGGGGTTCGATGCGATGGACCATTTCATCACCGACCGCCTGCCCGAGGGCATGGACTGGTCCGGCCCGCCGGTGACGGTGCCGGGTGGTATGGGGCTGAGCCGGGTGGGGTGAGCGTCTGCACGCATCCTGTATGTTTCAGGAATAGCTGCATTGTCTGGACCATCACGTTTGTGACAGACTTGGCCGCACTTTTAGTAAGGCCGTTCAGAGAACTGATCTTCGACGGCTACCTTTTGACATCCAAACCATTCGATGGAGATTTGAAATATGCGATTTATGCTTGTCATCATGAGCATCGTATTGCTTTGCGGCTTTGGCATTAACCGCTTCAACGCGCACTTTGATGAACTAGGAGTCCAGAAGCGCACAAAATCGTACAGTTACTCGGCAGTTCAGGCGTTGGCACTGGATGCGGCACTTTCCTTTCCATCACGAACTTCGGGTTCGGCGGATAACATCTATTGGTCGATGGATGAGACACCCTGCATGTTCACCACCAATACAGTCCAAGTCGTTGGAACCGAAAGAAAAGCTTCCTGGGCCAACTGGCCTTCCGGAGATATTCCCATGTGCAGGGATTTCTATTCCTCATCTGTCAGCCCCCCTGAAAACCCGGACATAACAATTCCGAAGAACTGCATCCCTGCATTTGCCAAGGGGAATTCCGGTGGACCAGAACTCTCCTACGTTGTTGCGGTCGTGAACGGCGCCGATACAACCGCACTTCGCAATGGCCGCTTGGGACATGAGCGGATCAAGGAATTCAAGGAAGGCAAACACGAGTACAGCAACTATTACTATCTCCCCAAATTCATCCGCGGAGGCGGGCTCGATGGCGTCTCCATTGAACTGATCGGAGTAGAACAATGTGAGGGTTTTGAGCTGTTCCGGTATCAAACTGCGGTGGAGAACCCGGAAGGAATGCGCGGAAAGCTAGAATACGAAGGATACTTTGTCGGGATGAAGTAGAGGCCTCTCCGCCAAATGCCGGTTTCTAGTCGGTTTTGACTACAGGGACAAAAGACGGCCCCACCTAGGGCCGCCTTTTCATTTCCTCTAGCCGAGGTCAGTCACCGCTCAGCGTACTCGGGGCAAAGACATTGCCAAAGCCGGAGTTGCTGTTGTCCTCCGCTTCGGGCGCCTTGCTTTCTTCTTCACCCTCACCGGTCAGGGTGTTGGGGCTGAAGACCCCGCCAAAGCCGGAGTTGTTGTCCGAAGGCGCTGCCTGCGGTTTCGGGGCGGTTTCGGCTTCTTCTGCTGCCTTGCGGGCGGCTTCCTCGGCGCGGCGCTGGCGTAGCTCCTGGATGCGCAGCTCGGTCTCGATGCGCTTTTGCTCTTGCACATTGGCGATGCATTGTGCGGGGCTGTAGACCGTGGCGGTACCCACCACCACAACCGTGGCGCAGGCCATCACGACCAAGGCAACCGCCGCCCAGTTGGAACTGAGGAAACCCGGAACGCGGAACTTGCCGCTTTCGAGTTCCTCCACCGTAGCATCCTTGCGCGCTGCCGCGACCAGATCCTTGCGGCGGATGTTGGCCTCGTTGAACAGCGCGGCAAAGACCGTGAGCACCACGATGATAAAAGCCAGAGCCGAGATCGCGGGCGTGATGCCATAGCGGACCTTTTGCGCCAGCTCGATCGTCAGCGTCGGGTATTCGCCAAAGGTAAAGGTGGTGGTGTTGTAGTTCTCGAAACTGGCGAGAAAGGCCAGAACGGCCGCCGAGGCAATTGCCGGTTTCATGAACGGGAGCAGCACCTTGCGGAACGCCTGCGCATGGGTGGCGCCAAGGTCCAGCGCCGCCTCGGTCAGGGCGGTGTCATAGCGCTGCAGGCGCGCCACCAGGACCAGCATGCAATAGCTCGCGATAAAGGTGGACTGGCCAATCACCGTCAGGAACAGCCCGTTCGACAGGAAACTGTCAGCCCCCAGCCCCACCATCCGGTTGATCCGGTCCCAGAACACCAGCGTCGAGATACCGATGACGACGCCGGGAATGAGGATCGGCGCGATGATGATGGTGTAGTAGGTCGCGCGCAGTTTCGGCCAGATCTGGGTGAGCATCAAGGCCCCCGCCAGCCCCATGGCGACCGACAGCACCACCGTGCCCGCCCCCACCAGGATCGAGTTCTTGATCCCGTTGAGGATCCGCTCGTCCTGGAACAGCGCTGCGAACCACTCGAAGGTCAGGCACTCCCACGGGGTCGCGCGGGGGAACTCGGGGCTGTTGAAGGCGGTGATCGACATGATCACCAGAGGGCCCAGGAGATAGGCGAAGAAGATCGCCAGATAGACCCAGATGCTGACACGCATGAAGGAGAAAGACTTCATTTGCCAATATCCCCCATGTTGACCTTGAAGAGACGCATCACTGCCAGAACCAAGAGGATACAGGTGACCAGCAGAACAACCGCGTAGGCTGCGCCCTGTGGCCAGTCGCTGTTGTCGTTGAACTGCTGGTAGATCAGCTGCGTGAACCAAAGGGACGACGGCCCGCCCAGGATCTGCGGCGCGGCCAGCGCACCTGCCGACAGCATGAAGACCATGGTGCAGCCGGAACTGATCCCCGGTTTGGCGTAAGGAATGACCACGCGGCGGTGGATCTTGGTCCAGCTCGCGCCCATGTCGCGCGCCGCCTCGATCTGGTTGCGATCAAGGCTCTCGATCACGTTGTAGATCGGGAAGATCATCAGAAGGATGTAAGCATATCCAAGACCCGCATAAAGCGCGATGTCGTTGCGGATGAAATCAAAGGGCGTGTCGAAAATCCCGAGGCCCACCAATGCGTTGTTCAGAACCCCGGTTTCACCAAAGATGATCCGCAGGGCAAAGGCGCGCAGGATCTCGTTGATCCAGTAGGGGATGATCAGCATCAGAGCAAAAATGCGGATGTGGTTGCCCTTGGTCTGCGCCAGATAATAGGCGATCGGATAACACAGGACGAGGTTGAACAGCGTCACAAACACCGCTGCGATCAGGGTCCGGTAGAACACCCGCAGATCGACCGCGTTATAGTCCTGGCTGCCACCTTCGGGGCCAAAGATCAGGTATTTGTAGTTCTCGACCGTATAAACATCCTTTGGCCCGCCGATTTCTGGCGGCGGCAGGTTGGGGCGGAACGAGAAGTCGAGCATCGACAGCTGCGGCAGGATAATCAGGCCCACGGTCCAAAAGAGGACCAGACCCAGCATCAACGAACCCATGCCGACGCCGTTGCGATTGAAAAATTCCCTCAAGAATCGAGGCATGACAGAGGCCTCCTATTCCGTGGCCAGTTCGCCTGCGGGCAGCGCCACGGCGTTCTGGACATCATATTGCAGGGTCATCGGCTGGCCCTTGTGGCTTTCAAAGGACTGGCCAAGGTTGGGCAGCGAGACTTTCAGCTCCTTACCGCCGTCCCCTTCCATGAAGATGTTGAAGACGTTGCCCTCGAATTCTTCGTTTGTAACCGTAGCCGTGACAAAATGATCGCCGGATGCGCCTGCGGGCGCCAGTGCGAATGCCTCGGGGCGGATGAACAGCATGGCATCGTCACCAGGCTGCATCTTGCCCTGGTTGGCCGTCGAGATCCGCGCCAACAGCTCTCCGGACCGGTTCGTTGCAATCAGGGCGGTGTCGCCCGAGACCTGCTTGACCTTTCCACGGAAGACGTTGTTTTCGCCCACGAATGACGCCGCAAAGGCGGTGGCCGGGTCGTTGTAGACGGTCTTGCCATCACCGATCTGGTCGATGACGCCCGCTCGCATCACCGCGATATTGTCGGACATGGTCAGGGCTTCGCCTTGGTCGTGGGTGATGTAGATAAAGGTGATGCCGACCCGCTGCTGGATCTCGCGCAGCTCGGTGCGCATGTGCTGGCGCAGTTTCAGATCCAGCGCCGACAGGGGTTCGTCCAGCAACAGCACATCCGGTTCGGCGCAAAGCGCGCGGGCGATGGCGACCCGCTGGCGCTGACCACCCGACAGTTCCGAGGGCAGTTTGTCCCCCTGCCCCGGCAGCGCGATCATATCGAGCAGCTCATCAGCACGCTTGCGGCGTTCCTTGGCCGAGGCGCCCTTGATCTCCATCGAGAAGGTGATGTTCTCCCAGACCTTCATCAGCGGGAACAGTGCAAGGTTCTGAAAGATCAATGCGGTGGGGCGCTTGTTCGGGCCGATGCCCTTCATGTCGTTGCCGCCGATCAGCACGCGACCGTCGCTTGGCTCCAGAAAGCCCGAGACCGCCCGCAGGATCGTGGTCTTGCCGCATCCCGAGGGGCCGAGGAAAGAGAAGAAATCGCCCCCGTTGATCTTTACGTTCGCGTCGCGCACGGCGACGAAATCCCCAAATCGGATCCAGAGTTTTTCCAGATCTACGCCGACCCCAGCACTCATATGGCCTCTCCCCGAGATACACGTCACCCGTCCGGTGGATTGCCATCGGCCGGTGCCCGCCGCACCCGTTCTAATCTGTTTGCATCATGCGCCCCCAAGGCGCGCGGCTGGCCCCCCGGATGCCCCGGGAAGCCAGTTTGTGTCAGGCGCGGCTTAGGCGCTCTTGAACTTGTTGACGAACTCGGTGCGTACGTCTGCGTACCAAGGCGCCTCGGCCGGCCAGGGGTTCAGATTGGCCAGGCTGTCGCCGGGATAGGCTTCGGCGAAGTTCTTTTTGTAGGTGTCGCCCGAGTAGGCATCGGCGCCAAGAACCGGCGAGTTGTAGCCGTGGCTGTCGATGGCAACGCCTGCGGGCTCCTTGCGGTAGGCGAACTCGATGAAGGCATAGACCTGCTCGACGTTCTGCGCACCAACCGGCATGGACATGCCGTCAACCCAGGCCATCGCGCCTTCGACCGGCGCCTGATAGTGCACCGGCTCACCTGCGGATTTCAGCGCCAGCGGCGGGCCATCCCAGGTCTGACCGACCACAACACCTTCGTTCAGAAGACCGTTCTTCTGGGTATCGGCATCGTTCCAGATCAGCTTGATCCGGTCTTTGCGCGCCACGCACCAGTCGGTGATCTGACCCCAGACCTTGCGCATGGTCTCTTCGTCTTCGTAGGCAGCCCAGACAGAACCCGGCTCCATCTCGCCCGAGGCTTCCATGTAGAGACCGGCGCCCAGCATCATCGAGTGTGCGCGGCCCATGGTCTTGCCTGCGTTTTCTTCGCTCCAGACATCGCCGTAGGAGGGCGCATCGCCTGCGGGCAGCCATTTGTCGGTGCGGTAAGCAATACCTTCGGTGCCCCAGATGTGCGGCAGCCAGTGCGAGCCCTTACCGCCAAAGTTCCATGCATCGGTGCCGATCTTGGCCATCGCCGGGTTCACAGCGTCAATGTTGACCTTGCTCATGTCGAAGGGCTGCAAGAGCTCCAGCGGCCCCCACTGCAGCGAACGGTTGTTGGTCGGGGAGACGATGTCAAAACCCTGACCTTTGGTCGCTTTCATCTTGTTGATGATTTCTTCGTTCGACCCGATCCCGGTGTAGTTCACCTTGATGCCGGTTTCGGCCTCAAAGGCCTCCAGGAAAGAGGGCGGCAGGTAATCCGACCACATCAGAATGTTGACTTCACCCGAGGAGGCCAGCGCGCTTTTGGAATAAAGCGGAGCCGCCAGCGCCGCCGCGCCGGCCGACTTCAGCACAGAGCGCCGGGTCAGGTTTTGTTTTGCAGTCATGGTATTGTGTCTCCCTATAGGACTATTGATCGTTTTTTTATTTTCGTTGTCTTACGTAGCAAAAGCTTGCGGGCCCTCTGCCTTGGCCGACAGTGACAGTTTCAAAAATTGATAAGGCCAGAATGTCGTTCCATGGCGGCCGGATCGGTCCAGAATCTCCCGAAAGCCCAAGTTTACCTTGATTTCAATGCGCCACGACACAGCCGTGACCGCTAGCAGTTTGCGCGCCGCTCTGGCTTGCGTCAACGTTCTTGCCTGCAGATTAGGCACGGATGACCTTTTGATGCCCATCACAAAGACGTTCCGATCAAGGCAACACCCCCCGCCATCAGCACCGCCGCGCCCAGGCGGCGTATCCAATTGCCTTCTTTCAGGAAAACGAATCCGATCAGGGCCGCAAAGATCACCGAGGTTTCCCGCAAAGCCGAGACCGCGCCAAGGGGGGCAAAATTCTTGGCGTAAAGAACCAGGCCATAAGCTGTCATGGAAACCAACCCTCCGGTGATTCCGATGATCCATGTCCGGGGGCGCAATGCTCCAAGAGTTTGCCGTTTTCGAAAACCGATGAACAGCATTACAAAAAGATGCAGAAAGGCGCCCCAGGCCCAATAGCTAAGCGTATTTCCTGACAGGCGCACGCCAAGCCCATCGATCAGCGAATAGGCCGAGATGCAAATCCCGGTCCCCAAGGCGTAACCAAGTGCCGCCCGCCCTGCGCCCGGCTCACTTCCCGGACCAAAGCCTGCACGCAGCGACTGCCAGCTGCTGAGCTGGATGCCAAAGGCGATCAGTGCAATGCCGCTCCAGGCCTGTGGCGGCAGCACCTCACCGACAAAGAGCAGCGCCCAAAGCGCAACCAGCGCCGGCACGATACCTCGTGCAATGGGGTAGACAAGGCTGAGGTCGCCGTGTTCATAGGCCCGCCCCAGCATGTAGAAATAGCCAAAATGCACCAGGGTTGAGGCGGCCACGTAAGGCAGGCTTTCGGGTGCGGGCAGCGGCAGAAGCGTCACCATCGCGATGCCCGGAATAACATGGCCCAGCGCCACCAGACCCAGCATGGTGGTGCGATCCGCCGCCGTTTTGACGATGGCGTTCCATACCGCGTGCAGCATCGCTGCCGACAGGACGATCAGGACAACAAAGGTGCTCACAGCCGCGATTGGCCTTTCTGGTTGGGGCTCTGCATGGTCAACCCACAGGCTCCGGTGGCATTTCTTCGATCAGTCGCGTCTCAAGAAGCTGCCCGTTCTGATAAAGGACCGGATAGGAGACCGCCGCAATATGGCTGTTGAATTCCCTGAGGGCCCGCAGCGTCTCCAAGTGGATATCGGAGGATTCAAAACTCTCGGACACACCGCCCTGCAGGCGTTTGAGGTGGCGCTTGCGGCTGTCGCGCTCCATCCGTTTCACCTCGGTCTTTTCCAGGTTCAAAAGGCGCGCGCTCTCCAGATCATCCGAGATCAGCACGTTCGACGCCAGCCTCAGGTTGGCGATGATCGCTTCGTGCATGCGGGTGATTTCCCCCCAGCCGTCCTTTGAAAACCGCAGATCCTTCTTGTTTTTCTCAGCCGCGAGGGCAGCAAGGCGGGCAGCCGCAACATCGCCTGCGGTTTCGAGGCGGATCGCATATTCCACCATCTCGCGGGCGGTCTTCATCTGCGCAGGTGAAAACGCCCCATCTGGAATGCCCGCAACATAGGAGCGAATGCCGGAAAGGCAGGCGTTGACCTCGTGATCCAGCGCCTGAACCGCCTTGATCTGAGCCGCATTCCCGCTGCGGTAAAGGTCTGGTACGGGTCGAAACATGGTGTCGATCAGATCGATCATGCGCAGCAGCTCGCGCTTGAGATTGGAGATGGCAAGCGTCGGCGATGCATAGTCGCCCGGCACCAGTGCAGAGACCGGGCGGCTCGGAACCTCAGGCTGAGGCGTACCGCTTTCAGGCAGAACCCGCACCATCAGTGCCTGCACCGGACGGCATAGAGGCAGCGCCACCACCAAAAGCGAAGCATTGAAGGCCAGATGTGCATAGACCAGCATCTGACCGCCTTGCGGATCGCCCATAAGCCCCTGCCGCAGGGCAAGGTTTGCGCCAAAAAGACACAGGACCGCCCAGGCGCCGCGCAGGCCGAGATTGGCAAAGGGAATGCGCCGCGCGCGGATCGCCATACCCCGGCTCAGCCAGACCGGAATGAACGCCGATCCAAAGTTCGCGCCCAGCACCAGCGACAGCCCCGCCGCAAAGGGCAACGCATCAATCTGCACCAGCGTCACGCACATCAGGATCGCCGCGACGGAGGAATGCATCACAAAGGCCAGCGCCCCGCCCACAAGAAAGGCCGTGATATAGTCCCGTGCCAGATAGCCTGCGATGGCGGGCAAAAAGGCGCTGTCACGGATCGGGTCCATAGCCTCGCGCAGGAACCGAAGGGAAATCAGAATAAAGGCGATGCCAAGGATGATGCGCCCCAACTGGCGCGGTTTCTTCGCCTCGGTTTTTACAAAAAGATAGCCGCCGACGGCCAAGAGCAGCGGCACCAGCCAGTCCAGCCGGAAGGACAGCACCTGAACGATCAGCGCCGAGCCGAGGTCTCCGCCCAACACAATTGCAAGCCCCATCGGAAAACTCAGATAGCCGCTTGCGGCGAACCCTGTCACCAACAGCGCGACAGCCGCCGAGCTTTGCAGCACCAGCGCCAGACCGACCCCGGCGGTTGCACCCTGCAGCTGGCTGTCTGCCCCCGTCAGAAGCCGCTGAAACGAGGCGCCATAGCTGCGCTCGATCCCGGTGCGCACCATTCGCACCGCGAACAGCAGCAGCATGGTTGCCCCCATCAGGCTGATCAGAAAGGTCAGAATTGCCATCTCTGTCTCCGCTTATTGGTCTTGCGGACCGCCCGCGACAACCGCGGTTGTGCCCCAGTCTTCAAGCGCCTTGGCCAGTTTCCTGCCCGGCACCTCATCGCTCACCAACAGGTCCAATTGATGTGGCTCTGGCCCCCGGTGCGGTGCGGTCTTGCCAAATTTGCCGTGATCCAAGACAAGCATCGCGACTTCAGCGCAATTGGTGATCACCTGGGCAAGTCGGGCCTCAGGCAACCTCTGGAACAAGGCGCCATGTTTCGCCGACAGAGCATCTGCCGACAGAATCGCGACATCCAAGGCAAACTGCTGCGCCTGTTGCTCGGCCACGGGGCCAAAAGTGCCGCGCTCATCGCTTTGCATCTCTCCGCCCAGCATATGAACCCGGTTGCCGTTGTGGCTCGCCAATGTCTGCGCGACACCGATAGAATTTGTGACCACCGTCAGATCCCGCTTTTGCCGCAAGGCCTCCGCCACAAATGCGGTGGTCGATCCCACATCCAGAAAAACCGTCGCCCCGTCCTGAACCCTGCCCGCTGCGGCCTCGGCAATGCGCTGTTTTTCCGGCGCGTTCTCGGTGATGCGGCGAAAGAAACTGGTGCCAGACTCCCCGCCGGTCAGATGTGCGCCACCATGAACACGCTCAACACGGCCCGATTTTGCCAGCGCCTTGATCGTGCGGCGCACGGTTTCCTCGGACACGTTCAGAACCTGCGCCAGCTCGCCGCTGCGCCCAGAGCCACCAAGACGCCGCAACGCTTCGACAAGCTCAGCCTCGCGGCGGGAAAGTTCTGTGGGAGCGGTGGACATGGAGCAGCCGATCAATACGGGGTTTTCGCAACAGTTAGCACTAACACGACCGTATTTCCAACAACATGTCACCGAAATCCACACAAAACGGTCACTTTTCACAGTATTGTGTGGGTAAAAAAACACTTTCCAAGCCTCCCGCAGGAGGCTTATCTGGCACCGAAGAGAGCCGCAGGAGGCGCACAACATGACCCAAAAGCGCAAGAACGTTCTGTTCATCCTGATTGATCAGCTGCGGGCAGATTGCCTGAGCGGCGCACTGGCAGCCCATGTGGATCTGCCCAATCTGCGCGCATTCATGGAAACGGCTGTCACGTTTGAGCGGAACTACACCGTGGTGAACCCTTGCGGGCCGTCACGTGCCTCGATCCTGACCGGGCAATATGCGATGAACCATCGCTCAGTCCGCAATGGCACGCCCCTGCGCCATGATGCGCCGACGCTGGCGGGCGAGATGCGCAAAAGCGGCTACCTGCCGATGCTGTTCGGCTATACCGACACCTCGCGCGATCCACGCGTGCATCACCCGAATGATCCGGCAGTGCAGACCTATGAGTACCACATGGCCGATTTCCACGAGATGCTGGAGATGCGGCTTGAGATGTCCTATCCGTGGCGGTCCCATCTGATGACCAAAGGCTACAGATTTGACGACTACTGGGACCTTTACAAACCGGTCTCGTCCACCGGCGGTGCGCCTCGGCTGAACGATCCGGCACCCTACCGCGCCGAGGACAGCGATACCGCCTTTCTGACAGATCGCTTTCTCGCCGCGATGCCCGCCTATGCCGACCAAAGCTGGTTCGCGCATCTGACCTATATTCGCCCACATCCGCCACTGGTCGCGCCTGCGCCCTATAACGACATGTACGACCCTGCTGCGCTCCCACTCCCCACGCGACTGGGCGATGCGCAGGTCGAGCGCGCCATGCACCCCTTCTTTGGGCCGATGATGGACGCGATCACACCGGCTTCAACCGTGCTTGGCTTTCCGGATCTTGAGGCCAGCGACGAGGTCGTGCAAACGCTGCGCGCGATCTATCTTGGCCTTGCAAGCGAGGTGGATACGCATATCGGCCGTGTGCTGCAGTTCCTGAAGGACAGCGGTCAGGAGGAGGACACCCTCGTGATCATCAGCGCCGATCATGGAGAGATGCTGGGCGACCGGCACAGCTGGGGCAAGTTCTCGGTCTATGATGCGGCCTATAAAACGCCCCTGATGATCCGCCTGCCCGGCAATGAGGCCCGCGCGGGCGCCCACGTGTCGGATATCACAGAATCCATCGACCTTGCGCCCACGATCCTTGACTGGGTCAGCCAAGAGATCCCCAACGCCATGGACGGCGCCTCGCTCATACCGCTTTTGCGCGGTGCGCGCCCCGAGGGCTGGCGCAATTATTCCTATTCCGAGCTGGACTTTGCCCAGCCGGAGGACCCCGGCGAGATGCCCGGTTTGGATCTGTCGAACTCATCACTTGCCATTCTGCGGGATGATCGGTTCACGCTGGTGGAGTTCGCCGCCGAACTGCCGCCCCTTCTGTTCGACCATCAAGGCGCGGGCGAGATGGAGAATATGGCCGATGATCCCGCGCTTCAGGCGGATCTGGCTCGTCTCACGCGCACAATGCTGCGCCACCGGATGAAAAACGCCGATCACACCCTGTCGCTTGATCAGATCACAACAGAGGGGCCACGCAGGTTCCCGCGCCCCCGCCCCAAAGGTTGACGCAGCCCACGGGTATCGGGCAGAAGACCTCGCAAGTTTAGCGATAACATTGCGGATGCCTGCCAAGGCGCGCACCGCAAGACGGGGACCATAGCCATGAGTGACCTTAGACAGACCGCCCTTGCTCTGTTTTCCGCCGCCGTCGACCGCGCTGATCCGGCATTGGCCCTGCGCAAGCAGCTTGCACAAACACCTTTGCCCTCGCTGCCGCAGGGTGGTCGCAACTTGATTCTCGCCGTCGGAAAAGCCGCGATCCCGATGATGCGCGAGGCGCTGGATCACACTCCGGAGCCGCGCGCAGCCCTTGTTGTGACCAACCCGGAAAACCTGTGTGATCTGTCCGGTGCCAAGGTCATTGCGGGCAGCCACCCTGTGCCGGATGAAGCCAGCGCCGCAGCTGGGCGCGCCGTGATCGACTTTCTTGCAGACACGACGCCACAGGACCGGGTTACGGCGCTGATCTCGGGCGGAGGGTCCGCCCTGATGGTGGCGCCCGCGCCGGGGCTGGCGCTGGCGGACAAGGCGGAAGTGGGCCGCCTGCTGCTCGCCTCGGGGCTGGAAATCAATGAGATGAACCTGATCCGACAGCAGTTGTCGGACCTCAAGGGGGGCGGACTGTTGCGACATGCTGCCCCCGCGCCTGTCGCGGCATATATCCTGTCGGATGTGATCGGAGACGATCTGCGCGCCATCGCATCCGGGCCGACGGTATCGCCCATCGGCACAAAGGCCGAGGCCCGCGCTGTGATGGAGCAAGCGGGAATTTGGGACGACGCCCCCGAGGCGGTCAAGGCGCATCTTTCTTTGCCCGAGGAAGATAACGCCCTGCCCCAGGCTGAGAACATCCTGATCGGATCAAACCGGCACAGCCTTGCTGCGATGAAAGAGGCCGCAAGCGAATGGGGTGCGCAGATTGTCAGCGACCACTTGATCGGCGATGTGGCAGAGGCCGCAGACACTGTGATCGAGGCCGCATCCTCAGCGCCAGACGACCGGCCAGTTGCACTGATCTTTGGCGGGGAAACCACGGTACGCCTGACCGGCAACGGCCTCGGCGGACGCAATCAGGAACTGGCCCTGCGGGTGGCCAAACTGGGCGCGGAGCGGCTGACAGGTGACTGGATCTTCCTGTCGGGCGGCACCGACGGGCGTGATGGCCCCGCTGATGCCGCAGGCGGGATTGTCGGCCCCGGAACCTGGGCAGCCATCCGCCAGGCAGGACAGGATCCCGAAGCTCTTTTGGCAAACAACGACAGCTACGCGGCGCTCAAGGCCGCCGATGCTCTGGTGATGACCGGTGGCACCGGCACCAATGTGGCCGATGTGCAGGTCTTTTTGCGCAAACCGGATTAAAGATCGATCCGGTCGAGATCGTTCAACAGGTCCAGCAGCGCCTCGTAGCGCTCTTCGCCCATCTTTTGCCGGGTGCGTTCGACAAGGGCCATACTGGCCTCGATGTTGTCCTCAATGATCTTTTCGCCCTCCGCCGTGATGGTCACCACCTGGCGGCGCCGGTCACTCGCATCGCGGCTGCGGCTGATCAGGTCTTTCTCTTCCAGCTTTTGGAGGATGCGCGTCAGGCTGGGCAACAAGAGACAGGCCTCTTCCGAGATCTGCGTCGGATCGGTCGGCCCGCTTTCCTGAACAACACGCAAGACGCGCCATTGCTGTTCGGTCAGGTTGGAATCACTCAGCATGGCGCGGATCGGCCCCATGACGCGCTCACGAGCCCGCAAAAGAGCGATGGGCAAAGAACGATCGGTTGATGGCAAAGTTCTGGTCATAGATGTTTATCACCTTAAACACCCTCTGAGTGCAATTGGATTGCGCGTCTTGCGCACACGGGTTGACCTCGGCGCCTGAATTTGCTACACATGTTAATTAAATGAGGAGGAGCGCATTCAATGCCCCATGTCACGGTGGACTATTCGCCGAATGTCGAAGGCTACGCCGATATCGCCGGGCTGTGCGACACCCTGCGACTGGCCGCGGCCGCAACCGGCGTGCTGCCTTTGGCGGGCATCAGAGTGCGGGCCTTTGCCGCAAGCCACGTGTCAATCGCCGATGGCGACCCACAGCATGGCTACGTGGATATCGCCGTAAGGCTGCGCGGCGGGCGCGATCTTGAAACCCGCAAACGCGCCACGGCGCAGATCTTTGAGGCTGCGCGCCTTTTTCTGGAGCCTGCGATGCAGAGCCATTCCCTCGCGCTGTCCTTTGAGATGCGCGACATAGATCCCGATCTTTCCCCCAAATGCGGCACCATCCGCGACCACATGAAGAAGGCAGAGCAGTGATGAGCGATCTGGCCAGCAATATCGAGAAACTCAGCGGCTATCTGGCGCGTTTCAAGGAGACCGGCATCAAGAACCGCATTGCCGGGAAGGATGCTACTGGCGCGGGCGGCGTGTTTCAGTCCACCTCTCCGGTCGACAAAAGCGTGATCTGCGACGTGGCGCGCAGCAGCGAAAGCGACGTTGACACAGCAGCAGCAGCAGCCAAGGCCGCTTTCCCCGCATGGCGCGACATGCCAGCAACCGAGCGGCGCAAGATCCTGTTGCGCATTGCGGACGCGATTGAGGCGCGCGCCGAAGAGATCGCCCTGTGCGAATGCTGGGACACCGGCCAGACCCTGCGCTTCATGTCCAAAGCCGCTCTACGCGGGGCCGAGAATTTCCGCTATTTTGCCGACCAGGTGGTGCAGGCCCGCGACGGCCAGCACCTGAAATCGCCCACCCTGATGAACATCACCACCCGCGTGCCGATCGGCCCGGTGGGGGTGATCACGCCGTGGAACACGCCCTTCATGCTATCGACCTGGAAAATCGCACCGGCGCTGGCGGCAGGCTGCACCGTGGTGCACAAACCGGCCGAAGATTCGCCACTGACGGCGCGCCTGCTGGTGGAAATCGCCGAAGAAGCAGGCCTGCCGCCGGGCGTTTTGAATACCGTCAACGGCTTTGGCCATGACGCAGGCAAACGCCTGACCGAACATCCTGACATCCGCGCCATTGCCTTTGTCGGCGAAAGCCGCACTGGATCGATCATCACCAAACAGGGCGCAGATACGCTGAAGCGCATGCATCTGGAGCTGGGCGGCAAAAACCCTGTGATCGTCTTTGACGACGCCGATCTGGACCGGGCACTGGATGCCGTGATCTTCATGATCTACTCGATCAACGGCGAACGCTGCACGTCGTCCTCGCGCCTATTGGTGCAGGACACCATCCGCGAAGAGTTCGAGGCCAAGCTGGTCGAGCGGGTGAACAACATCAAGGTGGGCCACCCGCTGGATCCCAGCAGCGAAATCGGCCCGCTGATCAGCAAAGAGCATTTTGACAAGGTGACCTCCTACTTCGAGATCGCTAAGGAAGACGGTGCCACCATCGCAGCCGGCGGTGAAACCGTGGGTGACGAGGGCTATTTCGTCCGCCCCACCCTGTTCACCGGCGCCACCAACCAGATGCGCATCGCCCGCGAGGAAATCTTTGGCCCGGTTCTGACCTCGATCCCCTTCACGACCGAAGAGGAAGCGCTGGAAATGGCCAATGACACTCAATACGGGCTGACCGGCTATGTCTGGACCAATGATCTGACCCGCGCGCTGCGCTTTACCGATCAGCTTGAGGCGGGGATGATCTGGGTCAACAGCGAGAACGTGCGCCACCTGCCCACCCCCTTTGGCGGGGTCAAGGCCTCGGGGATTGGCCGCGATGGCGGCGACTGGAGCTTCGAATTCTACATGGAGCAAAAGCACATCGGCTTTGCCACCGGCCAGCACAAGATCACGCGTCTTGGCGCCTGATCCCACACCTGAAAACGCGCACAACCATTCGGGAGGAGAGACCCATGGGAGAGATCGTTCTCGCCGCCAAGATGACCCACGTGCCCACCATGCTCATGTCCGAGCAGGACGGACCGGTCAAAGGCACCCGCCAGCCTGCCATCGACGGGCACCGTGAAATCGCCCGCCGCGCCAAGGCGCTTGGCGCAGACACGGTGGTGATCTGCGACACCCACTGGGTGATCAACGCGGGCTTTCACATCAATGCCAACAAAAGGTTCGAAGGACTTTTCACCTCGAACGAGTTCCCGCAGTTCATCCAGGATCTGCCCTACGGCTATGACGGCAACCCCGAGTTGGGGGACGCCATCGCCAAGGAAGCCTCGGACCGGGGCGCCTATACGCTGGCGCATCATCTGGACAGCCTTGAGCTGGAGTATGGCACACTTGTCCCGATGCGCTTCATGAGCCGCGAGCACGACATGAAGGTCGTCTCCATCGCGGCCTGGGCCACGGTGCATGGCCACGATGAAAGCCGCGTGGTGGGCGAAGCCATCCGCGCCGCGGTTGAAGCCTCAGACAGCAAGGTGTTGCTGGTCGCCTCTGGCTCGCTGTCGCACAAGATCTGGGCCAACAAGGACTATGCCGCCAACAACGGCACCTTCACCATCAGTTCGGAATTCAATCGCCAGATGGACCTGCATGTGCTGGAGATGTGGAAGAACGGCGATCACGCCACCTTCCTCAAGATGCTCAGCGAATACGCGCAGTTCTGCTGCGGCGAAGGGTCGATGCACGACACCGCAATGCTTTATGGCGCGCTGGGATGGGATGCCTATGATGGCAAATGCGAGGTGGTCACGCCCTACTTCCCCAGCTCCGGCACCGGCCAGACAAATGTGATTTTCCCGGTCTAGGCGCCGGTTCCAACAAGGAGGCACAGATGCCCGTTCCCGCCCCTGTCCTATACCCGCCCTTCAACATCCTGCGGCTCAGCCATGTTGAGTACGCGGTGACAGACCTTGCCGCCAGTCGCGCGTTTTACGTCGATATTCTGGGCCTGCAGGTGACGCATGAAGACGACAGCCGCATCTACCTGCGCGCGATGGAGGAACGCGGCCATCACTGCATCGTGCTGGTTCAGGCCGACAGCGCCTCGGTCGGCGTTCTGGGCTTCAAATTGTTCGATGAGCCAGATCTGGACAAGGCAGCCGAGTTCTTTGCTGCCAAGGGGTTGCCGGTCGAATGGGTCGAGCGCCCGCACATGGGCCGCACCCTGCGCACCCGCGATCCCTGGGGCATCCCGCTGGAATTCTACGTCAAGATGGACCGGCTGGAACCGATCCACCAGAAATACCGGCTCTATAACGGGGTAAAACCGCTCCGCATCGACCATTTCAACATGTTTTCGGCCGATGTGGATGCGAGCGTCGCCTTCTATAACGAGATCGGCTTTCGCGTCACCGAATATACCGAGGATGACGACAGCGGCAAAGTCTGGGCCGCCTGGATGCACCGCAAGGGCGGCGTGCATGACGTGGCCTTTACCAATGGTCTTGGCCCCCGCCTGCATCACACAGCCTTTTGGGTGCCGACACCGCTCAACATCATCGACCTCTTGGATCTGATGTCGACCACCGGCTATGTGGACAATATCGAGCGCGGCCCCGGTCGGCACGGCATCTCCAACGCCTTCTTCCTCTACGTCCGCGACCCGGACGGGCACCGGATCGAGATCTACTGCTCGGACTATCAGACCTGCGATCCCGACCTTGAACCGATCAAATGGTCGCTCACCGACCCCCAGCGCCAGACCCTTTGGGGCGCAGCCGCCCCGCGCAGCTGGTTCGAGGAAGGATCAACCTTCGAAGGGGTAGCGCCACAGCCCAGCGCCCTGACCGCACAGCCGATCATCGCCCCCTGAGACGACATGAGGACCGCCCGCCCCAAGAGGGACGCGCTGTCTGTGCCTCTGGCACGAACAAAGGATATTGAGACATGAAATGGGATGAGTTTTCCGAGTGGGGCCGAAAGGTCGCCGACTGGGCGCAGGACTATCACCTGACCGTGGGCGACCGCCCCGTGCGCGCCCGCACCGAGCCGGGTGAGGTGCTGAACGCCCTGCCCAGCGCTCCGCCCGAGGCCGGGACCGGCATGGAGGCGATATTTGCCGATTTCGAAGAGATCGTCATGCCGGGGATCACCCATTGGCAGCACCCGCGTTTCTTTGCCTATTTCACCTCGAACGCCGCCGCGCCCTCAGTGTTGGCGGAGTTCCTCGTCTCGGCTATCGCGCCGCAATGCATGCTGTGGCAGACCTCCCCGGCGGCGACCGAGATGGAAACCCGGATGATGGACTGGCTGCGTCAGGCGCTGGATCTGCCAGAGCCATTTCAAGGCGTCATTCAGGACAGCGCCTCTTCGGCGACGCTGGCTGCGGTGCTGACCATGCGGGAAAAGGCACTGAACTGGAAAGGCAATCAGGACGGCCTGTTCAGCCAGAAACCTCTGCGCATTTACTGCTCCAGTGAAGTGCACACCTCCATTGATCGTGCCATCTGGGTTGCGGGCATCGGCCAGCAAAACCTGGTACGTGTGCCGATCAAGGGCGACTGGCGCGGCATGGACCCGGACGCGCTCGAGGCCGCGATCAAGGCCGACATCGCGGCGGGCCTCCAGCCGGCGGGCGTCATCCTTTGCGTCGGCGGCACCGGCACCGGCGCCACCGATCCTGTGGACAAGGTGATGGATGTGGCCGAGAAATACGGGCTTTACACCCATGTGGATGCGGCCTGGGCCGGCTCGGCGATGATCTGTCCTGAGTATCGCCACTACTGGCCCGGGATCGAGCGCGCCGACAGCATCGTCTTCAACCCGCACAAATGGCTGGGGGCACAGTTCGACTGCTCGGCCCATTTCCTGAAGAACCCGGACGATCTGGTACAGACGCTGGCGATCAGCCCCGAGTATCTGAAGACCCACGGCAAGGACGGGATCATCAACTACTCGGAATGGTCGGTGCCGCTGGGCCGCCGCTTTCGCGCGTTGAAGATCTGGTTCCTGATCCGCACCTATGGGCTGGAAGGGCTGCGCGCGCGCCTGCGCAACCATGTGATCTGGTCGAACCAGCTACATGACAAGCTCGCCGCGACCCCGGATTTCGAGATCGTGACCCCACCCATGTGGTCGCTCTGGACCTTCCGCTATGCCCCCGAGGGCGCCACGGATCTCGACGCGCTTAACCTCGCGCTGGTAAACGCCATCAATGACGACGGGCGGATTTATCTGACCCAGACCCGCGTCGATGGCGACCTGGTGATCCGCTTTCAGGCAGGTCAGTTCGAAACCACCGAAGGTGACGTGATGATGGCCCATGATGTCATCACCGAGATCGCCGCCAGTCTGATGGAAGGAGCCGACTGATGCGCTTTGCCACCTATTCCGCCAATGGCGAAACCTACTACGGTGCCGTCACCGATGATGGCATGGCCGCCCTGTCGCCCGGCTTCCCCCATTGGTCTACCTTACGCGATGTGATCGCCGCCGATGGGCTGCACGATCTGGCGGTGGCGGCCAAGAACCATCCGGTGACCCACCCCAATGGCACCTTCACCTACCAGATCCCGGTGCCCAACCCGGAAAAGATCATCTGCGTTGGCGTCAACTTTCCCGACCGCAACGCGGAATACAAGGACGGGCAAGAGGCACCGCCGAACATGTCGCTGTTCATCCGGTTTCCCAGTTCATTCACCGGCGAAGGCCAGCCGCTGATCCGCCCGCCGGAGACGCCGCAGCTGGACTATGAGGGCGAGATCGCAATCGTCATCGGCAAGGGCGGCCGCCGCATCAAGGCCGAGGACGCCTATGACCACATCGCCGCCGTGACAGTATGCAACGAAGGCACCCTGCGTGATTGGGTGCGCCATGCGAAGTTCAATGTGACGCAAGGCAAGAACTGGGACAATTCCGGTGCCATGGGGCCGTGGCTGGTGCCGTTCACATCTGCGGCGCAGCTGGATGATGTGCGTCTGACCACCCATGTGAACGGAGAGCTGCGCCAGGACGACCGCACCAGCCGCATGCTCTTCCCGATCCGCCGCCAGATCGAATACATCTCCACCTTCACCACGCTGGTGCCCGGAGATGTCATCGTGACCGGCACCCCCACCGGCGCGGGCGCGCGTTTCGATCCGCCCCGTTTCCTGGTGCCCGGTGACGTGATCGAGGTCGAAGCCGAAGGTATCGGCAAGCTGACCAACACGGTCGAGGACGAAGCATGACCCCCGAAGAGCACGCCGAGGCCGCCGCGCGTCTCTTGAAGGCCGAGGAGAGCGGCCAGCAATGCGGGCTTCTGTCCCTCGCCTACCCGGGCATGACGCTGGAGGATGCCTACGCCGTGCAAAAGGCGCTGGTCGCGCAAAAGCTGGCGCAGGGGAGGAAAAAGATCGGCTGGAAGATCGGCCTCACCAGCCGCGCCATGCAGCAAGCGCTGAACATCACCACACCCGACAGCGGCGTGCTGCTGGACGATATGGCGTTTGAGACCGGCAGCACCGTGCCCGCCGGGCGCTTCATCCAGCCCCGCGTCGAAGCCGAGATCGCATTCGTGATGAAAGCGCCGCTGGCAGGCGCGGACTGCACGCGCGAGGACGTGATTGCCGCGACCGACTATGTGGCGCCCTCGCTTGAGATCCTCGATACCCGCATTCTGCGCGCCGATCCCGCCACCGGACAGGCCCGGATCATCACCGACACCATCAGCGACAATGCCGCCAATGCGGGCGTCGTACTGGGCACCGAGCGTCACGCCATTGAGGCCCATGACCTGCGCTGGGTCGGTGCGATCGTCTCCCGTGACGGCACGGTGGAGGAGACAGGTCTGGGTGCCGGCGTACTGAACGATCCCGTCACCTCGGTCCTGTGGCTGGCGCGCCGGATGGCGGAATATGGACAACAGATCGAAGCCGGGGATATCGTCCTGTCGGGGTCCTTCATCCGGCCCATCGAATGCCCATCCGGCAGCAAAGTCACCGCCGATTTCGGCCCTTTCGGCTCTGTCGCCATATCATTTGCCTGAAAAGAGGTTTTCCATGCCCGCACCCAAGAACAGCTTCAAACAGGCCCTCGCCGATGGCAAACGCCAGATCGGCTGCTGGATGAGCTTTGCCGAACCCGCCGTGGCAGAGATCATGGGCACCTGCGGCTTTGACTGGCTGGTGGTCGACGGAGAGCACGCACCCAATGACATCCGCTCGATCCGGGACCAGTTGATTGCACTGGAAGCCTCAAGCAGCCACCCGGTGGTGCGCGTGCCGATTGGCGAGACCTGGATCATCAAGCAGGTGCTGGACGCAGGCGCGCAGACCGTATTGGTACCCATCGTCGAGAGCGCCGAACAGGCCGAAGAACTGGTGCGCGCCTGCAAATACCCGCCCCATGGCACCCGAGGGGTCGGTGCAGCAGGCGCCCGGGCCAGCCGGTTTGGGTCGGTCAGCGAATACATCCAGACGGCGGATCAGGAAGTCTGCCTGCTTGTGCAGGTGGAAAACCGCGCCGGGATCGCGGCTCTGGACGATATCCTCAAGGTCGAAGGCATCGACGGCGTCTTTATCGGCCCGGCGGATCTGTCGACCGATATGGGCCATCAGGGCAACGCCGCCCATCCCGAGGTGCGCGCGGTGATCGCCGGAGCGCTGCAGCATATCCGCGCTGCCGGAAAGGCACCCGGCATCCTTGGCGTCACCGAAGAGGCGACACAGGCCTATTTCGACATGGGGACGCAGTTCCTCGCGGTGGGGCTGGACGTGCTGATCCTGGCTCAGAACGCCCGCAAGCTGGCCGCAGACTGGAAAGCGCGCTAGTCACTTACGACAAGGTTCTGCGCCGCCAATCTTCGCACGGCGCAGAACGATACGTATTTCCCTGCAATTGACCCTTTTCCCTCTGCCCCGCTAGCCTGACATTACAGGAGAAAGACCGCGCAAAGGCCTTGAGAGACCTCAGACAGCCTGCGCGGCATCAGGGAGGACAGCTATGAAACGCGCAATTCTTGCGGGTATGGTGTCGGCGCTTGCCTTGGCTTCGGCCGCGGCGGCAGACATCAAGATCGCTCATATCTACGGCAAAACCGGCCCGTTTGAGGCCTATGCAAAACAGTCCCATGACGGGCTGATGCTAGGGCTGGAATATGCCACTGGCGGCACCATGGAGATCAACGGCGAAAAGATCGTCGTGATCGAAAAGGACACTCAGCTGAAACCGGAAAACGGCAAGGCCCTTTTGGAAGAGGCCTATGGCGATGACGAGGTCGATCTGGCGATTGGCCCGGTCAGCTCGGGCGTGGCGCTGGCCATGCTGCCGGTGGCCGAGGAGTACGAAAAGCTGTTGATCGTCGAGCCCGCCGTGGCCGACAGCATCACCGGCTCCAACTGGAACCGTTATGTCTTCCGCACCTCGCGCAACTCGTCGCAAGACGCGGTATCGAACGCCATCGCGCTGGCCGGTGAGAACGTGCATATCGCAACGCTCGCACAGGATTATGCCTTTGGCCGCGACGGTATCGCCGCCTTCAAAGAGGCGCTCGAAAGCGTTGGCAGTGGCGTGGCGCATGAGGAATACGTGCCCACCGACACCACCGACTTCACCGCGGCGGCCGAGCGGATCTTCAACGCGATGAAGGATCTGGACGGCGAGAAAAAGCTCTTTGTGATCTGGGCCGGCGGCGGCAACCCGATGAGCAAGATCAACGCCATGGACCCCAGCCGGTTCGGCATCGAACTGGCAACCGGCGGCAACATCCTGGCAGCCATGAAGGGCTACAAGGAATTCCCCGGCATGGAAGGGGCCACCTACTACTACTATGAAATCCCGCAAAACCCAGTGAACGACTGGCTGGTGAAAGAACACCAGGCCCGCTTTGGCACCCCGCCGGATTTCTTCACCGCAGGCGGCATGACAGCCGGTATCGCAGCGGTTGAGGCGATCAAAAAGGCTGGATCGACCGACACCGAAGAGCTGATCACCGCCATGGAAGGCATGGAATGGGAAAGCCCCAAGGGCACCATGATGTTCCGCGCCGAAGACCACCAGGCGCTGCAGCCCATGTATCACTTCCGCATCAAGGTCGAAGACGGTGTCGACTGGGCGATCCCGGAACTGGTGCGCGAGCTGAAGATCGAAGATCTGCCGATCCCGGTGCGCAACTGATCCTTTGACAGTAAAGGGCGGCCCAGGGTTTTGCCTCGGGCCGTTCCTGTTTGGCCTGGCCATCCTGCGATGGCCCACCTCCGCAACCTTGAGCTTTCTCGCCTTGCGGACAGACCAGAGACTGACATGACCACCTCTCCCATACTCAGCACCAAGGACCTGACGGTCCGGTTCGGCGGCCATGTGGCGGTCGATGAGGTGACCTGCGACTTTCACGCCGGTCAGCTAACCGCAATCGTCGGCCCCAATGGCGCGGGCAAGACGACTTATTTCAACCTCATTTCAGGCCAGATCCCTGCCAGCGCCGGGCGCGTCTTTCTGAAAGGGCGCGACATTGGTGGGCTGTCGGTTTCCGCCCGCACCCGCGCCGGGATTGGCCGTGCCTTTCAGCTGACCAACCTCTTTCCCAACCTCTCGGTGCTGGAGAATGTGCGCCTTGTGGTGCAGGCCAAATCCGGGCGCAGCTTCAACCTCTGGTCCATGGTCTCCCGCCATCAGGACCTGACCGATCACGCCGAGATGATCCTGCGCCGGGTGCGCCTCTTGGAGCAGCGCCATCAGGTGGTCTCGGAACTCTCCCACGGCAACCAGCGCAAGCTGGAGGTCGCCCTGCTGATCGCGCTGGATCCTGCCGTCTACATGTTTGACGAACCCACCGCAGGCATGAGCGTCGATGAGGCACCCGTGGTGCTCGACCTCATCGAAGAGTTGAAAGACCAGCGGGACCGCACGATCCTTCTGGTCGAGCACAAGATGGACGTGATCCGCACCCTCGCCGACCGCATTATCGTCCTGCACAACGGCGCGCTTGCTGCCGATGGGCCGCCAGCCGAGGTGATGGCCTCGGACGTGGTGCAAGAGGCCTATATGGGCCGGGGCCTGGAAGGAGTGCTTGCCGATGTCTGATGCGATCCTGAAACTCGAAGGCGTCTATACCAACATCGCCCAGTACCACATCCTGCAAGGGGTCGATCTTGAGGTGCCGCGGGGCGCTGTGACCATGCTTTTGGGGCGCAATGGCGTGGGCAAGACCACCACCCTGCGCACCGTGATCGGCCACTGGCGCGCCCATCAGGGCCGGATCCTCTTTGATGGCGAGGACATTACGAAGATGCCCACCCCGGCGATTGCCCGCATGGGGCTGGGTTTTGTGCCCGAGGATATGGGCATCTTTGCCGATCTCACGGTTGAGGAGAACATGGTGCTGGCCGCCGCCTCCGGTCCGATCAACTCGGCCCGGCTTGACTGGATCTTTGCCGCCTTCCCGCCGCTCAAGACCTTCTGGAAGTCCGACGCCGGGACCCTGTCGGGCGGGCAGAAACAGATGCTGTCGATTGCCCGCGCCATGGTCGAAGAGCGCAAACTCTACCTCATCGATGAGCCGACCAAGGGTCTGGCCCCTGCCATTATCTCGACCATGGCGCGCGCGCTGAAGGATCTGAAGGATCAGGGCGCCTCGGTGCTGCTCGTGGAACAGAACTTTGCCGTCGCCAAGGCGCTGGGGGACAGCGCCAATGTGATGGACGACGGGCGCATGATCTGGTCCGGCGAGATGCAGGAGCTGGCAACCGATGCCGCTCTGCAGGAACGCCTGATGGGCCTCAGCCTGGAGGCGCATTGATGGCTACTCGTTTCGCCCCGCTTCCCGCAACCGCACTTTGTGAGGCCCAAGATGACCGCCGCACCTGAACACGCCCCCAAGATGGCCGAGGTCACCTTTCGGGACCGTATTGCGCCGCATATGCCGGTGCTGCTGGTACCGCTGATCGCCATTGCCGGGTTTATTGCTATCCAGAACCCCTCCAGCTGGCTGACGCTGACGGTGTCGGGGCTGGCCATGGGGATGATGATCTTCATCATGGCCTCAGGCCTGACGCTGGTTTTTGGCCTGATGGATGTGATCAACTTTGGCCATGGGGCCTTTGTCTCTGTCGGGGCCTTTGTCGGCATTTCGGTGCTGATGCTGCTGGGCCATATGACCGAGGCGCCCTCGCTAATGCTGAACCTTGGCGCCATCCTGCTCGCCGTGATCGGCGCCATGCTGGCCACTGGCCTGATGGGCTGGGCCTTTGAAAAGGTGATCGTGGAACCGGTCTATGGCCATCACCTGAAACAGATCCTTGTCACCATGGGCGGGCTGATCGTGGTCGAGCAGCTGATTATCGTCCTTTGGGGGCCCGAGGAGATCTACATCCTGCGCCCCGAGGCCCTGAAAGGCGCGATTACATTTGCCGGGGCTGCGATTGAGAAATACCGGCTGGTCGCGGTGGGCGTGGGTCTTGTGGTTTTTCTGGCGATGCGCTGGGTGCTGCGGCGCACCAAGATCGGGTTGATCGTGCGCGCAGGGGTCGAGAATGGCGAGATGGTTCAGGCGCTTGGCTATCGGCTACGGCTGGTCTTCGTCGGCGTCTTTATCGCAGGCTCTGCCTTGGCGGGCCTTGGCGGGGTGATGTGGGGTCTCTATCAGGAAGTCATAACCGCCCATATGGGCAATCACGCGATGATCCTGATCTTCATCGTGGTGATCATTGGCGGGCTTGGGTCGGTCGAAGGCTGCTTTATCGGCGCGCTTCTGGTGGGTCTTTTACAGAATTACATCGCCTTCATCGAACCCAAAGCCGCTCTGATTTCCAACATCGCCCTGATGGTGGCCATCCTGATGTGGCGGCCCATGGGCATGATCCCGGTGGTAAAAGCAAAATGATACGCTCCCTCCTTTCGAACGATTTGCCCCGCTCCCTTCCGCTGGCGCTGATCCTTGGCGTGATCCTGATTTGCCTTGCGCTGGCGCCCTTCCTCTTTCCAGGGGTGCGCACGGTGGATACGGCGGCGCGGATCTGTGTCTTTATCGTGCTTGTGGCCAGCTACGATCTGCTCTTGGGCTACGGCGGCATCGTCAGCTTTGCCCATACGATGTTCTTTGGCATCGGGGCCTATGGGGTGGCGCTGGCCTCAACACATATGGGGCGCGGATTTGACTCAATCGCGGTTGGTGCCGTCGCGGGCGCCCTGTTGGCTGCAATCCTGGCGCTAGTGATCGGCCTTTTCTCGCTCAGGGTGCGGGCGATCTTCTTTGCGATGATCACGCTTGCCGTTGCCTCCGCTGTCGCCGTGCTGGTCAGTCAGCTGTCGGGTCTCACCGGCGGAGAGGACGGCCTGACCTTCAAGACCCCGCGCGAGCTGGGACCCGCGTTCAAATTCGGCAAGGAGGCCTTTGACGGCGTTCTTTTCGGCGTGAAGCTGAATGGGAAACTGCTGGCCTATTACTTCATCTTCATCGGAGCGCTGGTGCTCTTTCTGGCGATGTTGCGGGTGGTGAATTCACCCTTTGGCCGCGTGCTGCAAGCCATCCGCGAGAATGATTTCAGGGCTGAGGCGATCGGCTACCGCGTGGTCTACTACCGCGTGGCCGCCACATGCCTCTCCGCAGCGGTCGCCGCGCTGGCAGGGTCACTTTACGCGGTCTGGCTGCGTTATGTGGGACCTGATACCTCACTGTCGATGGAGATCATGATCGATATCCTCCTGATGGTGGTGATCGGCGGCATGGGCACCATGTATGGCGCGGTGATCGGTGCAACGCTTTTTGTGCTGGCACAGAACTACCTACAGAACCTGATGGGCGCCGCCTCCGAACTGACAAGCGGGCTGCCGCTGGTGCCAGAGCTTCTGAACGCGGATCGATGGCTGTTGTGGCTGGGCGTTCTGTTCATCCTCAGCGTCTATTTCTTCCCGACCGGTATCGTCGGGCGCCTGCGCAACAACGGATAGGCGTGCCCTCCCGCGCCCGCCGGCTGCAGTGGCTGCGCCACAAAACCCGGAGCGGCCTTGGGCCCGGCGCCGCTGACGCGGCGCTTCAGCGACCTTAAGCAACCCGTGTCAAGGGCGGCGCAGCCGCCGCACCTTTGGTGCGGCTTGCCCTTTACACGAGATAAAACCAAGAATGGATATGGTGTCTTGAGAGGCAGTCATGCCCCTCAAGGCGCCTCTCAGCAAAACCCGGCGCCGCGCAAGCGGCGCCACGCCCAACCAACGGGGACGGATCTTTGATCCGGCGGCTTTGGGCGGGAGCCCCCGCCTTTGCGTCAGCGCAGCACCATACCCTCGGGCCACTCAATGGAAGTCTCAAGACTCACGTTTCGCGTCTCGCCAGGAGCAATTTCAAACTCCCATGCAAGAATACCGCGCTGCTTGTCGACGTTCTCCTCCGAAACCACCGGAGAAGCCCGCCAGGAGATCTCAAGGTCTTCCTGCTCCGAATAGGGCACACGGTCCACAAGACGCAGAGGCCAGGATTTCCCGGTGAGGTTCTCAACCTCGATCTCCACCCGCTGCACCTGCTGGTTGCTACGGGAAATCATACCCCGTTCGCCTTCGCTTTGAGACAGCACATTGCGCGTGACCTGCAGCCCACGAAGAGCGCCAAATCCCATCTCCGTCTCTTGCCCTGCCGCAAGGGCTGCAAAGGGGGCTGCGGTGACCAGCTTGCCATCGACGAAATAGAGCGCCGTGTCGGCCCAGAGCAGATCCTCCCCAAAGGTATTGGTAAAGCGCGCAACGCGAAAGGCCGTATCATCGCGCAAGGGAACGGCCACGGCCACCAGCTCTGCCTCCGTGGTCAGCTGATCCATCTCGAGGCGCAGCCCTTCACCGCCCGGCGCAACCGAGACCGGGTGGTCAAAATGATAGGTCACGCCCGGCCCATCCGCGTCACTTTCCCAAGGCGCGCGGGACTGCTCCACAACCATCGGCTCGACCTGCACTGGCTCTGCAAGAGGCTCCATCGCGGTGTCGGAAGAGAGTTTCAACCGAGGCGCGGGCGCGGGTTCTGCGATCCGCAAGCGCTGCGGATAAATCTCTGACGGGCTGCCCCGTTCAGACGGTGTCAGCGACGAGAGGGTCAGTGCCACGTCCTTCCAGGCCTCACCGGTGTCCTGATACAACATGACCGACCGTTTCACGCTCAACTGAGGGGCCTCCCCCGTGGTCAGATGAAACTCATAGCTCGGCTGCCAGCCCGCATCACTGGCGTAGGACAGATCGACTGCAACGGTTCCGGCGGTTTCGGCGGCAACATCAAGAACCAGATAGAGCCGGTCCTCATCCTCCAGCCGGATGGCTGCCAGCGCCTGCTGGGCAGCGCTCAGCTCTTTTTCCAGATCCTCCAGGGCGGCCTCGATCCCGCGCGCCTCAACCTCGGCTTCAAGCGCAGAAGCGCCCGCCCGCGCCGTTTCCTCTTCGATCATGCGGGCAATATCGCGCAGGCCATCCGTTCCGATTTGCGCCATCCCGTCATTGCCGCCCAGATCCCGCAGAAACCCTATGGCGTTCTGCGCCGCGCGCTCTTTCTGTCGCACCAGTCCGGCGGCGTCCCTGACCGACTGGATGCGCGTTTCGATCTCGGCGATCCGGGCCTCAGCGGCGCGGATCTGAGGGCTGCTGCTGTCGCGCGGCGGGACATCCTCGCTGCGGTAGCGCGTTGCAATCAATGTGGCGCCCGAGACCTGCACCTGCAGGGTCTCAAGCACGGCCCGGTTGGGAATGTCCTGCAAGATGAACCGGTGACGCCCAGCGGGAACCTCGACCTCCCCCCTGCGGATCAGTTCGGCCCCTTGTGGATAGACCGTCACATCGGTGATCATTGAAGAGAGGGAGAATTCGTCTGCCAGTGCGGCCGAAGCGGTCAGGAGGGCACAGGCCGTTGCAAAATATCGCATGGGTATCTCTTGTTTTGAAATGGGCAAATTGTCATTTGTCAGCAGGCTATCACCCTGAAGGTTCAGGGAAAGTGGCTGGTGATCCATCGGCAAGGCTTTGCCGGTGATGCAGCGCGCCTAACCGGCCTGCAGGGGATCCACGAGAGAAAAGAGTTCAATGGGATCGGCAAGCCCGCGAATCTCGTAAGGCCCGCATCCCAGGAACAAATCCGGGCAGGCTTCGGCCACCGCGGTGGTCGCAAGTACACGGCAACCGATGGCCTTGGTCAAATCTTCGATCCGGCTGGCCAGATTCACGGTTCGGCCAAGCACCGTGAAATCGAGCCGCCCGGGACTGCCGATATTTCCATAGCTCACCGGCCCGACATTGAGCCCGATGCCAAGGTTCAAGGCGGGCTTCATGGCATATTGCCGACGGGTATTGAGCGCTGCGAGACCCGTCAAAATCTCCTGAGAGGCCCGCGCCGCCCTACGGCATTGCCGACTGCGCTCGGCCTCTGTCTCGACCAGGAAGATGGACAGAACCCCATCGCCAATGAACTTCAGAACATCTCCGCCCTGGTCTTCGACCGCTGTGACGACCAGATCGAAGTAGTCGTTCAGCGTGCCGAAAATCTCGTCCTCATCCGCCGCCTCGGACAGGGCCGTGAAGCCGCGCAGATCAGAGAACAGAACGACAGCCTCTACTGTTGAGCGTTCGCCGCGTTTGATGGTGCCATTCCAGACCGCATCCGATGGCCCGTCTCCCAGATAGGTTCGCAGCAGGCTTTTGGACGATTTGCGCATGGTGACCGGCTCAAGCGCGCAGGACAGTGCGGGCAGGCTTGCTTCGATCATCGCGAGATCCTGCTCGGAGAACCCATCCGCATCCTGCGTCACAAAGGTGCAGCCATGCAGCGATTCATCCCCAAAATACAGCAAGGTGGCATAAAAATCGCTGCCGCCCAATTCGGCAAATTCGAGATAGGACAGATGGTCTGTTTCAGGATCCAGTCCGCGCAGGCTTTTGTGAAGCGGTTTTCTATGCTTCAGAATATACTCGAATGAGCTGCCCACGTAGCCATCGGTCAGCATTCTTTCATGGGTGACATCGTAGATGTCGGTGCCCTCGGGCGTCCAGACAATGCCCCAAGCCACAAGCAAGGGGTTGGCAAACCGCTGGCCGATGTTGACCCGCCACAGCGGAACGCCTGCCGCACGCAGCGACAAACAGAAATGCGAGACGACCTTGACCGGGTCACCCGAACACCGCCCTTGCGTCATCATCCATTGGTTTAGTCTGGCAACCTGGTCCATGACATGACCCTAATGACTGCACGGTGCCAGGCCTAGCCATGATCTTTGGCGTTTCCCCAATACGACAACAGGGCGCCGTGAGAGAGCGGCACCCTGTTCGAAAACGCGACGGTGAGATCCAGGTCTTCGAAGCCGCCAAGCACCCGATCAGGGTAGGGATGTGACCGCCAGGGCCACGGGGGGCGGTGCAGCCGGCGGTTCGGGCGGAAGCTGGCCAAGTGGTCAGCGGCTTCTCAGACAGGTTGGGATCCGCAGATCCCGTTGGAGTAACATAACCCTACCTGCCGCATTCTCGCGTGGCTATCTGTCCGAAGGGGCGAAAACCGCACTCTTTTCCGCGCCTCCCTCTCCAAAAGGATAGGTCGGCGGCCTGCCCTTTGAACGTCAGTTTCGCACCGGGAGTTTACGCACCTTGCGGGTCGGTGCCGACTCTTTGAACCGTTTGTCCAGATCTTCGGATGGGTAGCCAAGGAAGCTGCAGGTACAGATCTGTACATGGCTGTGGCCGTCATAGAGGTGCATATGCCCCTTGGCGCGTTTCATATAAAATCCCTTGGCCTGCAGCGCGCTGCGCAGATCAGACCAGCTGGTCGCACTCTCAAACACCGGGGCGAGCGAAATGCGCAGCTGGATGACCATCTCTGTGTCGAGCCTGCTTTGGTCGCAGGCGCTGGACCAGGCGGTTTGGGCCATGGCCGCATCGCCGGTTGTCACTGTTTCGCGTTCGAAGTCCTGAGAGTACATGGCGCGTTCCTCGTTTTGTATCTGGCCCGTCCAAGCATGAGCTTGTTTGTGACCAGAATGGGGCCGCCGGAAACGCAAATGGGGCCACTTCTTGCGAAATGGCCCCAGTTTTATTGGTATTTGGTGCAAGTTGCGCGGCAACTTACCCCTTTTTCAAGACCTCACGGCCCAGGAGTTCGGCGATCTGAACGGCGTTCAGCGCAGCGCCTTTACGCAAGTTGTCACTGACGCACCACAGGTTCAGACCATTGTCGATGGTGCTGTCCTGACGGATCCGGCTGATGAAGGTGGCGTAGTCGCCGACACATTCCACCGGCGTCACGTAGCCACCGTCTTCGCGCTTGTCGATCACCATGATGCCCGGCGCCTCGCGCAGGATGTCGCGGGCTTCGTCTTCATCGAGATGATCTTCGAACTCGATGTTGATCGATTCGGAGTGGCCAACAAAGACCGGCACGCGCACGCAGGTCGCGGTGACCTTGATGGCGGGGTCGACGATCTTCTTGGTCTCGGCGACCATCTTCCACTCTTCCTTGGTCGAGCCATCTTCCATGAAGACGTCGATATGCGGAATGACGTTGAAGGCGATCTGCTTGGTGTAGACCTTTGGCGGAACATCCTGCGTGGGGTTGTAGACGGCCTTGGTCTGATCCCACAGCTCATCGATGGCATCCTTGCCCGAGCCCGACACCGACTGATAGGTGCTGACCACGACGCGCTTGATCTTGGCGCGGTCATGCAGCGGCTTCAGCGCCACGACCATCTGCGCGGTCGAACAGTTCGGGTTGGCGATGATGTTCTTCTTGGCATAACCATGCACCGCCTCGGGGTTCACTTCCGGAACAATCAGCGGAATCTCCGGATCGTAGCGATAAAGCGAAGAGTTATCGATCACCACGCAACCCGCTGCAGCCGCCTTGGGCGCATATTTCTTGGTCGCGTCCGAGCCGATGGCGAACAGCGCCATGTCCCAGCCGGTGAAATCGAATGTGTCCAGATCCTGGGTCGTGAGGGTCTTGTCGCCGAATGTGACTTCGGTACCCAGGGATTTACGGCTGGCCAGAACGGCAACCTCATCCGCAGGGAACTGGCGCTCAGCCAGAATGTTCAGCATTTCGCGGCCCACGTTACCCGTGGCACCCGCGATGACGACGCGATAACCCATAATCGTTTCTCCAGTTTTGCCCGGCCTCGTGGCCGGCTGCGGTGTCATATAGGGATTGACGCAGGATTTAAAGGGTCTGCGTATGACAGGCCCAAGTCAGTCAAGGCTATCGCGGCTGAAGAGGTAGATGAGACAGCCGATCAGAAGCGTCGCCGCAAAGAACGCAAAAAGCGCGACATAAGGCGCAGCCGGATCGACTGCCCCGGCCATCTGCGCATGAATGCGCCCGCTGGCAAACTGCATCAGTCCAACGCCTCCGATGCCGAAGAAGTTCAAAAGCGTCACCCCCCGCCCCACCAGATGCGGCGGCACAAAGGCGCGGCCATGAGCGATCACGACAGGAAAGGAGGCGCCAAAGAACCCGATGCCTGCCATCATTGCAATCGGAACCCAGACCGGCGCCTGCGGCCACAGGATAAGCGCCCCCAAAAACGCAACCACCACCATGCTGCCCCCCCAGATCAACCATTTGCGGGTGCCCAGAACGCGGTCAAGAGGACCATAGGCAAAGGTGCCAAGGATCATTGCCGTCCCCATGACCAGAGTCACAAGACCAATCTGGCTGGTGCTCAATCCGTGCACTTGGGCAAAATAGGGACCAATCCAAAGCCCCCTGATGGCTGCAACCGGCGCGTAGCTGACCAGCATGATGGGAAAGATCGCCCACAGCACCGGCAATTTCAGAAGATCAAGCACTGAGCCTTTCAGCTCGGCGCCGATATGAGGCGGGTCCTTGACCGTCAGCCAGAGACCTGCAGCCACAGATGCAGAGATAACCGCCAGCCCAGCCAGAGTGGCCCGCCAGCCAACCAGCTCGACCGCCAGCGCCGTTGGGTAAGAGGCAACCAGATTCCCGGCCGAACCAACGCCCAGCATCAGCGCCGCCAGAGTGGCGAACCGTGTAGGAGGGTAATTGCGCGCAAAGATATAGTAAGACGCCATCAGAACCGGAGAACAGCCAATCCCAATCAGGAACATGGCAACTGCAATGTGACCGGGCGCGCTCGCCAGGGCAAACACCAAGGCGCCTCCACCACCGCCCAGCAGCAACAGCACGGCCGCGCTGCGGCGAGGCCCGATGCGATCCAGCGCCCAGCCCACCGGAAGCTGCAGCGCTGCAAAAGCCAGGAACCACATGCCCGAGGCAAAAGCGAGGTCATCAGCCCCGGCACCAATATCCTTGGCCAGAACCGGGGCCAGAACTGCCAGAAAAGCGCGAAAGAACTGACTCAGCACATAGGCCAGACACAGCAAGATCAGACCTGCCTGCATTCACTCCCTCCTCCGAAATTGCGCAACGTCATCAGAAGATGAACGACAAAACTGCACCTCACAGCTTGCATGATCAGTCGAACGCCACAGTTCAATAGCAAATCGCATTTCAAGATGGGTATCCGCATTGATGGCAAAGCTTCCCGAGTTCTACGAACGTCTGCCAAAGCAGCGTGCGTTCTCCGATCTCACGCGGTCGGATGCCTTTGTCCCATTGCCGGATGGATGGGTGATATGCTGCACCGATATCGTATCTTCCACAGAGCTGGTGGCGGCCGGCCGGTACAAGACGGTCAACATGGTGGGCGCCTCGGTCATCGCTGCAATGATGAATGCCCTCGAGAACACCCGCTTTCCCTATAGTTTCGGTGGCGATGGCGCCTCTTTTGCTGTCCCCCCTGAAAAAGCAAAGACCGCCCGGGATACGCTGGCCCGGTTGCGTGAGTGGGTTCTGCGGGAATTCGATATTTCTTTGCGGGCTGCGCAGATGCCGATCGAACGTATCCGCGCCGAAGGCCTGGACGTGAGGGTTGCGCGCTATGCGGTTTCAAAGGACGCAGACTACGCGATGTTCTCGGGTGGCGGCCTGTCCTGGGCCGAACGGCAGATGAAAGCGGGGGATTACGCCGTGGCCCCTGCACAGGATTCGGCGCCACCGGATTTGACTGGCCTTTCCTGCCGATGGGACGGTACCCCTGCCCGCAACGGACTCATCCTTTCTCTGGTTGTCCTGCCCGCACAGGATGGCGATCCAAAACGCTTTGCAGAACTTGCAACGCAACTGCTGGCGCTGACAGCGCAGCTCAAAGACGGCGGACATCCTGTTCCGCAATCCGGCCCCCGGCTACGTTACCCGCCACCGGGATTGATGATTGAGGCCCGCCTGACACGCGGTCGGCTTCCTATGGCTTTGCGCGCTCTGTGGTTGATCGCCGGATCGGCCATAGCGGGGCTCCTGTTCGGCCGCGGCAAACCCACAGGCGGATTTGACCCGGCGCATTACCGGTCGGTCATCAGCGCCAATTCCGATTTTCGCAAATTCGATGACGGGCTCAAGATGACCGTGGATTGCAGCACCAAGGTCCGGGATCAGATTACAGGGCTTCTTGAACAGGCCGAAGCCGCCGGAGAGATTCGCTATGGCCTGCATGAGCAGGATGCCGCCATGGTTACCTGTATCGTCCCCTCAGCCATGCGCGACGATCACGTGCATTTCGTCGATGGCGCTTCGGGCGGCTACACGCGGGCTGCGGCCGATCTGCAACGCCGTGCGAGTGCCGCCGCTGCCCAGACTGCCTAGACCTGCTGGAAGGCGCCCGATTTGGGGTCATAACATTCCAGACCGCCCTCTCCGATATCCGTCCACAGGCCATGCAGGCTCAGGGCGCCTTCTTTCACGGCGCTTTCGATAAAGGGAAAGGTCATCAGATTCTCCAGCGAGGCCACAACCGCCTGACGTTCGAACTGGCGGGCCTGAGCCTCGGGATCTTCGATTTCTGCCACGGATGAGAACTTGGGTTTCAGGATATCCATCCAGCGCCCGACAAAGCTGCTTTTCTCTTCAAGCGCAGGGGCCTGACCTTTGCACATGTCGATGCAGCCCTGCACTCCGCCACATTGCGAATGCCCCAGCACGATCAGATGCGCGACCTTCAGAACCGTCACCGCATATTCAACCGTGGCACTGGTGCCGTGGTGATCGCCGTCGGGCGCATAGGGCGGCACCAGGTTAGCAATATTGCGGTGGATGAAAAACTCGCCCTGATCCGCGCCAAATATGGAGGTCACATGCACCCGGCTGTCACAGCAGGAAATCACCATGGCCCGCGGGCGCTGGCCTTCACTTGCCAGACGCCGGTACCAGCCCTGGTTCTCCTGATAGGAGGTCGCCTTCCAGCCATGATAGCGTGTCACCAGATACCCGGGCAGTGGTTTGGCATATTGCATGTAGAGCATTCCCTGAATTGAGCTTGGGAAAGCTGATAGCCTGCATTGTCGGTAAATTCGAGCGATTTGGACACCCGCGCGGAAACCTTTTGACAACCTGTGAGGTGCAAGTTGGGCATCGTGCCGTGGGGGCATAATGAATTGGGGTGAATGTGGTGGCTAATATAATCACTGTCATGCACAAGGAGAACGTGCACCTGGATCCGGGAAAACTCTCCGAGCTGTACTCACAGCTGGGCGAAACCGGAGCCGAGGATGTCGTCTGCCGTGCAATAGAAGAACTGGCTGTCCGCCTGTCGCATTGTGAGCGATTGTGGCGCCAGGATGATATGGAAAACCTGCGCAAGAACGCGCGTTCCCTGATCGCGATCGCGGATCAGATCGGCATGACGGCGATGGCCTCCATCGCTCAGGATGTCACGGGCGCGATCGACAGCAAGGATGCGCCCGCCATCGCGGCGACCGTGTTCCGGCTTTTGCGCGTGGGCGAACGCTCGCTGATGGCGGTGTGGGAGCAACAAGACCTCTCCATCTGACCGGTCAATCCGGGACAGCCCGGACCGAGACGTACCCCCATAGCGAAATCTGCGTGTTTTCTGGTGTGTAAGCAGGGCTTGCAGGCACCGTGGAGGCAGATACTCTGGTGGCAAATACGCCCCCATGTTCTGGAGTATCTGGATGCCCCCCGTTTTTGCCGCGCCTTGCGATTTTACGATTTCCGTTTGTGTCATAGATCAGGTTTCGTTTGACGACTGGCTGAAGAGCCAGCCGCCCCATGTCGTGCGCTGGGTCGAGACAAACGGGTTCAAAGGTTCCATCGGACAAATGCTATTGGTGCCCGGCGCTGAAGGATCAGCGCCGGTTTTGGCGCTTGTCGGCTATGGCACGGCGGCCCAGCGCCTGCGCCAGCGGTTTGCTCTGGCCGCCGGGGCCAGCAAGCTGCCGCAAGGCACCTACAAGCTGGCCGAAACGGCGGGGGACAATGCCATCCCTCAGGATATGCTGGCGCAAGAGTGCTTTGGCTGGCTGATGACCGCTTACAGCTTTGATCGCTACAAAGAGGCCAAAGGGGCAGGCGCTGCCCTAGTCGCTCCTGAGGGGATCGATGCGACAGCGGTCGAATCGCTGGTTGCCGCCGAATGCCTGACTCGCGACCTGATCAACACACCCGCCGCCGATATGGGGCCGGAGCAGTTGCAGGCCGCCGCCGAAGGCTTGGCGCAAGAGTTCGGTGCCACTACCGAAGTGACGCTGGATGACGACCTTCTGACGCAGAACCTGCCCATGATCCACGCGGTCGGCCGCGCCGCTGAAGCCCGCCCGCGCCTCATCGATATGCGCTGGGGCGACAAGGGGCCGAAACTGACGCTGGTGGGCAAAGGCGTCTGCTTCGACACCGGCGGGCTGAACCTCAAACCCGGCAGCAGCATGGGCCTAATGAAAAAGGATATGGGCGGCTCGGCCACGGTACTGGGACTGGCGCGGATGATCATGGCTGCGGGTCTGCCCGTGCAGCTGCGCGTGCTGATTCCAGCGGTTGAGAATGCCGTAGCAGGCAATGCCTTCCGCCCCGGCGATATCCTGACCTCGCGCAAGGGGCTGACGGTGGAGATCAACAACACCGACGCCGAGGGGCGTCTGGTGCTGGCCGATGCCCTTGCGCTGGCCGAGGAAGACAACCCGGATCTGCTGATCTCAATGGCGACGCTCACCGGGGCCGCGCGGGTGGCAGTGGGGCCGGATCTGGCGCCCTTTTATGCCGGATCCGATTCGGACGCCGCCGCCATTACTAGCGGCGCCGCAGAAATGGCCGACCCGGTTTGGCGGATGCCTTTTCACGACCCATATGAAGCGATGATAGAGCCGGGCATTGCCGATCTCGACAATGCGCCCTCGGGCGGCTTTGCAGGCTCGATCACCGCCGCGCTGTTCCTGCGCCGGTTTGCGGGCGATGCGCGCTACATGCATTTCGACATCTACGGCTGGACCCCCAGCGCCGCCCCGGCCCGCCCCAAAGGCGGCGTCGGTCAGGGGGCACGGGCGATCTTTGCCGCCCTGCCGGAGCTGCTGAACCTATGAGCTCGAGTGCCCGGATCAATCGCCCCGTCGTGGACCTGTTGCGCGCGCCGAATGGGCCGCGCGAGCGCCAGTTGGTGTACGGTGAGGCGGTCGAGGTTCTGAGCAGGAATGAGGGCTGGGCGAAAGTTCGGGCCGCCAAGGACGGTTACATCGGCCATCTGCAGGCATCGGCACTGGATGCACCGCTTGAAACCACCCACTGGGTCAGCGCTCCGGCCACCCACGCCTACACAGAGGCCGATTTCAAATCCCGCGATATGTGCACGCTCAGCTTTGGCAGCAGGGTGCAGGTCAAGGCTGAGACTGAACGCTTTGCCGAGACCGAGCTGGGCCATATCCCAAAGACGCATCTGTGCCCCACCGGCACGCTTTTAAGTGACCCGCTGGAGGTCGCCGAGAAGTTTCTGGGAACGCCCTACCTTTGGGGCGGCAACAGCCGCTTTGGCATCGATTGTTCGGGGCTGGTGCAGGCAGCGCTGCTGGCCTGTGGTATCCCCTGCCCCGGCGACAGTGGCCCGCAGGAGCTGGCACTTGGCAGCCCCGCGCCCGCAGCCAGCGGCTATGACCGCGGCGATCTGTTGTTCTGGAAAGGCCATGTGGCACTGGTGCGTGATCCGGGCAGCATCATCCATGCAAACGTGCATCATATGGCGGTGGCAATCGAACCGCTCGAGGCAGCAATCAAACGCATCGCTGCTCAGGGCGACGGGCCTGTGACGGCGCATAAACGGCTTGGCTGACGTGCCGCGTTATTCGACCGCGCGGATCAGCTTGCGTTCCAGCACGCGCAACACGGTCCTGAGATCATGTCCGCGCTTCAGGATCTGCCCATCCATGCCGACAACCGAATACTGCCCCTGCCGATTGCGCAGCTTGGGGTGTTTTTCGATCCGGTAAAGCGGATGTTCAGCGGTGCGGCGAAAGACCGAGAACACCGCCAGATCCCGCAACGAGGAAATGCCGTAGTCCCGCCACTCCCCTGCGGCGACCATGCGACCGTATAGGGAGAGGATGACCGACAATTCCTTGCGGTCGAATGAAACCTGTTCGGGGATACCAGAGCCGGGGAAGGACGCGCTGCTTTGAAAAGTCATGCCCCAAGGTCGCGCCAAACCGCGCGTGAATCAAGCGGTTTCGGCCTCCGTTTCCTTTTGGCTTTGCGAACCTGGATGTTCAGGCAGGGCTCTGCTGCTGTACTCCGCTGCCGATCTCGGACATCTGCAATCCAAGGATCTGCTCCAGCGCCATCCGCCCCGGCGCGGTCAGGGTCAGGCCGCGCTTGTGCTGGCAACGCTGCATCCAGCCGCGCTCCAGCGCATGGGTCAAAAGCTGCCGCCCCAGTGGCCCCGCCACATGCAGGCGCCGTTCGGTCCAGTCGAGGCAGGGGCGTGCAAAGGGCTGGCGACGGGCTGTGTCTGGATCGGGCAGACTGACACCAAGCGGCTCCCACACGGCGGAGGGAGCGGCATGAAACCCGCCGTCCCGCTCGACCAGCATGCCCTTGTTCAAAAAGGCCTCTGTCATCGCTACAGCCAAAGGGCCGGCCAAATGATCATAACAACTGCGCACCTCGGCCAATCCGCCCGCCTTGCGACGCTGCGCCAAGTAAAGGCTGTCCATCGGAGCGATAGCTGCAAGCTGCTCCAGCGCCTGTGCCACCTCGGGCCCTGCCAGCCGGTGATAGACGCAGCGTCCGCGCTTTTCGGCCACGACCAGCCCCGCATCGCACAACAGGCGCAGATGCGCGGTGGCGGTCTGCGGCGTGATCCCGGCGGCAGAGGCGAGTTCCTTGTTGGTAAAGGCCCGCCCCTCCATCAACTCACACAGCATACGAGTACGGCTGGCATCGCCAATGGCCTGCCCAAGAATGTCAAAGCGCGGGGTGCGCGGCGGTCTGTGCGGATGCGATGCGGTCATGCGCCAATACTAGCCCCTGTTGACCGCGCCCCATAGGACAAAGACTTCGCCACAGAGCGAAGGGTTCGCGCATCTCGCCCCAAGCCGTTCAGGCGAAACTGCCGTGACAAAACCAACCGCGCGACAGCGCCGCGCCATGAGCAAAGAACAGCCAAAGGCGCGCGCCGCAGGCGGTGACCACCACCCAGTAATCGCGCACCCCGCTGCGCCAGTTCGGATCCTCAAGCCACCATTCCGGGGCGATGCGTTCGGGGCCTTCGGCCTCGGCCAGCTGCCAGTCGCGGCCGCGCCAGCGGAAGCGTTCGGGCACGGTGGGCACATCGGGCGCCATCACCAGTTCGGGCCGCCACATCAGCAAGGGGCGCGGATGCTCAGAGGGCGGCCACTCCTGCGCCGGTTCGGACCAGGCCGCCGCCAGCACCTTGGCGGTCTTTTCCGGGATGTGCGTGTCGACCGGATGGCGGCGGGTGATCGCCTCAAGACCGATGCGGGCACCGATGCGACCGATCAGATCCTCCATCATCACGCTATTTCCGCCCGCCTGCCGGCTGCGGGCAGCAGCAGTGGCCTCCAGATGTCCGGCCTGGGTGCGGGCATGGATCGGCTCGACCCGGAGCGCCTCAAGGCGCAGCATTTCGATACCAAAGCCTGCGTCGATCTCTTCCAGCTTCATCTCAAGCAGGGGGCGGATGCGGTCGGGATCGCGGCTGGCACGGGCCAGCCCCACGGTCACGCTTTGCGCGGCCTGATCCACCCGGTGCGCCTCAAGCCGCAACAGCCGCACGCCCTTGCCGCGCTCTTCAAGCCGCGCACAAAGACGGGGCAGCATCCGGTCGATGCCCGCCAGCAGATCCTCGACCAGGCCAATCGGGTCAGGCAGGGTCAGGCGCACCGCGAAGCTTTCGACCGCGCGGGCCGGAGAGACCGGCTCGGGCGTGCTGCCCATGGCCTGATCCAGACGCAGCACCAGCCCGCGCCCGAACCGCCGCGCAAGGCTGGCACGGGGCTGATCCAGAAGATCGCCGATCTGCCGCAGGCCAAGGCGGCCAAGCTGCGCCACGGTGCTACCCTCAAGCCGCAGCGCCGCAATCGGCAAGGGGGCCAAGGCCGCACGCGCCGACCCCGGCGGGGCAATCCGGTGTGATGCCTGTTCGGCTTCGACCGGCTGGGGGGCGGTGCCGCCCCGTATCCAGTGCCTGCGCCCCGCCTTGCCCTTTTGCGCAGCCCGCGCCGGACTGCGGGCCGCGCGGGCGCGGGTGGCGCGGGCCTCCTGGTCGATGGCATCGCCCGAGCGATCTGGCGGCAGGTCCGCCTCTTGCCCCGCATAGCGCGCCAGCGCCCAGGCCGCCCCCAGCGTATCCGCCAACCCCATCCGCACGGTGAGCCCCATCCGCGCGCAGTCCTCTTCGATCTGCCCAAGGAGGGCCTCTTCCCCGCCAAAAAGATGCGCGGATCCCGTCATGTCGAGATTGATGCTGTCAGCCCCCTCGGGCGCGACCCAGGGGCTGAACTTTCCGGCCCAGCGCCCCAGCGCCTCAAGAAAGGCTTTTTCCGCCGGAGCGTTGCGCCTGCGGGTCAGCAAGGCAGCGCAGATGGCATGGGCATCGCGCAGGGGCTGGCCGACAAACAGCCCCTGATCCTCGGCTTCGGCATTTAACGCAGAAATAACCTGTGTGTTGGAAAGTTCCTCCACAATGGCCAAAGGTCCGGCAAGACTGCCCTGCACCGCCCGCATCACCCGCTCTGCGCCAAGGCGCGGAAACCAAAGCGACAGTATGCGGCGGTGAGGCATGGCACGATCCGGATCAAAAGCCTGAAATTTCTGGAAACCAGCAGTTAGCACCGCCGATGTTCTACATTTGTTCCAAATATTCGATTCGGTCAATCCTCTCTCCCGTGATGGGACTGCCCATGAAGGAAGCCCGCTCATGACGTCGCACCGTATACGCCTGACACACCGTCGCGCGCTACGCAGCCTGCCTGCACTTTTGGTGCTGATCCTGGCTCTTGTGGGCGCTCAGCTGGATGCAGCTGCGCCGATCACCGACAAGCATGTCAAACGGCGGGTCGAACTGATGACCAGCCAAAAGGCCGCCATAACAACTCTGGCCGACATGATGGCCGGGCGCATGGTATTCAACGCAGCCAAGGCCAAAGCCGCCCGGCGCAGCCTGATCAAAAGCACCGGGGACATTCGCAAGCGGTTCAAAAAGCCGCGCATGGATCCCAACTCACATGCACGTCCCTTGGTTTGGCAACAATGGGAAGACTTCGAAACACGCGCCGAACGGGCCGAGGAGGCCGCCAAGCAGATCAGTGCCCATACCCGCAACGGCCTGTTGCGTACAGTGCCGAACATGATTCAGGCCTGCCTCAGCTGTCATGAGACCTATCGAAACACCCCCAACGATTTCATCACACATTGAGCCTGCGTAACCCCATGCGCAAAGCAAAGAGGCGGTCCGATCAGGTACCGTAGCGCGCGAGAAACATCTCAACGGCGCCCGACACGATCCGCTCCCGCTCTTCTGGAGAGAACCTGGTGTCGATGTTAAACACAAGGCGCGGCACCAGATCGGCGCGGCACAGCTCGGCGAACTGATCCGCAGCCAGGTCAAAATCGCCGATCCGCAGCTCTCCGCGCGCCGCTGCGCCTTGCAGATAATCCCGCAGACGCGCGCGCACCACCATCGGCCCGCTCTCATAGAACTGACGCCCCAGATCCGGGAATCGGTCCGCCTCGGCAACGCAGATGCGGAACATGCGCAGGCCAAATTCCGACAGGCTGACCGACAGGATATGCCGTCCCGCCGCCGTCAACACATCACGCGGCGTGCAATGGGCACCGGAAAGGTCCATCGGCGCATCCGCCTGCCGCGCGCATTCGTGCCGGGCCACCTCCATGAACAACAGGCGCTTATCCGGGAAATAGCTATAGAGCGTCGCCTTGGAGACCCCCGCCGCGCGGGCGATGTCGTCAACGCTCGCGCCTTCGAACCCGTCTGCCATGAAAACTTCGCGCGCACCTTTCAGGACCTGGTCGAACTTGCGACCTGTCCGCAGAATGCTGGCTTGCTCGTTCATGATCCGACCTCATGTCGCTCGCGCGGTGACTGTAGCTGTGACCAAGCCACTCTAGCCCAGTGGCCTCCGGTTCAACAACTGTGTTCCCCGCAAGCTCTGCCTGCGTCAAGCTGTATCGGCTTTCCCACTTGCACTTTCTGGTGCCGCCCATATTCTAGTTTAGAATAATTCTAAAAGGAAACTACGATGCGCTTTCTGCCCCAGCGAAAACGGTTCTCCGACCTCACCGGCCAGGAAATCCTGGCCCTCGCGATTTCCTCGGAAGAGGATGACGCGCGCATTTATCGCGGCTATGCGGCGCGGCTGCGGGAAGATTTCCCGGCCTCGGCTGCCATGTTCGATGGGATGGCCGCCGAGGAGGACGAGCATCGCGCCCGGCTGATTGCCCTGCACGAAAAACGCTTTGGCCCGGCGATCCCGCTCATTCGGCGCGAACATGTGGCCGGGTACTACAACCGCCGCCCCGTCTGGCTGATGGAGAACCTGAGCCTCGACCGGATCCGCGACGAAGCCAAGGCGATGGAGACCGATGCAGAGCGTTTTTATCTGGCAGCCGCCGCCCGCACCAAAGATGCCGAGACGCGCAAGCTGCTGGGCGATCTCGCCGCTGCCGAGGCCAGTCACCACGAAACGGCGGCCGAGCTGGAAGAGGCGCATCTCACCAGCGATGCCCGCTCCGAGGAAGACCGCACCGCCCACCGCCAATTCGTGCTGACCTGGGTGCAGCCGGGACTGGCCGGGTTGATGGATGGCTCGGTGTCGACGCTGGCCCCGATCTTTGCCACCGCCTTTGCCACGCAGGACACCTGGACAACCTTCCTTGTGGGGGTGGCCGCCTCTGTCGGGGCAGGGATCTCGATGGGCTTTACAGAGGCGGCCTCCGACGACGGAGAACTGTCGGGGCGCGGCTCGCCTATGAAACGTGGGATTGCCTCGGGCGTGATGACCACGGTGGGCGGGCTGGGCCATGCCCTGCCCTACCTGATTCCTGAGTTCTGGACGGCAACAACGATCGCCTTCATCATCGTCTTTGTCGAATTGTGGGCGATTGCCTGGATCCAGAACAAATATATGGAAACGCCTTTCTGGCGCGCAACGCTGCAAGTGGTTCTGGGCGGCGCGCTGGTCCTTGGCGCAGGCGCCCTGATCGGCAGCGGCTGATCGGATCAAACCGCAAGGGAGGCTCTCCCGCCCGTCGGACGCTGCCCTGCGGGCAGCCCCTCCCGTTGGGCGTGGCGCCGCGCTGACGCGCGGCGGGGTTGGTTTTCAACGCAAGCGCTCTGATCCAACCAGCGCGGCAGGCGCTGGAGACCGGCGCAGGCAACCCGTCGAAACCTTCCATGAACCCAGCCAGATGCGACCTGCCACTCAACAAAAAAGGCACGGAATTTACCCAATACACATCTCTTTTGGGGACACTGCAGCCATAACCAGTAAAGGATCAGGCCAATATGTTGTCCCCCCAACAGAATGTCGGGCATTCCGCTGCTGCGGCCCGCCCGCTCGCATCGCAAGACGCACAGAAAACGAACCGCCTCGCTTCTGACACACGCGTGGCGGCATCTCAGCGTTCCAAGGCGCAATCCCTATACGACAGCGTGCGTCACCTCAGCCGCAAGGACGCCATCGACGCCCTGTTTCAAATGTCGCTGGAGCGCAAGCTGACCATTCACAGTGGTGATTATCAGGCATACAGCGATGTCATCCGGCTTGTCGGCACTGAAGGCGAAATGGAGAACCGCAAAAAGGAAGCCAAGGTCGCGAGCAAGGTTCTTTTTGAACTGCTGGAGGAACTTCCAACCGCAAGTGCTGAACGTTTGGCCGTTCTCAGGTCAGAGATTGTGACCTTGGGCGGCTATGCGGATCAGGCGCAAAGCAGGGTTGAAGACCTCAAGGCGCAGATTTCTGAAATGCTTGCCAACCTTTGATATCGGCCGGCCTTTGATGAGGAAAAGTGGCCTGGGTCTTAAAACGCTGCCTTAGCACCCAAACCGATGGGACCCAAGGCCCGGCAGGCCTGTCTGGCCAGCAATCAAGGTCGCCTGGACGATCTTGCTCCAACCGGCAGCGCTTGTGGAAGATGCAACACGAACCGGGCTCCTTGCGAATGGTCGAGAGCAGCCACGAGCCCCCGCCGCGCGCCAGCGCGGCCCGGCCCAACGGGAGCCCTGCATGTGTCATGCAGAGGCGACGGGCGGGAGGACTGCGCATTTCATGCATCTCAGTGCCAGCGACAAAGCGGTATGGAATGCGCGGTATTTCGGCACCCACGGCGCGGTGACCCTCACGAACTGCTACTCTTCTCTGGCATTGGTTCGTTAACTTGGTCACGCACCGCCCGTGATCTTTTTCACATGGGGTTTTTGCCCCTACATCCTCCGACGAGGCTCACGCCAGAGCCGCCGCCCCCCAAACAGTCTTTCCGTTTTGGTCAAATCAGGTTACCAATCCTGCGATGGCTGATATTTTCTTCAGAACCCTGCCCTTCTTTGCGATCATCGGCCTTGGATACTGGGCCGGGCGCACGCGGTTCTTTACCGAAGAGGCGACAGCCTATCTGACGAAATTCGTCTTTTTCTTCCCGCTCTCGGCGATGATCTTTCGCTTTGCGGCCAACCTCTCCTTTGCCGAGGTCTTTGATCCAAACCTGATCCTTGGCTATCTCGCCGGGACCCTGGCGGTTTATCTGGTGGCCACTGCCGTCGCAGCCATCAGAGGTCTGAATATCCCCACCGCCGCGGTCGAGGCGCAATGCGCCGCCATCGGCAACGTAGGCTTTCTTGGCTTGCCGATGATGGCGATCCTGTTCGGGGAGGCCTCCATCGGGCCGATGATGGTGGTCTTGAGCGTGGATCTGGTGGTCTTTTCCTCCCTCATCGTCATTCTGATCAATGCCGGGCGTGGATCGGGGCTGGGGCTTTCCACCCTGAAACTCGTGGCGCTTGGCCTTTTGCGTAACCCAATGATCGTCGCCATCGTGGCGGGGTTGGCCTGGTCGGCCTCGACCCAGCCGATCCCAGCGCCGGTCAATGACTTCCTGTCGATCCTCGGCGGCGCGGCAACGCCCGGCGCGCTCTTTGCCATCGGCGCCTCGCTCGCCTCGAAATCGGCCGAACGCATTGAAGTGGCCGCCTGGCTCAGCTTTGCCAAGCTGGTGTTGCACCCGCTGTTTGTCGCCATCGGCGTTCTGTGGCTGGTGCCGGTCTCCAGCTTCCCGGCCTCGGTGGCCATTGCCGCCGCATCCCTCCCGGTGGCGGGCAATGTCTACATGCTGGCGCAGCACTACGGCGTGGCCCCGCAGCGCGCCTCGGCGGCGATCCTGATCTCGACGGCGGTGTCGATCCTGACGGTGCCGCTGGCAATCGCCTGGGTCTCCTAAAGTCGGATCACGTAATCCTTGCGGGTGGTCTGGATCACCTCCCAGGTGCCAGAAAATCCGGGGCGCAGAATAAAGCTGTCGCCTGCCGCCAGAGGATATTCGGTGCCATCCTCCGCAGTGATCACCGAGCGCCCCTCAAGGATCCGGCAATACTCCCATTCATCGTAGGAAATCCGCCACTTGCCCGGTGTCGACTGCCAGATCCCGCAGTATAGCCCGTCCACCTCTTCGGCGTTCCAGGTGGTAAAGACGGGATCACCCGCGATGACCTTGGCCGGGTCGGGGCGTTCGACCTCTGCTTCGGCGGCTGCGGGGGTCAGTCTTTGGAACGTGTTCATCGGGTTTTCCTGTTATTGCCTTTTCGCCCATCTGTCCTCGGTTTCATGCCCCAAGTCCAGCCAGAGTGCCGCTCTCCAAAGGCCGCATTTGCCATTTCTCAAACCTTCTGGCGCAAAAAGGCTGCGACAGGGCGCCGCGACACTGGACCCCATCCCCGCTGCCGGGTAGCTGATAGACAACCAGTTTCAAGGAGCCTCACCATGGAAACCGTTTCGGAAAACACATGCTTTGGCGGCGTGCAGGGCGTCTACCGGCACAAGAGCAGCGCGACGAACTGTGAGATGACCTTTGGCCTGTTCCTGCCCGAAGAGGCCAAGGACGGCCCGGTGCCGCTTTTGTGGTTCCTGTCGGGCCTCACCTGCACCCATGAAAACGCCATGACCAAGGCGGGCGCGCAGGCCTGGTGCGCCGAGCAGGGCATCGCCATCGTCTTTCCCGACACCTCGCCGCGCGGCGATGATGTGGCCGACGATGAAAACTACGATCTGGGCAAGGGCGCAGGCTTCTATGTGAACGCCACCGAAGAGCCCTGGGCACCGCACTATCAGATGTGGGACTATATCGCCGGAGAACTGCCCGCCTTTCTGGGCGAAAACTTTGCCGTGGATCTGGGCCGTCAGGCGATCTGCGGTCACTCCATGGGCGGGCATGGCGCGCTGACGCTGGCGATGAACCTGCCGGGGCGCTACCGCTCGGTCTCGGCCTTTGCGCCGATCTGCAACCCCACCGCCAGCGATTGGGGCCGCAAGCAGCTCAGCGCCTATCTGGGCAGCGATGAGACCACCTGGGCCAGGCATGACGCCACGCTGATGATGCGCGACAAGGGCTTTGACGGCCCCGTTCTGGTGGACACCGGCACCTCGGACCAGTTCATCGATCTTCTGCGCCCCGAGGCGCTGGCACAGGCGGTCAATGAACGCCGCCAGCAGGCCACTCTGCGCCTGCAGCCGGGCTATGATCACAGCTATTTCTTCATCTCCACCTTCATGGAAGATCACGTCGCCTTCCACGCCGAGGCGCTGTACCGCGACTGATCCCGAAAAGGACCAACCATCATGAGCCAGTACGACTACGATCTCGTCATCATCGGATCCGGCCCCTCGGGGCGCACCGCCGCCATCCAGGCCGGTAAACTCAAGCGGCGCGTGCTGGTCATAGATCGCAAGGACCGTCTGGGCGGTGTGTCGGTCCACACGGGCACGGTACCCTCGAAAACCCTGCGCGAAACGGTGCTCAACCTCACCGGCTGGCGCGAGCGCAGTTTTTATGGCCGTGCCTACCGGGTGAAGGACCAGATCGACGCCGAGGATCTGAAGGCCCGCCTGCATATGACGCTCGATCACGAGGTGGACGTGCTGGAACACCAGTTCAACCGCAATCACGTCGAATGGCTGGCGGGGCTGGCGCGCTTTACCGGCCCGCATGAGGTGGAGGTCGCGACCGAGGCGGGCGATACAACCCGCGTCACGGCCGAAAAATTCCTTATCGCCACCGGCACCCGCACCTATCGCCCGGACGATGTCCCCTTCAACGGCAAGACAATTGTCGATGGCGACGAGTTCCTTGAGATGGAGGATATCCCGCGCTCTCTGATCGTGGTGGGTGCCGGCGTCATCGGTGTTGAATACGCCACCATGTTCTCGGCGCTGGATGTGCGCGTCACCCTGATCGAGCCGCGCGAGACTTTCCTTGATTTCATCGATCGCACCATCATTCAGGATTTCACCCATCAGATCCGCGAAAACGGCGTCGATCTGCGGCTTGGCTCGGCCATTGAAAAGATCGAGGACGAAGGCACCCATATCGAGGTCAGCATGGCCAATGGCCGCCATGTGCGCGGCGAGATGCTGCTGTTCGCCGCCGGGCGCATGGGCAATACCGACAGTCTGAACCTAAAGGCCGTCGGGCTTGAGACCGACCACCGCGGCCGCATCAGCGTTGAGCGCAAAACCTACCAAACTGCGGTTCCGCACGTCTATGCCACCGGCGATGTGATCGGGCACCCCTCGCTCGCCTCAACATCGCTGCAGCAGGGCCGCGTTGCCGCCTGCCATGCGCTCGACACGCCGACAGTGCCCGAAAGCCCCTGGTTCCCCTATGGCATCTACTCGGTGCCGGAAATCTCGACCTGCGGCATGTCCGAAGAGGAACTGCAGGAGCGTGGCGTGCCTTATGAGGTCGGCATCGCGCGGTTCCGAGAAACCTCGCGCGGGCATATCATGGGGCTGGAGCATGGCATGCTAAAGATGCTGTTCAGCCTCAAAACCCGTCGGGTGCTGGGCGTGCAGATTGTCGGCGAGGGCGCGACCGAGCTCATTCACATCGCCCAGGCTGTGCTGAACCTCAAAGGCACGGTGGAATACTTCGTCCAGAACACCTTCAACTACCCCACCTTGGCCGAGGCCTATAAGATCGCCGGTCTCGATGCCTTTAACCGGATGCCGATCCCGGATGAGTTCAAGGTGAAACACCCGACCAAGAAATCCGGCAAATCAGAGCCTAAAAAGGGAAAAGCGTGAGCGCGCTTTACATCGACGCCGATGCCTGCCCGGTCAAGGCAGAGGCCGAGCGGGTCGCCACCCGCCACAAGCTGAAAATGTATGTGGTCTCCAACGGTGGCCTGCGCCCGTCGCAGAACCCGCTGGTGGAAACCGTCATCGTCTCCGAAGGGGCCGATGTGGCGGATATGTGGATTGCCGAGCGCTGCGGGCCGGGCGATGTGGTGGTCACGGGAGACATCCCGCTGGCCGCCAAATGCATCGAGGCAGGCGCCCGCGTGCTGCGCCACAATGGCGAGCGGTTCACCGAGGCCAACATCGGCCAACAGCTTGCCATGCGCGACCTGATGGCGGACCTGCGCGCCGCCAACCCGCTTGGCGCAGGCGGCAGTGGCAAGGGCTTTACCAAGGCGGACCGTTCGCGGTTTCTGGATGCACTGGAGCGGGAAATCAGGGCGGCTGCCGCAATAACTCGGCAATAGCCCTAGCGGCCGGATCACAAGCGTCGGTTGACAAGGATCCACACGCAAGGTGCTGTGCCCCCCAAGTGACATCCCTCCCCGGCAAAGGCGAGGGCTGTCAGCGCATTTCCATTCAAGCCTGCATATGATGTTCCCGTTCCGCTCGGCGAAAAGCTGGGCTGCCTGCTTTTTGTGAGCCAACAACCTCAAAATGACGTTGCGTCAGGCTGCAGAGTGACGCCATCCCACACCGAAAGCGCCGGCTTGCCCCTCCCCCAGTGCAAATGTGAGTCAAACATACACCAATAAGCGTATGTCTTCGACGATCAGAGCACGACTTATCTTTGTTTTTATGGCCCGGTCGCCTTCACGGCAGAGCTGTGAGTTTGCTTCCGCCCCCCCGTGCAAAGGATGCCGCGCCCCTGTCGAAAATCGGGCCGGAAAGGAAGATATCCGTTTGAAAAACGGAAGTTTATTGTTGCGCCGATAAACCGCTTGTAAACATATTGGTATCATTAAGAAACTGAAAAAATATCATTTCAAGGCCCCGTTTCAGATGAGCAAAAATCCACTTGTGCCCCGCCCCATTAAAGTGTCTGCCTCCGAAAAAACCTCCCCACCAAAGCATACCAAAGCCAAAGCGATGACGGCCGGATTGGCTGCTGGATTGCTGCCGCTTCTGGCAGCAGGCGCAGAAGCCCAGCAAGCGCTCAAGGCATTGTCCGAGGTAAAGGGCGTGGCCTCCTACGAGGTCATGAACGACGGCACGGTCAAGGTTACCATGACCAATGGCGAAGTCTCGATTCTGGACGCCACACAGGTTGTGGTTTCCAAAGAGGGTGTTGTCATGGTCGCCGAGACGACCGCGGCGGAACTGGGGGCACTCGCAGGGGGCATTCCCTCAGGGGTTGCAGTGGCCGGCGGGGTTGCCGGGCTTGGCGCCGCTGCGGGAGGCGGTTCAGGCGGAGGTGGCGACACGGGCGGCGGACCCGTCACGTTCACCGGAGATACAAGCGGCGGTGCAGTCGAAGATGGTACAGGTGAGACCACCGGAACCATCGCCATTGAGGGCGCCCCTGGCATGCGGTTTCAGGAGCAAACGGGCACCGAAGGCACCTACGGCACTTTCACCCTGACGAGCGATGGAAGCTGGACATACAACGCCGACAGCGGTCGGACCGCACTGCAGGCCCTCCGGGAAGGGGAAACCGTCACAGAAAGCTTCACTGTCGTCACCGAAAGCGGCGCGACGCAGGTGATCACTGTGACGCTGACCGGCTCCAACGATGTGGCGATCATCAACGGCGATACATCCGGCGGCGTGGTCGAGGATTCCGCAACAACGCAGACGATCACGGGCCAGTTGTCTGTCACCGATGTTGACACCGGTGAAGCCGTTTTTGTAGCACAAACCGAGGTGGCTGGCACCTACGGGACATTTACGCTGGAGACCGATGGAAGCTGGACATACAGCGTCTACGGCACGACGGTTTCAGCACAGGCACCTGACGCAGGCGAGACACCCGCAACTGTCGCAAACAACGCCACTTCTGCGCTGCAGGCCTTAGGTGAGGGCGAAACGGCAACCGACAGCTTTACTGCGACCACCGCAGATGGCACCACTCAGGTCGTCACCGTAACCCTGACCGGCGTGAATGACGTCGCGGTGATCGGCGGCACCACCACCGGCGCGGTGACCGAAGACGCGGCAGCCACTCTCACCGCCGGCGGCACACTCACCGTAACCGACGTAGACACGGGCGAAGCGGTCTTTGTGGCACAAACCTCGGCGGCGGGCACCTATGGCACCTTCACCCTCGGCACCGATGGCAGCTGGGCCTACAGCGCAGACAACAGCCAAAGCGCCATCCAGGCCCTTGGCGCGGGCGAAACCCTCACAGACAGTTTCACCGCCGCAACAGCGGACGGCACCACACAGGTGGTCACCGTCACCTTGACCGGCGTGAACGACGTCGCGGTGATCGGCGGCACCACCACCGGCGCGGTGACCGAAGACGCGGCAGCCACTCTTACCGCCAGCGGCACACTCACCGTAACCGACGTAGACACGGGCGAAGCGGTCTTTGTTGCCCAAACCTCGGCGGCGGGCACCTATGGCAGTTTCACCCTCGGCACCGATGGCAGCTGGACCTACAGCGCCGACAACAGCCAAAGCGCCATTCAAGGCCTTGGCGCGGGCGAAACCCTCACAGACAGCTTCACCGCCGCAACAGCGGACGGCACCACTCAAGTGGTCACGGTCACCCTGACAGGAGTTTCCAATGACCCGATAGAGCTTTCGGATGTGGAGGCAGGCACCGGCGGGTTTGTGATCAACGGAGTTTCGGCAAGCGACCTCTCCGGTCGCTCAGTCAGCAGTGCAGGCGATGTGAACGGCGACGGGTTTGACGACCTGATCATCGGAGCCCCATATGATGACCCAAACGGCGAAAGCTCCGGCGCCAGCTTTGTGGTTTTTGGCAAAAGCGATGGGACCGCTGTAGAGCTGTCGGATGTCGAGGCCGGCACGGGTGGCTTTGTGATCAACGGCGCTTCAGCAAGCGACCACTCCGGTCGCTCAGTCAGCTCTGCGGGCGACGTGAACGGAGACGGGCTGGACGACCTGATCATCGGGGCAATTTCAGGCGACCCGAATGGCAGTAACTCTGGCGCGAGCTACGTCGTCTTTGGCAAAAGCGATGGCTCCTCGGTGGAGCTGTCGGATATCGAGGCTGGCACCGGCGGATTTGCGATCAACGGCGTCTCTGCCGGTGACCTGTCCGGTTTCTCTGTCAGCAACGCGGGCGACGTCAACGGAGACGGGCTGGATGACCTGATTGTCGGCGCGCGATACGATGACCCCAATGGCAGTAAATCCGGCGCAAGCTTCGTTGTCTTTGGCAAGAGCGATGGCACCACAGTGGAGCTGTCGGATGTTGAAACTGGGACCGGCGGCTTTGTGATCAATGGCGTCTCTAGCTATGACCAAGCAGCGTTCTCCGTGAGCAATGCAGGTGACGTGAACGGCGACGGGCTTGATGACCTGATCGTTGGCGCACTATACGATTCCCCGAATGGCACCTCATCCGGCGCCAGCTTTGTGGTCTTTGGCAAAAGCGACGGCACCACCGTGGAGCTGTCAGATGTGGAAGGGGGTACCGGCGGCTTTGCCATCAACGGTGTCTCTTTGAGTGACAGGTCCGGTTTTTCTGTCAGCAACGCAGGCGATGTGAATGGCGATGGCCTGGATGACCTGATCGTCGGCGCGCGGGGTGATGCCCCGAATGGCAGCCTTTCAGGTGCAGGCTTTGTGGTCTTTGGCAAAAGCGATGGCACCGCTGTAGAGCTGTCGGATGTTGAAACTGGTACCGGCGGCTTTGTGATCAATGGCACCTCTGACGGTGACGCTGCAGGTTTCTCTGTCAGCAGTGCGGGCGACGTCAATGGCGACGGGCTTGATGATCTGATCGTCGGAGCGCCATTCGCTGATCCAAACGGAGCCTATTCCGGCGCCAGCTACGTCGTCTTTGGCAAAAGCGATGGCACCGCCGTCGAATTGTCGGACGTTGAAACACGAAGCGGCGGCTTTATGATCAACGGTGTCTCTGGAAGCGACCAGGCAGGTCGGTCGGTCAGAAGTGCGGGCGATGTCAATGGTGACGGCTTTGACGACCTGATCGTCGGAGCCAGTGGTGATGATCCAAACGGCGAAAGCTCCGGCGCGAGTTTTGTGGTCTTTGGCGGCGATTTCTCGGGCGCTGCGACCGAGATTGGCACCACCGGCGATGACACGCTGACCGGCTCCGCTGCCGTGGACCGGCTGATCGCGGGTACCGGCGATGACACGCTGGTGGGCGCGGGCGGCGCCGATGTGCTGCGCGGCGGTGCGGGCGATGATGTGCTGGCGGTCAGTGACCTCAGCTTTGCCGACCTTGCAGGCGGCACCGGCAGCGATGTGCTGCGGCTCGACGGCAGCAACCTGGCGCTGGATCTGGGCAGCCTTGGCACCTCGCAGGTGACAGGGATCGAGCGCATTGACCTCAGCGGCGACAACAACACGCTGGAGCTGTCGAAGCTTGAGCTGCAGCAGCTATCGGACGAGAGCAACACCCTGCGGGTCTATGGCGATGGCACCAACAGCGTCACCCTGGCGCCGGGGTTCGTCTATGGCAGCGATGTGACGGATGGCGAGGGCACTTTCACCGTGCTCACCAACGGCAACGCCCGCATCGAAGTGCAACAGGGCGTCACGGTCAATGGCGGCGCCTACCTGGCCCCGGCGGTAGAACTGTCGGATGTGGAGGCAGGCACCGGCGGATTTGTCATCAACGGGGTCTCCGCCGGTGACACCTCCGGCAGGTCTGTCAGCAATGCAGGCGATGTCAATGGAGACGGCTATGATGACCTGATCGTCGGGGCCGCAGAAGACGATCCAAACGGCAACCGCTCCGGCGCCAGCTTTGTGGTCTTTGGCAAAAGCGATGGCACCGCCGTAGAGCTGTCGGATGTGGAGGCCGGAACAGGCGGATTTGTCATCAACGGCGCCTCGGCAAGTGACGCTTCAGGTTTTTCCGTCAGCAATGCGGGCGATGTGAACGGAGACGGCCTTGATGACCTGATCGTCGGAGCAATGCAGGACGATCCGAACGGCGAAAGCTCCGGAGCCAGCTTTGTCGTCTTTGGCAAAAGCGATGGCACCGCGGTGGAGCTGTCGGATATCGAAGGCGGCACCGGCGGCTTTGTGATCAATGGCGTCTCGGTAGGTGACCTGTCAGGGCGGTCCGTCAGCAATGCCGGTGACGTGAACGGAGACGGGCTGGATGATCTGATCGTCGGGGCGTATCGTGATGAACCAAATGGCAGCTATTCCGGCGCAAGCTTTGTGGTCTTTGGAAAAAGTGATGGCACCGCGGTGGAGCTGTCGGATGTTGAGGCCGGCACAGGCGGATTTGTCATCAACGGCGCCTCTGGGGGTGACCGGTCCGGTCACTCTGTCAGCAATGCCGGTGACGTGAACGGAGACGGGCTCGATGACCTGATCGTAGGGGCGAATCGAGACGATCCAAACGGCGCAAACTCCGGTGCAAGCTTTGTGGTCTTTGGAAAAAGTGATGGCACCGCGGTGGAGCTGTCGGATGTCGAGAGCGGCAGCGGCGGATTTGTCATCAACGGCGCCTCTGGAGGGGCCTACTCTGGCTATTCCGTCAACAATGCAGGCGATGTGAATGGGGACGGGCTGGATGACCTGATCGTAGGGGCCCCCGGCGGTTCTGCGAACGGCAGCTTTGCCGGCGCAAGCTTTGTGGTCTTTGGCAAAAGCGATAGCACTGCGGTCGAACTCTCGGATGTGGAGGCTGGCTCTGGCGGATTTGTCATCAACGGTGTCTCGGCGCATGACCATGCCGGGCGCTTCGTCAGCAATGCGGGCGACGTCAATGGCGACGGGCTCGATGATCTGATCGTCGGAGGGCCATACGATGATCCGCACGGCAACAGCTCAGGCGCAAGTTTTGTGGTCTTTGGCAAAAGCGATGGCACCACGGTCGAACTGTCGGATGTCGAAGGCGGTAACGGCGGTTTTGTGATCAGCGGCGGCTCGGAATATGACCACTCCGGTCGATTGGTCAGCAGTGCGGGCGATGTCAATGGTGACGGCTTTGACGACCTGATCGTCGGAGCCAATGGAGATGATCCCAATGGTGATGGCTCCGGCGCGAGCTTTGTGGTCTTTGGCGGCGATTTCCAGAACGAGGCGACCGAGATAGGCACAACCGGCGATGATACCCTCACCGGCACCGCTGCGGCGGACCGGCTGATCGCGGGCACCGGCGATGACACGCTGGTGGGCGCGGGCGGCGCCGATGTGCTGCGCGGCGGCGCGGGCGATGATGTGCTGGCGGTCAGCGACCTCAGCTTTGCCGATCTGGCGGGCGGCACCGGCAGCGACGTGCTGCGGCTCGACGGCAGCAACCTGGCGCTGGATCTGGGCAGCCTTGGCAGCTCGCAGGTCACCGGCATCGAGCGCATCGATCTGAGTGGCGACAACAACACGCTGGAGCTGTCGAAGCTTGAGCTGCAGCAGCTTTCGGACGAGAGCAACACCCTGCGCGTCTATGGCGACGGCACCAACAGCGTCACCCTGGCGCCCGGCTTTGTCTATGGAACCGATGTGACCGACGGCGAGGGCACTTTCACCGTGCTCACCAACGGCAATGCCCGCATCGAAGTGCAGCAGGGCGTCACGGTCAATGGCGGTACCTACCTTGCTCCGGCGGTCGAACTGTCGGATGTGGAGGCCGGAACCGGCGGATTTGTGATCAATGGCGTCTCGGCAAATGGCCGGTCCGGTCGATCCGTCAGCAATGCAGGCGATGTCAATGGCGACGGGCTGGATGATCTCATCGTCGGCGCACCATTTGATGACCCTAACGGCAACTCGTCCGGCGCAAGCTATGTGGTCTTTGGAAAATGCGATGGCACTACCGTGGAGCTGTCGGATGTGGAGGCCGGGACCGGCGGTTTTGTGATCAATGGCGTTTCGGCAGGTGACAATTCCGGTCGGTCCGTCAGCAATGCGGGCGATGTGAATGGCGACGGGCTGGATGATCTCATCGTCGGCGCGCCTAGCGATGATCCCAACGGATCCTACTCCGGTGCAAGTTTTGTGGTCTTTGGAAAAAGCGATGGCACCGCTGTGGAGCTGTCGGATGTCGAAGGCGGTACAGGCGGTTTCGTGATCAATGGCGTTTCGGTGGGTGACAGTTCCGGTCGATCCGTCAGCAACGCGGGCGATGTGAATGGCGACGGGCTGGATGATCTCATCGTCGGCGCGCCTAGCGATGATCCAAACGGCAGCACCTCCGGCGCAAGCTTTGTGGTCTTTGGAAAAAGCGATGGCACTGCAGTAGAACTGTCGGATGTCGAAACCGGCACAGGCGGGTTCGTCATCAACGGTGTCTCGATGGTTGACCAGTCGGGTCGGTCGGTCAGCAATGCGGGCGATGTCAATGGCGACGGGCTCGATGATCTGATCGTCGGGGCGCCATACGCTGATCCCAACGGATCCTACTCCGGCGCCAGCTTCGTGATCTTTGGCAAAAGCGATGGCACCGCCGTGGAACTGTCAGATGTGGAGGCTGGCACTGGCGGATTTGTGATCAATGGCGTATCTACGAACGATTATTCCGGTTACTCGGTCAGCAACGCGGGCGATGTGAATGGAGACGGGCTGGATGACCTGATCGTTGGGGCGCAGCATGATAGTCCAAACGGCAACAGCTCAGGAGCAAGCTTTGTCGTCTTTGGCAAAAGCGATGGCACCACCGTCGAGCTGTCTGAAGTCGAAAGCGGTACAGGCGGCTTTGTGATCAATGGCGTCTCTGCGAATGACTGGTCCGGCTACTCCGTCAGCACTGCGGGCGATGTCAATGGCGACGGGCTCGATGATCTCATCGTCGGGGCGTATCGTGATGATCCAAACGGCAGCTATTCCGGCGCGAGCTTTGTGGTCTTTGGCAAAAGCGACGGCACCTCGGTGGAACTCTCGGATGTCGAAACCGGTAGCGGCGGGTTTGTGATCAACGGCGTCTCTGAGACCGACTTATCCGGTTCCTTTGTCAGCGGGGCGGGGGATGTCAATGGCGATGGATTTGATGACCTGATTGTCGGAGCGCAGAGCGATGATCCAAACGGAAATGATTCGGGCGCGAGCTTTGTGGTCTTTGGCGGCAATGTCTCGGGCGCCGTGACAACGGTCGGCACCACCGGGGCGGATACTCTGACCGGCACCTCGGCCAATGAGATCATCTATGGCGGCATGGGCAATGACACGCTGGATGGCGGCGGCGGCACGGATCGTCTGTCGGGTGGACAGGGCGCTGATACCTTCACCTTCCGCGATCTGGAGGGCACCACCACGGTGATCGACTTTAACGGCGGCAACGGGGGCCCCGGCGACGAAGGCGACGTTCTGGATGTCAGCGCCTTTGGCATCGCGGACTTTACCGCCTTCCAGGCGCTGGTGAGCGCCGAAGGGCCGGGCGGGCACGACACCCGCATCGCGCTGGACGCCGATACGGTCATCATCCTGGAAGACGTTGCACCCGACATCCTGGTGCCCAGCAATGTGGTGCTTGCGTGACCGGATACCGACCCGTCACGGCACAGGCCCACAGCGGCATGATGTGGCAAAGGCCGGGTGACTGGTCCTTTGCCCGCGCCATCCGCTCTGTGCCGGTTCTGGCCACCGAGGCCAGCGCAATGGCGACCGCCTTCCCTTTGCTGTTTGCCCGCCAGGAAGGCGCGCAGGCAGGGACGCTGGAGCTTGTTGCCTTGCTGCGGCTGGGCGATGGGGGGACCAGCCCTTTTGTGGGGGCGGATGGCCGCTGGCGCGCCGCCCAGATCCCTCCGCTTTTACAGCTTTACCCCTTCAGCCTTGCGCCTGTTGCAGGCGGGCGGTTCGGGCTGGTTGTGGATGAAAGCAGCGGCTTGCTGAGCCATGAACCGGGGCACGGCGATGCCCTGTTTCTGGAGGACGGCGTACCGGGCCCAGAGCTGGCCAGGGTGATCGCGCAGTTTGAACAAAGAGCTGCGGCCGCCGGGATTACCTCCCGTGCCATCGCCGCGCTTGAGGCAGAAGGGCTGCTGACCCAATGGCATCCGCCGGGCCACGAGGCGACAGAAGAGGCTTCGCAGGAAAAGCTGTTCACGGTGGATCCCGCAAAGCTTCAGGCGCTGTCCGGGGATGCAATGGCGCGCCTGCATAGCGCCCATGCAGCGGGTCTTGCCTATGTGCAGATCGTCTCGATGCACCATATTCCGTGGCTGCAGAAAGCCATGGCGGTGAACAATAGCAAACCCGCAAGGACAACGCCTGCCGCTTTCGGCGTCAATGACGCCACGACAGCCCCGGCAGATGCTTTTTTGACGGCGTTGTCCACAGCTCAATTTGATGAGATGCAGGACGTGGCCGGGCAGTTTCTGATGGAGCTGCCCGCTGAGGAAACTCAACAGGAAACCTGTTGAAAATGAAGACCGTTACAGAAGGACGGACATATGATGGACGCGAAGACGCCCAAACTCGACATCAGCGGATCACGCCTCTTTGTGAGCTGGCTGGCCTCCTGTAACGCAAGCCTTGCGTTCACCACCTATCAGGCCGGAAAACTGTTCATGATCGGGCTGAAGCCTGACCAGTCTCTGTCGGTGTTCGAGCGCACCTTTGACCGGTGCATGGGCCTTGGCATGGGGCAGGGTCAGTTCTGGATGAGCAGCCTGTACCAGATGTGGCGGTTCGAGAATTTTCTCGATCAGGGAACGACCCCGGATGGCTATGATGCGCTTTATGTGCCGCTGGCGGGCCATACCACGGGCGATGTGGATGTGCATGATATCCATGTCTGCGCCGATGGCAGCCCGCTGTTCGTGGTCACCCGCTTCAACTGTATCGCGCGGCTGGCGGAAAAAGGCAGTTTTACCCCGGTCTGGCACCCGCCCTTTATCGACCGGATCGCAGCCGAGGATCGCTGCCACCTGAACGGTATGGCGGTTGAGAACGACCGTCCCCGCTATGTGACCTGTGTTGGTGCCTCGAATGTATCGGACGGCTGGCGGGATCACCGCACAAGCGGTGGCCTTGTTATCGATGTGGACAGCAATGAAACCATTGTCAGTGGCCTGTCGATGCCGCATTCCCCGCGCCTGTACCGCGATACGCTGTATATGCTGCAGTCGGGCACCGGGGAGTTCGGCAAGATCAATCTCGATGAGGGCACCTTTGAGCCGATCTGCTTCCTGCCGGGCTTTGCCCGCGGTCTGAGCTTCATTGGCAACTATGCCGTCATCGGCCTGTCGCAACCCCGCGACGGGCGCACCTTCAACGGTCTGGCCCTGAACGAGCGCCTCGAAGCCGAAGGCGCCACCGCGAAATGCGCGCTCTGCATCGTGAACCTTGAAACCGGAGACGTCGAGCACCGGCTGGACATCGAAGGCCTGGTGCATGAGCTATACGATGTTGCCGTCGTGCCAGGCGTGCAGCGACCCAAAATGCTCGGTTTCCGCAACGATGAAATCCGGTTCGCGGCACGCATCGTTGACGAGGAAGAAACAGGCGGACCCCGGCACTGACCGATGGCACGGGCTTGCTCAGACAAAACAGCGGCGCAGGTTCCCGTCGCGGCGGCCACGGCGTTCAATGACGCCAACAAGGCCGCCCGTGCCGGAGATCACGCTGCCGCGGTTTCGGCCTGCCGGGCTGCCCTTGCGGCGGCGCCGGATCTGACCATGGCGCACGTTCTTCTGGCCCGCAGCCAAGAGGCGATCGGACAGACCGATGCCGCCATCGCAGCCTATCGGGCGGCGCTGGCGCTGGATCCTGCGGAGTTCTCAGCTCAGCTAGAGCTTGGCAACTTGCTGCGCCGAAAACATGACCTCACCGGCACGCTGGACTGCTATCGCGGTGCGGTGGCGGCGCGGCCCGACGATTGGCGGGGTCATCTGGCGCTCGCCGTGCTGTGTCAGGATGACAGTTTGCCAAAGGCCCGCTGGATCGCCGGGCGGCACTATCAGGCAGCCTTGCAGGCTGCCCGCACGGCCAATGGCGCAGAAGGCGCCGCGCAGGTGCATCAGCATATGGGCCGCCGCCGCATGGCACTGGGGGATCCTGCCGGGGCCAGTGAGGCATTTCGCGCCGCCGCCGCCTGTCTTGAGACGCAAGCTGGTCCCTGCTCCGATGCGCTGGCCGATGTGCTGGTGGATCTGGCAGATGCCCTCTTCCATCTGGATCTGGAGCAAATGGCCATCCCCCTGCTGGAGCGCGCCGGACATGCCGAGGGCGGTATGGTTCTCCTGCGGGTCGCCGAGCGCAGTTACCGGCACAATCTGTGGCAGGAGGCCATCGCGATCCTTCAGCGCGCCGTGGCGCTTCACCCTGATGAAACCGACCTGCATCTGGCGCTTGCTGAGATGCAATCCAAAAGCTGGCTATTGGAGCCTGCCCGCAGCACGCTGGACGGCATTGCAGATCGCCTTGAGCCGCGGCACCGCCAGAGGGTCGGACTGCTGCGCGCGCAGATCGCAAACCGGATGGGCGACGCCGATGGGGCCATTCAGGAATATGAGGCAATCTCGGATCTGGACGCCAAAGGATATGCCTCCTCCCTGGCGATGACGGCCCTTTATAGCGAAACCGCCGACCCCGAACGGTGGGCCAAGCGCAACCGCGCAGCTTTTGCGCCCTGGGGCAAGGGCGCCCGCCCGGTCGCAGACTTTCCCAATGACCGCAGCGTGGATCGGCCTTTGCGCATTGGCATGGTCACGGCGGATCTGCACCGGCAACACCCGGTCAACCTGTTCCTGCAGCCGATGTTGTCACGCTGGAACAACCAAGACTTCCCGCTGACGCTCTACCATACCGGCAGCACGTTTGACGATCAGACCCGTCTCGCCCAAAGCCGGGTCCAGGCCTGGCGCAGCCTGGGCACCTCAGAGCTGCCCGCAGCGGTCAGTGCGGACCGGATCGATATCCTCATCGATCTGTCAGGGCACACCCATTCCGCCGAGCTCATGCAGTTTGCCCGGCGCATGGCCCCGGTTCAGGCGACATATCTGGGGTATCCCGGATCGACCGGCGTGCCGAATATCGACTACCTGATCGGCGATCCGGTGGTTACGCCGTCAGACCACGCCCCTTTGTACTCAGAGCGATTGATGCCCCTGGACACAGCCGTCTTCTGCTATGCGCCGGAAGCGGACTATCCCAGCCCGGTCTTTGGGGCGGATCACCTGACCAGGCCTCTGACCTTCGGCTCGTTCAACACGATCACAAAGATCAACCCCCACACGATGGACCTTTGGGCCCGTATCCTGCTGAAGGTGCCGGACTCCCGGCTGCTGCTCAAGGCGCCAAGCTTTCAGGATCCTGGCGCCCAGCGCAGGGTCCGCGCCCTGTTTGCTGAGCGCGGCATCGCCCCGGAGCGGCTTGAGCTGCGCGGCCCGTCCGGGCTGGCCGACATGATGGCCGAATATGGCGATGTAGATATCTGTCTGGATCCGATGCCCTACAACGGCGGCACAACCACGCTTCAGGCCATGTGGATGGGCGTGCCCGTGGTCACCAAGGCGGGGGCTCAGTTCGTGGCCCGCATGGGGGCAAGTTTCATGACCCATGCCGGGCTGCACGACTGGGTGGCCAAGACGGATGACGAGTATGTGGCAACCGCCGTACGCAAAGCGCAAGACCGTCAATCGCTGCTGGAATTGAAAAAGAACCTGCGCAACACATTGATAGATAAGCCCAGTTGGGCCATTGATGTGCATATTCGCGGGTTTGAAGACTGCCTGAAAAGAATATGGATTGGGGGACCCCAGAAGGGGTGGGAACAAGCGTGATACTATTCTCTGGGGGGCTGCCGCCACGTGCAGCCAAAGGATCCGTGTTGGCCGGGTGTCTGGCAATTCTGCTTCTCGGCGCTTGCGCTCCCAAACCGCAACCTGCCGAACTGCCGGTCAGGGTGGCCCGCCTGGAGCCTGTTCTGGCAAAAACACCCTTTGGCAAAACTGTTGCAGAGGCGGTCCGCAGCAGCCCCGAGCTGTCGGCAAGCGCCGCTGAGATCGCAGTTGCCCAGGCCGAACTGTCCGAAGCCCAAAGCGCTGCGCGCCCGGGCCTGACCCTTGGGCTGGATCTGGCCGCCAGTGCGGCCCTGGGACAGGGGTTTGGCTCTCGCAACAGTGCGGTGGTCAAGGTGACCCAACTGCTGTTCGACGGCGGAGCAACCAAGCGCCGGGTTGAAGCTGCCGAGATCAGCGTGCAGCGTGAGGCCTATCTGCGGGATGCCGCAACGGCGCAAACCGCTCTTGGTGCCGTAGAGGCTTGGATCAACCTGATCCAGCAGCGGCAGATCCGCAATCTGGCAGTGGAGAACGAAGCCACCCATCAGGACTTTTTCGAAAAGGTACAGGAGCTGTCGGACGCCGGCGTCGGCACGCAGGTCGACTATCTGTCAGCGCAAAGCCGTCTGGCCCAGGCCACGGCGCGCAAAGCGGCAGCCATCAATGCGCTTGCACATGCCGAGGCCGACTATCGCCAGATTTTCGCAACTTTGCCGACGCATCTTCCCTCTGTTCCGACGGGCCCTTCCCTGCCCGCTCAATCGGACGATGGGCTGATCAAGACCAGTCCGCGGCTGCAGTCTCTGGATGCCGAAATCGATGCCGCCGCGCAGTTGGTTGCAGCCGCCGAAGCCGCTCGCCAGCCTCCCGTCAGCTTTGAGGCGGGGGTAGGCTATGATCCAACCCTTGGCGATCCTGCTGTCAGCGTCGGGGTGAGCCCGCGGTTCGAAGTCTCCAATGGCGGTCGTCGCAATGCGGTTGTGGCGCAGGCCAAAGCACGTTTGGCCAGGCTGCAGGCCGAGCGCGACCAGTTGGCGCGTGACATCCGCCGCACCCTGCAGGTGCTGCGCGCCGATCAGCGCAGCGGCCGGGCGACGGTTGCCGCAGGCGCGGCTTCGGTCAAGGCACATACCGCCACCGTGGGTGCAGTCGACGAGCAATTCAGCACCGGGCGGCAAAGCATCTCCCAGCTGCTGGACGCACAGCGTGACCTCTTTGATGCGTCAGAAAGCCTGATCAGGGCCCGCAGCGATCTGAAAATTACCCAATATGCGGCACTGGCACTGACGGGAGACATCATTGATGTCTTTGGCCTGACGCCCCCCGTGCCCGATGAAACTGCGGAGTGAGAGACATCGATACCTTCCACATGGTTTCCCAAGAAAACGGGGCCGGCAACACCGAACTCAGCCCACTTGAACAGTGCCTGGTCTATGCGGGGGAGCTTCTTGGGCGGCCCGTGACCCTGTCGACCCTGCAGTCCGTCTATATGGATGTGGACGGCGGGTTTGGCGTCAAAGAACTCATCGATGCAGCGCGGCGGGCCGGCATCTTGGCGGCTTTTGGCAAACTGGCCCTGGACAAGCTCGACCCTCAGATCCTGCCGGTCATCCTTTTGCAGGATGATGGCCGCGCCGTGGTTGTCGAAGCCTTGGAAGGAAAGGACAGATACGTCGTCTATGACCCCGCGCATGGAGATGGCAGCGCTGTCCTGACCCGCTCGCAACTGGCCGGACAAGACTATTCGGGCTATGCACTGTTGCTGCGGGCGGAATGTCGCCGCGATGGTCAAAGCGAAACCGCATCATCCGGCCATTGGTTCTGGTCTGCTCTGGCTGCCAACCGGTGGCTATATGTGCAGGTCGCGCTGGCGGCAGTCGTCGCCAACGTCCTTGGGCTGGTGACCTCGATTTTCTCGATGGTGGTCTATGACCGGATCCTGCCGAACGAGGCGGTTGAATCCCTGATCGCCCTGACGGCGGGGGTCGGGATCGCGCTGGTCTTTGACTTTCTGATCCGCACTCTGCGGGCCGGATTTGTTGACCGCGCCGGTCAGCGGGCTGATATGGTGATCGGCCGCCATATCTTTGACCGCCTCCTTGAGATGAAGATGCAGGCGCGCGGCGGCTCGACCGGATCCATTGCGCACACCCTGCGCGAATTCGAGACGCTGCGCGACTTTTTCACCTCGGCAACGCTGGTGGCAGTGGTGGATCTGCCCTTCATCGCCCTGTTTGTCTTTGTGATCTACCTCATCGGCGGCCCGCTGGCGCTGGTGCCTGCGGTTGCCGTGCCGGTCGTGCTCTTCACAGGTGTCGCGGTGCAGCCCCTCCTGTCGCGCCTTGCCGAGCGGTCCATGGCGGACGGGCAATCCAAACAATCCGTACTGGTCGAGACGATTTCCGGCCTTGAAGCGATCAAGTCCGTTGGCGCCGCGCGCCAGATGCGCGCCCGCTGGGATGATGCGGTCTCGCGCCAGGCCGAACATGGTGTGCGCAGCCGGGCGGTGGGGCAGTTTGCCCTCAACATCACCGCTTTTGTGCAGCAGGTGGCGCAGGTCATGACCATCTTTGTCGGGGTGTTCCTGATCACCAAGGGCCTGCTCAGCATGGGCGCCTTGATTGCCAGCGTCATCCTGACCGGACGCGCGCTGGCGCCCTTGGCGCAGCTGGCGCAGACCATGACGCGTTTCAACCAGGCGCGGGCTTCCTACAAGGCGCTCAACGCGCTGATGCGGGCCGACAGCGAACGACCCGATGGGCGCAGCTGGCTCTCGCGCCCGAATCTGAACGGCAGGATCACCTTTGAGGATGTGCATTTCTCATACCCAGGCGCCATGAGCGAAAGCCTCTCAGGGGTGAATTTCACCATTGAAAAGGGCGAAAAGGTTGCCATCCTTGGCCGGATCGGCAGCGGAAAAAGCACCGTCGCGCGGCTGATCCTCGGCCTTTATGCCCCGGACAAGGGCGCCGTGCGGGTGGATGACACCGACATCCGCCAGATTGATCCCGGCGATCTGCGCCGCAATATCGGTGCGGTGCTGCAGGATGTCTGGCTCTTTTCAGGATCGGTGCGCGACAATATCGCCATCGGTGCCCTGCGCCCCCGCGACGAAGATATCCTTGAGGCCTCCCGCATTGCCGGCGTGGACGAGTTCATCTCGCAAAACCCGTCGGGCTATGATCTGCAGGTTGCCGAACGGGGCGAGGGTCTGTCGGGCGGGCAGCGACAGGCCATCACCCTGGCGCGAGCCCTGATCGGGCGGCCTCCCATCCTGCTGCTGGACGAGCCCACCGCCGCGATGGATGTGCAGAAAGAGGCAGAGGTGATCGACCGTCTCTCGCAGGACATGGAAGACCGCACGCTGATCGTCGTGACCCACCGCACCAGCCTGCTGAAACTGGTGGACCGGGTGATCGTACTCGACCGGGGCCGTGTGGTGGCCGATGGGGACAAATCACTTCTCAGCCGCGGTACTCCAGCGTCGAAAGGCGGCCAGCAATGAACAATATTCGCGATTTCGACCGCCTCTACCGCGACATGCGGGGCAAGTCGCCGCTCAGGGCGTCGCTGCTGCTGCTCTTGATCATTGCCTTCCTTCTGTCGGCCGGTGTCTGGGCGTGGAACACGGAACTGGACGACGTCACGCGCGGGGACGGCCGGATCGTGCCGACGGGGAACATCCAGATCATTCAGGCCGCTGAAACCGGAGTATTGCAGGCGCTGCACGTGCGCGAAGGCGAGGTCGTCGAACAGGATGACCTGCTGATGGAGCTGGACCGAACCATCGTCGCAAGCCAGCTCGATCAAGAACAACAGCGCGCGGCGGCATTGCGGGCGCGCATTCTGCGCCTTCAGACCTTTATCGACGGCAAGGATGCCCTCATCTTTCCGGACCAGATCGTGCAGCACACCCCCGAGGTCGCCAAATCGGAGACCGCTCTGTTCATGGCCCGCCAGCGCGAAATCGCGGATGAAATCCAAGTCTATGAACGCCAGCGCAGCCAGCGCCAGCAGGAATACGAGGAAGGCCAGGTGGACGCGCAGACGGCACGCGAGACCCTCGCCCTTGTGGACGAAGAGATCGAAATCCTGCGCCCGCTGGTAGAGCGCCGGGTCGAGCCGGAAATCCGGCTTCTGGGGCTGCGCCGATCACGGGCGGAATGGAGCGGCCGCGTGGTGCGTGCCAAGGCTGCTCTGGTGCGCCTGCGCGCGGCGCTGGAAGAGGTCGACGACCGCATCCGCGCCTATCGCGCCCGCACCGAAGCCGAAGCCCTGTCGGAACTGGCCATCGCCACGGCAGAACTGGCCGAGCTGGAAACCCGGCTGCCTGCTCTGCAGGAACGGGTGGCGCGCTCTGACCTGCGGGCCTCGATGCGCGGGATCGTCAACCAGATCCATCTGACCACTCTCGGCGGTCTGGCCAAGGCCGGCGACCCTCTGATCGAGATCGTGCCGCTGGATGACACGGTTCTGGTCGAGGCCTATATCCGCCCCTCTGATATTGCCTTCCTCTACCCCGGCCAGCCGGTCCGGGTGAAGATCACGGCCTATGATTTCACCCGCTATGGGGCGCTGAACGGAGAGATCATCCGCATCGGCGCCGATGCGGTAACCCGCGAAGACCGGGACGAGCAGGCCTTTGTGGTTCAGATCCGCACCAGCACCAATATTCTGGATGCAGATGGTGCAGCCCTTGAGGTGGTGCCGGGCATGGTGGCCCAGGTGGACATCCTTGCAGGGAAAAAGACCATCGCCGAGTATCTGAAAAAGCCAATTGTCCGCGTCAGGGAGAGGGCGTTCCAGGAATAGCTTTGCTGCGGGAAGAATTCCGTGTTTCCTCCGGGTGGCCTTCCAGCGGTATCATGCTGCCATGGAGCGTTCTGATGCCCGCCTGTCGCATTGAAGGCCCCCTCCGAGAGCCTTCCAGGTGCGTGTGAGATGACCAGTCAGCCCATCGCCACCAGCAAGGGGCGCGAGGCCCTGCTCCGGCACAGAACGCAAACCGCTCCGGCCACAACAGGGCCATTGGCGCGTTGTTGCCCTACATTTCGAGTTCAAGGTCCTGTGCGACCTCGATGGTTCCGCTCCCCGACAAATGCGGGCAGCCCCGGACCATCTTGATCGCGGCGTCCATGTCCGCAGCTTCGATTACCGTATAGCCCGACAGCGGATTGGTGCCTCCATCCTCGGCCACCGAACCATTGCTGAGCACAGTCTTTGATGGCCCGACGGCAAGGCCCGGGTCTATTGCCGCAGCGCCAAGACCGGCCATCCAGGCTTTCCAATCTGCCATCATTTTTGCGCCGTCCTCGGGCGAGTTGACATCGGGTTTGCCATGATAGGCGAGTACGAATTTCGGCATCTCAATGCTCCTTTTGAAATCGTCGGTGACGCCAAGGCTAGCCCCGATCAAAATATGTTAAAGAACATATTTTGATATCTGCCAGACTGGCTGCATTCGTACCCCAGAAGGAGCCATAGCCCCATGCCCTACAGCAGCATCCACAAGGAAAAGACCCGCGCCCGCATCGTCGAGGCGGCGCGCATCCTGTTCAACCTTCACGGCTTTCATGGCGTGACAATCGATATGGTCATGGCAGAGGCGGGCCTGACGCGGGGGGGCTTTTACAACCATTTTGCAACCAAGGAGGATCTGTTCTGCGCCGCTGTTTCAAGCTTTCTGATGGGGCGCGGCGCTGAGTGGCGCCATGAGGCGGGCATCAACGCGATGAACCCAGACAGCGAGGCCGCTTTGCAGATGGTTCAAAGCTACCTGTCGGATGCCCATCTTGGCGCCGTGCAGGACCAATGCCCGATGATCGCCCTACCATCGGACGTTGCCCGTGCCAGCCCCGAGGTGCGCGGCGCCTTTCAGCAGCTTTTGACCGCAATGGTCGGCCTTTTGCAAAGCAGCCTGCTACAACAGGATGCACCCGAGGCCCGACAAAAGGCGATGGCCATGGCGGCGCTTTGTGTCGGCGGCATGGTTCTGGCCCGCACCCTGCCCGATTCTGGCCTCGCCGCTGAGATCCGCGCCGCCGCGCTTGCGGAAGCAACGGCAATGACTGGAAAGCCCGCAGAATAGGCTCAAATCCACCCACCGTATTGAGCCGCATCGATGCACGCGACCGCCAACGTCAATCCTTTGGGGCCTTCTGGAGTGTGCGACTTGCCCGATCACCCCATCGCAGCCAACAAGGGCGCAAGATCGCCCTCCAGCACGGGCCGAAGGAATGTCCGATCATAGCGGCGGATGATGTTGTGTTCCTTTGCATAGCGGAACGCAGCCTGGCAATCGGCGTCCTCAAGGCTCTTGGTCCGGTAGTCCTCGTAGGCGGCCAGCGAAGGAAAGGAAAACAGCGCCACCGCCAGGTCATTGGCGCTTTCATGAGGCAGGAAATAGCCGTGATGCGTGCCGCCAAAACCTTCGACCAGCGGGATCCAGGCCCTGGCGTAGACCTCGAAGGCCTCCACCTGGTCCGGGTTGATGTCATAGGCGATGTAACATGTGATCATTCTGGCATTCCCTCGCTGTTGTCTTCACGGTAGGAACAAAGCGTCGCGACGCCCAATGGTGTTTTGTCATCAGGGGGATAACAGGCCTTGATGCATCACAAACACGCCAGAAAGGCAGACCATGAGCCAGGAAATCAAAGTCAGTGTTCTGGGGCTGATGGCCGCATCGGGATCTGCCGTCTGTTTTTCCGTGATCGACGTGATCTTCAAGTTCCTGTCGGGCGACTATCCGCTGTATCAGGTGGTCATGACACGCTCGGTGGTGGCCCTGGTCGTACTGATGACGGTGATCATCCCGCTGGAGGGCGGCTTTCATATCCTGCGCACCCGGCAGCCCAAATTGCATCTGATGCGCTGCTGCGCCGTATTGTTTGCCAACCTCTGCTTTTTCACCAGCCTTGCCATCATGCCTCTCGCCGAAGCGGTTGCCATCGCCTTTGCCACGCCCTTGATCGTGACCACCCTGTCGGTTTTTGTCCTGAAAGAGCGTGTCGGCCCCTGGCGCTGGGGGGCTGTTGCGGCGGGGTTTCTGGGCGTCCTCATCATCATGCGGCCCGGTCCTGGCAGCTTTCAGGCCGCAGCCGTCCTGCCTCTGCTGGGGGCCTGCGGTTATGCCACGTTGCATGTGCTGACCCGGCGGGCGGGCGGGGCCGAAAAGGCCTCGACCCTGTCTTTCTATCCGACCTTGGGCTTTCTGGTGGTCGGCGCTTTGGTCGGTCTCGTTACCGGCGACGGGCGTTTTGCAACCGGTGACAATGCCGCCATGGATTTCATCCTGCGCGCCTGGGTCTGGCCTCAGCCGCAGGATTGGGGGCTGTTTGTCGGCGTCGGCCTTGCCGGATCCATCGGCGGCTATCTGGTCAGCCAGGCCTATCGGCTGAACGAGGCGGGCCTTGCGGCTCCGTTTGAGTATGTCGCCATGCCCATGGCCGTGCTTTGGGGCGTTCTTGTCTTCGATGAATGGCCCGATCTGCCGGTCTGGGTCGGTTCGGCCTTGATCATTGGCGCGGGCCTTGTTTCAGTCTGGCGGGAAACCCGGCGCAGCCGCCCGGTGCCCCGCCCGCGCCCCCGTTCGGCCGGGTGACGCAACTGAACAGGGAAAGACCAGATGCCCATCGACGCCGTCGTATTCGACATTGGCCGCGTGCTGATCGAGTGGAAACCCGAAAGCTATTTTGACGGCCGCCTTGGCCCGGATCGCCGCAAGCAGCTCTTCCAGGAGGTGGACCTGCACGGCATGAACCTTGGCGTGGATCGCGGCGATGATTTCCGCACTTCGGTCTATGGGCTGGCCGAGCGCCACCCGGAGTGGGCCGACGAGATCCGCCACTGGCACGACAGCTGGATCGAAATGGCCTCTCCCGAGATCCCCCATTCAGTGCGCCTGATGCGCGCCCTGCAGGCGCGCGGCACCCCGGTCTTTGCGCTGACAAACTTTGGCATCGGCACCTTCGAGATCGCCCGCAAGGTCTACCCGTTCTTCAACGAGTTCGACCAGGCCTTTGTCTCGGGCCATTTGCGCACACTGAAACCCGAACCGGAAATCTATGAACATGTCGAGCGCGACACCGGCATCGCCCCGGACAGGCTCTTGTTTACCGACGATAGCGAAAAGAACGTCGAAGCTGCCGCCGCGCGCGGCTGGCACACCCATCTTTTCACCACACCGGGCACCTGGGCACAGCGCCTTGTGTCCGAGGGGCTGTTGACGCCCGAGGAGGCCGCATGACCATCCCATCCATCGGATTTGACGAAGGCGAGGCCCTTCTGGACTGGATCGAATTTACCCAGGCGCTGGCCAAGGGGCATGATCTGCCAAAGGCCGAGATTGGCGATACCTTCCTTTACCGCGATCCCGACACGCTGCTCAGCCGCTCGGCCTGGATCGATGGGCTGGGGCTGGCGGTGAAGACGGCGACGATCTTTCCCGGCAACCCGGAGGCGGGCAAGCCGATGGTCAACGGCGCGGTCTGTCTGTACTCCGATCAGGATGGCACGCTGGATGCGCTGGTGGATTTCCATCTGGTGACCAAATGGAAAACCGCAGGCGACAGCCTGCTTGGCGCCATGCGGCTGGCTAATCCTGACAGCCGCGATATCTTGATCGTGGGGGCCGGCACCGTCGCCGGATCGCTGGTCGAGGCCTTTGGCGCCGCCTACCCCCGCGCCCAGATCCGGGTCTGGAACCGCACCCAGTCCAAGGCGATGGACATGAAGGCCACCTACCCGCAGATCGAAGTCGCCCCGGAACTCGAACCCGCCGTGCGTTCGGCAGATATCATCGTGACCTCCACCATGTCCTCGACCCCGGTGGTCAAAGGGGAATGGCTGAAACCCGGCCAGCACCTGAACCTGATCGGCGCATACCGCCCCGACATGCGCGAGAGTGATGACGAGGCGCTTTGCCGCGCGCGCATCTATTGTGACAGCTTCGACACCACGCTGGATCACATCGGAGAGTTCAAGATCCCGCTGGCCGAAGGCGTTATCCAGCGCGGCGATGTGCTGGCGGATTTCTACGATCTGGACGCCTTCCCCGCCTATGACCCTGCCGCCATCACCCTGTTCAAGAACGGCGGCGGCGCCCATCTGGACCTGATGACCAGCCGCCATATCCTCGAGAAATGGCGGGCAAGGGGGTGACGTGCGGTTAAAGGTCGGGGAAAGTGTCTTTCTTGAAGGGCACAATGGGCGCACAGATCAATTCTTGATCTGGCCTGAGAACGTTCCCTCAGACCTGATCGACAGAATGACGCCAAACAAGGGCTATGTGGTAACGTGCAAAGTTGAGAACGATGCCATTTCGCTCTTTGTTGGTGGCATTCACGCAAAGCGCCGTCAGCAATCTAGCGGTAGAGATGTGCTGGTCTTGATGTTGGAAGACATGGACCTTGGACACTTGTCGACAAACGCAATGATTGAGCTGGACGTGGCTGGCTTTCTTGAGGACAAGTCATAGACCCGAGCCACCGAAATGACATGGAGGGGCGCGGTTCTGGTGTTTACCTCACCCATTCAAGCCAGGTCAGCCATCCGCTCACACAAAAAATGGTCGCCAACATTGACCACACGACCGATGGTCGGTTTTTCGATGACCTATACAGCCAGTCCAATATGGACCGGCCGCACTCTCGTCGTTCGGCAGCAACCTATCCACCCAATAGCACTGCCCCAATTCGCCATCAGACTAGATAAGGCTCAGAGCGCGCCAGCCAAAGCCTATCACGCACGGGCGTCGCGCATGTACTCCAGCCCGATGGCACCGAATTTTTTAAGGAACTCCATTCCACTATGGGACGCAGCATTTTTCTTGCCAGGATCAAGGACGGGTTGACCATCGACGACGGTGATCCCTTCAAACTTCCGGGCAAAATGCTCTTTCTTGGCTGACTCCGGCATCTCCCAATTTTCATCAAATGCCACGCGGTTCTCCTCCTGAACGACCCTGCCGTCTCCGCTGTCTGTATCAAGCGTCGCATAGACCTTTCCATAGTTGGCGGCATGGGCGCTGGAAAAGACCTCGACCCGGATCCGCAACTCGCCACGCTCGAATTCGTCCCGGCGTTTGGCCAGAAGATCGGCGCGCATTGCCTCCAGTTCAGCCTCTTCCATCGGTGCGCCAAGCTCTGTTCGCTCCTCCACACCGGCTGAGGCATCCTGGAACGCCTGACTGCGCGCCATGTCCATAGTGGTTTTGATGGCGTTCATCTGACGATCCACCATTTTGTTGATCTGGTCATCGACAAGCTCTTCTTCGCTCATATTCATGTACTGCTCCCCAAAGACAATCGCCCGGGAAGTACTGAGGTTCTCGGCTGTCTGCGTCGCGAGGAAGGCAAAGAAATCAAGCCTTTTCTGCATTTGCCCCACGTCTCTTGTTTCACCGGACAGTGCCTGACGTTGCTCAGTCTCGAGGTCGGACAGTGTAATGTTCTCTGGCAGGGCTTCGTTTGGCTGCAGCCCAAGTTCCTCGGTCGCCATCTCACGGAACTTTGCGGTAATGGCCTTCAGCTCATTGTTCCCAAGGGAGTGAATCGTATCCAGAACATCCTGCGTTTGTTGCGACAGGGTGGCCGGGCTGACCGAGGTCACCCTTGGATCGGTATAAAAACCGGTCATATCTATGCCGGTCCCAGCGGAATAGACGCTTGCCTGATCGGAGGCCGCAGAGGGCTGACCTGCGGGATCATTCACTCCAGAGCTTTGAAACAGCGATGTTGTGTAAGTGGTGATGGTATTGTTGATCTGCATAATGGCCTCACGAAATGACAGTCGGGCCGCTAATTGGCCTCGCAAACGGTATCCATGTGATACTTTAAGGGGAGATGAACTGCCTCCTGCAAGATCGCTAAACTTGTTCCGAACGGCCGACCGCAAGAGACCACCCCCCCTCTTGCCCACCGCAAAGAACCGGTGGGTACTTGCAAGACCGCAAGACTTGTCAGGGCTTTACTTTCTTAGGGTTGACCGGGCAAAGGCCCGTACCGACTCCACTTCTACTACGCCACAACGCTCGTCAGCGGGCGTTCGCGTACCGGCAGATGGACGATGGCGCTGAAGGCTCCGACCGCGACACCAATCCACCACACGAAGGTGTAATCGCCATAGGCGTCATACATCCGCCCCCCCAGCCACACGCCCAGGAAACTGCCCAGCTGGTGGCTGAAGAACACGATCCCATAGAGCGTGCCCATGTAACGCAGCCCATAGATATGCGCGACCAGCCCCGAGGTGAGCGGCACTGTCGCCAGCCACAGCGAGCCCATGACGATGGAAAAGATGATCACCGTTGTCGGCGTAATCGGCACCATGATGAAAGCCGCCGCCGCGATGGTCCGCCCGGTGTAGATCGCCGCCAGGAGGTATTTCTTGGAATAGCGATTGCCCAGGTACCCGGCCAGCAACGTCCCCCCCACATTGGCCGCCCCGATCAGGGAGATCGCAACCGCCCCAAGCGCCGAGGTGGAGGTGATCCCGATACTGTAAAGCGCGCCGCCCGGCATGATCGGCCCGCACATCTCGGTGACAAAGGCCGGAAAATGCGCGGTCACGAATGCCAACTGATAGCCACAGCTGAAAAACCCGAGGAAGATCAGCGTATAAGAGGGATCCTTGAAGGCCTTGATCAGGATCGCTCCCATGCTTTCTTCCAGCTCTGCCTTGCTTGCCATTTCCGGCGCGCGCATCAGGGGCAGCGTCAGGATCAACGCCAGCACGACACCTGCAAAGACCAGGAACACCGTCTGCCAGGTCAGGAAAGTCAGCATCCACTCGGCCCAGGGCGCGCCAACAATCTGCCCGGCCGAGCCTGCCGCCGTGACAATAGCCAGCGACATCGAGCGGTTCTCGTCGGAACTCGCCCGCCCCACAACCGCCAGCACCACGCCAAAGCCGGTGCCCGCAATGCCAAAACCCACCAGCCAGGCATAGGCCTGATGCTCAATCGGCGTCGTTGACCCGGCGCTCAGCACCAGCCCTGCTGCATAGACCAAGGCACCCAGGATGATCGCCTTGCGGTCCCCGATCTTTTCCGCCAGGGCGCCAAAGATCGGCTGCCCGATTCCCCAGGCCAGGTTCTGGATCGCGATAGCCAGCGAAAACTCGGTGCGTAGCCAGCCGAACTCTTCGGCGATAGGGATCTGGAACACCCCGAACGAGGCGCGCACCGCAAAGCTGACCATGATGATCACGCAGCCCACGATCAAAACCGGGGTGAACAAGGGTGTCTTCTGTGCCGCTGCGCCGCTCATAATGGATCCTCTCAAATCAGAGCTGCGACGGTAGGCATTGAGCGCGCGGCGTCAATTCAAGAAATCTGCGCAGTCACATAAGGAGAATTGATGTGAGCGGGAAGTAGGCCTTCAGCTTCTCAGAACCACAACGTTAGTCGAGCCATATGATGCATAAAGAACCCACTCAATTGCAGCGGGGAGCTTGCGCCCTCTCCAGCACGGATCGTCGTTTGGATCAACTCGGGTTCGCCGCTGTTCCCTTGATTAAATAGCGAAATACAGAATGTACGGCTTGTATCCGTTTCATGGGCCGCGTGAAACCAGTGCAGCGGCCCACGACCGCTGAAATCTTTGAATGACACACAGCGCCCGTCCTGCGATGCTGCCAGCTCTGAACAAAACTGCTTTCGCTCCGCGACATAGCGCTGCCGAACGGATGCATGCCCTCCCGCATCATAAGGGGCCACAATCTCCAGTCGGGCAGTCACCTCTCCATCACAGACCAAACACGTGTATTCAATTGCATTCGGCAAGACCGTGACATCCCAGCCACCCCGCTCTTCGGCACGATCGAGCAAGCCCGATTTCGTTAACCGCGCGAAACGGTTGTCAGAGGCCCATGCCAAATGCGGGACAATCAAACACGACAGAAACAGGCAAGTCTTCACCCACAAAGTCTCTTTTGGCAAAAGGGCCATCAACACTGTCTCCGTACCGTATGCTATTCAGCAGGCCATCTGCGCGGCGCCTCACAGGAATTGTGAGGCCACGATCCGTTCCAATCAACTCCCAATCTTCCCATCCCCGGCGCCGCGCGCTATGGCTGGCCCATGACCCAGGTTAGCGCGCTTTATCAGACCCGCAGCGAAGCAGGCCAGATCCGCCCGGATCCGGCGCAAGAGGCGGTGTTGCCGGAATTTGACCGCATCGCATCGGGCCTCATGGCGCCGCCGGTAAAGCGCGGCCTCTTCCGCAAGGCGGTCCGGCCTGAGGTCAAGGGGCTCTACCTTTGGGGCGGGGTCGGGCGCGGCAAATCCATGCTGATGGATCTCTTTGTCGACAGTCTGGAGGGCATCCCGGCGCGGCGGGTGCATTTCCACGCCTTCATGCAAGAAATCCACGCCAAGATGCACGAGGCGCGCCAGCAGGGCGTACAGGATGCTCTGGCGCCGGTCGCCAAGGAGGTCGCGGACTCGGTGCGCCTTCTGGCATTCGACGAGATGCAGATCACCGATATCACCGATGCGATGATCGTCGGTCGCCTGTTCGAGGCGCTGTTCGAGGCGGGCGTCACCGTCGTCACCACCTCGAACCGGGTGCCGGATGACCTTTACAAGAACGGCCTCAACCGCCAGCTGTTCCTGCCTTTCATCGACCTCATCAAGGAAAAGATGCAGGTCTGGGAGATGGTCAGCCCGGTGGATTACCGGCAGGACCGGCTCAAAGGTTCGCCGGTCTATTTCTCCCCCGTCAATGCCGACTCCCGCGCCCAGATACGTGCCATCTGGGAGGATCTGTCGGGCGGCGATGCCCAGCCACTGACGCTTGAGGTCAAGGGCCGCGAGGTGGTCCTGCCCGGTTTCCGCAACGGGGTTGCACGGGCGACATTCTATGACCTTTGCGGCAAGATGCTGGGACCGGGCGACTACCTTGCCATTGCCGAAGAGGTCAAGGTACTGGTGCTCGAGGACATCCCCCGCCTGTCGCGCAGCAACTTCAACGAGGCCAAGCGTTTCGTTACCCTGATCGATGCATTGTATGAAGCGCAGGTGCGGCTGATCTGCACCGCAGCCGCCGAGCCTGAATACCTCTATGTCGAAGGCGACGGCGCATTCGAATTCGAACGCACCGCCTCCCGCCTGCGCGAAATGCAGGACAAGGACTGGGGCCAAAGTTGAAAATGCGGCGTATCGGGCTTACTCTCTTTCCCAAAGGAGGGTCCGAAACATGCCAAATGATGCCGCCTCAACAGCCCTGAGTTCCCAAAGCAACCTGCATGATGATCTGGTGGGGCAGGCCTGGTCGTCGGCCGTTTGGAACGGGTTCTGCACCACGGTGGCCTATGGCGCGTCGGTCTTTGCCTTCAGAGAGGCCATGCCCGGAGTGGACTACGGCAATCTGGTCGCGCTTGGCGGGCTGGCCGTCGCCATTGTGGTCGTAATGACAGTTGTTGGCGTGCGCATGCGACGCAGGCGATTGGCCTTTGCTCTTGAAGGCCGTCTTCACCAGACAATCGCCCGGATCGATGCGCGTGATCCGCATGCCGCCGCCAAAGCAGCCAGCCTTGACCAGAAAGAGGTCATCCAGGCCGCGCTCGCGCAAAGCGCAGAAAAACACTAGCTTCGGATGAAACCGCCCGTTCTCAACACGGCAAGCCCCGACGATCTGGACAAGATTGTTGCGGCTTTGGTGAAGAACCCGGCGGATATCCTGATCTGGACCGGTCTCGACCGACACCCCCATCCTGCCGACCAGACCCGGCCCCGGTTCTGGGCAGATATCCTCTTGCAGGCCAGACAACGTGAGCTGAACAAGGCCCCTCCCGTAATCGAGTATGTCCTGGCCGGCGGGGGGTGGACGGCGACGGTTCTTGGCTTTGGCTTTCTCACCACGCCTCTCGGTGTCCCCGCGCTCATATCCATGGCGCTCACGGCGATTGGCTCGGCGACAACGCTCTTTGGTGGCGTCCGGCTGGTCGGGCAGGATATCAGATCGATAGAGCGGCTGGCCGCCATCGAACAGGCCCGTGCCCTGCTTCACGATAGATCCTGAGAACACAGATCCGGCTGCTCCGACCCGCGCCGCGTCAGCGGCGCCGGGCCCAACGGGATGAGATCGCAAGATCGAAGACGGGCGGGAGCACGCCCTCTTGCCAGAACCCTCAGCCGTTCTCGCGGAGGGTATTGCCCGCAAGATAGAGCGAGCCGCAGATCAGCACCCGCACCGCCGGATCCTTGGCGACAATCGCCTTGAGCGCCGATAGAGCGCCTTCGGCGCGGCTGGCCGTGATGCCCACGGATTTCGCCGCTGCCTCGGTCTCTTCTGCGGTGAGCGTTGCCGCCTCGCCGGGGATCGAGATCGCCGTCAGGCTCTCCACATGGGGCGCAAGCGGCGCCATGTAGCCGGTCACGTCCTTGGTGTTCAGCATCCCGCAAATGAGATGCGTGGGGCGCTTTGGCAGCCCAGCCAGCACATCCGCCAAGGCCACACCTGCCGCCGCATTGTGCCCGCCATCCAGCCACAGCTCGGCGCCCGCTGCCGCCTCCACCAGCGGGCCGGTTTTCAGCCGCTGCATCCGCGCAGGCCAGGTGGCGCGCGTCAAAGCCGCCTCGCAGGCCGCCTCATCCATCCCCAGATGGCGCAGAGCCGCCAGGGCGATCCCGGCATTCTGCACCTGATGAGCGCCGATCAGCGCGGGCATGGGCAGATCAAGCAATCCCGTTTCATCCTGAAAGACCAGCCGCCCGCGCTCTGTGTAGACATGCCAGTGCTGACCATGGGCAATCACCGGCGCGCCATGGCGGGCGGCGACCTCCTCGATCACCTCCATCGCCTCATCCGCCTGCGGGCCGACCACCACCGGCACGCCGCGCTTGATGATCCCGGCCTTTTCGCCTGCGATCTTGGCGATGGTATTGCCAAGGAACTGCTCATGATCGATCGACACCGGCGTGATCACCGACAGGGCAGGTTTGGCGATCGCATTGGTGGCATCGAGCCGCCCGCCAAGCCCAACCTCCAGGAGCGTGTAATCGGCCGGGGTTCGGGCAAAGGCCAGAAGGGCCGCACAGGTGGTGATTTCGAAATAGGTGATATCCTCACCGCCATTGGCCGCGTAGCATTCGTCCAGAACCTCTGTCAGGTGGTCTTCGGAAATCAGCTCACCCGCCAGACGGATTCGTTCATGAAACCGCGCCAGATGCGGAGAGGTATAGGCATGAACCGCCTTCCCGGCGCCCTCAAGACCGGCCCGGATCATCGCCTGGGTCGACCCCTTGCCATTGGTTCCGGCGATGTGAATGACCGGCGGCAAGCGGTCCTGCGGATTGTCGATTGCCTCCAATAGCCGCCAGACCCGATCAAGGGTCAGATCGATGATCTTTGGATGCAAGGCCATCATGCGGTCGAGGATGGCGTCAGAACTCGCTTGCGTCATGGGGCGCTCCTACCCGGATCTGATGAAAACGCCCGCCCGCCGGATCAGGCAGACGGGCGTAGCACAGCACCCGGCGCGGGTGCACGTCTTCTATGACAGGGTTACTTGCCCTCGGCCTCTGCATCTGCGGCAGATTCCGCGCCACTTTCGACCTCGGGCGCGGGCAGATCTTCAGCTTCTCCCGGCGCCGGCAGGTCGCCCATCACCTGCGGCGGCAAGCCCATCAGCATGCGCAGGATGGTGATCAGTTCTTCGCGCATCTCGGTGCGCGGGGTCACCCGGTCCAGCATGCCGTGATCCAAGAGGTATTCCGCACGCTGGAAGCCATCGGGCAGTTTCTCGCGGATGGTCTGCTCGATCACGCGCGGGCCGGCAAAGCAGATCAGCGCGTTCGGCTCGGAAATATGTACATCCCCCAGCATCGCATAAGACGCGGTGACGCCGCCGGTGGTGGGATGGGTCAGAACCACGATGTAAGGCAGACCTGCCTCTTTGAGCATCTGAACGGCGACGGTGGTGCGCGGCATCTGCATCAGCGACAGGATGCCTTCCTGCATGCGCGCGCCGCCCGCGGCCGAAAACAGGATCAGCGGTCGCCCCAGTTTTACTGCCTCTTCGGCGGCGGCAATGATCGCATTGCCCACATACATCCCCATGGAGCCGCCCATGAAGGAGAAATCCTGCGCCACGGCCACGATGGGCGTGCGGCCCATTTCACCAGCAGCCACCAGCATGGCTTCTTTCTCGCCGGTCTTTTTCTGCGCCGCCTTCATGCGGTCGGGGTATTTTTTCTGATCACGGAACTTCAGCGGATCCGCCAGCGGCTCGGGCACCGCGACCTCGGCAAAGATCCCGCCGTCAAACAGGGCCTTGAACCGGTCGCGCGGCGTGATGTGCATGTGATGGCCGCAGTTGGTGCAGACGTTCAGATTGTCTTTCAACTCGCGGTGAAACAGCATGGTGCCGCACTCGTCGCATTTGGTCCACAGGTTTTCCGGGACCTCGCGGCGCGAGAAGATCGAGTTGATCCGCGGGCGGACGTAGTTGGTGATCCAGTTCATATCATGCCTCTGTAGGGGCTGTTTGGCCCCTCAGATAAGCCCCATCGCCTCTAAATGCAATCAGCGCCTTATCGCGAGGCGCGCAGCAAGCCAGGTGACCAGCATCACGGCAAAGTCCACCGCGATCCAGGGGCGCAAAGCCTCGGCATCGGACATGGCAAAAGGCTGCAGATAAAGCGACAACCCGAAAAGACTGCTCGGCGAAGCAAAGAGCAGCAGCGCCGTGACATTGTTGAAGAAATGCACAGCGATGGCAGGGCCAAGCGTGCCGGCACGCGCGGTCAGATCCGCCATCAGACAACCAAAGATCCCGGCCCAAAGAGCGATCAGAACCGCATTGTCCCCAGCCTCGTCCGGCAGGAAATGGCCCAGCGCAAACAGGGCCGAAGGCAGCACAAGCCAGATCAGGGGGCTTTTGAACCGCGCCGCAAGGCCTTGCTGGATGTAGCCGCGAAAGAGAATCTCCTCGGCGCTGGTCTGGATCAGAACAACCAGCAGCGAGAAAGGCAGAAAGGCCAGCCATGTCCCGAACGGCAGGTTCGGCTCCATCGGCGCGCCCATCTCATAAGGCGGAAGCAGTGACAGAACGATACCGAGGCCCAAGAGGTAAAGGCTCACCCGCAGGAACTGGCGGATCAAAGGGCGCGGCTGGCCGATGACCGACGTGAAAGGGCGGTCCTGCAACAGCCGTGCGCTGAGCGCGACGCCAAGGATGATGAACCCAAACCCGCCAAGCAGCACCAGCATCGCACCGGGCGTGCTGCCATCGGCCATCCCACTCAGCCAGGTGCCGGGAAACAGCACCGCCAGGATGGGCAAGGCAACCGAAGAGAGCGCAAATGCGATCAGGTAGACAAGGACAAGGCCGACCCCCAGCCGCCACAGCTCTGGCTTGGCCCGCGCGCCGCGCACCAGCGCCTCATGGGCGGTGTAATTCTGCCGTTCCAGCATCGACTCCTAGTCCTTTTTTGGTCCCTGCCCTGCGCCGGGCGCCGAGCCTCGCACCTCGCCTTGTGCGCTTTGCTGCGCCATCGAAAGCATCCTGTCCCCGGCGCTCGACAGATGGCCCGCAACGGTCTCTAGCAGGCGCAGGGCCACGTTGATATCGCTTTCGATCACCGCCTTGTACTCTGCAGCCCCGATGCGCAGAAACCGGCAATCCTCGGCGGCAAAAAGATCCATCTTGCGCGCATCATTCATGATCACCGCCAGATCGCCAATCAGCCGCCCCGGTTCGATTACCGAAACAGGCGGGGCCCCGGCCGGGGCGTTCGGCCATCTCAGCTCGGCCCGGCCCGACAGGCAAAGGTAGACAGCATCGCCGCTCTCGCCGGCGGCAAACACCCGCTCGCCTGCAGGCACCTCGTGCCAGCCTGCCGAAAACGCCAATAGCCGCTGGTTGCGGGTATCGAGCCGGGCAAAGAGATCGGTTGCGGCAATAATATCGAACTTGGCCGCAAAATCGGTGGCGGCGGCCCCCTCAGGAACGCTCTCCGCTCGCCGTTTCACCCCATCGATCCGCCCGTCGCGGATCTCGAAGTAAAGATCATATCGTTCTGGATGCCGGATATGATCCTCCATGAAAATCATGGTGGTCTTTGGCATCAGATCCCGCAGACGATCGCGGGTGCGCAGGCGGTTTTCGGCGCTGTGACTGGCCAGCGCCTTGTCGAGGATCAGGATGTCAGGCCGCTTGATGGCCGCGCGGGTGAAGGCGGCGCGTTCCTGGAACACCGGCTCCAGCATCGAGCCGCCAAGGCCGGTCGGCAGATCATAGAGGATCAGCGCCAGGCGTTTTTGCAGGCCATGAGATTTCAACGCCTCAGCCACGACAGCCTCGACCTGTGCTGCCCGCGCCCCGGCCCGCAGCGAAATACGCCCAAAGAGCGCATTTTCAAGCACCGACAGCCGGGCGAAATAGGCGTGTTGTTTCAGAGGTTGGAACAGACCCTCGGTCTCAGCGATCAGCCGCGCGGCGTGGTTTTTGCGGATCTTGAGAATGCGCGCCTTGAAGGCCTCCGGCAGGCTTGATCCGATCTGCTCTTCGCTCAGCAGGAAGGGCACGGTCATCAAAAGCGCCTGCTCCTCCTCGGTCATGCCACCGCTGCCTTGGGCGGTGAACTGTTCGGCCGCGCTGCACAGGCGCCGATAAAGGTCTTCGTCCAGCCCTAGGCGCTGGAACAGGGGATGGTCCGTATCCTCGCGGCCAAAGGTCTTGATCAGGGTGTCCACCACGCCAAGGCCGATGGCCATGGTGTCGGCGCTGAGACCCTGTTCGCGGATCAGACGCAGCAGCAGCCCGCCGGGGGCGATGAGCTCTTCCACCGGGACATCGCGGGTCGGCACCGCAAAGAGGATATTGCTGGCAAGAGGCACCGCCGGGTTGAACCGCTCAGGGTCAAAATGGTGCACGACTTCGGCAAGGCCCGCCTCTTGCAGGCGCTCGCGGATGACCGGGCGCAGACGAATGATATGCTGCACCAGCGCCGGGTGGGCGCCGCCTTCGAAACGGGCATGCAGAGTGCGCTGGAACAATTGCTCGTCGATGCCCATCGCCTCGATCAGCTGGAACCACCAGTCGCGCAGATCCCCTTCGGAGCCCAAGCCGGCCAGTTCTGGATTGACCCAATCAGCCTCCAACAGATCACCGCTATTGCCGGCCCGCTTGGCTTCGGCCTGTTTGCGCAAGGTGGCGTGGTCACGGCTGATAGTGCCGGGACGGCTGCGCAGCGGCATCAGCACATTGTCCCCCAAAGACCCCGAGAACAGGTAGGGATGCGAATAGGCATAGCCGATGCGGGCCGCGATCACACCCTGATGGAGCCGGTCCAGACGATGCCCGGCCACCTCGATCACCCCGCGTGAGGGCAGGATTTCGCGGGTTAGCAACTGGCCAAAAGCGGCGCGCGCACTGTCGCTGGAGCTTTTGATGGCAACGCGGCTGCCCGCCGGAATCGTCAGGGAGATATCCTCAAGCACGATATTGCCATCACCATCGCGCACCGAGACTCCGCGCACCTCGATATCCCCGCGCAGATGCGGTATGTCATCCGGCTCTCCCTCGATCAGAGCCGCATCGATCATGCCGCGCGGGGCAAAGCGGTCGATCATGATCTTCCAGCGCAGGGACATGTCCTGCACCTGGTTGTAATAGGTCAGAAGTTCTTTCCAGGGGGCCGACAGATCCTTGTAGGCCGCCAGCGCCGCCACCAGCGCCCCCACGGTAATCTCTCCCCGGATCGCCAGAACGCCGCCAGCCGAGTAGAACAGGAAAGGTGTCAGGTGGCCGATCATGTTGTTGAGGAACTTCATGAAGTACTTTTTGGTGTAGATCCGGCGGCGGATCTCGAAAAGGCGCCCGAGCCGGTCCGAGACCTGCGCCAGCCGATAACGCCAGCCGCCATTGGCGCGCAGATCCTCTATCCCTGCGGCGGTTTCTCCGATCTCGGCCGCGAGCATCCGTACTTCGTGAATACGGTCCTTGTTCAAGAGGTTGATCTGGCGCTGCAGCATCGGGATGAGCCAGGCCTGCAAGGGGATGAGAGCGACCGACACCAGCCCGAACCAGAGGCTTTGCATGAACAGAAATGTCACGATGGTCAGCATCTGACCCAGCTGAAACACCGGTTGCGCCACAGCATCGCCCATAAGCCCGCCCATGGGTTCGCTTTCCGATGTGATCATCGACACCAGCTCACCCTGACTGGTGGTGCGGAAATAGGGTCGCGGGAAGCGGATCATGCGGCTGATGAGCGTGTAGCGCAGGCGCCTGAGCAAACGTTCCGCCACGATGCCCTTCATCGTGTTGAGCCGCATTTTCATCATTCCGCCCAGCAGAACCGCTCCGAGGAAGGCCAGGCACAGCAGCAAAAGGTAGTCGACCTGCGCCACCTGATGCCCGCCCCAGACCTCAATCAGTGGCGTCTCGGCGCCGATGGCATCGTTGATGATCCGCTTTGGCAGCTCAAGACTGGCGTAGAGAAAGGGGAAGGTCAGGACAGTGAGCGCAAGCAACAGGAATTGCTGACGGCGTGAATGCGCCCAGATGAAGGCAAACAAAGAGGCGGGCAAAGCCTGCGCCCTGTCGGAGTAGGCCCCGGATTTCGTCGATGTCATGATGCCACCCGGTCTTACCTGTGCCGTCGCCACAAAGCCACGCTGAAACAATCACCATTTCGAACCGCAGGCAGTACTCTCCGCAGTCAAAAACAATCCAGCGAAATTAGGCAGCAGAGGGCATTTTGACAAGGTGTCGCAGTGGGAGAAGAGCTTATCTCTTGTCCTGAAAGGTTGCGGCATCTATCCCTTTGGGGCGCAGAAAGAAAAGCCAACGCCGTGGGAGCAGCAAAGCTGGGCAAGAGAGCGACCATAGGGCAGGATATGCCTCATCCCCCGCTGTTTCCACGCTGGCGGCGCGCTCCGCTCCTGTCGGCACTGGCGCTCTATGCCTTGCTCGGCGCCTGTAGCGAATTTCCGGAGGGCGGATTGTCCTTTGCCAGTGCCGGTGCCGGTGCCGGTGCCCGTGAAACGGGGTTGACCGAAGTCGCCATGAAAGGTGCCGATGTGGTTCTCGCGGCCCCTTCGGGTTACTGCTTTGACAAGAAGATGCTGCGCCGGGATGCGGCCAGTGGCTTTGCGCTTCTGCCCCGCTGCGACAGGCTCGGCCTTGGTGGCGTATTTTCAGGCTTTGGCAAAAGCGCTGTCATTACGGCCACTCTTGGCAAGGCGCCGTCTGGCGCTGCCGGGCCGTCCGCGGCGGATCTGGCAGCCAGCGTCCCCGGAGCGCATGTTCTGGAAGAGCGCAGGAGCGGCAGCTTGCCACTGGTAAAACTGGACATGGCAGGTCACGGTGCGCGCGGCGCCAGCCCGGAACACTGGCGCGGCGCCTTTTTGGAGGACGGCCATGTCGTGCTGTTGGCGCTTTATGCACCAGAGCAAAGCCCGCTTTTGGGGGAGCGCGGCGCCGAACTGCTTGAGCAGATGGCCCGGCGAACCCGCGCCGCCTCTGCCCCGCAGCCTGAGGCAAAAACGGCTGATCCGGCCGCAGTGCCACCCCCCGCTGTGGCTATGCCCGCGCGCCGAACCGCTTCGGGGGCGCTGCGTCCGGTTGCCCGCGGGGATCTCGGCGCCGCTGCAAAAGGCGGAACGGACAGGGCTGCGGGCACAAAACTCTCGCTGAAAGAGCGGATTGCAGGTTTATTTGACTGAGCCGGAACGGCTAGATTGCAAGCAGAGACAGGACCGGTGAAACCGGCAAGGCAAGAACAGTCAAAAGGCGGGGCCTCAAAGTTCATGAGCAGGATAATGGAAAAGCTGCTGCACCGCCGTGCCCTGCGCCATTGGCGGCGCATTGCCAAAGGGGCAAGCGCCCTTTCCTTGGGTGAACTGCGGCGCAAGCACGTGCAGGCAAAGAAGCTCAAGACTCAATTGGACCGGGTGATCCACGTGGCCGAAGACAGGCTGGCACTGCCGCACATTGGCGCCAGCTCATTTCCAACGCCACAGGGCAGCGACTGGTCCTGGCGCCCCGAGGCCTGGCGCGGTCCGCTATCGGTTCCGGGCCTTTCTTCGGTGCCCTCCAAGGCCAAGCTGGGCGATGAGCTGCAGATGTTTCATGACTGCGCCTATTCCGAACTGACCCTGCGCCAGCTGCGCAATACCCGCGAAGAAGACCTCGCCCCCTTTGGCCTGCGTATGGATGTCTTCAACTTTGATGGCTCGTTTCTGTCTCTGGTCGTCGCCCTTCCGTCCGAGGCCGTGCAGGATCTGAGCCGCCAGCATTTAATCCGCTTTGACACCATCGTAGAGACCGAAAAGCCGCTCGAGATCTTTGCGCGGCTCAACATCAACCACGGACCGAACACCGAACAGATCGTGCGCGAACTGCCCCATGGAGAACGCCGCGTTGCCGTGGAATTCGACCTGGCTTACACGAATATCAACGAAAAGCGCATCACCAGCGCCTGGCTTGATCTGATCTTTGAAGCGCCCGAGATGAACCAGGTGGTCCTGCGCGATCTCACCTTTGCCCGCCATCGCCGCGCCAACCTGTGAGGAGCCGTGACATGAGCACTCTGACCGTCACCAAGATCCGTTTCCGCAATGGCCGCTGGGAAGGACTTGTCGAAAGCCGCACGGCCAGTGCCCCCCCGCCGGACATCAAGGTGCTCTACCTCGATCGCCCTGTGGAGGATGTCAGCCTGAGCGAAACGGAGACCACCGGTGTCTGGAAGCTGGTCATACCCATCCCGCAAGAGGCGGTGGCAGACGGCGTCCATAGCTTTGTGATTTCCGGTGCCGCACAGGACGAGCCTCTTGCCCATTTCACCCTGATCGGGGGCGATATCGCCGCCGAAGACCTGCGCACCGAAGTCGATCTTTTGCGGGCCGAACTCGACATGTTGAAACGGGCTTTCCGGCGTCACTGCGTCGAAGCCACCCAAACCTGAGCTAGAGCGTCATGCGAAAAACTTGAATCACGCAACGCTGCCTGAAATCATAGATTTGGGCGCGTTCCGTGATGCAGCTTGTTTCAGGTTTTTCGTCAGACGCTTTATGCCGCCGTCCCCTTCGCCCGGGCAAGGGTGGCCTCGATCTCGATCAGGCGCTGCTTGCGCCAGAGGCCGCCACCGTATCCCGTCAAGCTACCGTCCGCCCCCAGAACCCGGTGACAGGGCACGACCAGCGCAAGCTGGTTGGCGCCGTTGGCACGCGCGACCGCACGGGTGGCAGAAGGCCGCCCCAAGTCTGCGGCGATCTGGGAATAGCTGCGCGTTTCACCGGCAGGGATATCGCGCAAGACCTCCCACACCGCGCGCTGAAAGGGCGTACCATGCAAGGCCAGCGGGGTGTCGAACTGCCCGGATGTTCCTGCGAAATAGGCGTGCAGCTCTTCGGCGATCTGATCGGTCGGCGCAGGTCGGCCAAAGCCGATGCCACCGGGTTGCGACGCCGCCAGCCGCTTCATCTCGCGCGGGAGAGCTTTGCGATCCGCAAACTCCAGCAGATGCAACCGATGCGGGCAACTGACCGCGATCATGGGGCCAAGGGGGGTGTCAATCCAATCGGCCAGTAACAGGGCATCCTGACAGAAACTGCCCGGAGCCAATCCGGTGAGGCGCGCAAAGGCCGCGCGGAAGGCCGAAGGAGACTCGAACCCTGCGTCGATCTGCGCCGCGATTACCGGTTCTCCGGCTTTCAGCGTCGTGAACCCGTCGCGCAGGCGGCGCTGCCGGGCCATTTCGAGAAAGGTCATGCCAAAGTGCCGCCGGAAACTGCGCCGCACGGTCGATGGATCAAAGCCCATGGCGCTGATATCCCCCTCGCGCCAGCGATAGGCCGGGCGCTCCTCTAGCACCGCCAACAGGCGCTGCACGACCGGATCGTCCTGGGCCGCGGCTGCCAGCGGCTTGCATCGCTTGCAGGCCCGAAACCCGGCTTCGATACAGGCGCCCGGCGTCTGAAAGAACCGGCAGTTCTCAAACCTGGGCTTGCGCGCAGGACAGGTCAGACGGCAGAAAATCCCGGTGGAGGTCACACCGACGTAGGCGCGTCCCTCGTAGGAGGCATCGCGCGCCACAAGGGCGTCATAGAGGGTTTTGGAATCAGGCAGGTCAAACATCATGAGGCCAGTCTAGCCCGGCCAGATGCATGATGCCGCCGGTTTCCGGGCGTCTATTCTCAAATGCCCCTCAATTTCGCAGTCTGCGCTCTCCCATCGCGGCTACTGCGCCGGGGCCTTGTCTTCTGACGCGCTGTTGAGCGCATCCTGAACCGCCTTGCGCAAGGCGCGCCGCGTTGCGTCATCCAGCACCTTGAGGTTCAACATCAACACATCGCCCTCTTCGACCGCCGAAGCAGACGCAGGCGGTGCATCCGGAACCACGCTTTTGATGTGATAGGGAACGACCTGTCGCGCGATCCCCTTCATCTGCACAGGCTCCCCCGGGGTGGCCTCCACGATGTCGCGCGCATGAGCATAGGTCTCATAGCTCATCACGATCCCGCCCGGCTCAGCGATGCTTTCCAGCCGCGCCGCGAGGTTCGCCTCGGCGCCGATGATGGTGTAATCCATCCGCGCGTCAGAGCCAAAGTTACCGACGTTGCAGTACCCTGTGTTGATCCCCATCCGCGCCTTGAAGGGATGCTCCAGCCCCTGACGGCTCCAATGTTCACCGAGCTCGGCAAGTCGTTTCTGCATGGCCAGCGCCATCCTGACACAGGCACGGGCATCTTCCTTGGGCCCTCTGGTTTCAGGATCCCCAAAAAAAGCCACGATGGCATCGCCGATGAATTTGTCGATTGTGGCGCCGTGCTCCTCGGCGATCTTGGACATCTCGGTGAAATACTGGTTCAGAAGCTCAGTGAGCTCTTCCGGCTGCATCTGCTCGGTGGTGGCGGTGAAGTCCTTGATGTCGGAAAAGAAGACCGTCAGCTTCTTGCGCTCGGTCGAGATCGAGGCATCCTTGGCCCCCGAGAAGATCGATTTATAGACCTGCGGCGACAGATATTTCGAGATCTTGAGCGATATATCCGCAAGGAAGGCATTGTTGGCGGCCAACTCGTCGTTCACACGGCGAAAGCGCCCTGCGAGGCGAAATTGCAAGGCAGAGAACAACAGCCCGATCGACCCTGCAACGGCAAAATAGAGCAATAGCCATTTGAATGACCACAGGTTCAGCGCCACGGGCTGATGCACGGTCACGGTCTGCACCGCCCGCACATCGCCCACTTTCCAGTCCTGCTTGGGGCTTTTGGGGTGGGCATTGTGGCATTCGACACAGGCCCCAGCCATGATCACCGGCGTTGCCAATGTGATTTCCCGGTTGCTGATATTGCCGGAGGAGTGAACCAGGAACGGCTCGGGGGTTTCGGTGTCTCTGAAGTGATCCAGCGCGGTTTGTTCAAACGGACTCAACACATGCGGCGGGCGGTCCGCGAAACTGTAGTCCGAGACAAAGCGATAGGTGACATCGCCCTCGGCCGCACCAATCGCCTCACCCAGCTCCAGCGAGAGGGTGGCAGGGATCGGTATGGCGCCGTCCACCTCAAGATAGTTGTGCAAGACTTGCGTCTCAGCATCCGAGGCCGCCACCCGCCCCGCAACATTGCGCGCATAATAGGCCCGCACCGAAGAGACGATCCCATTGAGGCTGGCAGCCTGACGGCGCAGGGTCTCATCAGAGAGCGCCCGCAGATCCAGGTAAACCGCCACAGGAAGGGCAATCAGCGCCATAGCAACCAGTGCCACCAACCAGGACGGCCGGTCCAGAAAGTAACGCCCAAGCCTGTCCATCGTTCATCCTTCAATCAATGCGCTCCCGCCCGGCGCGGATTGCGTTCAACCTAAATGTGCAAGCGCGGGCTGGCAATATGAACCGCAGACCACAAGATCCCACCGGCAGATGCAGATCCATGCGCGGCGCAAAGCTGCCGAATTCCCGGCGTGATATTGAATAACAGTTGAGAGAATACCTAGTTCTTCACAAGACTAAGGAAGCGCTCCGGTAACCTGCAAAAGGAGAAACCAACCATGAAGCTTATTGCGACGGCAGCTACGGCTGCTCTGATGGCTTCCCAGGCCTTTGCCGGGTCATACGAGGTACGGTGCGAGACCAAGATGGTGCCGTACCAGGAGACCGTGAAAGGCGGCAGCCCTGAAAAAATCATCGGCGGCGCGATTGTTGGCGGCGTGATCGGCAAGGTCGTGACCGACAAGAATGCCGGTGCTGCCGTGGGGGCCATCGTAGGTGGTGCCGTTGCCAACGAGACCAGCAAGAACACCGTCACCAAATACCGGAAGGTAGAGACCTGCACCAACGTCTTTGTGCCCGCGCGCATCACGGATGAGGCGCAGCTTCAGAAGGTCTTGCAGGATCTGAACGACGGCAACAGCGTCAGCAAGGAAATGACCATGGACGCCCAATACACAATCGGGGTGGCCTATGACGGCAAATGGGGGCCCAAATCGCAATTGGCGGCCGAGAAATACCTGGCAAACCTTGCGCCGGATGCACCGCTCTACTCGCTGGTGGTCAATGATGTGGTCATCGTCAGCTCACCCGACGTCAATGCAATTGATGAAATCAAGGAGGCCCTGCTCAAGGCAGGCGTGGCCTCGCAGATCTTTGTTGATCTGGAATAGCGCGCGAGTTGCATCCCCTGAAATGAAAAAGGCCGCCCCGAACAGGGCGGCCTTTTCTTTTGTTCATCACCGACCTGATCAGTCGTTCGGACCCAGCGCCGAAAGACCTTTCAGAATGTCGATTGCATAGGCCAGCTGGTAATCCTGCTCGCGCAGTTCGGCAGCTTTTTCGGCCTTTTCGCGATCCGCTTCAATCTGGCGGATCTCGTCCTCGGTCAGGCTGTCATTATTCAGACGCCCGCGCAGGTCCGCTTCGGAGCGGGAGCGGCTTGCGGCCGAGGCTGCCTCTTCTTCCTCGGTGGCGGGGCGGCGGCGCGGCTGTTCCACCACAATGTCAGGGCTGACGCCCAGCGCCTGGATCGAGCGGCCCGATGGCGTGTAATAGCGCGCCGTGGTCAGGCGCATGGCACCATCGCCGCGCAGGGGCATCACGGTCTGGACCGATCCCTTACCAAAGGATTTCGTGCCCACCACGATGGCGCGGCGGTGGTCCTGCAAGGCGCCTGCAACGATTTCCGAGGCCGAAGCCGAGCCGCCATTGATCAGCACCACGATAGGCTTGCCGCCCGACAGATCGCCCGGTGTCGCGTTGAAGCGCTCGCCGTCTTCGGGGTTGCGGCCACGGGTCGAGACGATCTCACCACTGTCAAGGAAGCTGTCCGCCACCTGGATCGCCTCGGTCAAGAGACCACCGGGGTTGTTGCGCAGGTCCAGCACGATGCCGTTGACGTTGTCGATACCGCCTGCGGCTTCGATCTGCTCTTTCAGACCGCTTTCCAGGTTCGGCGTGGTCTGGCGGTTGAAGGTGGTGATCCGCATCACAACGGTCTCGCCTTCGGTGCGGGCGCGCACGGCGGTCAGCTTGATGGTGTCGCGGATGATCGACACGTCAAAGGGTTCCGGCTCGCCTTCGCGCACCACGGTGATGATGATCTCGGATCCAACCGGGCCGCGCATCATCTCGACCGCCTCGTCAAGCGACAGGCCAAGTACGCTTTCGCCATCCACATGGGTGATGAAATCGCCGGCCTCGATCCCGGCCTCATCCGCCGGGGTGCCATCAATGGGCGAAACGACCTTCACAAAGCCCTCTTCCTGGGTGACCTCGATGCCAAGCCCGCCGAATTCGCCGCGCGTCTGCACCTGCATGCTGGCCGCATCATCGGGCGACAGGTAGCTGGAGTGCGGATCAAGCGACGAGAGCATGCCGCCGATGGCCGCTTCGATCAGCTCTTTCTCGTCAACCTCTTCGACATATTGCGCGCGGATCCGTTCAAAGATGTCGCCAAAGAGATCAAGCTGCTCATAGACTGTTGCCTCCCGCGCCCCTTCCTGGGCCAAAAGAGGGCCAGCCACATAAGTGGTTGCCACGATCCCTGCCAGCGTTCCGCCAAATGCGGCCATCGCGAATTTTTTCATGAAACCTCTATCCACCTTTTCCGGCGTCGAACCATGTTTCAGGATCCACCGGGCTATTGTCCATTCTCACTTCTATATAGAGCGTTTCTGTGCGGTCAGTTCCACCCCCTTCACCGCTTAGTGACAAAATCGCCCCTGCTTGCGGCGTCTGACCGCCCATCAGGCCGACAGGCGTGCCTTCAGGGATGACCTCTCCGGTGGTACCAAAAACCTCGGCAAGGCCCGACAGAATGAACAGCGTGTCTGGCTGCGGCTCCAGAATCATCACGTTACCCAGATCCAGCAGGGGCCCGCGATAACGGATGGTCGCAGCGGTGGGCGATGTGACCAGCGCACGCGGGCGGGCGGCCACCAGAATGCCGGGGCGCGCAATCCCCGCCGCATCCCGCGCGCCAAACTTGCGCAGCACCAGACCTTCGACCGGCAAGGGCAGATCCCCGCGCAACGCGCTCACATCGGCGCGGCTCTGGATCACCGCGCCGTCGGCAATTTCGGAAAGGCCGCTGGCAAAGCCCGACAGGGTTTCGGTCGAGGCAATCAGCGAGGCGGTACGGATGGGATCCTCGGTAAAGCGCTTTGGCAGATCGGTGCGGTCCGCGATGGCCGTCGACAACTCGGTGCGGGCGGTCTGGATGCCGCTCAGCCCCTCTTGCAGTTTTTCCGCCGCCGCCTGCTGTAACAGGCGCAGGGTCTGCACCTCTTCCAGATCAGCGCGCAGGGCCTCGGCCCGCGCATTGAGACCCGGCGTGACCGCAGCCAGCATCATCGCAGAGCGCGCCGCGCCCAATGGCCCCGAAGGGTGCAGCATCAAAACCGGCGCGGAAGAGGTCTCAATCGTCTGGATGATCCCCAGAAGCTCCGCCACCTCGTCCTCGCGGGCGCTGAGCTGGGCCAGAAGCTGGGATTCGCGCCGCGCCACGCCGCGCAGACCGTCGCGCATGGCGGCCAGACCCGCCTCATAGGCGCGAATGGTCTCGCTCAGCGCCTTCACCCGGTCACGGGCGCTGTCGGCCTGCTCCAGTTTCAGCGTCGCCGCCTCCAGCTTTGCCGCGGCCTGTCGCGCCGCGCGGGCGGCCTCGGTTTCGGCCTGCGCGGGCAGGGCCAGCGCAAGGCAGAGCGCCAGAGCGCTGAGGAAGCTGGCGGCGTAGCGGATCATGCCAGCAGGCTCTCCCCGGTCATTTCCTCCGGCTTGGGCAGGCCCATCAGCTCCAGCAGGGTGGGCGCCAGATCCGCAAGGCGCCCATCGCGCAAGGTTGCCCCTTCGGGTCCGCCCACCAGCGCCAGCGGCACCAGATTGGTGGTATGAGCCGTGTGCGGCCCGCCGGTCTCGGGGTCGACCATCACCTCGCAGTTGCCGTGGTCTGCCGTCACCAGCATCGCACCGCCTGCCTTTTCCAGCGCGGCAACGACTTTTGTCAGTCCCTGATCCACCGCCTCGCAGGCCTTGATTGCGGCCTGAATGTCGCCCGTATGGCCGACCATATCGGGGTTGGCATAGTTGGTGACGATCAGGTCATAGCCTTTTTCGATGGCCTCAACGAACCTCTCGGTTACTTCGGGCGCCGACATCTCGGGCTGCAGGTCATAGGTCGCCACTTTTGGCGATTTCGGCATGTAGCGGTCCTCGCCCGCCTCGGGCTCTTCCTTGCCACCGTTGAGAAAGAAGGTCACATGCGGATACTTCTCGGTTTCGGCCAGACGGAACTGGGTGAGGCCCTGTCTGGCGACCCATTCCCCCAGCGTGTTGACGATGGGCGCTTTCGGGTAGCAGGTAGTCATATAGGCGTTGTGCTCGTCCGAGTATTCCACCATGCCCAGCAGCCCCGCCAGATCGGGGCGCGGACCGGTGTCGAAATCGGCAAAGCCCGGCTCGCCGATGGCGCGCAGGATCTCGCGGGCGCGGTCGGCGCGAAAGTTGAGGCAGAAGAAACCGTCGCCATCCTTTACTCCGTCAAAGCCCGCCACCACGCTGGCGCCGATGAATTCATCGGTTTCGGACTGGTTATAGGCGTGATCCACCGCATCATGAGCGTCGCGCACGCTGCGGCCCTGCCCTTTGATCATGGCGTCATAGGCTTCCTTGACGCGCTCCCAGCGGTTGTCGCGGTCCATGGCGTAATAGCGCCCCGTCACCGTGGCGATGCGCGCGCCTTGGGGCATTTTTTCCTTCAGCTCTTCGAAATAGCCATAGGCCGATTTCGGCGCCACGTCGCGCCCGTCGGTCACCGCATGCAGCCAGACCGGCACACCTGCATCCCGGATCGCTTTGATCGCCGCCAGGATATGGGTGATATGGCCATGGACGCCCCCATCGGAAACAAGCCCCATCAGATGCGCCGCGCCGCCGGTCTGTTTCAGCTTGGCAATGAAGGCCTGCAGGGCGTCGTTCTGAAAGAAAGAGCCGTCTTCGATGGCAAGGTCGATCTGCCCCAGATCCATCGCCACCACCCGGCCCGCACCGATATTGGTGTGACCCACCTCTGAGTTGCCCATCTGCCCCGAGGGCAGCCCCACATCCGGTCCATGGGTGATCAACCGCGCGGTGGGACCTTTTTCCATGATCGCATCGAAGGTGGGTGTCTTGGCCATATGAGGGGCATTGGCCACCCCCGGCTCCCCTGTGCCCCAACCGTCGAGGATACAGAGGACAACGGGTTTGGGTCTGCTCATCGGTTCATCTCCGGCGTGGTCGGTAAGATCAGGGTTGAGACGTCTTCTACAGGCTTGCCGCAGATTGGGAAACCGCCGTTAGCGCCAGATGTGGCAAAGGGTGCACGTAAAGCGGAGGGCGCGCCCGATCAAACGATCCTCAGCCCTCTGGCGACAGGATATGCCGCAGCAGTGCCACCGGATGCGCGCGCAGGGACAGGCGCATGGCGACGTAATCCTCCACCACCTCTTCGCCGATGCTCATCTGCGGCAGGTGGGCGGCGGGCTCGTCTATCGCCTCGCCTTCCAGTTCTCGCTCAAACAGAGGCAGTGGCTTTTTCGCGGTGATCGCCTTGGCCTGCCACAGCGCCTCGCGGCGCGACAGCCCCAGCACGGCAAAAGCGTCCGCCTCGGCCAGCCGTTCGATCACCGGCGGCGGCAGGCCCGCCTTGCGCCAGACGTCCTGCACCTCGGTGTAGCCATTGCCACGCGCCGCCGTCAGCCAGCTGATATCCTCGTCACTCAGCCCCTTGATCTGCCGGAACCCCAGCCGCAGCGCCAGCCCGCCCTGCCCGTCCGGCTCCATCACGTTGTCCCAATAGCTGGCGTTGATGCAGATCGGGCGCACCTCAACCCCATGGGCGCGGGCATCGCGGACGATCTGCGCAGGCGCGTAAAATCCCATCGGCTGGGAATTCAAAAGCGCGCAGGCAAAGATGCCCGGATGGTGGCATTTGATCCAGGCCGAGGCATAGACCAAAAGCGCGAAACTGGCCGCATGGCTTTCGGGAAAGCCATAGGCACCAAAGCCTTCGATCTGGGAAAAGCAGCGTTCGGAGAAGTCGGCATCATAGCCGTTGCGCGCCATGCCGCGCAGGAACAGGCTGCGGAATTCCGACACATTCCCGTGCTTTTTGAAGGTCGCCAGCGAGCGGCGCAGCCGGTCCGCCTGTTCGGGGGAAAATCCCGCCCCCACCATAGCGATCTGCATCGCCTGCTCCTGAAACAGCGGCACGCCAAGGGTCTTGCCCAGCACCTCTCCCAGCGCATCCGAGGGGAACTCGACCGCCTCCTCCCCGTTGCGGCGGCGAATGTAAGGGTGAACCATATCGCCCTGGATGGGACCGGGGCGGATGATCGCCACCTCGATCACCAGATCATAGAAATTGCGCGGGCGCATGCGGGGCAGAAAGTTCATCTGCGCCCGGCTTTCGACCTGAAAGACCCCGATACTGTCGGCGCGGCACAGCATGTCATAAACCGCCGGATCCTCGGGCGGCAGCGTGGCGAGGGCGTAGTCCAGCCGGTGATGCTGGCGCATCAGATCAAAGGCCTTGCGGATGCAGGTCAGCATGCCAAGGCTGAGGACATCGACCTTGAGGATGCCCAGCGCGTCGATATCGTCCTTGTCCCAGCAGATGACCGTGCGCCCCTCCATGGTGGCGTTCTCGATTGGCACCAGTTCGTCCAGACGGCCCGCAGTGATGATGAATCCGCCCACATGTTGCGACAGATGCCGGGGAAAGCCGATGATCTGCCCCACCAGATCCAGCGTCTGGCGCAGGCGGGGCGCGTTCGGGTCAAGGCCGATCTCGCGCAGGCGGTCGGGGTTCGCGCCGCTGCGGTCGAAACTCCCCCAGAGCTGCGAAGACATGGCGGCAATGGTATCCTCGCTCAACCCCATGGCGCGGCCCACCTCGCGGATGGCGCGCTTGCCGCGATAGTGGATCACGGTTGCGCAGAGCCCTGCCCGGTGGCGGCCGTAGCGGTCATAGATCCACTGGATCACCTCCTCGCGGCGCTCATGCTCAAAGTCCACGTCGATGTCGGGCGGCTCGTCGCGCGCCTCGGACACAAAGCGCTCAAAGACCATGGTGCCCATTTCGGGACTGACCGAGGTGACCCCAAGGCAATAGCAGACCACCGAATTGGCCGCCGAGCCGCGCCCCTGGCAGAGGATGTCGCGGGAGCGGGCGAAATCGACGATGTCATGGACAGTCAGAAAGTAGGGTTCGTACTTCAGCTTGGCGATCAGGGTCAGCTCATGCTCCAGCATGGCACGCACCTTTTTGGGGGCACCCGCCGGATAGCGCCAGATCAGCCCCTGTTCGGCAAGGCGGCGCAGGCGCTGGGATGGTGTTTCGCCCTCCAGCCCTTCGTCCGGGTAGTCATAGCGCAGCTCATCCAGCGAAAAGGTGAGGCTGACAGCCAGATCCTGCGCGCGTATCACGGCGTCTTCGTGGCCCCGGAAAATGCGCTTCATCTCATCCGGTGCGCGCAGGCGCTGCTCGGCATTGGCAAGGGCGGCGCGGCCCAGATCCTCCACCCGGCAGCGCAGGCGGATGGCGCTCAGCACATCCGCAAGGCGGCGGCGCGCTCCATGGTGCATACGCGGGGCGGCGCTGGCGATGGTGGGCAGGTTCAGCTCATCGGCGAGGGCGGCAAGCCGGGCAAAGCGGTGCCCATCCCGCCCGTCATAGGCAGGCACCATCATCAGGTGCATCCGCCCGGCAAAGCGGCGCGTCAGCGCGTCCATATGCGGCACCCACCCGCCCGCGCCGCCCGGCAGATGTTCCGTCTGTGGCAACAGGAGCAGGTGGAGACCTTCGGAGAATTCCAAAAGGTCGGACAACTGCAGATCACAAGCGCCTTTCTCGGCCCGAAGCCGCCCGGTCGAAAGCATGCGGCACAGGCTGCCCCAGCCGGTGCGATCCATGGGCAGGGCGATCACCGGCGGCGCATCCGTAAAGACCAGCCGCGCCGCCGGGATCAGACGGGGCACCGCATAGATCGGGAAGGAGGGCGCAGGAGGGATATGCCCGGGCCGGGGCGGACCAATCGGACTGTTGCACAGGTCCCAGGCCTGCCGCTCTCCCACGCGACGGGCAATATCACGCGCCGCGCTATGGGCTCGCACGATCCCGGCGACCGAGTTCTCATCCGCAATCGCCAGCGCCTCGATCCCCAGCTCCACCGCGCGCGCCACATACTCCTCCGGGTGCGAGGCCCCGGTGAGAAAGGTGAAATTGGACAGAATCGCAAACTCAACAGACATGACCCCACCTATATATTCACGTTTTGTTCCGTTTTCGAGTCACCCCGGCGGATCACGCCCGAAGGGGGATCCGCGCCACGCCCAACCGGCGAAAACCCGGCTCTGCCGGTTTTGAGACGGGCGGGAGCGCCTCCCCCATCAGATGCGCAGGATCCGGGTCGCCACGGCCTCCTTTTCTGCGGTCAATGGCACCGAAAAAGACAGGAGACTCATATGCTGAAAATTACCGCCCTTCCCAGCGACACCGCCCGCGCTCTGCAGGCGGGAGGACCAGACGCCAACGGCCAAACACCCGAGCGCAGCATTTCCGACGGCGGTGGCAACCCCTGCCGCCATTGCCTGCGCTACATCCCCAAGGGCGCGGAGATGCTGATCCTCGCCCACCGGCCCTTTCCCGCGCCGCAACCCTATGCCGAACTCGGCCCGATCTTTCTGTGCGCCGACGAATGCGCCCGCCATGACGGGGAGGAGATGCCCGAGGTGCTGCAAAGCTCCCCCGATTATCTGATCAAGGGCTACAATGCAGAAGATCGCATCGTCTATGGCACCGGCGTAGTGGTAGAGCAGGCGCGCATGATGGAACAGGCCGAGGCGATCTTCACCGATCCCCGCGTCGCCTATATCCACATCAGATCCGCCCGCAACAACTGCTATCAGGCGCGGATCGACCGGGAATAAGCTGCAAGTGTTTCGCGCGCGAAACAGTGTAGGCCGCTGTTAGTATTGATAAAAATCATCTGACCAAAATGCACGGGCATAGTGCAACATATCACTGAACGATCTGGCAGCCGTTCGCAGGCGGCTGCCGCATTGCCCTTTGAGGGGGAACACTGCTACGGATTGAAATGTCAGTCAGTCAATTTCAAATCACCTGAACCCGACCATGCGACAGCCCCAAGCGCGTTTGAACGACGTCATTCCACTGAAGAACGCGGAAAATGAAGAAACGCGCCTCATCCTGATGCTGGACCAGCTGACACGCATTCCCGAGACCGGCGACATCCTGCATGCAGCAGGGCAAAACTTGGAAATCACTGACGTCAGCAAACAACAAACCCGGTCCTGTCTTATGGGTTGGCCTCTCAGGGGCTTGGGGTCGATTGGTGTTGCCGTCAACGGCGATGAAAAAACGCTGCGCGCCTTTGCAAGGCAAACACCACGACCAAAGGTCTCATGGACCTCCAAGGATGAACTTGGCTGGGCGTTTACAGAGGACGACCTGCCGGTTTTTCACCACCTCAACACTGGCTGGAATGCCGCTCCGAATACGCCGAACCCACGCGTGGCGCTCGAAGACAGGGATCTGCTCGTGACCTTCGCCCCGAACCGCTATCAATTCCGCAGATACGAGGGCGTACAGGACATCGCCCTCAGATTCTGGGACTGCAGCCGGTATCGTGTAACCGCCGTCAACGATCATGGATGGTACGGGCAGCACTGCCGTTTCAGCGGCCTTGCCCCGGCCTGGGGTGAATTCTACGAGATCACCGGCAACACCCGCGATGGCCTGGACACCACGCCTTGGGTTGAGGCGGCAGGCAGCGGGGAGCGACACTTCCATTTCTATTTCAGGGATGAGGCTTTGGAAGTGAAGGCAGGCGATTGGACCGTCTCACCAACGCCCGATGACTTGGAGTAGCCCCTTCAAATAGAAGGGAAAATCCGCCTCAGAACCTCAACACAAGGCCCTCCCTTCGGCCATGCTCGGTGCGCAGATCGAAAAGGTGAGTCTCCGCCACCCAATAGCGGAGGATATAGTCCGCCCCAATGCAGCGGTTTTTGGCGATCTCCCGTGCCGCTTGAAGGAAGTGATGCTGATGGGTGCGCTCATGCAGGCGCAGGGCCATCGTAAAGGCGGTCCAGTTCTGGCGCTGGCGGATGGACATCGCTTCGGGATCGGTATGCCTCGGCAACAAGATGCGCGTGCGGACAGAGACCTGGCAGGCCCAATTCCAGGAAACGGACCATTCGGTCAAACCCACGGAACCGTATGAGTGACGCGGCCCCCTGTCCTCCATCTGCTGCTTCAGCGCCTCGTAGCTGAGCGCATCCACGTCGTAGTACTCGATCATTTCATCATGCCGGATGGTCTGATGCGGCAGGTAAGCCAGCCATCCGATCATAAAGGCCGACAGCAGGCAGGGAACAAGCACAAGGCCCAAACGCTTTGGCGGGCCAAAGACTGGCAGAAATGCGGACATTCCAAAACGTACTCAAATATGAACGACACGAACAAGCTCAATTCAAAGAAGAGTGACTGCGGCTGAACATTTCTCCCGGCGCCTTCTCCATCGCGCTGTTGTGCATTACCAAATCTCGGCGCCGGAAATCGCCGTTCTGGTCGAAAAAGACTGCGTCCAAAAACACTCGGCGGGGACCAATTCTGACCCAAAAGAGGATGTGTAAAACAAATTTCCATTGCCCTAAACGACTCCAAGGCATATGCTTAAATCTATCTATAGGCAACTTTCTTCAATAATTTATTGCTAAAGGTGTATGAAAACCCTTAGAAAAGGTTGAAGAAAGAATTTCGATTTCACTGCAGTCAGCAAAGGGAATAGAAATGTCAGTTTTCTTGCGCCGCGTTACCATTCTTTTGCTCCCTACCCTTTTGCTCGCTTGCACAACGGATCGCGTTTCAACTGAGTTTGGCGCACTCAACACGGCGATCACCGAGGCTGACAAGCAGATCACCCCCTTGATAGAGCCGAAACTGGAAGAGGCGCGGCAACAAGAGCTGACCGCCTCGGCGCAAGCAGGGGATCCCTGGTTTCTAAGCGAGGGATGCAGAGTTTTGCTGAATGACAGCATCGCAGTGCCTTCCAGTTCCTGCCGTGTAACCCATATTCCTCTGGGCGATCGACCTCCGCTCCAGACAGAGGCGACCGCGATCCAGCGCAAGCTGGATGTGCTGACCGCTTATGTCGGCGCGCTGGAACTGCTGATGGATGCCTCCAGCGACACAGCCATCACCGAAAGCTATTCCGCAGCTCTGGCAGCCTTTGGTGAACTCGGCGATGCCGCAAAAGCCAGAGAGTTGATCGATTTCGTAGCCAAACGACAGCGCCAGTCAGAAAAGCAGGCGGTCGACAAAGTCATACCCGCCGCAATCGCCACCTTGCGCTACAACCGAATGCGCACGGTCGTCACATCCTCCAATGCCGATGTGAAAGAGGTTGTGCGAGAGCTGCAGCTGCATCTCATGAACCTGGGACTCGACAAAGACAGCCAACAGCGGACAATCCTACAGCGCAGAAAAGCGCTCACCGCCGCCAATGAGAAGGTTCTTGGCTTTGATACGTCGGACGCAGCGGGGTATCGCGCGGCAATTGTCAATCTGCAGGCCGAGCAAAAGGCCTTTATGAGCTTTTTCCAGAAAACATCTGTCTACAAGGTCGGCCTGGTCGCCGAGGTCCATGATGCCCTCGACAAGGCCCTGCGAAACCCGGGCAGCGTTGACGATATTGTTGGCTATCTCGAAACCCTGAAATCCCTGATCGAAGCCGTGGAAGGATAGGCAATGGCAGATATCACCACACCCACCGCATCCAACCAGTTCCAGCAACTGCGCAACCGGCAAAACGATCTCTACCGCAAAAACACACAGGCGCTGATCGAGGCAGCCAAGGCCAACAACAAACCTCTGGTCGACAAACTCCGGGCAGAGCGGGTCAAGCTCTCCCAGAATGACACCGCCTTGTTGGAGGCCGAACTGGCCTTTCAGGCGACTCAGTTGGACCAATCGGAGGCGGAAAAACGTCTGGTGACCCAAACCAAACGGGCCAATGCAATGGTCAAGGGGATCAAGACGGTGGCCAAGATATTGGAAAGCGCGGGCGAAATGGCCGGTATCCTGGCCCGCCTCGTTACCGTGCTGAGCTGAGCTGAGGCCAAAGAAACTCAGCTCTATCCGGAAAGCTCCGAAATCCGGCGCAGCAATTACGACAACACCTTGTCCATCGCGTAGTTGTGCATAGCCACCCCTCGGCGCATGAAATCGCGGCGGCCCTGATCGGTGAAGCCTTGCCGCAAAAAGAACCGGCGGGCGGCCTCGCTGGCCTCCACGTAAAGGCGGGCAAGGCCGCGCCTGCGGGCCTCTTCCTCCAGCGCGGCATAAAGCGCGGCGCCCACTCCGATGCCCGCGTGATCCGGCGCGATGTAGAAACAGTCGATATGACCGTCGGCTTCCAGCTCGATAAAGCCCTGCGCCATGTCACCCTCATCCACCGCGACCCAAGTGATGCGACCATCGCGGGCGCGTTCGCGGATCACCTCTGCCGGCGCTTCCTCCGGGCTCCAGGCGGCGCATTGCGAAGGCGAGTAGTCGCGCGCGCCGATGCCGTGCACGGCGGCGTGAAAGATGCGGCCCCAATCGGCGGCATCGCGATCCTCAAAGGGGCGGATGCGCATAGCGCCCCCCTAGCGGGATTTTGTGAGGGCGAGGAAGACATCCTCAAGATCGGCCTCTTCGGTCTTCACATCGCGGATGGTGATCCCGGCGGCGCGCACGGCGGCCAGCACCTCTTCGGCGCTGGTGGTCTGGCTATGATAGCGCAGCACCACGGCGCCATCGCCGCGCAGCTCGGCCTCGATCCCGGCGCCTTGCGGCAGCTCTGTCACGGGCGCGGCAGGGTGTACCACCATCGCGCGGGCATCCAGACGGCCAAGGAGGTTCGCAGTACTGTCGCGCGCCACCACCTCTCCCTGGTTGATGATGGCGATCTCGTCGCACATTTCCTCGGCCTCTTCGAGGTAATGGGTGGTCAGGATAATGGTCATGCCCTGCTCATTGAGCTTGCGCACATTGTCCCACAGCATCTGGCGCAGCTCGATATCCACCCCGGCGGTGGGTTCATCCAGAACCAGGATATTGGGACGATGCACCAGAGCCTTGCCCAAAAGGAGACGCCGCCGCATACCCCCCGAAAGGGTGCGGGCATAGGCCTCGGCCTTGTCCTCAAGCCCGATCATGCGCAGGATTTCATCGCTGTAGCGTTCGGATTTCGGCACGCCGTATAGGCCCGCCTGCACCTCCAGCGCGCCGCGCGGGGTGAAAAAGGGATCAAGGTTCAGCTCTTGCGGCATCACCCCGATCGAAGCGCGGCTCTGGCGTGGGTTTTCGTCCTGATCAAAGCCCCAGATCGTCACCTTGCCGCTGGTTTTCACCACCAGCCCGGCAAGGATATTGATCAGCGTGGACTTGCCTGCGCCATTGGGGCCCAAAAGACCAAAGACCGATCCGCGCGGCACGGTCAGATCAATGCCCTTCAGCGCGTGTTTCTCGGGCTGGCCTTTTGCGCCCTTGTAGGTTTTGCGCAAGCTTTCGATCCGGATTGCATCATCAGTCATCGCGGCTCTTGCTCCCTCGGCTCTCCTGTCACATAAAGCCCCTACCCCATCAGCAAGAGGATCGCCAGCCGATGACCATCGAAGCGCCTGAAACCAAGATCGTTGACAGCTACCGCGTCGCCTGCGACGGCGGCGAAGGCGCGCTGGGACATCCGCGGGTCTACCTGCAGATCCCCGAAGATACCGGCTGGGTCGAATGCCCCTATTGCGACTGCAAGTACATCCACAAGGATTTTGAGGGCAAGGTCGACTGAACCGCCTTCAATCAACACATGCACAAAGGCGCCCCGGCTATCCGGCCATACCTTTGGAGTAAATGTTGCAGTAGCGAACAAGGAACGCGCTGGGGTTGACAGGTCCGCTCTGAGCCCAAAGTGCCTAATGCTGCGGCTTGCGTGAATGTCTGTTTTGTTGCGCGCAGCCTCGATGCAATTTTTTTGGGGGGCTCAGGAGATGGATTGCCGAAACTACAATTGTAGACCGTCCTTTTCCCACGACTTGCGCGGCTGCTGAATCTACATCTTTTTGCCAACTTCTAGCCAAAATCGTTTGTTTGTAATCATCATATGGAAATATTCTTGAATGACTTGTTTACTGGGGAACGATATGCGGTCCTTACGGCATTTATCACCTATACTCTGTGTATGGGAGGCATCAGTATCATAGGATGCATTTACATTCGTCGTTGGCCCCAAACGAAAGGTGTACTTTTGGAAGACGGGGTTGCAAGCCTTGGCACTCATACTGAACGAACATATCACGCGAGAGTGCGCTATGAGTATTATGTCGACGGCAAACGCCATATAGGAAGCCGACTGAGCCCAACATTCATTAGTGCCACAGGAACAAGAATTGCGCAGTGGCAAAAGTCCGGCATCCAAAGACATGGAAGTGGCGGCGTAACCGTGTTTTACAGTCCTGCCCGACCCCACAAATCCTATCTAATCAAACCCTCGCTGACCACCATCATAGTGGTGTTCGCTGTCACTATGGTTGTGGTGATGGCGTTTTGGTTTGGTTTGTAGATGTCAAAAACGCGTTTCCGCGATCTTCCAAAGACAAACATATGTTACCCACGTTGGCTTGATCCAAAACACCACGCCAACCGAAACGACAACTGCCATTCAAACAAATGGTAGGAACGGCAGAAAGTCCGCAGAGCAAACATTTGTCGGTGTCAGTCCCGACGGTTTTTTCGAGAGCTGATTTTTCCAAATCATGTTGCCGCCAAAGGCTCTCTGCCCTGCTCAGCAACAGTGTCTGCAAAAGGCCTGGGCCATCCGGCGGTTCCTTTTTAGGCAAGATGCCGCCTTACTCGGTGCCCCCCTCACGCCCCGCGTTTGTAGACCTGACGGCCGTCCATCCAGGTCTCCAGAATGGCAATATCCTTGATCATATCGGGGTCCACTTTGCGCGGGTCCTGATCAAGGATCACCAGATCCGCCAGTTTGCCCGGCTCAAGGCTGCCGATCTCATGGTCCGAGAACAGCTGCCAGGCCGCCTCGGAGGTGATCGCCCGAATGGCCGTTTCGACCGAGACCTTTTCCTGCGGAGCCAGCACATAGTCAGGCTCTTTCCAGGTCTTCCGCGTCACCGCCATTTCGATCATGTGCAGCGGGTTCGGGTCGGTCACGGTGAAATCTGAGTGGATGGTAAAACCGACGCCCGCATCCTCGACGCTTTTGCAGCGGTCCAGAAGCTGGGCCTTTTCCTCGCCAAAGACCTCGTCGCGCATGGCAACGCCCCAGTAATGCACGTGGCCGATCAGGAAACTGGCTGAGACGCCCAGCTCTTTCATCCGGGCGATCTGTTCGTCATGCAGGATCGAGCAGTGCTCGATGCGCGCGCGCACCCGGCTCATGTCGACACCCGCATCGCGCACCGCTTCGCAGGCGTCCAGAACGTTATCGATGGCCGCATCGCCGTTGCCGTGGATCGCCAGCTGCCAGCCCTTGCTGGCGCGCTCGACGGCCATCTCGACCAGTTCGTCCCTGACGATATAGGCAATGCCGTAGTTGTCAGAGTTGAGGTAGGGCTCGCGCTGCAGGCCCGTGTAGCCCTGGTTCGATCCGTCCGCGACCAGTTTGTAGCCCGACACCCGCGCCAGCGCGTTGCCCATGTTCGGGGTGATCTCTCCGGCATCCCATGCCTCGGCCCCGATGGTGTAGAAAGAATAGCCCCGCAGACGAGCGGCCAGACGCCCTGTGGCCGCCGCGCCCAACAGAATATCCACATCCGCCGGAGACTGCGTGAGCGTGCCCAGCGCCAGCTCGCTCACCGTGGTCATGCCAAGGGCGCTCCATTTGGACAGAAGATCAATCAGAGCATCCACCGGATCTGTTTCCGCCAGTTCGGTGTATCCGGCCAGCACCATGAGAAAGGCGACGTTGTTCTTGATCACACCCGTGAGGTTGCCATCCGCATCGCGCACGAATTCCGCGCCCGGAGGGTTCGCTACATCCTCAGGCACGTTTGACGCCGCAAAAGCGGTTGAGTTGGCATAGGCCAGATGCCCCGAGGCATTGATCACCACGATGGGATGGTCGGTTGAGATGGCGTCCAGCTCTGCAAAGGTCAGCTCATCCAGCCCCTCCTGAACCGCCGGATCAAAGTTGCGGAACACCAGCCATTCCCCGGCGGGCGCATCTGCCGCGCGGGCGGCGATGTGATCCAGAACCTCGGCCACGGTGCCAAAGCGGGCCATGCCGACATATTCCATCACCGCATCCATCACGGCGCCACTGACCACATGGGTGTGCGGGTCGATGAACCCCGGCAGGACGGTCTTGCCGTCCAGATCAACCACAATGGCATCCGCCCCGGCGACCGAGCGCACCTCTCCGTCGGTGCCCACCGCCAGAATGCGGTTGCCGCGAATGGCGATGGCTTCAGCCTCGGAGAATTCTTCGTCCACTGTCAGCACCGTGCCGCCGGTAAAGACAAGGGTGGAGGTGCCTTGCGCCTTTGCCCCGCTTGGCAGGGCCGCCGCAAGGCCGGCAATGGCTGCGCCGCCTTTCAGGAAATCGCGCCGACCAAGATTGCCAAGGTTCATGCCCCAGGCGCTGGTCCAGCTGCCTTCAGCCACTTGCTCTTTCAAATGCTGAACACGCTGATTCGTCTTGAAGATCTGTCCGAAATCGCCGCTGCAACAGATGCAGCCATGAATGTGTTTGCTCATCCCCAACTCCTGAAAACAAAACGGTACCAGTCTCATTCACCATAAGGCGGACCGCTCATATGTCACCTGCAACTTTTACATGCAGTACAAACCGGCGGATCCCAGGGCAAAGGGCAATTGCCCTCCCCGGCTTGATCACCGATAACGGGACCAAACGGGAGTATCGGCCATGAGCGAGACGAAATTCGGCAAGGGAAGCCATCTTCATCTGATTGATGGCTCGGCCTTCATCTTTCGCGCCTATCACGCGCTGCCGCCGCTGACGCGCAAATCCGACGGGCTGCCGATTGGCGCGGTCGCGGGCTTTTGCAACATGCTGTTCAAATACATCGAGAGCAACACCGGCCCCGATGCGCCCACCCATGTGGCGGTGATCTTTGACCACTCCGGCAAGAGCTTTCGCAACGATCTTTATGATCTCTACAAGGCCAACCGCCCCCCTGCGCCCGAAGACCTGCGCCCGCAGTTCCCGCTGACCCGCGATGCCACCCGCGCCTTTAACATCGCCTGCAAAGAGATCGAAGGGTTCGAGGCCGACGACATCATCGCGACCCTTGCCCATCAGGCACGCAATGCGGGCGGGCGCTGCACCATCATCTCCTCGGACAAGGACCTGATGCAACTGGTCGGCGGCGGCGTCGAGATGCTGGATGCGATGAAGAACAAGCGCATCGATAGCGACGGCGTGGTCGAAAAATTCGGCGTCGGCCCGGAGCGCGTCGTCGATGTGCAGGCGCTGGCGGGTGACAGCGTCGACAACGTGCCCGGCGCGCCGGGGATCGGGATCAAGACCGCCGCGCTTTTGATCAACGAATATGGCTCGCTTGAGGACCTTCTGGACCGCGCCGAAGAGATCAAGCAACCCAAGCGCCGCCAGACCCTGATCGAGATGCGCGATCAGATCGAACTGTCCAAGAAACTGGTGCAGCTGGATTGTGACATGAACCTCGATTTCACAATCGAAGATCTGGAACTGCAAGAGCCAGACCCCGATACGCTGCTCGACTTTCTGGCGCAAATGGAGTTCCGCACCCTCAGCACCCGCATGGCCAAGCAGCTGGGCCGTGAAGCGCCCACCATCCCCGAACCGAAAGTGCCCGCAGGTGGACCAATCGAGGACACCCCGGCAGAGGCTGTGCCCTTTGACGCTGCAAGATATGAATGCGTCCGTGATGCGGACGCCCTGCAAACCTGGATCGATCGCATCCGGGGCCGGGGCTGGGTCGCCTTTGACACCGAAACCACCGGCCTTGATGAGATGACTGCCGATCTGGTCGGCGTCTCCCTTTGTGTTGAGGCTGGAGAGGCCTGCTATATCCCCCTCACCCACAAGGCCGAGGCCAGCAAGGACGATCTCTTTGGCTCTGACGCGCTGGCCGAAGGGCAGATGAATTTCGACACGGCATTGTCGATGCTGAAACCGGTGCTTGAGGACCCCGCGATCCTCAAGATCGGCCAGAACATGAAATACGACGCCAAAATCATGGTGCGCCAACGCGGTGCGGGCTTTGAAGATGGCATCACCGTCGCGCCCTACGATGACACGATGCTTCTGTCCTATTCGCTGCACGGCGGTGAGCACGGCCACGGTATGGACACGCTGTCGGAACGCTATCTCGATCACACGCCGATCCCGATCAAACCGCTGCTGGGCACCGGCAAATCCGCGATCACATTCGACCGGGTGCCTGTGGCTGACGCGGTGCCCTATGCGGCCGAGGATGCCGACATCACCCTGCGCCTTTGGAAGCTGTTCAAACCGCAGCTGCACCGCGAAAAGGTCACCACCGTCTACGAAACGCTGGAACGCCCCCTGTCGCCGGTGCTCGCCCGGATGGAGCGCCACGGCATCAAGGTGGACCGCGACACGCTCAGCCGCATGTCCAACGCCTTTGCCCAGAAGATGGCGGCGCTTGAGGATGAGATCCACACGCTTGCGGGCGAAAGCTTCAACGTGGGCAGCCCGAAACAGCTGGGCGAGATCCTCTTTGACAAGATGGGGATCGAAGGCGGCAAAAAGGGCAAGACCGGTGCCTATGCCACCGGCGCCGATATTCTCGAAGAGCTGGCGACCGAACACGAGTTGCCCGCGCGGGTGCTGGACTGGCGGCAACTGTCGAAGCTGAAATCGACCTATACCGATGCCTTGCAGGATCACATCAACCCGGAAACGGGGCGGGTGCATACCTCTTATGTGCAGACGGGTGCCAACACCGGACGCCTCGCCTCGGCGGATCCGAACCTGCAGAACATCCCCGTGCGATCAGAGGAAGGCCGCCGCATCCGCGAGGCTTTCGTTGCGGCGGAGGGCAACAAGCTGGTCTCGCTCGACTACAGCCAGATCGAACTGCGCATTCTGGCGCATGTGGCCGATATCGGCACGCTGAAACAGGCCTTTGCCGATGGGCTGGACATTCACGCGATGACCGCCTCCGAGGTGTTCGACGTGCCGCTGTCCGAGATGACGCCCGACATCCGCCGCAAAGCCAAGGCGATCAACTTTGGCGTCATCTACGGCATCTCGGGCTTTGGTCTGGCACGCAACCTGCGCATCCCCCGGGGCGAGGCGCAGGGCTTTATCGACCGCTATTTCGAGCGCTTCCCCGGCATCCGCAAATACATGGACAGCACCGTGGAATTCGCCAAGGAACACGGCCACGTGCAGACCCTGTTCGGGCGCAAGATCCACACGCCCGAGATCAACGCCAAGGGTCCGCGCGCCGGATTTGCCAAACGGGCGGCGATCAACGCGCCGATCCAGGGCACCGCCGCCGACGTGATCCGCCGCGCCATGATCCGCATGCCCGATGCCATCGCGCATTTGCCCGCCAAGATGCTCTTGCAGGTGCATGACGAATTGATCTTTGAAGTGCCCGAGGCGGCAGTCGATGAAACCATCGAAACCGCCCGCCGGGTGATGGAAGGCGCCGCCGACCCGGCGGTGCATCTGGACGTCAAGCTGACCGTGGATGCAGGAACAGGCGACAACTGGGCCGAGGCGCACTGAACTTGTGGGGCTGTCCGGCACCTGTTGTGTGCCGGGCAAAACCCGTTTCTCCTGCCCCATCGCGGCGCCGGATCGCACGTTGCTTTCAGCAGCGGAGGTTGGGTCATGGAGCGGCAAAGGTCAGGCATGAGCCCATACCAAAAATCTCCACATCCTGCTGCATGCGCTCGCAGCTCAAACATCTGTGCAGATGCCGGGTTTCGGTCTCTGCCAGAGCACGGATGACCGGGTTACATATCAGTTCGGGGTACAAAGTTGCCGTTGCAGTTTCTCGCTCACCAAGTCCGCCTTGCACACTGCAGGTCAGCGACGAACAGCATCAAGCGCAAATGCACCCAAGGCAGATCGGCACGATCTTTTGGATGTTCTGACAGTCTGAGACCAAGGGCGAGCAGCTATTCAAATCATGTTCCATCGCAGCGCATGGACAGCCGCGTGGTGTTTGTTGAGACATCCGAGCTTTTGCGAGGCGTTAAAGGCATGCTGGTTCACTGTAGACGTGGAAATACCAAGGATCATGGCGATTTCCCCAGCCGTTTTTCCCTCCAGCGTCCAGGACAGGCATTCTTTCTCGCGCGGGCTCAGTGATACGCCATCCATGTCTTGCACAGCATCCTCCAAAACAAGTCTGTGCGTGTCGTAGGCTGCGGACAGAATACGCCCCCCCGCGCCCTCCATCGCGTCGCGTAGATCAGCGGCTCGCTCAGAGGCCAAGGAAAAGATCGAAAGGTCGCCCTTTGGACCGCGCAAAGGGAATGTGACGCCATGGTTGATGTTGAAATCACTTGCTTCGTCAAAAACCCGGCGTTGATGTTCTGGAAAATGGCTCAGAAATGCACTGCCGCCCCAGGCAAAGGGGCGCAAGTTTTGGCGGCCAAGGTCGGTCACAGGATCATGGGCCGCGTATCCCTGACGAAGATAGGTCTTGATCCAATCTATCGGGTAGCTTGCATAGAGCGTGGCTTCAGCTGAGCTGGCGCGGCCAAACGGCATTTTGAGAAAGATAAACGAGAAAAAGTCGAGACCAAGCGAGCGGGTCATCTCTGACATGCGCTGCGTAACGGCGGCGGACGTATCGGTATCGGAGTAGTCTGATCGGTCTTCGAACAATGCCTGTAGTGACATGAGCGGGATCACCTGAGCGGGAATTTCAGCGCCAGCTTAGCGAAAAAGGCATGAAACTAGCAAACCCTTACTATTGTCCGGCTTCTCGGGGCTCTCTTACGCTGTCAGCAAAACAAAATCTCAGGGAGTTCATAGATGAAAAGCCTACTCCGATCCGCAACTGCGCTTACCACCCTGGCCATGCTGAGCAGCGCGCCTGCTTTTGCTGATGTGGTCAAAATCGGTGTTCTCGCCCCATTGACGGGCGCGACCGCCGCCGATGGTGAGGAGTTCGTGAATGGTGTCAAACTGGCCGTGAAAGAGGCCAACGCAAATGGCGGCGTGGCCGGCCACACGTTCGAAGTTGTCGTTGCCGATGTGATCGACCATTCCGCGGCCAACGTGCAGGCCGCCGCCGAGCGGCTGCTCGGCACGGACGGTGTTGAGGTCATCATGACAGGCTATGCCAGCCTCAGCATGTTTGAGGTCGAACTGATGGCCGAAGAAAACATGCCCTACCTTGCGTCCGGGCCATCTCCGCAATTTGCAGCTATCGTCTCTGAGGATCCCGAAGCCTATAACTGCTGCTGGTCCTTCACCGCAGACTTCAAAGGCTACGAAACAGAAGTCACGCCGATGATTGAAGCGCTGTCCGCTCAGGGTCATTTTGATCTGGAAGACAAGACGGTTGCGATCATTTCATCGGACAACCCGTATTCCAAGACAATTTCCGAAGGCATGAAGGTCGCTTTCACCGAAGCCGGCTGGACGATCACGACAGACGAATTGGTGCCATTCGGCCCGGTCAGCGACTGGCGCCCTATCCTGGCCAAGGTCCGCGAAAGCGCGCCCGAGGTGATCATTAACGCGGACTATATCCCCTCCAACGCCGCGCTCTTTACCAACCAGTTCCGGGAAAATGAAACGGATTCGGTGGTGTTCCTGCAATATGCGCCCTTGGTCCCGGAGTTCCTCCAGCTGACCGGCGAAAAGTCCGAAGGTATCCTCTATAATGCGATCGGCGCGACACTGAATGTCGATGCCCATCCGCGCGGCAAGGAAGCGACGGAAAAATACGTGGCCGAGTATGGCAAGGTTCCGGGCCCCTATGGCACCGGCCTCTACGAACAGGTCAGCATCTATTTTGACGCGCTGGAAACTGTCGGAGATCCCACCGATCGCGAGGCAATCGGCAAGGCGATCGGGGCCATAAAACGCCCAGTGGTGTCCGGCATGCTGGAGTTTGATCCCAAGACCCACGTGGCCCATGTCGGCAATGACTTTATCCCGGTGACGTTCTTCCAGATCCAGGATGGCGCTGGCGTGATGATCGGCCCGGACGCGTTCAAGTCTGGCGACTTCGTAAAACCTGCGTGGATGGAGTAAACATCAGATGGCGACGATCCTCGCGGTCAACGGCCTCGGCAAATCCTTCGGAGCGCTCAAGGCCGTTGACGATGTTTCCTTTGACGTTGCGGCCGGGGAAATCCTCGGGATTGCCGGACCTAACGGGTCCGGCAAATCCACCTTATTCAACCTGATCAGCCGCATTCCGTTCAGCGCAGATCGCGGCGAAGTCTTGCTGAACGGGGCGCCCATCCACCGCTTGTCCGATGTGGCGATTGCCAAGCTTGGAGTGATCCGCACCTTTCAGCGCGAAGCCGTCTTTGCCTCCATGTCTTGTGTCGACAATATCTTGGTGGCGGTGGAGCAAACGCTTGGGCTGCGCGGCAAGGCTGCCGAAAAGGCCGCCGATGAAGCGTCCGACCGCGTCGGTTTTCCACGCAATTTCCACAACGCGCCCGCCGCGTCGATGCCCGTATTTTACCAAAAGCAGCTGATGATGGCGACTGCGGTTGCGCAAAACCCCAAGGTGCTGCTTTTGGATGAGCCCGCCTCATCACTTGTCGAACATGAGATCCACTGGGTCCGCGATACCATTTTGCGGCTCAAAAGCGAGGGCGTGACGATCTTGCTGATCGAACATGTGCTGCCGCTGCTGATGGATGTCTCAGAACGCCTCATCGTGCTGGAACAGGGGCGCCTGATCGCCTCTGGCGCACCGCGCGCCGTGATCAACGAGCCGCGCGTGATCGAAGCTTATTTGGGCAGTGCCGCATGACCAAGCCACTTTTGGAACTCAAGAACCTTTGGGGGGGCTATCCGCCGATCCCCGTGTTTCGCGATGTCTCACTGACGTTGCAGACCGGGGAAACTGTGGGGCTGTTTGGTCCAAACGGCCATGGCAAGACCACCTTGCTCCGCACCATTGCAGGGCTTCAGGACCCCTGGGACGGCGGCGTCTATTTTGAAGGCCAGCGCCTGAATGAAGAAGGAGCAATGCGTGCCCGCACCTCGGCCCATGTGAATTATGACCTGTTTCGCCGCCGCCGCATCCGCGCGGTAGACGCGGTCAAGGCCGGGTTGATCTACGTGATGCAGGGCAACCTGCTCTTTCCTGAGATGACGGTAGAGGAGGTGCTGGCCATCGCCCCCGTAGCTGCGCAGGGCCGCCCCGGAGTGGCCGAGATGCGCGCGCGGCTGGATGATCTATTCCCGCGATTGGCCGAACGCAAAACATCGAAAATCCGATACCTCTCCGGCGGCGAGCGCCAGATGGTCTCGATTGCTGTGGGGTTGCTTGCGATGCCGCGTCTGCTGATGCTGGACGAGCCGACCCTGGGCCTGTCCCCCAAGCTGCGGCGCGAGCTATCCGTGGCTGTGCACAAGATCCGAGAAACCGGCGTACCGCTGATTGTGGTGGACCAGAATCTCGAATTTCTGACGTCCCTTGTGGATCGTCTGATCCTCTTTGATCACGGGGCAATTACACATGAGTTGCCCGCCGCCGAGATGCCGGATCACGCCACATTGATGCGTATGATGTTTGGAGAGGGGGCAGCATGAGCTTTGACACCTTCATGTTCGTGCTGACCTCCGGCGTGCTGCTCGGAGGTCTATATGCGCTGCTTGCCACCGGCTTGGCCGTGGTCTGGACGACACTGCAAGTGTTCAACTTTGCCCACGGCACGTTTGTGGCCCTCGGAGCCTATATCGCCTGGCAGGTGGCACAGACGACGACAGGCGCGCTTGGCTACCTGTTTGCGACGGCGATTTCCATGATCGCGATGTTTGGCATCGGCTTTGCCTTGCATTTCATCCTGATCAAACCCTTTGAAAAGACAAACAACGTCGTTCTGCTGGCGGTGATCACGACGCTTGCGGGCGCGACGATCATCGAGAACGCGATCCTCTTGGGGTGGGGCCCCCGTGACAAGCAGATCACCCCGCCAATCACCGGCGTGATCGAAGTGTTCGGGGCCAATATCAACCTGTTTGATCTGGTCATCCTCGGGGTGTCACTACTGGCGCTCGCGGCCTTGGCTGTGTTTCTCAAGATCTCGCGAATTGGCCGGTCCATGCGGGCGGTGGCGCAAAACCGCGAGGCGGCAGAACTGATGGGCCTGAACGTATCGATGCTGTTTGCCGTGACCTTGGGGCTTGCGGCAGCGGCGGCGGCTCTGGCCGGAATATTTGTCGGCTCTTTACGCTTTATGGCCCCCACCTTTGGGAACGATCCGTTGATGAAAGCCCTTGTGGTGGTGATCCTTGGCGGCGTGGCACGGTTCTCCAGCCCCATCTACGCCGCGTTTGTGGTCGGGATCGCAGAGGCGTTTTCGACCTTCTTTCTGGGCCTCTATTGGACGCCCGCCGTTTTGTTCGCAATGATGATCGCTGTGTTGCTGGTCAAACCCGAGGGCCTGTTTGGCCATCGGTCAAAAACGCTGTGAGGCCACAAACATGAAATATGCACCCCCCTTTCAGCGCACCAACGGATTTCCTCCGGTCCTGTTGATTTTTGCGGTCCTTTTGGCGCTGCCTTTGTTTGTAACCGAGACCTATGCCCGCCATATTCTGATCCTGATTTTCGTGTTTGGCATCCTTGCGTCCAACTGGGATATCTCGTTGGGGCTCGGCGGTATCTTCAACTTTGCCCATTTGGGATTCTTTGCCATCGGGCTCTATTCCTATGCGATCCTGTCCAAGGTGCTGGGTCTCGATCCCTGGCTGGCGATGCTCGCCGCGCCCGTGCCCGCCGTGATCTTTGCAACCCTCTTGGCCATCCCGATCCTGCGGCTCGAAGGGGTCTATGTGATCCTGGTGACCATCGCAGCGACGCAATTGCTAAGCCAGGTGGTCGTGAGCCAGTCAGACTATACCGGAGGAACCAGTGGCATGGTGTTGCTGCCGCGCCTTGAGATTGGGGACTATAAACTCTCCAAGGATAACCGCATCGGGTATTACTATGTCGCTTTGGCTTTGCTGACGGCCTCGACGGTGTTTCTGTACAAGCTGGAGCGCTCGGCCATCGGGCGTGCGATCAAGGCGATGCGGGACAACAAGTACTATGCGATTTCCCGCGGTGCATCCGAAGCTCGGATACGGCTGACGACCTTGGTGCTGTCGGCGATTTTCCCGGCACTGGCAGGCGCCTTTTACGGTGCGTATTTGCGCGTTGCATCGCCGGATGTTTTTGGTCTCGGGTTTCTGACACTCACCTTGTCGGTGCTTTTGTTGGGCGGAGCAGCCACAATCTGGGGACCGCTTATTGCTGCCTTTGTCGTGGTTGGATTGAACCAAACCATGGCTGATCTCGGCGCATGGCGAAACATTGTCATCGCGCTGACAATCATCTTGGTTGTCGCGGTCTATCCCGGCGGCCTATTTGCAATGTTGCAAGAAATCTGGAACTTCGCGGACCGGCTAAAAACATCTGTCATCGCACGATATAGGCGCAGGTTTGATGCAACGCGACGCGCGCATGTGATGCAGACCTCGGACAGTTTGATTGAAACACGACACGGACCCGTCAGTGTCTGCGACACCAACGGCGATGGGCCGGCCATCATCTTTGTGCATGGAAATTCGAGCTGCAAAGAGGTCTTTCATCACCAATTTGCAGCTTATCGCGACCAGTTTCGCTGTGTCGCCTTCGATCTGCCGGGGCATGGGGTTTCACCCAACGCGGACCCTGACACGAGCTATAACATCACGGCCTATGCCGAGGTGGTTGCGGATCTCACCAAGAGGCTCAAACTTGAGCGCCCGATTGTCTTTGGATGGTCTCTTGGCGGTTACGTCGCGCTTGAATATGCCGCGCAAGGCAATCCTGTGTCCGGCGTTGCCATCAGCGGCACCGTCCCCTTGTCGAGCTATCCCGACGACATGGCGCGCGGCTACAACGCGACCCCTCACATGGAACTGGCAGGAAAGCGGTTTCACTCACGTGCTGAAAAGTCCGCCTATGCACGGCAAACACTTGGCACCGCTTTGGATTCCAACCCGCTTGCGCGCAATGCCGTATGGCGCACAGACGGCATGGCACGGCAACGCATGATGGCGCATATCCGCGCCCTGAATTTGCCCGCACAAATGAAAGTGATCTCAGAGCGCAAAGTCCCATTCGCCATGATCAACGGTGCAAAGGATCCGTTTGTGAACAAGCAATATTGCGAGACGCGCATAAAACGCTCCAGCCTACCCGATGGCAACGTAAGCCTGAGCGATTTGGGGCACGCTCCATTTTTGGAAGATCCATCCGTTTTTCAAACACTGTTTGACATGTTCTTGAGTGAAGCAAGCAAGCGATAGATGCCCCATCGCCAAAGCAGAACATTGGCATGGCTCAAGTCTTGGCATGTGTGATGTTCTGCAATTCAACCACCCGCGGCACAAGCATGGACCTGTTACCTCCCGTCATCCACCGGGAAACAACGCGTCCATCTTGCGGGCGAGCTTTGCATCCAGCGCGCTGAGGCCGCCCACGTCATGGGTGGTCAGCACCACTGTCACCCGGTTGTAGGTGTTGCTCCACTCCGGGTGGTGGTTCCATTTTTCGGCCCAGATCGCGGCGCGGGTCATCCAGCCAAAAGCCTCGTCAAAGCCGCCAAAGGTGTAGGTCTTGGTGATGGCATCGCGCCCCTCGGCCATGGCCCAGCCCGACGCAAACAAGGGGTCCAGAAGCGGGCCGCGGGTGGCCTCGGACAGTTTTTCGCTCATTCCTGTTCCTCCACATGAACCTTCTTGAAAGGGCCATAGTCCGTCAGGATCTCGATCTCTTCTTCAACGGCGGCGCGCTCAGCCTGCAGATAGCGTTTCACAGCATCCGCAAAACCCGGATCGCCGATCCAGTGCAGGGAATGCGTCTGGGTCGGCAGGTAGCCGCGCGCCAGTTTGTGTTCGCCCTGCGCGCCCGCCTCCACCCGCTTCAGCCCCATGGCGATGGCCTGTTCAATGGCCTGATAATAGCACAGTTCGAAATGCAGGAAGGGATGATGTTCGATGCAGCCCCAGTAGCGCCCGAACAGCGTCTGCCGCCCGATAAAGTTCAACGCGCCCGCAACTGGATAGCCGTCCCGCTCGGCCAGAACCAAGAGCATGTCATCAGCCATCACCTCATGGGCGATGTCAAAGAACTGGCGTGTCAGGTACGGCGTGCCCCATTTGCGGCTGCCGGTGTCCTGATAAAAGGCCCAGAAGGCATCCCAGTGTTCAGGCTGGATCTGCGCGCCGGTGTAGCAGGTGATCGTGCCGCCAAAGGCTTGCGCCTCGCGACGTTCCTTGCGCAGGGTCTTGCGCTTGCGCGACGACAGCGCCGCAAGGAAGTCATTGAAATCGCCATAGGCGTCATTGAGCCAGTGATACTGCTGTGTCGCCCGGCTCATCAGGCCCATTTCAGCGCCGATCTTGGCCTCTGTTTCGGTGCAGAAGGTCACATGCAGGGACGACAGCCGATTATCCGCTGCCAGTTGCACCGCCCCCTGCACAAGCGCCGAATGGCCGATCCCCTCATATCCGGGGCGCACAAGAAAGCGCCGCCCGGTGGCAGGCGTAAAGGGCACCGCGATCTGCAGTTTGGGATAATAGCGCCCCCCCGCACTCTCATAGGCGTGGGCCCAGTTGTGATCGAAAATGTATTCGCCCTGGCTGTGCGACTTGGCATAGAGCGGCGCGCAGGCAATGAGCGTATCCCCCTGATAGGCGGTCAGATACTGCGGCTGCCAGCCGGTGCCGCGCCCGACCGAACCGCTCTCCTCAAGCGCCAGCAGAAACCGGTGCGTGGTGAAAGGATCAAGCGGGCGTCCGCCATCCGCCGCCTCGGGGCAGGCGCAGGCGTCCCAGTCGCTGGCCGCGATCTGCGTCAGGCTGTCCAACACTCGGATTTCGATCTGTGCCTGCTCCATCTGCCCGTTTGGCCTTTCCCGTTTTGCCTTAGTATCTGGACCCTTGCAGGCGCGGATCAAGTCGGCAGAGGGGAAAGGTAGCCCTCAAAGGTCACATTGTCCGCAAGGGCGCGCGCCTCTGCCTCTTCGCTGGGCGAGGTGATGGTCCAGCACAGAACCGGCACGCCCGCATCCCGCAGGGCCTGCACACGGGGACGGGCCAGATCATTGGCTTCGTGACTGATGAAACAAGCATCACTGCGGTCAAAATCGGGGATGTTTCGCAGATCGTGGGAGACCGCACGGGGCAGTTCGGGCCACTCATCCGGCACATAGGCGCTTGTCACGATCCCACGGGCGATGCTGGGCGCCAGCCGGGCCAGTTCGGTGACGGAATGGGGATTGAAGGACATCAACGCCACATCGCCCTCGTATCCGTCCAGAGCGGATACGGCGGCGGCCTCCAGCGTTCCGATGTTGCGGCCCATCTGACCGTCCTGATCCTTTATCTCGATCAACAGGGGCACCTGCCCGGCCACCAGATCCAGCACCTCGGCCAGATCGGGGATGCCCTCGCCATCGCCGCCTTTCAGGGCAATGGCCTGCAACGCGTCCCGGCTGCGGGCGCGGACAGGGCCGTTCTCATCCGTCAGCCGGTCGAGGTCATCGTCGTGGAACACCATCGGGCAACCATCCGACGAGAGCTGCAGGTCGATCTCAATCGCATAGCCAGCGGCGATGGCCGCGCGGATGGCCGCGCGGCTGTTCTCGGGACGGCCCTTGGCAACATCATGCAGCGCGCGATGCGCCACCGGCAAACGCAACAGGGCCTCGGGCATCACGGGCTTCATTTGATCTGAAACACCGCGTCGATTTCTACTGCAACGCCGAGGGGCAGCGAGGGGCTGCTCACGGCCGAGCGCGCATGACGCCCCGCATCGCCCAGGGCCTCGACCAGGAAATCGGAGGCGCCGTTCACCACCTGCGGCTGCTGGGTGAAATCGGCGGTAGAGTTCACAAAGGCGCCCAGTTTGACCACCCGCACCAGCCGCTCCAGATCTCCATCGCAAGCCGCCTTGAGCTGCGCCAACAGGGAAATCGCGCAGCGCTTGGCCGCCGCCTGCCCAGCTTCGATATCCATGTCATCGCCCAGGGTTCCGGTGATCAGCCCGTTTTCATCGGCCGAGATCTGACCGGACACATAGACCATGTCGCCCGCAATCACGAAGGGCACATAGTTCGCCGCCGGTGCCGGGGCTTCGGGCAGGCTGACGCCCAGTTCTGCAAGTTTGGCTTCGATGCTCATCGGCCATTGTCCTTTCTTTCGCTCAGTTGCTCGCGACGCTAGCGCCGAAGCAGGCGGGCGAAAAGGGCAAAACCGCCCCGCCGCAGGGGCAAGGCGGAGAGGATCAGGTTTCCCGGAAGGCTTTGACGAAGTAATCCGTAAACGGCTTTAGCAGATAGGCCATGGGAGAGCGGTCATTGGTGCGAATGTAGCTTTCCACCGGCATGCCGGGTATCAGTACCGCGCCCTCTGGCAGGCGATCTATTTCACCCTCGTTCAACTCGACTTCGGCCCGGTAGTACGACATGCCGGTGCCTTCCTGTTCAAAAGCATCTGCCGAGACCTGCGAGACCTTCCCGAACAGCTCGGGCGTCTGCCGCTGGTCCAGCGCCGAGAACCTAAGCGACACGGATTGCCCGACAAACAGCTGATCAATGTCTGTCGGTGCGACCTGTACCGCAATCACCAGCGGCCGGTCCTGGGGCACGAGGTACAGTACCGGCTCTGCCGGACGAATGACAGAACGCGGCGTATGGACCTGCAGGCCATAGACCACGCCCGATACCGGCGCCGTGATATCCAGCCGGTTCAGCCGCTCGATGATGGAGCGCCGGTTTTCAGCCAGCTCCAGCTCTTGATAGCGCAGATCGCGCAGACGGGTGATCGCCTCTTCGCGCTGCTGGGTCGCCAGGGTCAGGATCTGGATATCGATCTCTGTTATCCGTCCCTCAGCCTGGGCTTCATTCGCCAAAAGCTCCCCCAGAGAGCCACCCAGATTTGCCTCGGTGCGGCGCAGGTTGAGAACAGTGCCCGCCTGCGCCAGACCGCGTTCCAGCAGGGTTTCCTGATTTCTCAACTCCTGTCCGATCAGATCCAGCTGGACGCGCATCGATTCCTGTTGCGCTTGGATCCCGACAATCTGATCCTTGATCTGGGCGCGGCGTTTTTCGAGCTGCTCGATCTCGCGGGCGGTCGAATCGCGTCTCGCCTGGAACAGGCGGCTCTGCCCTTCCACCAGGTCGCGCACTTCTTCGCGCAAGGGCACCATGGCCAAAAGCTCTGGATCAAAGGTAATCTCATCGGCCTCGTCCCGCTCGGCTTCGAGACGACCGCGCCGGGACATCATTTCGAACAGCTGGCCCTCGGTAATCACGAGTTGCGATTTCAGATCCGTTGCATCGAGACGCAGCAGAACATCCCCTTCGGCAACGGTATCGCCCTCATCAACCAGAATCTCGGAAACGATACCGCCATCCAGATGCTGCACCACCTGCCGGTTCCGATCGACTTCGATACGGCCTGTGGCGACCACCGCGCCGGCAATCGAGGACATCACGGCCCAGGTGCCAAATCCCCCCACCAGAACCAGCAACCCCACCAGACCGATGATCAGCGGTTTGCGGGCAGACCATTGTTCTTCGATGGTCATTGCACACCTCCAGGGGTTCTGGCTTTCTGGATTGTCTGATGATTTGCGACCATTTCCTTGAGCACTTTATCCTTGGGGCCAAAGGCCGTCTGCGTGCCCTGATCGATCACCAGAAGCGTATCGCATTCCTGGATGGCCGCCGGGCGGTGCGCCATGATCAGCACCGATTTCTTCTCGGCCTTGAGCTGTTTGATCGCATTGTTGAGAGCAACTGAACCATCGTTATCCAGGTTGGAATTGGGCTCATCCAGGATCACGATCACCGGATCGTCATAGAGCGCGCGCGCCAGGGCGATGCGCTGCATCTGCCCTCCCGACAACCGTCCGCCCCCTGCAGAAACCTGAGTGTCATAGCCTTCGGGGAGTTTGACGATCATGTCGTGCGCGGCCGCTCTCTTGGCTGCAGCGACGACCTTTTCGGCATCGGGCTCGCTGCTCAGGCGCGCAATATTCTGCGCAATGGTGCCGTCGAACAGCTGCACACGCTGCGGCAGGTATCCGATGTGTCGGCCCAGGACGTCGGGTGCATATTGGTCGACAGACGCGCCATCCAGGCGAACAGTCCCGGCCGCCGGCCGCCAGGCACCGGTGAGCGCCTTGGCCAGGGTGGACTTGCCCGACCCGGACGGGCCAATCACACCGATGGCCTGTCCCGGCTGCACCCGGAACGTCACATTGCGCAACAGAGGCCGGTTCTCACCCGGGGCAACCACGGCCAGACCCTGCACCTCCAGCAAGGCCTTGGGCTGAGGCAGGGCCGTACGCTCCTGCTCTGGTGGGACTTTGGTGAGCAGCTCTCCAAGATTGTCCCAGCCCTTCATGGCGCGCTGGACCATGGGCCACTGCCCCAAACCCAGTTCAATCGGCGCCAAGGCGCGCCCCATCAGAATAGAGCCCGCGATCATGGCACCCGGCGTCATCTCTCCCTGCAACACAAGGTAGGCCCCAAGCCCGAGCATGGCGGATTGCAGGAAAAGGCGGAGTGTCTTGGTCAATGTGGTAAAACCACCGCCAGTATCATTGGCCGCCATACTGTCCCTCAGGGCGGCGCTGCGCGCCGTCAACCAGCGCTGGAACGCGGCCTGACGCATTCCCATGGCCTGGATCATTTCTGCCTCGGTGCGGATTTCCTCGGACAGAAGGCTGGCCTTATGTCCGGATGCATTGGCCTTTTGCTGCGGCGTGCGACTGAACAGCTGATTGAGCAGCGCAATAACGATCAGAACCGTACCGCCAGCCAGGGCCAAAAGGCCGAGCCAGGGATGAAACAAAGCAATGCCCGCAAGGAAAATCGGCGTCCAAGGCAGATCAAAGGCCGCCCCCAGCACCGGAGAGGAAATCAGCCGCTGAACCGATTCCAGATCGCTGAGCCCGGTTTGCGCAACCGGGTCTCGGGCCACGGCCGAACGACGAATCATCGCGTCAAAGACCCGCTGGTCCAATGCGGCCTGAAAACGCGCCCCTGCCCGCGCCAGCAGTCGGCCGCGTGAATAGTCCAGCAGCCCCATCATTCCGTAAAGGAAGACCACCAACAGTGACAGCGCAACCAGTGTCGCCTCTGAGCGGCTGCCCAGAACCCGGTCATAGACCTGCATCATGTAAAGCGGGCCGGTCAGCATCAACATGTTCACGAAGAAACTGAAAATGCCTGTGAACCAATAGAGCCCACGGCTGCGGCGGCGCACAGCACGCAGCTCATCAGGGCCAGGTTTAGGTAGTTTTTCTCTCATCTCAGGTTCCAATACCTGTTCAAATCGCACAGATCATATTAAAGCAGGTCAGACGGCTGGGGCCCGCAAATATGTTCCAATTCTGCCACAGTCTGTTTTTCAAAGCCTTTCATGGGTGGGATAAGAAAATATTCCCAATATTTCCCCAAGATGTGCGCCAAATCCGGACCAAGGAAAACCCGTAACCGATGTCTTTTTTTTCGCGATCATTTTTTAGGATCTGTGCCCTCGTAGCTTCGGCGTTCTTGATCGCAGGCTGCGCGACGCAAGACCCTGCTGCAAGGGCTGCGGGAGAGATCTTTGACCCTTACGAGAACACCAACCGCGCGATTCACAGCTTCAACCGGGGCGTAGACCGGCTTGCCTTCCGCCCCGCCTCCAAGGGTTATGTGGCAATTGTGCCCGATCCAATGGTGACCAGCTTCTCCCATTTTGCCGAGAACCTGTCGATGCCGGGGCAAGCCGTGAACGCCCTGTTGCAGGGCAACTTCAAGGAATCAGGCATCGCTCTGGCGCGCTTTGCGATCAACACCATCGTGGGTGTTGGCGGCCTGTCTGATCCCGCCAGCGCCTTTGACATCCCTCCGGTGGACACAAATTTCGGTGAAACACTGCATGTTTGGGGCTTTGGAGAGGGCGCCTACGTCGAACTGCCTGTCTATGGCCCTTCCACGACCCGTGACGCGGTGGGCATCTTCGTCGATTTTTTCACCAATCCGATCTCCTTTGCTGAGCATAATCCAGCCGACAACATCGGTGTTTACGCTGAGATCGTGCGTCGTCTTGGTGATCGTGGCAGATATTCTGATACGATTGACTCCATTCTCTATGACAGCGCCGACAGCTATGCTCAGGCGCGCCTGATCTACCTGCAGAACCGCCGCTTTGAGTTGGGACAAAGTGCGGAAATCACGGAAATTGATCCGTTCGAACTGGATACTGAAGGGTTTTAACGATGCACCGTCGTATGTTTCTTGCCGCCGCAGGGGCCGCAACACTGACCGCACCCGCTGCGCTGTCTGCCCTGGACGAGGGCTCCGCCAGCCGCCTGATCAATGCCCTTGTGGCCGACATCAACAAGGTGATCGACTCGGGCAAATCGGAAAAAGCGATGTACCGCGAGTTCGAGCGGATCTTTGGACGCTATAGCGACACATCATACATTGCCGCCTACGCCATGGGGGTTGATGGCCGCCGCGCAAGCAGCGCCCAAAAGAAAGCCTTCTCGCAGGCCTTCCAAGGGTATATTTCGCGCAAGTACGGTCAGCGGTTCCGCGAATTCATTGGCGGCCGGCTGGAGGTCACCGGCGTCAAGCGGGTAAAGAAATGGTATGAGGTCGCCACCATTGCCTATCTGCAGGGCCAGTCACCATTCGAGGTCACTTTCCTCGTGTCAGATCGTTCTGGCAAGGATCTGTTCTTCAACATGTATATCGAGGGCGTAAACCTTCTGCTGACCGAGCGCACCGAGATTGGAGCGATCCTGGATCGCAACAAGGGCGACATCGACAAGATGATCTCTGAACTCAAACGCCTGAGCTGACACGCGGCATCGGGCTTATCTCGGCGGGGCCGGAGATCTCCCGCCCGGACATCAGCATTTGAAAATGCTTCTGCCCCGTTGGGCATGGCGCCGCGCTCTGCGCGGCGCTGTTTCGTTTGCGGTGAGCGATTCCGTCCAGGGTCGAAGTGCGGCTGCGCCGCGCAGAGCGCGGCGCCGGGCCCAACTGTCTTGGGGCGCCCGTCAGGGCGCACAAGATGGGCGGGAGAGCCTCCCTGCGTCCCTGCACAACACTTCAATTTCCAAAGATGTCCCGCAGAATGCCATCCACAGCGCGGCCAAGCTCCTGACCCAGACGGGGGCGGTTGCGCACGCCGGGCGCGGGCTGCTGGGGCAGTTCCACCGGCGCAGGTTCCTGCATCGGCAAAGGCTTTGGCTCCAGCCCCTCGTGCACGCGCACCATGGCCTCATGCCAAATCTCGGCCGGAAGGCCGCCGCCCGTCACGCCCGTCAGTGGCGTATTGTCGTCATAGCCCATCCAGACTCCAGCCACATAGTCCGCCGTAAAGCCGATGAACCAGGCATCGCGTGCCGCCTGGGTTGTGCCGGATTTCCCGGCCGCCTGCCAGCCGGGGATCTGGGCGCGCTGGCCGGTCCCTTCGGAGATCACCTTTTCCATCATCCAGACCAGCTGGCGCGCCGCTTCGGGGCGGATCACCCGCTCTCCCATGCCGCCGCTTGATCCCATCAGGGCTTCCGCATCCCCCACCAGGCTGAGTGACGTGAGCCCGTATGGCGTCACCGAAGAGCCGCCGTTCAGGATCCCTGCGTAGGCGCCTGTCATCTCCAGAAGCGTGCTTTCCGAAGCACCCAGCGCCAGTGCCGGCCCGTCAGCCATCGCGTTATCGATGCCAAAATCACCCGCCACACGGCGTACCAGATCGCGGCCAACAGCCTCCGATATCTTCACGGCGGGCACATTCAGCGAATCCCGCAGCGCCTGCGTCAGGGTGATTTCGCCGTAGTATTTGCGCGTGTAGTTCTGCGGACACCATTCACCGGACCCGGGGATATTCAGGCAATAGGGCGCATCCAGCACCCGGTCGAGCGGCGAATACCCGAGCTCGAGCGCCGTGGCATAGACGAAGGGCTTGAAGGCCGAACCGGTCTGCCTCTTGGCCTGTGTGGCCCGGTTGAAGACGCCGGAGACGCGGGTCTTGCGCCCGCCCACCATGGCACGCACCGCGCCATCCGCGCTCATCACCACAATAGCCGCCTGCGCTTTGGAGCCTTCGCGCACCTTGGTGGCAAAGACATGTTTCATCGCCTCCTCGACCGCTGTCTGAAGGCGCTGATCAAGCGTGGTGCGAATGACCACATCCTCGGTCGTCTGATCGCCCAGGAAGTTTGGAACGGTGTCCATCACCCAATCGGCAAAATAGCCGCCCGCGCGCGCCTCGGCGGCTTCGCTCAGCACGGCCGGATGGCTCTGGGCATAGCGGGTTTCCTCTGCGCTCAGATATCCCTGCTCGTTCATCAAGCGCAGCACGGTGGCCGCGCGATCCTGCGATCGTTTGAGGTTGTTGGTGGGCGCCAGCGAGGTCGGCGCAGTCAAAAGGCCGGCAATCATGGCGCCCTCAGCAGCGCTCAGCTGATTGGCGGATTTGCCGAAATAGCGCTGCGCGGCGGCCTCGGCCCCGTAGGCCCCGCCGCCCATATAGGCCCGGTTCATATAGATCGAGAGGATCTCGTCCTTGGAGTATTTGGCCTCCATCGCCATGGCATAGACGGCTTCGGTCGCCTTGCGCCACAGGGACCCCTGACGGCAGTCGGCCTCATAGGCGCGCTCGCTCTCCCAGACATCGGGGTCATAGACCTGACCAAGACAGAGGAGTTTCGCCGTCTGCTGGGTGATGGTGGAGCCGCCATGGCCCGAAAGCGGCCCGCGCCCTTCGCTCAGGTTGATGCGCACGGCACTGGCGATCCCACGCGGCGAGACGCCAAAGTGGCGATAGAACCGCTTGTCCTCGGTGGCGACCACCGCATTCCTGAGATGCTTGGAGACGGTTTCAGCAGTTACAACGCCGCCGAACTGGTCCCCGCGCCAGGCAAAGACCTCTCCCTTGGCGTCCAAAAGAGTGACCGAGCCGCGCGCGCGCCCGTCAAGCAAGGCCGAAACCTCGGGGAGCTTCACATACTGATAGCCGACCGCCAGCGCGACCAAGGCGCAGCAGATCAACCCAATTCTCCAGGTGAACCCCCAGACCAGACGGAAGAGCCACCGGAATGGAGTGAGCAGCGTCCCGATCAGGCCACGTCTGCGCCCGGCGGGCTTGCGCTTGGCCGGCGTCTTTTTCGAAGATCCAAAGAAGATACGTTTTAACAAACCGGGAGACTTCCGGGCTTGCACGGGCTTGCGGGTCGGTTTTGCCCTCTTTCGGGATCCACCCTTGGGATAGCGTTTTTCCGCCACCAGTGGCCTGCGCCCTGATCCTTGTGCCATGTCCTTGTCCTGCCCAGTATCTGCCCAGTATCTGCTCGGTGTGCTGTCCAGTATTCCGCCCGGCATCCAGACCAAAGTTCTGGTTAATGCTTTATTGCTCTGCTGCCCGGTTTGCCCGTTTTGGGAACAATAAACCCATCCCACTGCTTTGTAGAGGGGCAGTTTTGCAGCAAACTCCCTCCTCACACCGCCCAAAAACCGTGCATTGACGCTTTTTTAAGCAAAATAATTAGGCCGACGCCCCGTCGCGCCCGGTCAAACCGGGCCCCGACTGTTCCCCCGACTCGGGGTGGCCGCTTTTCTGCGGGTGCGAATGGAGCGGACAAAACGGTCCAGGAAAGGGTGTCGAGATGAAAATGATCATAGCAGCCATCAAACCCTTCAAACTCGAGGAGGTCCGCGAGGCGCTGACCAAAATCGGTGTTTCGGGTCTGATGGTGACGGAAATCAAAGGCTTTGGAGCCCAGGCAGGCCACACGGAAATCTACCGTGGCGCCGAATACGAAGTGAACTTCGTGCCCAAGGTCAAACTGGAAATCGTGGTGCCGGGCGAGCTGGCCGACCAGGTGGTGGACACCATCTCGTCCACCGCGCGCACGGGCAAGATCGGCGATGGGAAGATCTTTGTCCTGGATGTGGCACAGGCCGTGCGGGTGCGCACCGGCGAAACCAACCTCGAAGCGCTCTGAGCGCTCGTTTTGGAGGAAAATACAGATGCGTAAACTGAAACTCTCACTTGCCACCCTCGGGTTTGCCGCCCTGCCGGGTCTGGCTTTGGCCCAGGATGCGGCCGCGCCGGGCTTTGACGAAATCGGCCCCTACATCATGACGACCCTGCTGTTCTGCATGGCCGGCTTCCTGGTGTTCTTCATGGCTGCGGGCTTTGCAATGCTCGAAGGCGGTCTGGTGCGTTCCAAGAACGTCACCATGCAGATGACCAAGAACATCGCGCTCTATTCGATCGCGGCCATCATGTACTGGCTGGTCGGCTTCAACACCATGTACCCGGGCGATTTCAACGGCTACTTCTCCATCGGCGGTCAGACCGTTCTGGATGCGGTCGGCGTATCCGCAGCGGATGCAGCGCTTGACTATGCGTCGGTTGGCTCTGACTTCTTCTTCCAGCTGGTGTTTGTGGCGGCAACCGCCTCCATTGTATCCGGCGCCCTGGCTGAGCGTATCAAACTGTGGCCCTTCCTGATCTTCGTCGTTGTCCTGACCGGCCTGATGTACCCGATCTCCGGCTCCTGGCAGTGGGGTGGCGGCTGGCTGTCCGAAATGGGCTTCTCCGACTTTGCAGGCTCCACCGTTGTGCACTCCGTGGGTGGCTGGGCTGCACTGGCTGGTGCCATCGTCCTCGGCCCGCGTCTGGGCAAGTACAAGGATGGCCGCGTTAATCCGATGCCCGGTTCCAACCTGGCCCTGGCGACCCTCGGCACGTTCATCCTGTGGCTCGGCTGGTTCGGCTTCAATGGCGGCTCGCAGCTGGCGATGGGCACCGTGGGTGATGTCTCTGACGTATCGCGTATCTTTGCCAACACCAACATGGCCGCTGCGGCCGGTGCTGTGACCGCACTGATCCTGACCCAGGTGATGTACAAAAAGGTCGACCTGACCATGGTTCTGAACGGTGCTCTGGCGGGTCTGGTTTCGATCACCGCTGAGCCGCTGGCCCCGACGCTGTTTGGCGCGCTCTGGATTGGTGCTGTTGGCGGTGTGATCGTTGTCTTCACCGTGCCGATGCTGGACAAGTTCAAGATCGACGATGTGGTCGGCGCCATTCCGGTTCACCTGCTGGCAGGTATCTGGGGCACCATCGCTGTCATCTTCTACGGTGAAGCCAGCCTCGTGACCCAGCTGACCGGCATCATCGCCTACGGTATCTTCACCTTCGTGGCCTCGCTGATTGTCTGGTTCATCCTGAAAGCAACCATGGGCATCCGCGTCTCCGAAGAGGATGAGATCACCGGTCTCGATATGTCGGAACTGGGCATGGAAGCCTATCCGGAGTTCAAGGCAGGCTAAACGCCACCTCATAACAAACCAAGGAACGCGGCTCCAAAGGGGCCGCGTTTTTCTTTGCCACCACGATGTCCTTTGCTTTGAGAAAGCGGCGCTCCCGCCCACTCCGGCACAGTCAAAGACTGCACCTTTGCGGTTGGGCCCGGCGCCGCTGACGCGGCGCAGCCCTCATGCCGAAGCCGCACCGCACCACGGGTCAAGGGGATCTTGCCGAAGGCAAGGCACCTGCGGGCGCGGGAGCCCCCCTTTTTCCAGCAAACATAGCTCCAAATAAAAACGCGCCCCCGCAGGAGCGCGCTTTCCATGAGTTTGGCACAGGCTCGGGCGGGTCAGACGCCTGCGTCTATGATCGCTTTGGCCAGCAGCGGAACGGTGGTCTTGTTCAGACCCGCGATATTCATGCGGCTGTCGCCCACCATGTAGATCCCGTTGTCCACGCGCATCTTCTCCACCAATTCCGGCGTCGTGCCGAGCAAAGAGAACATGCCGCGGTGCTGCGCGATGAAACCGAACCGGTCCGAGCCGCTCAGGCGCTGCAGCTCATCCGCCAGCTGCTGACGCAGATCCAGCATGCCAAGGCGCACCTCTTCCAGCTCGGCGGCCCAGTCGGCGCGCAGAGCCTCATCATTCAGGATCATCGTCACCAGACGCGCGCCATGATCCGGCGGGAAGGAGAAGTTTTGCCGGTTCAAAAACGCCAGCGTGCCCTGGTTCAGTGCCTGAGCGCTGCCGTCCTGGCTCACCGCCATCAAAAGACCGGTACGCTCGCGGTAGATGCCAAAGTTCTTGGAACAGCTTGCCGCGATCAGGCATTCGGGCGTCTGGGCGGCGACCATGCGCACACCCGCCGCGTCTTCCTCCAGACCATCGCCAAAGCCCTGATAGGCAATGTCGATCATCGGGATCAGGCCCCGTGCGTTCAGAAGGTCGATCACCTCCTGCCACTGACTCACGTTCAGATTGGCGCCGGTCGGGTTGTGGCAGCAGCCATGCAGCAGCACCACGTCGCCCTTTTCGGCGCCCTTCAGATCCTCGATCATCCCGTCAAAGTTCACGCCGCGCGTTTCGCGGTCGAAATAGCGATAGGTGACGGTCTCGATGCCCACGTATTTCAGGATCGAGATGTGATTCGGCCAGGTCGGATCAGAAACAAACACACGCGCCTTGGGATTGGCCATCTTGATCAACTCAAACGCCTGGCGCACCGCACCAGTGCCGCCGGGGGTGGCGGCAGCGGCAATGTTCCCACGTGCAACGCTATCGCCCAGGATCAGCTTGATCATCGCATCTGCGTAGCCGGGATCGCCCGCAAGGCCGGTATAGGCTTTGGTGGTCTGCTCTTCCCATAGTTTGTGCTCAGCAGCCTTGATCGCGCGCATCACCGGGGTGACGCCCTCGGCGTTCTTGTAGACACCGACGCCAAGGTCGATCTTCTGTTCGCGCGGGTCTTCACGGTACATCTGCATCAGCGCCAGGATCTTGTCGGCTGGCTGGGGTTTGAGGGTCTCGAACATCAGTTCTCTCCGGTTGCAACGGGTAGGGTCGGGAAGGCGCCCCATTCGGACCAGGACCCGTCATAAAGCGCATGATCGGTCTTGCCGATCCGCTCCAGGGCCAGGCTGAGAACGGCGGCGGTCACGCCCGAGCCGCAAGTGGTGATGGCAGGTTTTGAAAGATCGACACCGGCGGCTTCGAATGTGCTGCGAAGACCGGCCGTGTCCTTCATCGTCCCATCAGAGGTCAGAAGGTCGGTGTAAGGCACGTTCTTGGAACCCGGAATATGGCCGGCGCGCAAGCCTTCGCGGGGTTCTGGAACCTCGCCCCGGAACCGTGCGGCGGCGCGGGCATCGATGATCTCGTGATCGCCCAGCTTGGCGGCTGCCGACACCTGAGTCACATCCCGCACAAGACTGTTCTGCACGCGCACGGTCATGTGGCGGTCGCGGATCACCGGCGGCAGGTCTTCAACGGGGTGCCCCTCGGCCTGCCATTTGGGAAGGCCTCCGTCCAGAACCGCGATATTGCTCTGCCCCATCAGGCGGAACAGCCACCAGACACGGGCCGCGGATTTGAGGCCCGCGCCGTCATAGACCACGACCTGATGCCCATCGCCAACGCCCATCGCCCGCAGGCGCGACATGAACTTTTCCACCGGCGGCGCCATATGCGGCAGGTCCGAGCGGTGATCTGCCACGTCATCAATATCGAAGAAGCGCGCGCCGGGAATGTGGGCGGCATCATATTCCGCCTTGGGATCGCGGTTCTCGTTCGGCAAGTACCAGGAGCCGTCCAGAATACGCAGGTCGGGGTCTTTGAGGTGGGCCGCCAGCCAGTCGGTCGACACCAGAGTTTTCGGATCATCCATCTTTCGAGGCCTCCCCTTCAGGTTCGCAAGGCTAAAACCGCCCAAGCCAACTGTGCCGGGCAATCATCGCTCGCGCATGGGTACAACCCACTGCCACAAGGCGCAAGAGAGCGCACCCTAGGGGTACAATATTTGCGATTGCACGACAAAATAGGCACGATGGATCGCCCAAACGCCTGCTAGCGGGCGTCCTTCAAAAGGCGCTGCTTCTGGCGCGACCAGTCGCGCTTGGCCTGGGTTTCGCGCTTGTCGTGATTCTTCTTGCCCTTGGCGATGCCGATCTTCAGCTTAGCGATACCACGATGGTTAAAATAGAGCACCAGCGGCACCAGAGTCATCCCCTTGCGCTGGGTTGCGTTCCACAGGCGGGCCAGCTCCTTGCGCGACACCAAGAGCTTGCGACGGCGGCGCTCCTCATGCTTGAACATCTTGGCCTGCTCATAAGGCGCGATGTAAGAGTTCACCAGCCACAACTCTCCGTCATCCACGGTGGCATAGGATTCGGAGATGTTCGATCCGCCCGCCCGCAGGGACTTCACCTCTGAACCTTCCAGGATGATGCCGCACTCCAGATCCTCTTCAATAGCATAGTCGAACCGCGCCCGGCGGTTTTCGGCAATTACCTTGTAGTTCGGATCTGATTTCTGTTTGGCCATGGCAGGCAGATGTAAGCGCGCCCGGCGGCAGACGCAAGATGACTCAGCACAGCCGGTCAGGCGCGGCGGCTGCGGATCAGGGTAAAGACACCGCTGCCCACGATCACCGCACTGCCGAGCAGGGTCAGCGCATCGGGGCGTTCGCCAAAGACCAGCACCCCCAGGACCATGGCAAAGACCAGCCGCGTATAGCGAAAGGGCGCCACGACCGAGATTTCCCCCAGCCGCATCGCGCCCGTGAGGGCCATATAGGCCAGAACGCCAATGAGTGTGGCGCCGAGCAGATCCAGCCAGACATGCGGCGGCAAGTCTACGGCCTGCATCTCATCGAGGCCGGTCCAGCCCAGCACGATAGCGCCCGCAACCACCAGCATGGCAAACCCCAAAAGGCCAAGCTGGCTGTTGTGCATGTCTTTTGGTGCAGCGCGGGTCGCCAGATCGCGCCCGGCAAAGCCGAGCGTTCCGGCGACGGCAAAAAGGGAGGCAGGCTCGAAGCCGCTTAACCCGGGGCGCAAGATGATCAACACGCCGACAAAGCCCGCCAGGATCGCCATCCAACGCCGCCAGCCGACCGTCTCGCCAAAGAATACCACCGCACCCGCCGCCACCACCAGCGGTGTCGCCTGCAGAATGGCCGAAGCCGAAGACAGCGGCGTCAGCGCGATGGCCAGCGTGTAGCACAGCCGCCCCGCAACCTCTGACAGAGAGCGCCACGCCATCGCGCGCGTGCAAAAGCCCCGGTGCCAAAGGGGCTGACCCAGCGCACGCGCCACGCCCGCAAAGATCACCATGCCGCCAGAGCCAAAGATCACCAGGATCACCCCCACCGGCAGGCTCTGGGCGGCGGATTTGATGAACATGTCCTCCAGCGCAAAGGCCGCCATGGCCAGCACCATCAACAGGCTGCCGCGCAGCGTCTCCATCGGGGCCTCCCTCCAATCGGCCTTTGTATCTATGCCCTAGCCCTAGTCAGGCCGCGCAGGATGAACAAGCGTGGACAGGGGGTGTGGTACAATATCGTGATCAGGGCGCGAGGGTGGTGTGAGCACCCCAGCCGCATCAGGCCTTGCGGTAATGATGCATGTTGAGAAAGGCGGCGCCGCCCGCGCCTGCGCGATAGCCGTGGGGTTGATCGGCGGCAAAGCGCAGCCCTTCGCCCACCTCCAGACGCTTCCAGGTGCCGTCGTTCAGAACGTCCAGCGGCCCTTCGAGTACGAATACTTCTTCGGTTACACCTGCATCATGAGCTTGGGACTGATGGCACTGATCGGGTTTCAAACGCACGTGAAAGGTCTCCGCCCCAAGGGCCGCATCAAAGGGAAAGACGATCTTGACCGCGATGCTGCCGGGGAATTGCACGGTGCGAAACACACTCTCGCCCAGAACCTTGGGGCGGCTCGCGTCCTCGATCAGGGCGGTCAGCGGCAGGTGAAACCCCTTGGCGATCTTCCAGAGCGTCGCAATGGTCGGGCTTGATTCGCCTCGTTCGATCTGCCCCAGCATCGCCTTTGAGACCCCCGTGACCTCGGCCGCGCGCGACAGGCTGAACCCGGCCTCGGCCCGTATCTGTTTCAGATTCTGGGCAATCTTGTCTTCACTCAAGGAGGGTGACGCGGGAAGGGTCTGCATCTGTCGTCGGGTCTCTTCAAAAAAGGCTTGTGCGTTATAGCGCACGGCGCATATTGTGCGCTATAACGCACGAACCAAACCTACAAGAGCCCGCAGCGCAGGAAAACCCCCTAGGAAAGCCCCAGATGCCGCAGCTGAAACTTTCACATATCACGGCCGGTGCCGTCGCCATTCTGGTGGGCTACACCAGTTCGGTGGCGATCATCTTTCAGGCCATCGATGCACTCGGGGCGACACAGGCGCAGGCCAACAGCTGGCTTCTGGCGTTGGGGCTGGGCATGGGGGTGACTAGCCTGATCCTGTCGCTTTGGTTCCGCATGCCGGTGCTGACCGCCTGGTCCACGCCGGGGGCGGCCCTGCTTGCGGTGGGCGGCAGCGCGACGACCCTGCCCGAGGCCACCGGCGCCTTCCTGTTCTGCGCGGTGCTGCTGACGCTAACGGGCCTCACCGGCTGGTTCGAACGGCTGGCACGACTGATTCCGGACACGCTGGCCAATGCGCTTTTAGCGGGGATCCTGTTCCGCTTTGGGCTGGAGGCGTTTTCCGCGCTGGAAGAGGACATCTGGCTGGTCGCCGTCATGGGGGCAGCTTTCCTGATCGGCAAGCTCTATGCGCCGCGCTACACCATCCCGCTGGTGCTGCTGGCGGGCATTCTCTGGGCCAGCGCGGCGGGCAGCTTTGGCGACATCGCTCAGTTGAACCTCACCCTTGCCACGCCAGAAGCCGTGATGCCCGAATTCACGCTTTCGGCGCTCATCGGCCTTGGTCTGCCGCTTTATATTGTCACCATGTGCTCGCAAAATATGCCCGGCGTCGTGACCCTGCGCAGCGCGGGCTATGTGCCGCCGGTTTCCGCTGCGCTGACCGTCACCGGGCTTGCCTCGCTCATCCTTGCGCCTTTTGGCGGCTATGCCTTCAACCTGGCCGCCATCACTGCCGCCATCTGCGCAGGCCCCGAGGCGGATGAAGACCCAAAGACCCGCTATCTGGCCGTTGTGGCTGCCGGGGTGATCTACTGCCTGGTGGGGTTGGGTGGCGCAGCGGTGATCTCACTCTTCCTGATCGCGCCGCATGCTTTGGTGGCCACCGTCGCAGGCCTCGCCTTGCTATCGACCATCGGCAACGGGCTGTCCGATGCGCTCGGCCCCGCGCAGGGCCGTGAGGCGGCGCTATTGTGTTTCATGGGCACGGTCTCAGGCATCAGCTTCCTCGGGATCGGCGCGCCCTTCTGGGCGCTGATGATCGGTCTTGTGGCCCATGTGGCGCTCAACCGCCCTGCCCCATCGAGGAAACCCGTATGATCCATTCCAAAACGGCTCCCCAAAACGGAGCAAAACAACCAAAAACACCCCTCGGTTATTGCATTTGTTTCGCAAATCATGTCCCTGAGGGCAAAAGAGGGAAATAGCCACATGCCAATGTACCGATCCAGAACCTCCACCCATGGACGCAACATGGCCGGCGCGCGTGGCCTTTGGCGCGCAACCGGCATGAAGGACGATGATTTCGGCAAGCCGATCATCGCCATCGTCAACTCCTTCACCCAGTTCGTGCCCGGTCACGTCCACCTCAAGGATCTCGGCCAGATGGTCGCCCGCGAGGTCGAAGCCGCAGGCGGCGTTGCCAAGGAATTCAACACCATCGCGGTGGATGACGGCATCGCCATGGGCCATGACGGCATGCTCTATTCCCTGCCCTCGCGCGAGGTGATCGCCGACAGCGTCGAATACATGGTCAACGCCCATTGCGCCGATGCCATGGTCTGCATCTCCAACTGCGACAAGATCACGCCCGGCATGCTGATGGCCGCCATGCGCCTCAATATCCCTGCGATCTTTGTCTCGGGCGGTCCGATGGAAGCGGGCAAGATCGACATCGCCGATCTCGACATGAAAAAGATCGACCTGGTGGACGCCATGGTCGCCGCCGCCAGCGAGACCTTCACCGACGAGCAGGTCAAGCACATCGAGGAAAACGCCTGCCCCACCTGCGGCTCCTGCTCTGGCATGTTCACGGCAAACTCGATGAACTGCTTGGCCGAGGCGCTGGGTCTCGCCCTGCCCGGCAACGGCTCGACCCTGGCCACCCACGCCGACCGCAGGCAGCTGTTCCTAGAAGCGGGCCGCAAGATCGTCGACATCACCAAGCGCCACTATGTAGGCGAGGAAAAGGGCCTGCTGCCGCGCGAAATCGCCACCTTCGAGGCCTTCGAGAACGCCATGAGCCTTGATATCGCCATGGGCGGCTCCACCAACACCGTGCTGCACCTGCTGGCCATCGCCAATGAGGGCAAGGTGGATTTCAACATGTCCCACATGGACCAGCTCAGCCGCAAGGTGCCCTGCCTGTGCAAGGTCGCGCCCAATATCGAAAACGTCCATATGGAAGACGTGCACCGCGCCGGTGGCATCTTCTCGATCCTGGGCGAGCTGTCCCGCGCCGGTCTTTTGCACAACGATTGCAGCACCGTGCATTCCAGCACCATGGGCGAGGCCATCGCCAAATGGGACATCAAGGTCGCCAACAACCCCGAGGCCGAAGAGCTGTTCAAGGCGGCGCCCGGCGGCGTGCGCACGACCGAGGCCTTTTCGCAGTCGAACCGCTACAAGGAGCTGGACACCGACCGCGCAGGCGGCGTGATCCGCTCAGTCGAACATGCGTTTTCCAAGGACGGTGGCCTTGCGGTGCTGTTCGGCAATATCGCGCTGGATGGCTGCATCGTGAAGACTGCGGGCGTTGATGAAAGCATCCTCAAGTTCACCGGCTCGGCCTATGTCTGCGAAAGCCAGGACCAGGCCGTTAGCGACATCCTGACCGGAAAGGTCAAGGAGGGCGACGTGGTCGTCATCCGCTATGAAGGTCCGCGCGGCGGTCCGGGGATGCAGGAAATGCTCTACCCGACCTCCTACCTCAAATCCAAAGGGCTGGGCAAAGCCTGCGCCCTGCTGACCGACGGACGTTTCTCGGGCGGCACCTCGGGCCTGTCGATCGGCCACGTCTCGCCCGAGGCGGCCGAGGGCGGCGCCATCGGTCTGGTACAGACAGGCGATACCATCGAGATCGACATCCCGAACCGCTCGATCCACCTGGCGGTCTCGGACGAAGAGCTCGCCACCCGCCGCGCCGCGCAGGATGCCGCAGGCTGGAAACCGGCCAAACCGCGCAGGCGCAAGGTCTCGACCGCACTCAAGGCCTACGCCATGCTGACCACCAGCGCCGCCAAAGGTGCCGTGCGCGCGCTGCCTGAAGACGACAGCTGAGCTGACGCTGCATCGAAAAGCAAAGGCCCCTGCAGTTGATCGCCGGGGCCTTTCGTTTTTAGGACGGCCTCGAATTGAGTAGTGGGAAAATTTTCATGACCATCTGGCGGCCACATTCTTCTATTCGTGCCAAGGCAATCGGCCTGCCCTGGCGCGACGGGCGATTCCTCGCAGCTCGAGTCACCGAAGATTCCGGACGTATCAAGGGCGTGCGCCCACTGGGTGGAACCATCGAGTTTGGCGAGACATGGCAACAGGCGCTGATACGGGAGTTTAAAGAAGAGCTGGCTGTCGAAATCAGCATATCTGGCCCGCCTCAGGTCTTTGAAAACATCTACCATCACGAAGGACAGCCGGGTCATGAGATCATCTTTGCCGCAAATGTAACACTGCCAAAGCTGCCCCGTCTTGACATGGAAGACATCTCTTTCAAAGAAGGCAATGGCATGATCTGGACCGCCGGGTGGTACACGCTGGAAGATCTTGAAGCCGGTGGGCTGGAGCTTTATCCAACGGGTCTCAAGGAAGAACTTCGCAACAGTACCGTTCTCAAACGAGATACCAATTAGAGGCAAACCCTCCCGCGCTCGCAGATGCCTTGCCTGCGGCAAGCCCCCTTGGCGGCCTTGGGCCCGGCGCCGCTGACGCGGCGCTGATCTCTCCAAACCGAACCGGACCGCACCGCGGGTCAAGGGCCGCGCCAGCGGCCTCGCGCACAGCGCGAGGTTCCCTTGAGGCGGGGTGCGGTCCTTCTCACAATCGAAAAGGCGCGTTCAGGGCAGACCTGCCCCTGAACCGCTTCTCAGCCCCCCTTGCGCCGCGTCAGCGGCGCCAGGCCCAACCAGCGGATGGGCATTTTCAATGCCCGGACGATGGGCGGGAGCCCCTCCGCCTGTCTGAACAGGTCAGTCCCCAAGCTTGGCGTGCACCTCGTCCAGATCAATCTCTCCAATGGGCATCTTGTTGCCCGGGTTTTCAAAATCGTATTTGAACAGATCGAAATCGCGCTTGTAGATCTCGTAGACCAGATGCATCGACAGATCGTCGAAGTAATCCTCCACCGGATGCGCACGTTTGGGGCCGTGGCCTTCGCTTTCGTTGAAGCGCGGGATGGTCGCCAGATCCACCTTGTGCGGCGTCTTGATGGCGTCCAGCACCTCTTGCATGCCGTCGTTGAAGGCCTCGGTCCAGATGATCTTGTTGTAGCGCCCGCCGTTCACGATGAAGGTCGACACGTGACCTGACGTGGCCGACCAGTGAATATCCGGCTCCATCGGGCGGCGCCAGCGGATGGTGTCGCGCGCAAAAAGCAGAAACCGCCGGAAGCTTTTGATCTGGTCGAATTCCTGCTTGCCATCTTCACCGCCAACCTCGACCCCGTACTCATAGGCCAGCTTGGGCACGAGATTGCCCCGGTAGCGCCGACCGTTGCGCTGGATGCCGCAGATCTTGTCAAAGAAGGAACTGAGAATGCGCGTGTAGGGGTTGCGCACGCAGGTAAAGGCATAGGCCTTTTGCGCCTGCACAGCCTTGCGGATCGGCTCCTGACTGTAGTCCTGCGCCCATTTATGCAGCCCTTCGGTGGAATCGTGGATGTCGCCCTCAAAAAACCGCCCGTGATCCGAATAGTAGAGGATCTGCCCAATGGTAGAACAGGCGCATTTGGGCACCACGCGATAGATCACGCTTTCACTCTCGGTCATCCAGGTTCCCGGAAACCCCATGTCCTGCCCTCTTTCTCCCTGCCAATCGACGCCACAATGCCCATATCGCATTCAAAAGACAAATAAACTTGTTTCGCCGCGCAGTCCGCCCCGGTATCAAGAACACAATCCACCGAAATCCGGGCAAATCGTCGTCAGAATGGCAAAAATCGCGTATCTCCTGCTCTGCCACAAGGACCCAGAGGCCATCATCCAGAAGGCCGAGCGTCTGACGGCGGTTGGCGACTACATGGTGATCCACTTTGACGGACGCGCCAGCGATCAGGATTTCGAAGAAATCCGCAGCGCGCTTAAACACAACCCCAATGTCTGCTTTACCCGCCGCCGCATCAAATGCGGCTGGGGAGAGTGGTCCCTGGTGCAGGCAACGCTCAATGCCATCAAGGCGGGGCTCGATGCCTTCCCCCGCGCCACGCATTTTTACATGCTGTCGGGCGACTGCATGGCGATCAAGACCGCGCAATACGCCCATCAGTTCCTCGATCGCCACGATTGCGATTTCATCGAAAGCTTTGACTTCTTCGAAAGCAACTGGATCAAGACCGGCCTGAAAGAGGAGCGGCTCATCTACCGGCACTATTTCAATGAGCGCAAATACAAACGCCTTTTCGAGCTGAGCGTCGCAATCCAGCAAAAATTGGGGTTGGAGCGCGAGGTGCCAGACGACCTTCAGATGCAGATCGGCAGCCAGTGGTGGTGCCTGCGCCGCCGCACGGTTGAAGCCATCCTCGACCTTGTGAAAAAACGCCGCGATATCATCCGCTTTTTCCGCACCACCTGGATCCCGGATGAGACCTTCTTTCAAACCCTCGTGCGGCATCTGGTGCCCGAGCCGGAAATTCAGAGCCGTACCCTTACCTTCCTGATGTTCACCGACTACGGAATGCCGGTGAACTTCTACAATGATCACTACGATCTCTTGCTGGGGCAGGATTTCCTGTTTGCCCGCAAGATCAGCCCCGAGGCCAAGGATCTGAAACGCCGACTTGGGCGCCTCTATATGGCAGAGGATGTGGAATTTCAGATCTCTGACGAAGGACGCAACCTTTACCAGTTTCTGGTGCAGCGCGGCCGTGTGGGCCAACGGTTTGCACCGCGGTTCTGGGAGGCCGAAAGCACCCTGGGGCGCGACCGCGATCTGGTCATGGTGGTCTGCAAGAAATGGCATCTGGCAAAACGTCTGGCCGGTCGCATCGGCGAGCTTACAGGCACACCTGCCCTAGGGTACCTGTTCCATGAAGAAGACGCCCCCCTGCCCGATCTTGGCGGGATCGAAACCTCACTGGACAAGCGCAACCGTCATCGCCGCGCGCTCATGCGGATGCTGTTTGACTATTTTGGAGCCAAGCGGATGATCGTCTGTATCGACCCATCCGGGCTGGATCTGATGCAGGATTTTGCCTCTGACAGGTCGATCACCCGGATCCTGCATCTGGAGTGCGATTTTTCAGACGCGGAGTTGGTTGCCCATGCCCAGCGCACCGGGCTTTTGGGGGCGCAAACACCCCCCCAGACCCGAGACAGGATCCTTCCCACTATTCGCAATGACATTCACCATGAGGCGGACAGGATCCGCGAAGCTGGCTTTGCCTTCTACCAGTGTATCCGCCAAGGCGATGATGCCGCTTTGACTGCCGCAGCCCTGACCGAGACCTTTGGCCTGTCGCAGCAAGACGCGTTGCGGATGGCCAGCAACAACGCGTTGTTCGCTGACTAGGCTGTGGCTCTCACCTGCAGTGAGGCACTCAGGCGCCCTTGCCGCCAAACCAGCGGCGCAGGCGGCTTTTCTTTTCCGCAATGGCATCGCCGGCCGCATAAAGACTGTCTTCGACGTCCTCGATCATGGGATCCAGCCGGTTGCGGCGGAACCGGCGCCAGCGCACGTAGATGGCCCAGAACAGCGCCGCAATCAGCACCAGGATCACGATGCTCACCCAGTTGAGCGGCTTGTCCTCTGGCCCTGAAACCGTGCGGATCGCAACCGCATTGGGAAAGGCCGACAGGAACTCGCTGCGCCAGCCATAGTGCAGCACGGCGACCCATTCGGGGTCAGCCTTGTTGGAAATGGCATCATTGGCTTCGGTATAAAGGTTGGCCGTGTCGAATTTGAAATAGGGCGGCCAGTTCCAGCCTGTGTCCTCGTTCCGGTAGACAACCGCATCACCATTCGGGCGCACGGCCTGAATGAACTGCACATCGCGGTTGCTGATGGTGGTCGACTGGGTATCCGGCGTGGACCAGAAAATCCGCGTCCAGTCGTTCAGCTCCTGCCGTTCCTCATAGGTATTGACGATACGCACCACGTCGTACTGCGGCAAAGTGTAATGCAGAAAGGCACCAAACAGCACCCAGATGGTGATCAGAAAACCCCATTTGATATAGGCCATGTCGGGCTCCTATGCGAAATTGACCATGTAAATCACCAAAGCAATCAAGCTCAGCGGCACGATGTAAACCAACAAAAGCATCTTGCGCTGAACGGACCGGTCGAACTGCTTCAGCCCCCGCTGGATGAACGCCGCGCGGTCCCCGGTCAACCCCTTCTCTGCCCAGCGTCGGTTCAGTTTGGCCCGGTGCCTTTGCCGTGAATAGAGCCACAGGATCCCATAGACCACCGTAAGCACGACCATCAAAAAGAAAACGAGCCGAATAAACGCCAAAGCCTCTGCCCCTTGCCACAGGTCAAACCACGACAGCATGCGCGGCTGATACTTTGAACATAGGCACTTTGGGAGGGATGCCAATGCCGGGTCGCCCCGCCTGGCTACGTGGGGCTTTCTTCCGCATCAGAAAGGTCATCATGCCAAGGGGCGGCAGGCTTTCCTGCTCTGTCAGGGCAAGGCTGTCGCCCCGTTCTTGCCAGGGGCTTAATCCGGCACCTTGCGGATCAACCCCCAGATCACCAGAACCACGTAAGCCAGGCACAGAACAACCAGCGTCGTCCATGCATAGGTCAGAACCGCCGCCCCCGCAAAGGCACACCCTACAAGGAAGTACTTCACATTCTCCCGGCTGATTTTCACCGCCTTGGGTGACCAGGTGGGAATGCGGCTGATCATCAGGAAACCGATGACCACCATGTGGAAACAGATCAGCAGGCCCGGGATGGTGAACCCCTCGGCAAAGGAGAACGACAGGAACATCGGCAGCATCGCCAGCATCGCCCCGGCAGGAGACGGGATGCCGGTGAAATAGCCCAGCCGCTCCCCGACCACGGGTTCTTCGGATTTCGCCGCCACGTTGAACCGCGCCAGCCGCACCACGCAGCAGACCGAGAACACAAGGACTGAGATCCACCCGGCGCTGCGCATGTCCTGCAAGGCCCAGAAATAGATCACCAGCGGTGCCGCCACCCCGAAGTTCAGGAAGTCCGCCAGCGAGTCCAGCTCGGCCCCCATCTTGCTATCACTGCCCAAGGCCCGCGCCAGCCGTCCGTCAAGCCCATCGAGCAGCGCCGCAAGCAGGATCAGCTGCACCGCCAGCACGTAATTGCCCTGCACCCCGAACCGGATCGCCGACAGCCCCGCACAGATCGCCCCCACCGTCATGATGTTCGGGAGCAGCTGGATCAGAGCATATTCGTTTTTCGTCTTCTTGGGCAGATCGTCCATGGGGCGGAGGTCAGTCTTGTCAGAGGTCATAAGGGGTGATGGTCGGGCAGGCGCAGTCCAAAGCCCCGCCCTCCCCTGCATAGCGCAGCAGAGCCGCCCCCGCTATGCCTGATCACAGGGGGGCGTGCAATGGGAGGGGGCGGTTGCAGCCCAAACTCGACATTCATGCAAGGTATGGCGATGGCGCTTCTGCGAGCGCGAAACGCTTCCCGAAAGCGGACCTTCAAATCCTCTCAGTTGACCCAGGTGATGCTGCGCCCGACGCAGATGTAAGCGAAGCGCAGGTTTCGGCCTTTGCAAAGTCGTGGTCAGCGAGCCACCTTGCAGGGGGAAGGCCCATTAGAGACTTTCACGACTTAACTCAAATGCTGCGTTCGCAATCCACATAGCGGTCAATTGTTCGTGAGCAATTGACCCTACGTCACTTAACCAAGTTTTTGCGTCCAGATGGATTTTGTGTTAGCGTTAACTATCCGGGTAAAGGTCGCTTGTGCGATTAGAAATTCGGTGGTCGCAAAAATAGACTGACTTTGGAGTGACAAAATATCGAAGCTATTCTTGGGAAGGAAAAGGAATGAAAGCAATTGTATGCTCTATGACAGTATGTGCCCTGTTGATGACTTCTGCCAGCGCGGCGGAAGCTAAGAATTTCAGGATAGTTTTGCTAGAATTTGCAATTGGCGTTGGTGCCGCACTTTTTGCAAATGAAGTGATCGCACAAGAAAATTCTGTTCACCCAAATGTAGTTCGCACGAAAGACGGCAAGCTCCGACCTGCTACTGGCTACAAGTGGGTGTTACCAGACGATCCCAACGACTTTAGAGTCGTAAGAAAGTAATTGCGCTAGCCTCCTGCGGAGTGTCCGTCCGTTGAAGTCGCCGCTGTTGAGCGGCAGTATGTCCATAACACCCACCGCCAGACCTCACGCATGTTTCCCTAAGCAGACATTCGTTGACCACTCAGCACATGTCAAAAGGGCTCAATGCCGACATTGAGCGTAAGAAGCCGCGTTTGACAGCTTGAATGTCCGGTTCTGGAAAGGCGAGACGCGATTTGTGCATGTGCGGCAACGAGAACCAACCTCGCTTCGCATCGGTCACTTTGGGCTGGCCGATGTCATCTGGCGGCGGGGACAAGGTGCGATGTCGCTGGAACCCTGGTGCCGCGGTGCCGCAAGTCGGCTTTGAGCCCAATGTGCAAAATGCCGCAAAGGGACGAAGGTCCACAATACGGGCACAGCGGACCTATGAAACAAGCATCCATATTGCCACCGCTGCCAATACTGTCCCGAATAACAAGTTGAGCTTTCGGGAACTTTCCGGTGACCTGAAGAAGCTTGCGATCCGGTCTCCCACCAACGTCCAAATCAAAAAGGCGATCAGGTTGTTAAGTGTAAAGACAGTCGTGATTAGAATGACCGAGGCGAAATTGCTCATGCCTGTCGGCCTCAAGAACTGTGTGAACATCAAAGCGATAATGACATAGGCTTTTGGATTGAGCAGAAGTAAAATTGTTCCGTCCACAAACGTAGCCGGTTTTGCGTCCTCTGATCCTTGAAGCGTGCCTGCTTTCAGCATTTTCCATGCGATCCAAAGAACATAGAGCGAACCGGCGATTTTGAGGATCGAGAATAGTTGCGGAAAACGCTCAATGGCCGCCAAAAATCCAAAGCCGATGGCTGCCGTGACGAACCAAGTCGCGATGTGGTATCCGGCATTCGCAGGAATGGTTGCGCGGAACCCGAACCGCGCACCATTGGCAGCGAAGAACATATTTCCCGGTCCGGGGCTGTAAGCGAGCGGGAACAAGAATACGATGAGCGCGAGTGTCGTCTGATGCATTCCGAAATTCCATGTTTGAATTGAAATTCAGGCTTAGACGTTTCGAGCCGCTTTGAGCGACCCGTTTCATGCTCTATCCTGTCAACGCAAAACCGTAGCTTTGGGCTGGAGACCGGACATCCGCAAGCATAGTTGGAACGGCAGCTTAGTCCGCAAAGCGGCCTATCGAACGCTGACCGAAGGTGCAACTGCAGCGAATGGCTGCTTCTGAATGCGGCGTAGCAGCGCCCGTGGCCGCAGTAGGTCGATGGAAGGCCGAATTTGCAAAGGTCGCTATCTGCGCAAAGCCGCCAAACCACCGCCACACCAGGGGTGCACAGCCGGTGTACGGGGGGTGTACGGATGTCACCCCCCGGATGTCTCCTCAGCCGGGGCTCCGCCCGTTCGGCGCTGAAACGCTCTCCCAGAGCGTTTCCGAGACGCGCCTCACCCAACCACATTGAACTCCGGGCCGTAGGGGTAGCCGGTGATGTTCTCGTTGCCGTCCTCGGTGATCACCAGGATGTCATGTTCGCGGTAGCCGCCCGCTCCGGGGTTACCTGTCGCGATGGTGAGCATCGGCTCCATCGAGATCACCATGCCCGGCTCCAGCACCGTGTCGATGTCCTCGCGCAGCTCCAATCCTGCCTCGCGCCCATAGTAGTGGGACAAGACGCCAAACGAGTGCCCATAGCCAAAGGTGCGATATTGCAGAAGGTCGCGCTCTTCAAAGAAGGCATTGATCTTATGAGTGATTTCGGCGCAGCTTGACCCCGGCTTCAGCAGCGAGATGCCGTATTCATGGGCGGCGACATTGGCCTGCCAGATCTTCAGGCTGTCGGGGTCGACCTCTCCGACGAACAGGGTCCGCTCCAGCGCGGTGTAATAGCCCGAGATCATCGGGAAGGTGTTGAGCGACAGGATATCGCCGCGCTGCAGCTTGCGGGCGGTCACCGGGTTGTGGGCGCCATCGGTGTTGATGCCCGACTGGAACCAGACCCAGGTGTCGCGGTATTCGGCATCTGGAAAGCGTTTGGCGATCTCCAGCTCCATCGCATCGCGCCCCGCCATCGCCACGTCGATCTCGCGCACCCCTTCGCGGATCGCATCGCGGATGGCATAGCCACCCACGTCGGCCACGGCAGCACCGGCGCGGATCATCTCAATCTCGGCCGCGGATTTATTCATGCGCTGGCGCATGGTCGGCTCGTAAAGGTCAATCATCTCAGCCGGTTGCAGAAAGGAGTCGAGCTTGCCCTTTTGCAGCAGGGTCAGGTGATCGCTCTCATACCCCACCCGCGAGCCGGAGCCCGCGACCGACAGGATTGCCCGCCAGAAGTTGTCGCGCTGCCAGTCGGTATAGGTGATGTTGTCGCAGAAGCTTCGCCGCCAGGGTTGGCCCGCGTCGATGCCCGCGCTGATCGTGACGGCGGCATCGGCGGTCACCACAAGGCCGTAGGGACGGCCAAAAGCGCAGTAGGTAAAGCCCGAATAATACGAGATATTATGCATCGAGGTGAAGACAGCAGCGAAAACGCCAGACGCCTCCATGATCTTGCGCAGGCCCGCAATGCGCGCCTCATACTCGGCCACGGGGAATTGCAACGGCGCCTTTTCGCCATTGTGAAAACGGTACATGTCAGGACGTGCAGTCATGCTGGATCCTTCCTTTGTTTATAAGAAAGGTCCCGGCGTACAGGACAGATTTTGATGTGATCGAGGCCCGTGGACGCGGCCCACGCGGCGACGCCATCGCCCGGCCCTGTCGCAAGAAATGCTGCGGAACGGGGCCTGTGGCAAGTGTTTTCTGCGTGGCATTTTCAACAGGCTAAGCAGGCCGGGCAAATTGCCTAGTTCACGATCAGCGCAACCATGTCACTATCGGGGTCCGCCAGTGGGTCGATCACGTTGAAATGGTGTTTGCCAAAAGCGATCACGTGATCCGCACCCCAGGCATCCGAAAGCCAGACCGCCTGATCCAGGAAGGCGGGGCGTTCCTCGGCTCCGACCCAGACAGTGACCGGCACGTCATAGCGATCCTGCATCTCCACCGGGCTTTCGGCGCGGGCGGCCTCGGCATCCATCTTGAACTGCTTGTTCATCGAAGTCCGCAGCAGCGGCACCAGATCAGAGAGCGGCGAAATCGGGATCACCGTCTTGAGCCGCGCACCAATGTCCTCTGGGATCAGCGCCCGATCCAGCATCCGGGCGACCAGGTGCCCGCCAGCGGAATGGCCTGCCAGCACGATGGGGCCGTCCACCTCTTCGGCGATATGCACGACCGCAGAGGCTATCTGCCGGGTTATTTCGGCAATCGAAACGTCGGGGCAGAGGTCGTAAGAGGGCATCGCCACCGCCCAGCCATGGGCAAGCGGGCCGACGGCCAGATGCGACCAAGTGCTTTTGTCAAAATTCAGCCAATAGCCACCGTGTACAAAGATAAAGACGCCTTTTGGCGCACCATCGGGCAGGAAAAGATCAAACCGGTTGCGGGTGCCGGGACCATAGGGAATGTCCAGCTTGGCGTGCTCATGCAGGCTGTTGCGGAAATCCTCGGCCGAGGCGGCCCAGCGTGGCGGGAAATCCTCCGCTCCCTTGATATAGGCCCCGTTGGCATAGGCATCGTCCAGATCCATGACAGTCTCCCCGATCTTTTCTTTTCGCTAAAGTGACGGTGCGGACCGCCCATTGTCAAATAGCTAAGCCGTGCAAGAAGGTGGAACCCGTTTGATTGCCATGTTAAATATATTGTGATCAAATTCTGGACTCATCAAAGGTTCTGGACATATCAAGGGCCACCTGATTTGCATGCCCGCAATCTTAGCTGGGGAGACACCAATGCTGACCAAAAATACCGAGCTGAAGTCGCTTTTGAAGGACCCGACCTTGCTTGAAACCCGCGCCTATGTGGGGGGACAATTTGTCCAAGGCGACAAGGGCACGTTTGATGTCCTGAACCCTGCCCGCGGCGATGTGGTGGCGCAGGTGGCCGATCTCAGCCGCGCTCAGGTGGCGGGCGCGATTGCACAGGCAGAGGCCGCGCAAAAAGACTGGGCGACCTGGACCGGCAAGGAGCGTGCGCAAGTTCTGCGCAAGTGGTTCGATCTGATGATGGAAAACCAGGACGATCTGGCCACCATCCTTACCGCCGAGATGGGCAAACCCCTGGCCGAAGCCAAGGGCGAGATCGCCTATGGCGCGTCTTTCATCGAGTTCTTCGGTGAAGAGGCCAAGCGGATCTACGGCGAAACCATTCCCGGCCATCAGCGCGACAAGCGCATCACCGTTCTGAAACAGCCCATCGGTGTGGCCGCCTCGATCACGCCGTGGAACTTCCCCAATGCAATGATCACCCGCAAGGCAGGTCCGGCGCTGGCGGCGGGCTGCGCCTTTGTGGCACGTCCGGCGGATGAAACGCCACTTTCGGCCACGGCGCTGGCGGTTCTGGCCGAACGCGCAGGTATCCCTGCGGGTGTCTTCAACGTGGTCACCACCTCGGATGCGCCGGAGACGGGCCTTGAGTTCTGCGAAAACCCCGCCGTGCGCAAGCTGACCTTCACCGGCTCGACCCCGGTGGGCCGCATCCTGCTGCGTCAGGCAGCCGATCAGGTGATGAAATGCTCGATGGAACTGGGCGGCAATGCGCCGTTCATCGTCTTTGACGATGCCGATCTCGATGCCGCCGTCGAAGGCGCGATCATGTGCAAGTTCCGCAACAACGGCCAGACCTGCGTCTGCGCCAACCGGATCTATGTGCAGGCCGGTGTCTATGACGCCTTCGCAGCCAAGCTGAAAGAGGCGGTCTCCAAGATGAAGGTCGGCGACGGCCTTGAGGACGGCGTGCAGTTCGGCCCTCTGATCAACGGCAAAGCCATTGAAAAGGTGCAGAGCCATCTGGCAGATGCGACCGCCAAGGGTGCTGAGGTGATCCTTGGCGGCAACCCGTCGGAGCTGGGTGGTTTCTTCTTTGAACCAACCATCGTCACCGGCGCGACCACCGACATGCAGTTCTCCACCGAAGAGACCTTTGGCCCGCTGGCGCCGCTCTTCAAGTTCGAGGATGAGGATGAGGTCATCGCCATGGCCAATGACACCATCTTTGGCCTTGCCTCCTATTTCTACGCCAAGGATCTCAGCCGCGTCTACAAGGTGGCCGAAGCGCTGGAGTATGGCATCGTCGGCGTCAACACCGGCATCATCTCGACCGAGGTTGCCCCCTTTGGCGGCGTAAAACAGTCGGGCCTGGGGCGCGAAGGTAGCCACCACGGCATCGAGGATTATCTTGAGATGAAATACATCTGCATGTCGGTCTGACCCGGCATCAAAAGATCAGGATTGGGGTCCGTGGCTGCAAAGGTCACGGACCCTTTTTTGTATTTGCTCGCGAAAAGCTTCATCCACCCCGTCCTGCCCTGGCAGGCGCGGCAGGACCGGCTGCGCCATCGCAAAATAGCTGATGGCCCCCAAAAGATCACAGATCGCCGCAAGAGCCTGGTCAGGAGGGGCCACGCGCCATGTCCTTACATCCTGAACCATGGCAACCAGTTCCTGCAGGACAGGGCGCAGGAACCACCGTTCGGCGGCTCCGTCCTGCTGGCGATCATCCAGAAGTTCCCGCAGCATCAGGCGGCTGTCGGAGGCCCCGGCCAAGGCCTGCTCCAGATAGTTGTCAAAGAAAGCCTCAAGACGCTTTTCCGGCGTCTCCGCATCCTCCTGCACATCCATCAGCAGCAACATCATGCGTTCCGCCACGCCCGAGAGCACTCGTTCGTAAAGGGCGTCCTTGCTGACAAAGTGATGCAAGAGCGCCTGTTTGGTCAGATTCAGCTCGGCAGCTATGTTCGCAATCGAGGCGCCATGATAGCCCCGCGCCGCAAAGAGCCGAGTGGCGGCCGCAACAAAGTCCTTGGGGCTTTTGGTCTGAGGCATGGTCTGTCCTTTCCCGATACTTCTATCAGAAAGGAGGCCGCCCTACCATGCGGTCAGCCCATGTGTCTGACACATATCTGCCATGGAGCAGAAAAGCCCCCGCATCCGTCATGCGGACACGGGGGAAGGCTAGGCCGCCATGGGGGCAGCGGCCTCGGGGAGTGTCAGAACTGGGTTAGCCTACAAGGGTGCGGCGGCTCAGTTGACCTGCTGCGCATCGAGTGCGGCGCGCTGGGGCGCGGCAGAGGCAATCTCGATCCGGCGCGGCTTCAGGGCCTCGGGCACTTCGCGCTGCAAATCGATGTGCAGCATGCCATCCGCATGGCTGGCACCGGTGACGCGCACGTGATCGGCCAGGGTAAAGCGGCGCTCAAAGGCACGTGTGGCAATTCCACGGTGCAAGAAGGTGCGCTCTTCCTCGGTTTCGGCCTTGCGGGCAGCCACCACAAGGGCGCCTTCCTTGACCTCAACGCTGAGATCGGCCTCGGCAAAACCGGCAACGGCAATCGAGATCCGATAGCTGTCGGCGTCGATCTTTTCAATGTTGTAAGGGGGGTAGCTGGGCTGGCTCACGTCGCTGCTCATGACCCGGTCCATCAGGTCGGCAATCTGGTCAAAGCCAACGGTTGCACGGTGCAGCGGTGCAAAATCAAAACTACGCATATGTGTCATCCTCATCCTAGAGCGATTTTCAAGCGTGCCCGCCCACATCGGGGGCCGGGCGGTCTCTACCGGGCCCCGCTTGGCGGCGACCCGGACACGATCGACATATGGATTGAGAATGACGTTTCAAGAGGCCGACAGACGACAAGCGGACCTTTAGTTGCGGATGAACTTTGCCCCGCCCGCGCGGCGGCCGTCGCCGACCTGCACCCGGCCAACACCCGCAGGCATGCGGCTGCCGATGTGGGTGCCCGTCAGCTGCGCCTGCAAAAGATCGAGCTCCTCCCCCAACGAGGCGCCCAGCGAAACCCGCTGTCCGTTCACCTCAGCCTTGGCGGAAACAACCGAAACGATGCGGGGCAAGTCTCCCTCAAAGGAAAACACCGGCGCGCCGGACGAACCGAAATCCACATCGCAGGACATGACAAGCACCCCCTGCTGCTGCGCGGTCACGGCGCAGACCTCTTGCAAGGAGGGCGCCTCGGATCGGTCATGGGCATAGGACACAACGCCGATGCGACTGCCCTTGCGGGGACGGCGGTCGGTTTCAAACGGGATGACAGTGGTATTTCGAATGGGGCGCTGCAGCTGCAACAGCGCGATATCCTTGCGAACCCGGCCGGTCGAGACCTCTCCGTCAAAGACATAATCCGGGTGGATCACAGCCCGCCGCACCGAACGGTAAGCCGAGGCCCGTCCGTTGCGCCAGCCAGCAAGAAACTCGATGGTTTCAGGCGCGATCTTTTGCCCGGTGCGCCCATCGAACAGGCAATGAGCCGCCGTCAGAACCAGATCCGGCGCGATGAGCGAGCCTGTGCAAAAACCTTCGCCGTTGACGTCAAGGCGGCCCACCGCCTCCCAATCGCGGCCCGCATCGGTGGTATCAAGGCGCAAAAGGCGACTGTCACCCGCCAGCGCCACCGCTGGCAGCAGAGCCGCCAAAACCGCAATCATCCAACCCCGCACCCGGTTCTCCTTCATAACCCTGCCATCAGGATAGGTAGCCCATTTGGCGAAATTGGGGCAAGGCCGTGCGATTGAAGCCGATCCGCATATTCCGCCTTCTCTTGTAAACCAGTGTGTAGTCTTAACCTGTCCTGAGCTTAGATCAGTACAACCTTGAACTCCAAAGTCTGATGTCCACCCAGCGCCTGATCGGCAGTATAGGTTCTGACACGTGTCCCACCTGCCTTTTCGATGACGCGAACCGATGCAGCATTTGCGGGGCTGGTCGTGATCGTGACGTACCGCAAGCCAACGCTCCTCGCCTCGGGAAGAAGCGCAACAAGAGCCGCCGAGGCCAGCCCCTCTCCCTGCCGCCAAGGCACGACAGCATAGCCAATGTGGCCAGAGCAGGTGGGCGGCAGCTCTTCTGTGCCCGGTTTCCAGCGCAGACTGATGTGGCCGCAAAAGCCGTCATCCCATATCCATCTGCGCATGCTGGGCAGGCGCGGCACCTTGGAACCGTCTGGAAGGGTAATCAGACCAGCCTGTGCAGTCGGGTCCTCAAGGCTTGCAACAAAAGAACCCGCGTCAGCTGATATCCTAGCGATCTGTTCTTGCGCGACTTCAGGGCGCAGGTTGTCTGGAGACCAGCCTCTTTTCAGGGCGGAAAGGTAGGCAGGGATTTCATCAACACTGGGTTTAAGCAATTTCATTTGACCGGCTCTATCGCAAAAAAATGTCGTCAGGCAGGCTAACCTCATTGTATCCGAGAGGTCAAAAAGGCTCAGCCTTCCGCAACATCAAATGACTTGCAGATCAGCCCGTCAGGCGTTCGGTACGTCCTGAATCCCATCGCCTCGTAATAGGCGAGGGCCTCGGGGTTATCAGCGGCAATCGACGCATCGATCCTTTCAATCGCCGCATCTTTGGCGGCTTTTCGGCTCACATCAAAAAGCGCACGCCCCACACCGCGACGGGCGGCAGAGGGCCTGATGTGCGTGCCGATAATGCCCCAACCGGGCTCAACGCCCCATGGGTTGCCAGCCTCAGCGCGTTTGAGGGATTGAAACCCGAGTACGATGCCATCCTCCTCAACTACCGAGCAGCGGATTTTGCCGGGATCCTCAATGTAGTTGGCACGCACGAAAGTCTCATCATCCGGGCTCTTCCGTTTGCCGGAGGCCGTAAGCTCTTTGAGAAAGGCGCTCATCTGCGGAACATCGCCCAACACGGCATCGCGAATAATCATCTGAAGATCCTCTGACGCTTTCAGTTCTGGGTCAAAGGGTATGTCAGGCAAAGCCGGAAGAACATCTCAAAATCCCTACGCCGCCCTGCAGCGCAAGACATCGAAGGCGGGCAAGTTGCGGCGTAGGGTTGATGGGCTCTGATGCTAGCGCAAGATCGGCACCTGGTCTTTTCCGCTGGCGGCGTGACCGTTGCCCTTGATCATCGCGGGCGGTTTCGGACCACCTGTTGCCCAATCCAATAGCTCAACCGTGTGCACGATGGGCAGCTTGGTGCCCGATCCGATCTGCATCATGCAGCCGATATTGCCCGCTGCGATCAGGTCGGGGTTCTTGGCCTCCAGCGTTTTCACTTTGCGCTCTTTGAGCTGACCGGAGATTTCAGGCTGCATCAGGTTGTAGGTCCCGGCAGACCCGCAGCAAAGGTGGCTGTCGGCAGGCTCCACCACCTTGAAGCCTGCACGTTTCAGCAGGGTCTTGGGGTGGGTCTTGATCTGCTGACCATGCTGTAGCGAGCAAGCCGCGTGATAGGCGACCGTCAGCCCTTTATCGCCGCCTTCGGGCAGGTCGAGCTGCATCAACAGTTCAGAGATATCCATCGCTCGCTCCGACACCCGCGCCGCATCCGCCGCAAGAGGGTCGTTTCGGAACATGTGCCCGTAGTCCTTGACCGTGGTGCCGCAGCCGGAGGTGTTGATCACGATGGCGTCCAAACCTTCGCCGTCGATCTCGTCGCACCAGGCACGGATGTTCTTGGCCGCCGTCGCGTGGCTTTCGTCCTCGCGGCCCATGTGATGGGTCAGCGCGCCGCAGCAGCCCGCGCCCTTGGCCACGACCACTTCGCAGCCAAGCCGGGTCAGCAGGCGGATGGTTGCATCGTTGATATCGGTGTTGAGCGCTTTCTGAGCACAGCCCGTCATCAGCGCCACGCGTTTCTTGCGCGGGGCGACGGGGGCAAAGCTTTGCGGATCATCGTTGCGGCTGACCGGAGGAATCTCTTTCGGTGCCATGTCCAGCATCGCGCGCAGGCGGGCATCCGGCATCACCCCTCGAAAGGGCCGCGCCAGTTTCGCACCGAACAAGGCCACACGGAACCGCATCGGATAGGGCAGGATGCGCGCCAGCACCCAGCGCAACGCGCGGTCGGTGAAGGGGCGTTTGTAATTCTTGTCGATATAGGCCCGCGCATGGTCGATCAGGTGCATGTAATGCACGCCCGAGGGACAGGTGGTCATGCAGGCCAGACAGGACAGGCAGCGGTCGATGTGTTTGACCGTCTTCTCATCCGGCACGCGATTGTTCTCAAGCATGTCCTTGATCAGGTAGATCCGCCCGCGCGGGCTGTCGAGCTCATCCCCCAGCACCTGATAGGTCGGGCAGGTGGCAGTGCAGAACCCGCAATGCACGCAGGATCGCAGGATCTCGTTCGAGCGCTGGATGCCGGGATCCTTGAGCTGGTCGTCGGTAAATACTGTCTGCATGTCAGATCTCCGGGGCGTGTTCATGTGGACCCGGAGCACGCACATGGGGCAGCATGGCAGGCTCGCAGGCGCCGATTTTCTTATAGTTGGCTTGTGCCTCGATCAGGGACATCGGATTGGCGCCTCCAAGATCCTGTTCCGGCGTCTGGTCCGGGTCATCCTCCCAGAAACAAACGGGACAAATGTCGTGGCGGCCACGCTCGCTGATCGTCAGGCAACCGCAACAATGGCAAGCACTCTTTGGCCTGCCCTGCTGAAGCGCGCGGGCCACGCGGCGTGCGGCCTGTTTCCGGCGCCCCCGCGTGATCATCCCATCAGCCCCGCATTCAGGATGCCGCGTGGATCGAATTGCGCGCGCAGCCCCCTGTTCAGAGCTTCCAAAGGTGCCGGTTGCGGCTCGAACCGTCCCAGTCGTGCGCAGGTATCCGCACTGGCGCGGATCAACGTGGCATGGCCCGGGATCGCCTCCATCCCGGTGCCTGCCCCTGACATCGCTATGCGCAGATCGCGCCCTTCGGGCATCAAGGCCCAGACGAGGCCGCCACCCCAGTCAAATTGCAGCGCGGTGGCACCAAGGCGCGGTGCCAGTTCGACCGCATCCGAGGGCTTGACGCTAATCCGCCAGACATCGCCAGCGCGCCCGTGGAAGGCTGAGACATCGCGAATGCCCTGCCAAAGATCGTTGGTGTCATCCCGACGTTCGGCGGTTCCGTGCTGTCCAAGGATCTTGATCAACTCTCCACAGCGATACTCCACCGACTCCGCAAAGCCTTCGACGCGGATATGGGAGGTCATGCTGTCCGGGTCATAGGCCGCGCCGGTCACATCAAAGGGCGAACCCAGCGCCGCCGACATCACCCGCACCGCGCCTGGCAGATCCAGTTCCGCGACCGAGACGGTCGCCATGCTGGCGGCCCGTGGCAGCACCTTGAAGGAAACCTCGCTCAGAACCCCAAGCGTGCCTTGCGCGCCGGACATCAGCTTGACGAGATCATAGCCGGTGACGTTCTTCATCACCCGGCCCCCGTTCTTGACGATCTGCCCGGCGCCATCGACAAACCGCACGCCCAGCAGGAAATCCCGCGCAGCGCCTGCCTGAATGCGGCGTGGTCCAGAGATATTGGAGGCAAAGACCCCGCCGATCGTAGGCGTGCCGTCGGTGCCCAGAAGCCCGCGATAATCTGCAGGTTCAAAGGCAAGGCGCTGGTTTTCGCCCGCCAGCAGCTCTTCAATCTCGGCCACCGGCGTTCCGGCCTTTGCTACCAGCGTCAGCGCGCCGGGTTCATAAAGTTCCACACCGCTGAGGGCTGACAAGGACAGGGTTTCCCCTTCAACGCCCATGCCACGGGTGCCGCCGCCCTGGATGTTCAATGGCCCCTTGGCCTCGGCGATCATGCGGGCCAGATCGGCCTCGCTTTCGGGTCGCATCATGGTCTGTTCCAAACCTATCAAAAACTGTTGTCAGGGCGCGGGGTCATTCCGCTGCCAAAGCAGGCGCACGGCGGTTCTCGGTCACCGACAGTGGGAAGACCTTGGCAGGGTTCAAGAGCCACTGCGGGTCGAAGACGTCCTTCACGCGCAGCTGCGCCTCAAGATCCTCGGCAGAATACTGATGCAGCATCAGGTCACGCTTTTCGATGCCAACGCCATGTTCGCCGGTCAGGCAGCCGCCCACCTCGACGCATAGCTTGAGGATCTCGGCGCCGAACTCCTCGCAGAGTTCCAGATCGCCGGGCTTGTTGGCATCAAAGAGGATCAGCGGGTGCATATTGCCATCGCCCGCATGGAAGACGTTGGCAACGGCCAGCCCGAACTGCTGGCTCAGCCCACCAATGCGGCGCAGCACATAGGGCAGAGAGGACACAGGAATCGTGCCATCCAGACACATATAATCGTTGATCTGCCCCATGGCCCCGAATGCGGATTTGCGACCCAGCCAGATGCGCCCGGCTTCATCCGCGTCGCGCGCCTCGCGCAGCTCAACCGGATTGTGGGACTGGGCGATCTCCTTGATCACAGCCAGCTGCGCGTCGATTTCCGCGTCGCTGCCTTCGACCTCGATGATCAAGAGGGCCTCGCACATCGGATAGCCCGCCTTGGCAAAGGCCTCGCAAGCCTCGATGCAGGGGCGGTCCATGAATTCGATGGCGACAGGCAGAACGCCCGCCTTGATGATGTCAGAGACGCAGGACCCGGCGATCTCGTTGCTGTCATAGCCGATCAGCACCGGGCGGGCGCCCTCGGGTTTGCGCAGGATCCGCAGGGTCGCCTCGGTCACAACGCCCAACTGCCCTTCACTGCCGCAGATCACACCGAGCAAATCCAAGCCGCCCGCGTCCAGATGCGCGCCGCCAATCTCGACCACGGTGCCGTCCATCATCACCATGGTGACACCCATCAGGTTGTTGGTGGTGACGCCGTATTTCAGGCAATGCGCCCCGCCCGAGTTCATCGCGATATTGCCGGCAATGGCGCAGGCCAGCTGGCTGGAGGGATCGGGCGCATAGAAGAAATCCTCTTCCTCGACCGCGCCGGAAACGCTGAGGTTGGTGCGCCCTGTCTGCACCCGGATGATGCGGTTTTCGTAGTCGGTCTCAAGCACCTCGTTCATGCGGGCCACGCCCAGGATCACGCTGTCGGCGGTTGGCAAGGCCCCCCCGGCCAGCGAAGTGCCCGATCCGCGCGGCACCACGGGCACGCCTTCCTCGTGGCAGATGCGCAGCACATCGGACACTTCCTGAGTGTTGCGCGGCAGCACCGCAAGCAAGGGCGGACATTTATAGGCCGTCAGCGCATCGCATTCATAGGCACGGGTTTCGGCCTCATCCACGATCAGGGCGTCTGCGGGCAGAACCTTGGACAGGCGCGCCGCCAGATGGGCTTTGCGCGACAGGATGGCGGGATCCGGGGCTGGCATTTCCATGGCGGGCTCTCCTCTTTGGTAAAGTTATATTACCAATTCATACCATCTGGCAAGGGACCAGTTGCTCCGCTAGGGTGGCGGCATGATTTGGATTGACCGTATCGCCCTGTTTTCACCTTTGGATTTTGCTGCGCTGGCGCTAATTGTCACGGGCTGGATCTGGATCGGCTGGCGCATAGAAAACCCCCGCGCCGACAAGCCTTCGGTGTCGTACCTTATGGCCGATTTCCGCCGCGACTGGATGGTTCAGATGGTAACACGCCAGCCCCGCATGTTCGATGCGCAGCTGATCAGCGGATTGCGGCAGGGGACCACGTTCTTCGCCTCGGCCTCGATGATCGCCATGGGCGGCGGTCTGGCCCTGATCGGCAATACCGATCAACTGGCCGGAGTGGCCGAGGATCTGATCCAGGACCATGCGCCCGCTTTTGTTTGGGAGGTGAAGATCCTCACGATCCTGCTGTTTCTCGCCAATGCTTTCCTGAAACACGTCTGGGCGCATCGGCTTTTTGGCTATTGTTCGGTGCTGATGGCGGCGGTGCCCAACGATGCAAATGACCCCCTCGCCCTGCCGCGCGCGGCGCAGGCGGCAGATCTGTCTATCACGGCGGCGCGCAGCTTTAACCGGGGCATGCGCTGCACCTATTTCGCGCTGGCCTCTGCCGCCTGGCTGGCCGGGGCCATACCGTTGATCCTGGCCACATTGATCACCATCGCCGTGCTCTATCGCCGTGAATTTGTCTCTCAATCGCGCAGCGTTCTGCTGCGCATTCCGCCTCAGATTTCAAAGGCCGCCAAGGAAGACACGGTATCGTGACTCTGCAAGTACCGCCACCTTGCCTATGCTGGTGGCTATGAAAACCGCTTTGACTGCCTTGCTCTATGCCCTCTGCACCGCCCTGCCTGCACTAGCCGACGATGCAAGGATCGAAAACGCCACCGCGCGGCAAAGCGGCGGCACGTGGGCGATAAGCGTGACGCTATCGCATCCCGACACGGGCTGGGATCACTACGCCGATGGCTGGCGGGTTCTGGATGACAAAGGAAATGAGCTGGGATTGCGCGTGCTGGCGCATCCACATGTGAATGAACAACCCTTTACCCGTAGCCTGAGCGGTATCGCACTGCCTGAAGGCGCCACCTCCGTCATGATCCAGGCGCGCTGTAATGTGGATGGCTGGGGAGAAGAGCTGTTTCGCCTGACCCTGCCCTAGATCGCCTCAACTGCGGTGATAGGGGCTGCCGGACAGGATGGTGGCGGCGCGATAGATCTGTTCGGCCAGCATCACCCGGACCAGCATATGCGGCCAGACCATCTTTCCGAATGAGATCGAAAAATCCGCCTCGGCCCGCAGGCTTGGGTCAATCCCGTCGGCACCGCCAATAACAAAGGCCAGATCCTGCCGCCCGCTGTCGCGCCAACCCGCCATCTTGTCTGCAAAATCAGGCGAGGACAGCAGCTTGCCGCGCTCATCCAGCGTGCAGATCACCGCGCCCTTGGGCAGAGCCTTGCGCAGCAAATCCGCCTCGGCGCCCATGCCAAGGTTCTTTTTGTCCTCGACCTCGACCACCCGCGCAGGCCCAAGACCCAGCGCCCGGCCGGTGCGGTCGAACCGCGTCAAGTAATCATCGATCAGAGATTTTTCCGGGCCAGAGCGGAGCCGCCCGACCGCACAGATATGGACACGCATAAAGACGATCCCGTTCGCCGGGCACGCCCGGAGTCGTGGCGGGGCGGCCTACCGTCAGCGCCCCGGTTCGTGGCTCAGGTGCCAGTCGCAGCGCTGGCCGCGCCGGGCACCCACATCTTTTCGAGCTGGTAGAACTCGCGCACTTCCGGGCGGAAAATGTGGACGATCACATCGCCGGTATCGATCAGCACCCAGTCGCCGGTATCCTTGCCCTCGACCTTGCTGATGATGCCATAGTCCTGTTTGAGCCGGTCCGTAAGCTTTTCCGCCATCGCGGCCACCTGGCGTGTCGAGCGGCCGGAAGCGATGATCATATAATCGCCAATGGCAGATTTGCCGCGCAGATCGATCTGCACAACGTCTTCGGCCTTGTCGTCATCAAGAGAGGAGAGGATCCGCTCCATCAGCACTTCGCTGCTGGGGCGTGTCTTGGCCGTCATCACGGCGGCCTCGGTGTCAGCGGCAGCTGCCGCCAGGGTTTCGGGTGACAGGACAGTGTCCTCCTTGCAGCGCGCCGACATCCCCCGGCGCCGGGAATACCTTTAATGTAGCAAGCCCAAGGCGTGTTTTCAATCAAGCTTCGCTGCACTGCCGCAGGTGCAAAAGAGGGGGGAAAGCCGCCTTTGGTTCAGTCGCTTGGCACCGCCTGAGCCGTCGCGCCTGTGCCATCATCCACAGTCAGCGGCTCATTCAGGACGCGCACCTCGCGCTGCGGGAAGGGAATCGATATGCCCTCGGTCTGAAAGGCATCCCAAAGCGCCAGATAGACGTTGCCGCGGATATTGGTGAGGCCAGAGGTCGGATCTCCGATCCAGAAGCGCAGCACGTAGTCGACGCTGCTATCGCCAAAACCCACGATATGACAAACCGGCGCCTTGCCGGGGGTCGACAGCACCCGGTTCACCGAGCGCGCCGCCGCGATTGCAACCTGCCTTACCTTGTGCGGATCATCCGCGTAGGCGGTGCCAAAATGGATATCGAGCCGCACATAGCGGTCGGAATGAGACCAGTTCACCACCTGTGAGGTGATCAGATCCTCATTCGGGATCAGGTACTCGCGCCCATCCCGCGTCACGACCGAAACATAACGCGCGCCCAGCGCGTTGATCCAGCCAAAGGTCTCTCCGAGAGAAATCACATCCCCCGGTTTGATCGAGCGGTCCATCAAGATGATGATGCCCGAAACAAGGTTCGACACCACCTTTTGCAGGCCAAAGCCGATGCCAACACCCACGGCCCCCGACAGAACCGCAAGTCCGGTCAGATCGAACCCGATGGCGCGAATGCTGACCACGACTGCTACACCATAAAGAGCAAGCTGGATCCCCTTGCCGATCAGCACCTGCATCGAAGGCGAAATATCCGTGTTACCCTTCAGCCCGCGCGTGGCGGCATTGGACCCAAGCCGCGCCAGCGTCAGCAGGACCGCCGCCAGCATCAGCGCCTTGAGGACCGCGAGCAGCGACAGGTGCATCTGCCCAAAGGTGATGGCGATGCTATCCAGCGCCACCGCCACATCATCGACGAGGTTCAGCGCCAAAAGGGTCGCATAGATCCAGAGGCTCCAAGTAAAGATCCGCCGCAGCGTGTGATTGCGCACCAGCCGGGCCAGAAAACCGATGACCAGCCAGGCTGTCGCAATCGTGGCTGCGATCCCGATGAGGTAGCTGCGCGAAGGCCAGGTGACCTCTTGCATCACCCAATAAAGTGTCCAGCTGCATGTTACGAAGTAGATCAGAGTCAACCGCCGCAGCACATGCAGCAGTGCCCGCAGCCGCCATTTGGGCCAACCCTCACGCCGATGCGCCCACCGGTCCCAGCCGCCGCTGGAGACCAATTTCATCAGATAGGCCAGAACCACCAATCCAAGGATCAGGAACAGCTGATACTGCCGCCAGCCCGGGGTCACAAACAGGGTGAGCATCGATTGCCCTTCGCCCCATAGCCAGCCCAGAACCTGCAACAGGCTCTCTGGCAGGCTTTCTGGCAAAGCCTCCGTCAGGGTGTCGGGCTGCGGGGTTTGAACGATCTCTTGCTCCATATCACCAGCATGCCGGTGGCCAAGGGAGATATGCAAGAACAATGGCGCTGCGCCTCTGCGTGGAACCTTGATTGTCGCGCGGGGCGGATGTATCTCACTGGCATGACCTTCGTATTGGCCCAGAATATCGAACTGCAAGATCGCGCGCGTCTGCGCGAGCGGTTCTATGGCGCCGCCCGCACGGTCCTGGCGCGCCTATAAGGCTGCAGCCCAGCCCAAAGCCAGCTTATCCAATACAGAACGGGAGAGGACCCATGTCCCCCAAGACACTCTACGACAAAATCTGGGATGCGCATGTTGCGCATGAAGCAGAGGACGGCACCTGCCTGCTTTATATCGACCGCCACCTGGTCCACGAAGTGACCAGCCCGCAGGCCTTTGAAGGGCTGCGCATGGCGGGCCGCAAAGTGCATTCGCCGGACAAAACCATCGCCGTGCCGGACCACAACGTGCCCACCACGGCAGGCCGCGAAGACCCGGCGCAGATGACCGAGGAAAGCCGCATCCAGGTTGAGGCGCTCGACAAGAACGCCAAGGAATTCGGCGTGCACTATTACCCGGTCAGCGACATCCGTCAGGGCATCGTGCATATCGTCGGCCCCGAACAGGGCTGGACCCTGCCCGGCATGACCGTGGTCTGCGGCGACAGCCACACCGCGACTCATGGTGCATTCGGCGCGCTGGCCCATGGCATCGGCACGTCCGAGGTTGAGCACGTGCTGGCCACCCAGACGCTGATCCAGAAGAAATCAAAGAACATGAAGGTGGAGATCACCGGCAAGCTGAAGCCGGGCGTGACCGCCAAGGACATCACCCTTGCGGTGATCGGCGAGACCGGCACCGCCGGCGGCACTGGCTATGTGATCGAATACTGTGGTGAAGCGATCCGCGATCTGTCCATGGAAGGGCGCATGACCGTCTGCAACATGGCCATCGAAGGCGGCGCCCGCGCGGGCCTGATCGCGCCGGATGAAACCACTTTTGAGTATGTCAAAGGCCGCCCGCACGCCCCCAAAGGCGCTCAGTGGGAAGCGGCACTGAACTGGTGGAAGACGCTCTACACCGATGAAGGCGCTCACTTCGACAAGGTCGTGACCCTCAAAGGCGAAGACATCCAGCCCGTCGTGACCTGGGGCACTTCCCCCGAGGATGTTCTGCCGATCACTGCGACCGTTCCCTCTCCTGAGGATTTCGAAGGCGGCAAGGTCGAAGCGGCCCGCCGCGCGCTCGATTACATGGGTCTGACCCCCGGTCAAAAACTGACCGATATCGAGATCGACACTGTCTTCATCGGCTCCTGCACCAATGGCCGGATCGAGGATCTGCGCGCCGTGGCCGAAGTGGTCAAAGGCAAGAAGATCAAGGACGGACTGCGCGCCATGATCGTGCCCGGTTCGGGCCTCGTGCGCGCTCAGGCCGAAGAAGAAGGCCTGGCCGATATCTTCAAGGAAGCCGGTTTCGAATGGCGCCTTGCGGGCTGCTCCATGTGTCTGGCGATGAACCCCGACCAGCTGTCCGAGGGCGAGCGCTGCGCCGCCACCTCGAACCGCAATTTCGAAGGGCGTCAGGGCTACAAGGGCCGCACTCACCTGGTCAGCCCGGCCATGGCCGCCGCTGCCGCCATCACCGGTCACCTGACCGATGTCCGCGAGCTGATGTAAGGAGCCAGCGATATGGAAAAGTTCGAAAAACTGCACGGTATCGCGGCGCCCATGCCGCTGGTGAATATCGACACCGATATGATCATCCCCAAGGTCTTCCTGAAGACGATCAAACGCTCGGGTCTTGGCGTCAATCTCTTTGACGAGATGCGCTATGACCGCAGCGGCAACGAGATCGAGGACTTCGTGCTGAACAAGCCGCAGTACCGCAAGGCCGAGATCCTGGTGGCGGGCGACAACTTTGGCTGCGGCTCCTCGCGTGAACATGCCCCCTGGGCGATTGCGGATTTCGGCATCAAATGCGTGATCTCCACCTCCTTTGCCGATATCTTCTTCAACAACTGTTTCAAGAACGGCATCCTGCCGATCGTGCTGCCGCAGGAACAGGTCGATCTGTTGATGAAGGACGCGGAAAAGGGTGAGAACGCCCGCATGACCGTGGATCTGGAAGCGCAGGAAATCACCACATCGGACGGCGAAGTGATCACCTTCGACGTGGACGCCTTCAAGAAGCACTGCCTGCTCAATGGCCTCGATGACATCGGCCTGACCATGGAAAAGGCGAATGCCATCGAAAGCTTTGAGGCCAAGATGTCTCAGGAACGTCCCTGGGTCTGATCGCCTCCCAGAAGAACTGCACAGATTTCAAAAGCCGCCCGGATTTTGGGCGGCTTTTTTGTCAAGGCAACGGTATTGGCCTGCCTCGTGCCAAGGAGACGAATAAGCTGGAACGCTCCATGCCGCGCCACATGCCCCCCGGGGACACTCCGTGACCAGCAAGCACCCCATGAGCGCCACAATTCAGACACATTGAATAAAGATATCTTAAATTCAGAGATGCCTATCAAGGTGCGCCAGACGCTTCTTGCGGTTGTGCCACTCCTACCCGCCATATGTTGTGTGGCGACCAAGAAAGCGCTGAAATCAAAGGCGGAGGCTGATGTAATCCGGCACCAGTTGGCTGGCAAATTCGACCTCGTTTCCCGGTTTCCGGATCAAGCCACTTGAGTGCCTGTCCACAGGCGTGCTGAAATGCGGCACAAATGAGGCAGACTCCGTGGCAGATGCCGGGGAGAATACAAGTTGGAAAACAGGCTCGGCAAAGTACCGGCCGGTCCAGGTTGAAGGGAACAGATCGTAGTGTTTGCACGCATCATAGGCGCGGCAATCCGCGGCGTATTGGTGGCATTGCTGATTGCGATGCCGTCCTTGCTGCTGCCGGTATCCGCCACGGAGTCCCCCGAAATCGTCGTGTTCATGGCGCTCTTGGGCGCAACATTGACCTTTGCCGAATATTTTTCGAACTTCCCAAGCTTTGTGGAATTCCGCCAGGCGCCACCGCTCAACCGAATTCGCTTTGTCTGCTTTCTGGCGGCCGTAGGACTGTTGAGCCTTCTGGCTCGCCACCCGCTGGATCCGACGAGCCTGACAGCCCTGATCCATGAGATTGGCGCTCGGCTTGGTGCGATCATGGATTTTGCCTACTCTCCTGTGCGCCTTACCACATTGATGATGCCCGCAGAGGTGCCGGACTCGCTGGTTCTGGCAGTGCGTTCGGCTGCAGGCCTCAGTTATCTTCTGGCGACCCTGGCCATCATCGGTTTTGCTCTGGCCATTCGGGTTGGCAACTGGCCTCTTGGCAATGGGGCTTTCAATGTGTGGGTCAACCTGCCTCTGTTCGACCCCACAACCGGCGGCGATGTGGTGTCGCGACTCCAGCGTGACGGACGCGTCAACATGGTGATCGGCGTGCTTTTGCCTTTTGCCATTCCGGCGGTGGTGAAACTGGGGCATGGGCTTTTCGACCCCAGCTTGCTGGCCGCACCGCAGACCTTGATCTGGGCGATCAGCGCCTGGGCCTTTGTACCCGCTTCAATGATCATGCGCGGGCTGGCGCTCTTGCGCGTGGCAGAGTTGATTGCCCAAAGGCGCCGGGCCGCATATGCCGACCCTGACATCCTGCAAACCGTATGAGGCAGCTGGCCGCATACCTTGCGGCCGGGTTACTATCGCTTCCGTTTGTCTGCCTGCCTGCCCTGTCTGACACTCTCCGTATTGCAACCTACAACACCGAGCTGTCCCGCAAGGGACCCGGGCTGATGTTGCGCGACATCGAGAAAGGCGAGGACGCGCAGGTCGCCGCCGTGATCAAGGTCATCGTGGCGGCAAATGCAGATATCATCGCCCTTCAGGGCATCGATTGGGACTACGAGAACAAGGGCCTTCGGGCGCTGGAGCATCGCCTCGCTGCCGCAGGAGCGCCGTATCGTTATGTTTTCTCGCGACGGCCCAATTCCGGACTTCGCTCCGGCGTTGATCTTGACGGTGACGGGCGCCTTGGTGGACCCGGGGATTCTCACGGCTATGGCGATTTCACCGGTAAGGGCGGGATCGCGGTATTGTCGCGTTTCCCCATCCTTGAAACGGAGGCCCTGGATCTGTCGCCGCTTCTGTGGCGGGACATGCCGGGCGCCCTCCTGCCCCGTCACCCGGACCAAAGCCCGTTTCCCTCGGCTGAGGCGCAGGAAGTACAGCGCCTGTCCTCGACCGCGCATTGGGTGGTTCCGGTGCAGCTTGCAGAAGGGACACGGCTCGACCTGATGACTTTCCAGGCAGGACCGCCTGTCTTTGATGGTCCCGAAGACCGCAATGGCCGCCGCAATCACGATGAAATCCGCCTGTGGCAGATCCTCCTTGATAACGGTCTTCCTGAAGCCTACCAGCGAGAGGATGACCGCCCCTTTGTTGTCGCGGGTGGAGCCAATCTGGACCCGGACAAGGGCGACGGCCTGCGCGCTGCCATTTCTGATCTTCTCGATGATCCCCGGCTGGTGGACCCTCGTCCCGCCAGCCCGGACGCAGGCTTGGACACGGTGGACTGGAGCCGACCAGGACGCATGCGAGTGGACTACCTGTTGCCCTCTGCAGATCTGGCGATTGAAAAATCAGGTGTGGCTTGGTCGGTACCCGATGCACAGACAGCGGCACGAGCCAGTCGACACAGGCTGGTTTGGGTGGACATCGATCTTTCAGCACGCACCCCCACCAGCGAGACCGAGTAACCAAGGAAACCGGGTGCTCCCGCCCGTCATTGCCTCTTGTCAGAGGCGCTTCCCGTTGGGCGTGGCACCGCGCTATGCGCGGTGCCACGCCCAAGGCCGCCAAGGGGATCTGACGTAAGTCAGGTCACCTGCGGGGGCGGGAGGGCTTGCGGCCAGAAGACACTACGCCAGCAAAGACTTGGGCAGAGCCTGAGGCAATGCCTCCGAAAGCGGTGTCTCTTTGAAATCAGGCAGCTGGCTTCGGATGTGGCTGCCATCCAGCCTATGTGCCGTGTTCCAGAGATAGCGCATCTCCAACAGGCAGCGCCCCATTGGCCAGAACGGACGCGCAAGCTGCAGGGGCAGCCATGACATCGGCCTCAAATCGGTGGACTTGGCAAGGCATGCATTCACCGCCGCATGCAGCTCCCGACCGGTCAGCGTGTATCCGGGAAAGGGAACATCCGCGAAATCCGGCAGGCTGCCTGCCTGATTGGCCAATGCCACCGCGGCCCGCGCCATGTCCGGCAGATAAGCCCAGGCGTGAGGAATGTCGGGATTGCCGGGGTAGACAAACTTTCCCTTGGCCAGCTTGGCTGTCATCACCGCATCAAACCAATTGCCGGATGCCTCGGTGTCCAGAAAATCCCCAGCCCGCAGAAGGATCGTCTTTACACCCGACGCGCGATAGGCCTCCTCCATCGCAATGCGAATGCGCCCCAGAGGGTTCTGCGCAAGGTGCGGTGATCGCTCTGACCAAGGCGGCGGTGTCTCGGCGCCAAAGACATAAACATTGCCAGGAACGATGACAGTTGCCCCGCTCGCCCGCGCCGCGGCAATCACCTGCGCATGGAGCCGCGGCACCTGAGCTGCCCAATCCGGGTAGGCCGGGTTCCAGCCAACGACAATGAGATCCTTGCCGATGGCAGAGCGCATCAGATCGTCTTTCTTGCGGTCAAAAGCCGTGACGTGATCCCCAGCGACCTGAAACGCGTGGAAAACTGCACGGCCAAACCGGCCTGTGGCTCCAAGGATAAGCACATTGCGAGGCATGATCCGTTCCTTTCATCGTGAACGGCCCCAAAATAGGCCTCGGCAAAGACAATTCATATTGCATAGATGCGTAGATCTGCCATTCATGAATGAATGGATAGACCACAACTGACCGATTGGACCCTGATCCAGAGCTTTCTTGCCGTTGCCGAGACAGGATCGCTGTCGGCCGCTGCCAAGAGCCTGCGCCGCAGCCAGCCGACGCTTGGCCGCCACATACAGACGCTGGAGCGCGAGTTGGACCAGCGCCTGTTTGACCGGCACCCGCGCGGGCTGACGCTGGCCCCCGAGGGCGCAAAGCTGCTGCCGCTGGCACGGGAGGTCAATGCGCGGATGAATGCCATCAGCCTCTCTGCGGCCGGCCAATCAGAGGCTCTGACAGGCACCGTGCGCATCACCGCCAGCGTCTTTGCCGCACATTACGTTCTCCCGCCCATCCTGGCCGAGATCCGCCGCATCCAGCCGGGCATCGAGTTGGAACTGGTGCCCAGTGATGCCACGGAAAACCTTGTGTTCCGCGCCGCCGACATCGCTGTGCGCATGTATCGCCCCACGCAGCTGGATATCGTCGCCCGCCATATCGCGGATCTGCCGCTTGGGATCTTTGCTGCCAAAAGCTACCTTGAGCGGCGCGGGCAGCCCCGCACGGTTGCCGAACTCTGGCAGCATGACCTGATCGGCTATGATGCGGACGATCTGATTCTCAAGACCATGGCCGCGATGGGGTTTCAGGCCGACAGACACAGTTTCGCCGTGCGCTGTGACAACCAGTCGGCCTATTGGCAGTTGCTGCGCGCAGGCTGCGGGATCGGGTTCTCGCAGCGCGGCCCAGCCCTTGCGGACCCGGAGATTGAAGAGCTGCGTCTTGACCTGTCCCTGCCGCCGCTGCCGGTTTGGCTGGCGGCCCATGGTGTGATGCGACAGACACCACGCATTCGAGCTGTCTGGGACCTGTTGGCGACGGGGCTGGAAAGGGCAGCAAAACGCGCCACAGCCCCTTAAATTCAAGGGCGCGTTATTGACGCTGGCCGTTGCGAAGAGTACCCCCTCTGCAGCTATTTCAAGGAGGAAGTGCATGTCCAACCCATCGATTCTGATTCTGCCCGGTGACGGCATCGGCCCCGAAGTCATGGCAGAGGTCCGCAAGGTCATCGGCTGGTACGGCGACAAGCGTGACGTTCAGTTCGATGTGAGCGAGGATCTGGTCGGCGGCGCCGCCTATGACGCGCATGGAACGCCGCTGCATGACGACACCATGGCCAAGGCACAAGAGGTCGACGCGGTTCTTCTGGGCGCCGTGGGCGGCCCCAAATACGACGTGCTGGACTTCTCGGTCAAACCGGAACGTGGGCTGCTGCGCCTGCGCAAGGAAATGGATCTTTACGCCAACCTGCGTCCGGCGCAGTGCTTTGATGCGCTCGCGGATTTCTCGTCGCTGAAGAAAGACGTGGTTGCCGGCCTCGACATCATGATCGTGCGCGAGCTGACCTCGGGCATCTACTTTGGCGAGCCGCGCGGCATCATCGAAGAGGGCAACGAGCGCGTCGGCATCAACACCCAGCGCTATACCGAAAGCGAGATCGACCGCGTCGCCCGCTCGGCCTTTGAACTGGCCATGCGCCGGGGCAAAAAGCTGTGTTCGATGGAAAAGGCCAACGTCATGGAATCGGGCATCCTGTGGCGCGAAGTCGTCACCGAGGTCGCCAAGGATTACCCCGAGGTCGAGCTCAGCCACATGTATGCCGACGCAGGCGCCATGCAGCTGTGCCGTTGGCCCAAGCAGTTTGATGTCATCGTGACCGACAACCTCTTTGGCGACCTTCTGTCCGATGCTGCTGCGATGCTGACCGGATCGCTGGGTATGCTGCCATCGGCCAGCCTCGGCAAACCGATGGCCAATGGCCGCCCCAAGGCGCTTTATGAACCGGTGCACGGTTCGGCCCCCGACATCGCCGGTCAGGGCAAGGCAAACCCGATTGCCTGTATCCTCAGCTTTGCCATGGCGTTGCGATATTCCTTCGACATGGGCGCCGAGGCTGACCGCCTCGAAGCCGCCGTTGAAAAGGTTCTGGCAGACGGTGTGCGCACCGCAGACCTTCTGGGTGAAGAAGGCGTTGATCCCGTCTCGACCAGCGAAATGGGCGATGCCATCGTCGCCGCGTTGGACGCCAGCCTCTAAGGCATCTCAACAGGATCGGCTGCGGCAGCAGGTTTTGCCGCAGCCAGCGCATTGCGCGCGACATGCCCATAGTGCGCGATCCGCTCTGCATGATGCAGGCTGCGCTGCAACCACCGCATTGCATCCGTATGGGCAAACACCTCGGACAGCCGATACATCCCCGCATGTTCCCCAAGCATGAGCGCTCTCCGGTGTCGTTTTGTGCGCCTCTCCACCAGTGTCAATAGCCGTTGCAATCGGAAGGCCACCCTGTCGAGATCTGCACTTTCATTGGCGATAGAGGTCAGGGCCAGGGCCAGGGCAAAGGCCTGCGCCGGTCGGCGCAGCATGGGATCCTCCAAAAGATCCGCAATATGACCGGTCTGCTTGCATCGTTCCATCAGGCGCAACAGATGGTCCGTCTGATGCAATAGGGCGCCATAGGCGGTTTCCTGATCCTCGCGCCCCTCAGGCAGGCGAATATCTGCAAGAAACTCGGTCAACTGCGGCAGCGCTTCGCGCAACGGTCCCAGTGCCGCCAAAGGTCTATAGTCGGGAGGCGCAATCAAGGCCGCTGACAGGGCCTCGTTGATGCGGCGAAAGCTGTCGGTTGCGGCGGCCTCTGCTGCGACGAGGGCAAGATCTGAATCCTGTGCCAATGCCTGGTCGAGGTCGATCGCGGGCGCTGCGGGATGATCTGGAACCATTCGGGCGATGAACGTGGCAAAGATCCCGGTGAAAGGCAGGAACAATGCGGTGCCCAGGATGTTGAAGCCCATATGGAACAACAGCACAGTGGTCACGGGCCCAGCGGCGGCCTCCAGGCTCGACAACCAAGCCGCTCCCAGGAAAAGGATGACGAAAGCCACAAACGACGTCACGATGTTGAACACCAGGTTCGCAAAGGCCGTCTGCCGCATCGACCGAGAGCCGCCAACGGCGGCCAGAATTGCCGTAAAGGTGGTTCCGACATTCATGCCAATCACGATTGCCAGCGCCTGCAGCATGGTCAGCGCCTCACCCTGCACCATCACCAGCGCCAGCGCCATAGCGGCCGATGAGGACTGCATGACAATGGTGATCCCAGCCCCCAGCCCAACCAGCAGCACCATCCCCCAAATCGTTTTGGCAGGCAGCATTTCGGGTGTGATCAGGCCGGTGACATCCGCCATGCCCGATTGCATCAGGTCCAGTCCAATGAGCAGCAGACACAACCCGGACATGACCCGCCCTGTCCGGGCAACGACACCGCGCCCCAAAAGGTCGGCAAGACCAGACAGCAAAAGACCTGCCATCGCCAGGCTGCCAAGCTTCAGCTTGAAGCCCAGAATGGACACCAGCCAGCCGGTCGCGGTTGTGCCGATATTGGCGCCATAGATCACGCCCAGCGCCTGGGGCATGGTCAATAGCCCTGCCCCCACGAACCCGACGGTCATCACGGTTGTGGCGCTGGACGACTGGATCACGGCGGTCGTGACGGTTCCGGTCACCACCCCTTTGAGCGGCGTGGTGGTGAAGCGGGTCAGAATGGCGCGCAGGTTTGCCCCCGCCGCATCGCGCAAGGCCGTAGTCATGATCTTCATGCCCACAAGGAACATTCCGATCCCGCCCAAAACCGAAAGATAATCTGCTGTCATCGCAAAGCCGTTTTTCCAACAGGATGGCTGTGCACATCGACAGGGGCAAGAGGCTCTATTTTGGCAACGGATAAAAAGGCGCAGAAATGCGCTTGCAAAGCCGTCCCTCCGGGTATAATTCCGCGCCACGGTCGGAGTGTAGCTCAGCCTGGTAGAGCACTGTCTTCGGGAGGCAGGGGCCGGAGGTTCGAATCCTCTCACTCCGACCAGAAACTTCAAGAAACATGTTTGCCCCATAGAATGTGAATGCCACTGCGGCAGACACCAAAGTTACGCCAGACATCGATCTGGGGCATATGGGGCCTGAGATGGTTCTTCCCGTCTGGCCTCAAAATGCTTAAAGGATTGCTTCACCCCGAGCCGCGTGGCCGCTCCCGCCTGTCGCGATATGTGTTGCCAACCCGCAACCGCACTGGGGGAGGCATATCCAGACCTCCTACGCCCCGGCAATGGAGCAAAAGGGTGGAACTGACCTCGTCCTTTTGCCCAGAAGATCACCCAGTTGCCCCAACGACAGGCCTCTGGCTCATTCAGAGCGAGAGAGGCTCGAAGGCCAGCAAGACCAAAGGGCCTCTCTCCCACCGAAAGTCACAACAAAAGCGCTCAAGGCCCCGTCAGCAAAGCCTCAAGACACCCACAGCAGTTTGTGGGTGTCTTGGACTACGCACTTGCCCGTTGTTCGTCGGGGACCCCGTCATGCCCGGCGTATGAGGTTTGATTGTCGCCGTTGCCTGAGACACTCGAGACCGCGAAACCAGCCATCAGCTCGGCAAGCTTTCTGGCATCATTGCTAAGAAGATGCCCCGCTGCCGTAGTTTCTTCGACCATTGCGGCATTCTGCTGCGTGACTTGATCGAGCTGAGAAATCGCGATGTTTGCCTCTGCAAGTCCCGTTGCCTGTTCGCCCGTCGCATCCGCAATGGTGCTGACGAGAGACGATATATGCGTCACGCGCTCAACAATATTCTCAAGCGCTTGACCGGCGCGGTCCACAAGGCTCACTCCCTGCTCGACCTGATCAGAGCTTTTGGTGATGAGGGCCTTGATTTCCCGGGCGGCGTCGGTGGTGCGCTGTGACAGGCTGCGAACCTCTGATGCAACAACGGCAAAACCACGTCCAGCCTCTCCCGCACGGGCGGCCTCGACACCGGCGTTGAGAGCCAAAAGATTGGTTTGGAAGGCAATGTCATCGATCACACCGATGATCTGCGAAATCTGGCCCGAGCTTTCTTCGATGTCTTTCATCGCCTTGACCGTGCTTTTCACAACGTCACCGCTTTCGCCTGCTTGGGAACGGGCGTCTTCGGTGGTAGCGGCCGCGTCACGAGCTCCATCCGCTGCCGAACGCACGCTGGCGGTCAACTCTTCGAGCGCAGCCGCCGTTTGCTCCAGCGTAGCGGCCTGGCTTTCGGTTCGGTGAGACAGGTCATCAGCCGCCTGACTGATTTCGGTGGATCCGCTGCGAATGGATTCGGCCACGGCAACAACGTCCACGACTGTCAGATTGAGTGTCCTGGCTGTGGCATTGAAATCCTCTTTCAGCTTGGCATAGCCCTCGGTGAGCTCCTCTTCGATCCGATAGGTCAGATCGCCCCTGGAAAGATGCTCTAGCCCGGTGCCGATTGCATTCACTGCAGCGGTCTGTTTCGCGTGGTTTTCCTCTCGCTCCTTTTCCGCTACCCGAGCGAGTTCTTCTTTTTCCACAAGACCATCCCGGAACACTTTCAGCGCCTTTGCAATGCGCAAGATTTCGTCGCTGGAGCGGTCGAAGCCGGTGACTGGGCTCATGTCTCCCTGCGACAGCCGCTCCGTGGTGTGGCTGATCCTGTTCAGCGGTCTGGCGATCAGGAAATGGTTCAACAGCAATGCGCAGAACAAGAAGCCCGATCCAACCCAACCCAAGGTTACAAGGTTACTTTTCACCACTGTCGAATCCTGGGCGATGTTGATCGCACGATCCGAGATGGCCTGTTGGCTCTCAAATCCTCGCACGGAGGCAAGGCCGGAAATCTCGAGAACCTCTTTGACGGTGGCGTCAGCAGCCTGTGCCGCCCTCCCATTCGCCAACAGGGACTGAATGCGGAAATATGCAAGGCCAGTATCCGGATCCGCCATAGCAGCGATACCATCCAACCCCTCGGCAAGCACGCCGTCGCCGAAGTCCCGATAGCCAATGAGCGCGGTGGCCGCCGCGGACAATGCTTTCTGACCGACCTTGGCTTGCTCGACAGTATCGGCCGTTGCGATTCTAAGAGCCTCGATCTGGAACGCACCCAGCTTGGAGTTGATTTCCAGAAGCGTATTCATGAACGCGACCTCATTGTCCAAAAGGCTTTGGATCGTATCGCGATTGTTTGTGCTGGCGTCATCAGCCGCAATCGTCAGCTCGAACACCATGTCATCCACAGCAGAGGCCAGGGCTACATCTGCGGATTGACGTGCCGAGAGAACCTCAGCACGATCGATCTGCCGCGACGTACCAACGGATGCGAACACCGTGTCCAGTGTTGCCAGCACTTCCCCAAGTTCTTCGTCAATGCTCAGGCCGGTGTCCAGATCGCTCATAACATCGATTGATCCGCTCAACCGATCGCGAGACGAAACTGCAAGATCCCGGAGAATCGAGGTCATCGCCGCGTCATCGGTCGAGGCCAAAGCCAAGGCCACCCCCGACATGAGGTTGATTTCAGACCGAATTTCGAGGAGAGCCTGAAGTGTGGCGAATTTGTTCTCGACGAGGTCGATCATGGTCTCCTCGATAGAAGTGATCGTATCTTCGCCGTTGATGGAAATGTTGAAATAGGCGTCATCTGCAGTTTCGAGCAAGACGGCCTGCAGGGAGGCTGTGAGCTCCTGCAGACTTCTGGTCATGGCGCCAAAGCGTTCGGAGTTCTTGAATACATCCTCTCGTGCCTGAATGGATGTGCGCAGCGATTCCTCAGCCGTAGCAAACACGGCCTCAAAGTCTGCCTGTGTTTCGACAGGAAGCGCTGAAATGGCTTCTTGCAGGGCGATGCGCGACTGTTCAACTTCGGACGAAGCCGCGGCAAGTGCATCATGGCTTTGGGCCAACATGACATTGATCATCGCGTCCTTGGTCTTGGCCGCAGCCCCAATCAAAGCGTTGCTTTGTGCCAGCTTGGGCAGATCATCAGAGGTCATCTCTGTCACGCTGATCGATACCCGATCAAAGGACTTGTAGATCATATAGCCCGCGCCGCCTGCAGTCAGCGTCAAGGCAAGCAGAATGAAGGTGATTTTCCCACGAATGCTCGACAACAGGTTCAGGCGTCGAAAGATAGTGGATCCCAGTTCACGGATCATGATGGCACCTTTGCGAAGAAACTGGCTACTACTCCTGCCCGCATCCCGGGCAGGAGATTGACTGTAATATCCGGCGCGCGCCGACAGGGAGTTAGGACCCGCCTCCGGGTACGATGGGTTCAAACCCTCCGTCCGCGGTGATCCGCGTCAGGAAGACATCATCCATGCCCTGATTGTCATCGGCACCATAGACCATCGTGACACCGCCAAGATCCACGGTTGTCAGCCCGGAAAGCGCCGCAAGGAAGTTTTCCCGGGTCAGGTCAGAACCTGCAGCGTCCAGTGCTTCGATGGCAAGACGACCGACGATGTAACCCTCAAGCGATACGAAACCGGGCTTTGCTTCGGCATCGACAGCTTTCAGGGCTTCGGTGTACTGGGCCACAACGGGGATGGACACATCCCACGGGAACGGGACAACCTGACTGATGATCACGCCTTCGCCTGCATCACCGAGTTCCTGGGCCAGAGCGTCTGATCCCACAAAGGAGATATTCACAAAGGTCGGATTGAACTTCATCTTGCGAGACAGCTTGATGAATTCGGCAACTGGCTTGTAGGCACCAACCATGACAACAGCGTCCGGCTTTGCCTTTCGGATAGACAGCAGCGCTTTTTTGACTGCAGTGGTGTTGCGGGTATAGGTCCCCTCGGCCGCGAGAGTCATGCCGCGCTTTTCAAGAGCAGCTGTCACGCCGGCCAGACCCACACGGCCAAAGCCGTCGTCTTGATACAGCAGAGCGATCGAGCTCATGCCCTGCTGATCGACCAGATACTCAATCCAGGCCTCGGTCTCAGCAAAGTAAGTCGCGCGGACATTGAAGATGTTTCCATGGCTGGCATCACGCAGGAAACCGGCACCAGTGAAGGGACCCACAAACGGCATGTTCGCCGCGGTCGCAATCGGTTGTGTCGCAGAGGACGTGGGCGTACCAACCGCCCCGATCAGACCGATATGGTTGTTTCCATCAACCACCGACTGCACCAGGGCTGCAGAACGGTCAGGCTCGTAACCATCGTCCATGCTGTCCAGGGTCAGGGTACGGCCATGCACCCCACCGGCCGCATTGGCTTCTTCGAAAGCGGCCGTGATACCAAGGCGCATTCCTTGACCAAGAGCGGCCGCAGGGCCTTCAAAGGCAGCAACCTGGGCGAATGCAACGCTGTTTGGTGTGACACCTTGTTCGGCATGAGCGAAACAGGGAAATGCAATAACCGCTGCCGCGGCAAGCATCGCTTTTCTGAATGACATACTCTTACTCCATAGCTTTACTGAACGTCTCGCGCACAGGGTGACCGAAGGATCTTAGGGCTTGCTTAAGGAACTGATTTTTTTGCCAGGGATTGACCTAAAATCTTTCGCACCCGTCTTGCGGGGCAATTGTGGCCGCCAAAGATGATTGGCGCATGGCAAAGCAAACTGAGCTTGATTTTCCTGAGGAGCGGCCCTCCCGAACAGGAAGCACCAGACATCAGACGAGCGCTTTCCCGAGCTTGGTCATGCGAACGAAGTTCTGTTTTGACTCAGGTGGATAGCCGGAACGCGACAACGACAGTCAGCGCTTTTGCGGTCAGAACGCCCTGGCGGACCTCTGTCCCATCAAATTGCGGTCCGTCATCGACCCTTCACCTGGCCGCAATTGACCTCGATCCTATTGCGCTTTTGCGGCCTGCATCAGCACCGAAAGATCTGCCAACTGAGCCCCGAAACCGCCATTGACAGCCTCTGCAGCAGCAAGACGTGCTGTCTCGGGCTTGTTTTGGCTCAGCTTCCAGGTTCCATCCACACCGGTGATTCCAAGGCGTACCGGCAGGATCATCCGCATCAGGCGGGCCAGAGCCGCACCGTCCATCTTGGCGCTGCTCCAGGGTGGTTTGGGTAAAAGACGCGCTTCATAGAATGCTGACTGCCGGTCCAGAAGTCCGCGCAAGTCTTCATCTGGGAGGCGCTCCAGCCTGCCAGTAAGGTGGACCGCGATGTAGTTCCAGGTCGGCACCTGCTCATCTATCCCGTACCAGTCGGGCGAGATGTAGCCATCCGGCCCGCTGACCGCCAGCCGCGCGGGATGAGGCTTGGTCAGTGCCCGCACGATCGGGTTCGAACGCACCAGATGCAGATCAGCATATGTTCCGTCCTCGCTCAGCAGAAACGGGACATGGCTGATCAGCGGGGCCTCGTCGGTCGAAACCGCCAGCACGCCAAAGGCGCGGCTGCGGGCAAAATCCAGGTTCTGAGCGGCATCTGCATCGTGAAAGACGGGGTTGGGGTGCATTTCGATCTCCTGACGTCGCGAACAGGCTTGAATCAATGCACCGCCCTTGGCAAGTTGCATCCGTTCTCAGGGCGGGGTGGAATTCCCCACCGGCGGTATGCGGGGCGTGTCCCCGTAAGCCCGCGAGCGGCTTTTGGGTCATGCACCCACAGCCAATGGGACGAGGATCGGCTCCGGCGGCTTGGACAAACGCGTCCACAGCCCGAAAAGGGAGAACCGGTTTTCGGATCAAGCTGTGGAGCAGACAGGAAAGTGTCTAGCAGATCTGGTGAGAGGCCAGAGCCGACGGTTATAGTCCGGATGGAAGAGAACGTGCGACAGGGCCTGCCATGGCGGCGGGTCTCCTGCCGTTCGTTATCGCCTTGGGTGACGTGTCGAACCTAAAGGAGATACCTATGACACACACCCGATATGCATTCATCAAGGCCAACTGGCACGCCGATATCGTCGATCGCGCGCTCGAAGGGTTTCAGGACTTGATCCCGGCCGATCAGATTGACGTCTTTGACGTGCCTGGCGCGTTTGAGATGCCGCTGATGGCACAAGAGCTGGCAAAGACCGGCCAATACGCCGCCGTGGCCTGCGCCGCCTTGGTGGTGGATGGCGGCATCTACCGGCATGACTTTGTCGCCCAGGCCGTTGTGGACGGGCTGATGCGCGCAGGGATGGACACCGGCGTCCCGGTCTTGTCGGTCTCGCTGACGCCACATCATTTTCAGGAGACGGATCACCACATGGCGATCTACCGCGATCACTTCGTCCAGAAGGGCCGAGAGGCCGCGCAGGCTGCTCTGATGATCACCAAAACGCGGGAACAGGCAAAGGGATTGGCGCAGGCTGCGTAATCCTTCGTATGTGTGACCAACAGCCTGCCGCTTCAGCGGCAGGCACGCGTCCGCCCGCCCCCACGGCGGGCGCGTTCCGCTCCCACATCGGTCGGACGCTGAACTGCGCTTCTGAAAACAAACTACCCCAGATAAGCTTTCAGGGCCGGCGGCGGGTTGTCCAAAAGCTCTGCCGTCGCTTGGGGCGCATGGGCTGCGCCCTCGGCCACCAGAATGACCTGTTCGGCAATGCGGCGGGCATCACCGGGGTCGTGGCTGACCATCAACAGCGTTGCGCCGGTCTCAGTTGCCAGTTCGGAGACCAGGTCCAGCATTTCGGTCTTGAGCGCCGGCCCCAGCGCCGCAAAGGGTTCATCCAAAAGCAGAATATCCCGCGCCTGCACCAGCACCCGCGCCAGCGCCACACGGCTTTGCTGCCCGCCCGATAGGGCAGCGGGTTTGCGCGAGTCCATCCCCTTGAGCCCGACGCGGGTAAGCGCCTCCTGCACCCGCGCGTGTTCCGCGTCGCTGAGCCGTAGATTCGGATTGAGCCCAAGACCGACATTCTGCGCGGCTGTCAGATGAGGAAAGAGGTTGCCATCCTGAAACAGCATAGCCACCGGGCGCTTTCCCGGCAGGCGGTCGGTCAGGTCTTCCCCCTCCCACAGCACACGGCCAGAGGTGAGAGGCAGGAAGCCTGCAATCGCTTCGATCAGGGTGGATTTGCCCGCACCCGAGGGGCCGATCACCGCCACGCGCGCGCCGCGCGGGATCTGCAGATCTGCGGTCAGGGTGAAACCGCCGTTCTTGATACGGGTGCGATCAAGCTTCAGCATGCCAGCGGCCTCCACGGTCGAGGATCCAGAACGCCCCCATCGACAGCACCAAAAGGAGCAGCGCCGCCCCGGCCGCCGCCTGCATCTGATAGGCACCCATCAAACGGTAGACCTGTAGCGGCAGGGTGGCGACCTCAGGGTCGGCAAAGAGGGCGATGACGCCAAGATCCCCCATCGACAGCGCCGCGGCAAGGCCTGCGGCAAATCCGATCTGTGCCCGCAGGCGCGGCAGCACCACCCGGCGCAGAAAAGGCCAGCCGCGCATATCGAGCGTCAGCGCCAGTTTGCGATGCCGCGCCACCACGTCGCGGCAGGCGGGGACCAGAATCCGCAAGGCGAAAGGCAGCGCCATCACCGCATTGACCAGCGCGGTGACCGGCAGCGCCAGCGCAAATGGACTGGCGACAGGGTAGATCAGGATGAAAAGCCCGGTGCCAATCACCAGCGGAGAGGCGGCAAGGCCCAACAGCCCGGCGATCTCCATCGGCAGCGGGCGTCCCTGCGCCGCCGCCAAAGCCATGGGCAGCGCCAGCGCCAGCAGGATGAGGGTGCTGGCAGAGGCCACAAGGACCGAGGCGAAAGCCGCTGACCAGACCGTAGCAGGCAGGGACAGCACTCCGGGCAACCCCGACAGGACAACGGCGAGGAGAGGGAGCAGCAGGAACAGGCCTGCAAAGACAATCCAGAAGGTATCAAGGCTCTGTGCAAAAGTGTTCTGTCCATCCCAGCGGCGCAGCATCCGGTCAAGGCCAGAACCAAACCCCTCACCCACCGGCGTGCGCAGGGCCAGCGTTGCCGCCAATGCGGTCAAGACCAGTTGCAGCCCTGATAGCAGCGCAGCCCGGCCAAGGTCGAAATCAAAGCTGAAGGCCTGAAAGATCGCCAGTTCAATGGTGGTGGCGCGCGGCCCTCCGCCCAGCGTCAGCGCCACTGCGAAACTCGACAGGCAGATGGCAAAGACCACTGCCAGCGCTCCGGGCACCACGCGGGCAAGCATTGGCGCTTCGAGCAGCTGCCACATGGCGCGCGGGCCTGCACCCAGCTGCGCGGCCAGGCGGAAACGTTCGGCGGGGATCTCTTGCCAGCCTTGCAGGATCAGCCGGGTTGCCAGTGGCAGGTTGAAAAACACATGCGCCAGCACCACGCCGTGCAACCCGTAGATGGAGAGCGGCTCAAGCCCGAACAGCGCCAGCGCTTCGCTGACCCAGCCCGCGCGGCCAAAGACCGCCAGCAGGCCAAGGATGGCAACGATCACCGGCAGGATGAAAGGCGCGCCGAGAAGTGTGATCAGCACCGAGCGCCCCTTGAACCTGCGCCGCGCCAGCGAGCGTGCAACGGGCACCGCCAAGGCGACGCTGAACAGGGCTGAAAGGCTCGCCTGTATTAACGTGAACCGCACCGCTGCCCAATCGGCGGCGCTGAGGCCTCGCCCGGTCTCGGCATTGAAAGCCACAGCCGCCAGCGTGCCAAGGATCAGCGCCGCCACGAGGGCAGCGGCGCCATATCCCGCAGCCGGGCTTAACGGCTGAGCGCGCCGCGCCATTCGTCCAGCGCTGCATCACGGACCGCCGCAGCCTCATCCGCAGGCAGCAGCAGCGATTTTTCCGGGGTGATCAAGGTCTCAAACCCCTTGGGCAGACCACCTGCGGGGGTGACGGCCGGATACATCCAGTTGGTCGTGGGGATGATCGACTGGAAGGCATCCGAGACCATGAACTGCAGGAACTGATCGGCCAGCTCAGGCTGGTCTGACGCGGCGAGCTTTCCGGCGACCTCGACCTGCATGTAGTGCCCTTCGGCAAAGGAGGCGGCGGATTTGCTGGCGTCTTCTTCGGCGATCAGGTGATAGGCGGGGGAGGTGGTGTAGGACAACACCATATCCGCCTCACCCTCAAGGAACATGCCATAGGCTTCGGACCAGCCCTTGGTGACGGTGACGATATTGTCCGACAGCCCGTCCCAGATTGCGGGGGCCTCATCTCCGTAAGCGGCTTTGACCCACATCAGAAGGCCCAGACCGGGAGTAGAGGAGCGCGGATCCTGGATCACGATCTTGGTGTCACTGGCGGCCAGCGCTTTGAAATCGCCCGGCACAGCGGCGTCCGCATTGTGGACAAAGGCGAAATAGCCCCAGTCATAGGGCACAAAGGTGTCGTCACCCCATGCGATCGGCAGGTCATAGTCGGCAGTGACGGAATGCGGCGCAAACAGCCCGCTGTCCCTTGCGGCGGCGGTGAGGTTGGTATCGAGCCCCAGCACCACATCGGCATCCGAGCGGTCGCCTTCCAGTTTGATGCGCGCCAGAAGCGCCGCGCCATCGCCCGCTCCGACGAGTTTCAGATCGCAGCCGCAGACCTCTTCAAAGGCGGCCTCAACCGCAGGGCCGGGGCCCCAGTCAGAGACAAAGCTGTCATAGGTGTAAACGGTCAATTCGGGCGTCTCGGCCAATGCCGCCGATGCGCCCAGCAGTCCCGCTGCAAAAACAGAATACTTCATGGCATCCTCCTTTGCGGCGACGGGCAAGGGGAGGGCCTGACATTCGGGGCTGCTCCAAAACCTTCCCTCCGCCGGTATGAGCCGGTTCAGGTTCAACGGGTGTACTCTCAGCGCCGTGGCGCACCCCGAGGTGTGCCGCAAACTAGGCTGCGCGCAGGGGAATGACAAGGAAGGAGCGGTGCCATGGGAAATGTTTCGCGCGCGAAACAGGTGATCAAAGCCTTGCAGGACCGTGCGCTGCAGGCGCAATTGCTCTTGAGCCGTGCCCGCCCCGCCGCTAAGCACGTCTCGCAAAGGAGACCGCCCCCATGTCGATGAACAGCTTTGGCCATCTTTTCCGCGTCACCACCTGGGGTGAAAGCCACGGTCCCGCGCTGGGCGCAACGGTTGACGGCTGCCCGCCGAACGTGCCGATTGAACCGGAAATGCTGCAGCAGTGGCTCGACAAGCGCCGCCCCGGTCAGAACAAGAACATGACCCAGCGCAACGAACCCGATGCGGTCAAGATCCTGTCGGGCGTCTTTGAAGGCAAATCCACCGGCACGCCGATCCAGCTGATGATCGAGAACACCGACCAGCGCTCCAAGGATTACGGCGATATCGCCCAGACCTTCCGCCCCGGTCATGCCGACATCACCTATTACCAGAAATACGGCAACCGGGACTATCGCGGCGGCGGGCGTTCTTCGGCGCGGGAAACGGCAGCGCGGGTGGCTGCCGGCGGCGTTGCCCGCGAGGCGATCAAGGCGCTGGTGCCGGGCCTCACGATCAAGGGCTACATGGTCGCCATGGGCGAGATGGAGATCGACCGCGAACGCTTTGACTGGGAGGCTATCGATCAGAATGATTTCTGGATCCCCGATGCGGGCGCGGTGCAGGGTTGGGAAGATTATCTGCAGGCCCTGCGCAAGGCGCATGATTCCGTTGGTGCAGTTATCGAAGTTGTCGCCCGCGGTGTGCCCGCCGGGATCGGTGCGCCGGTCTATGGCAAGCTCGACACCGATCTCGCCGCCGCGATGATGTCGATCAACGCGGTCAAAGGCGTCGAGATTGGCGAGGGCATGAATGCCGCGCGTCTGAAAGGGTCTGAAAACGCCGATGAGATCTTCATGGGCAATAACGGCCAGCCGGTTTATTCCTCCAACCACGCGGGTGGCATCCTTGGCGGGATTTCAACGGGTCAGGATGTGGTGGTGCGCTTTGCCGTCAAGCCGACCTCTTCGATCCTGACGCCGCGCCAGTCGATCCGCAAGGATGGCTCCCCGGCCGAGGTGATCACCAAGGGGCGCCACGATCCTTGCGTCGGCATCCGCGCGGTTCCAGTGGCCGAAGCGATGATGGCTTGCGTTATTCTGGATCACCTGTTGCTGCATCGCGGTCAGATCGGAGAGAACCAGGGCAGGATCGGCTAAAAGGGTCGGTTCCATGGGCGCGATCCTTGCCATTACATTTCCAATCTATGCGGCGCTTGCGCTTGGCTATCTCATCGTCTGGAAGGGCTGGTTCGCCCCTGAGGACATGCGCCGGTTCGGCTCTTATGTTCTGAATATCGCCCTGCCTGCGCTGATCTTTTCCGCCGTGGCTGCGCGCAATCCGGCAGAGGTGTTCCAGCCGGGATATGTGCTGATCTATGCCGTTGGCGGTCTGTCGACCCTCGCGGTGGCTTATGGGCTGTTCACCCTTCGCGGCGTTGATCCGCGACGCCGGGCGTTGGGGGTGATGGGGTCGACCTGTCCCAACAACGGCTTTGTCGGCTATCCGATCATGCTCTTGGTTTTTCCAGACCTTGCCGGGGTGATCCTGGCGCTGAACCTCTTGGTCGAGAACCTGATCCTGATCCCCACATGCCTGTTGCTGATGGAGCTGGCGGCGAGTGCTTCTGGCCAGCCGCTTTTGCCAAGACTGCGCGGGATCCTTTGGAACATGGCGAAGATGCCGATGCTGATCGCGCTGGCGCTGGGGCTTGTGGTGTCGGCCACGGGGCTTTCGCTGCCGGGGCCGTTTTTGCGCTTTGTCGATATGCTGGCGGCCTCGGCCGGGGCCTTGTCGCTGGTGGTGATCGGAGGCTCACTGGTGGGGCTGCCGATGCACGGCAACCGCAGCCTTGCAGCGCAGATCGCGGCGAGCAAGCTGCTCTTGCACCCGGCGCTGGTGGCGGGGGTTGCGGCGGTTCTCCTTGGCGCGGGGCTGGTGACGTTGCCGCCCGAGCTGCACAGCGCGGTGATCCTGTCGGCGGCGATGCCGATGTTCGGGATCTACACGGTGCTGGCACAGCGGCAGGGGCTTGAGGGCGCCGCGAGCCTTGCCATGCTGACGGCTACGAGCCTCGCTTTTGTGACCTTGACCGTCCTGTTGTGGCTGCTGGTTTGATCTGAAAAAACGCAAGGTGCAGTGCTCCCGCGCCCGCAGGAGCCCGGCTGCGCCGGACCCCTTTCGTGCGGCCTTGGGCCCGGCGCTGCCCTTTGGGCAGCGGGAAAAGATCTGCTGAGAGGCCGCTGAGGGGCAGATCTGCCCTCAGGCGGACCTTTTCGAGTGTCATGCGCTCTGGTGAGGCCTCAAGGGTGAACCGCGCTGTCGCGCGGCCGCGGGGCGGCCCTTGACCCCTCTCCAAAACGCGGTCACGTCAGTTGGTGGGAATGGCGTAGCTGTTCACCGGGCGGGAGACGTTGTGCAACTCGACCTCTCCAAGCGGGATGGCTGACGAAGGATCCTTCAGCACATCGGCGCTGACCACGATCTGATAGCCAAGCGATTTGCCGTAGTCCCCCAGCCGCGCGGCCACATTAGCGGCCTGGCCGATGACGGTGAAGTCGAGCCGTTCCTGCGAGCCGACATTGCCATAGGTGACCGATCCATAGGCGATGCCTGTCGAACAGTGCAGCGCATCGACGCCTGTCTCTGCCGCCAGAGCGGGAAGGGCATCGACAATGGCGCGGGCTGATTTCACGGCGTTGCTGCGCGCGCGGTAGCTTTTCTGCGGATCGGCCGGAAAGACCGCCAGCACAGCGTCGCCGATGAATTTCAACACTTCGCCGCCGGTCTCATGCACGATGGTCGAAATGGTCTCGAAGAACCCGTTCAAGAGCTGGATATAGGCGCTGCGACCCAGTTCCTCTTCGAGCCGGGTCGAGCCGCGCAGGTCGCAAAACATGATAGCGGCGTCGATCTCATCGCCATCGCCGCGGCGGATCTCTCCGCCCAGGACCCGCGCGCCAGAGCGTTTGCCCACATAGGTTTCCAAAAGCGACTGCGCATTCTCGCGCTGCATGAAGACCTCATAATAGCGGGCGATCACGGCGGAGCATTCAAAGATCAGGCCCAGATTGGCGGTGGTAAAGCCGTCGGGGTGATCGCTGGCGACGGTCAGCACGTTGATGCGCCCGTCAGAAAAGGGCAGCGGCATGGCGACGTAATCGGTGGCGCCTTCCTTGCGCAGGTCCTGCAGAATCGGGAAAGCATCATCCGGCAGATCCCGGTGCAGCCGGTGGCGTACGCCGCCGAGGCCTTGCGAGACGTGGCGTAGCGGACTGTTCTGATACTCAGGCGAGCTGAGAATGTCGTAGCTGGGCGTCATCACGGTGATGTCGTCCGAGCTTTGTCTCCAGACATAGTTCTTGCCGGCGATCATCGGGTGCAGCGACCAGGACAGAACCGACAGGCGCGTCAGATACACGCCCTGTTCGCGCAGTTTTTCGGCCAGCGTTTTGGTGAAATCCTCAGGCGTTGGCAGCATGGCCGCTTCCCGCAGGAGCCAGTCGATCAGCGGCCCGGAAATATTGCCATGGTCGGGTGGGGTAAGCTCATTGTCTCCAAGGTCGATGTGGGTTTTCTCGTCGCAGACAAAGCCCACATGGCCTGCGATCCCAGCGGCCTCAGGCAGGGTTTGCTCATAGATCCAGACGGCATTGTCGACGCGCCCGTCCTGCAGTTTGAGATCATGGTAGCAGGCCGTGCCCTTGAACGGACAGAACGTCTGCAGCCCGACGTGATCGGAGAGGGGGACCTGAATGGACTCGCGCGGGAAATAGACCATGGGCGGCATGCGGGTTTCATACATCACCTTGGCCGCAGTGGTTTGTGCCAGCAAAACCCCATTGCGGAACACACGCACAGGACCGCTGAGCGGTTCGACAAGGATCCCATAGCCCCCGGTGGGCGGTGCAACATGAACATTCATTGGAAAACGACCTCTTCGGGCGGCTGGTGGCCAATATGGACCCGAAGCACGCCGTTTTCCAGAGGTATCGGCAAGCCCTCTCGCACAGGTGATGTGCAAAATGCGGTGGGGGTGCGGGTCAGACCATGCGGATCACATCCTTGCTGATGGCCAGAACATAGCCGCGTTTCGCGATGTTTTTCACCAGAAGCTCGCTCACCATCTGATTGCCAAGGGTATCGCGCAGGCGTTTGATACGGGTGGCACCGGCCGCCTCGTCGCAGTCGCTGCTGTGGCGGCCCGAGATGACGGCTTCGATCTCGGCACCGGACAGCACATCATCATCCATGCGCGCCTCCGCGAGGGCCGAAAGGGTCTCCATCGCTGCCGGGGTCAGTTTGAACCCCATGCTGTTGAGGTAGACGGTGTTCTCTTCGCGGCTGATCAGGAGTTCGTTGACCTGGATACCGGCCCGCTCGATCTGGGCCATGCGCCGGTTCAGCATCAGGAGCATTGCCAGCACCACAAGGGCCGCGATCAGCATGGCGGTGGCAAAGACCAAGAGCACGAAGATCACCATGCGATAGCTGGCCAGCGTGTCGGCAAAGGCGGTGCCGGACTGGGCAAGGATCTCCAAAAGCTTGATCTCCGCCTGGCTGGTCAGATCATTCTCGACAAAGACCCGCTCGACCCGCGCATTGAAGGCGTTGGCGTCGGGCAGGGTCAAAAGCAGCACGGTTCCGGCGAGGATGAGAATGCCGACAATGGCACCAATGCCAAGGGCGATCACCCGCACCCCGGCGGCGCGCATTTCAGAAACGGAGGAAGTAGGAGCCCGCATTGGCCTTCCTTTGTTGCAGGCCCTCGGGACCAAAGAGAGAGATCACATTCAAAAGCGTCCAGCCCGCCGGGGCAAGACGGGCAGCGATTTCTTGCCGTGCGGCGCTTTGCGTGCAAGGGCCGGAAAGCTGGATGACGCCGTAATGCAGTTTCAGCGGATTGTCCTGCTTTGCCTTGTAATCGGCATAGCACTCCGCCGCGCGGGCCTGCGGAGCGCCTGCCAGCAGGGATAGGATCAGGAGGGGGATCAGGAGGATCTGTTTCATGCCGCAACCCTGCGCGCGATTGCGCCGATATTCAATAACAACAGCGCTTTGCACGGGCTGATATCCGATATCAGGGGGCCGTTATTGCCTGTCCGGCGGGGGTGCGGCGAGGGTTTGAACACTGGCCCTGTGCCACATCCCTCTTTCCTGGTGCGTCTCCACAATCGGCAGATACGCACCCCCCACCGAAAGGTTTTGACATGTCCGTTTTCTCTTCGCCCCGCAATCAGCACCGCAAGTTCATCGCGCTGGTGCTGTCGCTGTCTCTTGCCGTGACCGGGTTTTCGGCGGCACCGGCCCGCGCCGATGAAGACGTCTTGAAGTTTATCGCAGGAGCGGCATTGCTTGGAATATTGGGGGCTGCCATCAACGACGCGCGCCATGACAAACGCAGCGCGCACCCGGCGCCGGTTCAGCCGCGCCCGCCCCATCCCGGTCCGCGCCCGCTTCCGCCGCATGTGGCGAAATACGATCTGCCCGCTCAATGCGTGCGCTACTTCCCGCGCTACAGCAACACGCGCACACTGTTGGGACAGAAGTGCCTCAGAAAGAACTATCAGTATGCCCACAGCCTGCCGCAATCCTGCCGCGTGACCTTCTGGAACGGGCAGCGCAACCGCGCGGGCTACAAGCCGCGTTGCCTGCAGCGCAAGGGATACCGCCTGGTGCAAAGGTGAGCACGCAACAAGGGGGGCGCTGAGCCCCTCTTTTCACATCTGCAACCGAGGCATCCCTTGCAAATTGGCGCTGGTTTCGCTCTGACAGGGGCATGGATATGCCGGATTACAGCCTTGAAAGAGCGGCCCTTGCGCGGGGCCATGTCAGAATCGCCGGAGTGGACGAGGTAGGTCGCGGCCCCCTAGCCGGGCCTGTCACGGCGGCAGCGGTGATCCTGGACCCTGAGAATATCCCCGAGGGCCTGAACGACTCGAAAAAGCTGAGTGCGAAAAGGCGCGAGGCTGTGGAGGCCCAGATCTTTGAGCTCGCCACCGTCTCCATCGCGCATGCATCGGTGGAAGAGATTGATTCCCATAACATCCTGCGCGCCTCACACATCGCGATGGAGCGCGCGGTGGCCGCGCTCGATCCCCCGCCCGACTACCTGCTGATAGACGGCAATCTGATCCCCAAAGGCCTCAGGATTGCGGCCGAAGCGGTGGTCAAAGGGGACGGCAAATCACTCTCGATTGCTGCGGCTTCGATTGTCGCCAAAGAGGCCCGCGATCGGATCATGGTGGATTTGGCGCAACAGTTTCCGGGATATGGATGGGAGAAAAACGCAGGCTATCCGTCCAAACAACACCGCGAAGCACTGGTAGACTTGGGCGTGACACCACATCATCGGCGCTCATTCAGGCCCGTCCACAAGATATTGTATCAAGAGTGAACCGTAGGCGGCTGTTCTAAAAAACAAATTGACCTCGAATCCGGGATGACTCATCCTGTGGATAACCAAAATGAGCGCAAAAAGCGCCGTGGTTATTGAGGCAGAGCAAATGAACAAAACCATGACGAAGGGCGCAGCCGCGCTCCCTCTAAACGCGATTCTTGGTGGCAATTGCATCGAGGTCATGGCCGGTCTTCCGGCAAATTCCATCGATCTGATCTTCGCCGATCCCCCCTATAACCTGCAGCTCAAAGGGCAGCTTCACCGCCCCGACAACAGCAAGGTGGATGCGGTCGATGATCACTGGGATCAATTCGACAGCTTCCGCGCCTATGACGATTTCACCCGCGCCTGGCTGGCTGAGGCCCGCCGGATTCTAAAACCGAACGGCTCCATCTGGGTGATCGGTTCCTACCACAACATCTTCCGGGTTGGATCCGCGCTGCAGGACGAAGGCTATTGGATCCTGAACGACGTGATCTGGCGCAAGTCGAACCCGATGCCGAATTTCCGCGGCAAGCGCTACACCAACGCCCATGAGACGATGATCTGGGCGTCCAAGTCGGAAGGCGCCAAATACACCTTCAACTACGAGGCGCTGAAGGCGCTGAACGAAGGCATCCAGATGCGCAGTGACTGGGTGCTGCCGATCTGCACCGGGCATGAGCGCATCAAGGACGAGAAAGGCGACAAGGCGCATCCGACGCAGAAACCGGAATCGCTGTTGCACCGCATTCTTGTCGGCTCGACCAATCCAGGCGATGTGGTGCTGGACCCGTTCTTTGGCACCGGCACCACCGGCGCTGTGGCCAAGATGCTGGGCCGCGAATTCATCGGGATCGAGCAGGAAGATACCTACCGCGAGGTGGCCGCCAAACGCATCAAGGCGGTGCGCAAGTTCGACCGCGAGGCGCTGCAGGTCTCGGCCAGCAAACGCGCCGAGCCGCGTGTGCCCTTTGGCCAGCTGGTCGAACGCGGCATGCTGCGCCCAGGCGAAGAGCTGTTTTCCATGAACCAGCGTCATAAGGCCAAGGTGCGCGCCGATGGCACGCTGGTTGGTGGCGAAGTCAAAGGTTCGATCCATCAGGTCGGCGCCGCGCTGGAAGGCGCGCCCTCGTGCAACGGCTGGACCTATTGGTGCTTCCGGCGCGACGGCAAGACGGTTCCGATCGACGTTCTGCGCCAGCAGATCCGTGCTGAAATGCAGAACTGATCGGCTCACCGCTTCTCTAGAACACCCCAAAAGAACACCGCTGGTGCCTGCGCCCCGACCTCCTTGGTCGCGGGCCGGGTGCCTCACCTTGCCCCGCCCCTATCGGCGGGGCCTTTTTGTCTCAACACACGGGATAGGGGGTGCGCCGGGCCTTGGCGATGCTTATTGTTCTTGCGGGAACAAAGGGACGGATGATGGCGGATACTGCGGCAGATACCAGTCTGAGCACGAGGCAGGCGGAGACCAATCAGGTGGCTGACCCGGTGGAAGACAGCCAATACGCGGCCGCGGCGCTTGAGACGCACAAGCGCGAAGGGCTGGAACTTGCGGTACGGGCGCGGTTTGTCGCGATGGCGGTCATCTCGGTCTTTCTGGTCTGGGTCAATCCAGCCTGGGATGTGCTGTATTATCACGGGATTCTCTTTCTGCTTTGCGTGAATGGCTGGCTGATCCAGCGTTATGGCCGCGTGGGACATTCCCGTGCCGAGCTGTTTCTGATCTTTCTTGATCTGTTGATCATGACTGTCGGAATTGTTGCCCCCAATCCCTTCAGCCCGGACGACCTGCCCCTGGCCATGCAGTATCGGTTCGACAACTTCATCTATTTCTTTGTCATCCTTGCCGGGGGGACACTGGCATTCTCCTGGCGCACGGTGATCGCCATTGGTGTCTGGACCTCGGTGATGTGGGCGGTGGCGCTGGGTCTTGCCTGGTACTATGCCAAGCCCTTCCCCGAACTCGCCGCCGCTGCCGCTGCAGCCTTTGGCGCGGGCACCGAACTGGCCGTCGAGATGGATCCCAACAACTTCGACTTTCCCTTGCGCATCCAGGAGATATTTGTCTTTCTGCTCGTAGCCTTGACCTTGGCCGTATCTTCACAACGGTTCAGCAGATTGCTTATGAGCAACGCTGGGCTGGAGCGGGAGCGGGCCAACCTGTCGCGCTATTTCTCGCCCAATGTGGTGAACCAGCTGTCCCAGAACGACGAGCCGCTGAAGCAGGTGCGCAGCCAGGATGTGGGTGTGCTGTTTGTCGATATCGTCGGCTTTACCCGGATGAGCGCGGGGCAGGATCCGCACCGGGTCATCGAACTCTTGCGCGATTTCCATGGCCGGATGGAGCGCGAGGTGTTCCGCCATCGCGGCACCCTGGACAAATACCTTGGCGATGGTCTGATGGCGACCTTCGGCACCCCCATGGCCGGACCCCAGGACGCGACAGACACTCTGGCCTGCGCCCTTGCCATGCAAAAGGCACTGGACGATTGGAACCGCGACCGCCGTCGCCGTGGAGAGGCCGAAATCTGCGCGGGCATCGGCATTCACTATGGCGAGACGGTTTTGGGCGATATCGGCGCGAACCGGCTGGAATATGCCGTGATCGGAACCGCTGTAAACGTGGCCGCGCGGCTGGAAGAGATGACCCGCCCTCTCCAAGCCCGGATCGTTATGAGCGACGACCTGCGCAGGCAGGTTCTTATCGAGCATTCTGGCGTGGACCTGCTGGAGGATTTTGTCCTCAAGGATGCGCAAGACATCCGGGGATTGGATCAGGCAATGCGCGTCTGGTGCGTGCCGATATCCCGTCTCTCAGAGACTCCAACCGGATGAGCTTGTTGCGCGGCTTGTTGAATAAGGCTGCCCTCGCAGGGTGCGACTCACTGCCAGCACGATGCGCCTTTCCTGAACCTTTGATGAGACCACAGTCGGCGCCTCGACACGCGTGAGTTGAGAGCGATTGTTGACCCTGCGTAATGTCCAGATTTTTTGGAGATTTAAAACCCTTCGAAAATAGCATCTTAGCCGTGGAAAACCATGAATCTCACGTGCCATTTTAAGACCTTGTAAAACACCGACATGGCAATAGGAGGCAAAGACTTATCATTCTAAAGGCCATGCTATGTCATCCGACGATCATCAGAGTTTCTTTCAGTGGTTTTCCCTGGACACGGACTGCAAAGACTTGATCAAGGACACCAGAGACGCCCTTGTTCCTCACATGGACAAGGTTCTGGACCGGTTTTATGCGCGTGTTCTGGAAAGGCCTGAAACACGCCAATTCTTCCCCGATGACAAAACCGTCGCCCATGCGAAAGCCGCACAAAAAGCGCATTGGGAAAAACTGTTTTCGGGCAGTTTCGGATCTGACTATTTCGACTCTGCTGCGCGGGTCGGAAAGGTGCACTACGAGCTGCGCCTCCCGTTCATTCAGTACCTTGGCGGATACGCCTCAGCCGGGGCTGACATGATGGATTTGCTGATCCGCAAGCGCATGACGGGTCGCGCGAAACTGTCCAGCCAGATCCAGCTTCTGAACCGGTTGATGCTTGCCGATTGTGAGCGGGTGATCGAGGCCTATTTCAAAGCCCAGAACGCCGAGCAAAGCAAGGCGCTGGATGTCCTGACCAATGGCATTCACGAGTTGGAAAAGGGCAACCTTGCCAAGCCGATCCGCGTCGAAGACGGCATTCCGCCGCGCTTTGATGGCATTCGCAAATCTTACAACAATCTGATCGCCCATTGGTCCGGGATCCTGTCGGATGCGACGACGCGCTCGCATTCGGTTGCAGGCAAGATTTCTTCGACGTCCGTGCTGACTCAGGAGATGGCCAACCGCGCCGAACAGCAGGCTGCAACGCTTGAAGAGGCGGTCGCGGCCGTCAGCCACGTGACCGCAGGGACGTCCGAGGCGACTGAAATGGTAAAAAAGGCGACAGAACGGTCCGAAACCAACCGCAAAGACGCAGAGCAGGGCGGCCTTGTCGTGGAAAAAGCCATCGCAGCCATGGAACGGATCGAAAGCTCCTCCTCCAAGATCGCCAAGATTGTCGATGTGATCGAGGACATCAGCTTCCAGACAAACCTCTTGGCGCTCAACGCCGGTGTTGAGGCGGCTCGTGCCGGCGAAGCCGGGCGTGGCTTTGCGGTGGTCGCCTCCGAGGTGCGCTCCCTAGCGGCACGCGCGTCGGATTCTGCAACTGAAATCAAAACCTTGATCGCCGATAGCTCGGTCCATGTGAATGATGGCAGCGACCTTGTGCGCGCCACCGGCGACAGCCTGTCCGGAATCCGCGAAGGGGTGCTGGATGTCTCTCAGGTGATGAATGAGATCTCGGCCGTGATTTCGCGCCAGTCCCTCAGCCTGCAGGAAATCGACACCAGCATGAACGAGTTGGGGCGCACAACGCTGGACAATGCCTCCAAAGCCAATGAGGTCTATGAGACTTGCTCGAAACTGGTCGAGGATGCCGGACAGCTCAAGGCAACGATGGATGGGTTCAGCACCGCCATAGGGCACAATGAAGCGGAGTTGGATCGGGACTACGAGACCCATATGTCCGGCAAAAAGGCCAAGCCGGGATCGACAGCCGCATAAGGCCAGTGGTCGTTGACACAGAGGTGACGGGCAGTGCGATCTTTTCTGGCGGGCCGAGAAGGGAACGGGCCGCCACCCCCTTGCAACCGGTCACCAGAGCCAGGGCATCTTGCCAGGGTGGCCCGGCGATCAATGCTGACTGATACGGCCCGTATCAGCCCTGCCCCAAATGCAGATCTGAACAGTCTCCCTGAGAGGGACGTTATCGGTTGTGCGGCAAATAGGCGGATCCCCCTTTTTTGGAGGGCCGCAGTCGCTGTCGCAGCCTTTGCGTCACTGGCATCTTTTGACGGCCATATCCCACTGGGGCTGGAGATCCGGAAGAGCCGAGCAAACAGTAGGCGCCGTGGGGGCGCCTGACATGCTTCGGATCAATAGCCTGCGCTTGCGCGCCGCGCCCGGCGGGCAAGGTGGAACACCCCGCTGAGAAGAAACTCTTCACAACGCATGAAGCCTCGCCCGTTTTGAGCGGCAAAACTGCTTTTGAGAAGCTGCCGACACAGGCGCCAACCTTGTGGGATTAGACTTGGATCACATTGGCTTCGGCGCACGTGAGGCGCCCAAAAGCCAATTTATTTGAGTGGCTTCACGAACCCCACCTTCGCGCATCAAGGTGGAGAATTACCCATATTCTACTCCCTCCGGTCGGCAACTATCCAACAGCGACCTGAACGTGGGTCATCGCAGAACGAAACCTGCAGCCCCGAGAGATCTTCTCTCTGGAGCCATGGCTTCTGTTGCGATGATGCGGATGATGATTTGAGAGGACCGATGAGAACTTATTTTATTCTGCCGTTGCTTCCCTTGGTTGCGGCATGCTCGGGCGGAGGGGCGCCGGGAACAAGTCCGACTGCGCCGCAGACAGCCGGAGAAATGATAGTCACCAACACGGCAACGGGGGCTGTGGTTTCCAATGACAAAGCTTATGACAGCGCGCTCGCAGTCTACAGCGCTGCAGGCGACAACCCGAGCACCATAAACAAAACCATGCCTGGACTGGCAAACGGTGAGAATCTCTTGCAGCGGGTAGGGGTCAGCCGTTGGGAAACAGAGGTCGACCGGACGGTGGTGGCGTCCATTGGGGCCAACGGCTCCACAGTTTCCTTGGACAGGATTGGTGGGGTAGAAGGCAGCTTTGTCGAGACCTACCGGCTTTATGACCCCAACGATGATCTCGTTGCGATCGAATCCCGTGCGAGCAATGCCACAACGGCCGCCGTGGTCGGTTCGGTTGAATACTGGGGCCAGTGGAACGGTGAAGTCGACGGGAAAACCTTTGAAGACGGCGCGGTTAACATCGTTGTGAATGGCGGCACGGGAGCGGCAGATCTCCACGTCTACCACCCCACTGCGAAGGGAATGATCATCGATGAGGACGGAACCCTGACCTACGACGCTTCAAGTCAAAAGATCACGGGCTCGGTCGTGTTCAACTCCGACACGCAACAGGCGAACGGTCAAACCTTACTGTCCCTTGCGGGGCACACCCAATCCCTGACCAACGCCAGCGCGCCTGAACTGGTCACGGGGCATGCGTACACAGATTCCAACCAGCCGTTTAACGCAAATATCGGTATTATTGGCGCTTTGGACGACTGACCCTTTTTCCTGGTTTTGGTCAATTTGGGGAAGCGGTCTTCCGCTTCCCCAAACTTTTTCACTTCGAAGTTCTTAGGGCAACATATGAGACGGCTGATATTGCTGATCGCCTTCCTCTGCCTTGCAGGAGGCGCAAATGCAGATGAGCGCTTGCGCACTTACTACAGATTGAAACTGGCAGCGGCAGGCGTACCCGTCGTCTTGCCCTACGATCCGTTGGCAAAATACGGTCAGGTCGAAACGCCACCCAAAGGCCGTTGGAGCATCAGTGTGCTGCCAGTATTCGGGTATGATTCAAATCTGAATGGTGGCGTTCCCCATGACACGGTGGACATCAACGGGCTGCAATTCACCGTGAAGGAAAAGGATCGGGCCATTGCAGGACTGGAAGCCGGTCTGCTGGCGCGTCTGGGCAAAGAACATTTCATTGCCCAGGGCCACCGCATTTCAGGCAGCCTGTCGGCCCAATATGAGCATGCTCTATCCCATGACATCGCCAGCAAGGCCGCCACAGCCAGCGCTTGCTATCACTTTGATGCACGGAACTGGACTTTCGCACAGGCCTGTCTGGCGGCAGGGCTATCCATGACCGAACTTTCGGAAACCCACACTCAGTCTGCGCGTGTGTCGATTGGCAGGGTGTTGGATTACGGAAAATTCCCCAAGTCGTTGCAATTTGGACTGTCCAAGACCAAGAGCAACGAGGCGGAGTTCACCCAGATACATGCCAATTACAACGTAAACACGGAACGCGCGACCTTCGAACTCGGGGTGACAGCCCGGGTAGCAGGAGAAGGCCATAGTGAAGACAAGGCGACCTATTTGAGGCTCAGCAGATCCGTTTTTGGACGTCCCGTCTCTGCAGTCTTGCGCTTCTCTACCGCCAGCGGTAGCAAATTCCTCGGATTACCGAGAACCGAGCGCACAACCTCACTATCGATATCTCTGCCCCTTACATCAAAAATCGCATTTGACCTCAGCTACTCGGAAACCAGATCTCCCTTGCAATATTTTCAGAAGAAATCACTTGGCGCAAATCTCGTACTGACCAAATTTTGAGATCCGCCCGGCAAGCAGCGCAAAGGTTACGCCGCGGACGTCAAGACATCTGTCAAAAAGATGTGTCACGATTGTCGCGGCGAAACACTGGCCGAAAGCCTTGAGCCCAAAAACGTCTGCCATAAGTCATTCAAACTGTTGATTAACCAGGAAATACCCATGTCCGCTATCATGACCATCATGACGCAAATCATCGAAGAGCCGGCGCTTGATCGGAAGTATCGCTTGTTTGCGGATTTCGTGGAGGGCGAGTTCGGATATCGCGGTGTAAACTATGGCATCTTCCTGGATGTGCGCACTGAGCAATCCATCCATAGCACCTTTGTCGCAAAACGCACTGGCTTGTCCTCTGAGTGGCGGGAAACTTATCAGAAGCGAGGCTATGGTCGCAGCGACCTTGCCAAAATGATGTCTGCCATAGGGAAAAAACCGATCCTTCAAACCCGGTTTTACAGAATGCTCAAGAAAGACGAATTGCCGGACCGCTATGCAGAAGTCATACGCGGCGTGCATGACTATGTGAAATGCGGCGTCGTTGTTCCGGTTGCCGCAAATGGGTGCAATGGGGTCGTCGGGCTTTATGATCCAGAGGGTGATGGCGCCAAGCATGACAAGCGCTTTGATCACTACCATGCAACAATCGAAGCGCTTGCGAAACAGCTGCACCTGTCTTCCAACTGGGCCAGCGAGATCATATCTCAAACCAGACTGAGTGAAATGAACTTGCGGGTGCTGCGCCTCAAGGCAAGAGGTCTGCGTGTGAAAGAAATCCTGTATCAGATAGACCGCGACAATCCCAAGACCGTTGACAACCACATGGCGCGCGTTCGCAAAGCTCTGGGTGCACGCAACGATGTCGAAGCGGTCGCCAAGGCAGCGCGGTTTGGGTTGCTGGGCTCATTCGGGGAGTTCAACGACTGGGATGCCGCTGGCCTGCCTTCCCAGTTCATGTATGGCCATTGATCGCCTCACAGTGACCCCGAAGAAACCTCCGACGTTGCCCGGTGTCTTGCACCAGGAAACCGTGCCAAACAGCGGAACGAAAACGCCTGAGCGCGGCTGAAGCGACAGGTCACGCTCAATGCGTCCCTCTTTGGCACACCCCCAAAAGACCGCATGACATGCAGCCCAGGACCGCAGGGCGGTCCCGGACAGTCATGACGTCGAAAGCCAAGCAGTCACTTGGTGCGATCTGCGCGGTGACGTATCCAAGGTCAAGGATCCTCCTGCAAACACAATCAGTGCGTTGCTCCGAGCCAGAATCTGCTCTGCTTTATCGCGTCACCCGCTGTGGCTGGGTTCTGGCTGCGGTCCGAGTTCCAGAACACGCTGCGCCCAAGCTCTGGCAATGCCTCGGTCATGGGTCACCAGAACAACCGCAATCCCAAGCTGTTCAGTCAACTGACCAAGCAGCGCCATCGTCTCCTTTTGCGTGATCGGGTCCAGACGGCTGGTGGGTTCATCCGCCAGCAGTACCATGGGGTTCGCAGACAGGGCTCTGACGATAGACAGCCTTTGCAACTCGCCCCCGGAAACCGCATCCGGTCGACGCTCCAAAAGCGCCGGAGAAAGCTTCAGCGCCACCATGTTGGCTTCAACTTGGTCCCAGGGAGTCCTGTGCACAGTCGCCACATCCTGCAGGCTGCGCCCCAGCCTGACATGCGCCGGGAACGCGGCAGGCGGATCCTGATACAATTTCTGGACCGCATGAGATCCGAGGCCGTCAGCTTTGCACAGTGTTCCACGCATCGGCGCAACCAGACCGGCCAGTGTATCCAAAAGTGTGCTCTTTCCAACGCCGCTGGGGCCAAGGCAGGCAATGCGCTCGCCCCGATGAACCGTGAGGTTCAGCCCGTCGATAAGGATTTTGCCCCCGCGGCCAAGCGTCAGGTCTTCTGCGATCAGCAGGGGATCGCCGCGCGGCGGTGCTTCAGATTTTTCCCATTCCACCGGGTCGGCAGCCAACAAATCCCTGGTGTAGGAATGCTGCGGTTTGGTCAGGACAGAGGACGTCTCGCCATCTTCGACCAAAACTCCTTTGCGGAGCACCATGATCTTTCCGCCGAGTGCACGCGCAACCGAAGCTTCATGGGTGATGGCCAACAAGGTTCCGCCGTCCTTTGGAACCTGCGCCAACAGGCGGGTCACCCTGTCCCGCCGGTCGCTGTCCAGCCCTTTGGTCGGCTCATCCGCCAGCAGGATTGGTGCGCGCCCCGCTGTTGCCGCAGCAAAAGCCACACGCTGCGCCATACCACCCGAAAGCTGGCCAGGCAGCCTGTCTTCTGTACCGTTCAGTCCCAGTGCCACAAGATCCTTGGCGGTCTGATGCTGCGCCTGCGGCCTCGACAAACCGGCGACATGCACATGCGTTTCGGCCACCTGCCGCCAGGCTTGCATCAGCGGATCGAGTGCCAGCCATGGCTCTTGCGGCAGGGTAGCAATTTCATGGCCCCACATTGCCGCGCGTTCTGCAGGGGTGAGCGTATCGACGCGCCGCCCATTCACGCAGATCTCTCCCTCCATCCGCAAAGCGTTAGGCAAGACCCCCAGAATGGCCTGTGCGATCAGGCTTTTGCCTGCACCGGTTTCGCCCATAATGACCAGAGTTTCCCCTGCCCCCAGAGCAAAGCTGACGGGCCCCATCAGCCGCTCATCTCCGGCAAAAACCTGAAGCTCGGATACTGTGACGATGCTCATCTTTTGTGTAGCCCTCCGACGCAGAGGTGAAGCGCGAGCACGGTAATGACCAAACAGGCCACCGGCTGCAGGATCAAGAACGGCGCTTCACGCCAATACGGCAACAGTTCGGTCATCATCACCCCCCATTCTGCGGTGGGCGGGCGAACGCCAACGCTGACAAAACCCAGGGCCGCCACGGCCGTCACCGCAGTTGCAGCACCAAAGGCGGCAACTGTCATCAGGCCGGGTCCAATCTCTGGCACCAGATGGCGCAGCAAGATAAGCCGCACAGGCAGCCCCAAAAGCCGCGACGCCTCGACCGCTGGACTTGACAGCACGATGCGGGCGCGCTGGCGGGAATAGCGATAGTATTCGACCCACAGTGTCAAAGATATCCCCGCGTACAGAGCCCACCAGGACCCGGGCGCGATTGCAGCTAGCATGAGAACCAGCAAAAGCCCGGGCAATGCCAGAACTGCATCTGCAAACGCACCAAGACCCCGATCCACCCAACCGCCGTACCACGCAGAGAGCACCCCAATCGCCGTACCCGGTATGCCTGCAGTGAGCACCGACAACAGCGCCAGAGACAGCGACAATTGTGCCCCGGACAGCAGCCTTGCAGCCATGTCGCGTCCCAGATGGTCGGTGCCCAGAAGATGCTCTGCACTCGGTCTTTCCTGGGGGGACAGCAGAGACTGTTTTGCAGGGTCCTGCCCCACCAGATCGGGACCAATCATTACGCAGATGGCAAGGCCTGCCAGCATCACAAATCCCGCCGCGCGGGGCGCTTTGATCTTGGGCCAACGGGCCGTCTGAAGGTTTGAAAGCAGCATATCGCTCATGTCGCTCGGGTCCTTGGATCAATGGCCCGACAGGCGAGATCAATCACGAGGTTCAGGGCAACATAGATCAGTCCAAGCGCGAGGGCCGTGCCCTGCACCATCGCGATATCGCGTCCAAAGATCGCATGCACCAATGCATGCCCGATCCCGGGCCAGGCAAAGACGGTTTCAACGATCACTACGCCTTCGATCAGATAGGCCATCTGCACCCCGACATAGGTCACCACAGGCAAGGAGGCATTGCGCAGAACATGGCGCACCAACGTCAGCCGGGCAGACAGGCCTTTGGTCCGGGCGAAAAGACGCCATTCTGCATCCATCGCTTCGACCACCGCGTCTCTCACCACACGGTTGGACACCGCTGCCAACCCCAAACCCAATGTCAAAGAGGGCAGAATCAAGTGCTGCGGCCCCCGAAAACCGGCGACCGGGAAGAGCTTCAGTTGTACGGCGAAGATCAGCACCAGCACCACGCCCAAAGCAAAGGCCGGGATGGCCCGCAGCAAAATCGAGATGCCAAGGCTCACCCGATCCACGAGGCCTCCGGGCCGCAGTCCCGCTGCAATCCCCATCGGCACCGCAATCAGGACCGACACAACAACTGCGCCTGCTGCCAACAGCAGGGAATAGCCCAGCTGCGTCGCAATCTCATCGATCACAGGTGTGCCGTAGACGGCGGACTGGCCCAGATCGAATGTGGCCAAAGCGCCAAGCCACTGGAGCAATTGAGCCCAAAATGGCCGATCAAGCCCCAGTTCCTGCCGCACCAACTCGGCCGAGGCGGCATCCATCATGTCATATCCATAGCGCCCGGCAGCAATCCGATACGCCGCGTCGCCCGGTAAGGCCTGCATCATCGCGAAGCTCACGATCCCCACGATCAGAGCCACGACGACCGCTTGCAGCCCGCGCTGTGCGAGGGCCGCAATGAAAGGGTTCGTTTGTGTCATTTCGCCCAGTTCATCTCGCTCAGGCCATAGCTGCGTTGCAGCGGGTCGATGATGACATTCTCAAGGTCTTGTGCGACAGAGACAGTGTGCTGATACCAGACCACCGGGATGAGCGGCAGCTCGTCTTGGATGGCTTTCGTGACCAAGGCGATGTCTGCCGCGCGGGCAGCCTCATCATCCGTTGCGGCCACACGCGCCAGAGCTTCTGCCACGTCCGGCCTGTCCCAGCCCATCGCGCCCCAATCGCCGCCCGCAGAACCGAAGTCCTGCAAGACGGTGCCCACAGGATCCGGCGTCAGCCCATAGTTTCGGGCGTAGAGTGCAAGATGCAGCGACCCATCCTGATGCCCCTGCGGGATCATCGAATAATTGTTGACATCCACTGTCAATTCGATCCCGATTTCACGCCACATGTCCTGCAGTGCAGCAGCGATCAAAGGCAATTCCGGGCGGTCAGGAAAAGTGCGCAAGGTGACTGCAAACCGATCTCCATCCTTCACCAGAATGCCATCCTCACCCGCTGCCCATCCCAGCTCCGCGAGCAAGGCCTTGGCAGCCTCCACGTCATGCTTCAAAGGCGACAGCGAGGTGTTGTGCCACATGTTCAGCGCAGGTGGGAAGAGTTGACTGGCGACGGATTCCGGGAAGCGCGTGATCGCGGTGGCAATGCCTTTGCGGTTCATTGCCAGGCTCAGAGCTTGACGGGCGCGCGGGTCATCAAGGAATGGATGCGCGGCATTGACTTTCAAGGTCACGACACGAGGGATCGGAACGGCGGTTGTCTTGACCGTATCAACCGCGGACAGGCGCGAAAAACCCGCCGGATCCAGCGAGAACACGATGTCGGCGTCGCCACTTTCAGCCAGCAGCGCCCGCGTCTCGGCACGGCCAGCGGCCAGGTAACTCGCCGTCTCGATCTCAGGCGCGTCCCCCCAATAGCCCTCAAACCGCGTGACACTGATGCTTTGGGGCGGGGTAAATTTTTCGACAGCAAACGGCCCCGTACCGATAAGAGCCACCGGCTTGCCATCGGTGTCGAATGAGGCCGGCGCCGGGATGATCGTGGTCGCATGGGCCAAAAGCGACGGCAGAGCGGCGAAAGGAGTGCTGAGCGAGAAGATGACGGTGCCGTCCCCCGCCTCAATTGCAGTGATCGGCGCTTTTTCCAGAATGCCCGGCTGTTGCCAGGCGCGGCGCAGGGCAAGCGCGGCCGAAGCGGCGTCAAAGTCTGTGCCATCGTGAAACTTGACCGCTTTGCGCAGAGTGAAGGTCCACGTCAGACCATCGTCGCTCGCGGCCCATTCGGTGGCAAGGCCAGGTTCCAAAACGCCGTTCTCATCGGCATCGACCAGGTTTTCAAGGATTTCGAGCTTCTGGATTGCAAATCCAGAGACCGCAACATCATAGCTCGCAACCTCCCAGGGCGCTGCGATAGTCACCGGCTTTGTGTCGGCAAAGGCTTGCGACAAGGACAGAAAAACAGCCGCGACGAGGGCTGCGCTGGAACGCAGATGCATATGGAGACTCCCAAATTGACGCTTTGGCGCGGTCGAAAAACCGTGCAGAAGTGCGTTATGAGATAACATTGCTAAGATCAAGTGGGTTTTGCATTTTGGGCGCAAGCGACTGGCTGAAAAGCGCGCTCAACTTTCCGCAGCGCGGCTCGTACTCGACAGGCATACCAGCACATTTTTCAAGTCGTTCCCGGCTGTCAGCTATTGCAGGGTGTTTTGCTCCAAAAGGTTTTGCTCTAGGGATCCAATATACGGATCGGCTTGTCGGGGGATGTGATGACAAACGGGCATTGGGCAGCAGTGTTGGCGGCGCATTGGGGGATCACGGCTGAGCTGACGCGGCTTGATGGAGAGTATGATCTGAACTTCCTGGCCCGCTCGACTGATGGAGCGGGTTACATCGTCAAAGCGATGCGTCCGGGCTGTTCAGAAGAGCTTGTCGATATGCAGGTGCAGGCATTCGACCATATCGCCAGTGCGGCGCCGGATCTGCCTTGCCCGCGTGTAATTCGCAGCAGCAATGGTGCTGCAATGCAGTCGATTGCCGATGAAAATGGCGCCGAGCGGCTGGTCTGGGTGATCAACGAACTGCCGGGGCGCTGCTATGCCAAGGCTGCCCCCAAAAGCCCTACCCTGATCCACGAAGTGGGCGAGGTTCTGGGCCGCATGGACAAAGCGCTGGAAGATTTCCAGCACGACGGCCTTGAACGCGATTTCAAATGGAACCCGATGCAGGCAGGCTGGATTGCCGACGATCTGGGCTGCATCACGGACCCGGCACGCCGCGCGATCCTCGAAGAGATCTGCAAGGCGTTTTCCGACCTACACCACCCGGCCCTGTCGGCGCTGCCCGCACAGGCGATCCACGGCGACGCCAACGACTACAACATCATCGTCGAAGGACACCTGAGCACACCGCGCCGCGTCTCTGGCCTCATTGATCTTGGTGATATGTGCCGCGCGCCGCGTATCTGCGATCTCGCGATTGCGGCGGCCTATATCGTGCTTGACCAGCCTGACCCCGAGGCCGCCTTGGCAACTTTTGTGGCGGGATATCACGCCGCCAATCCGCTGACCGCGACAGAGATCGATATGATCTGGCCCCTCTTGCGGATGCGGCTGGCGGTCTCGGTGGTGAACTCCACCCTGATGGCAGCGGAAAACCCCGATGATCCCTATGTGACCATCTCGCAGGCGCCTGCCTGGCGCTTCCTCGAAGGTCATGATCTGAACGGCAAGCTGATCAACGCCCGCCTGCGCGCCGCCTCTGGCCTGCCGGTGGTGGAGGGCGCCAACAGGGTTCTGGCCTGGCTCGATGCGGAGCGTGGCCATTTCGCCCCCCTGATGGGAACGGACCTGAGCGATGCCCCCATGGGATCGCTTTCGGTCGAGAACTCCACATGGCCGCAGAACCCCTTTGATATGCCGCTAGAGGAAGCCGCCCGCGTTGGAGAGGAGTTCGGCGGTGGCATCTGGCTGGGCTATTACAACGAACCCCGGCTGATCTACACTGCGCCCGCCTTCAGCAAAGGCCCCCACAAGGCCAGCAACCGGCGCACAGTGCATCTGGGCGTGGATGGTTTTGCGCCTGCGGGGGAACCGCTTTATGCGCCGCTGGCGGGCGAAGTCTTCATCGTCGAGAACCGCGCGCATCACCTGGACTATGGCGGAACCATCATCCTGCGCCATGAAACCCCGGCGGGGGATGCCTTCTACACCCTCTATGGTCATCTCGATCCTGAGTGCTGCGACAGGTTGAAACCCGGTGACCATGTGGCCAAGGGCGAAGCCTTCTGCCGCCTTGGCGATCCGACCCAGAATGGCGGCTGGGCGCCGCATGTGCATTTCCAACTGGCGATGACAACCGACGGGATCGAGGCAGACTGGCCCGGTGTGGGGGATCCGGACGAGATGTATCTCTGGCACGCGATCTGCCCCAATCCGGCGGCGCTGATGAACCTGCCCGATGAAAAGACCTGCTATCAGCCCACCGACAAGGCAGAGATTCTGCAGGGGCGCCGCGCGCATTTTGGCGGCAACCTGAGCCTCACCTATTCCGATCCGGTGATGCTGCTGCGCGGCTGGAAGCATCATCTGTTTGATGAATGGGGCAGGCCCTATCTGGACGCCTATAACAACGTCCCTCACGTGGGCCACGCCCATCCGCGCATTCAGGCGGTGGCGGCGGATCAGCTAAAGCGGATGAACTCCAACACCCGCTACCTGCACCCTGCGCAGGTCGCCTTTGCCGAGAAGATCCTATCGAAATTGCCGGACCCGTTTGAGGTCTGCTTCTTCGTCAACTCCGGCACCGAGGCGAACGAACTGGCCCTGCGACTGGCCCGCGCCCATACCGGCGCCAAGGGGATGGTGACACCAGATCACGGCTATCACGGCAATACCACCGGCGCGGTCGATATCTCGGCCTACAAGTTCAACGCACCCGGAGGGGTTGGCCCTTCGGACTGGGTCGAACTGGTCGAGGTCGCCGACGATTATCGCGGCAGTTTCAAACGCAATGACGCGGGCCGGGCGCAGAGGTTTGCGGATCTGGTGGAGCCGGCCATTGCCCGCCTGCAGGACAAGGGGCACGGGCTGGCCGGCTTCATCGCGGAAACTTTCCCGTCCGTCGGCGGGCAGATCATCCCGCCCAAGGGCTATCTGCCAGCGGTCTATGAAAAGATCCGCGCCGCGGGTGGTGTCTGCATTGCCGACGAGGTGCAAACCGGGCTGGGCCGCCTTGGCGATCATTACTTCGGCTTTGAGCACCAGGGCGCCCTGCCCGATATCGTGGTGATGGGCAAACCCATCGGCAACGGGCACCCGCTGGGCGTCTTGGTCACCACCCGCGCCATAGCGGAGAGCTTTGCCAAGGGGCCTGAGTTCTTCTCGACCTTCGGCGGCTCGACCCTTTCGTGCCGCATCGGCAAGGAGGTCTTGGACATCGTCGATGACGAAGGCCTGCAGCAGAACGCCAAGGTGATGGGCGATCAGCTGATGGCCGGATTGAAAGCGCTTGAAGGGAAATATCCTTGTATGGGCGATGTCCGTGGTATGGGATTGTTCCTCGGGGTGGAGCTGATCCGCGAGGATGGCAGCGAAGCAACCGAGATCTGCTCCTACATCAAGAACCGGATGCGCGATCACCGCATTCTGATCGGTAGCGAAGGTCCCAAGGACAATGTCCTCAAGATCCGCCCGCCCCTGACCATCGATGCCGAGGATGTGGAGATGATCGTTGCGACGCTGGATCTGATCCTGGACGAGATCGCGGCCTCCTGACCGGCGCCGCCAACCCTCCGATCCAAATAAAAAAGGCGGTGGAAAACCACCGCCTTTTTAAATTTTCTAACGAAGCAATTAGTTGCTTGCGACAGCTGCGCCAACCAGAACCAGCAGCAGCAGCGGCAGCAGGATGCCGGAAGACGAGCTTTCGGCCTGCTCAACGATCACCGGTGCTTCGATGACGGGCTCTGCCAGGTTGCCGGCAGAAGCGGTGGAAGCAGCAGCGGTCAGAGCAGCAGCGATAACGAGTTTTTTCATGTTAACCTCCAGAATTCGCGCCGGGCATACCTATGGCCGACGCACCCAAGACATATCTCGTATTTTTTTCTAAACAGCTAACTTGCGGGAATGCAAATGCTTGTTTCCGCAAGCGGCCGCTCAGGCGCCGAAATGTGGTCAAATAAGCAACACTTGAGTGCCCACTTTGGTCATCTCGAACAACTGGGCGATATGTTCGTTGTAAAGCCCGATGCAGCCGTTGGAGGATTTGCGGCCGATCTTACGCGTATCATGGGTCCCGTGGATGCGATAAAACTTCCAGGACAGGTACAGCGCGTGCGATCCCAGCGGGTTATCCGGACCCGGCGGGATGAACTTTGGCCATTCCGGATTGCGCTTGAGCATGTTTGGCGTCGGTGCCCAGCTGGGACCGTCGACCTTGCGCACCACCTTGGTGCGACCGCGCCGGGTCAGATCATCCGACAGGGGAACCGATGAGGGGAACAACCGATAGGTCGATTCGTCCTCGGACCAGTAGTGCAGCGCGCGGCTGTCGATATCGACCAGGATTGCCCCGTTGCGCAGGGAATCGAAATAGGGGCGCCAGTTCTTGGCCCGGAACGACGAGATGTTTCGCTTTACAGGAGGCTCCGGTTCCGGCGGCGGACGCAGAGGGTCATAGGCAACCTCGGCCTCCTCCGCTTTCTCCTCGGCGAAAGCGGGCGCTGATACCAGCGCGGCGGACCCGGCCAGAAACTGGCGCCGGGACGGGGTATCAAACAGACGACGGGTCATGGAATTCGGTCCTGCACGAAAAACTAGATGTTGGGCATAATATGGCTGGAATGCCTCAGTCGCAAACCAAACAACCGATCAGGCCTGCCGATTGCCCCGCACATGTTTGCACCCATGCCACAGGAGCGCTAAGTGCAATGTCACTGTGACTTGAGCGAGAAGCCTAATGACGCGCGTATTTCTGATCCTGGCCGCTGCCCTGGTAACCCTTGCTGCAGCCTGCACTCCGGTTCCGCAAAGTGGCGAAGGAAGCGGACAGGTCTATCGCATTCGCAACGCCGATAAAGTTCAGGTTCGCATGCTCGATTCGATCAACGCCCTGCGGCAGGCGGCAGGCGCTCCGGCCGTTCAGCTGAATGCCCAGCTCAACGCAGCAGCCGCCACCCATTCGCGCGATATGTCGGTGCAGAACCGCCCATGGCACTTTGGCTCGGATGGATCCTCCCCATTGGATCGGGTGGCGCGGACCGGGTACCCGGGCTCTCTTTTAGGCGAAGCGATCTCGGAAACCTACGAGAATGAGTTGCAGACCCTGACCGCCTGGATGGAAGACAATGGAACCCGCGCAGTGATTCTCGACCCCAAAGCCGTGAACATGGGTTTTTCCTGGTTCCAGGAACCAAACGGCAAGCTGTGGTGGACCCTGGTGATGGCCAACTGAGGCAAAGCCCCAGCACCAAGCCAACGTGACGCTAGCCGACCTGGGGCGACTCAACCTTTGATCAAGACTGCAATCGTCAGGCGCGCAGCGTGATCAGCGTCCCGTTGTTGACCATGGCGTAAATGTCTTCGATCTCATGGTTTTTTACGGCAATGCAGCCGGCGGTCCAGTCTTTCACACGGTCAGCCCGCTTGCGATCCTTAGGGTCGTTCGGCTCGCCGTGAATAAAGATCTCGCCACCCGGCTTTTTTCCTATCGACCGGGCAAAGGCCACATCGGCCGAGTTCGGATAAGAGATGCCGACAGACAGGTGAAAGCTGCTGTTGGGATTGCGCCGGTCGATCAGATAAGTGCCTTCGGGCGTTTTTCCGTCGCCTTCGATCCGTTTCGGGCCTTCGGGTGCAAAACCAAGGTCCACCTCATATTCACGCAGAACGGTTTCGTTGTTCAACAGGTACATCTTTCGCGCACCTTTGTTGACCACGATCGAGGTCACCTCCGGCCCGCGATAGGTTTTGAACTTACTCTCAGTCCGGGCGCACCCCGCCAATGCCACTGACGACGCTGCCGCAAGCCCGAATGTCCGCCTGTCCATTTGTTGTCCGCTCTTATGTTTGCCTGGGATTGAAAATACACCGATTCAGAGCTGCGGCAAAATCACTTCTTCGTCTGCTCTGGCCCCGCGCCCGCATTTTCCGCAAGACGCCGCTCGATTGCCTCAAGCCGGGACAGGACCTGATCGCGGTAAGCATCGGTGCGCTCGTTGTCTTCCTCGGCGTGGGCGTCCTGCATTGAGTTGACAATGAGACCCACCAGAAGGTTCACCACCGCAAAGGTGGTGACCATGATAAAGGGCACGAAGAAGGCCCAGGCATAGGGGTAGACCTCCATCACCGGGCGCACGATGCCCATCGACCAGCTTTCCAGCGTCATGATCTGAAACAGGGAATAGGCGCTTTGGCCAAGGTTGCCGAACCATTCCGGAAAGCTGCTTCCGAACAGTTTCGTCGCCATCACCGCGCCGATGTAAAAGATGATCGCCATCAGCAGGAAGACCGATCCCATCCCCGGCAGGGCGGTGATAAAGCCTTCGACCACCCGGCGCAGGCGCGGCGCGACCGAAATCACCCGCAAGACCCGCAAGATTCTGAGCGCCCGCAGCACCGAAAGCCCCTGCGCCGCCGGGATCAGCGCGATACCGACGATGACAAAGTCAAAGACATTCCAACCGCTGAGGAAAAACCGATGCCGCCTCACGATCAGCTTTGCGAGGATTTCGACCACGAATATCGACAGACATATCGTATCAAGCATCAAGATGAGCGGTCCGATCCGCTCCATGATCGCCGGAGAGGTCTCCATCCCAAGCGTCACGGCATTGACCAGAATGACCGCAGTGATGAAACGGCTGAAACGAGCGCTGTCGAGGATCTTGCGAAGGGTGTCCATTTCGGTCGTCGCTCCACGTAGGTTTTGAAGGTCAGGAAATGAGGGTGAAACTGGCGGCAAGTTCCGTATGGGCGGACCAGCGGAACTGGTCAACCACCTGCACCCAGTTGAGCCGATAGCCCGCATCCACCAGCACCTTGGCATCGCGGGCAAAGGTCACCGGATTGCAGGAAACATAGGCAATGACCGGCGTACGCGCCTTGGCCAGCTGTGCCACCTGCGCCTCGCCGCCTGCGCGGGGCGGGTCGATCACAGCAGCCTCAAAATGGGCGCCAAAGGGATTGAGGTCCTCGGGAAGCAGCGGGTTGCGGAACAGATCCCGCACCTCGCTGGTGACTTTCTTGAGGCCCTGTGCCTGCCGCCAGCCTGCATCCAATGCGGCGATCATTCCCCGCTCACCCTCAACCGCGTGCACTTCGGCGTCCCGGGCCAGTGGCAGCGCAAAGGTGCCACAGCCTGCAAAGAGATCAACGATGCGTTTGGCGCCTTTGGTGATTTCCTGCACTGCCGCAAGCAAGGCCGCCTCCCCATCCTTGGTCGCCTGCAAAAAGGCACCCGGCGGCGGGCAGACGCGAGCCGCGCCGAAAGCCTGCACCGGCGGTTGCTCCATCGCGACCTGCTCATCCTCCCAGGTGAGGCGGGCAACGCCGTTCTGCCCGGCAATGCGCGCCAGCTCCACCCGCAAAGGGCCATCCAGCGGCTTGCCATCGCGCACCACGACATCGAGACCAACCTCGGAAGTGGTCAGCGTTACAGACAGGGGCGTCTTGCGGCTGGCCCCCGCCATGGCGAGCGCTTCGGCCATCGGAATTGCATTGATCAGAGCAGGATCCAGCAGGTGACAGTCGGGGATCGGGGTGATCACATCCGATGCGCGGCCATGAAAGCCCGCCATCGCGCCTTTTTTCGTGCGGCGCACGGTCAGGGTGGCGCGGCGGCGGCTGCGCGGAGGCGATGTGTGGATCGGGCGGAACTCTGCCTCAAGCCCCTGCGCCTTGAGCGCGTTGCGCACCACATCGACTTTCCAATCCCCCACGAAGGCATCGCTGGCATGCTGCAACTGGCAGCCACCACAGGATTTGTAGTGGCGGCAGGGTGCCTGCACCCGCGCGTCAGAGGGCGTCTCGATACGGATATCCATCAGCTGGCTGCCATCAGCAATACCGCTGATGACCTCACCCGGCAGGGTGCGGGGGGCAAAAAGCGGGCCTTCGGCGATCCCGTCTCCCTGCGCGCCGAGGCGCAGGATCGTAGCTGTGGTTCTGGCTGCGTCTGTCATGGGGCCTAAATAGACCGCGTCGCGCGCCTGCAAAAGGGACAACCGCGCAAAACGCTCGCAGGGTCGCGCTATTCTGCCGCCTGCGTTGCCTCTTCGTCTTCGGTGCCGATGAAACCGCCGGACTGGCGCGCCCAGAACTGTGCATAGCGCCCGCCCAAGGCCAGCAGTTCCTCGTGGGTGCCGCTCTCAACCATCTCGCCCTGATCCATGACGATGATCCGGTCCATCTCGCTGAGGGTCGACAGGCGGTGGGCGATGGCCAGAACCGTCTTGCCCTCCATCACCCGCTCAAGCGCGGTCTGGATCGAAGCCTCAACCTCGGAATCCAGCGCCGAGGTCGCCTCGTCCAGCACCAGGATCGGGGCGTCCTTTAGAATGGCGCGGGCCAAGGCGATCCGTTGGCGCTGCCCACCCGAAAGCTTGACGCCCCGCTCGCCCAGATGCGCCTCATAGCCGCTGCGCCCCTGCCCATCGGCGAGATCCTGAATGAACTCATGCGCCTCGGCCTTTTTCGCGGCCGTGATCAGCTCTTCCTCACTGGCATCGGGGCGGCCATAAAGGATGTTCTCGCGGGCCGAGCGGTTGAACATGGCAGTTTCCTGCGTGACCATGCCGATCTGACGGCGCAAGCTGTCCTGCGTGACATGGGCCACATCCTGCCCGTCGATCAGCACGCGTCCGCCTTCGGGGTCGTAAAGGCGCAGAAGCAGCGACACCAACGTAGACTTCCCCGCCCCCGATGCGCCGACGATGCCCAGTTTTTCACCGGGTTTGATGGTCAGATCGACGCTGCGCACGCCACCGATATCACGGCCATAGGAGAAGTCGACGCCATCAAATGCGACTTGCCCTTCGCGCACGGTGAGATCCCGCGCGTCATCAGCGTCGGTGATCCGGTCAAACCGCGCCAGCGTCTTGATGCCGTTTTCAACCTCCCCCACGTTGGCGTAGATCCCCATCAGGGCAAAGCTGAGCCAGCCGGTCATCTGCGCAAGGCGAATGGCGATGGTTCCTGCGGCAACGATATCGCCCTCGGTGGCCTGTCCGGCCTGCCAGAGCATCAGCGAAGCGCCAATCATCATCACCGGCAGAACCCCGGCGCAGCCCATCAGGAAGAACCGGAAGCTCGCGGACAGGGTGCCAAGATGCAGCCGCGCCGCGCGATAGCCAGCCATGGCGTCCTTGGCGCTTTCTTCCTCGTTGCCCGCATGGGCGAACAGCTTCACCGTTTTGATATTGGTGATGGTATCGACAACCTGGCCCGAGACCATCGCCCGCGCACCGGCCATCTTGCCCGAGCGCTGCCGGATGCGCGGCAGGAAATAGCGGATCAAGGCGAAATACCCCACCAGCCAGAGCGCGAACAACACCGTGATCCGCCAGTCGATAGACACAAGCAGCGCAAAGGTAGAGGCAAGGGCGGCAAGGCCAAAAATCACCACGTTGATCCCTTCAACGGCGACATTTGTCAGCGCATTGGCAGTCTGCATCTGCTTTTGCGCGATACGGCCTGCGAAATCGTCGTCGAAATAGCTAACCGATTGCCCCAGCACCCAGGTGTTGAGCCGCGACAGGATCAGCGGAGAGATAAAGGGCTGCACCAGAACCGAATTCGCAAAAGCGCCAAGGCCCAGGATCGTCGGTCTCAGCAGCAAAAAGAAGGCCACAAAAGCAATGACCACCGGCATGTGCTGCGAGAAAAATTCGCTCGGCCCGGCCTCGACCGCGGTGTCGATTATGTATCCCAAAAGGAAGGCATTGAGCGTATCCATGCCTCCCGCCAGCGTCGACAGGATCACAAAGATCCCCAGCACCGGCCAGGCCCCGGCCAGCGCCCAGCGCGTGAACCCCACAAGGGTGCTGGGCGGCGGGCCAGAGGCCGGGCGGAACGGGTTTAGCCGCCGGTCAAGAAAGGATTTCAGCATTGCTCTGTTGCCTCTGCATTGAGGAACCCGCCCGATTGGCGCGCCCAGAATTGAGCATATAGGCCGCCTTTGCGCAAAAGCGCGTCATGGCTGCCTTCTTCGACGATATGGCCCTGATCCAGCACCAGAATGCGGTCCATTTGGGCGATGGTGGACAGGCGGTGCGCAATGGCGATCACCGTCTTGCCCTGCATCATGCCGTATAGGGTCTCCTGTATCGCAGCCTCCACCTCGGAATCCAGCGCCGAGGTCGCCTCGTCCAACAACAAGATCGGCGCATCCTTCAGGATGACCCGCGCAAGGGTGATCCGCTGGCGCTGCCCGCCCGAGAGCTTTACGCCGCGCTCGCCCACATGAGCGTCATAGCCCGTGCGGCCCTGCGGATCCTCCAGATCGAGGATGAACTCATGCGCTTCGGCCTGACGGGCGGCGGCGATCATCTCTTCCTCGCTGGCACCGGGGCGCCCATAGAGAAGGTTATCGCGTACCGAGCGATGCAAAAGCGCGCTGTCCTGCTGCACCATGCCGATATGGCTGCGCAAACTGTCCTGCGTAACGCCAGCAATATCCTGCCCGTCGATCAGGATCTGACCTTTGTCGGGATCATAGAACCGCAGCAAGAGCTTCACGAGGGTCGATTTCCCCGCGCCCGATCGCCCGATCAGACCGATCTTTTCACCGGGGCGAATGGTCAGGTTGATGGCATCAAGTCCGCCCGCCTCACGCCCGTAGTGGTGCGACAGGTCTCGCAGCGCGATCTCGCCCTTGCTCAGCTGCAACGGTTTTGCATCCGGGCGATCCACCAGATCGATGGGCTGGGCGATGGTGCGCATGCCTTCGGCCACCACGCCAAGCTGCCGGAAAAACGAGGTGAGCGCCCACATGATCCAGCCGGTCATGGCATTGAGCCGCAGCGTCAGTGCCGTTGCCGCCGCCACCCCACCAACCGAGGCCGCACCCTGCATCCACAAAAGGAAGGCCCAGCCAACGACGCCGACAATCAGCAAGCCGTTCAGGACCACCAGCACCCCATCCATCACGGTGAAAATGCGCATCTCGATCTGGAAGGTACGGCGCGACTCTTCGATGGCTTCTTTCGCGTAGCTCAGCTCGCGGCTGTCATGGGCGAACATCTTGACCGAATGGATGTTGGAATAGCTGTCCACCACCCGCCCGGTCACTGTGGAGCGCGCATCCGAGGCGGCCTCACTCGCCGGTCCCACACGCAGGATCGTCCAGCGCACCAGCAGGCCATAAAGCGCGAACCAGATCGCCAAGGGCAGCATCAGCCGTGCATCGGCAGCAAAGAGCAGGATCCCCGCCCCCACCAGATATGCGAGTGAAAAGGTGATGGCGTCAAACACCTGAAACACCACTTCCCCTGCCGCAGGGGGCGTCTGCATGATGCGGTTGGCAATGCGCCCCGCAAAATCATTTTCAAACCAGCTCACCGACTGGCGCAGCACATGGCGATGCGCCCGCCAGCGGATCAGCGTTCCGAAATTGGGCAACACCGCGTTGTTGAGCAGAAGAACGTCCAAAAGCTGCAAGGCTGGCCGCAGGAACAGAATCAACAGCGCCACGGTGATCAGCTCAGTTCCATGGTCCTGCCAGACCTGCGCAGGCGAGCCGCCCAAGAGATCCACCACACGGCCCATGTAATAGATCAGCCCGATTTCGATCGACGCGACCACCACGGACATAAATCCGGTCAGGATGAAGATGCGTTTGAAGGGCTGCGCATAGTCACGCAGGAACGGCCACAGCCGGGTCGGCGGTGTGTCCTTCTCAGGATAGTCGCAATAAGGATCAATGAGGTTTTCGAAAAAACGAAACATAGCGGGTGCTCCTAATCGTTGAGCAAATTCAGAATGCAATTCATGCGTCAGGTGCGTGCCGTACGACCCCTGACAAACGGGCGGTATCGGCGTTAGCTGTACCAGATCCCGTAATACATGCGCATTCCTCCCGGTGCGTTTCGTTCAGGCATAGGGATAACGCCGACAGTCGGCTTTGTCACCCCTTGATGTCTCAAATTGTTACTTGGCCGGTCCGTCAGTTGTGCAAGAGAGCCAATAGTGCTTTGCGATCAAGGACAAAGCCAGAGGCGATCCAGGCCGTTTCGAGCCGTTTCAATGCAGCGCCCAGCGCCGCACCGGTCAGATCAGGCATCAGATCCCGCGCTGTTACCGGAAGGGTTTGCGCCGCGCCATGATCTGCCTCTTTCAGAGCCGCAGCCTCAAGCGGCTGCTCCATCAACGCGGCGCGCAGGACCAGCGCATCACGCCCCTGTTCCGCCCCCAATCGATAGCCAAGCTCGCCCGCACCCATGGTACCAGTTGCGGCCTCATGAATGCGATCCAGTCTTCGCGCCTGTTCCTTGCTGAGTCTCAGGGACTCTTGCAGTTCCGCGCCGCCGCTGAGGCTGGCCAAACGCCGGACCGGATCAGCGGCCAACCCGGCCTCCCCTTCGAGATGGATCAGCGGGGCAAGCGCGCGGTCCTCAGCCCCCGGCAGAATCTGCGCCAGAACGCCGGCCTGCCGCATCGCTGCAACCGCGGGCGCCGGGTCGGGCGCGGCTAGGAGTTTCAGCAGTTCCGCCCCCACACGCTCGCGAGAGAGCTGGTCCAGCCCGTCCAGATTGGCCGCAATCGCCGCCAGCGCCTCTGGGTCGAACCCGGCCTCATGGTCGCCGTACCAGGCATGAAAGCGGAAATAGCGCAGCGAGCGCAGATAATCCTCGCGAATTCGGTCCTCGGCCGTGCCGATGAACCGGATGCGCCGCGCCTTCAGATCCGGGAGGCCATCCAGCGGGTCGACAATGCTGCCATCCGGGCGGGCATAGAGCGCGTTCACAGTGAAGTCGCGCCGCGCCGCATCCTCGGCAATGTCACTGGAAAAGGCCACAACCGCGCGGCGGCCATCTGTGGCGACATCCTTGCGAAATGTGGTGACCTCATGCGGGATGCCGCCCTTGATCAGGGTCACGGTGCCATGTTCGATGCCGGTAGGCACCGCCCGGATCCCGGCGGCCTTTGCCAGCTCAAGCACTGTCTCGGGCGTTGCATCGGTGGCGATGTCTATGTCCGAGACCGGCACCCCGAGCAGCGCATTGCGCACGCAGCCCCCCACCACATAGGCTGCGGCCCCCTTGGCCGTCAGGGCAGCAAAAACCGCCTGTGTCCCTGGCGCACAGAGCCAAGGCTGGTCGATCCGCATCACGCCCCCATCCGATCCGCAAACTGGCGCAGCATGCGCGCGGTTGCGCCCCAGATGTAATAGGGACCAAAGGGTACGGTGTAGTAGCGCCGCCGCGTGCCGCGCCACCGGCGGGATTCGACGATATAGCTGGCGGGGTTCAATACATGAGAGAGCGGGACCGAGAAGACCTCATCCACCTCTCCCGCTTCGGGCCGGATCTCGAACTCGGAGCGCAGGACGGCCACCACCGGGGTGACCTGAAAGCTGGTGACCGTTTCATGGGGTGGCAGGGTCCCGATGACCTCGGGCAGGTCCTGCGGCAGGCCGATTTCTTCCCAAGCTTCACGCAGGGCGGCATGGGTCACATCCCGGTCGCCTTCATCCACCTTGCCGCCGGGAAAGGCGATCTGGCCCGGGTGGTGTTTCAAAGCAGAAGAGCGTTTTGTCAGGATCAGGCAGGGCTCTGCCCCTACCAAAGAGATTGGCACCAGAACGCCAGCCGGGCGCAGCTTGCGTCCCGCAGGAAGCTCGAACTCGGGGTTGAGGTCGAAATCCGAGGAGCCATCTTCCGGCCCGGTCACTATTGCCCGGTGCAAGCGGTCTGTCAGCTCCTCGGGGGTGTCATACATTTTCGGGCCTGTTCAGTCTTGGAGCGTTACGACGGTGGGTTTTCGGCATCAAAGCCCAGCGTCTTTGGATCAAGATCGTAATGGGCGCCGCAGAATTGGCAATCCGCGGTAACGCGGCCGTCCTCGGTCGTCATCTTTTCCAGATCCTTGGCCGAGTAGATCGACAGGCTGTTGCGCACACGCTCTTCCGAGCAGGTGCAGCCGAACTGCACGGGCTGCGCATCGTAGACGCGCGGGCCTTCCTCGTGGAACAGGCGCACCAGCAGATCCGCAGGGGTAACCGTGGGACCGATCAGCTCAAGGTCTTCGACAGTCTCCAGCAGCATGTTGACGCGGTTCCAGTTCTCCTGGGTATCGCCCGAGACCAGATCGTCCGCACTCAGGATATCACCGCGCCCCTGCAGCTCTGCCGCGAAAGGTGATGCCTTTGGCATATGCTGCAGCATCACGCCGCCCGCTCGCCAATGCTCTGCGACACCCGGCTCGGACGACTTGCCAAAGCTGAGGCTGAACCGCGTCGGCAGTTGCTCGGACTGGGCAAAATATGCCTCAGCGCAGGAGGACAGCGACCCGCCCGCCAGAGGCGTGATCCCCTGGTAGGGCTGCATGTCTTTGCCCTGGTCGATCAGGATCGCGAAGTACCCCTCGCCCACCTGGTCAAAGGGCAGGCCCGGCGTCAGACGCGCGTCATCATAGCTGGCATAGGCGCGGATCTTGGCAGGCTCACCTTCTGCCTGAGGGGCGTAGTAGTCGGTCGCAATCATGCGCACGGCGCCCTTGGACTGCACCTGCAGCGACAGCTTCCACTGCAGCTTGATCGTCTGGCCGATCAGCGCGGTCAAGAGGGCCATCTCTGCCACCAGAGCCTCGACCTGAGGCGGGTAGTCATGCTGCTTCAGGATACCATCAAGCACGCCATCAAGGCGCGCGACGCGACCCCGCATGTCGGAGGCATCAAGCTGGAAGGGCAGGACCGTATCGTCCCACGCGATTTTCGAACCAAGTGTCATGGGGTTTCCTTACACGCCGGAGGTTGGCATATCGAGCCTATATAGGGTTTTCCCAATTGGAGTGAAGGGGGCGCAGGTGATCAGACGTTTTGGAAAGTCGCCAGAGGCGGGGCGGGATTACAGGCTGCGGCCGGGGATCTATGCACTGTTGCCGCGGGATGGAAAGCTGCTTTTGACCTGCCAGATGGATCCGGGGCCGGATATCCAGCTGCCCGGCGGCGGCATAGATCCGGGCGAGGGCCCCATTCCCGCGCTGCACCGCGAAGTCTTCGAGGAAACCGGCTGGAGCATCGCTCAGCCGCGCAGGCTGGGGGCCTTTCGCCGGTTTGTCTTCATGCCGGAATACGATCTTTGGGCCGAAAAACTGTGCCATATCTACATGGCCCGCCCCCTGCGCCGCCTGGGCCCACCAAAAGAAGTCGGTCACGAGGCCTTGTGGATGGAGCCGCAAGAGGCATTGCGCCACCTTGGCAACCCCGGAGACCGCCATTTCGCCGCCCGGTTCTGCAGCTGACGTTCCGCCCCAAGAACCCGGGTCCGGCACCGGCGCCCCTCCCGCGCCCGACCTGATCGGCCCGTGGGGCCTTTGGTCAGCCTTGGGCATGGCAGCGCGCACGCGCGCTGCGGTCGCGTCTGATAGCCAATGTGAAGATATGCCGGAACCGCTGCACGCGCGAGCGTGCAGCCCGGCCCAACAAGAGGCAGTGACCTTTGGTCATTGCACGATTGGCGGGAGCGCCCTGATTCGTTGGATCAACCGGTGAATAGAGGCCAACGGTTAGGATCAAGGACCTTCGTATTCGAACAGCGTGGCCGACACGTCATCTTCAAGACCGTGTTCCTGAGACAGTATCTGCGTCAGGTTCCAATAAAGGTCATCCAGGAATTCCTTGCCGCTTTGACTGCTGTCGCATTTCTTGACCAGATCAAGCAGACCCTCGGCCTCAAGCATGTCACCATTCTCAAGACGCGCTTCGGTGAAACCATCGGAATACAGGAGCAGCCTGTCACCCTTTTCGAGGATCAGTTCTTCCTGACTGTAGCCAATGTCAGGGACCAAGCCGACAGGCACGCCCCCCTTGCCGATGAATTCGGCGCTGCCATCCTTGCGCAAGAGCAGCGGGTGAGGATGACCGGCCTGCACCATTTTCAACACGCCACTGCGCAGATCAACGATGCAATAGGCCATGGTGAAGTATTCTTCGATCCCGGTATCGGCGATCAGGCGGGCATTCAGCAGACTCGCAACCTCCTCCGGTTGCCGCAGCGCATAAAACCGGTTGAAGCGCTTCTCCATGCCGACGTTCTGATCAAAGTAAGTAGAGGACAGATACCCGCCCAAACGCGCGGTCATCATCGCCGATGTGATCCCGTGGCCGGACACATCAATCGAGTAAAACCCGATTCGATTGACGCCAGGGCTGAACATGCCCACCAGATCGCCACCGATGTGACCACAGGGTTTCAGCAGAAGACTCACCGTCGAAGACCCAAAGCTTTTCGACAGTTCCGGAACCAGTGATTCTTGGATTTTGCGCGCCTGAATGAGATCCTTGTCGATCGCGTCATAGACCCGCTGCAGCTCGCCCAGGGTTTCAGAAACGATGCGGTTCTTCTCCGACAGCTCCCGCTGCATGCGCAGGATCCGTTCCCCGGCAGAGATCCGCGCGCGCAACTCGTCCGAACTGACGGGTTTGGTCAGAAAATCATCCGCACCGGCATCCAGCCCCTGAGCCACTTCGTTCTTTTCGCTCTTAGAGGTAAGAAGAATGAAATAGCTATAATTATCAGTGGATTGTTTGCGGAACGTTCTACAGAATTCGATGCCGTTCATTCCCGGCATCATCCAGTCGCTGAGGATCAGATCAGGGGGGTCAGACAGACAGATTTCCATCGCCTGTTCGCCGCTTTCGGCTTCCAGGACATTGAATCCCCATTTCTTTAGGGACGCCACAAGGATTCGGCGCTGAAGCCGACTGTCATCGACAACCAGAACACGGTTTATGGAACCGCTCATGGTGTTTTCCTCATGGTCCACTGGACTGTCTGGCAGCAACTATCGATACCTCATACACTAGCAACGAATTGGCCCGCAATGGGCACAGTATCAAGCCGGTTCTTTAATGGGACATGAAACCTACAATTTGAAAGATACGGCGACTTCATCCAAAATTTACGGGTTGGCTCTTATGAAATACTTACCAAAGAAAGAAAATCGGGAACTTTTGCCATGATCAACTGGCCGCGTGTCAAAGAACTCCGCGAAGAAGTCGGCGAGGAAGACTTCGATGAGGTGGTGGAACTGTTCCTGGAAGAGGTGGAAGGTGTGATCGGCAAGCTGCGCACCGGGGATCGCAGTGCACTGGAACAGGATCTGCACTTTCTCAAAGGCAGCGCCATGAACCTCGGGTTTGATGGCTTTTCCTCACTTTGCCTGAAAGGCGAGCGCGACTCGGCAGCCGGAGCCGCCGCATCGGTTGATCTGAACGCCGTCTTTGTTTCCTATGAGCAATCCAAGGCAGAGTTCCTCGCCGAACTTCCCGCGCTCGCGTGATGCGCGAGCCAGGTCAGCCAGAAGCCTAAGGCCCGGACCTGGTTGAGCTTCAAAGCCAGTCGATAGCGAGAGCTGCGAGGGCGGACAGGCGGACTATCGGGCACCTATCCTATCAGGTCGCCACGCGTCGCCAATCCGTCAGCCTGCCGAACATGATCCCAAAAATGATAGCGTCGTTTGTAGCGACGCGTGTCGTGTTCTTGGGCCTTGTTTCGTTGCCCTTGGCCAAATTTGCAGGCGCGCATGCCTTTGTCTTTCATGACCTTCCGGATCTGTGGGCTTCATAGCCACGGTCACCAATCAACATCCGGCAAGCAGCCCAGAAATGCCCCAAAACGCCAAAGATTTTTTCGCACGGCCTGCAAGCTGGACCGCTTGCCCCCCACACTCATCCTGATCAGCGCAACGGAGATGGAAGAATGCCTTACTCCGCTTTTGCACCATTCGAAAAGTCACTGCCGCAATACAGAAAACCAACCGCTGGCGTCAGGAAACTGTCGCACTGCAGTGGTATCGCATCGGCAATCGCAACGCAAAATCGGGGAACGTCATGCGTTTTGTTCTTTCTGCGGTCACCGCCGCTCTTCTTTCCTCCACTGCAATGGCCGAAGATATTTCCGGCAAGCTGGTGCTGTATACCTCGCAACCCAACGCGGATGCGCAGCAGACTGTCGATGCCTTCCAGGCCAGGCACCCGGGTGTCGAGGTCGAGTGGATCCGAGACGGCACCACCAAAATCATGGCCAAGCTGCGCGCCGAATTCGAGGCAGGGGCTCCGCAGCCCGACGTTCTGCTGATCGCCGATATGGTCACCATGGAAGGTCTCGAAGCCGAAGGCCGCCTGATGGCCTACCCGGAGGCGGATGTCTCCGCCTATGATGCCGCGCTGATGGATGACGAAGGCCATTATTTTTCGACCAAGCTGATCACCACCGGCATCATCTACAACACCGGCGCACAGATGGTGCCCACGTCCTACAAGGACCTGCTGAAGGAAGAGGCGAAGGACAAGCTGGCGATGCCCTCGCCGCTGACCTCCGGCGCCGCCACCATCCATATGGCCGCCATCACTGCAAATGAAGACCTGGGTTGGGAATTCTACCAGGGGCTCGCGGATCAGGGCGCCAACCCCAAGGGCGGCAACGGCGGCACCTACAAGGCCATCGCCGGCGGTGAGAAACTCTATGGTTTCGTTGTCGATTTCCTGCCGATCCGTGAAATGGCAAAAGGCGCTCCGGTGGCCTTTGTCTTCCCCGAGGAAGGCGTTTCTGCCGTGACCGAGCCGGTGGCGATCCTGTCCACTGCGCAAAACCCGGATGCCGCGAAGGCCTTTGTCGATTTTCTCATTTCTGAGGAAGGCCAGCAGCTGGCATCCGATATGGGCTACCTGCCGGCCCATCCCGGCATCACCCCGCCCGAAGGCTTCCCGGCGCTGACCGACATTGAGCTTTTGGACTTCGACCCCGCCAAGGCACTGGAAGACGATCAGGCCAACAAGATGAGATTCTCCGAGATCTTCGGCGGTTAATCACTTGAAGACCCCGAAGTTCCTGAGCAGCGGCGAGGGCTTGACCTTCGCCGCTGTCACGCTTTTCGTTCTTGCCCTGTTCGTCTTCCCGCTCAGCCTGCTTGCCCGGACCGGTCTGACCGAAGGTGGCTCTCTCTCTTTCGCTCCTCTCGCAGAAGCGATCTCCAGCCGTTCGGTGTGGCGCGCGCTCACGCATTCGCTGATCACCGCGTTGTTTTCCTCGGCTCTGTCGCTGGTCGTGGGCACCGCCGTCGCGCTGGTGATGGGATTGACCAACATCCGATGGAAAGCCAGTTTCACCTTTCTGCTGCTGATCCCTATGATGATTCCGCCACATGTGACGGCCATCGCCTGGATCCAGGCGGTTGGGCCATCCTCTCCGATCCTGCGCACGCTTGGCATCGCACCAGAGCTTGGCGCGACGCACCCGCTTTATTCCGCTGGCGGTATGATCTTTCTTCTTGGCGTTCAGCATACGCCGCTTGTTTTCCTCGTCTTGCTTGCTGCACTGCGGACACTGCCGCGCGAAATGAGTGACGCCGCCCGCATCGCCGGGGCCAAGCCGTTGCGCCTGCTGGGTCGCATCCTGCTCCCGCTACTGGCGCCCGCCCTGATCGCGGCATTCGCGCTGGCCTTTGTCTCTGCGCTTGGGAATTTCGGCATTCAGGCGCTGCTGGGCATACCAGCACGCTATATCACGCTGCCGGTGCTGATCTGGCAACGGCTGGCCAGTTTCGGGCCTTCCGTGCTGACCGATGTGGCCGTCATAGCCACGCTTTTGGCACTGGTCGCCGTGGGGATCATTCTGGCACAGACCGCGCTGCTGGCACGCAGCCGTGCCCGGCTGATCGGCCCGCCACAAGCGCCTCTGCATATCGCGCTTGGCCGCTGGCGCGGGCTGGTCGAAACGGCGCTGGCCTTATTGATCGCCGCAACACTTGTGCTGCCGATCACTGCGCTGCTGGCCACGGCATTGGTCACCACCTACGGATTGCCGCTGAATGCCGACACCATCACGCTCGACAACTTCACCGAGATCCTGTTCCGGCAATCTGTAACGGCCCGAGCCTTCGCAAACTCGACGCTCACCGCCGGGGCCGCAGCCGCGATCATCGCGCTTGGGTGTGTCTTCCTTGCCCGTTTCATGACAGATGCGCGCGGGCCGGTTCGGCGCCTGTCGACTGGGCTGGCAACATTGGCAGAGATGACCTACGCCATTCCCGGGCTGGTCATCTCGATTGCCTTCATCCTCGCCTTCATCAAGCCGTTGCCACTGCTGAACGTCTCTCTCTACAACACGCTCTGGATCATCTTCCTGGCCTATCTCTGCGCCTTTTTCTCGATCGCGCTCAAGCCGGTCTCGGCGGCCTATGTGCAGCTCGACCCTGCCCTTGATGAGGCCGCGCGCATCGCCGGAGCCGGTTTTCTGATTCGCATGCGACGGATCTTTCTGCCACTTATTGCGCCTGCCGCGGCCTCTGGGGCGATCCTTGTCTTTCTGACGGCCTACAACGAGGTCACGGTGTCCGCGCTGCTCTGGTCTACGGGCAACGAAACCATCGGCACGGCGATCTACAACTACGAAGATGGCGGATACACCACGCTGGCGGCCGCCATGTCATCCGTCACCGTGCTGGCGACAATCGTGTTGATGGTTCTGCTGGACCTGCTGGGGCGCCGCGCACCGCCTGGCGTCATTCCCTGGCGGATTTGACTTTCAAGACATAAGCGGCAGGAATTCGGCCTCGATGGCCTGAAACTCCGGTTGGCTTTCCTCGAGCGCTGCCAACAAAGCGGTATTGGAGGCGTGCCTGGTGCGGATCTCCGCGATCCGCTCGGTCAGGGTAAAGTGCTCGCCCTGCGGCCCGGAATGGGTGTCGCAAAAGGTCAGGGCGCGGCTGAGAGCGGTGCACATCATCCGGCAATCGGGCCCGTAATGCGGCATCAGGTCCGGTCGGCTGCGCTGCGCCAGGGTCCGCGCACCCGAATGATGCAGAACCGCATCGACGATCTCTGCATCGAGGCCGTCGTGACGCGCCACCAGGGCGCCATCAATCGGGTGATACCCGGTCACGGCTAGCGCTTCGGCATAGCCGATATCGTGATAGGCCGCCGCCGTGACAAGCCGCCCCCCAAAGGACCGGCGCGCCTCCAGGGCCCGCGCGATCTGCATGACCTTTAAGATATGGACCAAGCGGTTCGAAGTGGACGGGAAATAGTCCTGAGGCCGTCGCATTGCCTACTCCGGCAGGATCCAGGCCCGCCTGACCCGGACGTGAAGCGACTGCCCCGGCTCAAGCCGTGCGCCGTGCGACAGAGACAGAACCGCCCCACCGGCAAGCTCCAGTTCTGCTTCCCACGCGCCACCACGATAAAAGATCCCCCGAACTGTTCCGGCAATACCCTGCTCGTCCCCATCGGGAAGGATCTCGATCGCCTCGGGACGCAGGATCGCCAGCGCTGCACCGGGCGTCTGTCCTGCAACGGCTTCGGCGGGGAAGGCGACGCCATCCAAATCGGCCATGCCGTCGGCATAGTGCACCGGCACCACTGCACCTTGACCGATGAACTCGGCCACCTCACGCGATAACGGGCGGTCATAGACGTCTTGCGGCGTGCCGACCTGCAGGAACCGTCCGTTGCGCATCACCGCCATCCGGTCAGCCAGCGCCATGGCCTCGCGCTGGTCATGGGTAATGTAGATCGTCGTCGCCCCGGAAGACCTGTGAAACGCCAGCAATTCCCGTTCCATCGTGGCGCGCAGATGGGGGTCGAGATTGGCAAGCGGCTCGTCCATAAGAATGGTCTTTGCCCCGCCAGCAAGGCACCGTGCCAAAGCGACCCGTTGCCGCTGACCACCTGAAAGCGCATCTGGCTTGCGCTTTGCCAGGTGTTTCAGCGACACGGTTTCAAGGTGCGGCTCTGCCGCCGCCATGGCGGTCTTGCGAGGGATGCCTTTCGCTTCCAATGGAAAGGCGACATTGTCCAGCACGGTCATATGCGGCCAAAGCGCGTAGGACTGAAAAACAAAACCGGTTGCGCGCGCCTCGGGCGAAACCGTCACGCCCTCTGCCGCGACAGTTTTTCCATGCAGCCGGATCTTGCCCCTGTCCGGGGAGTCGAGGCCAGCGATCAGGCGCAGCAGGGTGCTTTTGCCACAACCGGACTCCCCAACGATCACAAACAACTCTTGCGGCGCGACCTGGAAGGACACGCCATCAACGGCGGCCGTTCCCTCATACTCTTTTCCAAGGTCAAAAACTTCAATCCCGCCTTCCATTTCGGTGCCGCCTTCAGAGAACCCATTCAGTGTGCCTTGGATGCTTGTTCCTCAGTCGTATGTCGTTGCTGTGACAAAAACGATCTCTGCAGGCTGCACAATGCCGAGTTATCCCGATGAGAGCGCTGGCGGATGCCGAGTAACGAAATTTCCGGATATCCATAAGCCATTCTGGAGGCCCTGGTGCCGCTGAAGGGACTCGAACCCCCGACCCCATCATTACGAATGACGTGCTCTACCATCTGAGCTACAGCGGCAACCTGCTTTGACCGGCTCTGGTGTCTGGTCAAAGGACGTTCACGCTCCTTGGTATCTTGTCGCCAGAGGTCCGAATTTGCCCCACGAAGTGGGTCATACATCCAGAAATAGCGCATCCAAGGTGACGCGGATGAGGATGTAGACCGTCGCGCGTGGCCGTGCAAGGCAAAATCAAAAACCCGCGCTTAAGCGCAGGATACGACATTCACCCAAGGTCAACATGCCAAGGGCGCGGCACCTAGTGGAACCGCGCCAGAAAATGCTTGGATGCTGAAATTGTTTGTGCGGCGGCCACCACTCACGGTTTTTTGAAGCTACCGAACGGAACCTATACTATCGTATAGGAAAAATGTGTCAACGTGATACCAAATCGCGTTTCACATGACGAAAACTTTAGTCTATTATCTATAGTCGTATATGGTACTAATTGAACAGGACACTATGTCTGACATTTCCAAACTTACCGAGTTGCGCAAACTGATGCTGGACATGGAACATGCCATGGGGCTTCAGGAATTATCCACGGTCGAACGGGACGTGTATTACGCTGCAAGCGATTGCACCAATGCTTCGGACAGCGTGCGAACCAATCGGATCCGCGAACATGCAATCGTTGCGAGCATGTCGAGGCCGACGTTCTTTCGAGCATTGAAATCTCTCGTGGGTAAAGGCTATCTGGAACAAAGCGGCAGTGCGAGCCGCGGCAGATACCTCGTCAAAGCGCCAAAATAGTCTGGGGAATTGACGCGGATTATGGCGGGAGCAGGTTTTGAAAAAACTGGCGGTAGAGGCGACGGCGGTTTCGCTATTCTATCTGGCGGCCAGTTTCATAGCCTTTGCCGTCGTCATGCCCGTCCAACAAAGCCTGTTTCCCGGTCTGGAAAATAGAGCCAGCCTTCTGTTCCTTCCCCATGGGGTCAAGGTCCTATCGGCCTGGCTGCTGGGATGGCGGTCCAGCATTGCGCTGTTGCCCGGCGTTCTGGCCGTGTTTGCCTATTTTGCCGGTTGGGGCGTTTTTGCGCCCCACAGGATGATAGCGGTTCTGGCCGCTGTCCTTGTTCCGGCAGCGGTGTTCTATCTTTCCAAGAGGATTGGCTGGGATCTTTTCCCCAAGGTCGGCCGCAGGCCCCGGTGGGCCAGCATCATGATCGTCGGCCTTGTGATCTCGGTTGTGTCTTCCGTCCTCAGCAACCTTGCCTACGGAAACTCGCCTCAGAACTACATCGCCTATCTGATAGGTGATTTCTTTGGCCTGTTTTTCCTGTGCCTGATCATGATGTTCGCGTTCCGCGCCTTGCGGTCAATGGCGGTTCCAACTGATCGATAACGACGGGGCAGAGACGCGTCTCTACCCCGTGCTGTCTTCAGGCCTTTGGACGCTTTGGTTTTGAGAAACCGCCTTGCGCGCCTTTTCCGGCCTTGGCTGCTGCAGCCCTTGCCTTGTTCTTCTTGCTGTTCGGCTTGCCCTTCGGTGGAGGCGGGCCTTTGGGACGGCCGGGTCCTGACCGTGGTTTGCCGCCGTCCTTGCCGCGCAGGCTCTTGCTGGTGTCGCCTGCTCCCGGTTTGCTCGTCGGCTTTGAAGCAGATTTTCCACGCGGTTTCACAATGGCATTGGGCTCACGCGGCGCTTCGGCTTCGGGCTTATGGCGGTGCGGGCGGGCGTCCTGGCGGGGTTTGCTTTCGCGCGGCGGGCGAGGTTTGCTTTCGCCTTCGGGTTTTTCAAAGGTGCTTTTGCCACGGTGCGGGCGTTTTGGTCCCGGCTTGCCGGATCTTGGGCCGTCGAACTTGCGCGGCCCCGAGGGACGCCCGGCGGGCAGGTCGGGGGCCTTCTCAAGGCGGGTCAGCTTGCTGCCGTCATCCAGAACCATCTCGGTGCCAAGCGCGGCTAGAAAACCCTGAAGACTGCTTTCCCGGATCTCGGCAAAGGTTTCGTCCTGTTGGATTCGAATGGCGCCGATGTCAGATTTGGTGATGTCCCCGGCGCGGCACAGCATGGGCAACAGGCGGCGCGGATCGGCGCCATCATTGCGGCCCGTGGCGATGGAGAACCAGACGCTCGGGCCAAAGGGCGCCCGAGGCTCCGGTTTGGCATTCGCCTCCGACAGCTCTTCAGGGGCAGAGCGCCCAGCACGCCAGAGCCGCAGATAGGCAGCAGCCAGCTGGTCCGCCGAAAACGTCTCGGTCAGTTGGGCGACCATGGGCTGTTCATTGTCAGTGATTGCCTCTTGCCAGACCGGATCTTCCAGCATGCGAGCACCGTCGCGTTCTGTGACCTCTTCAGCAGAGGGGGCATTGCCCCAATTGACCTGAAGCTTGGCCATTTTCAGCAGGCGTTCGGCCTTTTTGCGTGCCTTCGGAGGGACGACAAGAGCGCTGACGCCCTTACGACCGGCGCGGCCTGTCCGACCCGAGCGATGCAGAAGGGTTTCATGGCTCGAAGGCAGTTCAGCGTGAACCACCAGATCGAGGTTCGGCAGGTCAATGCCGCGCGCGGCCACATCGGTGGCAACACAGACACGGGCGCGCCCGTCGCGCATGGCCTGCAGCGCATGGCTACGTTCAGCCTGGGACAGTTCACCTGACAGGGCCACAACCGAGAACCCCCGGTTCGACAGGCGGGTGACCAGCCGGTTCACCATGGCCCGGGTGTTGCAGAAGACGATGGCGTTGGGCGCCTCGTAATAACGCAGGACGTTGATGATGGCGTTCTCGTCATCGCGCGGCGCCACGGCCATGGCGCGGTATTCGATGTCGCTGTGCTGAGATTTCTCGGCGACGGTCGAAATCCGTATCGCATCGCGCTGATAGCTTTTGGCAAGCTCGGCAATGGCGCGCGGAACGGTGGCCGAGAACAGCAGCGTCTGCCGCTCTTCGGGGGATTCGCCCAGGATGAATTCCAGATCTTCGCGAAAGCCGAGGTCCAGCATCTCATCAGCTTCGTCCAGCACCACGGCACGCAGATCGGACAGGTCGATAGACCCGCGCATGATATGATCGCGCAACCGGCCGGGCGTTGCGACAACGATATGGGCGCCGCGTTCCAGGGCGCGCCGTTCATCCCGCATGTCCATGCCGCCAACACAGGACGCAACCTGCGCGCCCGCCTCGCCGTAAAGCCAGCCAAGTTCGCGTTTCACCTGCAAGGCCAACTCGCGGGTGGGCGCAATGATCAAGGCAAGCGGCAGTGCGGCGGGACCAAATCGGTCTTCCTCGCCAAGAATGGCGCCAGCAATCGCAAGGCCAAATCCGACGGTTTTGCCTGATCCGGTCTGCGCTGAGACCAAAAGATCCGCGCTACCGAGGGAGGGATCGGTCACAGCCTCCTGAACAGGAGTAAGTGTTTCATATCCACGGCGCTCCAGCGCCATAGCAAGTGTCTGTTTCAAAGGAGGGTCTGCTTTTTTCTATAGGAGCGAGCATGGCTTCTTGGCGGCGCGACATGCGGGGCCAGAGCCAACAATTGACTGGGTATAGGCTATTGCAGCAGGAATGTATAGCGGTGTTATGGCGTAAATCCTTTGGCCCACCGGGTGCCGTGCACCCTCAACAGCAGGCCAAACCCATGATACAGTTTGTCAAAAGAAGTTTCGTTTCTGTTCTGATGAAGGGTCAGCTTTTTCGGAGGGGCGCGTTACACGATGCTGAGTGTCCGACCCCGGCTGATTCCAACGCGCGCCAGCTGGCGGTCCAGTTCTTGCAGGACGTCCCCCCGTGATTTGCAGCGTGCTATGATCTGGAAAAAACTCTCGACCTCTGTCTGACTGGGCGCAGAGCGCGAAGCCGAAGACAGCGCCTCGTCGGTGTTTGCTGCCTCCATTTCTTCCAGCTCTTGACGCGTCACACCAAAGCACCGGTCGAGGACCGCAATGCGAACCAGCGCCTCAAGTGACGATTTTCTGATGGCTCCCCCTGTGGTGCCCTCAAGACAGGGTTCAGCGAATTGTGCCAGATCAGCCCAAGAGATGTGCTGATCGATCTCTGCGAGGAATTTGACTTTCCGGGGGGCTTTTACTTTTTTGGCCACGAGGTTCTTTCGCATCGATTTGTCCCATTCTTTTCCCAAAGCCGACGAAAAGACCGGCTAAATTTCGTTGAAGCGAAAATCGAATTTTAAGGGTTTTGAGTCAATTCACGCGCCTGGTCGCAATAGTTCAATGGTGAAGCACTTTTTGAGAGGCGCGGACACCAAAGACGATATTGGCTCTTCAAAATGATAACAGCCTATACTTTTGCGCCAATTCCTGCCGCTGGAATTGCAGAGCAAAGAAAGATGTCCGGTCAGCCAAAACACGGGCCGACCGGAATCATTTTTGTCCCTTTCACAGGAGCTTAGCCTGCCTACGCCACGGGTTGCAGAGACACCGGAACGCCATTGAATGCAGCATTGCCGCTGACAGGATCAATGCGCAGATCGTCTGTCAGATCGTTGATCGATATGGTCTGGACCATGGTCGCGACCGAAAGATGCGCACCGCTCTGCCCCCAGCCCTGCGGGATCGAGACCACACCCGGTGCAATCTCGTCGGTGATCTCGACCGGCAAGGTCACCTGTCCGACACGGCTTTGTACCAGGCTGTCCTGCCCGTCGCTCAGGCCCAGGCGGGCGGCATCGGTGGGGTTCACCTGCACGGTGCAGCGGTTGCGCCCCTTGACCAGACGATGGCTGTTCTGGGTCCAGCTGTTGTGGCTGCGCACCTGCCGACGGCCGATCATCATCATCGGGAAATCCGCTGTGACGGGAGGTGCAAATGCCTGCAGGCGCGCCAGATCCTCCAAAAAGACCTCTGGCGCCAGGTTGAGCAGCCCGTCAGCCGTCTCTAGCCGGTCAGCGAGGTTGGGAACCAGAGGGCCAAGATCGATGGATCCGGTTTCAGCGCTCAGCATGGCATCGATGGTCACACGTTCGCTATGATGTCCCTGCGGCAGCAGCGCGGCCAGCATCTCAACCGGCGAGGGGCCGATGCTATTACTGCCGGTCAGCCGTGCGGCAAGGGTTGAGATCACCTCCCACTCCTGCGGGTTGCCATTCGGAGCCGCAAAAATCGGCTTCGCAAAAGCGGCGGTATTGCGCACGGCAAAGCTGTGGAACACCATGTCATAGACGTGCTCTTCCAGCGCGACGGTGGCGGGCAGGATCAGGTCGGCATGGCGCGTGGTGTCGTTGATGTGCAGATCGATCGACATCATGAAATCGAGCCCCTCCATCGCCTTGCCGATGCGCGGCCCATTTGGCGCGGTCAGAACCGGATTGCCCGCAACCGTGATCATGGCGCGGATCTGCCCGTCGCCCGGTGTCTCCATCTCTTCGGCCATGACCGAGACCGGGAACTCTCCGTTATACAGCGGCTGACCTGACACACGGGAGCGTTTCTCGGGGTAGCTGCGCACGCGCCCCTTGCGGCTGGTCATGCCGACATAATCCAGCGCAGGCGTTGTGAACATGGCACCACCGGGGCTGTCAAAGTTGCCGGTGATGATATTGAGCGCGTTGCTGGCCCATTGGCAGATCGAGCCAAAGCTTTGCGTCGAGGCGCCCATGCGGGCATAGCAGACAGCCGTTTTCGAGGTGGCAAAATCATGGGCGAGCCTGCGAATGCTATCTGCTTTGATCCCGGTCCGCTCGGCCGCCAGTTCTGGCGTAAAAGGCTCTACCGCCTGCCGCAGCGCATCCAACCCCTCGATCACCGGCTCCAGCGCGCCAGGGCGCGCAAGGCCAGCCGCAAAGACCTCGTGGATCAACGCCAGCAAAAGGAAAGCATCGGTTTCGGGGCGGATAAACTGATGATCGCTGGCCTTTTCAGCAGTTTCGGTGCGGCGGGGGTCGACCACCACAGTGCGCCCTCCACGCGCGTGGATCTCCTCCATGCGCTTGCCAAAACCGGGGGCGGTCATCATCGACCCGTTCGACACCAGGGGATTGCCGCCGATGATCAGCATGAAGTCGGTGCGCGAGACATCCGGGATAGGGATCAGCATGGGATGGCCCAGCATGTGGATCGAGGCGACATGGTGCGGGATCTGGTCTGCCGTGGCCGAGGAATAGCGGTTCTGCGTTCCCAGCGCCTTGACCAGCCGAGGCAGGGTCAAGAGGTTCCCGAACTTATGCGCGTTGGGATTGCCAAGATAGACGCCGACCGCATCCTTCCCGTGGGCGTCCTGAACCGCAGTCAGCCGCTCAACCGTGTAGTCATAAGCCTCATCCCACGAGATCGGAACAAATACGCCATCAATCTTCTTCAGCGGAGTGGTGACGCGGTCCGGATCGGTGCGGAAGTCTTGCAGCGCAATGGCCTTGGGGCAAATGTGCCCGCGGGACAGGGGGTCCTCCGGGTTCGGTTTGATCGAAATGACGTCGGTATCATCATGTGTCACGATCAGCCCGCACATGGCTTCGCATATGTTGCAGGTCCGAAAATGTGTTTTTTGGTCGCTCATGGCTGCCTCCCCTGTCTCCTCCATGCCCCAGTTGGCCGATGGCCAAAGGGACAAGGGCAAGCCTAGCGCGGCGATTCTGGCCTGGGCAGGGGGATTTGCGGGCATTAGGCCCGTTCGACCAAACGTAACTTGGCTCTTTTGCGATCCCCCAACGCAAAAGCCCCCGCTTGTTTTGCGGGGGCTTTTGTTTGTTTGGTCTGACGTCTGCCGATCAGTAGCGGTAGTGTTCGGGCTTGAAGGGGCCTTCGGGGCTGACGCCGATATAGGCGGCTTGCTCGGGGCTGAGCTCTGTCAGTTTCACG